>Ga0334899_1000034_pt1 | contig 231614 bp, 195 predicted proteins | sample GraSluR3_MG_FD_207219 | JGI IMG/M metagenome (GOLD analysis project Ga0334899, IMG submission 207219) | Sludge microbial communities from methane-producing bioreactor in Wageningen University, Netherlands - Granular Sludge_8_08-R3 | ecosystem: Engineered > Bioreactor > Anaerobic > Unclassified...
CATGAGCGTAGCGAATGAGGGTTTGTTGTTAAGCCCACCCCCATCAGGATCAACGAGCGTAGCGAGTTAATCCTGCCCCCGCTACAAAGCCAAAACCTCACACGAAAGTGTGGTTTTTTTTATTTTGTATAAGGATGAAAACTTGTTTTCAATCCGGAACATAAAAAATAAACCCGCCATGAGCGTAGCGAATGAGGGTTTGTTGTTAAGCCCACCCCCATCAGGATCAACGAGCGTAGCGAGTTAATCCTGCCCCCGCTACAAAGCCAAAACCTCACACGAAAGTGTGGTTTTTTTTATTTTGCATAAGGATGAAAACTTGTTTTCAATCCGGAACATAAAAAATAAACCCGCCATGAGCGTAGCGAATGAGGGTTTGTTGTTAAGCCCACCCCCATCAGGATCAACGAGCGCAGGGGCTAAGCGAGAAGTAAGAAAAGAGGAGAAGGGGAGATAAGGAGATTGGGAGATGTTGGGGCTGTAAAATGTTTTTTTGTGTGATGAGAAATAGGGATAATAACAAAAAAAACACAGATCAGCTTTCCTGGATGCCCGCCGGAAAATATACTTCTTTGATCTGTTCCCTCAGCTTCTCATTGGCCCCGATCTTTCCTTCCAGGAATTGTTTTTCAAGTGCTTTCATCGGGATGGCCTTTGTTTGCCTGACAAATTCAAACATGGCCATGACCATGGCATTGCGCCCACCCACATGTTCACGGAAATGATGGCGCACCACGCGTGCCCCGGTATGGATTTCAGGCAGGGAACTGTCGATGATCAGCAATGTTCCCTCAGACGCTCCCCCGACGATTTTTCCGGCAAATTTCAGCCCGTCTTCCGATGTGATGATGACCACATCAGGATTGGGCGCACCCGTATAAAGAACGGGTTCAGGGGAGAGGATGATGTTGGAAGCAGAAAACCCAACCCCCACGGTTACCGGATAGCTTCCTTTTTTGGTGCCATGCAGTCCACAGCGCATGCCTGCACGGACCATCATCTCGGCCGCCGACTGCACGCCTTCGCCGGCGGTTCCGCTCAGGAAGATCCGTACTGCCTTGTCGAGCTCATGCCCGAATTCCTGCCCGATCGCCAGCTTTGGGTCAAACAGCGTGGGGAGGTTTTGGCGTTCTTCCGTCGCGTAAGTCTGCCGGGCATTGTCAGCATATACCCTGATCTCGATACCTGCTTCCTCGATCAGGGATTTCAGCTTCATGCCGGGGTTGCTTTTTATGCCATACGACGGACATATTTCCATCACTTCAACCAGTGAAAAACCATCCCGTGAGAATGCCTCAGCAAGCTGGCCGGAAATGTCGCCAATCCCGGTAATACGGCTTACATACCCGGCGCCGGCAGCAGCCACCAGCGCACATATGTCGTAGCCTTTGTGTGTTGCTCCCTTTGGCAGGGTGGGCGTTTTAAATCCTTCTGGTGTAAACTCACTGGGTTGCCCGCCGGTCATACCATACAGCATATTGTTGTGGATCACCACGGTCATGTTATAGCCGTTATGGGCAGCGTCGAGCAGGTGCTGCATGCCAATGGTGGCTCCGCCGTCGCCAATAAAAACGATAACTTTCTTTTGCGGATCGTTGATCCCTGCCGACACACCCGAGGCCAGGGCCACCGAACGCCCGTGTAAACCATGAACGGTATGCGTGTCGAAGGCCTTGTCGATGATCCCGTGACAACCAATGTCGGTTACCAGGATCACGTCCAGTAAATCCAGGCCAAGCTTTTGTAAAGCCTTTTCAGTATTCTGACTGATGGTGGTATGCCCGCAGCCTTTGCAGAATGGCAGCGTGTCGGTGTTGATGAATTTAGTTTCCATGCTTTTTCACCTCCTCTGTGATTTCATCGGGACTGATCATATGACCGATTTTGGTGACAAAATGTACATTGTCAGGCTGTGCGGCCCCGAATAGGATCCTGCCGTATAGGCCGGTATGGTTTTCTTCTGCTATGACAATATTTTCATAGCTGTTGAGCAGTTCCAGATACAATCCGGGTACAGGTAGCATCGTTTTGGGTATGAGCAGCGAAACCGGCACCCCTGCTTCATTCTGGCTTGCAACAGCTTCCCTGGCAGCGTTGGCCGTGATGCCATAAGCCAATACAATGGTTTTTGCCCCGCTTGCCCTGCTGTATTCGTAATGCAGGTAAGCGTCAAGGTTCTTTTCTATCTTTTCATGAATCCTGATGGTGTTGCTGAGTGCCGCAGGCGTGATCCCTTCCAGTATTCCTTGTTCGTTATGTGTGGAAGCGGTATATCTTACCTGGTGCCGCTTACTGCTGACCGGCAGAAAGGCAGGAACCCCGCGCTCATCCCTTCTGTAAGGAACGAAATCCTCATCATCCTGATAATATTCTCTTTTTACAGATTCAATGGCGGCCAAACTGTCGAGATCGAAACTGAACTGTGTCATAACTTCTTCCTTGGAAGTCAGCAGGATGACAGGCGTGCGAAGGTCAACAGCGGTTTTCAGCGCATGATCAGCCATCTCCCAGCAGTCGTCAGGCCCTGAGGTGCTGATCACCGGCAGGGAATAACCGCCCGAAAGCATTCCGCTCAGCAAACCGATATCGCCCTGTGCCCCGCAGGTGGCAGTACCCGTGGCAGGCCCAAGCCTCTGTACCAGAATGATCACCATGGGAAGTTCCATCATATAGGCCATGTTGATGCTTTCCAGCATCAGGGCAAAGCCCGGAAAGGAAGTGGCCGTAACCGGCAGCTTTCCTGCTGCAGAAAAACCGCACATCCACTGAAGTGTGGTGATCTCGTCGGGGGCTGCCATAAAGGTTGGGTAACGCCTCCCTGCATAAAGATATAGATTATTGGCCGGAGTGATCGGATAACCGATAAACACTTCGGCACCGGCCCGCACAAGGGCTTCAGTCATGAGTCTCGACCCGTCGATCAATGCTTGCATGCCATAAGATTTTTCAAAGGACAAAGGTATTAAAGATGGACCATAGGGAAGGGAGAAAAATCTATTTTGAGCCAATATAAATTATAAGAATTCTGTGAAATTATTAACAATATGGCTAATTTTGCCGCTTACTCCGTTTGAAATAAAAAAACTGAAAAAAACATGGCAGCAAGCATTCAATTTGTGGCACCCGACCATTACCTGGTTGATGAACTTTATACCGATGAACATAAGATCATTCGCGATGCGGCGAGGGATTGGGTAAACCGTTCGGTAAAACCCGTTATCGAAGAATACTTTGAAAAAGCGCAATTTCCCAGGCATCTGGTAAAGGAAATGGGCGATATGGGCATGTTTGGCCCTTTCATCCCCGAACAATATGGCGGCCCCGGCCTTGATTATGTTTCCTATGGCCTCATCATGCAGGAACTTGAAAGAGGCGACTCGGGCATCCGCTCCATGGCCTCCGTGCAAACTTCGCTGGTTTGTTTTCCGATATGGAAATATGCCACGGAAGAGCAAAAACAAAAATGGCTTCCACGACTGGTCAGCGGCGAGATCATTGGCTGTTTCGGCCTTACCGAGCCAAACCATGGCTCCGATCCCGGAAGCATGGTCACTCATTTTGAAGACAAAGGCGACCATGTGGTGCTGAACGGTGCCAAGATGTGGATCACCAACTCCACCATTGCCGATATTGCCGTTGTCTGGGCAAAAGACGAACAGGGCGTGATCAGGGGAATGTTGGTGGAAGCAGGTGGTGAAGGCTATTCTGCCCCCGAAACCCATGGAAAATATTCACTGAGGGCTTCTGTTACCGGCGAGCTGGTGTTTGACAATTTGAAGGTCCCCAAAGAAAACCTTTTCCCTGAAATAACAGGCCTGCGCGGCCCGCTGAGTTGCCTCAACTCCGCCCGCTACGGTATCGCCTGGGGAGCCGTGGGCGCAGCCATGGACTGCTACGATGCAGCCCTGCGCTATTCCCTTGAAAGAAAACAGTTCGGCAAGCCCATCGCTGCCTTTCAGCTTCAACAGAAAAAACTGGCCGAAGCCATTACCGAAATCACCAAGGCCCAGCTTTTGCTCTGGCGACTGGGATTTCTCCGCAATGAAGGCAAAGCTTCCGCCGCCATGATATCCATGGCCAAACGGAACAATGTGAACATGGCCCTGGAAATTGCCCGCGAAACGCGCCAGATACTCGGGGCAATGGGCATCACCAACGACTTCCCGATGATGCGCCACATGATGAACCTCGAATCGGTGATCACATACGAAGGCACCCATGATGTACATCTCCTCATAACCGGTGCTGAAATTACGGGTATCCCTGCTTATAAATAGCATATCCCACAATTATCTGAATAATAAAAAGTGAACATACAAAAAGAGGCTGTCTCTTTTGATTCGAGACAGCCTCTTTTATATTTAGATGATCACGCTGATCACTTCTGTACTTTGATCTTCCTGATCACCTGCGTCTCACCGGCAAGCACCCTGAGCAGGTACATGCCATCGGCAAGGCCGGATATATTGAGTTGTTGTGTGTTCTGACCGGCACCCTGGTAACCTGAGTACGAATCCATAACCTTGTTGCCAACCATATTGTAAACTTCAAAACTTACAGTTTCGGATTGTGAAAGCGTGTAGTTGATGTTCACAATGCTTCTGGCCGGGTTGGGGTAAACATTAATGCTTCCTTCATCAATGACCACGCCCTCATCAACAGAGGTGGCAATGGATAAGGGGATCAGGTCGCCGCCGCCCGCCAGGGCAACATAGAGGCCAAAGGCTTCGCCGTTGCTGTTGTTGGCCGGGTTCAGGAAACCGGAAGCCAGCACTGATATTGCTTCTCCGTCGAGGCCAAGGCTGGCCAGGGGTGCGGCATAGGTCGCCACAACCACCGTACCGCTTTCATCCCTTACCTCAAGAACATAATCGTTGGTGGCGAGCTCCAGGTATCCTGCAAATTCGCCATACATGAGGTCGTCAATGATGGGGCCGCCAACAAAGGCTGTTTCCCAGATGTCAACGGTCGGCGCATCGGTTGAGCCATGGAATACCACTACGTCGGTGTTTGACTGCTCCGAAGCGATCTCCCTGGCGGCAGGATAAACATAGATATTAAAAGCTTCTGCGGGATCATAACCGCCCGGGCTTACAATACCATTGGCCACAAGGATATACTTTTCACCGCCGGTGAGGGTATAGTTCTGCGACCAGAGCGGGTTTTCAGCGCTGGTGCTGTTGGCCGGCTGGATGGCAATGGTGAATTCCTCACCTGCCGGTGCATCAATAAACGGAGTGGCCGTCCTGAAAGCAAAGTCGTCGATCAGCAATATGTCATTCAGCCATACATCCACTTGCGCCGCTGCAAGGTCGGCAGAGTTGTGGATTACCTGAACGCGTGCTGTGCTGATGCTTTCCTCTGGCAGGGCTATCAGGTCACCACCGGTAGCAAGGGCAACGTAAAGTCCGAAGGCTTCACCGTTGCTGTTGGCGGAAGGATTCAGAAAACCGGAAGCGATCACGCTGATGGCTTCTCCGTCCAGTCCGAGGGTGCTGAGGGGAGCGCCATACTGGGCTACCACATCTGTCCCGGCCGAATTCCTGACCTGCAGTGAATAGTCGGCGGTGGGCAGCTCAAGATACCCGGCATATTCGCCATACATCAGGTCGTCGATAAGCATGCCTGCCGTTACTTCGTAGATGTCAACAACAGGAGCATCCGTAGAGCCGTGAAATACCAGTACGTCGGTGTCCGTCATCCCGCTGCCGTTTTCACGGGCTGCATCATATACATAGATGTTGAAAGGTTCAACGGGATCGTAACCCGTGGCACTGACAATACCGTTGGCGATCAGAATATAGGAACCGCCGTCGGCTAGGTTATAGGTCTGCGACCACAAGGGATTGGAAGCGCTGGTGCTGTTGGCCGGCTGGATGGCGATGGTGAAGTCTGTACCTGCCGGGGCATCGATGAAAGGGGTAGCCGTCCTGAAAGCAAAGTCGTCGATCAGGAGGGTGTTGTCAAGCCATACATCAACCACCGAAGCATTCAGATCGGCGGAATTGTGGATGACCTGGACCCTGGCGGTGGATGCGGGTGAAGTCAACTGTATGAGCTGTCCGCCTTCGGGCAGGGCAACAAAAAACCCAAATGCAGGGCCATCGCTGTTGAGCTGCGGATTCAGAAAACCCGAAGCAATCAGGGCAATGGCTTTGTCGCCCCAGCCAAAACCTGCCAGCGGAGCTTCAAAAACGGCTACAACATCGGTACCCGACTGATCAGTTACCTCAAAGGTGTAGTTGGCGGTGGGTATTTCGAAATATCCTGCAAACTGACCATATTCAAGGTTGTCGACAACCGTTGTCTGGGTGCCGGCCTCAACGAGGTCGATGATGGGTGCATCCGTGGCACCATGGAATACGATCACATCGGTGTTGCCTGACAGGCCCGACATTTCACGGGCCGAAGGATAAACATACAGGTCGAAAGGAGCGGAAGGGCTATATCCTTCGGGACTTACGATCCCGTTGGCTATGAGCATATATTTTTGTCCTCCTTCAAGAAGGAAGGTTTGCGAATAAACTGCTGATGCAGGGCTGCTGCTGTTCGGGGGGGCAATGGAAATGGTAAACGCCGTACCGGCCGGTGCATCAACAAATGGGGTGGCCGTACGGAATGCAAAGTCTGAAATGGCTTTCTCATCGTCGATCCAAACGTCGACAAAAGCGGCATTCAGGTCGGCTGCATTGTGGATCACCTGTACCCGAGCGGTGCTGATATCTTCCAGCGGAAGCGGAATAAGGTCACCGCCGCCAGCAAGGGCAACATAGAGGCCGAAAGCTTCGCCTTTGTTGTTGGCTTCGGGGTTCAGAAAACCGGATGCCAAAACAGAGAGTGCCTGCCCGTCAAGGCCGAGGCCGGCAATAGGTGCGGCAAACTGAGCAACAACATTGCTGCCCGAAGCATCGCGTACCTGAAGGGAGTAGTCGGCAACCGGGAGTTCAAGATAACCCCTGAATTCACCGTAGGCCATGTCATCAATGATGGTTCCGGCACCCTGGGCTACTTCAACAATGTCAACCACCGGTGCATCGGTCGAACCATGGAAAACCATAACGTCGGCATTGTCCATCTGGCTTGCCATTTCCCTGGCAACAGGATTTACATAGATGTTAAAAGGAATGGCAGGCTCGTAGCCGGAAGGGCTTACAATGCCATTGGCAACCAGAACGTATTTCTCGCCTCCCTCAAGGGTATAATCCTGCCACCAGATCGGGTTCTCAGGGCTGCTGCTGTTCGGGGGAAGGATGGAAATCCTGAACTGAACACCGGCAGGTGCATCAATAAAGGGAGTAGCCGTCCTGAAAGCAAAGTCATCAATCAATAAGATGTCGTTCAGCCACACATCCACAAGCTGTGCTGCTTCGTCGGCCGAGTTGTGAATAACCTGCACGCGTGCAGTGGAAATGCTTTCCTGTGGCAGGGCGATCAGGTCGCCACCGCTGGCAAGAGCAACATAAAGGCCAAAAGCTTCGCCATTGCTGTTGTTTCCGGGATTCAGAAAACCGGAGGCCAGCACGCTGATGGCAGCGCCGTCGAGGCCAAGGCTGCCAAGGGGTGCGCCATACTGGGCAACCACATCGGTTCCGGCAGCATTGCGTACCTGAAGTGAATAATCAGCCGCGGGAAGCTCCAGGTAACCCCTGAATTCCCCGTAGGGCATATCGTCGATGATGGTGCCGGCACCCTGTGCAACCTCAACAATGTCAACCACGGGTGCATCGGTTGAACCGTGAAATACAAGTACATCACTCATACCCGGATCCATCGAAATTTCCCTTCCCATGTCATAAACGTAAACATCAAAGGGCTGGGCGGGGTTGTAAGCATTCAGGTCGATGATGCCGTTGGCTACCAATATGTATTTGCCATTCGGCGCCAGTGTGTAGCTTTGCTCCCAGAGCGCGTTTTCGGGACCGCTGCTGTTGGCAGGCTGAATGGCAATGGTAAATTCAGTTCCGGCCGGTGCATCGATAAAAGGGGTAGCCGTCCTGAAAGCAAAGTTGTCGATCAATAAAACATCGTTCAGCCAAACGTCCACTTCCTGGGCGTTTTTATCGGCCGAGTTGTGAATCACCTGCACCCTTGCAGTGGAAATGCTTTCCTGTGGCAGGGCGATCAGGTCACCACCGTCAGCAAGGGCAACGTAAAGCCCGAAGGCTTCGCCGCCGCTGTTGTTACCGGGGTTCAGGAAACCGGAGGCCAGCACGCTGATGGCAGCGCCGTCGAGGCCAAGGCTGCCAAGGGGTGCGCCATATTGGGCAACCACATCGGTTCCGGCCGAATTCCTGACCTGCAGCGAATAGTCTGCAGCGGGCAGTTCAAGGTATCCTGCATAATCACTGTATGCCAGGTCGTCGACGAGCATCCCGGCCGACACTTCAAAGATGTCAACCACGGGAGCATCGGTCGATCCGTGAAATACAAGGACATCGGTATTGGAAGCACTCATGGCCGACTCACGGGCTTCGCTGTAAACATATATGTCGAAAGCAGGAGCCGGTGAATAGCCCGAGGGGCTGACGATGCCGTTGGCAACCAGTAAATAGGTCTTGCCATCGGTAAGGGTGTAATTCTGCGACCAGAGCGGGTTATCGGCACTGGTGCTGTTCGGGGGCTGGATCGAAATCGTGAATTCAACCCCTGCGGGAGCATCAATGAACGGACTGGCCGTCCTGAATGAGAAGTCGTCGATGAGCAACTGGTCGTCCAGCCATACATCAACGGTTTCAGCGGCCTGGTCGGCCGAGTTGTGAATAACCTGTACCCTGGCCTGACCAAGGGCGACAGTTGCGAGGCCGAAAAAGGCCACTGCTGTAATGAGTAAAGATTTTTTCAGTGTTTTCATGTTTTTAATGTTTATGATTTGTTTTTCGTTTTACAACATCATAAACAGCTTTATGGGAATAATGTTTAAGAAAAATAAAAAAAAGTTAAACAAAATATCTTTATAGAAACACATGTTGTTGTTTAACAAGTTATTATATAATAATCTCCACAGAATTTTAACAATTTTTTAAGAATTGAACCGGCTTATCCGGTATAAGCGGGCCCGGTGACAAGCCCGGAAATTTGAATACTGTCGCATTTATTGTTTCGATGTTGATTCAAAAATTCTCCGGCCTCAATAAGCTTCCTTAAAGAAAAGGCATACCTTTATCATACAAACCAATTGATATGGGAAGGAAAACACTGTTTATTATTATCGTCATGGCCGGACTTGTCGGGAGCATACTGGTTTCATGCAATAAGAATCCCGATACGGAATTGCGTCCTGCATACCTGCAGATGCATCTTCCAAGGCATGAGCTGAAACATGGCACTTACTACTGTGTCAGCAGTTCTGAACGTTCAATCGAGCTTCAGTTCAGCGAGGTGATCGATGAAACAACCCTTGATGGCAATATCATATTGCGGGATATGGAAGAGGATCTGACTGAGTCCGTGCAAGTGCAATGCTCGGGAAAGCAGGTGCTGATCATGTTTCAGGAAGGCTTTGCTTTATTGCCGGGATGGAAGTATGAAATCCATGTGCTGCAGGGCCTCAGATCCATAGGAGGTTTAAGCATGCCATCCGGCACCATCATCGAGTGCCGGACATCCATTGATCATGGCCCCGCACAGATACCCGCGGCAGGAGGCAATATGATGCAGCGGAATTCCATCGCGATCATCTCCGATATACACATGGGAGACCCCAGGGCATACAATTATAATTACTGCTGGTTCGGAAAGAACCGCGAAGCGCTGGAATTTTTCCTTGATTTTGTTCGCGACAGCAGCAGTGTAAAACAGCTTGTGATACTGGGCGACCTGTTCGACGAATGGCTGGTTCCGTATACCATTGCGCCTTACGATTCGGCGAATGATATTTCCGGTACCCGCGATTTCTTTATGGCTGTGGCGGCGGCTCCGCTCAACGGCACCATATTTGGTAAACTGCGGGAAATTGCCCTACACGACAGCATTGACCTTGTATATGTGCCCGGGAATCACGATATGCTCGGTACACAGGAGATACTGGAGGAAATCATCCCGGGAGTCCTATGGGCGGGCGGACCCGATGGCCTGGGCTCGTATTCCCCTTTCCCGGAAATGATATTTGAGCACGGACACAGGTATGATTTCTTCAATTGCCCGCAATCTTTGGTTAAGCCCGGACATGTGCTGCCGCCTGGTTATTTTATATCACGTTTATATGCAAAAGGAATGATGGAGTCGGCCGGAAGCGGGAAATCCGGATCGGCGACGGGCAGCTCGATAGAGTTCAGGGCCGCATGGGACATTGCTTATTATTATTGTATTGCCCATTTCATGATGGACCTTCCCGATGCCAATGCTTCAAACATCCTCATGGGCGGCATTGATGGTTATGAAGAACCCTTTTCATTTCATGCCGCCAAAGAAATGTATGCCACCAATATCGAAGACTACTGGCCTGCCACACAGGTGCTGAATGCGGTTCCGGTGCCTACGCCCTGTTGTTTCCAGGCCATCTGGAACGGGCACAGCGATATGTTTTCAGCAGCGGTAAGGCAATACCTTGAACAACCCCCGGCGCCAAAGGCATACAAGATCTCCGCTTTCGGGCATACCCACCAGCCCATGCTTGAGGTTTTCCCCGGAGGATCGGGTTTTACGGGTATTTATGCAAATTCCGGCTCCTGGATCGACGAAGACCAGTCTTCCCACAAGGTGAGGACATTCCTGCTTGTCACTCCGAAAGCATGGACGGGTTCAGAACTGGATGTGGTGGGCCTGTATCAGTATAATCCGGGCATGGACAATGCTTACAAGGCTGTTCTGCTGGCAGAGGAGAGTATCGAATGATCGGATGCCGGAAGCTTATGTTTTCCGGCAACGGGTAGGATAATGCTGGCAGCCCGGACTTAACGGAGCTTGTTGCTCAGTCCGTCTTTCCTGCAGATGGGGCATTCGGTATTCTTGTTGGTTGAAATATAACCACAACGGTCGCATTTGTAATACCTGAAATACTGTTTCCTGCTGGTCTGCGGTATTTTAAGACCTAATTTCATTTCTTTTGTGTTCTATGGGGTTTGACATGCAACGTATAGCAATCAACGTGCCATATGTTGTAATATGTTATTATACAGGTTTTTAAAAAGAAATGTTACAGAGGGAGAGGATTATTTTATCCGTTTCCGGGAGGATGATGGCCTTTTGCATATCCGAAAACGGATATAGCGATCGTTATGTTTGTTATATTTTTATTTGGAAGGGTGGATCAGTATGGATTTCGACCTGATGTTATATTCGCCGGTATTTGAGTCGATGGCTTTGAGCGTAACCAGAAAGGTCTTGTCTTCGCCTGTGTTGTTGTAATAGGTATAAGTGGGCTCGAATTGGCCGGAGGTGGATCCGTTATGGAAGGTCCATACCCATTGATCGCTGTATTCCGATGTATTATGGAACTGGACGGTTGCGGGTGCAGGGCCTTCGTTCCCACTCACGTAAAAACTGGCAATCGGCAGGGTGAGGGTCCCCACATTTTCACGCTCCTGTTCATCAACTTTGGCACATGACATCAAGAGGAGAATGCCGGCAGGCAACAGAATAAATAGCAGGATCTTGTTCATTTTCTTGGGTTTTTATTATGATATAATTGATTCAATATAAAATGGTTCATATGGTTGTATTCGTGCATGCCATTGCCTGGCACTTTGACGATATTGAAAAGTTTATGATCAAAAATAAGTATATAAAACGCATTTTCAAAGGTTATAAAGTATGCGGCTGTATTTTTTAAGTTTACGGCAAAATGTAAATAAATTCGGGTTTTTTGATTTTGGTTTGAGGTTTTGATACTATTTTTGACGAAATGGCGTTTATGGATAAACTTTTTCCGCTTGCATGAAAAAGATCCTTCTCATCACCGTATTGCTGATTATTGCGTTTGGCGCTTCTTCACAGGCACCAAAGTACAGCAATGAGTTTCTTGCAATCGGTGTCGGGGCCCGCCCCCTTTCCATGGCCGGTGCACAAACAGCCATTGCAATGGATGTTACGGCCGGGTATTACAATCCTGCCGGCCTTGTCAGGCAAACTTCCGATTACCAGATCGGTTTGATGCACAACGAATATTTCGCGGGAATCGCCAAATACGATTACGCCGCTTTTTCCATGCGGCTCGACACGGCTGCCGCAGTCGGGCTTTCGGTGATCCGCCTCGGTATTGATGACATTCCCAATACGATCGATCTTTACGACGACCAGGGCAATATCAATTACGACCGTATCACCAGGTTTTCGGCTGCCGATTATGCCATGTTGTTTTCATATGCCCGGAAAAGCAGGATCAGGGGGCTGAGTTACGGAGGCAACGTTAAAGTCATATTCAGACAGATCGGCAGTTTTGCCAAGGCATATGGCTTTGGCCTCGATGCCGGAGTACAATACAGGACCGGTAATTGGTTTTTTGGCGCCCTTGGCAGGGATATCACCTCCACTTTTAATGCCTGGACCTACGATCTGACCGATAATATGACGGAAGTATTCAGGGAAACAGGCAATGAAATACCTGAGAATTCGCTTGAAGTTACCCTGCCCCGGCTTAACCTCGGTGCCGGCCGGTCCATCCGGATATCTGATAGTTTTTCTTCCCTGCTCGTCATCGACCTGGATGTGACCTTCGATGGAAAAAGAAATACCCTGGTCAGATCAAACCCGATTAGCATCGATCCTAAATTCGGAGTCGAATTAACTTTCAGGGATATTGTATACGTGCGCGGAGGCGTGGGCAACATTCAGCAAATCACCGATTTCGATAATAAAACAAGCACGAAGGCGCAACCGAACTTCGGGGTGGGCTTCATCATCAAAAAGATGGTCTCCATTGATTATGCCCTTACCAATGTGGGCAATTCTGATTTCTATTCAAATGTCTTTTCCCTCAGGATCGACCTGAACGGCAAATAGCATTTCCAAACAATTTCCCCTTTTTACCCTCCAGTTTTCTTATCTTTGAAACAGTTTTAATACTGCCTTTATGCATGGATTCTCATCTTATTCCCATTCCCGTGAACAGTTACTGGAAAGGGCTGCCGTAATCCTCCGGCCTGAACTCCGGGCCGGATCACCTACCGAAGCATTGCGTTTTCTGCTCGGTATCATTGACCTTACAAGCCTGGAGGCAACCGATACGGATGCAGGTATCAGGGCCCTGTGCAAACAGGCCGTTTCCTTTTCAGTCCGTAAGCCGGGAACCCCCGATGTGGCTGCGGTCTGCGTTTATCCGCCCTTCACTTCCCTCGTTAAACAGGAACTTCATGGCAGTACTGTTAAAACGGCTTGTGTTGCTGCGGCTTTTCCCTCCGGGCAGGCCCCCCTTCAATTGAAACTGCAGGAAGTTAAATACGCGCTGGCCGAAGGCGCGGAAGAAATCGATATGGTCATCAGCCGTGGAAAGTTCCTGGAGGAAAAATACCGGGAGGTGGGGGATGAGATCAGGGCCGTAAAAGAGCTTTGCGGAAAAGTTAAGCTGAAGGTGATACTCGAAACCGGGGAGTTGCAGTCGGTCGAAAATGTCAGGAAAGCCTGCGAGATCGCCCTGCCTGCCGGAGCCGATTTCCTCAAGACTTCCACCGGAAAGGTGCAGCCTGCAGCTACCATCGATGCCTTTGTGATCATGCTCGACACCATTCTGGAGTTTTACGGGATGACCGGCAAAATGACTGGCATAAAGGCTGCTGGTGGCATCGCCGATGCATCTGCCGCTTTGCAATATTTTATGCTTGTGAAGGAAATCCTGGGTGAGGCATGGTTGAGCAAAGACTTATTCCGTATCGGCGCCAGCCGGCTGGCCGAAAATATCTTCAGTGAACTTTAAAATGCTTCGTTTGTTAATTTTTCACTTGTCGTACGAAAAAAGATTTCAATGAAGCATGTTACCCTCCTGTTGACAGTTTTCTTCAGCCTGCAACTTATTTCTGCACAAACACCGCTTGATACCGCGGTGAACTTTTCGGTTAAGGATATTCATGGAAATACCCTTGAGCTTTTTCCCATTCTGGATGAGGGGAACCTGGTGGTAATCGATTTTTTCTCCACTTCCTGCGGCCCCTGTGCCTTCTATGCCCCGGAGATACAGGCTTCGTATGAGCATTTTGGCGAAAACGGCAGCAATGTCTTTTTTATGGGGATTTGCTGGGGCGATGACAATGCGGGCGTGGCCCATTTCGATTCCCTTTACGGTGTCACTTATCCCTCGGTCAGCGGCAGTCAGGGAGGCGGCAACCTCGTCCATAACCTTTATCAGATCGATGCAACACCCACCGTGATACTGATCACGCCCGACAGGCTCATCGTTGAAAATTTTATCTGGGAACCCACCACCCTTAACCTGAATGCAGCCATCACAGCCGCCGGCGGCTTTCCCCTCGGAACGGATGACCATTATCCCCATACGGGCAACCCGGTGTTCTTTTATCCCAACCCTTCCGCCGGAAAAATATATGCTGCCGTTGAATCCGCCAATTCTTCCAAATGGCATCTTGAGGTGCATAACCTGCCGGGGAGCCTGGTATACCGTTCACCGGCCGAAACGGCCCCTGCCGGGAAACATCTCATAATGGCCGGGCTGGGCGGATTGCCTGGTGGTATATATTTTATCAGGATCTTAAAGGATGATGTCCCTTTCAGCCTGAATAAGGTTGTCCTCCTCGACTAACAGTTTCCATATTTTCCATCAACCATTTTCCGGTCATTACTGAAATATTTTTATTTATGCCCGGCTATACTGCAGGAAACGGATTTTTTTGCAGTAATTTTATGGCACGAAACCGGCAGGTATTGCCATCATTCATTATGTGATCAAACCCGGCAGCCATAAAAAGGTTTCGTCAAAATGTTTCATTAAAACCGATATTTGATGAGAAAAAATATCACCATCAGGCTTTCTGCGGCCCTGGCCATTGATATCCTGGCTGTTTGTGTCGTTGTGTTCATGGGCGACCTGTCAGCTTTTTTTAAGGTACCATTGTACCAGTATGATCTGATGCGGCTCCTGGTCATTTTATCCATTGCCTTTACGCCGCGCTGGAACGGCTTTTTGCTGGCTTTCCTGCTACCCTTGATCTCGTGGTATTTTGGCGGGCATCCGCATTTTCTGAAAAGCGGACTGATGATGGTCGAACTGCTTGTGAATGTTTGGTTGTTCTGGTTCCTTTTCGACCGCATACGCTTCTCCCTGCTGTCAATGATACTGGCCATCCTGTTCAGTAAACTGCTTTACTACACCTTGAAATACCTGTTTATCACCCAGGGATGGATCAGCGGTGAACTTGTCAGCACACCGGTCGACCTTCAGTTGATCACCGGCCTGCTATACAGTGTCTTCATATTCATTGTTTTTAATGTTGGAGGAAGAAAGAAAAAATGATAACGATAAACAAAATCACCAGGGCAGTAATGCTGTCCCTGTTTTCCGTTTTCCTGTTCACGGCCTGCGACACATCGGATGATAATAATCCGTCACCTGTTCCGGATGCCCGCGATAAGTTCACCGGAACCTGGCAGGTAAACGATGAGATTTGCATCAAGGGGAAATATGTTGTCGGTATTACCAGGGATCCCTCGAATTCGGCCCAGGTGCTGATCTCGAACTTTGCTTTCTCCAATACCAGTCAGCCCGATACGGCCATCGTTGCCGGCAGCTCCATCGTGGTATACAAGCAGAAGAACAGTGAAGGCTGGTCGATCGAAGGAAATGGATTTTATAAGTCGAACGGCAGCATTGAATGGACCTATACCCTTATTATCTCAGGCTTCCAGGAAAGCTGTTCGGCTACCTATGTCAGGGGCAAGTGATGCTGGCCTGCCATGTGGGCTTATGCCATGGCCTTCTCATTCAAGGCTCACTTCGCTTTCGATTATGCTGAGCCGGTTAACCACGGCTTCGTATATCTCTTCAAGGGTCTTCAGGTCACTTTTATAATAGTCGAGACTGTTATCGAATTGCTCTTTGCTCACCCCGTGCTTTGAAAATACGTGGGCGTAAAATCCTTCTGCTGTATCTTCTGTTTCATGGCCCAGGTTCTGCTTTTCCCTGAGGGCGGATTCAGCCAGTTCAATGTCGGTCAGGATCAGCACCATTTCTTCTTTTGGGATCAGTCCTTCCGGTTCCCGGGCACGCTCAGTATCATAGGTCTGGTAGCATGAAGCCAGCAAAAACAGGCCGGTTAAAAGCAGGAAAACCTTTGTTTTACCCATGGGATCAGTTGCCTTCATCTGAGAAAAATTTGATGCGCATGAGCCTGACTTCTTCTTCTGAAAACTCATCTTCGCCCAGTTCCTTCAGGGCTTCTTCAACAGAGTCGGATTCGGCTTCCATAAAATACTCGTAGATCTCTTCCTGGTGGTATTCGTCGATATGTTCGTTGATATAATAGTTGATGTCGATCCTGGTTCCGGAGGCGACGATGCGTTCGATTTCAACGAGCAGTTCGCTGAGGGTAAGGTCTTTGGCCTGAGCCAGGTCGTCGAGGGAAATTTTGCGGTCGATGTTTTTGATGATGTATACTTTCAGCCCCGATTTGTTGATCACGGATTTCACCACCATGTCATTGGGTCTGATGATATCGTTTTCCTCCACGTACTGTGCGATCAGGTCTAAAAATGGCTTGCCGTATTTCTGGGCCTTCCCTGCCCCTACACCTGTGATCTGCAGCAGTTCTTCTTCCTTTATCGGGTATTGTATGGCCATATCTTCGAGGGACGGATCCTGGAAGATAATGAATGGCGGCAGGTTTTCCTTCTTTGAGATATCTTTGCGCAGATCCTTCAGCATCGCAAAAAGGGTCTTGTCGGCCGTGCTTACTTTGTGGCCGCCGCCGAAAGATTCTTCATCATCGTTTTCATAATCATGGTCCTGAGCCAGCAGGATGGAGTATGGCTTTTTGATGAAGGCTTCTCCTTCGGGGCTTATTTTAAGCACGCCGTAATTGTCGATATCCTTCACCAGCAGTTTTCTGATGAGGGCCTGCTTGATCACGGCATTCCAGTATTTGATGTCCTTGTCGGCACCGCTGCCGAATATTTTCAGATCGGCGTGCTTGTATGATTTGACCTGGGCAGTGTTCTTCCCGGTCAGGACATTCCCGATGTGGTTTGATTTGAAAAGTTGTTTCGTGGTCAGCACCGCTTCCAGCACCGTCTTGATGTCGGCCGATGCCTCCGTTTTTGTTTTCGGGTGCAGGCAGTTGTCGCAGGCGCCGCAATTTTCCTTTTCATAGGATTCGCCGAAATAATGGAGCAGCAGTTTATGCCGGCACACGGCCGATTCGGCATAGGAAACGGTTTCCTGCAGGAGTTCTTTGGCAATTTCCTGTTCGGCCACGGGTTTCCCTTTCATGAACTTTTCCAGCTTAACGATGTCGTCGTAGCTGTAAAAGGTGATGCAGTTGCCCTCACCGTCGTCGCGGCCTGCGCGGCCGGTTTCCTGGTAATAGCTTTCGATGCTTTTCGGGATGTCGTGGTGGATCACAAACCTTACGTCGGGCTTGTCGATGCCCATGCCGAAGGCGATGGTTGCCACGATCACATCCACTTCTTCCATCAGGAAGCTGTCCTGGTTGTTCTTTCTTGTGACCGAATCAAGGCCGGCATGATAGGGGAGGGCCTTGATTCCGTTCACCACCAGAACGCCGGCCATCTCTTCCACTTTTTTCCTGCTCAGGCAATAGATAATACCGGATTTGCCCGGCTGGTTTTTGATATAGCGGATAATGTCGTGGATCACCGTAGTGGTTTTCGGCCTGATCTCATAATAAAGGTTGGGCCTGTCAAAGGATGATTTATAGACTGTGGCGTCGAGTATTTCAAGGTTTTTTTGAATATCGTGCTGGACTTTTGGCGTGGCGGTGGCCGTGAGGGCCATCACGGGTACTTTTTGTCCGATGGTGTTGATGATCGGCCGCAGACGCCGGTATTCGGGCCTGAAATCGTGCCCCCATTCGGAGATGCAATGGGCTTCGTCAATGGCATAGAAAGAGATGGATATGCTTTTCAGGAACTGGATGTTCTCTTCCTTGGTGAGCGATTCGGGGGCTACATAAAGAAGCTTGGTCTTGCCGCTGACAAGGTCCTCCTTCACCTGGTTCAGCTCAACCTTCGATAGCGAGGAATTCATTACGTGGGCAATGCCGATGTCGGTGCCGAAATTCCTGATCATGTCAACCTGGTTCTTCATCAGGGCGATAAGGGGAGAGACGATGATGGCTGTCCCGTTCTTGATAAGGGCGGGAAGCTGGTAGCACATCGACTTACCGCCCCCGGTGGGCATGATCACAAAGGTATCTTTGCCGTTCAGTATGTTTTTGATGATGGCTTCCTGGTTTCCCTTGAAGTGGTCGAAGCCGAAAATCTTCTTTAGTAGTTCGTTGAGTGAGTATTCCATAGTTTCAGCCATGTTCCTCAAAACTTAAAAATCAATATCTTTGTGAGGCCGTAGTAAAAATTATCAGGAATTAATAACGTTATATTAAATGATTATGTTCTGTGCTTTTCTGATCATGCGCAATTTTTATTCCCGCTTTAACAAATATAAGGATAAAAGCTGTTTTTAAAAACAAAAAAAATAAAAAAAGTGTTAATAAATTCACAGGATAACATCCGGGAAATTGCCTTATCGACCATTGAGAATGAGGCTGCTGCCATCAGTGGCCTGAAAAGGGCCATTAATAAGGATTTCGAAACATGTGTCCGGCGGATATTTGCTTCCTCCGGCAGGCTGATCATTACCGGTATCGGAAAAAGTGCCAATATTGCGCAAAAGATCGTCTCTACACTGAACTCGACCGGCACACCGGCGGTTTTCATGCATGCCGCCGACGCCGTCCATGGCGATCTGGGCATCGTTCGTGACGATGACATCGTGATGTGCCTCTCCAAGAGCGGGGAAACACCGGAGATCAGGGTGCTCGTGCCACTGCTCAGGGCCCGGCAGAATATTTTGATCGCCATGGCCGGTAACATGGAATCGTATCTGGCTAAACAGGCCGACCTGGTCCTCGATACCTCGGTTGAAAAGGAGGCCTGCCCGAATAACCTGGCACCTACGGCCAGCACTACCGCGCAACTGGTCATGGGCGATGCGCTGGCCATGGCACTGCTCTCCCTCCGGGGCTTCACATCCGAGGATTTTGCCCGCTTCCATCCCGGCGGCTCCCTCGGGAAAAGAATGTACCTGAAAGTGTCGGACCTCTGCGTTAACAACGAAAAACCCATGGTACATCCCGGCGCCGGGATCAGGGAAGTGATCGTAGAGATCTCTTCCAAAAGGCTTGGGGCGGCCGTGGTGATGGACCATGACAAACTGCTGGGCATCATTACCGACGGCGACCTCAGGCGGATGCTGGAACAGGATACCGATATAAATGAACTGAAAGCCATAGATATCATGACCCGAAACCCGAAATCCATTGATGAAGATGAACTGGTGGTGAATGCACTGGAGATCATGCGGCAGAATAAGATCACCCAGCTTCCCGTGATAGGGAAAAACACCTATGTGGGCGTCATCCATATGCATGATATCATCAGGGAAGGAATCATTTGAAATCCTGATCATGAACAAAAAAGTTGAAGAATACAATGCCTACCGGCAGCAGATGAACGAGCGGCTGCTGAAAGCCGGAAACAATAAGATCATTAAACGGATCTTTAACCTGGATACAAACACCTATACCGACGGTGCCCTGGATGTACGCACCAAGGAACTGCTTGGCCTGGTTGCATCCATGGTGCTTCGTTGCGATGATTGTATCAAATACCACCTTCAGCAGTGCTGCCGGCTTGGGGTGACAAGTGAGGAGATCATGGAGGTGTTTGGGGTGGCCAACCTGGTAGGCGGCACCATTGTAATCCCCCATACTCGCCGTGCATTGGAATTCTGGGAAGCTTTGCAAGCCGAAAACAATGGAAAGTAAAGACCGGACCCGGATCAATTCCGCAATGGAAAGGATTAAATGAAACGCAGCAGGCAACTGTATACCGCAGTACTTGTCATCATGGCCATGCTTACGGCAGGGCCGGCATCCGCCCAGATCACCAAGATCATGGGAAAGGTGACCAATGCATCCGATTCTGAGCCCATACCTTTCGTCAATATCTATTTCAGCGGTACCAACATCGGCGCCACATCCGATTTCGAAGGCCGTTATGTGATAGAAACCTATTATCCCGGCGATTCGCTTACGGCTTCCTATGTCGGTTATTTGCCACAGAACAGGAAGGTTACGCCAAAAATTTTCCAGATTGTGAACTTTGAACTGTCGCCTGATGAGATCATGCTGAAGGAAGTGGTGATCCTGCCCGGCGAAAACCCCGCCGAGCTTATTCTGAGAAAGGTCATCGAAAATAAGGAGATCAATAACAGGAAGGAATTTGATGCTTACGAATATGAAGTATATACCAAAGTACAGTTCGATGCCAATAACCTGAATGAAAGACTGCAGGACCGCAGGCTGATCCGGCCCTTCAATTTCATCTTCGACTATACCGATACTTCAACCCTGAACGGAAAGGCTTACCTCCCCGTATTCTTGTCTGAAACCCTCTCGGAGATCTATTACCGCAAGGAACCGCGAAGCCGCATAGAGATCATACGTGCCTCGAAACTGTCGGGCGTTGAAAATGAAAGCATCACGCAGTTTCTCGGCGACCTGAATTCCAACATCAATATTTACGATAATTATATCACCCTTTTTCAGAAAAACTTCGTGTCGCCTGTGGCAAATTTTGGGCTGTCATTTTACAGGTATTACCTTGTCGACAGCCTCTATATCGACAATCAATGGTGCTACCAGATCATGTTCAAGCCGCGCAGGAAGCAGGAACTCACCTTTACGGGGGCCTTATGGGTGCACGATACCACTTTTGCAGTTAAAAAAGTGGAGATGGAGATGGCCCGCGACGCCAATCTCAATTTTGTCAGTGCCGGACTGATCAGGCAGGAATACAGCCTCATTGAGGGCAAACACTGGATGCTTACCGGCGATTACCTGCTTGGCGATTTCAATATTACCAGAAACGCCAAAACCATTGGTGTTTATGGGCACCGTACCTCATCCCTGAAAAATTTCGTATTTGACCGGCCGCGGGAGAATGATTTCTACAAAAGTCCGGTCAATGTCATCGTGGCCGAAGATGCGAGGGAACATGACGATCTGTATTGGGAGCTGGTGCGTCACGACAGCCTGACAAGCCGCGAAAAGGGCATATACGAGATGATCGATTCCATCAAGGGCATTCCCCTGTTCGATACCTACATGGATCTGGGATATATGCTGGGAAGCGGTTACTATGTATGGGGTAACTTTGAGCTGGGCCCGTACTATAAGCTATTGAGCTTTAATGCCATTGAAGGGGCCCGCTTCAGGTTTGGCGGGCAAACGAGCAACCAGTTCAGCACAAGACTGATGCTTAGCGGTCATTTGGCATACGGCACCAAAGATATGCGGCTGAAATACGGCCTGGGGTTCCTTTATATGTTCAACAAAAATCCGAGAAGATCCCTGAGCGGGAATTATCTGTATGACATGGTACAGCTTGGGCAAAGCCAGGATGCCTTCAGCCAGGAAAGCTTTTTTGCCGTATTCTTCAGGAGAAACCCGGCCAACAAACTATCCATGCTTGAGAGTTACGACCTGGCGTATGAACATGAATGGATCACGGGCTTTTCAAACACCTTTGTTTTTTCCCACAGGAAGTTGTTCCCGGTAGGGAACACAACCTTTGTGGTTTATCCCGAAGAGGACCTGGTATTGGTGGAGGATAATATTATTTCCGCCGAAATAGGACTACGGACCCGCTGGGCGCACAAGGAAAGATATATTCACGGTGAATTTACCCGCATCACCGTCGGGACAAAATATCCCATCTTAGAGCTGTATTATGGCTATGGCATGCCCGGCCTGTTTCAAAGCGAATATGAATATCATAAGATCCAGTTTCAGGTGCGGCAATGGTTCAATGTGTTTTCGATCGGCTGGTCGAAATATATCCTTGAAACGGGAAAACTATGGGGTACCCTGCCGTACCCCCTGCTGAAACTGCAGCCGGCCAACGAAACATTCCTTTTTGATGAATTTGCCTTTAACCTGATGAACTATTATGAGTTTATCAATGACCAATATGTGAGCATCTATTATACGCATCATTTTGACGGGTTTTTTCTCAATCGCATTCCTTTGATGCGAAAACTGAAATGGCGAAGCGTTGTGCATGGCCGGGCATTGTATGGTTCCCTTTCCCCCCGTAATCTGGCTTATTCCGATTTCCCGGGGCAGCAGGTCGAAAGCACCACCCCTTACTATGAGGCTGGAGCCGGTATTGAGAATATCCTGAAATTTTTCCGGGTGGATGCCATCTGGCGCCTGACGCACCGTGAGAGTGCACGCCTGCGAAATTTCGGGATCTATATATCCGCAGCACTGTCTTTTTAATTAAATTTGAAACTTATGATACTGAGAACCGAAAACCTGATAAAAAAATACGGACGCAGGACAGTCGTGCGGGATGTGTCCTTTCATGTTGAACAGGGCGAGATCGTTGGCTTGCTGGGGCCCAACGGAGCAGGGAAAACAACATCTTTCTATATGATCGTGGGGCTTATCAAGCCGTTTTCGGGAAAGGTTTTTCTGGGCGATCTGGACATCACTTCCTACCCCATGTATAAACGGGCCAAGTCCGGGATCGGCTACCTCGCCCAGGAGGCTTCCGTATTTCGCAAGCTTAGCGTAGAAGACAACATCCGGGCGGTGCTGCAGTTTTCGAAATTCTCCAAAAACGAACAAAACCGGCGGCTCGAAAGCCTTCTTGAAGAGTTTGGCCTGCAGCAGGTGCGAAAAAGCTATGGAATTCAGCTTTCGGGAGGGGAAAGACGGCGAACCGAGATTGCCCGCGCCCTGGCCACCGACCCCAGCTTCATCCTGCTTGACGAGCCTTTTGCCGGTGTCGACCCCATCGCTGTGGAAGACATACAGAGTATCGTTTCAAAATTGATTGAAAAGAATATCGGCGTGCTTATCACCGACCATAATGTTCATGAAACGCTCAGCATCACCCACCGGGCTTACCTGCTCTTCGAAGGCAGCATCCTGAAGGCAGGCACTGCCGAAGAACTGGCTGAGGATGAACATGTACGCAGGGTTTACCTCGGCGAAAACTTCTCACTTACCCGATAACGCACATCTCATACTCCCTTTGCCCTTGCATAAGGTTGAACCATTGAACGATCGATAAAACGAAACAAATGAAGGCTTCTAATATCGCGCAACCCTGCATGCCCGGTCTTTCAGCTCATCAGCTCTGTTCACTGATCAGAAACGGTAAGTGATCTCTGCCATCACAAAACGTCCGGGCGGAAGCTTGCCTTTCCGGTCGATGGTTTTATTGTCGGATATGTTTTGCATGCTCAGCGATATGCCGATGCCCTGCGACAGGTTTTTGCTTATCCTGACATTGAACAGGTGGTGAGCGGGGATATAAGCGGTATTCACGTTATTATACCATTGATCGCCCGTAAACTGCCAGTCGACCAGCAAATTCAGTACCTTGTTTCGCCAGCATACCGAGGCGTAGGCCATGGAGGCGGGCACCCCGGTCAGGGATTTCCCGCTTAGCTCCTTGCCTGCCGGCCCCGGATCATTAAGCTTGATGATGCGTGAATGATTGATGCTGTAATTGGCCGTAATGGCTAAACCCGGCAGGGCTTTCCAGGTGGCAGAGATTTCCGCTCCCGCGATCTCAATTTCGCCGATGTTTTGTCGCTGCAGGATGGAACCGGGGTCGTGGCCGCCTGTTATTGCCGAATCGACCGTGGCAACAAAATACTGTAAATCATGCCCCCGCGAATAATACACCGAAGGCTCCACCACCAGCCTGTTTCCGGCCATCCAGCTAAGCCCCGTTTCATAATTGATAATGCACTCGGGCCTGAGGCGGGGGTTGGCCACTATATAGCCTTCCGATATTTCGCCCGAAACAGTCAGGTCGGTGATTGCCGGGGCCGTAAAACCCGTCGATGCGGAAACATAAACTCCCAGGTTTTTCTTAAGCCGGTAATGTATGGCCAGCTTCGGACTGAGTTTTTGCCATGCATTCGCTTCGAAACGGGTCGAAATATCATTAACGGAACCGGTGTCGGTGGATAACTGGTATGCTTCCCGGTATCCGTCGAAGAACTGTGCATAGTCGAACCGCAGTCCGGCTACCAGGGAGATATTTTTCCGCAGGCTGATCTCATCTTGTATAAAGATGCCTGCCACAGCCAGTTTACCGCCATACTCCGCCTTATCTGAGGAGGTCCGGTAAATGTCATTGACCTTCATCCCGCCCATTTTCCCTTCTGCCCCGGCGGTGAGGAGATGGTTACCGGCAAAGCGCCGCGAAAGGTTCAGCCTGAAGCCATAGTCGTTGATCACCGACCGGCTGTCGGATAGCTTATATACGCCTTCCGGGTTGATGTTTTCGCTTTGCCTGTTGTAATGTTCCAGTTGATAGAACAAGCGCGCATTGATATGCATTTTCCCCTGTGTTTTTTCAAAGCCCGCGCTTGCGAGATGATTCTGGTAATGCTCAAATGCCCCATGCTTTTCAAACACTTTAATGCCACTGCCGAAATGCCCGTTATAATAGCGGTATTGCACGTCAAGGCTTGTGCCAGGATTAAATTGATAGCCAAAGAGAATGCCGGCATTATATTCCCGCAGATCGACTTTTGTATCGAGGCTGTCGCGGCTTTCTTCCGGTTCGGAATAATATCCGTTGCTTCTGCGGCTGAATCCGTTCACTTTCCAGTAGTATCCGCTGCCACGGTAGAGGTCGATGCCGCCCACGCCGAAGGCGCCCCCAAAAGTTCCCATTGAACCGCCAAAGGTGCTTACCCTCCCTTCCACGGGCTTTTTCGGTTTCGGGCTGCTGATGCTGATCACGCCCCCCATGGCGTTGTTTCCGTAGATGGCTGAATTTGGCCCTTTCGACACTTCGATCTTCTCAACCTCCTGTGGTTCTATGAAGCTCCAGTTCATTGCACCTCCGGCCAGTTTGTTCATCGGAACGCCGTTGAGCAGCAACAGGGAGCGTGCACTGCCGGGCAAGCCGCGCATGCTCACATTGGCGCTTTTCGAAAATATTCCGCGGGGCCTGTGGATATAGACATTGGCCACACCCGCCAGCAAGCCGTCGGTGTTGTTTGCCGGGAGCATGCCGGTCTGTCGCGGGGGCAGCAGCGCTACCCGTCCCGGGATCCCGGAATTTTTCCTGCTGTTCAGGGTGGCTGTTATGGTTTCCGGATCAATATCAATGATGTCGGGCCTGAGGAAAATAGTTAACCCGGTCATATTGGTGTTAAAGTTAACAGACAGGCTGTCGCTGAAATATCCGGGATGTGTGATCAGGATGGTGTAGTTCCCCGGTGGCAGTTTTGAAAAAGTAAAAACGCCTTTGTTATTTGTAACGGTGCCGGCCTGTATTTCATTGATGACGACATGCACTTCGGGCAAAGGGGTTTTGTTGTAATCATCACGAACGGTTCCCTGCAGTACGAACACATCACCTGCTGAAGCCGCAAGGCCGGCAAGGAAAAAGAAAAGAATGTTCATTGTTTTTCAGACTTTCCGGCATTCCGGTTTTTTTTGAATCCGGCAAAGGCTTCTTCCACGGCATCATCCAGTTTTGTGCACAATGCATCATATGCTTCGAGTAATTTCAGTGCGCCCGGTGTGAGACGTGAATAGCCTCCTTCGTGTCCGCCGCGTTTCTTTTCCGTCAGCTCATACCCAAGAAGCGATTCTGCCTTTTTCAGGTCGCTCCATGCCTTGCGGTAACTGACCCCCTGTTTTGAAGCTGCGGCCGAGAGCGATCCTTTTTCCAGGATCGCCCTCAGCAGGCCGTAGGTTTCTTCAGAAAGAATGTCTTCGCCGCTTACCGACGACAGCCAGAGTTTATAACTCAACAGTACGTTAAAGCGGCTGTTTTTCCTTTTTGGTGCCATCATTTGCTTTAGTTCATTATGTAAAAATAAACATAACGTTATAGATTACATGCAACAGGCATAAAAAACCATAATGGATTTTATCCGGGGCGATGGTATGCGTGCCCTGCTTATGTCAGTGGCAGTTTTTCGAATATTGCTTCACTGCCTGGTAAAAATATTTTTGTTTGGCTTCGGTATCGCAATAGGCATCGATCTCTTTGGAGAGTGCCGTTAATTGCTGATCGAGGCTGACAATGGCCTCTTTGTGCTCTTTCTGGGCCACATCGCTCAGGGCCATTTCTGCAGATTTGTTCAGGTTTTCCATTTTACAGACCATTTCTGCTTTGCGCTCGGCGTAGCCGTTGATCTTCTGCACGTCTTCGTATGAAAGTCCCGTTCTTTCGCTCTGGTTTTGCATGCGCTCCTGGTATTCTTCGTATTGCTGGGTGTTTGGCGTTGCCGTAAGCTGGCGGTTTTCGGTGGTCGTTTCGCGGGTTGATGAACAGGAAGCAAGTATTAAAAGGCCGAGGGCCGGCAGGAGAAATGACAGGGTTTTCATTATATCTCGTTTAGTGTGATGGTTGCTGCAAAGATAATAAACTCCATGAACAATCTATACATGATAAATGTTAGTTGGGGGCGACAATGACAGGCAGGCCTGAAGCGGTCATGCCGGCATGATAAAAGCATAATCTGTTTCTCTCAGATTATTTTTTGGTTTTGTTTGATTCGAGAAAGGGCCGGGATTCCGGCCCTTTTTTCATTACTCCTGGTGTGGTTTAACCACCTCGATCAGTTCCGGCAGGTCCATGCCCAGTTCCTTGAGATGGGAGATTTTCGGTACACCGTTTTTGGTCCATCCGCGACGCAGGTACACGGCATCGAGGAGTTTCTCATAGCGGTCTTCGCGGTATTTCCTGAGAAGGGCTTTCTTCTCGGCGGTTGTTTTTCCTGCCGGATCGATGCCAATCGTTTCCTTAAGCTGTTTGTCGTAGCGTTCTGCTCTGGATTCGTATTCTTCGTCGGTAACGGGTCCGGCTGCACGAAAAGGCTGGGCATCGAATTTCCTGATTCCATAGCCCCGTCTGAGGTTGAAGATGCGCTGGAAATTGTATACCCTTTCCGACTGCCTGATCAGCTCTTCCTTGCCGAAGGGTTTTCCCGTTACGGCGCTGTAAATGGTTACGTAGTTATCGACGTGTTCGGGTACCTTGGCCGGCTCATCGGTTTCGGCATTGTTTTCGGGTTCAACGTCGTTCCAGGGCAATTTGCACAGGCCCACCAGCCCGAACCATGTACGGAACATGGGGAAGTAGTGCAGGGCTTCGGCCTTGTCCTCGAAAGTGGGGATCTGGTTGTTTACCATATCCATGAAGATAAGCCACGCTTCGTCATGCTGTGGTCCCTTGTTGGTCATGGCAAAACCACCCTGCTGGGCCAGTGATTCTTTGGATACGTATTCGGAGTATTCCAGTCCCTTGTTTTCCATGCCGATATCCTGCAGGAAAGCGGGGTCGCCCCAGCCCTTTTCAATGAACAGTGCTTTCATCCGGCGAACGCCCAGGCCGGCCACCAGTCCAAAGCCTTCGCCCCGGGCAAGCTGGTGTATCAGTTCCATGGCTGCATCGGCATTGCCGAAGTTCAGTTTCAGTCCGCCTGTACGTTCTTCGTTGAGGATGCCGTTTTCGTAGCATTCCATAATAAAGGCCATCAGCGTTCCCCAGGTAATGGTACAAATGCCGTAGGTGTCGCAATAAAAGTTTGCTTCTATCACATAGTCGGGGTTGAAGATGCCGCAATTGGAGCCCAGTCCGCCGGCATTTTCATATTCCGGACCATCTACGATCACTTTCTGGCCGGCATAGGGGCCGGTCCTGACAAGGTATTCATCTACGCCCTTGGAGCAGGACATGTTGCAGCCGATCCAGCAACCATCCGGGATGCCCTGTGTAAAGCGCGATTTCCACACTTCTGAGTGTATGCCGTCGGCTTCGGGATGGCTTCCGAACTTAAAATTATGCACAGGCAACAGGTCATAGTCGTTCATGATGTTCACCAGGTGGGCCGTCCCTTTGGACCTCATCTCTGCCTGGCTGTCGTCAAGCTCCCGCATTTCCCTGTTAAAGCGTTTACCGCGCTCCATGATCGCGTCGAGGTCGGCTACGTCGTTAAGGTTGCCTTTAACGCCCGGTATCCTGCAAACCAGGGCTTTGATCTTTTTATTGCGGAACACCGTTCCGATACCGCCACGGCCTGCTTGTTTCAGCCTCACTTTTTTCCTTTTCGGATCGTAAAAACTGAAATTCAGCATGCCGATGAGTGAATGGCCGGCGGCAGCGCCGGTCGATACTACGGCTATGTTTTTTCTGTCTTTTTCGTCTTCGGCAAACATTTCGGTAAGCACTTCGGCCAGCTCATGGCTGTCGATGGGTTCGAGCGGCGCTTCAAAGATCTCCACGCGGTGATTCACGCCGTCGATAAAGATCATAATGTCGTTCTCAGCCTTACCCTGCAGTTCAATGGCGTCGAAGCCCGAAAACTTGAGGAAGGGGCCGAAAAACCCACCCACATTGCTGTCGATCGGGATGTTTGTCTGAGGGGAGATGGAAACACAGATCGATTTCCCTGTTCCCGAATATTGTGTGATACCACCGATAGGGCCGGAAGAGATGTTGATCTCGTTTTCGGGATCATCCCATTTGGTTTCGGGCGTTGTAGCGTCCCATAACAGCCGCAACCCGTATCCCTTGCCCCCGATGAACTTCTCCTTCATCAGCGGTGGCACTGTTTTTTCTCTTATCTCATTGCCGGATACGTTGATGTAAAGTATCTTGTCGGTGTAACCCCGGTGCAATGGCGTCCATTCATACTTCCATTCCTTCAGGGTTTTGTGGGCGTTCTTCATTTCTGTAATATCCATAATGATCAAGCTTTATAATGCCGTTGAAATTAGCTTTCAAAATTATCAATTTATCCTTATCCAGCTATGGATTTGCAATGTTAAAAAACTGATATGCAAATTAATGCATATCGATTATGAAATGATAATGCTTTAAGGTATACCGGATTACGGACTGTTTAGAAGTTTTTTAAATTAGAGAAAGGTTTTGCCTGGGGGAGTGAAATCTGATTAAACTATCACCCCGAACCCGGTACCTGTTTTTACGTGCAAATTCTTTTCGGTTTTTGATAACAACCATTCCGCCACTTCAAATATCAAAAATCAGCTATCAGCGATCATCTGCCGTTTTTTCAATTCCAAAGGTCTCACAGCCGTCACAAGCAACTGAACAATCAAACGAAACCATTATCTTTGTATGCAGATATGACATCCGAAGCGATAAGGGAGCGGTTAAAAGGCAAAACTGTCGGTATAGCCGGCTGCGGGGGGCTGGGCTCCAATGCGGCCGTCGCGTTGGCGCGGGTTGGCATCGGGAAGCTTATCCTGGTGGATTTCGACCGAGTTGAGGCGTCCAACCTTAACCGGCAGTATTATTTCCGTGATCAGATCGGACAACCGAAAGTTGAGGCCCTGAAGCAGAACATCCATGCCATCGATCCGGAGATCACCATTCGCACCCATATGCTCAGGCTCGACCCGGAGCGTTTGGTTGAACTGTTTTCCGGCTGCGAAGTCATCATAGAAGCCTTCGATACCGACTGTGACAAGCAAATGATCATTGAGACCGTGCTGACCGATATGCCTGACAGATACCTGATATCAGGACAGGGGCTTGCCGGGTTCGGCGATAATGAAAGCATCGTCACAAGGCAGTACGACAGGCTTTTCATTATTGGCGACGGTTTGCGTGAGGTTTCCGACGGGCTTCCGCCACTTGCCCCCAGGGTGGGGGTGGTGGCCGCCATGCAGGCCAACCTGGCCCTTGAACTCCTGATGAAAAACGAATGAGATGGAAATTACACTGAACAACAGGAAAGAAAATATCGAACGGGAACCGATCAGCCTTGCTGAACTGATCGATTACAAGAATTTTTCATTCAAACTGCTGGTGACCAAGGTCAACGGGAAGCTGGTTAAAAAAGAGGAACGCGATGAGGTCATGATCAGGCCGGGCGATGAGGTGCAGGTGTTGCACATGATCTCGGGCGGATGATGGACTTTGTGATGATTCGGTTGTGGGATCCGGGAATGCCGGCACTGGCCCTGATAAGTGAATAGGTCACATCGCCTGATGCCTTATCGCCCGGTTTTTGAAATGACTGCCAGAAGGCTGATCATACCACTTCCGCTACCACAAAGGTGCTTCCGCCCACAAACACCAGGTCGTTTTCCCCTGCATTCTGCAGTGCTGCATGATAAGCTTCTTTTACTGTAGCAAAGATGTTTCCCTTTAATCCAAATGCCGAGGCAGCCTGCCGCAGCTCCGCTGCATCCATCGCCCTTGGGATACCGGCCTTGCAGAAATAATATTCAGCGGTGGCCGGGAGCAATTCCAGCACCGGGTCAATATTTTTGTCGGCTACCAGGCCCAGTACGAAGTGAAGGTTTTTATGCGGCGTTTGGCCGATCATGTCCAGCACTTCACGGATGCCGTCGCGGTTATGCCCGATGTCGCATATGGCCAGAGGATCCATCTGTATCACTTGCCAGCGGCCCAGCAATCCGGTGTTTTCAACAACTTTTTCAATCCCGCGGCGAAAATGAAGGGGTGAAACTGAAAATCCGGCTTCTTTCAACTGCTCAATGGCGGCCATTACAGTGACCAGGTTCCGCTTCTGCCAGGGGCCCTTCAGGGCCGGCTCCATAAGGGCAACATAGCGCTGGTCGGCAAAGACCAGCCTGGTTTGCACCTCTCCGGCCCTGCCGGCGAAAACATGTTTTGTTTCCTCCTGCGTTTCGCCCACGATGGCCGGCACGCCGGCCTTGATGATGCCGGCTTTCTCCCTGGCGATCTTTTCCAGCGTATCGCCCAGGAACTGCATGTGGTCGTAACCGATGTTGGTGATCACCGACAACAGGGGGGTGATCACGTTGGTCGAATCCAGCCGCCCGCCCATGCCGGCCTCGATCACGGCAATGTCAACCTTCTCATTCCTGAAGTGGTCGAAAGCCATGCCCACCGTCATCTCGAAAAAAGAAAGCCCCATCCCTTCAAATTCTTCCCTGTACCCGGCAATGAAATCCACCACCTTGTCCTCCGGGATCATCTGTCCGTTGATCCTGATCCTTTCCCTGAAGTCTTTTATGTGTGGTGATGTATAAAGCCCGGTTTTATAACCGGCCTGCTGCAGCACCGATGCCATCATGTGCGATACCGAGCCTTTGCCGTTGGTCCCGGCCACATGCACCGCCCTGAAAGCGTTTTCGGGATTGCCGAGCAGGCGGCACAGGGCAATGGTGTTCGACAGGTCGGCCTTGTAGGCAGCCGGCCCGATGCGCTGGAACATGGGCAGTTGGCTGTACATATAATCCAGAGTATCCCGGTAGTTCATGTCGCAAAGGTAATAATGAATGATGCATGCTGTTTGGGTTAAAGGTTGGACGGTATTCCTTTTCCAATCAGCCGGTTTAACGGCATCATCAATTCAGCCTGATAAAATTATAGGTGATGGTCCCTCTTTGCCTTTCGGGTGCGTTGGGATCGGAGGCGAAGACCGATCGCAGGGCGGCTTCTTCGGCCAGCCTTCGCAGACGCAGGTCGGTGATGGTGGTTCCCCTTGCCCCGGCCATGGCCGAAACCACTTTGCCGCTGCGGTCAACCCTGATCTCCACCACTACCTTTCCCTGTTCTTCTGAGTCGTATGCAGGCTTGGGCAGGTGTTTCACCCCTCGTCCCCCCAGGTCATAACCTACACCTTCACCCTGCCCGCCCTGTCCTTCATAGGCAGCGGCAGCGGGCGTGCCGTTGGGATCGCCCTGGTCGCCGGGCTGGCCGGTTATTCCTTCGTTGCTGCCGTCTCCGCTGGTCTGGCTGCTGCCACGGTATAAGGCCCGTTCAATCACTTTGGGCGGCTCCGGCTCAGGCTCCTCTTCCTGAACAACTTCTTCTTCTGCAGCTTGATCGTCGGGGTCGACAGGTTTTTCTTCTTCCCTTGGTTTTTCTTTGTCTTTAATGTCTTCCTGGCGGATGGCCGGTGCCTCTTCCACTTCCTGTGTAATCAGGTCTTCTTCGGGCTCCGGATCCGGGTCGGTCTGCGGGGGAGGTGTTTGTCGCTGCGGGCGCTCAACGGGCGGTGGCGACAACTCCTGCACAACCCCCATACCCTGGCGGCTGCTACCCAGGTTCACCTCCACGCCTTCTTCACCGGGCAGAGGAAGCGGGGTGGAAAGGGCAAAATACAAGAGCGCGAGCAACACCAGCAGGTGAAACCCGATGGTTACAACCAGTCCCCTGAACCTGTTATTGTTCTCGCTCATTTATGCTATCGTTTTGGCTGGGTGGCCAGGATCACTTTATGTTTGGTATTGTATTTACGGTTGATGTTGTTCACGGCATCGATCACGTTCACCACATACTGGACAGGAACGCTTTTGTCAGACCTGAGCACCACCGATGCATCGACCTGCCCGGCAATGCTATTGTCGATCCTGTCCTGCAACTGTAATTCGCTTACACGGTTTTCGTTCACGAAATACTGGTACTTGTCGTTGATGTATACCGTGACCGATTGCTTGGCCATGGTCTTGCTGTTGCTGGTCGGCAACAGCAGTTTGATGGCGTTGGGTGCCACCAGGGTGGAGGTAAGCATGAAGAATATCAGTAGCAGGAATACCAGATCCGACATGGATGCCATGCTGAATTCCGCCTTTCTCTTATTTCTTGGTTGAATGGCCATTTTACTTGGTTTTAGGCTGCAGGTTCGTTCAGCAGGTCCATAAATTCGGTGGACCTGGCTTCGAGCAGGTAAACCAGCTTCTCAACCTTGGCCACCAGGATGTTGTAGCAGACATAGGCGAGGATCCCTACGATCAGTCCGCCAACGGTGGTGATCATGGCCTGGTAAATACCCGTGGAGAGCAGCGAGATGTCGATGTTATTGCCGGCCATCGACATATCGTAAAAGGCAATGATCATGCCGATCACGGTGCCGAGAAAGCCCAGCATGGGGGCTGCACCGGCAATGGTAGCCAGCCCGGCAACATTCTTTTCAAGCCTCGAAACCTCCAGCTTTCCCACGTTTTCGATGGCTGCGTTGATGTCGTTGAGTGGCCTGCCGATGCGCATCAGCCCTTTCTCTATCATGCGTGCAATGGGGCTTTTGTTGCTTTTGCACAAGGCAAGTCCCGAGTCAACACGGCCGCCTTTGATAAAATCGCGGATGTTGTTCATGAAGTGCTTGTCTTCGCGGGAGGCTCTGTTGATGGTAAGAAACCTTTCAACAAAGATGTAAACGGCAATGACAGACAACAGGCCGAGTATGGCCATGATCCATCCTCCCTTCAGGACAAGCTCGTAAATGGTCAGGGAGATCTCCGTTGGTTCCGTGCCGGCCTGCCCGGCCGCATCGGTCAGTTGTAATAAAATGCTTAATATCATCTTAAAGTATTTTGCATTAAAAGTAAAATGTTAATCACTTGCCGTATTCGTCAACGGCCTCCATTTGTCAACATGAGTTTGTTAATATTAACTTGGAACGGGCCGTTTTATTATATGCGATGGCCGGCATCCGGCAACCCGTTGAAAATAATTTCTTTACTCTCAGGAGATGACGATCCTGCCCGAACTGTGATCCTTTCCCGATCCGGTTACTGAACCAAGGATGTTCACCCTGTTTTGGAGACGCAATAAGCCGAGAAGGGCAAATATCATGGCTTCCTTGTAATCTGTTACTGTCGCTTCGGGAACAACCACTTCGGGTCCGCTCTTTTGCCTGATCCTCTCCATCAGGAATTCGTTCCAGGCGCCCCCGCCCGTGACCAGCATCCTGCCCTTGTTTTTATTATCAGCTACGGCGGCAACGCGCAGGGCGATATGTTCGGTGCAGGTTCTGAGAAGGTCGGGGATGGCTGCCCGGCAGTTGTCGAGCATAGGGAAGATATGTTTGCTGGCATATTCGCGTCCGAGTGAACGGGGTCCTTTCAGCTTGTAAAAGGGCAGGGATTCAAGTTTTTCCAGCAGGCCGGGCAGCAAATTTCCCATGGCTGCTGTTTTTCCGCCCTTATCATAAGGCATGCCGGTTTTTTCCGCCAGGTGGTTGAGCATCATGTTGGCCGGGCAAACATCAAAGGCGATCCTTTTCCCGTCAAGGTCGCAGGAGATGTTGGCAATTCCGCCCAGGTTCAGGCAGTATCCGTAATCCGCGAACAGCAGTTTGTCGCCCAGGGGTACCAGGGGTGCCCCTTGTCCGCCCATTGCCACATCGGCGCTCCTGAAGTCGAATATTACCGGCAGTCCGCACAGGCGGGCGATCTCTTCACCCTTGCCGATCTGAAGGGTCAGGCCGGCCGCGGGGTCGTGGAAGATGGTATGGCCGTGCGAGGCGATGAAGCCGGGACTGATCTGGCTGGCTTCCATGAAATGACGGGCTGCTTCACCCATCCATATGCCCAGGTCGCGGTCGGCGCGGGTGATGGCTTCCTCACCGGCTCCGGGCAGGGCCAGCAGTCGTTCCCGCCATTCCGCTGTGTAGGGGATGGTGGTCGCCCGAAGTATGGCGTATGACCACCTGCCTTCCCCATCCTCCGAAAAACGGCAACAGGCAAGATCAAGGCCGTCGTGTGAGGTCCCTGACATGATCCCGATGCCATAATGTTCCTTCAATGCTTTTCTTTACAGGTATTCGATCAGTTTTTCAAGTTCCATGCCCCTCGAAGCTTTCAGCAGGATATGACAGTTGCGGAAAGGATGATGCCTCAGCCAGTCGGCAGCGGCATCCGCATCGTCGAAGACCGGGATCCGGCGGTCGGTGCAAACGGCCCGGAATTGCGGGCCAACCAGGATGATCTGTTCAAAATACATGCGTGCTTCCTCAAGTACTGCCCGGTGTTCGGCCTGAGCGTCTTTACCAAGTTCAAACATGTCGCCCAGGATGACCACCCGGGGTTCCCGGCCGAAATGCCTGAAGTTTCTGAGGGTTCCCAGCATACTGGCGGGGTTCGCATTATACGCGTCCATCATCAGCGTGTTGCTGTCACGTGTAATAAGCTGGCTTCTTCTGTCACCGGGAATATAATGGCTGATGGCTTCAGCAAGGTCATCAGGCCGGATGCCAAAGGAATCACCCACGCATATGGCGGCCATGATATTGGCGAACTGATAATCGCCAAACAACCTGGTACCGATCTGCCGACCCTTCCATTCCACTTTCACAAAGGGAGTCGGGCTGATGAGCTTGCCCTGTACATCGGCTTCCGGGCCGCTGCCATAGGTGGTTTTCGGGTGTTCCTGCAACAACTGCATCAGCAGGCTGTCGTCGTGGTTCACCCAGATGCTGCCATTCTTTTTTATAAGATAGCGGTAAAGTTCGGTCTTGGCCCTGATCACCCCCTCAAGGCTTCCGAAGCCTTCAAGGTGTGCCTTGCCGATATTCGTGATGAGGCCGTGTGTGGGCGCTGCCAGTTCGCAGAGGTGTGCGATCTCGCCTTCATGGTTGGCACCCATTTCAATCACGGCCACTTCATGCCCGGGATTCATGCCCAGAAGGGTCAGGGGCACCCCGATATGGTTGTTGAGGTTGCCTGTGGTGGCATGAATGCTGAAGCCTTTGGCAAGCACCTTGCTGATCAGTTCCTTGGTGGTGGTCTTGCCATTGCTTCCCGTCAGGCCGATCACCGGGATCTTAAATTGCTTCCGGTGCCATGAAGCCAGTTCCTGCAGGGTTTGCAAGGTGTCATCAACCAGCAGGCAGTCTTTTCCCGTGTCGTATTTCGGGTCATCGATCACAGCCAGTTTGGCACCATTTTCCATTGCGCGGGAAGCGAAGCGGTTACCGTTGAATTTTTCGCCCTGCAGGGCAAAGAATATCATGCCTTTCCCGGTCTGTCTCGAATCGGTGCTTACCCCGCCCGATTGCAGGTAAAGCTTGTAAAGGTTTTGGATGAGCGCCATGGCTGCAAAGATAAAAAAACCCCATCCATGTTGAGGGGATGGGGTGGTGATTCGCTGTTTTGATATTTTTTAGCGGCCCGGATTCGGGCTTCCGACCCTTGACATTGCACAGCGGAAGCCGATATAGTTGGTAGCCACATTCTGGTTCATGAACCTTCTTTGCCCGGGGCTCAGGAAATAAGCAGGATCTCTCCATGAACCGCCCTTGTATACGCGTGCTTCGTCGCTGATGAGCGAAGTGACCCCGTATTCATACATGGCATTGGTCTGGTTCGACTGTGTAGGTTCCGACAGCCAGTCGTTGCTCTCGGAGAGTTGCGACATCTGATCGCCGTCGAAGTAGTTCCTGTTGTCGGCTTTGCGGTAGTTTTGCCTTCCAACCAATTCCTCTTCGGTTACTTCTTCATAGCGGATGCGGCCCAGGCTGTCTTTGTCGACCAGGAAGCCGTCCTGGTCCCTGACGGCATTTTCAAAGATATTTCCCCTGTATGGGTTGAAGTCGGAGAAGTCTTCGAGCGAGAGAGGCCTGTACACGTCGAGCACCCATTCGCTGACGTTCCCGCCCATGTTATAGAGTCCGTAATCATTGGGCCAGTATGAGCCGATGGGTGCGGGAATGTCGGCACCGTCATTCAGTGTTCCGGCAACGCCCATATAGTCGCCCCTGCCTCTTTTAAAGTTGGCCACGAAACTGCCGTAATAGCGTTTTTCGTCGGTACGGGTGTAGTTGCCGTTCCAGGGATAACGCCTTCTTTCAACCACCCTTTCGTATAGTGTGTTCCCGATCAGCCCGAGTGCGGCATATTCCCATTCTGCCTCAGTGGGCAGGCGGTAGCGCGGAAGGATCAGGCCGTCCTTGATACTGGCGTTGCGTTCGCCGGTAGAGTTGGGGTTGAGGTTCCTGAGGGGTTTGTTGACAAGCCCTTCATACTGGCCGGCCAGGTATGCTTCGGTGTTGAAGTTGTTCTCGTTTTTCTGGTCGGGGTCAAGGTCGAGGATGCCTTCGTTGATCAGCATCCATTCGTTTACCCTGTCGGTACGCCATGAGCAATAGTCGTTGGCCTGTACCCAGGTCACACCCACCACCGGATAGTTGTGGTACGCGGGATGGCGGAGATAGGTTTCCACCAGGGGTTCGTTGTACGACAGCCTGTCGCGCCATACCAGGGTATCGGGCAGGGCATTTACATGAACCTGCGGATAGTCGGTGCCGAAAACCCTCTTCAGCCAGTAAAGGTATTCAAGGTAATCGAGGTTGCTCACTTCCGTTTCGTCCATATAAAATGACGATATGGTTACCCTGCGCGGAAAGTTGTCCCAGTCGAACATCAGGTCTTCCTGTGTCGATCCCATCACAAATGTCCCGCCTTCGATCAGGATAAGCCCGGGCCCGGTGACCTGTTCCCGCAACTGGGACACTTCAAATCCACCGTTTTCGGGGTTGTTGTATTCCCAGTTTGTCGTTCGTGAATATTCCTTTTTTCTGAAAAGGCTGCATGACGACAGTGATGCGATGAAAACAATCGTTAGGAATAACAGGGCTAATTTGCTGTGTTTCATCATTTTCGTTGAGCTTAATTATTCGTTAGTGAGTTATTAACTAAAATCGCGGGCAATTTATTGCCCTGATGCGTCTTCTTTTTTGGTCGAGGCAATTAAATTGCCATCCCAGCGACACCTCATGTGCCCCGCCGGTTGTGTTTTTAAGTTGTGAAAGGGTGATATCGTAGCTGTAGCCTACTTTTAGGCCCCTCCATTCAAGTCCGATCATGGGTACGATGGCATCGGCATTTTCGAAGTTATGCCTGAACCAGGCACCGGCCACGAAGGGCCTTTTATTTACATATATGCCAACATTCAGTTGGTGGAACATCCCTTGCTGCATATACATGAAGTTGGGGGAGATGGCGAAGCTGCCGTAGTTTTCGTCTTCCACCACACTGCCGGTCAGGTCGAAGAACAAGCCCCCGTGGGCGGTGATCCTCATGCTGAGATTGCTGGCACTGGCGTCGTAGAAACCATTGGCGGGTTCGGTCAGATGATGAACGGCCACGCCCCCGTAAATATTGCCTTTATGGGAGAATGCGATGCCCGCGGCAAAATCGGGATAAGCAATGCCGGTATTGTCGGGAGGGACTTCGGAGGTGGGGTTTACCACGCCCAGGCCGGGATCGATCATGTCACCGAAAACCAGGTTTTCCCACCTCAGTTTGGTAAGTATGTAACTGGCTTGAAGGCCAAAGTTGATATATGTCCAGTTTCCGACCTGCAGGCGGAAGGAGTACATGGCGCTGATGATATTGGTTGTAAGCAGTTCCCCGGCATTATCCCCGACAAAATAGACGCCTACCCCACCCGAGATCTTTGGAATATGCATGTCGAAGGATGCACTGTAAGTAACAAAGTTGTCGGGCAGCGAGGGCCACTGGTTGCGGTAACTCAGATCGATGCGCGGGCATACGTTCGACCCGGCCAGGGCGGGGTTGAGGTATAGATGACTGGCATAGAACTGTGAAAAATGCGGATCAGGCACAGACTGGCCCCTTGAAGCCAATGCCATGCCAAGAAAAGCAAGCACCGTTAATGTCTGAATCGTTCTTGTCATCCTAATAAGGATCGTCAATATACTAAAATAAGCCTACAATATTACAAATCATTTTGAAATATACCATACAAATATTTCGTGGGTAATTATAATTTTGCAATATTAGTAAAAGTACAACGTTTAAAATTACAATTCAAATATACTGAATTTTATTATTTATAATGGAATATTTCTGTTTCACCCCCGTCTTTTGCCGGGCCTTATAATAATACCCATGATCAAAAGGTTTTCATTCTGCCTTCTTTTTTTGATAATTTTTCGGCCTTTTTTCTCTTTTGCCGATTCGGGTCCACTGAAGAAGGAGCTCCGATGGTCGGATGTGAGCAGGTTCAGCATCAGCGATGACAGGCAGATGTATTTTCTGTCATTTGAAGGATGTGTTTATGAGGAAGCAACGGCCGATCTGCCGGTATACCGGGATCGATTTGCGATTGGCGGCATGAATTCGCGCGTTGAAGCAGTGTTGACTGAGCAGCTTTGGGAGGATCTGCCTTCAGACGAAATTGAAAGGATTGCCGGCTACGGCCTGATCGGCCCCGCACCCCGGATCGTTACTGACATTGCCATTGAACGAAAGGAACCATACGCCACCGTATCTTTCGTTCCGCTTCGCAGGGATCCCGCAAGCGGCCGCTATCAAAAACTCCTGTCGTTTACCCTGAACATAAAGGTAACGCCGGTTGGGGCACCCTCCACGGCTGCAGGCAGGACCTACAGGCAGAATTCCGTGCTTGCCACCGGTAACTGGTATAAAATGGCCGTTAAGTTTTCGGGCATACATAAGATCACATACAATGACCTGATTGCCCTTGGCATGAACCCGGCCGGTATCGACCCCGGGAATATCCGTATCTATGGAAACGGCGGCGGCATGCTGCCCGAGCCTTGCGGCGCTTTCCGCTATGATGACCTGATGGAGAATGCCATCTTTGTTTCCGGCCAGGGCGATGGCAGTTTCGATACCCAGGATTACATCCTCTTCTACGGTGAATCGCCTCACGTGTGGGAGTGGGATGAAGGAAGACAGGCTTTTGTCCATACCAGCAACATCTATTCCGATTACAATTATTATTTTATCACGGCCGACCTTGGCACGGGAAAACGTATCCAGGGCCAGGCATCCGTCACCCTGCCTTTAACGCATCTGGTAAACAGCTTTACCGACAGGAAATTTATTGAAAAGGACGACCTGAACATTGTGAAGACCGGCCGCGACTGGTTCGAATCTCCTCCTTACGAAGTACAGTTGAGCAATGATTATGACTTCAGCTTTCCCGATATCGTTCCCGGGAGCAATGTCGGGATGCGCAGCCGGGTGGCTGCCCGTTCTTCCATGGGCAGCAATTTTAAATATTACCTGAATGGCACGCAGCTCATTGAAACGCTGCCGGTGTCGGCCGTCTCTTTTTCATCCGATCAATATGCCCATACCGCTGGTATCGAAAGTACGTTCGAAGTGGGAAGCCCGAATGTCAGGATCAAGGTAACATACAGCAAACCTGCTTCAGCATCGGTTGGCTGGATGGATTATATCGCCCTGAACGCCCGCCGCTACCTGAGGTTCACAGGTGGTCAGATGGCTTTCAGGGATCCGCAGTCCGGCGGCCCCGGGAATGTGGCCGAATATGAATTGTCGAATGCTTCCGCTTCTGTGGAGGTGTGGAATGTGAGTGATCCCATGAATGTGGCCCGCGTCGGGACAAGCCTTGACGGATCCCTGATGCGTTTCAGGATTCCGGCCGACAGCATTGAAGAGTTCGTGGCTTTCGACGGCACTTCCTTTTATGGGGTTGCAGCCGCAGGCAAGGTGGATAACCAGAACCTGCACGCCATCACCATGCCCGATATGGTCATCGTTTCATACCCCTCATTTCTCAGCGAGGCCAACCGCCTGGCAAACCACCACCGGAATTTCGACGGCATGGAGGTATTTGTTACGACTCCTCAGAAGATCTATAATGAGTTTTCCTCGGGAGCCCAGGATGTGACCGCCATCAGGGATTTTATAAAGATGCTGTACGACAAGGCCTCTCCGGGTAGTGAATGTCGCTACCTGCTGCTTTTCGGCGATGCTTCGTATGATTATAAGGACAGGGTGAGCGACAATACGAATTTTGTTCCCACCTGGCAGGACAAAAGGTCGATGAACATCATCACTTCCATTGCAACGGATGATTATTTCGGTTTTCTCGACGACAACGAAGGGGGATCGGGAACCAACCAGCTTCTCGATCTGGGTATCGGACGGCTGGTAGCGTCAACCCCCGAGTCGGCCAGGCAGATGGTCGACAAGGTCATCCATTATGCCACCGCCACCCCCGATGTATTCGGAAACTGGCGTAATGTGGTATGTTTCGTGGCCGATGATGAAGATGCAAACGTGCACATGCAGCAACATGCAGAAAAACTTGCCACACGCCTCGACACCACCTATGGATACCTGAACGTGGACAAGATCTACCTGGATGCCTATGAACAGATCAGCACTTCGGGCGGGCAGCGCGCACCACAGGTAAACCAGGCCATCAACAACAGGATGGAGAAGGGCAGCCTCATCATGAATTATACAGGGCATGGCGGGGAAGTTGGATGGGCCCATGAAAGGATACTGGAACTCAAGGATATTAACAGCTGGACCAATTACAACAAATTACCGGTTTTCATCACGGCCACCTGTGAATTCAGCCGCTATGACGACCCCACGCGTACATCGGCCGGGGAACTGGTGCTGCTCAACCCCGATGGCGGCGCGATCGCGCTCTTTACCACGGCCAGGGCCACCTATGGCTCACCCAATTTCCAGCTTAACAATGCCATGTTCGACAATATGTTCGAAAAAGTGGACGGTGAATATCCGCGTTTCGGCGACCTGATCCGCTACGCGAAAAACAAGAGCGGGAACTCCACCGACAATGACAAGAAATTCGTCCTGCTCGGGAACCCTGCCCTCAGGCTGGCTTATCCGGAACACCGTGTCCGGACCATACAGATCAACAATGTGAATGTTTCCCCTTTGAACGACACCCTCAGGGCCCTTCAAAAGGTAAGTGTCAGCGGCATTATCCTCGATGAGGCCGGGAACAAACTAAACAGCTATAACGGAACGCTCAGGCCGGTGGTTTATGACAAACCCACACAGATAGAAACACTCGTTACCGACCCCGCCAGCAAACCATTCACCTTCGGGCTCCGCATGGCGATCCTTTATAACGGAAAGGCCAGCATTACCAACGGCGAATTCTCCTTCACCTTCATCGTACCCAAAGACATCATCTATAAATACGGCTACGGCAAGATCAGCTATTATCTGAACAACAACGACAGTGACGGAACCGGATATTACGGGAATGTCATTATCGGGGGATTCGACAGCAATGTGCCCCCCGACGATGAAGGGCCTGAGATAGACCTCTATATGAACGACGAGAACTTTGCATTTGGCGGTATTACCGACGAAAACCCGGTATTGCTGGCCTTTGTTACCGACTCAAGCGGGATCAATACCGTGGGATCAGGCATCGGGCATGATATCGTGGCCACACTCGACAACGACAACAACAAATCGGTGATCATCAATGAATACTACGAGTCGGATATCGACAGCTATACCAGCGGCACCATCCGCTATCCCCTCGCAGGCCTGTCTGAGGGCCCCCATTCCATGAAGCTGAAGGTTTGGGATGTGCATAACAATTCAAGTGAATCCTATACGGAATTCGTGGTGGCATCGTCGGCGGAACTCGCCATTGATCATGTGCTGAACTATCCAAACCCGTTTACCACAAGTACGGCTTTTTATTTTGATCATAACCAGCCCAATACGATGCTTGAAGTACAGGTACAGGTATTTTCCGTGTCGGGCCGTTTGATCAAAACCATCGATCAGTTTGTTATAAGCAATGGTTACCGTTCAGAACCCATTTACTGGGATGGCCGTGACGATTTTGGCGATCGCATCGGCCGGGGGGTCTATATATATAAGGTAAGGGTCCGCAACCAGGATGGCTCCTTTGCCGAAAAGCTGGAAAAACTGGTCATCCTGCGATAGATCGGGGCACAATCCGATAATTGGATGATGCGGGCAACCACAGCAGGGAAATCATTGTCTTGATTAAAACAGTTTATAATAATGAAAAGAAATACCATCCTCCTGTTATTATTATTTTTCTCTTCTCTTTTATCGCATGCCCAGAAGCATACGGCGGAGGTGTACCCGGGTCAGTATATCATTGAAGAACGATACCTTACCAGCGAAATATCTGAAATATTCCTTGATTTTGACCAGGCAAAGCTGGATGATGCCTATGGCATGCTCCCGGTGTATATCAGCCGTATCCCCCTTAAGTCTTCAGAGAACAGCATTATTGCCGGTTTCACGGATGTTTCCTGGCATGTATTGCATGATGAGCGCCTGCCTTTTGTGTCGGGCATAGAACAGGTGGGAAATGAATTCGGACTCGAAACTTCGGTCATGTTCATCGACGGTGAGCCCTATGCTGAATTGCTGATTGTCCCGTTCCGCAATGCTGGCGGCGCTTCCGTTGAAGTGATTGACAGTTGCCGGGTTTCAATTGAGATCACAGAGACCGCGGCAGCGCCGGTCAGCATAAAAAACAATTTCGTATCGAATTCCGTGCTGGCTACAGGAGACTGGTATCGCCTGGCTACCGGCGAAACCGGAATATACCGGATCTCATACGACGACCTGCTGGAAATGGGCATACAGCCATCTTCCATCGATCCGCGTACCATCAGGATCTTCGGGAACGGAAACGGTATCATTCCCGAAAAAAATTCCGATCCCCGGTTCGATGACCTTCTCGAAAATCCCATCCTGGTTTTTGGAGAAGATGACGGTTCATTCGACCAGGGTGATTATATCCTTTTCTACGGACAGTCGGCCGTGTGCTGGAAATATGTTCCCTTTGTGGGGTACGGGATTTTCAGCCATACCATCAACCCTTATACCGACCATACCTTTTATTTCCTTAATTTCAACCAGGAGGAGGGAATGAGAATACCAGTGGCCGACCATTCGGGACTGATCCCTACTTCCTACGTGAATGAATTCAGCGATTATGCCGTTCATGAAAATGATGCGGTGAACATCCTGAAAACCGGCAGGGAATGGTATGGCGAGCTCTTCCGCGACCAAACGGTATACGAGTATAGCTTTCACTTTCCGAATATCGTGCAGGATTATCCCGTAAGCCTCATGAGCAACATGGCGGCACACTCCACCGTCGAGAGCAATTTTGACTTTTATTATGGTGATCAGCACCTGATGAAGGTCCCCATTACCCGGATTTTGCCAGGTACAACTATTTATGCCTGGACCGCTACTCCCGATACCGTTGGTTTTTATCCCGCCCAGGGCGATGAGGTGACCATCAGGGTGGAATATGACAAGCCTGCTTCCATATCGCAGGGATGGATGAATTATGTATCGCTCAATGCAAGACGGAAACTGATCTTTACCGGTCCCTTCATGTCGTTTCGCGACCACCTCCATGTCGGCCCTGCCGCCGTTTCCGAATATAAGGTTTCGGCTGCCGGCGAAGGTTTGTCCGTCTGGGATGTCACCGACCCTTTCTCCATTGTCCGGCTGCAGGGAAGCTTTTCGAACGATAACTTCATCTTCAGGTCGCCGGCAGATGAGATCAGGGAGTTCATCGCCTTTGACGGCAGTGGGTTCAACAAAGCGGAATTCGTCGAAAAGGTGGAAAACCAGGACCTCCATGCTTATGACCCTGCCACCTACATTATCCTGACCCATCCCGATTTCATGCAACAGGCACAGCGTATGCTGAGCCTGCGCCAGCAACTGGACGGCATGAGCGGTTTCATTGTAACCCCCGGGGAAATATATAATGAATTCAGTTCGGGGAAACAGGATCCGGCCGCCATTAGGGATTTTATAAGAATGCTTTACGAGAAGGCCGATTCTGCCAACAGACCGCGTTACCTCCTGCTGCTTGGCGATGCATCATATGACTATAAAGACAGGCTGCCGAACAATACCAATTTAGTGCCGACTTACCAGTCGCAGGAAGCCCTTAAACTCGGCTATTCCTTTGTTACCGATGACTTTTTCGGATTGCTCGACGAAGGAGAAGGGATCAATGCCTTCGGAAAATCAGTTGAGATCGGCATCGGGCGTTTCCCTGTCCATACGGATGAGCAGGCTTCGCAGATGGTCGACAAGATCGAGGCCTACATGACCATGAAGCCATATGTGCTGGATGAATGGCGAAACTATATCAGCTTCATTGCCGATGATGAGGATCAGAACCTGCATTTCAACCAGGCTGAGAAGTTGCAGCACATGATCGATACCGGTTACCGTTCCTACAACCGCCTGAAGATATACATGGATGCCTTTCCGCAGGAGTCGAGCCCGTCGGGAAGCCGGTATCCCGGGGTGACCGAAGCCATAAACGATCTGATGGAGAGCGGAAGCCTGGTGATCAACTATACGGGTCACGGTGGCGAAGCGGGCTGGGCCCACGAAGGCGTGCTCGACATTCCCACCATCAATTCCTGGGATAATCACGACCGCCTGCCGCTTTTTATCACGGCTACCTGTGAGTTCAGCCGTTTCGACGATCCCGGCCTCATCTCCGCCGGCGAATATGTGTTTCTGAACCCCAATGGCGGAGGTATCGGCTTGCTTACCACCTCCAGGCTGGCCTGGGCCGATCCGAATTTCAGGCTGAACCGGGCCGTATACCAGTTTATGTTCAAAAAGCCCGGGGGTGAACATTACCGCCTGGGCGACATTGTGAGGCTGGCCAAAACAGATCAGAACAACGGAACCAATATCAAGAATTTCGTCCTGCTGGGCGACCCCGCCCTGAAACTGGCATACCCCGAATGCTATGTCGAGACGACCTCCATCAATGGCAAGCAAACGGGCTTTATGCCCGATACACTCACCGGCATGGCGCAGGTCAGCGTCAGCGGCATCATCAAGGATGTGTACGGCGACACCCTTCGCAACTTTAACGGCCTGCTGTTCCCTTCGGTCTTTGACAAGGAAGTGATGATGTCGACCCTTGGAAATGACCTGGGTTCCATGCCTGCACAATTCTATGTGATGGGCGAAAAACTATACAGGGGTAAGGTGACCGTGGTGAACGGTGAATTCAGTTTCGACCTGTTCATGCCGCAAAGCACCCTCACGAATTACGGTTTTGGAAAGATCAGCTATTATGCCTACGATACCGTGAACTACCGTGATGCCCACGGATACCGGAAAGTCACCGTGGGCGGCGCGAATCCCGATGCCCCTGCAGATGTAACAGGGCCCGACATGAACCTGTATATGAACAATACGGACTTTGTGTCAGGAGGGCTTACCGGCAGGGATCCGGTCTTCCTGGCCTACCTCTTTGATGAGCATGGCGTTAACGCAAGGGGAAGCGCAATCGGTCGCGATATTACCCTTACCCTGAACGGAGATGCGGAAACCATGGTGGTACTGAACGATGTTTTTGAACCCGAAATCGACTCATACCAGGCCGGATGGATCAGCTACCCCCTTACAGACCTGCCCGACGGAAAGCATTACCTTAGCCTGAAAGCCTGGGATAATATGAACAACCCTTCGGAAAAGACCATCGAATTTGAGGTTAGCGTCGACAGGCCGGTTGCGCTCACCGGGGTGATAAATTATCCCAACCCCTTTACCGAGATTACCTATTTTGTTTTTGACCATAATAAGCCTGAAAACAGCTTTAAGGTTGAATTGCACATTTTCAATATTCATGGTCAACTGGTAAGGGTGCTTACTGCAAATACTCCGGCGCAGGGGCTTTCGGTTGCCCCCCTGGCATGGGACGGCACCGACCAGGGTGGAAACAGGCTGGGGCATGGAATGTATGTTTACAGGCTGCACGTGACCGATGAACAGGGAACGGTTTTCGTCCAGACATCAAAGCTGATCTATACAGGCCGTAAATAATTTAAACCCTGTACAACATATTCATTTGTTTTTTGTTATAAGAGCCAAAGAAATGTTATCAAATTGAATATCAACCATGGCGTGCAATATAAGTTTACAAATAATCGTTACATTTGCACGTTTTTTAAAAGCATACCCTATTAATATGAAACCATCTGCTATCAGCACAGGAATATACATCATTGATGATATGTGCAGCATGGAGGTTCCGTCATACAACTAAAATACGATTTCCATATGATCAAACGAAGCAGTCTTTTTTTGGTGTTAATTTTTGCGGGGATGATCTCTTCGAAAGCACAGGATGTTACATACGACCAGGTTGGTGAGAAAGACCAGTTAAATACCATTACTACGGCGGTGCCCTTCCTGATGATCGCTCCCGATGCCAGGAGTGGTGCGCTGGGCGATGCCGGCGTTGCCTCCACGCCGGATGCCAACTCCATGCACTGGAACCCTGCCAAATATGCCTTTATCGACAAGCAGATGGGCTTTTCACTGTCGTTCAGCCCCTGGCTGCGTAAACTGGTTAACGATATTTATCTCGGTTATCTCACCGGTTATTATAAGATCGACGACATGCAAACGGTGGCCTTCGGCCTCAGGTATTTTTCGCTTGGTGAAATCCTTTTTACCGATGAAATTGGCAACCCGCTGAATTATTATTCACCTTACGAGTTTTCACTCGATGGTACCTATGCCAGGAAGTTTTCCGAGAAGTGGTCGGGCGGCGTGGCGGCCAGGTTCATATATTCAAACCTTACCCAGGGCCAGTATGTGGGCGGGGCCGAATCCAGTGCCGGCGTTTCCGTTGCAGCCGACGTTTCAGTCTATTACCAGAACGAGATTGAGATGGGAACCCTCGACGGCCTCTTCGCATGGGGCCTGAACATCTCCAATATTGGCACCAAGATCTCCTATAACGAAACCAATATCAAAAAGGACTTTATCCCCACCAATTTCAGGATCGGGCCCTCGTTAAGCCTGGATATTGATGATTATAACTCCATGACTTTCATGCTCGACTTCAACAAACTGCTGGTGCCGACACCACCCATTTATGAGCGTGATTCATTCGGGCAGTTTGTAACTACACCTGATGGCGAAAAAGTGATCCTGAAAGGCAGGGATCCCGAAGTGTCGGTGGTGCAGGGAATGATTCAGTCGTGGTACGATGCCCCGGGCGGTTTTTCTGAAGAAATGAGGGAATGGAGTTTCGGCGGGGGTGTTGAATACTGGTATAACAAGCTCTTTGCCATCAGGGGCGGATTTTTCTACGAAGACAAGACCAAGGGCAACCGTAAGTTCTTTACCCTGGGTGCCGGTTTGAGGTATAATGTTTTTTCGATTGATTTCTCCTATCTCATCCCGCTGGAACAGCAAAACCCGCTGGAAAACACCCTTCGGTTTACCCTTCTTTTCGATTTTGACGCATTTAAGAACCAGGATTAAACCATGGATTGGCGGATCGGCCACGGATATGACCTGCACAGGCTGGTGCCCGGCAGGCCTTTGTGGCTGGGCGGGGTGCTGATCCCTTACCCCCTTGGGCTGGAAGGCCACTCCGATGCCGACGTGCTTCTCCATGCCATTTGTGATGCCCTGCTCGGGGCAATCGCCCTGGGCGATATCGGCAGGCATTTCCCGGATACGGACAAGCAATACAAAAATATTGACAGCAAGCTGCTGCTCGAAAAGGTTGCCGCCATGATTCACGAACGGGGCTGGGCCATTCAAAACCTTGATGCCACGCTGGTGCTTGAGGCTCCGAAAGTAGCTTCTTATATTGAGGAGATGCGGAAACTGCTCGCCGCCATTCTCAAGACCGAAACGGGCAGGGTTTCGGTAAAGGCTACCACCACCGAAGGGCTGGGGCCCGAAGGCCGTGGGGAGTGCATCTCGGCCCACGCCCTGGTGCTGATCGCCAGGGAGGACGGCTGAGCCGTTCTCCGCCCTTTCAAAAATGATTAACTTTATGCCCTGCCAATGACCATGGACTACCGCGATTATCTATACCTGCTTGAGTTCCTGCTGCTGCTGGCAATATTCATATACCTTCTTCGCTTCATCTTCTTCAATTACGGTGGCAGGATACGGAAACCCGCATCATGGGTTGCCGCGGTGAAGGAAGGCAGGGTGCCGGAAGCCTTGAAGAGGCTGGAGCGAAAATACCCCGACCGCATCCGGTTTTACAACCTGTGGCTGCAGGCAGAACGGCTCAGGCGTGAAGGCATTGGCGGATGCATGGCCGAAGTGGGCGTATATAAAGGCCGGACAGCGGAAGTCATGCATCATTGCGCACCTGAAAGGCCCCTCCACCTTTTCGATACTTTTGAAGGTTTTCCTGTTTCCGACCTGGAAGATGAAACAGGACGGGCTTCGGGATATACCACCCGGCACTTTGCCGGCACTTCTCCCGACAGGGTCAGGGCCATGCTCGGCAATCCCCCCGGGCTTACCATCCATAAAGGTTATTTCCCGGATACAGCAGCGGCGTTGGAAAATGAAAGTTTTGCAATGGTCAGCCTCGATGCCGACCTCGCCCGCCCGACCAGGGCCGCCCTGGAGTTTTTTTACCCGAGGCTTGCGCCCGGCGGTGTGATCCTTGTCCATGACTATAACAGCGACTGGCCCGGACTGGTCACAGCCGTCGACAACTTTTGCCGGGGTATTCCGGAAAATCCGCTAGCCGTTCCCGATGCCGACAGCACGGTGATGATCGTGAAATCCAAAAAACATTAGCTGCGTGCCACACCCGGAGGCAGAAACCGGATTTTTAAGTTTTGCCGCTCTTCTCTGTTAAAACCGATGGACAGCTTAACGGAATTATCTTATTTTTGTCATTATCAATTAATGGCATATTTTGAAACCCCGTTTATCATTTCCGTGCGTGATCTTCCTCCTGCTGGCAATGGCTTCATGCAGCAATACGAAGCATTTACCCGATAACCGTTATCTGGTTACCCAGAGCAGGGTTCGTTTTGCCGGTAAAAATCCGGGTATTGATGCCGCCGAACTGGCAGGGCTTAACAGGCAGAAGCCCAACAAAAGGTTCCTTGGCATTATGAGGTTTAAACTCTGGGCCTATACCTGGTCGCAGAAACAAAAGGAATCAAGATTCAGCAACTGGCTTGAAAATACCGTAGGGGAGCGTCCGGTGCTCCTCGACACCTTCGATATTGAACGGAGCTGCACCGAAATGAAGAAGTACCTGGAGAATACCGGGTATTTTTACTCCACGGTCGATTATCATGTCGATTTCCGTAAGCGAAAGAAAAGGGCGCATCTGAACTATATCGTTGATCCCGCCAGGCCCTACAGGATCAGAAAGGTAATGTATGAAATTGAAGATCCCGTGCTCATGGGCTGGATCATGAAGGACACGGCCGCAGCACTGGTTAAGCCCGGCCATGTTTATAACGTGTATACCCTCGACAGGGAACGGGAAAGGATCACAGATTTTTTAAACAATAACGGTTATTTCGGCTTTGTACGCGATTATATCTTTTTTGAGGTCGACAGCGCTTTTAATTCCAGGGAGATGGAATTGTACGTCAGGGTTAAAAATATCAGGAGGCCGGACCCCGACACGGCCGGAAAATTCATTGAACACAAGCATTCGCGATACAGGATTGCCCGGGTTACCGTAAATTCCGACTTTGACCCGTCAAGGCAGGGCAGGCAGGGTGCCCCTTACGACACCCTGGTTAACAGATCATACGGGGGGCCGGATGATCACCCGGCGAAAACATATAATATCCTCTACCGCGACAAGCTGCGGATTAATCCCAGGTTGCTTGCCCAGAACATTCTGATAGAGGAAGGCGAACCTTTTAAACAAAGGGATGTTGATGAAACATACAAACGATTTGGCTCACTCGACATCTATAAATACGCAAATATAAGCTTCAGGGAACAACCCGGCGGTGCGGACACTTCCAACGGCTTGTTCAGGAAACTCGACTGCCGGATCAACCTGCAGCGTGCACCGCTCAACCAATACAGTATTGAAGCGGAAGGTACCAACTCAGGCGGAGACCTTGGCATCGGTGGCAACATCACCTACCGGAACCGGAATATTTTCCGGAACGGGGAAACATTGCAACTCCGATTGCGGGGCGCTCTGGAAGCGCAGCGCACCAACAGGCCCGAAGGGGAAGACCAGCAACAGTTTCTGTTCTTTAACACTTTTGAATACGGGGCCGAAGCACAGCTCACATTCCCGCGCTTCCTGATACCTGTGAAGATGGATAGGTTTTCAAAGTATTTTAAACCGGTAACAACCATCAGTACGGGTTATAACTACAGGAGGCGCCCTACGTACGACCGCTATGTGATCAATTTCATTTTTGGATATAAATGGCAGGAATCAGAATATAAAACGCATATCATTCAGCCCCTGAACATCAGTTCTGTTAAGGTATTTCCCACCAGGGCTTTCACCGAGGAGCTCGAAAAGATCAACGATACCAGGCTGAAGAACCAGTATACCGATCACCTGATCATGGCCCTGCAATACAGTTTTGTTTTCAATAATCAGGACATTAAAAAGGTCCGTGATTTTTTCTATTTCAAGGGCGATATTGAGACTTCCGGCAATCTGCTGAGTCTTTTCAGTCAGGCAGCCGGAAGTGTCAGGGATACGGCAGGGTTTTACAGGATTGCAGGTATCAGGTTTGCTCAGTATGGAAGGGTGGAACTCGATTTTCGCTATTACTGGGTACACACAAAGAACAGCCAGGTTGTGTTCAGGGTCTCTGCGGGGCTGGGGCTGCCCTACGGAAACTCTGAGTCGCTTCCTTTTGAAAAGGGCTTTTACCTGGGCGGAGCCAACGGCATGCGCGGGTGGATATACCGCGATCTGGGTCCCGGCGGGTTTTCCGGTGATGGAAGGAATTTTGACAAGATGGGCGATATGATGATCGAAACCAACATTGAATACCGGTTTCCCGTGTATGGGTTTTTCAAGGGAGCACTGTTTACGGATGCCGGCAACGGATGGCTGTTACGCGAAAACGATAATTTTCCCAATGCCGGTTTCAACCCCGACACCTTTTACCGGCAGATTGCCTGGGATGCCGGCATCGGCCTGCGTTTCGACTTCAATTTTTTTATTTTCAGGCTCGATTTTGCCACGCGCCTGCGCGACCCTTCAAAGCCTGAAGGAAAACGCTGGGTGGCTGATCAGGGTATCTGGTTCTGGAATCTCGGGATCGGATATCCTTTCTGATGATTTTGCCAATGAATGATTCCGGCTTTTTTGCAAAGCAATGGCATGATGCCTTCCCCTATCCGCCCACGGCCGGTCAGGAGGAAGCCATTGCCATGATATCTGCTTTTGTCACCAGGCCGGTCAACGATCAGGCCTTTCTCCTGAAAGGCTATGCCGGTACGGGAAAAACGTCGCTTGTCAGCTCCCTGGTCGAAGTGCTCAAAAACATCAGGATGCGCTCGGTGCTACTGGCACCTACCGGACGGGCCGCAAAGGTCATAAGCGGGTATTCGGGGCGAAGGGCATACACCATCCACAGGAAATTATACCAGCAATCGGTCACTTCCGACGGAAGGGTCCGCATCACCCTTACTGACAATAAGCACAAAAATACCATTTTCATCGTGGATGAGGCTTCCATGATCCCCGACAACCCGCAATCGGACGGGAGCCTTTTCGGCAGCAGGAAGCTGCTGAACGACCTTGTTACATATGTTTCGCAGGGTGAAGGCTGTAAACTGCTGCTGATCGGCGATACGGCACAACTGCCACCGGTCGGGATCGAGCTGAGCCCCGCCCTGCACATCCAATACCTGAAAAGCAATTTCCGGCTCGGGGTGGTCATGTTCGAATTGCACGAAGTGATGCGGCAGGCAAGGGATTCAGGAATATTGTCAAATGCCACGGCTTTGCGCGAAAAGATCAGGATGGATGACCCTGACCTGCCCGTACTCGACAATGAAGGCTTTGCTGATGTGGTCAGGCTGGAAGGTGCCGACTTGCAGGATTACCTGCAGGATGCCTATGCATCGGGAGAACTCAACGATACAGTGGTCATCTGCCGGTCGAATAAAAGGGCGAACCTGTTCAACAGGGAGATCCGCAACCGCATTATATACCATGAGGATGAAGTGTGTGCGGGCGATTACCTCATGGTGGTGCGAAATAATTATTTCTGGCTTCCAGAAGGCTCAGAAGCGGGCTTCATCGCCAACGGCGATATGATCGAACTGCTTCGCATCAGGAATACCCGCGTGCTGTACGGGCAACGATTTGCCGATGTTACCTTTCGCCTGGTCGACTATCCAGGCGAGAAAGAGATCGATGCCTGCATCCTGCTCGATACCCTGATGGCCGAAACCCCCGCATTGCCGCCTGCCATGCAAAACAGCTTTTACGAAAACGTGATGAATGACTATGCCGACATTCCGTCGCATGCCATGCGCCTGGCAAAAATGCGTCAGAACAAATGGTTCAACGCACTTCAGGTTAAATTCGCCTATGCGCTTACCTGTCATAAAACCCAGGGCGGGCAATGGAAATATGTATTCGTGGACAAGGGGTATCTGCGGGAGGATATGATCGACCGGGAATACCTGCGATGGCTGTATACGGCCATCACCCGTGCAACTGAAAAGGTTTTTTTGATCAATTTCACGGAAGAATGGTGGCATGGATAAGTTTTATTACCTTTGGATAACAGAGAACCAATAACCAAATCAATGAAACCCCCGTTTGCCGGCCTGTGAAATGTTGGCTTTGCAGCCGCGATATGGGGTTTTATTGAATTGTTAAACTAAAAACCAATGTGATGAAAAAGAATGTAAAAGTGATCTCATCCGCCCTGGCCATTTTGGCCATGGCCTTGTTTCCCTTGCTGGCCGGAGCACAAAACGGCTATGAAATTTCTTCGTTCGAAGGCAGGTTTTCCATCACTTTCCCGGATAAACCGGATTATTCCGTCGAAGATATTGAAACAGACGTAGGCATGCTGAAAATGCATACCTATATCTATGAAGGTTCTGATGATGTGGCTTTCCTGCTTGCATATATCGATTATCCGCAGGACCTGGTGGAAGAATCCGATGCCGACGACCTGCTGGAAGCAGCCATGGAGGGCGCCGTGGGGTCATGGGGCTTTGACATGAACAGCCTGAAAAAGGAAACAAGATGGCACAATGGGAATAAAGGCCTTTATGCCAAGGGGAGCACGGATGATACCCATACTGCCTACGAGGTGATACTGGCCGGCAACCGGCTTTACCAGCTGGCCATCCTGCAATATAACAGTCCGATCGATGAGAATGAACTCAATACTTTTTTCACTTCCTTTAAGATCAGCGATTAAGATGTTTTTTTCTAAGGGTTTTCACCCTTTTTTGCCAGCCCCTGCAGTGCTTGGGGCTGTAGTCTTATTATGGCTGCCCCTTGGCGCTCTTTTATCGCAAAACCTCGAATACCATGAACAGCGCGGATCGGAGGTTTTTGCGTACCATTATGCTTTTACCGAAACGGCGGACGGATACAGGATATTCGTTCACCGCATGAACGGCAGTGACACCACCGACTGGCAGGTGCTCACTACCGGCCTCGCCTTTAAAACCCTTTCATGGCGGTATGTGCGCATGGGCGAAGAAACCGACGTGGAAGCCAGGCTGGTGCATGATGGCGTTCAGATCAGGGGCCGGCTTGATGGAAAGGAAATCGATGAACTGGAAGAGCCCGGTGAAGGGGAGCCTTGGATACAGCTTTTCCCGATGAATCCCGGCATGGAACAATTCATTTTTTCATCAGCGGATGAGATCGTGTTCTGGTCGATAGGGACTGAAAGACCGGCCGATATGAAGATCAACAGCTTCAGGGCAGAGAAGGAAGAAGTTGCCTGGTCGGATGATTATGGCTGTGAAGTGCTGCGTATAAACTTCGCCCCAACGGGCTGGCGGTCGTATTTCTGGAACGGCGACTACTATTTCCGGCCCTCCGACGGCCGTGTGCTGGGCTACAGGGGAGATGGCGCCCCCGGCAAACCTTCATCCAAAACCACCCTTGTAAGGGAGGAATGAGACCGCTGGCGTAGTGTTATGGCTTTCAAGCAGCAGTGATGGGACGTAATTGCTGAAGAGGGAAAAAAGAAAAGCCTCACAATTCCCATGCAAGGCTTTTTGATTAAGCTAACTACTTATAAAGCAGAAAATTGAGTTTTAACCCAAAACTCGTGGGAGTTACTGGATTCGAACCAGTGACCCTCTGCTTGTAAGGCAGATGCTCTGAACCAACTGAGCTAAACTCCCCTAAAGAACGATCATCCAAAAGGGACAGCAAAAATAAGACGAATAATTGGTTTGGCAAAATATTTTGTGAAGGAATTGTTGGTTTTATTCAGAAATCAGCATTCCCCTTATCCCGGAAGGGTAATTTCACTTATCTCCATGTCAGGCCAGCGTATCCTTTGCATCATCTGCATACATCGGGCTCAGGTTGAAGCGGTCGGGGTGCCGCGGATGCTTGTCGCGGTAAAAGTCCTGGATGAGCTGTAAGTCCTTTTCATAATCACCGCTGGGATACAGGGTCAGGCCGTAGCCTACCTTTTTTTCACGGTAGTCCAGATATACGCATCCGATGGGGACATTGGCTTGCATGGCGATGGCATAGAAACCTTTTTTCCATTTCCTGACCAGTTTTCGCGTTCCTTCCGGTGTGACCATCAGGTAAAAACTGTCGCTCTTTTCGAATAACCCGGCAACATGATCAACAATGCGGTTGTTGCGGTGCCTGTCGACAGGGATGCCGCCGGCCTGCCTGACCAGCCACCCGAGCGGTCCCCCAAAGGCTTCCTTCTTGATCAGGAATCGCGTTTTCATGCCAAGGATGGTAGCGGCAAACCTGCCGAAGACAAAATCGAAATTGCTGGTATGCGGGGCGGCCAGCAATACGCATTTCTTCAGGCCGGCCGGCGGCCGCTCGGCAATCTTCCATCCCGATACCCAAAAATAAAACCTGGCGAAAAGACGTATCATCCGTGTCGGTTATTATATTGCAAATATACCGAATTTCAATTCTTCCTCCAAATCAGTGCGAGCAACATCATCATCATGCTTATATTATGCACAAAAAAACAGGTGGCATTAACATCAATTATTATCTTTGTTTCCGAAGTTTAGTTGATTTATTCATTAAAACCTTCCTCCCATGAAAAGATCTTTTGTCCTGGCTTTTGCCATTCTTGCGCTTTTCTCTGTCGCTGCGCAGGATATTAACTACAAAACGGAGGCTCCGGTACCCCTTGATCCAGCCGTGATCTACGGGACCCTCGATAATGGCCTCACCTACTACATCCGTGAAAATGCCAAACCCGAAAACAGGGCCGAGTTTTACCTCGTGGTCGATGTGGGAGCGGTACAGGAAGATGATTCGCAGGATGGACTGGCCCATTTTTGCGAACATATGTGCTTTAACGGAACCGAAAATTTCGAAAAACATGAGATTATCCATTACCTGCAATCGATCGGCATGAAGTTTGGCCCGGAAATCAACGCTTTTACGGGACAGGACGTTACCACCTACATGTTGCAGAAGGTTCCCACCGATAAGCCTTCAACGGTCGATACGGCTTTGCTGATCCTCTACGACTGGGCATATCATGTTGCCTTTGAAGATGAAGAGATCGATTATGAGAGGGGCGTGATCCATGAAGAGTGGAGAACGCGGAGGGGCGCACAGTTCCGCATGATGACGAAAACCAGCAAGACGCTGTATAAGGGATCAAAGTACGCCGACAGGGATGTGATCGGCAATATCGATATCATCAACAACTGTGATTATGAAGAACTGAGAAGGTTCTACCGCGAATGGTACCGGCCGGAACTGCAGGCCGTGATCGCAGTGGGCGATTTCGATGCCGCTGATATGGAAGTCAGGATCAGGGAACTCTTTTCGCAGGCCCCCGTCAGGGAGAATTACCGTGAAAAGGAAATTTATCCTGTTCCGGATCACAACGAGACATATATTGCCATCGAAACAGATCCTGAAGCACAGTACAACCTTGTGCAGGTGTACTGGAAACATGATGTTGCTCCCGAAAAAAACATGGGATATTACCGGAAGAGCATACTCAGTCAGGTTTATGCCATGATGCTCAACAGCCGCCTGGAAGAACTTACCCGGCTGGACGACCCGCCTTTTTTGTATGCCGTAAGCATGTATACCAATATGGTGAGAAGCAAGGATGCTTACATTGCGTTTGCCTTGACCTCGAACGAGAATGTCCAGGCAGGACTTGAGGCATTGCTGGTTGAAAATGAAAGGCTGAAAAGGCATGGATTTACCGAAACGGAATTTGAACGGGCCCGTGCCGACTACCTCAAACAGCTCGAAAAACAATACCGCGAACGCGATAAGCAGGAGTCAGATGCTTATGTGTGGCTGTATTATTCACATTTTCTCCAGGATGAACCCTCGCCCGGTATCGCATATTCTTATGCATTTGTTCAGCAGTTGCTCCCGGCCGTTAGCCTTGATGAAATAAACCAGCTGGCCTCCGAATGGATCAGTGATGAGAACCGCGTGGTGGTGCTCACAGGTCCCGAGTCGGAATCATCGTCGATGCCCGACGCCGGTGAAGTGCTGGAACTGGTCAGAAAGGTGGATGAAATGGAAATAGATGCCTATATCGACCGGTTCTCGGATGCACCGCTGATGGCCGAAACACCGGTTCCTGGCAAGATCATAAAAAAAAGCAGGGATAAAAAACTCGGCACTTTGCGCTGGGAATTGTCAAACGGGGTTCATGTTGTTTTCAAGCCCACCGATTTCAAGGATGATGAGATATTGATGACAGCCTTCAGCTATGGCGGGACTAGCCTGTATGATGTGAAGGACCTGATGTCGGCTGAAAACAGTTCGGGAGTGATCCAAAGGAGCGGACTGGCAGGATTTGACGACACTGAGCTCAAAAAGAAGTTATCAGGGAAGATTGTCAGTGTCAGCCCCTTTATCGGGGAAACTTCCGAGGGTTTTAACGGGCAATGTTCGCCCGATGACCTGGAAACCATGCTGCAGCTGGTACATTTGTATTTTACAAGCCCGCGGCAGGACGAGACGGCCTTTAATGCATACCTGAAGTTGATGAAAGGCCTGATCGACAACCGTTCCAATGATCCCTCCTCGGCCCTGCAGGATACCATCATGGTAACCCTGGCAAACTATCACGATCGGGTGAGGCCCCTGACAACGGAACTTCTTGATGAAGTAAACTTCAGGAAGCTGCATTATATATTTTCCGAAAGGTTTGGCGATCCAGGCAGCTTTACTTTTTATTTTGTTGGCAATATCGACCCGGATGAGGCAAAACCAATGATCCTGACTTACCTGGGCGGACTTCCCCTGGTCGAGCGTAATGAAAGCTGGAAAGACCATGGCATCAGGCCTCCCGCCGAAACAGTGGAAAAGGTGGTCATGAAAGGGATGGAAGTTCCCAAAGCCACCGTATCAATCATGTATACCAGTGTTTACGATTATGATGATGCCATGGGAAGAATGGAACTTTCGGCCCTCTGCGATATACTGGATGTTCGCTATACCGAAACCATCCGTGAAGAACAGGGCGGGACCTATGGAGTGGGCGTGCGGCCGCAACAGGTCAACTATCCCTGGGAACACTATATGGTAAGGATCTATTTTGATTGCGATCCCGAGAATGCCGCCAAGCTGAAGGGCATCGTCTATGAGGAAATAGAAAAACTCAAAACAGAAGGTCCCCGGGCCAAAGACCTGAATGGTGTAAAGGAAAACCTCCTGAAGTCGAGGGCCGAACGGCTCAAGCAGAACAGGTTCTGGCTTAATTCGCTGAAAAGTATGGATTTTGACCAGTCCGACCCCGGCAATTTTTTCAAATATGAAGAAATGGTCAACAGCATGAGCATAGAAAGCCTGAAAGATGCCGCCAACAGGTTTTTTGGCATTGATCATATAGAGGTGATCATGCTGCCCGACGGTGAAGTGGAAAACATCAGGAATCCCCTGTTGCAGAATTGATCTTATCAGGGTGAACACCCGGAAGTGGCGGAGTTAAAAATCGATGTCGAGGCCGAGCTGGTTGCGAAGGTTTGTGATCTCGGGGTTTTTCTCCGCCATTTTCTTATAGATCTCGTCAGGAAAATAAGCCTTGTTTTCCTGTTCGCCCGGGTCTGCCAAACGGATGCCCGCCGAAATGAAGTCGTTGTTCAGGTCCTTGCGAAGATGTGCGAGCATGCCCGGTAAAAGATCCCTGATCTCTTTTTCAATTACCTTGTTGTGCGCCGTGATCTCAATTTCGAAGTTTTCCTTTAGCACGGGCATGGAATCAGTGAGGCTGCTACGCAGGTTTTCGGAGTGTTTGCAAACTGCCGCAACACATGCTGCCCAGCGGCCATGAAGGTCGGCCTCACTGAAAGGGCTCTTGTTCTTAGGCGCGATGGTGGCTTCCGTCTTCTTTTCGTGCCTGCCATTAAGCTTTTCCGAAGTCTTTTTAATGGAGATTTGGTCGAGAATGGGATCAGGTACAGGATCTTTTTTTTCTTCTTTCTTAATAACCGGTTCTTCCGCAACACTTTTTTTCTTCACTGTTTCATTTGAGTAATCACTTTTTGGCGGTTTGGCAGGTCCGGAGCCGGGGCCGGGTAAAACAGCCTTATTTTTGCTTTCCTCTTTCCTGTCGTGGGGATATCCCATCAAGCCACACATCTGCAAGACCGCAAGTTCAAGCAAAAGGCGTTTGTTGCTGCTGGTCTTGTATTGGCTGTCGTACTGATAGTTGATGCTGAGCGACCTTAGCAGGAAAGTCGTGTCGCACAGATCCGATTGCTGCAGGTAGCGTTTTTTCAGGTTTTCGCTTACTTCGAGCAGGCCGGCCGTTTCCGCGTCTTTGCAAACCAGCAGGTTTCGCAGGTGCTCGCCCAGGCCGGTAATGAAGTATTGCCCGTCGAAACCGTTATCAATGATCTCGTTGATGATGAGGAGCGTGTTGGCGGCGTCTCCCTTCAGGATATATTCAATCAGACTGAAGTAGTAATCATAATCCAATACGTTCAGGTTCTGGATCACCTGCTGGTAGGTGATCTCGTTCCCGCTGAAGCTGACAAGCTGGTCGAAGATCGAAAGTGCATCGCGCATCGCGCCATCCGCTTTCTGTGCAATAATATGCAGGGCATCCTCACTGGCATTTACCTTTTCATTGCCGGCAACATATTTCAGGTGTGCGGCAATGTCGTCAACGGATATCCGCTTGAAGTCGAAGATCTGGCAACGCGAAAGAATGGTAGGGATAATCTTGTGCTTTTCGGTTGTGGCAAGGATGAACTTTGCATAGGAAGGCGGCTCTTCCAGAGTCTTTAAAAAAGCATTGAAAGCGGATGCAGACAGCATGTGCACCTCATCGATGATGTATACTTTGTAACGGCCCAGTTGTGGAGGGATCCTGACCTGGTCGACCAGGTTGCGGATGTCTTCCACCGAGTTGTTGGAAGCCGCGTCGAGTTCATGGATGTTGAAGGAGGCGGAACTGTTGAACGACTTACAGGATTCGCACACGTTACAGGCTTCAATGTTTTCGGTAATGTTCTGGCAGTTGATGGTCTTTGCCAGTATCCTGGCACAGGTGGTCTTACCCACGCCACGCGGCCCGCAGAATAAAAATGCCTGGGCCAGTTGCCCGGTCCTGATGGCGTTTTTGAGGGTTCTGGTGATGGTGGCCTGCCCAACTACCGTATCAAAAGTAGCCGGCCTGTATTTTCGTGCCGAAACAATGAAGTTCTCCATTCGGGTTTTGGTGTTTTGGATTTCAAAAGTACAAAATATCCCTTACCGCCTCACCTCCTTTTTTGCACTTTTAACGGCTTATGGCCCGCCCGGATAATAATCCCTCACCATCAAATGATCAAAATATTATCTTTGTATATATGATAATCGTATTCAGCCCCCAGCTAAGCCCGCGGATCAGGTACATATTCAAACTGATCCTGGGCGAATTGCTTGGTGATGAGCCATTGTTTACATCCAGTACCGAAGAGTTTGCGGCCGCCGGGGGGCCGAAGATCAATTATTCAAAAGATCCGAAGCACGGCGGTTTGTTTTTCGAGGCCCACGGGCTGCTCAGCGAAAAGGATATCCTGAACCAGGAAACGGTATTTCCCGAAGGAGATCAATCCCACGGCTTCTTTGCGGTTTACAATAAACAGTCGGCCATGAATTTCGATCCTTTCGCTGCCTCCTTCTACCTGGTTACCCGTTACGAGGAATACCTCCCCTATGTTCGTGATGAGTACGGCCGCTTCCAGGCAGTTGAAAGCCTGGCCTGGAAAAAGGGTTTTCTCGATAAACCGGTGGTCAATACCTGGGCCGGGATGATTGCTGAAAAGATCAGTCAAAAATGGCCTTCCTGGCAGGCAAAGAAACCGGAATACCGCTTTATCCCGACCATCGATATTAATGCGGCATGGCGCTATAAACGCAAGGGCTTTTTCAGGACGGTGGCTGGCCTGGCCAATTCATTGTCGAACATTGATTTCGGGCAGGCTACCGACAGGATCCGGGTTGTCAGCAATCTCAGCCGCGACCCTTTTGATACCTATGATGCCCAACTCGCCCTGAACAGGAAATACGGGCTCGACACCATCTATTTTGTTTTATTTGCCGATTACGATACCAATGACAGAAATACGCCCGTTGGCAACAGGCACTTCAGGATATTGATCAAAACCCTCGCCGACTACTGCCGGATCGGGATACATACTTCCTTTGCTTCGCTGAAATCGACTGAAAAGCTTGACCATGAATTCCGCAGGCTTTCGGCTGTTTTAAATAAGGATATTAACATGACAAGGCAGCATTTCCATGTGCTGAACATGCCGCTTACATACCGTGGATTTGTGAACAGGGATGTTGAAAACGATTATTCGATGGGCTATGCCGTTACACCGGGATTCAGGGCCGGTATCTGCAGCCCCTTCAACTTCTACGACCTCGATTTTGAAGTTGAAACCCCCATGCGGATATGGCCTTTTGCCATAGTCGACAAGGGCCTTGAACAGGGCTTCGGCCTTGAAGATTCGTTCAGCAGCATCATCGCCCGGGTCAAGGCTGTCAACGGTACCCTGGTGACCCTCTGGAATAACGAATCACTGGTGAGCGAAGGTGCCGGCCCGGTCAACATCGGCACCTACGAGACGGTTATCCGGATGGCCCTGCAGTAGGCGATATAACAAAATCATTATGCGACTTCGATTATTCCCAGTATCTTTGCTCTGATCATAGTTTTTTCATGTTAAGAAGCCTTTACCGATACAGCAGATTTTTTTTGTTGAGCATGGTCCCCGGGCGGCTTGCCTACATAATGCGCGATCTCAGGCGGTATTGCCTGTCTGGAAACAGATTTTTCAAAAATGAAGATACCGGGCCCAGGCAAAAGAAACTGGCCATTGCCCACGGGGTGAACTGGCTCCTGCTTGCGCAGGCGTCAACCCCCGATGACGGGATGGGATCATATCACCTCATTAACGGATGGTCGGCTTCCTATCCCGAAACAACAGGCTATATCATACCCACCCTGCTTGAATATGCCGCTGAAAGGAACGATCGCAATATTATGGATGCAGCCGTAAAGGCAGCCAACTGGCTTATCGCGATCCAAAAACCTTCGGGTGGCTGGCAGGGTGGAAGGATAAATGAAAACAGGGCGGAGATCGTATTCAATACTGCCCAGATCATCCGCGGTTTGATTGCCGTGTACCGTGTGCTTAAAGAGGATAAATACCTGCAGTCGGCCTGCCGGGCCGGCGACTGGCTTTGCAGCATACAGGATAAGGCGGGAACATGGACCAGCTTCGCGCTGATGGGGCAGGCAAGGGTGTACGACAGCTACGTCGATTATCCGCTGCTGATGCTGCACCGCGAAACCGGCCTCGGAAAATACAAGGAATCAGCCATCAGCAACCTCAACTGGATCGTTGACAAAAAACAACAACCAAATGCCTGGTTTGAAGATTGTGATAATACTGTTAAACGCAACGACAAGCCCATACTGCATACCATCGCCTATACCATCGACGGCTTGCTCGATTGTGGCATTTACCTGGGGGAAAGAAAATATACAGGGGCTGCCGTTAAAGCTGCCGATGTGCTGATGGAAAAGTTCATGCGCGACGGATATTTACATGGCCGATACGACCGTCACTGGAAAGGCAGCGAGCATATGATCCTTACAGCTTGTGCACAGATGTCGGTTGTTTGGATGAAAATTGCCTGCTACGCGGGTAACAAAAATTATCATGCGGCAGCCGGCCGGATGAACAACCTGCTTGTGAAACTGCAAAGCAGGCATGGCATGAGGCATACTTTGGGCGCTATCAGCGGATCCTATCCGCTCTGGGGCCGCTATGAACCTTTTGCTTTTCCCAACTGGGCAACCAAATACCTGGTAGATGCCCTTATGATGGAAGAAATGAATATATGACAAGGATCACGTGAAACCGGAAAACCAAATGCTTGCCGACAGACTGCAGCGATCCTTCCAGTCCTTCGCTGCCAACCATGCCATTAGCATGGGAAAGCAGACCATAACCTATGAAGCGCTGAACGCCAAGGCCTGCCGCATTGGCAATGCCATACAGCATGCCGCTCCCGCATTCCCGGGGCCGGTAGCCATCCTGGGCAGTGCAGGCCCTGAGACCTGTGCAGCCATTTGTGGCACCCTGTTTTCCGGCAGGGCCTATATGCCACTGAACCCTCGTTTTCCTGATGCCAGGAACCGGAAGATGCTCGACCTTTCAGGTGTTCGTACCATCTTTTGTGAAATGGCATCCCTTGCCTTGCTCCCCGGCCTGCTTTCCGACAGGAAAAATATGACGATTATCTGTGAAAATATTCCTGCATCCCTGCCGCAAAGCATGCCGCAACACCGCTTTCTTGCCTGTGAAAATAAGCAGGAAGAATTGCTGCCGGCAGAAAAACCCTGCCCAGGTGATACAGCCTATCTGCTTTTTACATCAGGCTCTACAGGAACACCCAAAGGCGTGCCAGTTTCCAATGCGAATGTTACGGCTTATCTCGATCATGTACTGAGCAGGTGGGATTTTTTCGAAGAAGATCGCTTTTCGCAGACTTTTGACCTGACATTCGATCTCAGCGTTCATGATATGATGGTTTGCTGGCTTTCGGGCGCATGCCTCTGCATTCCGCCCGACCCCTCACCCCTTAAACTGGCTTCATATATCAGGGAGGAAGACCTTAGTGTATGGTTTTCTGTACCTTCTGCAGCCATGCTCATGGACAGGATGCGCCTGCTTAAAAAGGATGCCTTTGGCAATATCAGGCTTAGCTTCTTTTGCGGTGAGGCCCTGCCGGTCATCCTTGCCGAAAAGTGGTTTGAAGCGACAGGCGGAAAAGCAGTGATTAACCTGTACGGCCCCACCGAGGCAACCATCGCCATCAGTGCCTGTGAGTATGGCAGGGAACAGCCTAAAAGCAAAAACGGCATTGCCTGTATCGGGAAGATCTTCGATAAACAGGAATATTGCCTGCTGGAACCGGGTACCATGAATGCCGTCAGGCATCAGGGTGAGCTCTGCCTGCGGGGCAGCCAGGTGATCAGCGAATACCTGAATGATGAGGACCTCAACGCAAAATACCTGCTTGATATCGAAGGAACAGGCCCCGGAAAGTGGTACAGGACAGGCGACCTCGTGGAAGAAGATGCCGGAGGTGACCTCTTTTACCTGGGAAGAACCGATGCAGAAGTGAAAATTCTGGGATACCGGGTCAACCTCCACGAAGTCGACGCCATCATGGCAGATGCCTGCGGAACAGCCGAAGTGGCATCGGCGGCCGCCGAATATAAGGGGCGCATGCTGATCACGGGCTTTGTCGGAGGAGGGAGCAGGCAGGATGAGGCTGCCATTATCCGTCATTGCCGCAAAAGCCTTCCATGGTATATGATCCCCGAAAGGATTATATTTGTGGAAGAATTGCCGCTGAATGACAACGGCAAGATCGACAGGAATAAACTAAAGGAGTTGCTCAATGACCAAAAATGAGATCAGAGAGGCCATTATCCGGCAACTGGAAGAAAAACTGCTGGTGTTTGAGATCAGGCCGGAGGAAGTCACCCCTGATTTCGACCTGGTAAAAAGCGGTCTGCTCGACAGCATGGCTTTTGTCGACCTCATTGCCGGTATTGAAAATACCTGCGGCATAGAGATCGATTTTGAAGAGGCCACGACCGGCGATGACTTTACCAAAATGGGACCCCTGGTCGAATTGATATTTAAAACCATAGATGAAGGATAAACTGCTTATTAGGGAAATAACGAGCAGGGAGGATGTAGTCCTTCCGGAAGTCAGCAGGCTTTTTACAGAGATGTATGATCATATGCGTGAGCACGGGCTGATGCTCAACATTCCCGCGGATGGCTGTGAGCGCTGGCTTGCCACGGCACTGCAGGGCCCTGGACGCTTTTCGAGGCTGATCGTTTGCAGGTCGAACCTGAAGGTGACAGGCTTTGCCCATGCCGGCATCAGGATCACACCCGATTACCTCGGCAACAGGAAGGTGGGGGTGATATCCCATGTTTTTGTTGAACCGCAGGTAAGGGGAAGGGGTGCCGGAAAGGAAATGGTAAAAGACCTTGAAAGATGGTTTGCCGAGAAGCAGGTGCATTCCGTTGAGCTACAGGTACTCACAAAAAATATCCCTGCCGTCGTATTCTGGGAAAAACTGGGATACCTGCCGGAACTGATGCAATTCAGGAAACCCTTTATTGACGGCTGAACAGGCAGATCCCATGCAATGACCTTGAATAAGGATCGAACATATATCCCATGTGCTGAGCTGGCTCCACGCCTGAAGATTGGGGAAGGGGAAGTGGTGCTGCTGACTTCCGACGTGCTCAGGCTTGCCATGCGGGCTCGCAGGGGAGAAGGAGGTTTCAGCAGCGAAAAGTTTATTGAAGGTTTTATCACGCAGATCGGGAGTGAAGGGACTCTCCTCATTCCGGCATACAACTTCGACCTGGAGACCGGCGACCGTTTCGACATCAGGAAAACCCAGCCCATGACAGGCTCCCTGGCCCTGGCTGCCATGAACCTCCCTGCCTTCTGCCGTACCGCCCACCCCTTGCATTCATTCCTGGTTGCCGGAAACGATGCCAGCAGGCTCTGTGCCATGAAAAATAACAGCTCCTTTGGCCCCGATTCCCCCTTTGCCTACCTGATGGAAAAAAATGCCCTTATGGTTTTTGTCGGAACCACACCTGCCGAAGCAATGACCTTTGTGCATTTTGTTGAGGAATCGGAACAGGTATGGTACAGGAAATATAAGAATATCAGCCTGCATTATACCGCTGCCGGCGGGACAAGCAGCCGGAGAACATACAGCCTTTTTGCGAAAAAAAAAGGCTGGACCATGAAACTGCATTTGCTGCAGGAAAAGCTGAAGCAGGGAAATCTGACGGAGACTGAATTCAACGGCGTTCCCGTATTCACCATCCGTTGTGCCGAAGCCTATGACATCATCAGCAAAGACATACGGGAGCATGCCGCTGCAGGGATTGCCGGATTCAGCACGGGATTATATCTTCGCGATACAATAAAGGAGGCCGCTGTGCGGTTAAAGATATTCAGAACGCTATATGGCAGGATCAGGAGTGGTAAACGTACTGGTTGATGACTACGGGCCGCGGACCCAATGGATCTTCAGGCTGATGTTTGAAGAGATCCTCGGCATGCCGTTTGTCATTAATGGGCCGGATGATGCCCGGGCCAGGGCCGTCCTCAACTATTCCGCGGCTGACATGCCCGGTGTGCCTTCCATCAGACCGGCGGGACTGCTGGCTGAGCGAAGCATCAGCAGTCAGCAGATCAGCGTTGAAGACCATGACGGAATGCCGGTCTTTTACCGGGTGAAAGGCGGCGACCTGCCCTTCGACCCCTTTTCCATGGCATTCTACCTGGTTTCTCGCTACGAAGAGTACCTCCCCTTTGAACCCGACAGGCATGGACGCTTCCCGCATACGGCCTCCCTGGCCTGGAAGGAAGATTTTCTCAAGGAACCGCTGGTTAACCGGCTTGCCATGAGCATCAGGGATCTTTTGCTGAAACATTACCCCGGACTGCCATCCCCCACGGGGAAATATTCATTTTTTCCGACGGTCGACGTCGATATGGCATATGCCCACCTGGGAAAGGGCTTTTTCAGGACCGGCGCCGCCATGGCTAAACTGTTGCTAAAAGGTGAGGCCGGTGAGATCCGTAGCCGTGTCCGCACCATGTCGGGAAAGCAGGAGGATCCGTACGACAATTTTGAACGCATGCACAGGACGTTTGAAGGAAGCGGGCTGCAGGCAGTCTATTTTGTCCTGGCAGGCGACAGGGGCCCGTACGACAGGAACCTGTCGACACGGAACCGGCGCTTTGCATCCCTGATCAGAAGGCTCGACCAACAGGCCGCTATCGGGATCCACCCCTCATACAGGTCGGCAGATGAACCATCGCGCATCGCGAAAGAACTGCACAGGCTGCAAAGAATCTGTGGAAGAAAAATAACGAAAAGCCGGCAGCATTTTGTCAGGTTATCGATGCCGGATACTTACCGCGAATTGCTCAGATACGGCATCACGGATGATTATTCGATGGGCTATGCATCCATATGCGGCTTTCGGGCATCCATCGCCAACGCGTTCAGCTTCTATGACCTGAAGTATGAACAGCCAACAGGCCTACGGATACACCCCTTCATGTTTATGGATACCAGCCTGGGCGATTATATGGAACTGAAACCCGCGCAATATGTCTCAGCGGTTCAACCGGTCATCGGGGAGGTGAAAAAATATGGCGGAACACTTTGCGGAATCTGGCATAACTATGCCCTGGGCGATGATGAAGAAAAATACCGGGCATTTGAAGAAATCATTGAACTGGCAGCAAACGTATGATCAGGTATCTCGAAAATAAGCTCATCGACAGAAAGAAATGGGATGATTGCATCAGCCGCTCATTCAACGGCATGATCTATGGGTATACATGGTTTCTGGATGTTGTTTGCGAGAACTGGGACGGGCTGGTGGAAGATGATTACCTCAGGGTTTTTCCGGTTTGCCACAGGAAGAAGTTTGGGGTCAGCATTGTTTATCAACCCTTCTTTACACAGCAACTCGGGCTCTTTTCACAGGGCGAACTGAATCCTGCTGTGGTGAACGACTTCCTTACAGCCATTCCTTCCCGCTTCCGGCTGGTCGATATCAACCTGAACATCCATAATAAACCCGACCATCCCGGTTTCGGATATGATGTGCAGGTAAACCATGAGCTGGACCTGATCGGCGATTATGAGGATATCAGGAGGAATTATTCATCCAATACCCGGCGTAACCTTGCGAAAGCCGAAAAAGCGGGTTTGTCGGTGATAAAAGGGGTGAAGCCCGACGACATCATCAGCCTTTTCAGGGAAAACAGGGGCGCCGGCATCCGCGTGCTCCGCGACGCCCACTATATGAAGCTGAAAAGGCTCGTTTACACTTGTATCTATAAAGGACTGGCGGACGTTTACGGGGTTTACGATGATCACAATGAGCTGTGCGCCGGGGCTGTCTTTCTGGAAAGCCATAAAAAATCCATATTCATTTTTTCCGGTTTGAGCGACAAAGGCCGCGATAATAGAGCCATGTTCCTGCTCATCGACCACTTTATCAGGGAGCATGCGGGGAAGCACCTCACCCTCGACTTCGACGGCTCCAATAATGAGGCACTGGCCCGTTTTTACAAGGGCTTTGGTTCCGAAAGGATCGTTTTTCTGAGGATCAGCCGAAACACCCTTCCCCTGCTGACAAATATGGCCCTGAAAATCTACCGGAACATTCGTTAATTGATTACATTTGCAGGTAACGCTGATCAGGAACATTAAAATCCGGCCTACATGAAAGCCCTTTTATTTGAGAATGTCAGGATTGCATTCACCAACATCAAGAGCCATAAACTGCGGGCCTGGCTCACCATCGGTATCATTGCCTTCGGGATCATGGCCCTGGTAGGCATCCTCACTTCCATCGATGCCGTTAAGTATTTCCTGAACGATAACTTCAGCATGATGGGTGCCAACACTTTTTCGATCCGGAACCGGACCCTTCGTGTGCATGTGGGAGGCAATGCCCCCCGGAACGAGTATTTTCGAAGCATTACATATGACGAGGCAAGGGAATTCAGGGAACGGTTCGATTACCCTGCCAGCGTGAGCATCAACATCTGGGGTACGGGGATTGCCACGGTCAAGTATAAGGCCGAGAAGTCGAGTCCGAACATCGGCGTGATCGGGGCTGACGAAAATTATCTGCTCAATGCCGGGCATGAGATCAGCAGGGGGCGGAATATGACACCGGTGGAAGTAAATGACGGGCGGCACGTGGCCATCGTTGGCAGCGAGGTGGTGAAAACGCTTTTCAGGAATGATGAAGACCCTATCGACAAGGTTATCGCCATAGGCCCCGGCAAGTACCGCATCATCGGAGTGTTAAAGGAGAAGGGGTCGAGCATGTCGTTTACGGGCGACAGGCAGTGTATAGTGCCTATCAACAATGTGAGGCAGTATTTTTCGCGCCCGAACATGAATTATACGATTTCGATCAGGGCCGACGATCCGCAGAAAATGGAAGCCGCCATCAGTGAAGCAACCGGTCTTTTCAGGATCATTCGCAAGGTGCCGGTGGGGGAGGATGATACTTTCAGCATCGTAAAAAGCGACAATATCGTTGAAATGCTGAATGATTTTTTGAAGGAGATCAGGATCGGCGCCATCGTGATCGGCATTATCACGCTTTTTGGTGCTGTGATCGGACTGATGAATATCATGCTTGTTGCTGTTGCGGAACGTACGCGCGAGATCGGCATCAGGAAGGCCGTGGGCGCCAACCGTGCCAGGATACTCAACCAGTTCCTTATCGAAGCCATTGTAATTGGCCAGCTTGGCGGGGTTTTTGGCATCATCCTCGGAATCCTGATCGGGAACGGGGTGGCAGGCCTTATCGGCAGCGACTTTATCATTCCCTGGGACTGGATATTTATGGGTGTCGGCCTTTGCCTGGTCGTGGCGCTCCTTTCCGGCATTCTGCCTGCCATCAAGGCGGCAAAGCTTGATCCGATCGAATCGCTTCGCTACGAATAAGTGATGGCTTTACTGTCAGGAAGCAGCAGACAACGGCATCAGGGCTGGTGCGAAAGAATGTATTCAATGCCGATCAGCTGGTCGTAATAGGTTCCGGGCTCCCGGTAGTAAACCAGTATGATGTATTCATTATCGGTATCCCAGTGGCTGCCCTCTACCAGGCTGATATCGGCAGCATCAACCCCGTCTTCCAAAAAACCGTATAAATAATTGTAGTAACCCTGTTTGAGGAATAAGGTGGCTTCGTAAAGGCGGTTTTCGTAATCGTAGTTCAGCCTGGCCTCTTCGCTGAACTGCCATCCCGTCAGGGCTCCCATGATATACATATTGCCGTTGACCATGGGATGCGGATAGGGAAGACGGAAATGAACCCAGGCATAATCGGCCTCGGTCTCGCTTGAAGAGGCATCGGTTTTTTCGATGAAGAACTTTCCGTTGAGGTCGTCATCACGCACAAATTGACTGAAGGTCCGTCGTTTTGCCGGATGAAGGTATATGTGGTGGCCGTCGTGCCGGTAATCGATCAGTGCGATCTGCTCACTCTGGTAACGAAGGTCTTTGGTGTCGAATGCCCTGAACTCATTCCCGCCCTCAAAGATCAGTTGCTCCATGAAATTATATTCCAGCCTGTTGCCCGATATCTGCCTGGGCGGGACATTGAAAGCGGCATTGTCGTAGCGCCAGTTTTGCAGGATCATCACCCTGAGGTCTCTCTGAGGGTCTGAAATATAATAATTGCCCGTGTTGATGGTAAAGGCAAGCTGCTGGTGCGTGCTGCGCCTGTCGATGTTCACGGGCGGCACCACCTTTCCGCTTATGGAAACCTTCTGACTGGTTACCATGAAGCGCCTTGTCAGTACCACATTGGAATCAGCTTCCTCATTCGAAAAAACTTTAAGGATATAATTCCCCGCCCTGGTATGCTCAAGATAATCGGTGGGATAAACGAGCATGTAATTGGTGTAAAGGGCAATGGTATTGAATGAAAAGGCATAATCGGTGATCTCATCCTCATAAAACCCTTTGATATATTCAGATTTTTCCAGTTCTGAGGGCTCCCACAAGGCATTGCAGTGAATAATGGTGAAATGGTAGTTCTTGACACCGGCATCCAGGTCGTCGAATGACAGGATCAGCTTCTGACCGCTGTTGAGGTTCAATACGGGTGCTGAAAGCTTCCAGCCTTCCCTGTACATTTCCACGGTACGGATGTGGTCTTTGTATACGTAATCCTCATGGCGCAGATAGGATTTGCTGAAATAGTCATCGTCCTGTCCGGCAGCGGGCAGCCGGAGGCTTAGGGCCGCCAATGTCAGCAGCAGCAAACAGGTATGGTTTAAAACTCTCATCCTTCAGGGGCCGTTGCATTAATAACTCAATGGAAACAAAAATAGTGTATTCGTACGTCATCACATGATTTTTCCTGTCAAACGTTGCTGTATTTTACTGTAATGAACGTATTTGTACAAGGTTCCATATTGAATTACATGAATATCAAATTGCATTGAAAAACTTCAATATTACAGGTTTTTTTTGTAAACTTGCAGCTTTTAAAAAATCATACATTCAACTCGCATGTCCAAAACGTATAAGATCAGTAAAGGCCTTGATATCAGGCTTCTTGGCGAAGCCGAAAAAGTACTGACTGATATCGCGGCCCGGTCATATGCCATTAAGCCACCTGATTTTCACGGGGTGTTTCCCAAGCCCCTGGTCGGTGAGGGTGATGAGGTCAAGGTTGGTACGCCCTTGTTTTACGATAAGTACCGTGAAAACATCCTGTTTTCGTCGCCTGTTTCCGGAAAGGTTAAAGAGATCAGGCGTGGTGCCAAGCGTGTGTTGCTGGAGATTTCTGTTGAGCCGGTTCCGGAACAGATTTATGAGGATTTCGGCGCCGCCGATCCCAACAGCCTCGGGCGCGAAGCGATCGTTGAAAAATTGCTGAAAAGCGGGACCTGGCCCATGATCAGGCAACGGCCCTATTCCATTATTGCCGGACCGGACGATGACCCCAGGGCCATCATGATTGCGGCTTTCGACTCCGCTCCGCTGGCCCCCGACTTTGATCTTGTCGTGAATGGCCGTGAAGAAGCATTCCAGGCGGGAATCGACGCCTTACGCAAACTAACCAGCGGAAAGGTCTTCCTGAACCTGCGAACCGGGCAGTCGTCAAAAGCTTTCCTGAATGCCAAAGGTGTGGAGATCAGTTTTTTTTCCGGCCCGCACCCGGCAGGGAATGTCGGAACGCAGATCAGCCGGATCGCCCCGCTCAACAAAGGGGAAGTGATCTGGTATCTGCGGCCGCAGGAAGTACTCAGCATCGGCCAGCTTTTCCTCAGCGGAAAGTTCGACCCGCAGCGCATCATTGCCCTGACCGGCTCTGAACTGGAGAACCCCCGTTATGTGAAAACCAACATCGGCGCCGGAATAGCCGATATGGTAAGGGATAATGTGAAAGACGGAAAACACCGTTACATCTCGGGGAATGTTCTTACGGGCACCAATATCGGAAAGGCAGGCCACCTGGGGTACTATGATTCACAGCTGAGCGTGATCCCCGAAGGGGATTATTATGAGTTTTTTGGCTGGGCTTCACCCGGCTTTACAAAGTTCAGCTTTTACCATTCTTTCTTTTCCTGGCTCAGGCCGCGGAAGAAATACAGGCTCGACACCAACTACCACGGAGGAGAACGGGCTTTTGTGCTTACCGGGAAGTTTGAGCAGGTTTTCCCGCTCAATATCTATCCCATGCAACTTATAAAGGCCATCATGGTAGAAGATATCGACCAGATGGAGAACCTCGGCATTTACGAGGTCGACGAAGAGGATTTCGCCCTTTGTGAATTTATCAGTACTTCAAAGATCAACATACAGCAGATCATCAGACACGGCCTCAACCTGATGATAAGGGAAATGAGTTAAGCCCGGCTGCCATAACATCAAATTCATTAAAACATCAGCAAATCAATGAAAGCACTCAGAAACTTTCTTGACAAAATAAAGCCCCGGTTTGAGAAGGGCGGGAGGTTTGAAAAGCTTCACTCGACTTTTGATGCTTTTGAGACCTTTCTCTTTGTTCCGAACCGGGTTACGCTCACCGGCAGCCACATCAGGGATGCCAACGACATGAAGCGAACCATGATCATCGTGGTGCTTGCCATGATACCGCCCCTGCTTTTCGGGATGTGGAACATCGGATACCAACACCATCTTTCCAACGGCATTGCCGGCATTCCGCTGCTTGAGAACTTCTGGTACGGCTTCAAGGTGGTGCTGCCCATCATCGTGGTGAGCTACGTTGCAGGCCTTGCCACGGAATTCATCTTTGCACAGGTCAGGGGGCATGAGGTAAACGAAGGCTTCCTGGTCAGCGGCATGCTCATCCCCCTGGTCATGCCGCCCGAAGTGCCGCTGTGGATGGTTGCCGTTGCAACGGTATTTGCCGTGATCTTCGGAAAGGAAGTATTCGGCGGTACGGGCATGAACATTCTGAACCCCGCCCTCACCGCACGGGCTTTTCTCTTTTTTGCCTATCCCAGGCATATGTCAGGGAATGATGTGTGGATAAGCCGGCAGGGAGATGCCGTCAGCGGAGCCACACCCCTGGGCGATGCGCTGTCAAGCACCACGGTGCAGGGAAGTGAACTCACACTGCCTTCAACCCTCGACATGTTCTATGGCTTCATACCCGGATCGGTAGCGGAAACATCCACCCTGGCAATCCTCCTGGGTGCCCTTGTCCTGCTGTTTACCGGAATGGGCAGCTGGCGGATCATGTTATCGGTCTTTGCCGGCGGATTGCTGATGGGATATATCTTTAACCTTGCCGGAAGCAATGCCTACATGCAGATCTCTCCCTGGGACCATATGGTTATGGGCGGCTTTGCCTTTGGCGCTGTCTACATGGCCACCGACCCTGTTACGGCTTCACAAACCACAAAAGGAAAATACATCTACGGCTTCCTCATCGGGGTCTTCGCCATACTGGTGCGAGTTTTCAACCCGGCCTACCCGGAAGGCATGATGCTTGCCATCCTGCTGATGAACGTCTTTGCACCCCTCATCGACCATTATGTGATACAGGCCAACATCAGGATGAGGAAAAAGCGCTGGGCCGCGCAAACGGCAACCACATGATAAACGAACGATAATAAACATAAGATTCAATCCATGTTCAGTAACAGGTATATATTCATCTACTCCTCCGCCATGGTGGTCATCGTTGCTGCCCTGCTCTCGTCGGCCGCCATGATCCTCAAACCTTTCCAGGAACGGAATATCGCCATCGCCAAGATACAGGGCATCCTGGCTGCTGCCGACAAGACCGTTGGCACCGACAGTGCAGAGATCGTCTTTGACCAGATCATCCTTAAAGAGATTGTCCTTGATCAGGATGGAAATGAGACTTCCGTTTTTTCACAGGGCGCTTTCGAGAAGGGCAGCGACAGGGCCTTCGATATTAACCTCAAAACGGAGCTTTACAATAAGAGCCAGGGGAAAAATTTCAGGGTGCCATTGTATATTGCCCGGGCGGGCGATGCGCAGATCTTCATCCTGCCGCTCTATGGGAAGGGGCTGTGGGGCCCTATCTATGGAAATATTGCTCTGAAAGCCGATATGAATACCGTGTTTGGCGCCGAGTTCGGACACGATAAGGAAACACCGGGCCTGGGGGCCGAAATCGCACTGCCGGCCTTCGGGAACCAGTTTCGTGGAAAAACCATATTCAATGAGGAGGGCGAATTCGTTTCCATTACCGTGAAGAAAGGCGGTGTCACAACCATGCCGCCGGCCGAAAGGGAACATGGCGTTGATGCCATTTCGGGTGGAACCATCACCAGCGACGGGGTCACCAAAATGATAGAAAACTGTTTAAGCAACTACGTTGCCTATTTCAAAAGCCAGGAATAAAATGAGTGCAGAAAAAACAGAAAGGGAACCATTGTTTTCCCGCAAAAACAGGAAACTGATCACCACGCCGCTGGGCCGCGAAAACCCCATTACCGTGCAGGTCCTTGGCATTTGTTCGGCCCTCGCTGTTACGGTCAAGCTCGAGCCCGCATTCGTCATGGCCCTCTCGGTCATGGCCGTGATGGGCATCGGCAACGTTGTTATCTCGGTGCTGAGAAATACCATTGCACCCCGTATCAGGATCATCGTGCAACTGGTGGTCATCGCTTCCCTCGTCATCCTCGTCGATGAGGTGCTCAAGGCCTTTGCCTACGAAGTGAGCAAGCAATTGTCGGTTTTTGTCGGGCTGATCATTACCAACTGTATCATCATGGGCCGCTTCGAAGCGTTTGCCATGGCCAACAAGCCCTGGCCCTCATTCCTCGATGGCATCGGCAATGCCTGGGGTTATGGCTGGATACTCATCGTGGTGGCCTTCTTCCGCGAATTCCTCGGATCGGGTACCATCTGGGGCTACCATATCATCCCCGATTCCTGGTATATTCACAACGGCGGCTTTTATGCCAATAACGGCATGATGATCCTTCCGCCCATGGCCCTGATCACCGTGGGTGTGATCATCTGGGTGCAACGTAAAAGAAACAGGGAACTCATTGAAGAAAACTAAAATTTAACAGCACAGCCTTATGCAGGAACTGATAAATATCTTCGTTAAATCCATCTTTGTCGACAACATGGTGTTCGCATACTTTCTGGGTATGTGTTCGTACCTGGCGGTGTCGAAAACGGTAAAGACTTCGGTTGGGCTGGGGATCGCAGTGATCTTCGTGCTGGGCATCACCGTACCGGTCGATTACCTGTTAAACGAATACCTCCTCTCGGCAGGAGCCCTGGCATGGCTCGATCCAAGCTTCGCCGAGGTCGACCTGAGCTTTTTGTCGTTCATCATGTTCATCGCGGTGATCGCCTCCATGGTTCAACTGGTTGAAATGGTCATTGAAAAATTCACCCCGGCGCTGTATTCTTCGCTGGGTATCTTTCTTCCGCTCATCGCCGTGAACTGCGCCATCCTCGGTGGCTCGCTCTTCATGCAGGAACGCGAATACCAGAGCATTGCCGAAGCAACTTCCTTTGGCCTTGGTTCGGGAGTGGGCTGGTTCCTGGCCATTGTGGGCATCGCTGCCATACGTGAAAAGATCAGGTATTCAAATGTTCCTGCACCCCTGCGCGGGCTGGGGATCACATTCATCATCACAGGCCTCATGGGTATGGCCTTCATGATGTTTATGGGTATTCAACTGTAATAAAAAGTTAAATAGTTCAGAAAATGCTATTAATCGGAATCGGACAAGTAATCCTGGCCAGCATCGTCATCTTCCTTCTGGTGATCATCTTCCTGGTAGCTATGTTGTTGTTCGCCAGGAAAAAATTAACACCCCAGGGTGAGGTCACCATCACCATCAACGATGAAAAAGACCTAACGGTAAACCCGGGTTCAACGATACTGTCGACACTGGCGGCAAAGAAAATCTTCCTTCCGTCGGCATGTGGCGGTGGCGGGACCTGCGCCATGTGCAAATGCCAGGTGATGGAAGGCGGCGGATCCATCCTGCCTACCGAAGTGGGATACTTCACGCGTAAGGAACAACAGAACAACTGGCGGCTGGGCTGCCAGGTCAAGGTAAAACAGGATATGCGCATCAGCATTCCTCCCGAGATCTTTGGGATCAAAAAATGGGAATGCGAGGTGATCTCAAACCATAACGTAGCCACCTTCATCAAGGAATTCGTGGTAAAACTCCCCGAAGGGGAAACCCTCGACTTCCGCTCGGGAGGTTACATCCAGATCGATGTTCCGAAATGCACGGTCGACTTCAGGGATATTGAAGTGGAAGAGGAGTACCGGGCCGACTGGGACAAGTTCAAAATGTGGGACCTGAAGATGAAGAACCCCGAGCCCGTTTTCCGCGCATACAGCATGGCCAACCACCCGGCCGAAAGCAACATCATCATGCTCAACATCCGGATCGCCACTCCGCCTTTCGACAGGAAGACGGGCGGATTCATGAAGGTGAACCCCGGTATATGCTCATCCTATGTCTTTTCACGCAAGCCCGGCGATAAGGTAACCATCTCCGGACCCTATGGTGAATTCTTTATCAAGGATACCGAAAAGGAAATGATGTTTATCGGGGGCGGGGCAGGAATGGCCCCCATGCGCTCCCATATCTTCGACCAGTTCAAGACACAAAAGACCTCGCGCAAGGCTACCTTCTGGTATGGCGGCCGCTCGCTGAGGGAACTCTTTTATGTGGATGAATTCAGGGAACTGGAAAAGGACTTCCCGAACTTCTCATTCCATATCGGACTTTCGGAACCCCTGCCCGAAGACAACTGGAAGGGTTATATCGGATTCATCCACCAGATGGTATTGGACGAATACCTGAAAAACCATCCCGAACCGGAAGAAATAGAATACTATATCTGCGGCCCCCCCATGATGAACGATGCCGTACTGAAAATGCTTGACGATTATGGCGTTCCGGGGGAGATGATCGCCTTTGACGACTTCGGTGGATGACCGTGAACATCATTGCCCTGTAAAAAGGCCCGCATGGTGATTGACCTGCGGGCTTTTTCTCTTTGACAGATCTGGTGTTTTTTTTACAATAGATCATTGTATTTTTATACCTGCTAAAAACAACCAAAAAATGAGAAAAACACTTCCGTATTTAGTCATCCTCCTTCTGGCGGTTTCCTGCAGCCCCCGCGAAAAGCATCAAAAAGTCGGGTTTAACGGGCTGGCGCAGGGCACCTACTATGCCGTTACCTATTACGAGCCGGAGGGCAGGAACTTCCAGGCCGGGATCGACTCCCTGCTGAGAGCCTTCGATATGTCGGTATCGGTGTGGGAACCCAGCTCGGTCATCTCCCGGATCAACAGGGGAGAGGATCAGGTTATTTGCGACGAGGTCTTTATCAACACATACCTGCTAGCCAGGAAGGTGGCAGAAGAAAGCGGAGGTGCTTTCGACTATACTGTTGGGCCACTCGTAAATGCATGGGGCTTTGGGGCCGAAGGCCGCCGGGAAATCAGCCAGGCGCTCATCGACAGCCTGCTGCCTTATATCGGCTATGAGATGGTGCGCCTCGAAGGCAGTCAGATCATCGTGGAAAAGGATGGGATCCGTTTCGACTTCAATGCCGTTGCACAGGGCTATTCCGTCGACCTGGCCGGTGCATACCTCGCTTCCAGAGGGATTGAAAACTTCCTGATCGACATAGGGGGCGAAATACTTGCCCGCGGCCAGAAACCCGGCGAAGGTCCCTGGGTAGTCGGTATTGAACGGCCGGCCCGGGAAGAGCTTTCGGAAAGGCAACTCGAATCCATGGTGCACCTGAATAACCGTGCCATGGCAACATCGGGCAACTACCGGAAGTTTTACGAGGAAGACGGCATCAGGTATTCACATACCATCGACCCCCAAACGGGATACCCGGTCACACATACACTGCTCAGCGTTTCCGTTGTTGCAGACGATTGCGGCAGCGCCGATGCCTGGGCAACAGCCTTTATGGTGATGGGATTGGACAAGGCCCTGAAAGTGCTGGAAACCAAAGAAGGCCTGGATGCCTTTTTCATTTACAGCGACAGCGATGGCAGTATGCAGACATATGCCACAGAGGGCTTAAAGGAAATAATGGTGAAATAGCCGTTTGGAGTGAACTAAGCCATGGTAAGGCTCAGGTGATGTGGTCTGCTGTCCGGCTTACACCTTAGTGATTGTCGCAACTGTCGCCGCCGTCGTTCTTGCCGCAGGTGCAGCCGTAACGTTCGCCGGTTTGGGGATCAACACTGCTGCATTGTTTCTTGAATTCCCCTCCCTTCTTCAGGAACATCCTGATGGCAATGCCGGATATGGCAAGCCCAAGCAGAATGATGCTGGCAATAAGTATTTTTATTTCGGGTGTCATGTAAAGAAGCGTTCTTTAAACAGTCAACAAAGATATGATAATATTGTTCGCAGAATGTTCTTTTGCCCGGCCGGCACTATCTATTCGAAATGACGGCCAGGATGATCCCGGCAGCAATGGCAGCATTCAGCGATTCGGCTCCGCCGGAAACACGGGGAATGGTGATCCGGTGACCGGCTTGCTCAAGCACTTCCGGCCTTATGCCCGCCGATTCATTTCCAATTAAATATATACCATCGCCGGGCTGCAGGTCCCATATCGAAACCCCATTGGTAACACTGGCATAGATGTCCATTCCTGAAGAGGATAGCAGCGGGGGGAGGTCGGCGTAATATAATCTGACCCGTGCAATGGAACCCATGGTAGCCTGTATCACCTTTGGGTTGTATGCTTCCACACAATCCTCCGAGCATAGTATTTCATGAATGCCAAACCAGTCGGCGGTGCGGATGATGGTCCCCATATTACCGGGATCCCTGATGCCGTCGAGGGCAAGCAACCTGCCCTTGAAGGCAGGGGGAGCAACCTCGCTTGCAGGGATCCTGCATACGGCCAGCACCTGGTTGGGGGCGGACAGGCTGCTGATGCGTTCAAGTTCTTTCGGGCTGACAACCGCAGCCGGCATGCCGTCCTTCTTCAGTAGTTTTTCATTGTCTTTAAACCAGGCTTCGAGGCCGTAAACAAAGACAGTTTCAAATCCGGAAGCCAGCAGTTCCTCAACGATCTTCTGCCCCTCGGCAATAAACAGCCCGTTGGCCTTTCGGAATTTGGCCAGCCGCAGCGACTGGATGAATTTGATCTGGTTCCTGCTTAGCATAGGCTGATTATCTTATCCCCCTGAATTCATGCTTGAAAACGATTCCTTTATCGTCAATGCGTTTTGGTCATACTTTGCGGGATGATGAGGATGAAGTCGGCAATGCCGGCGTTTTCCCCGTTCAGCTCTTCAATGGATTCCTGCTCTGCGCTGGCAATGGTCATGATCTTCAAACCGGGCCGGTATTGGTTCAGGTACCAGCTAATCCCTTCGAAACCATTGCTGTGGTATGTTCCGTGGTAATGGATGAACAGGTTGGTGTCGTGGAGGTTGTTGAGGATGAAATGGGCCATGGTGGCGTCCTTGATGGCCTGTGCTTTCGGGAAATTATCCGAGGCATGTCCGCCCATGGCGCCTCCTCCCATATCAAGCATTGCCTGGTAGCCGGGCAGGGACGGGTCGTAAGGAACAGGCAGGGGTGCGATGTACTGATGCGCTTCGGACTCCAGGCTTTCGAGCCCTTCAAAGCCTTCCCTGAAAACAACCGACGCATAACGCCTGGGGATGTTCGTGGCGATGAACCCCAACCGGTGACTCCTGGCAAATTCCACGAGCGGCTTGTAATCGGTCTTGTAGTTTGGCCATAGCCTGGCCTGGGATTCAAAACTGGAGGTGGAAATACTGCCGTTTATATACTCATCGAGGATCAGTTGCCCGTCATGTTCAAACATTTCAGCACCAAGAACCAGACGTTCACCAACCTCCCTGTGCAGATCAGCGGTGAGCTCATATTGCAGCCAGTGACAGATCGGGTTGTTATGCAATTCGCCAAATAAAACGATGTCGGATTCAAGGGCCTGCTTCAGCATTTTTGTGTAGCTGGCCTTCTTGCCTTTTATGTCGAAAAGCCTGTAAGCCGGCTTGTCCGACTTCATGGACATCAGCAGGATGGCGGGTATCAAAAGTAAATAGCGGACTTGCTTCATGGTTTATGGATTTTTTTATTGTTGCAGGTGGGTGTATTGTTTCCTGATATCCTGGTTGATCGGAATGGCTTTTCCGCTTTCATCGATCCTCACAAATGTCATGGTGGTTGAACAGACCATTTCTTCGCTATGCGATGAGAAGTCAAATCTCCTGGCTTCAAGCCTGATGGTGAGGGAGCTTGTCCCCATGTGTTTGACTGCTCCGTAAATGCGGATATGGTTATTGACCTTCACCGGGCTTTTAAACACCACTTCATCCATTTTCAGGGTGATCATGTTGGGGGTACAGCAAACGGAAGCGGCAAAAGTGCCGCCGGCTTCGTCGAGCCAGGCCAGCATCTTCCCGCCGAAGAGGTTGTCGTAAATGCCAATGTCGCCGGTTTTACATATTTGTGAGGATACGCGTTCCATATTATTTTTTCTTTTTCAGTTCGGGTGCATGGAACATCATCGGAAGGAGGGCATCAATGGAGTTCACCGCAAGGATGGGGCCCCGCTCCCCCTTCATGAGCACACGTATGTCTTTGCCCTGCTGGATCTGGTATTCAGCCATCACCTGCCGGCAGGCCCCACAAGGTGAAACGGCCCTGTCGATAATAAATTCGCCGGATTGCGCTGCAATGGCTATGGTTTCGATGATCGCCTCCGGATATTGTGCCTTTGCAAAAAACATGGCAATGCGTTCGGCGCACATCCCCGAAGGGTAAGCGGCATTCTCCTGGTTGTTTGCGCTGACTGTTTTTCCCCCGGCCAGCCGGAGAGACGCACCAACCCGGTACCGGGAATAGGGAGCATATGCATCCGCCAGGCTTTTAACCGCAAGCATCAGCAATTCCCTGTCTTCCGGGGGTAAGGCATCAGGCGATTCGTATGTTTCTACCAGAAGTTGTATTTTCTTTGTTTTCATGATATGCCCGGATCCTTCATTTATACACCAAACGGAACAAAACAGTTACAAGCGAATGTCATGTCGAGTGGCAGTGAGTGGCCCCACGCCTGCCTGTACTGAAAATTCTGGTCAGCCTTGCTCCTTGTCCGTTTCTTCCTCTTCGCCGGTATAACTACCATCCAGGATTGAAGTGTATAACCCGGGGTTTTCGAGGATGCCGATGGCGCGGATCACCTCGGGATCGCTGTGCAGGGAAGCCCTGACCTTTCCTTCCTGGTAATAGTAACGTGTTACGATCTCAATTTTCAGTATTTCACTGATCTCTTTCCTGTTGTTTACGAGGTCTTCTTCCTTGTTGTGCATGAGTTGTTGATGCAGCACCTCGAAAGCATCGGCGATGGCATCATAATACCCCTCTTCCCTGGCGGCCTTTTTCAACTCCTTCATTTTCCGTTCACCCATGGTGGTGTAATCGTAATCCTTGTCGGACAGGAAATGAGTAAAATCATTATAGATCTCATCTGTGATCACAAAATCTTCAGGTGCAGGGATTGAAGGGTTTTTACCGGCGAATTCGGTGGCAAAGTCGAAAATGAGGTATTTGGTTAAGAGGCTGGCAAGGATCGGGCTGTATTTCTTGGGGGCCAGACTGATGTCGGGAGTGATGCCGCCCCCGTCGAAGACCGGTCTCCCGCGCTGTGTCCTGAATTCGTTTACCAGTGAATCGGGTATTTTGGTAAAATGCCCTTCATCGTCTTTCAGTGAGTAGTCGATGGCCTGTATGCACCTCCCGGAAGGAATATAATACTTGGCCACGGTCACCTTCAACTGTGAGTTATAACTGAGGGGGATCACATTTTGAACCAGTCCTTTGCCGAATGAGCGCTGTCCGATTACTACACCGCGGTCCATGTCCTGTATGGCGCCGGCCACGATCTCCGATGCAGATGCGCTGTATGCATTGATCAGGATCACGATGGGTGTTTTGGTGTCGATGCCGTTGAAACGGGTCCGGTGTTCCTGGTTTTTTTCTTCAAGCTTCCCTTTGGTGCTCACCACGAGGGATCCCTTGTCGACAAACACGTTGGTAACGTTTACCGCTTCGTGCAATAGCCCGCCCCCGTTGTTCCGCAGGTCGAGGATGAGGCCTTCGGGTTTATGCTTGCTTTGCAGTTCAACATAGGCTTTCTTTACATCGCTGCCGGCATTCTGGGTAAATCCTGACAGGCGGATGTACCCGATCCTGTCGTTGAGCATGCCGTAATAAGGAATATCCTTGATGGTAATATTCTCACGTTTGAGTTCGAATGCCAGGGGAGCCGGCTCACCGTTGCGTTCAACCTCAACGCTGACGGTGGTTCCGGGCTGCCCTTTCAGGAACCGGCTAACCTCATCGGAAGCCTTGCCGGTCATGTCTTCGCCATTGATCTTCAGCAGGCGGTCGCCGGCTTTCAGGCCGGTCATTTGTGCGGGAAAACCTTCATAAGGCTCCGAAATGACCACATACTGCCCGTTTTTGTGTATCAGGGCTCCGATCCCGCCGTACTGCCCGGTGGTGATCATCCGGTAATCCTCAACATCGGCTTCGGGAATGAAGACCGTGTAGGGGTCAAGCGTTTCCAGCATGGCCTCAATGCTTGTTTGCATCAACTCGCCCGGGTGGATGTCGTCAACATAGTTTTTATTCAACTCGTTAAAAAGTGAAATAAAGACTTCCAGGTTCTTTGATATCTCAAAGTTCTTTTCATTCTGGCTATGGGCGGTAAAGCCAACGGCCAGTGAAAAGAGTATGGCGGGGATGATCGTTTTAATGAAGGTGCTGAAGTTCATATCTGTTTGTTTTTTGCTTTTGAATATTGTCCTGCTTCTGAAATCAAACGCTGGAAGAGAAGGATTATTTTTCGCTCAACCGTGGCTTCATCTTCCCTGCTTTTGCCGATGTAGACCACTGAAAAGTCGCAGTGCATACCATTTTCCCTGAGGTAATCGTAAAGTATGTATTTGTTTTTCCGGTAGGCTTCCCTGATCAGCCTTTTCAGGTGGTTTCGTTCGCTGGCTTTCGGGAAGTTTTTTTTGGAAACGCTGATCATGACCCGTGCCGGAAACATACCCCCGGGTTTGGCCGGCAACCAGTTAACCTTGAATGGGTATAGCAGGAAGGAGTGCCCGCCGGAAAAAAGCTGTTTGATGGTTTTGCTGCTCTTTAGCCGTTCCTGTTTGCGAAAAGTTTGTCTCATGATCCCTTAAAGATTAGGCAGGCTGTTTCCTCACACGATCTTTGGGTGTTTTTTTGCTCCCGGACCGGGTATGGAGCATGGCCGGTAAGCCAAACGGGCGTTACCGCTTTATTTATTTCTTTTTGTTTTCTTTCTGGATATATTGTTCAATGGCCATGGTCATGGAAGGGGCGGTTTTTGTCGGGGCCGAGATGTCGAGTTTCAGGCCGGCTTCCGTAACGGCTTTTGTGGTGGTAGGCCCAAAAGCTGCAATCAGCGTGGAGTTTTGCTTGAATTTCGGGAAGTTCTTGAACAGGGACTTGACCCCCGAAGGACTGAAGAATATCAGCATATCATAGGAGGCAATGTCGATGTGCGAAAGGTCGCTGGCAAGGGTTTTGTAAAAGATTGCCTTTTTGTAGCTGATGCCGGCATCATCCAGCAGTTTGGTCATGCTGATCTTGTGAATGTCGGAACAGGGCAGCAGATATTTTTCTTCCTTGTGCTTCCTGATGATCTCCATCAATTGCTCAAAGCTTTGCTTGCCGTGAAATATCTTGCGTTTTCGGTACTGAACGTATTTTTGAAGATAGAAGGCAGTAGACTCGGAAATGCAGAAGTATTTCATGGTGTCGGGTATTTCTACCCTGAGTTCCTGAGCCATGCGAAAAAAATGGTCGACCGAATTCCTGCTGGTAAAGATGATGGCGCTGAAGTCGAGTAAATTGATCCTGTTTTGTCGGAATTCCCTTCCGCTCACTCCCTCTACCTTGATAAACTTATTGAAATCAATGTTCAGGTTGAAGTTCCGGGCAAGTTCCCCGTAAGGAGATTTCTCCAGATCGGCAGGTTCGGGTTGCGATACGAGTATATTTCTGATTTTCACCATTCCAGTCTTTTTATGAAACGAAAAACTCTTTCCCTGTCAGATCCCCGGGGGGATCATGATTCCAGTCAATATTTTAGCCAGAACGATCATTGGTAAAATTTCGAGGGTGCAAAGATAAAAAAATAAATGGAATCCTGAAAATTTCCCAAGCCCGAAACCGATCATCCACATCCTGACCAGCCTCATCATGTATACCAGTATGAGTATGACAAGGCCTGCGAAAAAGAAGATCCGTGTATCGGCGTAGGCCATGCAACACACCAAAGGAAGAAGGATCATACCGGCAAAAATGTTGAAAAGATACATGTTGATGAGTAGTTCCCTGGAATGCTCCCGGGTGTTGAAAAGGGCCGAAAGAAGCCTGACCACGATCACTTTAAAAAACCAGAGCCCCAGTACGCCGCCGGCAATGAACAGGTAGTCGGTGCTGCGGCTGCCATATTCGTGAGAAGAGTCCAGCAAGGGAAGGGAGAGAAAAATAAAGAGGGAAAGCACGGCCACATAAACGGGAAAAAGCACCAGCCCGATGCGTTCATTGAACAGGTTGCCGTCGCGGATAAGCTGGTTGGCATAGTTCTTTGCAGCTACAGCGCTGAAAACCATGGTCAGCCGCCTTCTGAAAAACAGCCTGGTCCAGGCCAGAAGTATCAGGCAGGCAAATAGAACAAGGGGGATCCACAAGGGCTGTATCTCCTGCGCAAGGGGTATCCCGGCCGGTTCTTTCGAAAAGACTTCGGTTTGCAGAAAACGGGATGGCAGTAAAACACTGTCGTGATCAATATTTTCATAACCCGCCGCGGATGAGTCGCCCGGGAACAAGGTATCTGTATGCTTGTTTTGCGCGTATTGCAAGGCTTTTTTCTCAGGGAGAATAAATGCAAAATTAATCAAAATATACCTTTCAGGGCTGAATGCTTTTGCATACATTTGTATACGCTTGCTATAGCTTCATGAAGGGGCGGGCGCAGGTTTGCATGCCTGAGGTAAGTATTCGCTCCCGCGCGGTCGTTACAAGCAGGGAATTATCAAATCATCAACCAAATAATAAACAAATATGTTCAACATCATCATTTTTGGCCCCCCCGGATCGGGCAAGGGTACGCAAAGCGCAAAACTGGTCGAAAAATATGGACTAACGCATATTTCAACCGGTGATATTTTCAGAAGTGAGATCAGGTCAAAAACGGAACTCGGCCTCAGGGTGCAAAGTATCATTGAAAAGGGAGAACTTGTGTCCGATGATCTGCTGCTCGAGATCCTGCGGTCGGCCATGAAAAAACATTCAAACAGCCCGGGTTTCCTCTTCGACGGTTATCCGCGTACACTACGTCAGGCCGCCGACCTCGACATGCTCCTGGATGAATGGGGAGCCGGCGTGGATGTTGTCCTTGCACTGGAAGTGGACGATGCGGAGCTGATGGAGCGCCTGCTGAACCGTGCCAGGATTGAAGGCCGCAAAGACGATACCCGGGAAGTGATCGCCAACAGGCTTAAGGTATACCACAGCCAGACCCGACCGCTTATCAACCATTACCACGAAAAGGGAAAACTCGAATCTGCCAACGGCAAAGGATCGATCGGGGAGATCTTCGACAGGCTGAGTGCACTCGTCGAAAAAAGAAAACAGGAATAAGCCTCCGCCTGATATCAATGCTTTCCTTTTCGGATCAAAGCGTAAAAAAATGCCGTCCCAATTCAGGACGGCATCCGCTTTTTTCCATGACTCCGGTTATTTCCCTTTTGTCAGATCCTTCGATACACTCACGGTATTATCGGTATTGTATACCACATCAAAGCCAAGCTTTTTGAATACGGCTACCATGGCTTTATTGTCCTTGGTGGTTTCGGCAAATACGCGCTTCATCTTCCAGATCTTTGCAACTTCAACGCAATAGCTTGTGAGGATGGTGCCCAGTTCCTTGTTCTGGTAGGCATCGGTGATCAGAATGGCATATTCGACCGAGACCAGGTCGGGATCGCCGATGAGCCGGCCTACTCCGACAAGCTTCTTTTCCTTTTTTTCCTCAATTTCGGCTACAATGGCAATCTCGCGTGCATAATCGATGTAGCAGAACTGTGTTGCCACCTCGTGGGAGTCGAAATGGAAGTTATAACGGAAGCGTGAGTAGATCGATTCCTTGGAACAGCTTCCAAGCAATTCAAGCCATAAAGGCTCATCTTCGGGTTTGATGGGCCGGAGGGTAACCGGTTTACCGTCGTTGAGCTTCATATGCTTGATGTATTTGTCGGGGTAAGGATGCAGAAGCAGGTGCGAATACTCTGGAAGCTTTTTCCCTACCACTTCTTTGTCGAGCACAATGCGGGCATCTAAGGCCACCACGTCGTCAGGGGTGACCAGAAGCGGGTTGATGTCGAGTTCGGAAATTTCAGGGTAATCTGCCGCCAGGTATGACATCCTGATCATCAGTTCAATCAGCTTGTCAATGTTTTTTGGTTTGCTGCCGCGATAACCTTTCAGCAGGGGATATATTTTCAGGTTTTCCAGCATCCTGCGTGCCAGCCTTTCGTTCAGCGGCGGGAACCCAAGCGATTTGTCCTTAAAGAGCTCGGCTGCCGTTCCCCCCATGCCCACCATCATACAGGTTCCGAAAACCGGATCCTTTTTGATGCCGAGGATCATCTCTATCGAATCTTTCGCATCAAACATGGGTTGTACGGTAACCCCTTCGATCTTGGCTTCCGGCATCTTTTGCCTGATGCTTTCGGTCATGTTCTTGAAGGTCATCCAAACGGTATTTTCATCCTTGATGTTCAGTACCACTCCTCCGATATCCGATTTATGCGTTATGTCGGGAGAGAGGATCTTTAATACCACAGGGTAACCGATCTTGTTGGCAATGTCGGCGGCCTGCAGGGCAGAACTGGCCGGCTGTGGCTTGGTGGTGGGGATACCATAGGCCTGGATCAGCTCCTTGGAAACATTTTCCGAAAGGATGCTTTCATCATCCTTAAAATATTTACTGGCAAATTCCTTGCGAACCTTCTTTTTATCAACCTGGAAGGAGACGTTCACGTCTTTCGGGGTTTCGAATAATACACTCAGGTTGCGCGAGTATTTTACCAGCGTCATGAATGCGCGGATGGCCTGCTCGGGCGTCTGGTATACAGATATCCCTTTTTCGAGCAGGATATCGGCCCCCTCCTTCATGCTTTTTCCTCCGAGCCATGCTGCCATGATCGGTTTTGAATGGTGACCGGATATTTCGGCAATGGCCTGTGCTGTTTTGGTTGGCTTGGTCATGGCCTGCGGGGTGAGGATCACCAGAACCGCATCCACGTTGTCATCCTGAAGTACGATCTCGGTGGCTTTGGCAAAGCGTTCCGGTGTGGCATCCCCGATCACGTCGACGGGGTTTCCGTGCGACCAGTATGGCGGCAGTTCCTTGTTGAGCTTGTCCATGGTTTCCTTCGACAGCCTGGTGAGGTTGCCGCCTTCTGTCAACAGGGTGTCGGTTGCCATTACACCGGGTCCGCCGGCATTGGTCACAATGGCCAGCTTTGATCCCCTTGGGGTATTCCTTCTGGAAATGAGGTCGGTGAAGTCGAAAATGTCACCAATGTCATACACCCTGGCAATGCCGGCACGCTCAAATACGGCGTCGTAAATATTGTCTTCAGAAGCCATGGCGCCGGTATGGGAGGCAGCCGCTGCCGCCGATTCGGGATAGCGCCCGGCCTTGTATACAATGATGGGTTTTTTGCGGGCAAAATGACGGGCAGCGGTCATAAACTGCCTGGCAAAAGTGATGCTTTCAACATAAAGGATGATCGACTTGGTATTTGGATCCTGCCCGAAATAATCAATGAGGTTCCCGAATCCCACATCCATGGTGTTTCCGATCGAAACGAAATAAGAAAAACCGATCTTCTGATCAACGGCCCAGTCGAGGGCCGAAGTGCAAAGGGCACCCGATTGTGAGATAAAAGCCACATTGCCTTTTTTCGGCATAATGGAGGAAAAACTCACGTTCATCCTGCTTCCCGGCACGATGATGCCAAGACAGTTTGGCCCGATCACCCGCATGCCATCATATTTGGCTACTTCGGCCTTTACCTGCTCCTCAAGCTTGCGGCCTTCCTCCCCCGATTCCTTGAAACCTGCCGACATGATGATGATACCCAGCACTCCGGCTTCACCGCATTCCCTGATTAGTTGCGGGACCCTCGTGCTGGCAGTGGCGATTACGGCCAGGTCGGGCGTCTTGGGTACGCTCTTGATGTCGGGATAACAGGTGATGCCCATTACTGCTTCATACTTTGGGTTGATGGGGTATACCACCCCCTGGAATCCTCCGCCAACGAGGTTTTTCAATGCAATACTGGCTACGCTGTCGGGGTTGTTAGATACCCCGATCAGGGCTATTCTTTTTGGTTTGAAGATTTTATCAAGTGATCTGAGCGGCATTTTACAGGAAATTTTATGGTTAAAAAATTTTGAAAATTTAAAAGGCTTTTGGTGCTGCAAAGGTAGCAACAATAAATCATATTGTGAAACGATTAACAAATAATTAAACCAGGGGGTGATTGCGCTCCCTGCCATAGGTTTCTGATGATTTTCCGTGAACGATGGCGGCAGTAAGGCAGGGATGATCCGGTTAATGAAAAGACGATGAATGATAAGCGCCCTGAACACACGAAGACTTCGTCACGTTTGTGTTCAGGGCGCTTGTAACCCTTATGGGTCAGTATGCCCGGATTTAAACCCTATGCAATTCTTTTCGATGCGGGTTTTACCAGTCCGATCGAAATCACAGCAATAAAGCAGAGAATGCCGCAGATGGTAAAGGCCAGGGGGAAGTTGTTGAGGTCGCCCAGCCTGCCGCCCATCACGGGGCCAAAGATGCCGCCCACGGCATATGCCAGGAATACCCATCCGTAATTCTGGCCAACGTGCTTGGTGCCGAAGGTGTCGGCGGTGATGGTCGGGAAAAGGGCAAAGTTGCCGCCAAAGTTAAAGCCGATGAGAATGGCAAAGAGGTAAAGCGTGTAAATGTTCCCCGCTGTCCATTGAAACAGGATAACGAAAAGCCCCTGCGTGGCCATCATGATGATGATGGATGATTTGCGGCCGATCTTGTCGCTGATCATGCCCCACAGTATCCTTCCCAGTCCGTTTGAGAGGGCAAAGAAGACTGCCATGGCGAGTGTTGCGGCGGCACCGGCTGCTTCGGGCGTGATCCCGGCCCTGGTAAGTGCTTCCTGTGGCCAGAGGCGCATCAGCCCGATGCTCATCAGCCCTGCGGCCGCACCAAAGGTAAAGGTGAGCAGGATGAGATAGTATTGCGGAGTCCGAAGCATCTCTCCACTGGTGAAGTCGATGGTGCCGGCCGAATTCTTCTTCGTGGCCAGCGGGGGCGTCCATCCCAGCGGCTTCCATCCTTCGGGAGGAAATACCATCCAGATGCTGCCAATGCTCACGATCACGAGGTAAGCAATACCATAGACAATGAAGGTGTTTGATAATCCGATGTTTTCGAGCAACTGGCCTCCGCCGAGGGGACCCAGCTTGTCGGCAAGGGCCATCCAGAGGGTTGCACCAAAGCCGAACCCGGCTACGGCCAGCCCGGTGATCAGCCCCTTCTTGTCGGGATACCAGCGCATGCCCACGGCAATGGGTACCACATAGCCAAGCCCGATGCCGCTTCCTCCCATGATACCGACAAAGATAAAGGTGGTTGTGAAGTTTTCAGCCCCGAACAATCCCGCCAGGATATATCCAAGGCCCAGCACGATACCACCTGCGAAGGCAAGAACGCGGGGTCCTACCTTGGGCATCATACGCCCGGCCATAACCATTACGATGGCGAAAAGAGCGAGCCCCGCCGAAAAGACCATTTGTGTTTCCGCTCTGCTCCAGCCGGCTTCAACCAGTAGTTTGGTATATACCGACCAGGCATAAATGGCGCCCAGCGAAAGCTGGATGAGGATGGCGCCCACTACGACAAATCCTCTGTTGAAAGGTAATTTGTTTTCCATTTTCTTTGGTTTTTGTTTGAATTTGGGATTCAGGATTTTCTTTCGATAGCTTGTTTCAATCTTTTTATATCCTATCCGCCTTTATGTTGTTTTCGTTTTCGGTCAATTGTCCGGATTCTTAGCTGTAGGCAAAATAAAATAAAGCATCCCGGACCGGGGCCCGGAATGCTTTATCTAAATGATTGGATCAGCGTTTCACTTCAACCTTTGCGCCGGCAATGATATCTTCAACCACGCCCGGGTCGAGCAGTGTGGAGGTGTCGCCGAGGTTGGTGGCATCGCCTTCGCCGATCTTGCGGAGGATCCTGCGCATGATCTTCCCTGAACGTGTTTTCGGCAGGCCGCTCACGATCTGGATCATGTCGGGTTTTGCGATGGGACCGATGAACTTCGTTACGGTATCACGGATCTCCTTTTCGATGGTCTGCGCTTCGTCTTCGCTCAGTTCATCGCAGATCACGTAGGCATAGATGCCAGAACCCTTGATTTCGTGCGGATATCCGACCACTGCCGATTCAACCACTTTTGCATGCTGGTTGATGGCGTCTTCCACTTCGGCGGTGCCGATGCGGTGGCCCGAAACATTGATCACATCGTCGACGCGTCCCATGATCCGGTAATAGCCTTCTTCATCGCGCTTGGCGCCGTCGCCGGTAAAATACAGGTTCCTGTATGTCGAGAAGTATGTCTGGCGGCAACGTTCGTGGTCGCCGTAGGTAGTCCTGATCATACCGGGCCACGGGAACTTGATACAGAGGTTCCCTTCAACGCCGTTGCCCTTGAGCTCATTGCCTTCATTGTCGACCAGGATGGGCTGAACACCGGGGAGTGGAAGCGTGGCAAAAGACGGCTTGGTGGGTGTGATGCCGGCCAGCGGGGTGATCATGATGCCGCCGGTTTCGGTCTGCCACCATGTGTCGACGATAGGGCACTTGCCCTTGCCAACAACATCGTGGTACCAGCGCCATGCTTCTTCATTGATGGGCTCGCCAACCGTTCCGAGTACCTTCAGGCTGCTCAGGTCATGTTTGAGTACCCATTCGTTTCCCTGTGAGATCAGTGCGCGGATGGCCGTAGGGGCCGTATAGAACTGGTTAATCTTGTGTTTGGCCACCACTTCCCAGAAACGTCCGGCATCGGGCCAGGTGGGAACGCCTTCGAACATGACCGAAATGGCACCGGTGAGCAGCGGCCCGTAAACAATGTAGGTGTGGCCGGTAACCCAGCCGATGTCAGCCGTGCACCAGTATGTGTCACCCTCGCTGTACTGAAATACGTTCTTGAAGGTGTATTCGGCATAAACCATATAACCGGCCGTAGTGTGCAGCACCCCTTTGGGCTTGCCTGTCGACCCGCTGGTATAAAGGATGAAAAGGGTGTCTTCGGCATCCATCTCCTCGGCTTCACAAACGGTATCCTTACCTTCGATGAGATCATGCCACCAGATGTCCCGGCCTTCAACCCAGTTGATCTCGGTGCCGTTAAGTTTATATACGATCACGTTCTCGACGGAGGGGCAGTTGGCCACGGCTTCGTCTACGATAGCCTTAAGGGGGATATTCTTGGTGCCGCGATGGGCACCGTCTGATGTGATCACCACATTACAGGTAGCGTCGATGATGCGGTCGGCAAGGGCGTTGGCCGAAAATCCTGCAAAAACAATGGAGTGGATGGCCCCGATACGTGCGCAGGCCAGCATGGCTACGGGCAGTTCAAGGATCATCGGAAGATAAAGGGCTACACGGTCGCCTTTTTTTACACCAATGCTCTTGAGCGCATTGGCAAACTGACAAACCTTTTCGAACAACTCACCATAAGTAACGCTTAATACCTCCTCTTTCGGGTCGTTGGGTTCCCAGAGCAGGGCGATCTGGTCCTTGCGGTGCGGCAGGTTGCGTTCAAAAATATTCTCGGTGATGTTCAACTTGCCGTTCACGAACCAGTTAACATTTGGCTCGGTGAAGTTCCACTCAAGCACCTTGTCCCATTTTTTTCTCCAGATATAATCTTCTGCAATATCTGCCCAGAATCCTTCAGGGTTTTCTACACTCTCCCGGTACTTCTGGAAATATTCCATCAGACTGCTGATTTTGTTTTTCATAGTGGTATTGATTTTGATTGTTGAATAATGAATTGATTATTTGTTTTCGTTTGTATGTCAGAAGAAGTAATACACGCCCAGCAACAACCGCAGGTTTGCTATTTCCCTGGTGTCATTGACGGTGCCGTCGGTTTCGATGGTTTTGCCGTAGGCAGCTACGGTATATTCAATTTCGGGGGCGATCCTGAACTTGCCGGCATTGTAGATGAAACGCGGGGCGAACCTGTACAGGTATGCAATATCGGCTCCGCGCTGATACACCGGACCGCTGATGTCCTTGCCGGCGCCCAGGTTCTTCGAGTAGCCGGCGAGCAGGCCTGCCTGCCATTTCTTGCCGTTACTGTGAATGTCGATCCAGCCCGAAGCAGTGCTGATGGGGGTGTAATCCCGGTAGTCGCGGAGCAGGTCGTTAATCTCTTCAACCGCATAACCGCCCAGCATGGTCCAGTTGAATGCATCCTGGGCGTATACCCCATGCAGCATCACGGTAAAACGCGGAAGTTTGAATTTTACATAAAAAGTTTCTGAAAAGGAAGATACCTGTTCGTTGGCCATGTAGTTGCTGTCGGTCTCCAGACGTGGTGTAAGGATTTTATAGTTCAGGCTGGCCCCGATCAGGAATTCCTTGTCATCAGCGGTATTGACGTTGCGGTATTCAAATCGCAGGTTCAGTGCCGGCAGCACAGAGTTTCGCAGGTATTGGCGTCCGGGCCCGGCAGGCCCTGTGCTCATGAAGTCGAGCTGGCTGAGGGCCGTGAACATCAGGTTGAATTGACCAAGTTTTTGTGTAACCCTCACCTGGGGATTGCGGGTGAAAGGGGTAAAGGGTGCTCCGGTATTGAATGAAATAACCTGCGGGAAACAATAGGTGACAAAGGCCGGGTGCCAGTATTGCCCCACAAGCAATTCTGTTTTTGCCCAGTTCAGCCTGACAAAGGCGTGCCGGAGCCTGAAACCGTTGATGTCGCCATCCGAATGACCGAAAAAGGCCCCCTCGATCACTCCCGAAGTTTTGGCCCCCAAAGCATCCGGACCGGTAATGGTGCCGGTGAGCCGGGTCTGTATCGACAGCATGTTGAAGTTTGACTTCGCATTAATGTCGTTTCCTTCGGCATCAGGCTTTTCATTCATGGGATAAAGGAGGAAATGCCCTTCCCTGATCGAAACTGTTTGACGTGAATCCCAGAAAAGATCGTTCTTGACAAAACCGGAGAATTTTATCCCAAAACCCTTATTGTCCTGGCCCGCTGCCATGCCTGTCAGTAAGACTGAAAACATGAATAACAGTACACTTCTCTTCATGATGTTTATAAAAATTCCTCCTTTGTTAAATAATTAACAATTAGTTTATTAGGCAAACAAAATTAGCATAATTTTCAGAAGATGAAAATCAAGTTTTATAGATACATACATTCGCTTAATATGCTCATAATCAGTTGATTGATTTATTTGTGGCAGAGATGTTACCCGGTCTCATGATTGCAATAGGCTGTATTTCAGGTGTTAATAAGAAGTGTGATAAGAGGGGGATTTCCCTGGCGGGAAGATAATTTAGAAGTATTTTAAATAGTTCCCGAACCGGTCATTTGTTTGATTCCCCGCAAAAAATGAATTGCGGGACCCGTTCATTTAGTGTTATTCGCATCCCGTCATCCTTGTTACATAAATGACTGTGAGAACAATTACACTTCCTCTTTTTTAAACGGTTTGCCTTTCGGTTGCCTTCAGGCGGATTTTTTGAAACATGCAGCATTTTTTTACGTCTTATATTTGATAATTCTGTAATAAAATCATCACGATGTTCAAAAAACTGACACTTTTCATTCTGCCGGCCGTCGCCCATCTGCTGGTGTTTTCGCAGCAAACACTGGTAGAACTGACCTTTACAGCTGTATATGAAATCGAATATGTACAGCTCGACAGTATCCGGGTAATGAATCGCACACGGGGAGAGGAAAGCATGCTGTACTGGCCTGATACGACGATATCCCTTGAAATCGGCCACGGAGATGAGCTGCTTTTTGTCGGATATGCCACTTTTTCTGCGGTGGGTTTGCCGGAAGAGATTGATCAGACATCTTCCTTTGAATTGTATCAGAACTATCCGAATCCCATGGGAGAGCGGAGTGAAATCTCATTGTACCTCCCTCAATCAGGGACGGTGCAAATTATGATCACTGATATGCAGGGCAGATCCGTTCTCCGCACCGTCCATCAACTGGCTGAAGGCCGACACGACTTCCGGTTCTATCCGGGCGGTGGCAATATCTGGTTCCTGACAGCTTATTGGAATGGAATGAGCCGAAGCATTAAAATGATCGCATCGGGGGCGCCGGAAGGCAATGATAGCCGCCTGGTTTATGCGGGATCTCAACCTGAAAGGGCCGTTTTTAAAAACGCTATGCAAGTTAATGATTTCATTGTCCGTGAATCCGGAATACCGGATGCCCCTGAGGGAAACACCACCTATACTTTCCGGTTTGCAACCAATATTCCTTGTCCGGGAGAACCCACGGTGGAATACGGTGGACAGGTGTACAACACCATTCAGATCTTCAGCCAGTGCTGGCTCAGGGAGAACCTGAATGTGGGAACGAGAATAAATTCCCATAACCAGCAGATGAACAACGGGCTTATTGAAAAGTATTGCTATCATGATGAGATTTCAAACTGCGGTATTTGGGGCGGGCTTTACCAGTGGAATGAAATGATGCAGTATGAAACGGGTGCGGGAAAGCAGGGCATCTGTCCGCCGGGTTGGCACCTGCCATCGGATGAGGAATGGAAAGTGCTGGAGGGGGCTGTCGACAGCCACTACGGTATTGGCCATCCGGTTTGGGATTCCTGGGATTTGCGTGGCATTGATGCCGGCAGCAATCTGAAAAGCACAAGTGGGTGGAATGGAGGAAACGGATTGGACCTTTATGGCTTTACGGCTTTGCCTGCAGGTTACAATGCGAGTAGCGGTGCTTATTTATCACTGGGTGAACAAGCCCGGTTCTGGTCATCAACCCACGATAACAGCCATATACCCTGGCGGAGATTTCACCGTTTTATCAGTCCCGGGGTAGATCGTACAGCCTCGAACATAAGGACATACGGGTTTTCGGTTCGTTGTATAAAAGATCTGTAGGAGAATTCTGCCCTTTACAAGGCATCAACCAGCTCGTCGGTGAGTTCCATATTGTGGAATACATTCTGCACATCGTCGTCTTCCTCAAAGGCTTCGATCACCCTCATGATCTTTTTGGATTCTTCCAGCCCCAGCACGATGGTGTCTTTTGGAATACGGCGTAACTCGGCGTTCTCGGGTTCAATGCCGAGCTCTTCAAGTTTCTTCATGAGCGAACCGAAATCTTCCATGGCCGTGGTAACGCTGATGAAGTTGTCTTCAACCGTAATGTCTTCAGCCCCCGCATCGATCATTTCCAGTTCAAACTCTTCCTGGTCGATATCGCCCAGGGGAATGGTGAACACCCCTTTCCTGTCGAACAAAAAGCTGAGCGAGCCGTTGGTGCCGAGATTGCCGTTGTATCTGTTAAAAATGGCGCGGATATTGCTTACGGTACGTTGCTGGTTATCGGAAGTGCACTCAACATAAATGGCAATTCCGTGCGGCAGATAGCCTTCATAGGTATATTCCACGAAATTGCTGGCGTCTTTGTCTTTACCCTTATTGATGGCACGGGATATGTTTTCCTTGGGCATGCTGGCTCCCTTGGCATTTGCAATGGCGAGCCGCAGCCTGGGGTTCCCCTCGGGATCGGCCCCCCCTTCCTTTACGGCAATGGTAATTTCCTTGATGATCTTCGAAAAGATCTTGGACCTCTTGGCATCGTTGGCACCCTTTTTCCGCTTGATGGTTGACCATTTATTGTGACCTGACATATTCTGAAGTATTAGGTAAAGCTTGCATGAAAACTGCCCGGCAAAGATAAATAATTTCCCCTTCCGTTTTCACAATGCGCGCCAAAATGTTGACCGGCTCAGTCCCTCGTTTTCCGGAGCAGTGACCTCTACAGGAAGTTCCTATGCATAAAGCAAGAAGGGAAGCAGTTCTTTCCCGCTTCCCTTCCGCTTGTTTTCTGCTTCGGCTGCATTTACCAGCCAAGCAATGTGATGCCGGCCGCGTATTGGTTCAACTCAGGGCCTTTGTCGCTGCGGAACATGGGCAGCAGATTATAGGTTGCGAAAAGATGGATTGAACCCCAGCCGATTCGCAGGCTTGCATCAAGCTTGAATGGGTGCAGCAGAAAATCATCATAGGTATGGGTCTTGTTGTAATTCGGAGAGCTGCGTTCCCATACATCCTGGTAGGTTCCTGTGGAGGGATCGTACTGCGTCAGGGTATAATCCCTGTTCATCTCGTTGTAGTATTTCTTCTGCCATGACCAGAGACGTACGCCCAGGATCACGCCCAGACCTGCATGAAATGATTGGCGGGGATTCAGATGCTGCGACTGCCATTCGAAGAGTAGCGGCACCTGCAGGTAAGCAATGGCTAGCTTGGATTTGCGAACATTGATGCCTTCGTCGATATAGCCGATCAGGTAGGCCGAATCAGAATACAGGGTGGTGGGCCTCCTGAAACGGTAGTTGTTCCAGGACATCCCGATGCCGGTGAGCATGCCCCATTCCTGGTTTCTGCTCAGGGCGATGTTCTGTTCGTAAAGGTTCAGGTTTACCTGCAGGGATTTTTCCATGCGAAGGTCCATGTATTCATCCTCCGGGGCGAAATTCATGTTGTGCCCGGGGCCCAGGTACCCGTTCATGCCCAGTTCAACACCGGCCCAGTGTCCGTTGAACCTGCGGAATTTAACCCGGCACCATTTCAGGTTCCCTTTTTCGTCGACGGTCAGCTTCCTGTTACCGATCGTAACCGTGGTGCTGTCGTCTTCAACCACTTCTATCCTGATCCCTGCCACCTTAACTTTTGTTGTGTCGCCATAGTCGGTGGCATACACCCTGACGTTTTCTTTTTCGCCCAGTACGTCGCCGGCCACGACAGTCAGGTTTTCGGGTTTAACGGCCAGCTTTACGGTGCCTGCTCCGCTTGTTGAAGAGATTACTTCCAGGGAGGCATTGACGGTGGCTGAGCCTGCCCCGCTGGCGGTGGCCCGGGTTGTGACAGTCTTGAGTGCGGCCGCCCCGAGATTTCCGGCACCGCTCACATTGGTATGGTGGCCGGATGCTTCTCCGCTCAGTTGCAGCGTGGCCGCACCGGAAACATCCGAAAACACTTCATCATAATAAATATCGAGGTTGATGTTAGCGGCTCCCGAGGCTTTCAGGGTGAGTTTGCCGCCCGACAGGCTGCCCTGGCCCTTCACCGTGGCTGCCCCGTAAATGTCGAGATGTTCTGTGACGGGCGAAGTGATAAATACTTTTATTCCGGCGGTCTTTCTGATCCCTTTGGTGGTGATCACCAGCCTGCCGTCTTTCACTTTTGTTTCAACTTTCGGGAGGTTGTCTGTTTCGGTTTCCACGACCACTGCGCTCGTTTCGCCCTGGGTCAGGATGATGTTCACGGCACCACCGGCTTCGATGCCGCTAAAGGCTTCGGTTTGCCTTTTTTCACTGCTGATGCCGCTTTGCGCCCTGAGGCTGGCATCAGTGATGAACAGGGCTCCGGCCAGGAAAAGCGGCAGGAGTTTTTTAATCATGTTTTTCATCATATCAGGTTTTTAATTTTTGGATTAGGTTTTTCGTATGTGACGGACAGCAGACGCAATTGGTTACATGCACCATCATTTTATCCCGTCTGATCATTCGCTCAGGATGATGATGCCGCTGACAGCGCCGTTTTCGTCGTATTCCCTGATGAGGCTGTGCCGGTGATCGCCCAGCAGGCTGAAGCCCTGCAGTCCGAGGTCGGCGAGATCCCAGACCGTAAAGCCGTCCTTGTCACTCATTTGATTGCGGGGGCTGCCGGCGGAAAAGGCTCCGGTGATTTTGCCGAAGAAACCGGTAATGAGTTTACCTGCCAGGCTTTTGTCGTTCACCCCTGTATTTTGTATAGCCGGCCGGCCGGTTTCCCATCCGGTGGAGGCGAATATCTCATTCCTGTATGCCAGGCCTGGTGCCATGGCTGATACGGCTGGATGACCTTCGATCATTGCAGGCCGCAACATGGCCATTTTTTCGGGCTGATGGGTTTGCCTTTTCATTGCCGGCCACATCACGGAGGGGATTTCCCTGGCCTGCAGCCGGGAAGCGGGGTTTGCCCGGATCATCATCACGGGCCTGACAGAGGCCAGCCGTTCCAGGCTGTATGCTTCAATGCCTGCAGGCTTGCTGAGAAAGAATATCAGGCTGAAAATGCCGATGGCAAACAGGATAACTGCGGCAACGGCCAGGCTTGCGCGGCGAAAAAGGGGAAGCACCGGGACTTTCTTCAGCCTTTTCTTTCCGGGGAACACCAGGCCGGGGTCGGCGGATAAACGGACAGCCAGGTATTGACGGTATTGTTTTTTCAGATCAGCATGATCTGCCATTTCCTTTAACAATGCTTCCGATTCTCCGGCAGGCAGGTCGCCTTCTGCCATGGCAATGAGGCGGTATTCGTCTGATGTCTTTTCTTCTTCAGCGGTCTGCCGTTTGAGAAAGTCTTTATTGCCCAAACTGATACCGGCATCAGGCCAAAGCTGCGGAAAACCGCTTTTCAGGCCGTTGAACTCCTCTCTCAGCCAGGGATGGGTATCGAGAAAGGCCTCCAGCCTGCGGCATTCTTCCGCCGACAACCTGCCTTCGTGGTAGTCGAGGAAATATGCTTCATAATTATGTAGCGTCAGCGGCATGTCAGATAACCAGTTCGGGATTTACAATATAATTTTTAAGAAATGTGCGTGCCCGGTAAATATAAACCTTCACCTGCGATTCGTTCAGCCCCGTGATCTCACCGATCTCCCTGTAGGAATAACCTTCGTAGTCGCGCAGCAACACCACCGAACGCTGTACCTCGCTGAGCCTGCCCAGGGCTTCGTCGAGGACTTCCTTCAGGTCGTTGTAGGTACCCGTATCACGGCCGGCCGGCTCGGGAAGGTCTTCCATTTGCCTGTTGTGTTGTTTTTTCCTGATCAGGTCGATCATGGTATGGTAAGCAGTGGTGAAAAGATAGGACTTACCCTTGCCGGCACCGACAGCATGACGGTTTCGCCATAGCTTTTCGAAAGCGTCCTGCACCACATCGCGTGCATCCTCCGCATCCTTCAGGTTTTTGAGTATGAACCTGTACACCCCGTCGGCATGGCTGTCGACACAGCAGTTGTATTCATTAAGGGTCATCCGGGCTTAATTCTGTCCTCAAATTTAATGATAAGACGGATACCTGAAGTGAAAGTTACAGGGCTCATATGGCCTGTTCCGAATGTAGCGGATATTGCTGCATTGTGTCTTGCGGTATTGTTATATGTTATATTGTTAAATGGTTTAATTTGTTCGGCGATTCATTTTTATTTCGCCTCGCTCATTGATAGACAGTTTCGACAACGCTGATCACTCGATTCTCAAAGTCTGTATGTCTTACCACCTCATGAACCTGAATCAGCCGGACCAGCGTCAGGGACTTCATTTTTTTACCTGGCCCGGGATTTTGGATTGCCCGCCGCAACATAATCAGATTATTCTTATCTTCACTTGCTAAAACTAAAACCAGGAACGATGAAAAGAAAGAATTTTTTAATGATCTTAATGATCCCGTCCTTGATGATGAGTGCGACAGGCCAGACGACAAGCATTGATCTTACTTTTACCGCTGTCGACAGCCTTGCCTGGGTGCAACTCGACAGCATCAGGGTGGTGAACCTTACACAAGGGGGGGATACAGTATTGTATTGGCCCGATACGGTGCTGACAGTTCATTATGTCGGGATTTCTGAACCCGGTGATGATTTGAATGGATTCCGGGTGTTTCAGAACCATCCCAATCCTGTGACCGAACAGACAAGCATTCTGCTGTACATACCGGATAAGGACAGGGTGAGCATGCTTGTTACGGACCTGACGGGCCGGGTCGCTTTCAGATATGAAAGGGTACTGGACAAAGGCATGCATTCCATGCGTTTCATCCCGGGCAGCGGCAACCTTTATTTTTTTACGGCCGGTTGGCGCGGGAAAACCGGCAGTATCAAGATCCTTATGGCAGGTGCCGGGGGATCGGGCAAGATTTCTCTTGAATATGCCGGAAATGCGGAGTATTTGCCGGAACAGAAGGCCATGCAGGCAGTTCAGGCTTTTACATACGCCCCCGGCGATGAACTGCTGTATACAGGCCATGCCAATGGTCTTGAATCCGGAATGCAGGATATTCCGCCAGAAAGCCGGACTTATACTTTCCAGTTTGCTACCAATATCCTTTGCCCCGGATCACCGGTGGTTGAATACGAGGGATATGAATACAAAACCATCCAGATCTTCAACCAATGCTGGTTGAATGAAAACCTCAGGGCAGGCACCATGATCAGCGGAACAGAGGAGATGAGTGACGATGGTATTATTGAAAAATACTGTTATAATGATGACCCTGCCCTGTGTTCCGGTTATGGCGGCCTCTATCAATGGGATGAGGCCATGCAGTATGCAACGCAGCAAGGTGCCCGCGGGATTTGTCCGCCGGGCTGGCATGTCCCCTCCGATGATGAATGGAAAATCCTTGAGGGGATGGTCGACAGCCAATACGGGATCGGAGATCCCCTGTGGAACTCAATTGACTATCGCGGCCATGATGCAGGAACGAACCTGCGTTCCACCTATGGGTGGTTCGGGGGCACCGGTACAAATCTTTATGGTTTTACTGCCTTGCCCGGTGGTGTCAGGAGTGAAGATGGCAGTTTCGGTGGAGCCGTATACAGCGGAACCTGGTGGACATCCACCCAAACCGATATGGAAAATGCCTGGCAACATGGCATTGGTTACGCCAATACGGGTTTGTATCACGGTTATGTTATGAAAGAAAGAGGGTTTAGCGTGCGTTGCCTCAGGGATGACTGACAATTTGAATATACCTCATTACAAGGCGAAGATATCTGTAATGTCTGTACCGTGAATGCTTGAATCAATGAATACGTGATCGATACCCGGTTTTAGCGTTTAATCCCTGATCCCTCCGGGTAATTCATTATTCCCGTCTCAAAGCCTTTCCATACGGTTGATAATCCGTGAACAGGATGTTTTTGTCCTGCAATCCGGTTCATTTCTTTCTGCCGGAGGGCCCGCTCCGGAACATGTGCGGGTTATGCTTTTCCTGATTTGCCTTCACTTGCAATCTTGTTCAGATCATGAAACGCTTTCCGGAACAAGCCTTGCAGGGCACGATCGGCTTCGGCATAAAGATTGTCGAACAGTTTCACAATGTCTTCTCCTTCTTGTGTCAGAACCGTTTCGCCCCCTTTGATTCCACCCCGTTTTTTTTCAATCAGCCTAAATCCGAGGTTTTTCTCGATTTTTTTTAGGTTTCCCCAGGTTTGCCTGTATGCGTAACCCATACTCTCAACGGCTGCTTTCAGGGAACCCGTGTCTCTGATCATCTTCAGCAATTTCCATTTTCCTTCACCCAGAATGCTGATGTTGTCACAGGTTTCAATCCAGAATTTATACTTTAGCTGTAAGGAGACTTCTTTCGTTTTCATGCCATAGAATATTTTTGTTTCAAACAAAGCTAATGATTTGCGGTAAGGTACAATACACGGCCTATCGAAATATTTACCGGTTTTTATCATATGTTCTTCGGAGATTTAAAAAAAAGCTGCAATTTTGCGAGTTGCATAATATAACATTTCGAAACGGAATTTTGTGATGAAAAAACTACTATTGACTTTTCTGGGTTTACTGTTTGTTGTTGCCCTGATAGGCTTTCTCGGCAAGTCGCATTTTTTTTGGCCGGATGCCCTGAGCGGTGCCAGTTTTTCAATGGAAACCAATGGCAACAGCCTGTACCATCAAACAGAGATCAGGCCGCTTACTGTGGGGAGCATTGAAGTGACGGGTGAAGTGGAAAACCCTGGATTGGTCCACCTGAATGAGTTCTATAAACGGGAAGTTTATGTTAAAGAGCTGATCCAGGATGAGGACGGGATCCCACATTTCAGAGGAGCTTTCAGGTATCAGGGATATGCGCTTTTCGATATCCTGCATCCTTACAGGCTTGCCAAGGAAAATTCGGAATTATTCCCACCAGTTATCGATCTGTATGTAGTCATCTCAAATGCGTCAGGTAAATCTGTCGCTTTCAGCTGGTCTGAAATTTTTCACACTGCACAGCCATATCAGATCATACTTGCTGCCGGGGTAGCCCCGATAGAACCCAAAAAGGTAAAGCCTGATTATGAGACCGGCAAGGTATGGCGGGTTGTGGCTGCAGGAGATTTTTATGCTTTCCGCATACTTGATGATCCCGTCAGTATTGCCATTTATTCATTCAGTGAAAAGGATTACCCGGTAAACCGTGATCTGAAACCATTGTTCAGCCCGAGGATCAGTGTGACGGGAGCGGAGGTGGAGGATTTTGTTATTTCGCCTTCTGCTGACAGCAGTACTTTTATCAGTTACAGGACGGGTTTTTATGGCATGGGTATGGGCTATCATGACCAAAAAGTGTTTTCGGGTCCGGGACTTGCAGGAATGCTGGAGGAGTCGATGGAATTGAGCAACCCGGACATGATGCGTAACGGACTCGTTTGTTTTGCCGGTGCCGACGGTTATCGCGCCGTATACAGTTACAGTGAATTGTTTAACAGGGCGGATCATGCAGCCCCCATTCTGTCGGTCAGTATTGATCCGATGAATGGCGGGTTTTACAGGATATTTCTTCCCGCTGATTTTTATGCCGACAGGTGTGTGAAGGCAGTGGCGGAAATTTTCTTTTTTAAAGGCAGGTTTGAAAAACAGATATTATGATGAATGGCTGGTTTTTGAATATCATGATGATCAGAAGAACAGGGTTGGTGAAGCGATCCTTGCAGATGATGATACTGCTGGCATCGATCCTGTCCGGATGCAGCCCGAACCCTGAAAAATCAGGGGATCATAAAGAAAGGAACCGTCTTGTTATTTTTCATGCCGGCAGCATGTCGGTTCCCCTAAAAGCAATCATTGCCGGATACAAAGCCGAAAACCCGGATGTGACTATTCTCACGGAGGCTGCCGGCAGCCGGGAAGCTGCCAGGAAGATCTCTGAGCTGAAGAAACCCTGCGACATCCTGATATCTGCCGACTACAGGGTGATCAATGACCTGCTTGTTCCGGAGTATGCTGCCTGGAGCATTGGCTTTGCAAGCAATGAAATGGTTATTGCCTTTAACCACCGATCGGAATATGGACAGGAGATCAGCAGCCACAACTGGCATGATGTTCTGATGCGCGACGGGATCAGACTGGGCCGCTCCGAACCGGAATCGGATCCATGCGGCTACCGCACAGTGATCACGCTCAGGCTTGCCGATATGCATTACGGCCTGGCAGGCCTCAGTGATCAGTTGCTGGACCGGAGCGCCAGGTATATCCGGCCTAAAGAAACAGATTTGCTGGCCCTGCTCGAAACCGGCCATCTCGATTACATTTTTATTTACCGATCGGTTGCCGGGCAGCATAAATTACCCTATGTTTTACTGCCCGACGAGATCAACCTGAAAAATGCAGCCATGGCCCCCGTTTACCGGGAAGCAGTGGTTAGGCTCAGGGGAAAGACCCCGGGCGATACAATTATAGTGCGGGGAGAACCGATGGTTTACGGTTTAACCATTCCCTACGGCACCATGAATCCCGGGTCCGCCGAAAAATTTCTTGAGTTTTTCCTGCACCCCGATAAAGGGATGAGGATACTGGAAGAGCTCGGACAGCCGCCACTTTCACCGATGATCTTTACTTATGAAGCAGAGATCCCAGTATCCCTGAAACAATTTCTGTTTCCCTAAAGTGTTATTCATATACTGACGCTATTGAAATATGCAGCCATTGCACACCCGCCATAACACTTTTTCCCTTTTGATGACCTTCATGGGGGGCCTGGCAATGCTGTTCATTGCAGCGCCGGTTTTCGGGATCCTGTTTAAAACCGGATTTCCGGAATTGAAAGAGGCTTTGATCGACCGTAATGTGACATTAAGCATTTCACGCACACTTGCTATCTCTTTTGCAGCAACATTATTCTTCGGGCTCTTTTCCATACCGCTGGCGTGGATATTCAGTCGCAGGAATTTCAGGGGTAAGCGGCTTCTTCGGGGGTTGGTGAATATCCCCATAATCATTCCCCATTCAGCAGCCGGTATTGCCCTGCTGTCCGTGCTGTCGTCGGGCAGGACAAGCTCAGGCTTTGCTGCCGACCTGATCGGTACGCCCGCCGGGATCGCCCTGGCCATGGCTTTTGTGAGCATCCCCTTCCTGATCAATGCCGCCATTGACGGGTTCTCGGCGGTTCCTGAACGGCTCGAAAAGGCAGCGCTCAACCTCGGGGCTTCCCCTGCCAGGGTATTTTTTACCATCTCCCTGCCACTTGCATGGCGTCAGATACTCACCGGTGCCATCATGATGTTTGGCAGGGGGATGAGTGAATTTGGCGCCGTGATCATCATCGCATACCATCCCATGACAGTGCCGGTACTGATTTATGAACGCTTTACCAGCTTTGGTCTGGCCTATGCCAGACCGGTGGCGGTGATCTTTATTGTTATTTCCCTGCTGGTGTTCGTGGTGTTAAGACTCATTCCCCATCCCGATAAAAAGCAACAACAATGAAAGCAGTTTCCAACCCGGTATTGCAGGTAAAAGGCCTTTCGGTTCATTTCGAAGGATTCAGCCTGAGGGATGTTTCATTCGATGTTGCGGCGGGTGAATATTTTGTGATCCTGGGACTGTCGGGTGCGGGTAAAACGGTGATCATGGAGGCCATTGCAGGGCTTATCCCGTGCAAAGGCGGTATCATCGTTTTGAACGGGCTCGATATTACCCATGCGCCCATAGGCAAAAGGCGGGTGGGTTTATTGTTCCAGGATTATGCTATTTTCCCTCACCTCAGCGTGTATGGAAACATAGCCTATGCCTTGCGCTCAATGGGATTTAGCCGGAGCGATACCGGCCGCAGGGTGGCTGAGCTGGCTGAAGATGCCGGCATCACACATCTGTTGCGGCGCAAACCGCAGACCCTTTCCGGGGGTGAACTGCAGCGGGTTGCCCTCTGCCGTACCCTCGCACATGACCCGGAGGTGCTGCTGCTGGATGAACCATTTTCCGCACTCGATGTCGCTAAGAAAGATGAGTTCCGTAACATTCTCCGGTCCATTAACAAATCTGGAAAAACCATCCTGCATATTACACATGACTTCCATGAGGCGATATCGCTGGCCCACAGAATAGCCGTGATCGAAAATGGCACACTGGTGCAAACCGGCACCCCGGAAGAAATTTTTCGCTTTCCTGCAAGCGACTTCATTGCGAAGCTCTCGGGTGTGAGGAATTTTTATCCCGCCCGGTCGGAAGGCGACAGAAATATAAAGCTTTCTAATGGCAGCGTGCTGATATGCGTAAAAGAAACCCCGGGCGCGGAAGGTTATGTAATGATCAGTCCTGCCGGGGTAGTCCTCTCGGAGATACCCCTCAGCTCAAGTATGGCCAATAATTTAACCGGCATCATCGCAAATTGTTTCTATACTCCCAATGGTTATGAAGTTGAGGTGGATGCCGGATTCATGATCACGGCCATCATAAGCCCGCAATCTTTTGAGAAACTGAATATTCATCCGGGAAAACCCATTCATGTGGCGTTTAAGGCATCCGCCGTCCACTTCGTGCCATCATCTGCCGGACCTTTCTGATATACAGAATTAAAAGTTCTGTAATCCATGCCTGAGTATTATATTTTTCGCCCCCGGCAAATTTTTGTTTTTCAGAAAGCTTGCGTATTTTTACATTTCCCGGCAGGGAAACAAAGGCCGGAGAATGATAGAATGATTATAAATTAGGTGTTGACCATAAAGACTTGATTTGCTATAGTATTGTTTAATAGGTTTGTAAAAAAATGACTTATACCGGCAGCAAAGAAGGTTGTTGTTTTAATATTATTATATGTAGATTATTAGATAAATTTGTCTTGTGAACAGCAGAAATCCACAAAACCAAAGGGCATAAACAAAAAGAACATGAAAAGAACGATTGCAGGAATTGTATTGACGGTGGTGCTGGTGCTGGTGCTGATCAACCTGCTCAACACCGAAGGTCCGCTCTACAACCTGAAACTGGAAGAACTGAAAAGGCAATATGCCATACAGCCCATTCCCTCGGTCGATCACAGCAAGCTTCCCGAATTGCAGCGGGTGTTCGCTACGCCGCAGGATGTTACCGAAGCATGCAACAGATGTCACACCGAACGCCACCGGGAGATCATGAACTCAGCCCACTGGAACTGGGAGAGGGTCTCTTACATAGAAGGCAGGGGCGTGGCTGCAGCAGGCAAGAAAAACGTACTTAACAATTTCTGCCTGGGAGCCCAGTCAAATGAGCTGGCCTGCGCCAAATGCCACATTGGATTTGGCATGAACAACGACCAGTTTGATTTCAGCAACGCCCGCAACGTTGATTGTATGGTATGCCACGACAATAGCGATGAGTATCGCAAAGGTTCGTCCATGGCAGGTTATCCCGACAGGGAAGTTAACCTTACCCGGGTTGCGCAAAGTGTGGGGAAACCGGGAAAGATCAATTGCGGCAGTTGCCATTTCTTCAGCGGTGGCGGCAATAATGTGAAGCACGGCGACCTGGAGGCGGCCCAGCTTTCCTGCGACAGGAGCGTTGACGTACACATGGCGGTAAACGGCATGGACATGGCCTGCGTTGCATGCCATACAGCCGAAAACCACCAGATAAAAGGGCGGCTGTATTCGGTTTCTTCAACCAACAGCAACAGGGCCACCTGCGAACAGTGCCATACCAATACCCCCCATTTCGATGACCTCATCAACCGGCACAATGCCAAAGTTTCGTGCCAGGCCTGCCACATCCCTGCATATGCCAAGGTTAACCCTACCAAAATGTCGTGGAAATGGTCCGAAGCCGGCAAACTTAAAGACGGGAAGCCCTACCAGGAATTCAATAGCGACAGTACCCGCGAATACCTGAGCATCAAAGGGGAGTTTGTATGGGCAAAGAATGTGAAACCCGATTATATCTGGTTCAACGGAACGGCCGATCATTACCTGCTCGGCGATACCATAAAATCAGCGCCCGTACAGATGAACACGCTTTTTGGCTCGCACGACGACCGTGATTCAAAGATCTTCCCGGTTAAGATCAATACCGGCGATCAGATCTACGATATTCACCATAACATCATCATACAGCCGAAACTTTTTTCAAAGAATAAGGGCGATAGTGCCTACTGGCAGGATCTCGACTGGAATACGGCTGCGGCAGCCGGAATGAAAAGGGTGGGATTGCCCTACAGCGGACAGTACGGCTTTGTTGAAACCGAGATGTACTGGCCCTTGAACCATATGGTGGCACCCAAGGAACAGGCGGTGGGGTGTGCCGAATGCCACACCCGCAATGACGGCAGGCTGGCCCAGCTGGGCGGTTTTTACCTTCCGGGCCGCGACCATAACAGCATGCTCGACCTCTTCGGGGCGATCCTGTTTTTCGGGGCCCTGCTGGCCGTGTTCTTCCATGCTGCCATGCGGATCGTGATCTCGGTCAGACGCAGGGATTACGACATGAACATCATTGATTATGAAGATAAAAAACAACATTTTTAGAGGGGAAATATATGAAACGGGTATATGTATATAAGGGTTTTGAACGATTCTGGCACTGGACACAGGCTGCCCTGATCATCTTTCTTGCCCTTACAGGCTTTGAGGTGCATGGCACATTCCACATCCTCGGTTTTGAACATGCCGCCCGCTTTCACAGGGTAGGCTCGTGGATGCTGATCGTACTCATCATATTCGCCATTTTCTGGCATCTGGTGACCGGGGAATGGAAACAGTACATCCCCACCACCAGGAAACTGGCTGAACAGCTCCGGTTTTACAGCATCGGCATGTTCAGGGGCGAAAAGCATCCCACCAAAAAAACCGGGCTGCAAAAGCTAAATCCGCTGCAACGCATTGTTTACCTTGGGTTTAAGCTGGTGCTGATCCCGCTCACGGTTGTTTCGGGTATTTTGTACATGTTCCATAAAACCATCGACCAGAACGAGATCATTGTCATCAGCAGGTTTTCGCTCGAAAGCATTGCCTTCTGGCATACGCTGGGCGCCATACTGCTTATGACTTTCCTGGTTATCCATGTATATATGACCACCACAGGGCATACGCCTACCTCGAACATTCAGGCCATGATCACGGGTTATGAAGAACTTGAAGATGAGGATGCTGATGAAAATGGCCCGGACAGGAAGAATAAAAACAAAAAAACTTAGTGAGGGATCGTATTACCGGTAATCCCATTAACAAATCATCAATATAATGAAAACCACCACACACCTTAAGCCGAAACCATACATGAACCCATACCTGGCCGGGTTTTTGCTGGGTCTGGTATTGCTTGCAACCATCTATATCACCGGGCGTGGGCTTGGCGCAAGCGGGGCTTTTAAAAGTGTTGTCATGGCTTCGGTCGAAACCCTGGCTCCGGCCCATGCCGAAAACAAGGCATATTACGCCGAATTCAGGCAACAAAACCCTGAAGGGCCCTGGAAAAACTTTCTGGTTTTCGAGATACTGGGCGTGCTGGTGGGGGCCTTTTTTTCAGGTGTGCTCGCCAACAGGGTTAGCCTGAAACTTGAGAAAGGCCCGCATGTTACCAATGCCGTGCGCATCATTGCAGCGATCGCAGGCGGTGCCCTTTTCGGCTACGGTTCGCAGCTTGGCAGGGGATGTACCAGCGGCTCGGCCCTGAGCGGCATGGCAGTCCTTTCGCTGGGCGGCATTCTCACCATGCTGGCCATCTTCGGTGCAGCATATTTTTTGGCATATTTTTTCAGAAAACTCTGGTTAAAGTAATCGTATCATGGGACCATTAGTACCTTTTATCATCAGTGAAGAATTCAGCCTGCTGCTGGCATTCTTTCTCGGCATTGGTTTTGGCTTTGTGCTGGAACAGGCCGGCTTCTCAACCACCAAAAAGCTTGTGGGGCTGTTCTACGGTTACGATTTCACCGTGTTGCGCGTGTTTTTCACGGCCGGCATCACCGCCATGGCAGGGGTCCTCTTTCTGGGGCATTATGGCCTGCTTGACCTGAATGTTATCTATGTGAACCCCACCTTTTTTAATTCAGCCCTGATCGGAGGTGCCGTGATGGGCGCCGGCTTTATCATCGGCGGCTTTTGCCCGGGAACCAGTGTATGCGCCGTGGCGGTTGGCAAGCTCGATGCCCTGGCATTCATCATCGGGGCCATCCTGGGCGTTTTTGCCTTCACGGAGACCTTCCCGCTCATCGAAAACATGTATTACGCCAATGACCTCGGGCAGGTGCGCATTTCGGATTACCTGGGCATGTCAGATATTCTCTTTGGGTTTTTACTGGCCTTCATGGCCATCGGGGCTTTCGTGGCTACCTGGTACATCGAAAACAAAGTTAACAAGAGACCCAACAGCATAGCCGTGTCACTGAGGAACCGTTATGCCATGGCAACAGCAGGACTGTTGTTTATACTGTCCGTGGTGGCATTCCTGCCGGGCAAAACGGATATCATCAATATGCGCATTGCCGAAGCGAAACGTCAGCAAAGCTGCGTTTTTAAAGAGATCTCGGCCGATAAGCTGGCCAACGAGATCGTTAGTCATCATTATACCATGAACATTATCGACGTACGTTCACCGGAAGAATATGAAGAATACCATATTCCGCTGGCCATCAACATTCCTTTCGACCGCATCATGGAAAGACAGTATGCCGCTTTGTTCAAACAAAATATGAGAATCAATATCTTTTATGCCGATCATGATACCCTGGTCAGGATGGCCTGCCTCAAAGCCAAATATATCGGCAGGTCAGAGAATTATATACTGCGTGAAAGCGCACAGGAATTCAAAAGGATGTTCTCGGGCATCGAACCCCCGCCCGAAAACCCTACCAAAGCACAACTGGATGTTTTTCATTTCAGACAGGTAACAGCCCTGAAAATGCTCGACCTGGTGAGTTCATTGAAGAATATCAATGCTCCTCCAAAACCCAAGGCGATTGAAATCAAGGGCGGCTGCTGAGTACTTCCGGTTGCCCCGGCAAGCAGTATGGTGCCCCTTACCGTTGTTTTTACAGATCTATCATCCAACATCACCGAAAGCCGGCAGTAATTCTGTTCCCGGCGGTTAATATGATGAAAATGGTTCATATATTGTAATAGGATGTCAGAGATGTTTAGGTCATCAACTGCCTGCGATTATTACGAAGCCTGGTACCGCAGGGTGCTTGTTAATACAGATAGATCGTATCGTTGGCGTATAACTAAACAAAATGGTGATTCGCTTCGTTGCGTGAAGGACTATATCGTTGCCTTCAAAAGGATATGATTGAAGTGTCAACTTTGCGGGATAAAACAACAATATAAATTCCGGAATTACATTTCTTAACGCAACAAGGAAATTGATTTCTTATGATGCCGGATACAGGCAGACAAATTAATCCAGCTTAAGGACGGCCAGGAAGGCCTGCTGCGGGACCTCTACATTGCCGACCTGCCGCATCCTCTTTTTGCCTTTTTTCTGTTTTTCGAGCAGTTTGCGTTTTCGGGTGATATCGCCCCCGTAACACTTGGCGGTTACGTCTTTTCTCAGCGCCTTAACTGTTTCCCTCGAGATTACTTTGGCCCCGATGGCAGCCTGTATGGCGATGTCAAATTGCTGACGTGGGATGAGCTCCTTTAGCTTTACGCACATGCGCTTGCCAAAATCATAGGCATTGTCGCGGTGGATCAGGGTGGAAAGTGCATCAACCGACTCACCGTTCAGCAGTATGTCGAGCTTGACAAGGTTGGCGGGTTTATATCCCGACTGGTGGTAGTCGAAGGAGGCATATCCCTTGGAAATACTCTTGAGCTTGTCGTAAAAGTCGAATACGATCTCCCCCAACGGCATCTCAAAAGTGACCTCCACGCGGTCGCTGGTCAGGTAAACCTGGTTTTTAAGCGTTCCTCTCTTATCGATGCAGAGTTTCATGACCGAGCCCACATATTCGCTCTTGGAAATGATCTGCGCGATGATGTATGGCTCTTCAATGTGGTCGATATATTTGGGGTCGGGGAGGCCCGAGGGGTTGTGTACTTCAATATATTCGCCTTTGTTGGTGGCAACCTTGTAGGATACGTTGGGTACGGTGGTGATCACATTCATGTCGAATTCGCGGTCGAGCCTTTCCTGGATGATCTCCATGTGCAGAAGCCCCAGGAACCCGCACCTGAAGCCGAAACCGAGAGCGGCAGAGGATTCGGGAACGAAAGTGAGCGAGGCGTCGTTGAGCTGTAGTTTTTCGATGGAAGCGCGCAACTCCTCGTAATCATCGGCATCAACGGGGTAGATGCCGGCAAAGACCATGGGCTTGACCTCTTCGAAGCCTTCAATGCCTTTTTCGCAGGGCCTTTCGACGTGCGTGATGGTGTCGCCCACCCGCACTTCCTTTGAAAGTTTTATACCGGAAATGATGTAGCCCACATCGCCGGCCGACAGCTCTTTTCTTTCTTCACGTTTCAGCCTCAGCACCCCGATCTCGTCGGCGTCATATTCTTTTTTCGTATTGAAAAACTTGACAAAATCCCCTTTTTTGAGGGTTCCGTTCATAATCCTGATATTGGCAATAATTCCGCGATAGGAGTTAAATATGGAGTCGAAGATCAGTGCCTGCAGGGGTGCACCGGGGTCACCTCCCGGAGGCGGTATTTCTTTCACAATGGCTTCGAGTATCCGGTCCACGCCGTATCCGGTCTTGCCGCTGGCTTCGATGATCTCCTCACGGCCGCATCCGATCAGATCAACGATCTGGTCTTTTACCTCTTCGGGCATGGCGGCTTCCAGGTCCATCTTGTTGATAACAGGTATGATGGCCAGGTCGTTCTCTATGGCCAGGTAAAGGTTGGAGATGGTCTGTGCCTGTATACCCTGTGTGGCATCGATGATCAGCAGTGCCCCTTCGCACGCGGCCAGCGACCGCGACACTTCATAGGAAAAATCAACATGGCCGGGGGTATCAATCAGGTTAAGCTTGTATGTCGTTCCTTCGTGCTCGTGAATCATTTGTATGGCGTGGCTCTTGATGGTGATGCCACGTTCACGCTCCAGTTCCATGTCGTCCAGTACCTGCTCCTGTATTTCTCGCCCGCTGATCGTGCCGGTGTACTCAAGCAGCCGGTCGGCAAGCGTACTTTTACCGTGATCGATATGGGCAATGATACAGAAGTTCCTGGTGTTTTTCATGCCCGCAAAAATACGCATAATTATGATTCGCGAAAGATATTTAAATAGGGCTTTATGGCTTGGTAATTAATGTTATGATAATATGGCAAACATGAAAAATATAACTAATTTTGCACTCCGTTGGTGAACCAATATACCTTTGATTCGTTGATATTGGCAGACGAGATGAAAGGCCCGGTATTTTGCGGGTCGAATACTAACCATTAAACTTTAAAAGATGAACAAGATCCGAGTAGGAATTATGGGATTCGGTGAGGTTGGCAGGCATATCTACCGGCAGTGCCTCAACGATGACAGGATAGAGATCGTGGCCATCGCCGATCTGGGGCGGCCCGATGTTCTTGACTATCTGCTTAGGGCAGAGACCAAGGGGGGTATTGATGTGAAACTTGAAGGGAATTTTCTGGTATCGGAAAATGGCAGGGCCCGCATGATACAGGGCAGGCATTTTGAGCCCGGTGATGTGCAATGGGACGTTTTTGATGTTGACTTTGCCATCGACGGAACGGGCATGTATAAGAAAAGGTCAGATATGGAACGTCATATCAAAGCAGGCGCCGACCGCGTAATACTGACCATGCTTCCGGCCGACGAGATCGACCGCATTGTTGTGAAAGGTGTAAATGACCATACCATGAAGGCCTCCGATCGCCTGGTCTCGGCCGGATCGGCTACCACAAACGCTACCTCGCTGCTGCTGAAGATACTCGATGAGGCCTTTGGCGTCGACTATGCCATGCTTACAACGGTTCACTCCTATACCTCCGACCAGCCATTGCGCGACAAGGCCGGGTCAGACTTCAGGAGAAGCCGTTCTGCAGCAGAGAATATCATTCCCAACGAAACACCCAGCCCGCGGTGGATCCAGCATATCATGCCCGAATTCAAGGGAAGGATCGAAGGCTCGGCGCTGAACGTGCCCGTACCAAATGGCTCGCTGCTCGACCTTACAACGGTACTGAAGCAGGAAGGTGTAAGCATTGAAATGATTAACAATGCTGTGGCCGCTTATGCAAAAAAACACCCGGATGTGGTCCGCGTGGTGAACGACCCCATCGTGTCGACCGATGTGATCGGCGACAAACATTCGGTGAACTTTGATGCCCGCGCCACAATGAAATCGCCCGGGCGCATGATAAAAACACTCACCTGGTATCATACGGCACTTGCCACGGCATGCAGGATCAAAGACCTGATGCTGGGATATCATGAATTAGACAAGAAAGGAGGCTCAAAATGAGAGTAGCAATAAACGGATTTGGCAGGATCGGACGCTCGGTGTTCAGGATCCTCAACGCAAGGGAAGACATTGACGTGATCGCTATCAACGATCTTTTTGATAACGAGGTGCTGGCTTACCTCCTGAAATACGACACCGTAATGTCGGGTTTCGGCCAGGATATTACCCTGGAAAACGACATGCTGATCACCCCCTACGAGAATGTGAAGATGCTGAGCATCCGCAATCCCGAAGAACTGCCCTGGAAAGAACTTAATATCGATGTAGTGGTGGAGGCAACGGGAATTTTCCGTTCACGCGGGCAACTTGAAATGCATCTGAAAGCCGGTGCCGGAAGGGTGATACTGACCGTGCCTGCAAAGGATGAGATCGACTGTACGGTAGTGCTGGGCGTGAATGATGATGACCTAAAACCCGAACACAGGATCATCTCCAATGCCAGCTGCACAACCAATTGCCTGGCTCCCATGGCCAAGGTCCTGCACGATTCATTTGGCATCAAGGAAGGGTTGATGACAACCACGCATGCATATACCAATGACCAGCGCCTGGCAGATGTGCCGCATAAAGACTGGCGTCGCGGACGTGCCGCCGCCGAAAACATCATCCCCACAACAACGGGAGCCGCCAAGGCAGTTGGTCAGGTAATCCCTGAACTGAAGGGAAAACTCGACGGCATGGCCTCAAGGGTCCCCGTTCCCGATGGCTCGGTGGTTGACCTGGTGGTGGAAGTGGAAAAGGATGTGACAGTCGAGGATATCCATGCTGCAGTGCGGATCGCCTCCAAAACCAAAAAGCTTGAGAATATCCTGCTCTATACCGAAGAGAAAGTGGTCTCGTCCGATATCGTCGGGAATCCCTACAGCTCCATCTACGACCCCGAATATACCAGGGTACTGGGCAAACGCATCGTGAAAACCCTTAACTGGTACGACAACGAATGGGGATATTCACAACGGGTGGTCGACCTGATCACTTTACTAGGGAAATTCGATAATAAATAACTGATTTCGCGAAGCCGAAATACTGCCAGGCGCAGTCAATATGAAATATGTTACCTGAGAATGGTGACCGAACCCTGTAAGGTTCTCTGTACGAGTCCCGACAGGGTTTTTTCGTATACTTCGCAAACGTAAAAATAGGTACCTTCGGGGCAATCCCTGTTGGTTTGCCGGTTGCGCCCGTCCCAGTTGATCATGGGGTCGCTGCTTTCGAATACGAGCAGCCCCCAGCGGTTAAAGATCCTGATCTCGATCTTTTCCACACCGCTTAAAGTTTCAGGGAAAGGTGTAAAATAATCGTTGTGCTGGTCGCCATTGGGGGTAAATACATTGGGAAGCCTGTAACCCGGGCAGCCGGGCGCACAAACAATGTTGCTGTATTCGCTCTCATTGCCCACCGAATCAAGGGCGCTTACCACATAACAACCCAGGGTGACCCCTTCGTGTATGTAGGTGAGGCTGTCGTCGCTGCTTTGGGGCACTGAATCGATCAATGACAGATCCGATGCCTGACCGGCACCGTAGTAAATGTAATACCATGCAATGTCGGCATCGCAGGTATCGGCAAGGGCGCTGTTGGTCCAGCGGAGTTTGTTGTGCAATAGCGCACAATTGGTATATACATTCAGTACGGGCGGACATGGCGGGACGTTGTCAACCGGGATGCCACAGCCAATTTGTGAAAAATTGATGATGGGATCCACCAGACCCTGTGTGCCGTAACTTCCCGAACTCATAACGTAATAACAATATTCCTCCCCGTTCACGAGGCCTGTGTCAGCGTAATAAGTATTTGCCGTTGTGGCTATTTCCTCGTAAACGTTTTCTCCCGGCGTTTTTCTGTATAGGGTATAAGTTTCATTGAACCAGGGTACGTCAAGGCTCCAGTTGAGTTCGAGCCTCCGGTCGGTTTCATAGATTGTCAGAAAGATTGTACCGGCATCCCGGCTGGAACCGACATAGCCATAGCTCTGGCTGTACAGGTCGACCCTGTAATTGTATCCTGTATTGTCCTGGTTCAGGTCCACACCGGTATCGAGGTAAGTCGTGTCATCCAGCCCCGCGAAATTTTGTGTAAGAACGAATTCCTGCCCGTTTATTCCGGGTGCCCGGTAAAGTTCGTATGAATAGGGTCCCGGTATTTGAATGGTGTCGAGTTCGGTCGGCTTCGACCAGGCTACCCGGGCATGCCCGGTTTCAAGCGCGCTGCTGTCGTTGCCGGCATTGGTGATGATGGGCAGGTCACGTTTGAGTTGGGCGCAAACCTCCTCGGAAGCATAGCTTTCGGCGCCATCGGCAAAAACTGCCACCACCATGTAGCAATAATCAAGGCCGTTGATGAGTCCGCCGGGCCCGCCCAGGTCCACATAGGTTGTGTCAATGGCTGTTCCGCTGGTGTGGATGAGGCTGTATCCCGTATAGGCGGGTACCCCTGTTTCGCAATATCCGGGCACAAAACCGTAATAGCCAATTCTTCTGTAGAGTTTGTATTTGCTTGCTTTCGGACAGGGGCTCCTGTTCCAGCTCAGGCGGAAGCTGTTGCCGGCCGCCTCGGCTGTCAGCCCTTTCGGTGCCGGCCCGATCACCGTGATGGCAACGGTTTTGAGGTCGACCAGGTTTACCGGGCTGCCATCGTCTTCGGCCCTGAAATATACGTAATAGGGCTGCTTTTGAATATGGTTGCATACCGTTGGCCAGGTAAAGGTGGCCCTGACGGTGTCGCGTCCTACGGCTGGGTCGGGCGAAAGCCATGCCGGGCTTTCTTCAACCGCAAAGGGCCCGCCCGTCCCGCTGAGTTCCACAAGATGGTTGTCGGGTTCCGTGGCCATGATGTCAAGCACCAGCGTATCGCCTGCTTCCACGCATGTGTCGGCAATGGGATGGATCACCGGTGGCTGATGGTTGCAGCCAACGATGGTGATCTGCATGTCGCGTGTAACACTCCCGATCTTGATCCCGTTCCTGTATTCCTCTACCAGGATGGCAATGTTGAACTCACCCTGCATGGGCGGTTTTACCCAGAAAAGATCGCCGGTTAAGGGGTTGATGCTGATGCTGTCGGTGGCAACCGGAAGGGCATAACCCGGTATCGGCAGCCCCCCTGCGCCACGGCAGTCGATGAGGCTGTATGCCAGGCTGTCGCCATCGATATCATATGCCCCCGGGTTGTGGATGTATACCTGTTGTGCACAGCCGTTGTCGATGGGCGGGTTGAGAAGTACCGGCGAATTATTGATCCCCAGCAGGGGGTTGATGGTCAATACACTTTCGATATACAGGGGCACGTTTACAGAGTTGGGGATGTTCATCACCCCGCTGTTCCGGTTGGGGTCTTCTACTGAAATCTTATAGGTGCCCGGCGATGAATAAGTGTGGCGGGCCTGTGTGGCTCCCATTTCCGGTACGTATGCATATACATTCTTGCTGATGTCGTTGCCAAAATTGATCTTTTCGGTCCGGGGCAACTCGCTGCTGCTGCCGTCTCCCCATGATACTTCAAGCCAGGGCCTGTCGGCGGGGGCCGATGTGCGGGTGTATGTGATGATGGTGATCTCGTAGGTAAGGCCCGCCACATAGCTGTAGGTGATCTCTCCCGCCCGCTGGTGTGTGGCCAGCAGTGCGGGGATGAAAAACAGCAGGGCTGTAAGAAATACTATCAGCCTTTTCATGGTTTACATACAATTCTCAGTTTATTCCAAAAATAGCAATAATTACAATAAGTGGCCGGGAACAGGCAAAGAATATGAGATTTTAGCGTAATTTTGTCATAGGTTAATGACAACCCATGGAAGTGAACTATACTCCCAACCCGGAAAAGGAAAACTCGGAAATACTCAATCGCTACCGTAACCTGCTAAGGGTATGGTCGAAGCGTGGAAGGCCCGAAGACAGGAAACTGATCAGGAAGGCCTTCAACCTGGCCGTGGATGCACACAAGAACATGCGCCGCAAGTCGGGCGAACCCTATATCTATCATCCTATTGAAGTTGCCCGTATCGCGGCCGGAGAGATCGGGCTTGGTACCACCTCGGTCATTTGCGCCCTGCTGCACGATGTAGTGGAAGATTCTGAATATACCCTGGCCGATATCAGGGTACAGTTCGGCGATAAGGTTACAGGGATCATTGATGGCCTGACAAAGATCGAAGATATATTTGACCATCCTTCATCATCGCAACAGGCAGAGAATTTCAGGAAAATGCTGATGACCCTCTCGGCCGATGTCAGGGTGATCCTGATCAAGCTTGCCGACAGGCTCAACAATATGCGTACCCTCGACTCCATGCCTGCCGGCAAACAACTCAAGATCGCTTCGGAAACCCTGTATATGTTCGCCCCACTGGCACACCGACTGGGGTTGTATGCCATAAAGAGTGAACTTGAAGACCTGGCCATGAAATACCTGGAGCCGGAGATCTATCTCACCATTACCGAAAAACTCGAAGAATCGCGCCCCGAACGTAAACGCTTTATCAATAAGTTCATCTATCCCATCAAGAAAGACCTTGCCGGGAAAGGTATCGACTTTACCATCATCGACCGTGAAAAGTCAATCTATTCAATCTGGGATAAAATGAAAAAGAATGGCATCCCCTTTGAGGATGTCTTCGACATCTTTGCCATCCGTATCATTATAGAAACCCCTGTGGAAAGGGAAAAGGAAGAATGCTGGCGTGTATATTCCGTCATTACCGACCACTACCGGCCAAACCAGAATCGACTGCGCGACTGGATATCCCTGCCGAAAGCCAATGGCTATGAAGCCCTTCATACCACCGTGATGAGCCACTCGGGAAAATGGGTGGAAGTGCAGATACGTACCAGGCGGATGGATGAGATCGCCGAGAAAGGGTATGCCGCCCACTGGAAATATAAGAACGGGACCGACCGCGATTCGGGCCTGGACGAGTGGCTGAACAGGATCAGGGAATTGCTGAAGGGCGAGAACCTTGATGCCATCGATTTTGTCGATGATTTCAAGCTGACCCTTTTTTCGGACGAGATATTCGTTTATACGCCCCAGGGTGAGTTGAAAAGCCTTCCTGCCAATGCCACCGTTCTTGATTTTGCCTATAATATTCATTCCCAGATCGGCAACCAGGCCATCGGTGCAAAGGTAAACCATGCACTGGTGCCGCTGAACCATAAACTGGTAAGTGGCGACCAGGTGGAGGTGATCATCTCCCAGAAACAGTTCCCGCGCGAAAACTGGCTCGACTTTGTCATTACCGCCAGGGCCCGCCACAGGATCACCGCCGCACTAAAGGAGGAATACCGGAAACATGCGGATGCCGGACGTGAACGCCTCAAAGGTTTGCTGAAGCAGCAAAAAGTAGCGTTCTCCGAAGGCGTTGCCAACCGCTTTATGGAATATATCGGTTACAACTCGCAGAACAAAATGTATTACGACCTCGTTGAAGGCAACATCCCGCCCCAGAAGGTTAAGGCCTTTACACAGCTGACCGATAAAGGTACCTGGCTCAGGTTTATCAGCAGGCCGTTCAGCAGGTCGAAATCCCAGAAAACAAGCGAAACCAAACTGGATGAACAACTGAAGGAAAAGCCGGAATCACTGGTGTTGAGCGATGACATCAGCGATATTCGCTACAGCATTTCGAAATGCTGCAACCCGATTCCCGGCGATGATGTGGTTGGATTCATGACCAGCAGGGGGAAGATCATGATACACCGTACAAACTGTCCGAACGGGATCAGATTGATGTCGAGCCACGGCAACCAGATCATCAAGGCAAAATGGCGGACCAACGAATCCATCGGTTTTCTTACCGGTATCATGTTCAAGGGGGTGGATAAGAAAGGACTTGTTAAGCAGATATCGGAGATCATTTCAGATAAACACGGGCTCAGCATCCGTTCATTCAATCTCAATACGCATGATGGCCTGACCGATGCTTCGGTGATGCTGTACATTCAGAGTACCGAAATACTCGAACAACTCATCAGCAGCCTCAAAGAGATCCCGGAGATCCAGCACGTAAGCCGTATCGACCGCAGCAGGGACTGATCCCTGTGTTTGTTGCCCCTGCGGGGAGCCGGTCCGGCCCCCGGCAGGGGCATTTATAACCCGGCAATATCGGTGTTTAAGGAAATTATTTTTATTTATACCAAATTATAATAGATATTTTTTTAAATTTGACCATTGTTTAACAGGTACTTCAATGACAGACAAGAATAAGGATACCCTGGAGCAAGTCAAAAAGATATTTACGGACTTTCTGGAACAGCGCGGACACAGGAAAACCCCCGAAAGATACACCATCCTGAAGGAGATCTATGCCACGGAGGGGCATTTCGATATTGAAACGCTGTATATCAGGATGAAAAACAATAAATACCGTGTCAGCCGTGCCACACTCTACAATACCATTGAACTCCTGCTCGACTGCAACCTTGTTACCAAGCACCAGTTTGGGAATAACTGTGCACAGTTTGAGCGTTCATACAAGTTCAAAAAGCACGATCATTTTATTGATATTGACAAGGGGCAGGTGATCGAGTTTTCTGATCCGCGCATCAACGATATCAGGGAGTATGTTGAAAAGACCCTTAATGTTGAGGTGACGCATCACTCGCTCACTTTTTACGGACGCATCAAAAAGAAATAAAGTAATCCATGAAAGTTGATGTTTTGCTTGGTCTCCAGTGGGGTGACGAAGGGAAGGGAAAGATTGTGGACGTGCTCACCCCCGGCTACGACATTATTGCACGCTTCCAGGGCGGCCCGAATGCCGGGCACACCATTATCTTCGGGGGGCGGAAATTCATTCTTCATACCATTCCTTCGGGGATTTTTTCTGAAAGAGCCAAAAACCTTATCGGAAACGGTGTTATCCTCGATCCCTTCATCTTCAGGAAAGAACTGGAAATGCTTGCGGGAAACAATATTCCTGCTGCCGAACGACTTTACATATCGCGCAAGGCCCACCTGATCACTCCTGCCCACCGGCTGATGGACGCCGCCAACGAGCGGGCCAGGGGGCATGATAAGATTGGTTCCACGCTGAAAGGCATCGGTCCGGCCTATACCGATAAGGTGGCCCGCCTTGGCCTGCGTACAGGCGATATCGGCACCGGCCAGTTCGGCCATAAATATGATACCATACGTGAAGCGCACCTGCGGGCCGTTGCTGCACTTGGTTTCAGCCAGAATGATTTTGAATTCGACGGCCTGAGCTTTTCCGATTATGAATCGGCATGGCTCGAAGCACTTGCGGTATTCAATGGTATTAAAATGGTAAACAGCGAATATTTTATTAACCGGGCGCTTGCCGTAGGCGAAAGGGTACTTGCCGAAGGGGCGCAGGGGTCAATGCTCGATATTGATTTTGGCACCTATCCTTTCGTTACCTCATCCAGTACGGTTTGTGCAGGTGTTTGTTCAGGCCTGGGTGTGCCGCCTGCCGGGATCGGTGAGGTGTTTGGCGTGTTCAAGGCATATTGTACCCGGGTGGGCAGCGGCCCTTTCCCTACCGAGCTTTTTGATGAGACCGGCGAGCTGTTGCGTGAAACGGGCCATGAATTCGGCTCAACAACAGGCCGTCCGCGCCGTTGCGGGTGGCTTGATCTGGTGGCGCTGAACTATGCCATCATGCTCAGCGGTGTAAGTAAGCTGTTTATGATGAAAACGGATGTGCTGAGCCCCTTCCCCCTGATCAATGTCTGTACAGGATATGATGTTCAGGGATCAGAAAGCGCGGAAGTACCTTACGACATGACGGCTCATGAAATAAGCCCGGTTTATACGGGTTTACGGGGTTGGGAACAGCAACTCGACAAGCTTTCGGATACGGCCGGTATCCCTGCTGCACTGAATGAATATATAGGGTTCCTGGAAGAAAAGACCGGAGTCCCCATCGGGATCGTTTCGGTAGGACCCGACCGTGATCAGACCTTGTTCAGGAATTTCAGCCGCTGATGGGATTTGAAAAAGAACAAACGGCAGGATGATCAGAGAGGAGCTGATCAGAGTTTCCTTTTTACTTCCACTTCTTCGTAGCTTTCTATGATGTCGCCTACCTTGATGTCGTTGAAGTTTACAATATTCAGCCCGCATTCGTAACCGGCCGAAACTTCTTTGGCATCTTCCTTGAAACGTTTCAGTGAACCGAGAAGGCCTGTGTATACCACGATGCCGTCGCGGATCACCCTGATCTTCGAATGGCGCGTGATCTTTCCGTCGAGCACCATGCAACCGGCCACGGTCCCGACTTTGGTGATCTTGAAAACTTCCCTTACCTCCACGTTGCTGGTGATCTTTTCTTCGATGTCGGGCGAAAGCATACCTTCAATGGCGGCTTTGATCTCTTCAATGGCCTGGTAGATGATGCTGTACAGGCGTATGTCGATCTGTTCCTGTTCGGCGAGTTTTCTGGCGCTTGGCTGCGGCCGCACCTGGAATCCCAGGATGATCGCATTGGAGGCCGAGGCCAGCATAACGTCTGTTTCGGTCACGGCGCCAACGCCTTTCAGGATTACGTTCACCTGCACTTCTTCGGTCGACAGCCGTATGAGGCTGTCGGACAAGGCCTCGACAGATCCGTCCACGTCGCCCTTTACGATCAGGTTCAGCTCCTTGAAATCGCCGATGGCGATCCTGCGGCCGATCTCATCAAGGGTGATGTGTTTCTGTGTCCGTAAGCCCTGTTCACGCTGTAACTGTTCGCGCTTGTTGGCAATGCTTTTGGCTTCGCGCTCATCCTTCATCACGTTGAAGCTGTCGCCGGCCTGCGGAGCCCCGTTCAGCCCCAGCATCAGCACGGGCGAGGAAGGGCCTGCCTCTTTGAGCGGCTGGCTCCGTTCATTGTACATTGCCCTGACCTTTCCATGATAGGCGCCCGAAAGGACGATGTCGCCCACATGAAGGGTCCCGCTTTGTATCAGCACGTTGGTCAGATAGCCCCTGCCTTTGTCGAGCGATGATTCGATCACGGTACCAACGGCCTTTTTGTCAGGGTTGGCCTTAAGGTCAAGCATTTCGGCTTCGAGCAGAACCTTTTCAAGCAGTTCTTCCACATTGACCCCTTCCTTGGCTGATATTTCCTGGCTCTGGAATTTGCCGCCCCATTCTTCAACCAGGATATTCATCTCAGAAAGTTGCTGCCTGATCCTGTCGGGATTGGCATTGGGCTTGTCGATCTTGTTAATGGCAAACACAATGGGTACGCCTGCAGCCTGCGCGTGGTTAATGGCTTCCTTGGTCTGGGGCATCACGCTGTCGTCGGCGGCAATGATGATGATCGCAACATCGGTGACCTTGGCGCCCCTGGCACGCATGGCCGTGAAGGCCTCATGCCCGGGCGTATCGAGGAAGGTGATCTTCTTGCCATCTTCGAGAGTCACTTCATAGGCGCCGATATGCTGCGTGATCCCGCCCGCTTCACCGGCCACTACATTTGCCTTACGTATATAGTCGAGCAGTTTGGTTTTTCCATGGTCAACATGTCCCATCACCGTTACGATGGGGGCACGCGGCAACAAGGTTGATTCGTCATCAACTTCTTCGGTCACACCGATGGCTTCCTGTACTTCCACGCTTACGAACTGCACCGAATATCCAAACTCCTCGGCCACGAGGTTCAGTGTTTCCGCATCAAGTCGCTGGTTAATGGAAACCAGCAAGCCCAGGGTCATACAAGCCGAAATTACCTGGGTGGGATTCACATTCATCATGTTAGCCAGGTCGTTTGCCGTAACAAATTCTGTTAGTTTCAGTACTTTCTTTTCGGCTTCTATCTGTTTCTGTTCTTCTTCTATCTGGTGGCTGGCGGCTTCACGTTTCAGTTTCCTGTATTTGGCGCCTTTCGACTTACCGGTGGGTGCCAGCCTGGCCAGGGTTTCCCTGATCTGTTTCTGGATTTCCTCTTCGCTAACTTCAGGCTTTACCACATCCTTCTTTCGCCTTCCGCGGCCTTTCCCCTTTTCATCCGTACGCTTGCCGCCATGTTCCGTCACCTGTTTCGGCGTGGGTATACGACGGCGTTTTTTCTTGTGCGAGACCTTGTCGTCCTTGGATGAAGCCACCGGCTTCTTCTCGAATTCTTTCAGATCGATCTTGTCAAGGATCTTCAGGCCTTCAAGCTTGGTCACTTTGGTCTCTAAAAAGTTATCATCCTTTTTTGGCTTTTCTTCGGGTTGTTCCTTTACTTCCGGTTTTTCGGCTTCCTTTTTCTCTTCTTCCTTCTTTTCCGGGGTTTTCTTTTCTGCCTCAGCCGTTTTTGCGCCGGCAGGTTTTTCATCCTTTTCAGCCGGTTTTTCCGTTTTCTTTTCCTCAGCCTCTTTCTTCCTGTCTTCCTTCTTCTTTTTAGCCGGCCGTGTTTTCTGGTTTAAGGAGTCCAGGTCGATTTTGTCAAGTACCTTGATCTTGCCTTTTTCTTCTTTCTTCTCTTCGGTTTCCGCGGCAGTTTCCTCCTCCTTTTTCTTTTCTACAGTTTCTTCTTTTTTCGCGGCAGGGGGAGGAGCGGGTGCTTTCTCCTTGGGGGGAGTGATTTTGGCAGGAATGTCGGTGTCGATGGTGCTGCGCTTGATGATGATATCCTCGTCATAATCGGGCTCTTCCCTGTGTGATTGGCTCTTTCTGTCCTGAAGGTCTATGGTGGTATGACGGCTGGTATCGATCTCCATTTTTTTGGATTCTTCCTTGACGGCTTTCTCCGACTGGAATTCCTGTACCAGCAAATCATATTCTTCGCCACTGATCTTCGTGTTCGGGTTTTCGATGATCTCAATGCCTTTTTTTGCAAGGAATTCAACGATCCTGTGGATGCTCACGTTGAATTCGCGTGCGGCTTTACTTAATCTTGTGGCTTTTGATGTATCCGTCATACTATTGAATCCAGTATTTTAATTCCTCTTATTTTTCAGGCAATTAAGCTGATAAAAGTAATATTTTTATTCAAATTCGGCTTTCAGTATCCTGATCACTTCGTTGATGGTTTCCACTTCCAGGTCGGTACGTTTGACAAGTTCTTCGGGTTTCAGCTCCAGGACGCTTTTGGCGGTATCGCAGCCGATGCTTTTCAGTTCTTCAATGATCCAGTTGTCAATTTCATCTGCAAATTCAACAAGGTCAACATCTTCCATGTCGGTATCGGTGTCGCGGTATACATCGATCTCATAACCCGTCAGTTTCCCGGCAAGCCGGATGTTGTAGCCTCCTTTACCGATGGCCAGCGATACCTGATCGGGTTTCATGTACACTTCAGCCTTTTTGTTTTCATCGTCGATGTTGATTGAAGAGATCTTTGCCGGACTCAGCGCCCTGCTGATGAACAGCGTCGGGTTGGTTGTATAGTTGATCACATCGATGTTCTCGTTCTTCAATTCACGCACGATGCCGTGGATACGTGAGCCTTTCATACCAACGCACGCACCGACGGGGTCGATGCGGTCGTCATACGATTCCACCGCGATCTTGGCCCGCTCGCCGGGAACCCTCACAATGTTTTTTATGGTGATCAGTCCGTCATATACTTCTGGCACTTCCGATTCGAAAAGGCGTTCGAGGAAGACGGGCGATGTGCGTGAAAGAATGATGGTAGGGGAGCCGCCCCGCATTTCCACCTTTGACACGACCGCCCTGATGGTGTCGCCCTTGCGGTAGAAGTCGGAAGGAATCTGTTCCGACTTGGGAAGGGTTAGCTCAATGTATTCATCATCCAGCACGAGGATCTCTTTTTTCCATACCTGGTAAACTTCCCCGGTGATGATCTCACCGATCTTTTCCTTATACTTCTGGTAAACGGTGTCTTTTTCGTATTCCTGTATCTTGGCCGTGAGCAGTTGCCGGATGGAGAGGATCTCCCTTCTGCCAAAGTCGGCCAGTTTCATCTCCTCTGAAACTTCTTCACCCACTTCAAAGTCGGGTTCGATCTTGATGGCTTCCGAGAGGGCGATCTGGGTATTTTCATCCTCAAGTTCGGAGTCTTCAACGATCAGCCTGTTCCTCCAGATCTCGAGGTCGCCCTTATCGACGTTTACAATGATGTCAAAGTTTTCATCGGTCCCGAATTTTTTTCCCAGCATGCCGCGAAAAATATCTTCGAGGATCACCATGAGCATCTCCCTGTCGATGTTCTTGAATTCCTTAAATTCCGAAAAAGTTTCTACCAAATTGATATTGTCCATTGTTCCGATTTTTTCTGTTGGATTATCTTTTAAATATTATGGCCGGCCTGGTTTCCTTTATTTCACTGAAAGGCAAACGTTGCTCGCTTTCTTGCTGTTTCGCTTTCTTTTCACCTTTTTTTGTATGCCTGATAAACGCAATTTCTTGATCTGTAACATCTTTGAGGGTTGCGGTGAACCTGCTGTCGTCAAGAAGTTTAACTTCCACTTCCCTGCCAAGGTATTTCCTGTACTGCCTCATCATGCTGAAAGGCTGGTCGAGCCCGGCTGAGGATACCGTGAGCTCAAAATCCTCGCTGTCGCGGTCAAGCTTACCCTCAATGAACCTGCTGAGCCGCATGCAGTCTTCGATGGTCAGGTCCCGGTCGCCATCGAGGATCAGCTGAATCCGGTTGCCCGGCTTTACAATCACCCGCACGACGAACATGTCCGTGCCTTCAAGCTGTTGCCCTGCCAGTTCGCGTATGTGCTTTTCCTTTATCATCTTTCATCAACAAAAGAGGGGACATCGTCCCCTCTGCATAATACCTTCTTCCGCTCGTTGTCCGACCAGGGCTCGAACCTGGACTCTTCTGAACCAAAATCAGACGTGTTGCCAGTTACACCATCGGACAATAAAACCGTCCATACGATTTTCGGACTGCAAAGGTATAAAAATTATTAATTCTAAAAAAATGAGGCTCTTTTTTATTCAAAAACAGGACTTTCGGGCAATTTTTCCTCCGCTGCCGCGATAAAAAAAATATAATTTACACGCTTACAGGGATTCCAATGGGGCAAATTTCCTATTTTCGCTGTGGCAATTGAACATTATAAGAACCCTGCACATGGAAAAGCAATATTATAAACTGAATATGTATCTGGGATTGCTGGTGTTTCTCATCGCAACCCTGGTTTATTTTCTTACCCTTGAACCCACTACAAGCTGGTGGGATTGCGGTGAGTATATTGCCACGGCCTACAAGCTGCAGGTTGGCCACCCGCCGGGGGCGCCACTCTTCCAGATGATCGGAAGGTTTTTTTCCTTGTTTGCCTTTGGCAGTACCGCGCACGTGGCCCTGATGGTCAATGTTATGTCGGCGCTCTGCAGCAGCCTCACAATAATGTTTCTCTTCTGGACCATCACCATGCTGGCTCGCAAGCTGGTACCCGGCGAAGAGATGAGTGCAAACAAGATGTATGCCATCCTGGGCAGCGGCCTGGTGGGTGCCCTGGCATACACATTTACCGATTCCTTCTGGTTCTCAGCCGTCGAGGGCGAGGTATATGCCATGTCGTCCTTTTTTACGGCTATCACCTTCTGGGCCATCCTGCGCTGGGAAAGGGTTGCCAGTCAGGAACACGCCCTGCGCTGGATCATCCTCATCGCATTTCTCATCGGGCTTTCAATAGGGGTACACATGCTCAACCTGCTGGCCATACCGGCCATTGCCTTTGTCTACTATTTTAAAAAATACAAGGCCGGCACACGCGGCATCATCGTCACTTTTATCATTTCCGGGCTGCTGCTCGTTTTTATCATGAACGTGATCATTCCGGGCATCGTAAGCCTGTCAACGGCATTTGAGCTTTTCTTTGTCAATGGCATGGGCTTCCCCTTCAATTCCGGTACCCTGGTATATTTCATCTTGCTGACTGCCCTGATCGTTTTTGGATTGTGGATCACCCATCAATACAGGCGGGTGCTCCTGAATACCATCATCCTATCTTTTCTTTTCATTCTCATCGGATATTCTTCTTTCTTCATGCTCATCATCCGCTCGAATGAAAACACTCCCATCGATGAAAACAGCCCCGAAGATGCCATCGCGCTGCTCTCTTACCTGAACAGGGAACAATATGGCGACTGGCCCAAACTGTACGGCCAGTACTACACAGCTCCCATTGTTGACTACGGCGACGGGAGCCCGCTCTATATCAAGGACCGGGAGGCGGGCAAGTATGTGATCACAGATTACAGGCGTGGAACAAAACCAATCTACGACAAACGGTTTATGACCATTTTCCCGAGGATGTGGAGCAACCAGAAACCCGAACATAAGCGGATGTATAACCTGTATACGAATAATGCCGCTGTGATAAACGTTGACGGGGAGCCTCTGAGAAGGCCTTCATTTGGTGATAATCTTTCCTTTTTCCTTGATTATCAGCTTGGGCATATGTATCTGCGCTATTTTATGTGGAATTTTGTAGGAAGACAGAATGATATTGAAGCCCAGCCCGGGCCGGTCGACGGAAACTGGCTGAGCGGAATTCCCTTTATTGATAATGCCCGCCTGGGCAGTCAGGAAGGCCTGCCGGCCAGCCTTGAAAGCCCCGCCCGCAATAAATTCTACTTCCTGCCGCTGCTCCTGGGCCTTGCCGGGCTGATCTTCCATTTTCAGACAAGCAGACGCGACACGCTGGTGGTAGCCCTGCTGTTTTTCATGACCGGCATCGCCATTGTATTATACCTGAATCAATATCCCTATCAGCCCAGGGAAAGGGATTATGCCTATGCCGGGTCCTTCTACGCATTTGCCATGTGGATCGGTCTCGGGGTGATGGGCATCAGCCACTGGCTGAAGAAATACCTGGGTGAAAAAAAGACCATTCCCCTGCTGGTCACCCTTGTTTGCCTGCTTTTGGTACCGGGGATCATGGCCCGCGAAGGATGGGACGACCACGACCGGTCGGGCAAATATGCTGCCCGCGATTTCGGGATGAATTATCTCGCCTCATGCGATCCGCATGCCGTGCTCATCACAAATGGCGACAACGACACTTTTCCCTTGTGGTATGCCCAGGAGGTGGAAGGCTTCCGAACCGATATACGCGTGGTGAACTACATGCTTTCCTCAGGTTACTGGTATGTGCACCAACTGATGCGAAAGGTCTATGATTCCGACCCGATTCCCCTCACCCTGACACACGATCAGTACGAAAAGGGGAGAAACCAGTATATCATGTATGTTGACAGGGGCCTGAAAGATCATGTGGAACTGAAAGACCTGATCAACTTCATTGCCAGTGAGGATGAACGGACCAAACTCCCGCTCACCACAGGGGAGAAGATCAACTATATGCCGACCAAGAAGGTCAGGCTTACGGTCGATTCGGCCCGCTGTGTCGACAACGGCATTGTTCCGCCTGAAATGGCACACCTCATCGTTCCTTATATCGAATGGGAGATCAGGCAAAATGCCTTGTATAAAAATGACCTGATGTTGCTCGATTTCCTGGCTACCAATAACTGGGAACGGCCACTATACCTGGCAAATCCCGGCTCACTCGAGAAGGTTGTCAACATCGATGAGTATTGCCATCTCGAAGGGAATGTGTACAGGTTCATGCCGGTAAAGGCCCGCGACTATATCAGGCAGCTCGGCGGTGTGAATGCCGGGAAATCATACGATATCGTCATGAATGAATTCCGTTGGGGTAACCTCAACCACCCATCTGTGACCGTTGATCGTGAAAGTTACAGGCATGCCCGGATACTGAAGCAAAATTTCCTGCGTATTGCCCAAAGCCTGTTGTTTGAAGGGAAGCCCTTACAGGCTGCTGAAATACTGGATACATGCCTGTATTACTTCCCCCATAACAAGATCCATTATGATATTATCATGATGCCCTTTATTGAGATCTATTATGATGCCGGGCAGCTTGAAAGAGCCGTGGAGGAAACCCGTCTGATGATGGAGGTTTGCGATGAACAACTGGCGTATTTCACTTCTCTCGATCCTGATTTTGCCGGCACCTATTACGCTACGGAAATCGGTCAGAACCTGGCCGTTTTACAACGGATGTCGGAGGTAGCAGAGGAAAACGGGCAGGACGAACTTGCCGCTGAGATCCAGGAGGTATACCAGCAATATGTGCCTGATGCGCAAAGAATCCTGAACAGGCCCTGACGGGAGGGCTTCATCCTTCACCATTCAGCTTTACAGGCTGGTATCTTTCTTTGATCCAACCTTCTGTGGCCGGTTTTTGCCTTTACCTGCCCCCTGATCTTTCCTGCGATGAATGATGAACAGGGTCACAACCCCCAGCAGCACAAAAGGTATGCTGAGAATCTGCCCCATATTCAGCACCATGTCCTGTTCGAAGCCAACCTGCGGTTCTTTGATGAACTCTATGAGGAACCGGAAAAAGAAGACCAGGATCATGAACATGGCAAAGAGATATCCGGGTTTGGGATGCCCTTTCTTTTTCAGATAGACGAGCCACAGGAAGAGGAAAATCCCGAAGTAGGCGAGTGCTTCATAGATCTGGGTCGGATGTTTGGGAACCAGCGAAGGGTCGCTTCTTACAAAAATAAAGCCCCAGGGAAGGCTGGTCTCATTTCCATAGATCTCGGAGTTCATAAGGTTTCCGGTACGGATGAATGCGCCTGCCAGCGCCACCACGATGCAAATCCGGTCAAAAATCCAGATAAATGGCTTTTTATGCTTCTTCGAGAATAAGAGCATGGCAATGATGATGGCAATACCGGCCCCATGGCTGGCCAGGCCGCCTTTCCATATTTTTAATATTTCCAGGGGGTTGCGCAGGTATTCGGCGGGTTCGTAAAACAGTATGTGCCCGAGCCTGGCCCCGATGATGGTCGCAACGATCATGTATACAGCCAGCTGGTCAAGCACTTTCAGCGGAACGCCTTCCTTTTTGAAGATCTTTTGCATGATGATGTACCCAAACACAAAGCCGAGGGCAAACAGCAGCCCGTACCAACGGGGCGCAATGACGCCAAGGCCGGGTATGTCAAGCTCAAAAATCTCAGGCGCAGGATTCCATGTGATGAAATTGAAGATCATGGGAAGGTTTTTTTATACAACAAAGATATAAGAATATAAATTGATTAGCCAAGGCGCATTAAAAGTGCATCGATCCTTTTATGCAGGACAGCCTGGTCGTTCTCCGTCCTGATACCGGGATAGTTTCTTGCCGCCTGGAATACCCTTGCAATATTGAGTTCCTTTTGCGAAACGCTGTAATAATTGCGTTTTGCCATATGGTAGGAGGCAAGGTATTCCTGCTCGGGTTGCCCCGGCGTAGGAACCAGCACAGCCCTGCTCCCCGTACTTGCCAGATCCATGATGCTTGAGTAGCCCGAACGGCAAAGGATCAGTTCCGACGACATGATGGCTTCCTGCATCCGTTCTGTGTCCATGTGGGGGCATATGGTAAGATTGCCCCGCTGTTCGGTCTCTACGGCCTTTCCCGGTTTTCCCAGCAGTACCAGTGCTTTAAGGCAGGTTTCGCCGAGTTGCCGGATGACCATGGATTCAAATATGCTTCGCTGGGGTTCGGGGCCGCTGATGATGGCCATCAGGTCATAGGTCTTTGATCTTTTCCCTTTGTGGTTCGCGAACCTCGACTGCGGTCCGATAAAATAGGCGGGGATGCGGGCAGGGCGCTGGTGGGCAAGATCACCGGCCAGCGATCCGGGCCCCTTCGTATCGGGGATCCAGCATTCGTCAAAACGCTTGATGAAGCGGCCATGCAAACGGTAGAGCAGGCCGCCGGTAAATGATAGTGGAGCCGGGGCCCTGACCGCCAACTGGTGCGTGATGTAAATGGAAGGGATCCTCTTTGACCATAAGCCGAAGCGGTTATCGGATATTACCGCATCAATCCTGTGCCTGTCAATAAGGTCGTCCAGCAAACGGTGTTCTTTTCGGATCGAGCGCAGGATTGCCGGCGATTGTCTCATCATATGCCAGGCCATGCTGCCACCGGAAGGATAGGTGATGCCGTATTCATTGAGCGGGACTATTTCCATCCCGGGAAACTCCTCCAGCAGGAAGGATGCCCCTGCACCCGAGGCGGCAGGGATCACGTTTACTCCCTTTTCGGACAGTATCCTGATCAGGGGGACACAACGGCTTGCATGCCCGAGCCCCCAGTCAAGCGGCCCTGTCAGAATGTTGAAATCTTTTTTCATTTTTTACCGCATCTTTTTTAATAAATACTGCGACATTTTCGAAAAACGGATATTAATATACAGGGGGATGCCATCAAGCCTGAAAAAAAACGGGTATCCCATAACAAAGGTAAACAGAAACCAAGCCCGCTTATGAATGCAAAGGATGAAAATTTACTTTATTGCATCGCCATTACACTCATACCCAACATTGGACATGTGAATGCGAAAAAGCTCATTGCCTGGTGTGGTGATCCAAAGGCGGTATTCCGCGAACCGCGGTCACGCCTGGCCAAAATCCCCGGCGTGGCGCGACTGCTGGGCCAGGGCTCCGGTTTGAAGGGGCTGCTCGACAGGGCCGAGAAGGAAGTGAAATTCATCATCAATAATCGCATCGTTCCATTGTATTATTATGAGGATGATTATCCTTCGCGGCTTCGCCATTGCGCCGACAGCCCGCTGATGCTGTATTTTAAAGGTAATGCCGCTATGAAAGGGAAAAAGGCGCTGGCGGTGGTGGGCACCCGGAAATCCACTCCTTACGGACGCATGGTTTGCGAGGAGATCATCGAAGGCTTTCGTGATGACGATATCGATATCATCAGCGGTATGGCTTATGGCATTGATTCCTGTGCCCACCGCAAAGCCTTGTCGGCCGGGCTTCAAACAATAGGGGTGCTGGCCCATGGCCTCGACCGCATCTATCCCTGGGAGAACAGGCGGATGGCTGCACGCATGATCAGCCAGGGGGGCTTGATCACGGAATTCCTGAGCGGCTCGATGCCCGACAGGGAGAACTTTCCGAAACGCAACCGCATCATCGCCGGCCTTTCCGATGCGGTGCTCGTGGTGGAATCGGCGGCAAAAGGCGGAGCCATCATCACCGCCGACATCGCCAATTCTTATAACAGGGATGTTTTTGCCGTCCCCGGCAGGGTGAATGACGAGTTTTCCGATGGATGCCACCTCCTGATCAGGCGCAATGTGGCGGCGCTGGCCAGGTCGGCAGCCGACATCCGTTATTCAATGGCCTGGGCCGAAACCGGCCTGCGGCGCAAAAACCTGGCTGAGCGCTTTGCCCGCCATGGGCCCGACGAACAAAAGGTGCTGTCGGTGATCATGGAAAAGAACAGGGCTTCCGTCGACGATATCGTGATCATCGCAGGCCTCGGGGCGTCAAAAACTGCCGGGGTCCTGCTGAAACTCGAATTTGAAGGGGCCATCACGGGCCTGCCGGGCAAGATGTACGAGATCAGGGGATGGTAAGAACGAATGATGTACCTTTGCATATTGTCAAACAGAATAAATATGCTATGGCAAAGGTGAACATTGAAAGGCTGAGCAACGGCGAAATCGAAGAACGCCGGATTAAAAGCTGGCCCGTTTGGGAAAAGGAAGTGTCGCGCTTCGACTGGACATACGATGCCGATGAAGAATGCTATATCCTGGAAGGGGAGGTGGAAGTGGAAACATCCGAAGGGATCTATCATTTGCAACCCGGCGATTTCGTTACATTCAGCCGGGGGCTCAAATGCGTGTGGGACATTAAAAAAAGTATTCGTAAACATTACCGGTTCGGTTAAGCCACTGCAAAGTGAAGGGAATCGTTACCAAATCTACAGGAAGCTGGTATACCGTCATGGATGGTGATGGCCATGAAACCGATTGCAGGCTGAAAGGAAAATTCAAGCTGGCCGGAAGCAAATCGACAAACCCGCTGGCAGTGGGCGACCATGTTGAATTTTCCATGCAGCCTGAAGAAGATACCGGGCTGATCACTGCCATCCGCCCAAGAAAAAACTACATCATCCGTAAGGCTACCAAACTGTCAAAGGTTTCGCATGTCCTGGCTGCTAACCTCGACCAGGCAATGGTCATTGTAACCCTTGCCGAACCAAGGACTTCCACGGGTTTTATCGATCGCTTTCTGATCACTGCCGAAGCATACCACATCCCTGCGGCGGTTTTCTTTAACAAGACCGATATATACAATAAGGACCAGATGGCAGAACTCAGTGAACTTGAAGGTATATACCGCCGTGCTGGGTACAGCTCACACAGTGTCTCGGCACGGAGCGGGCAGGGTATCGGGCGGTTCAGGGAGGCGCTCAAAGACCGGGTCACCCTCATTGCCGGGCATTCGGGGGTTGGAAAGTCATCCCTCATCAACTATATCGAGCCCTCCCTCGACCTGAAGGTGAAACCCATCAGCAAAGCGCATAAGAAAGGCTTGCACACCACTACCTTTGCCAGAATGTTCCGACTGTCGTTCGGGGCTTTCATCATTGATACGCCCGGCATAAAGGAGTTCGGGCTTTATGAACTCGACCGGGCCACCCTGGCCGAAAGGTACCCGGAAATGCGCGCCCTGATGCACCAATGCCGTTATGCGAATTGCACACACCTGCATGAACCCGGCTGTGCGGTCAAAAAGGCCGTGGCAGATGGTGAGATCAGTGAATCAAGATATGAGGGGTACGTCCGCATCATGGCGGGTGATATCCTGTAAAACCCAATAATATGACAGCAATAGAACTGATGAGCGATATCATTGTCCCGCTGAGAACCTCCGATACGGTTGGCACGGCGTTCAGCATGATGGCGGAGATAAAGGTGTCACATCTTCCCGTGGTGAACAACCTTTCCTACCTTGCTCTTTTGTCTGAATCGGACCTTGAAGCGGGAATAAAGGATAAAACCCCGGTGGGGGACGTGAAACTAAGCTTGTCGCGACCCATGGTAAGCGGCACACAGCATATCTACGACGTGATCAGGATGATGAGCGAACATAAGCTTAGTGTCCTCCCGGTTGTGGATGACGACGAAAACTACCTGGGAGCTGTGAGCCTGCAAAGTCTCACGGCCGGCCTGGCTGCTATGTCGGCCGTTTTTCAGCCGGGTACGGTGATCATCCTTGAAATGAGCCAGAACGACTACAGCCTTTCGGAAATCGCACAGATCGTCGAATCAAACGATGCCAGGGTGCTGAGCCTCTATCTCTCCCACCAATCAGACTCCACCATGCTTGAAGTTATCCTGAAAGTAAATAAAACGGATGTAACCAACATCATCAGCACCTTTAACCGCTATGACTATATCATTAAGGCATCCTACGGTGAGGATACGGATCCGGCCGATCTGAAGGACCGCTACGATTCCCTGATGAATTATCTCAATGTGTGATCTCCCTTTTTAAAAGGCCCCTGATGCGATCATTTCTGCCATATATTGTCTTACTGCTCTTTATGATGGTTGTCAGGCCGCCGGTCATGGAAGCACAGAAAATTGATGCTGCGGAAAGCCTCATCGTGATCGGGCAGATCATTTTCGAGGGAAACAGGCAGACAAAGGAAAGGATCATCAGGCGTGAACTCCTGTTCAGGGAAGGTGATACGCTTAGCCTTGAAAAATTCAATGAGCTGCTTGAAAAAAGCCGGGAAAACCTGCTGAACACCTCCCTCTTTAATTTCGTGTATGCAGGCATAACTTCTTCTGCAGATTCCGCCCGGCAGCTTAACGTGGTCTTCACCTTCACCGAACGCTGGTACGTCTGGCCATGGCCCATCATTGAATTTGCCGACCGTAACTTCAATACCTGGTGGAACGAAAACAGGGATTTGTCGCGCATGAGCTACGGAGTGGCACTCAGGTGGGAGAATTTCCGGGGAAGAAAAGAAACCCTGGAATGGACCGCCCGTTTCGGTTACAATGAACTCTACGGCCTGCAATACACCATTCCATACCTCAATAAAAAGGAAACACTGGGAATTACCGTGGGCGGAAGCTATGGCAGAACCAGGGAAGTCCCGGTCATGAATGCCGATAACCGTCAGGTATATTACAAAAATGATGATGAATACGTATTGCAGGCAATGGTTTTTCACCTTGATCTCATATACCGTAAACGTATCCACAATACCCACAGGCTGAAACTGGAATATGATCAGCGCAATTACGCCGATACCATCATCACGATCAATCCCGGTTTTATACCCGGGGGCGGGAACAGGCTGCAGTACTTCACGCTTGTTTATCTGTTCAAAAGCGATTTCCGCAATTATAAACCCTACCCCCTGAGCGGACACTATTTCGATGTTGAGGTGGTAAAAAGGGGTCTGGGTTTTCCGGGAAACGACATCGTAGACGAATTTTACGTGCAAAGTGCCTTCAGGAAATATTTTGTGCTTGCGCTCAGGTGGTACCATGCCACAGGCCTGAATGCCCGGTTCACAAATGGATCGCAGAGGCCCTATTTTATGGACAGGGCCATTGGCTACGGACGCGATCTGGTCAGGGGGTATGAGTATTATGTTATGAACGGAAATAATTTCGGGATACTGAAGAACAACCTGAAATTTGCCCTCATTCCGGAAAATTCGTTCAAGATGAACTTCATCAGGACTGAAAAGTTCAGCAAAGTACATTATGCCTTCTACCTGAATGCCTTTTTTGATATCGGATATGTTGACCAGATGTATCCCCGGCCCGAATTGAACAACAGTCTTGAGAACACTTTGCTGGCAGGATATGGCCTTGGTATCGATTTTGTTACATATTATGATATGGTTTTCAGGTTCGAGTATTCCTTTAACATTATTAGCGAGCACGGTTTTTTCCTGCATTTCATGGCTCCCATATAGTTTCCGCCACCCGGTTGCCCTTTTTCCCCGTTGATTACAGGCTGTTGTTTTTCAGCATGTTTTGCATCGCTTTCATATTTGTTAATTATTGTTAATCATATATTTATTAATTCCTGTATTTTTGTAAACTTGCAAGGATTTAGGAATTATATGAAATACGGGCATGAAGCTTGCTTTATTCGGTAAGGGCATCAGCGGGGAAAACAATCAGTATCTGGTTCAGCTAATCGATAAACTTCTGGACTATGAATGCGAACTGTTCATATACCGTCCTTTCCTGGAAAGCCTGGAAGGCTTGATCCCCTCAGTTCGTAAGGTAAGCATTTTTGAGCATCATCAGGAATTGCATGCCGACACCGGCATGGTGCTTTCTGTTGGCGGCGACGGAACCCTGCTTGATACGGTCGCACTGGTGCGCGATTCAGGCATTCCCGTACTGGGCATTAATCTGGGCAGGCTGGGATTCCTTTCCAGCATTGCCCGCAATGATATCATTCCTGCCATTGATAAGGTAATCAGGGGGGCGTACACGCTGGACCAACGCACCTTGCTCCATCTCATTAAGAAAAATGGACTGTTCGGTGATTTCAGCTATGCTCTCAACGATATTACCGTAACCAGGAAGGATTCTACCAACCTCATCGTGATCCATGTACATGTTGACGATGTTTTTTTGAATTCCTACTGGGCCGACGGGTTGATCGTTGCCACCCCTACGGGCTCAACGGCTTATTCGTTGAGTGGCGGCGGACCTATCATAACCCCCGATTCCGAAAATTTCGTCATCACACCCCTTGCCCCGCATAATCTCACCATCAGGCCTATCGTCATCCCCGACAGGAGTGAAGTCAGGATCACGGTGGAAGGCAGGGATCAGGCCTTCCTGGTAAGCCTCGATTCAAAGACCGGAGAAATAAGCCCCGGTGAAGAGATCGTCATTCGAAAGGCCGCTTTTAAATTCAACCTGGTGAAACCCGAAAACAAGGATTTCTTTACCACCATTCGCGATAAACTGAAGTGGGGCCTCGATGCCAGAAATTAATACGAACCGTAAACAAGAAAAACACGAATAATGCGTTTGGTGAACTATATGAAAAGGATTACATTGTTATTGTTCATTTCCCTGGCAGGAGTGAGCCTGCAGGCGCAGAAGACGATGGAAGTCGGTGTTTTTGGCGGGGGCTCCTATTATATCGGCGACCTGAACCCGGCCATGCATTTTTTAATGACAAAGCCTGCTTACGGTGTGGTAGCCCGCCTGAACCTGGACTCCCGCTGGACGGCAAGGCTGACCGCTTACCGGGGTGAAGTTGCAGGCGATGATGAGGTTTCCGGGCGCGTGGCAGGTCGCGAACTGAAATTCGAATCCCCCATGACCGATATTTCAGCAGTGATCGAACTGAACTTCTTTAACTATATCACGGGCAGTACGCGCAATTTCCTTACGCCATATATCTTTGGAGGCGTTGGAGTGTTCATGTTCAGGCCCGAATCAGATGGCGTGGCACTGCGCGAGCTTGGCACGGAAGGACAAAATACCGGCTTCGACGGAAGAAGCCCCTATAATCTTTTCCAGATTGCCATCCCATTTGGTTTTGGTTTTAAGTACAGCCTTTCCAAAAGACTGGCCTTCGCCTTTGAATGGGGAATGCGTAAAACCATGACCGATTATCTTGATGATGTAAGCACAACATATTACCTGGAAGGTGAAAGCATCAGTGCCTCCAACCAGGCAGGGATGCTGTCAGACCCGACCCGCAGCCACCAACCTTACCAGGCCAGGGGTAATGCCGGTACCAACGACTGGTATTCCTTCTTTGGCGTTACCGTAACCTACAGGTTTACGATAGGAAAAGACAGGGGATGCAGCAGCTTTATTGAGCAACGCAGAGACTACTGATATAAGCATGAATATGATGGACCTGAAAAGCCGTATCGACACCGGTCGCCTGCCCCGGCATGTTGCCATTATCATGGATGGTAACGGGCGTTGGGCCAGGCAGCGGGGGAAACCCCGTACTTTCGGCCATCAGAACGGGGTCACCTCGGTAAGGGAAACCACCGAGGCCGCAGCAGAACTTGGCATCGAATATTTTACACTTTACGCATTCTCAACCGAGAATTGGAGCAGGCCCAAATTTGAGATTAATGCCTTGATGACGCTTCTGCTTCAAACCATCAATAAGGAGACAAAAACCCTGAACGAAAACAATATCCGCCTTCAAACCATCGGCGATACCGCTAGCCTTCCGCTGCGTACCCGCAAGCAACTTGAAAAAGCCATGCGGGATACAGCCGGCAATTCCCGGATGACGCTTACACTGGCACTTTCATATAGTGCCCGCTGGGAGATACTCAAGGCTGTGAAAAATATTGCAGAAGGAGTTGTTGAGGGAGATATCGACCTGAACGCAATCAACAGCAATCTTCTTTCAAGCTTTCTGGAAACAAAGGATATGCCCGACCCCGAACTGCTCATACGCACATCCGGTGAATGCCGGATCTCAAATTTCCTGCTGTGGCAGATCGCATATACCGAATTGTATTTTACACCGAAACTTTGGCCTGATTTTAGGAAAGATGACCTGTACCAGGCAATCATCGACTTCCAGGGACGCGAGAGAAGATACGGAAAAACAAGTGAACAAGTAAAAGCAGAATAAGCAGGGATGAAAAACGATACAAAAAAAGACCTTTCCAGAAATACAATTCCCTGCCGGGCTTCTTTCCTGTGCCTGCTGCCTTTTATGTTTTTGTTCCTCTGCAGCCCATCCGGCTTTGCACAGGATGCCGCAGATGATGACCCGCCACTGGTCGACTACGCCTCCCAGAAGAAATATGAAATAGGCGGGATCACCGTTTCAGGGATCGAACACCTCGATCAGAATGTGCTGATCATGCTTTCGGGCCTGAAAATCGGAGAAAGAATTGATATACCGGGCGAAAAGATCACCAATGCCATTAAAAAACTCTGGGAACAGGGCCTGTTTGAAGATATCAGGGTAACTTCCACACGGATACAGGGCGATATCATCTTCCTTGATATCTATCTGCTTGAACGCCCGCGCCTTTCGAAGTTCTCTTTTAAGGGCATCCGAAAATCAGAGGCTGACGACCTGCGTAAGGATGAATTGCGGCTTACCAGGGGCGATGTAATTACCGATAACCTGCTGATCAGGATCAAAAATACCATTACAGCTTATTATGATAAAAAGGGCTTTCTTGATGTTGTCGTGGATGTTGTCCAGATACCCGATACCTCAAGAGTTAACCATATGATCCTCGATATCAGAATTGATAAGAATGACAGGGTCAGGATCCAACAGATCAATATCCATGGAAATGATTTCCTGACAGCACAAAAGATCAAGTCAACGCTTAAGGAAACCAAGGAGAAAAGTATGCTGACCCCGCTGTCAGGTTTTGATAAGCTGTTGATCGACCTGGTTTGGGATGCATTGCAGATCAAGTTTCCTAAAATGATCGATGATATTCAGTCCTATGTAAACGAAACCGTCCGCCTGAGAATATTCAAATCGTCCAAGTTCATCGAAAGCAATTATGAGGACGACCGCTTTAAACTGATCGATAAATACAATGAACTTGGATACAGGGATGCAAAGATCGTGAGAGATTCCATATCCAGGAACCCCGATGGTACATTGAACATCGACATCTGGATCGATGAGGGCCGGCGGTATTATTTCAGGAATATTACATGGGTCGGGAATACGAAATATACCAGTGAATACCTGAATAATATACTGCGGATTGAAAAGGGGGACATTTATAACAAAGACCTCCTGAACACAAACCTGACCTTTAATCCGAACGGCTTTGACGTAAGTTCACTCTATCTCGATGATGGCTATCTCTTTTTCTCGGCCGAACCTGTGGAGGTGCTGGTTGAAAATGATTCGATCGATCTGGAGATCCGGATCAGGGAAGGGAAACAGGCCACCATTAACAAGGTGGAGGTAAAAGGGAACACAAAAACCAATGACCATGTGGTGATCCGTGAAATAAAGACAAGACCCGGCGACCTTTTCAGCCGCGAAGCCATTATCCGTACGATCAGGGAACTGGGGCAGTTGAGGTATTTCAATCCCGAAACGATTACCCCCGACGTCCTCCCCAACCCTGAAGACGGAACCGTCGACATCGTTTATTCAGTTGAAGAAACCTCGGCCGACCAGATCGAATTGTCGGGTGGATGGGGATATGGCAGGATCATCGGAACCCTGGGCGTTTCATTCAATAATTTCAGCCTGCGGAACTTCTTTAAAAAGGGGGCATGGAAGCCCATCCCTGCCGGCGACGGTCAAAAACTGTCAGTCAGGCTGCAGAGTTATGGCCGGGGGTATATCAGTTACAGCGCTTCTTTTACCGAACCCTGGCTGGGTGGCCGTAAACCCAATGCATTCAGCGTATCGTATTTCCATTCACTCTTTTCAAACGGACTGCCGCGGAGCGATACAAACAGGTCATATTTCAAGATCAACGGACTAACTTTTGGCCTGGGTCAGCGACTGCGATGGCCCGACGACTTCTTTACGCTCTATCAGGCTGTTAATCTGCAGCGATATGAACTCGACAACTACTCCAGCATTTTTGCTTTCGGGGATGGTTCGGGACATTATAATAACTTTAGCTACAATATTGTTCTGGGACGAAATTCAACGGCCCCCAGTTATATCTATCCGCGTTCCGGATCCGATCTCTCCCTGTCACTCCAGCTAACCCCGCCTTACTCCCTCTTCAGTAATGAGGATTACTCCGTTATGCCCGATAAGGAAAAGTATAAATGGATTGAATATCATAAATGGAAATTTGAAGCAACCTATTTTCTGGAGGTCGCGCCAAAATTTGTTTTAATGGGAAGGCTGAAATACGGCTTTCTGGGGGCCTACAACAGCAATATCGGGGTAACCCCATTCGAACGCTTTTACCTTGGGGGTGACGGGCTTTCGGGATATAACAACCTGGATGGCCGTGAGATCATCGGCATGCGGGGTTACGGGAATGAAACCCTTACTCCTTTCTACTACAGGGACAGGAATTCGGGCGGTACGGTCTATTGCAAATATACCCTGGAAATGAGATACCCCCTGTCGCTCAACCCCTCGGCAACCATTTATGCCCTTGCCTTCCTCGAAGCCGGAAAGGCATGGCTGTATCATCCCGAATTTGATCCGTTCAATGTTTACCGCTCGGCGGGAGTCGGGCTAAGGGTCTTCCTTCCGATGTTCGGAATGCTGGGCCTCGATTGGGGTTATGGATTCGATCAGGTGCCCGGTCTGCCGGGAGCCAACGGCGGACAATTCCATTTCTCAATCAATCAATCAATCGATTAAGCTTGCATGATTACTTATGGCAGGCTTTTTGCTTAGGTTATTAAAAACAAAATACCGGAGGATAAAAAATGAAAAAACTAACAATCACACTGGCTGTCGTTCTTGCAGCTTTTACCGCCACCTTTGCCCAGAAATATGCTTATGTGGATACGGATTACATTCTGTCAAACATTCCCGAATACCAGGATGCACTTGATATCCTGGATGAGTTCTCCATTACATGGCAGAAAGAGATCGAAACGAAATTCGCCGAAGTGGATGCCTTGTATAAGGATTATCAGGCTGAGGCGGTCCTTCTGCCGGAAGACATGAAAAGGCAGCGGGAGAATGAGATCATACAGCGCGAAAAAGAAGCCAAGGACCTTCAGAAAAAGCGTTTTGGCCGCGATGGCGACCTCTACCTGAAACGACAGGAACTGGTTGAACCCATACAGGAGAAAATATTCAATGCCATACAGGATATTGCGGAAACGGAAAACTATGCCATCATTTTCGATAAGGCCGGAAGCCTTACCATCCTCTTTGCCAGGGAAAGATATGATCTCTCCGATGATGTGCTGGATGAAGTGGGTACCGTTATGCAAACCGTGAGGCTTGCCGACAGAAAACGCCCGGGTGCCGGACAACCCGCTGCCCCCTCAACAGGAAGCAGCGGAGGCAACAGCAATAATGCCAATAAAATGATCGAACGCAGCCGGACACAATAAGGATATAATTGTCACATTATCAGTTGATGAGAAATCGTGTTAATTCACATGAATTAATGTGGTCAAATAAAATTATTCCTTACATTTGCGCTGAAATCAGGAATTAAAAACTTATACCTAATAAGATGAAAAGTGTTTTTAAAGTAAGCATGCTGTTTGTTCTAATGGCTCTGGCAACAAATGCCTGGTCACAACCCAATCTGAAAATTGGATATATTGATTCACAGGAACTTATTGAGCTGATGCCAGGTAAGGATTCAGTGGAGACAGCCCTTATCGCTTACCAGCGATTGCTGGAAGAGCAGATCGGCGCCATGTACGCGGAATACCAGAACAAGGTTGCAGACTATACCAACAATGTAGATGCAATGTCGGCCATCATCAAGCAGACAAGGGAACGGGAGATCGCTGATCTTGAAAGGCGGATCACTGAATTTCAACAAAATGCTGAAGGTGATTTCGCTGCCAAACAGGCTGAATTGTATGACCCTTTGATCACCAGGGCAAGAAATGCCATCAATGATGTGGCGGCGGAAAATGGATTCACCTACATCCTGGATGTCAGCATGGGTACTGTCCTTTACTACGAAGCAGGCATTAATGTTATGCCAATGGTTCGTAAAAAACTGGGATTATAAGCCCCGTGCCTGTAAAAAAAATACCCGCTCCAAAGGCGGGTTTTTTTCTTGCCGTGAAAAAAATATTTGCATTATCGTCGAACTTCCCCCTAAGGGTAAAGTTTTTAAACGTCCCTTAACCTTCAGGCTCCCAGTTTCCGGATCTTTTTAACCTGTAGCAATACGTATAGGATCACGCCCATGATCCCCGCTATGGTGCCGAAAAAGGAGATCAGTAACCACAGGGGGACATAGTCGTTGTCTTTCCAGAGTTCCCTTTTTTCGTTCCAGTAAGTCTTTTTTTCGATCCCCCAGGCAATTTCCTGCATGGCTTCCGCCGGGTAGTATTCGCTGTCTTCAACCCTGGCAATTACCTCTAAAAGCCCATTCTCTCCCGGTATGCCTTGCGGAAAGGCAATTGAAACGCTGCCTTCGCTGCCGGTATAGTTCCGGTTTCCACCAATCAGCATATCGGCAAAATACCTTTTGATATAGAAGCTGACCCTGATCTCCCTGGCAGGAGTACGTTCGCCGTTGTCGAGTATTTCATAAACGCGGGCAACAACGGTATTGACGCTGTCGCTTTCGTTAAATTCCAGCAAGACCACAGCGTTTTTTCTCAGTATTTCTTCAACCGGTGCGGCGAATGTCCGTATGTAATTGATCACATGCCAGAGGTCGGTATCTGATGATGTTCTGAAGCTGGGCATCAGGCCACGGCCTTCCTGCAGTTTATAGAAGAGAGCCCCGTCGGTTTGATCGGTAAAAGCCTTGATGGTCATGTTACCCGAAGGGATCACCCCGTCGCCAAGTCCTGTGGCGCCATGGCAGGCCAGGCAGTTCATTTCATAAAATACCTTTCCGGCATCCAGTGTTTTCTTGTTGACTTCGGTCGGGTTGATGATGTCATTGGCTTCGGCCGGGACATCCCAGGGAGGGAGCTGCGTGGAGGCCAGCAATAGCATGCAACTGAATATGAAGAAGGCGCCGAGTAATTTATTTTTAATGCTTGCTTTCATGTTTCGGCAGTATTTGGTCTTTGTTTATTTCTTTATATCGTCCAGTACAACTTTTTCATGCGGGTTTTCATGGCCGTTCTCCCTGGCCGTTTCCCATATGGGAACCAGTGGGAAGAATTTTGCAAACCACGTTATGATGAGCAGTACGATGGCGATGGTCATCAGTGTGATCACCGATTCATAATACGTTGGAATGTAGTGATGCCAGCTTTCCGGCACGTTTTGTATGGGCAGGGTGGGGTTGAACTGTGTGGGTATGACAATCAGCATACGCTTGGTCCAGGCAAAGATGATTACCAGCAAGGAGATGATGAATAGCGGCAGGGGTCTTCTGAAAACCTTGAAAAGGAGCAGGATCAGCGGGATGATCATCCCCCCGGTTTGTGTGGCCCAGAAAAGTGGTGCTTCACGGCCGACAAATAGGTCGAGCAGATGCCGGCCTTCGAGTTTCTGCATTTTATACCCCGGGACCATGAATTCGTTGATGTTAAAATAGAGGTATACCAGGCCGGTGAGGAACAGCAGGCGTCCCATCATGTCGAAATGTTTCCGGGTAATATAGTTTTTCATCATGGGCCGGCTTTTCAGGATGATGTACATGGCGGCGAGCACGGCGGCAGCCCCAACCATGAAGGCCCCGGATACGAAATACGGGCCGAAGATGGTGCTGTCCCATCCGGCCCTGCTGTTAACGGCAAAAAGCCATGAGGTAACGGTATGAATGGCAAACGCTACCGGAAGGACTACGATAAGCATGATGCGGATCGACTTCTTGAGGAGTTTCCATTGCTCTGCCGTTCCTTTCCAGTTCAGGGCCAGCAGATGGTACATTTTTCGCTGCCAGCGGGGTTTTTCAGTCAGGGTGTCGCGCATGATGGCTATATCGGGTATCATGGGCAGGTACAGCAGGATGATGCTGATGAGCAGGTACATGTTTACCACAGTCACATCCCAAACAATGGGCGATTGTATCCTGCCGTGCAGGAAGATATTCATGACCCTGTCGGGACGGCCCATGTCGATGATGATGGTCACGGCAGCCAGGGCAACCGCAGCCACTGCGATGATCTCCGATATGCGTGTGATGGGCGTTGCCCATTTGATGTTGAGGAGTTTCAATATGGCCGTGACCAGTGAGCCCACGAGGCTGACTGCCACCAGGAAGACAAAGTGCCCGATGTACATCCCCCATGATGAATAATCGCGCATGGCAGTGATGCCCAGGCCCGTAAATAACTGGTATATATAGGCCATGGCTCCCACGGCAATGAGAAATATCAGCAAACGGGTCCAGAGCTTGTTGCGGAATCTTTCTTTCCTCACCGGTTCGAGCAGCTCGGTGACGATCACCTTCAGGTCTTTTCCTGTATTCTTGTTTTCGGTTATTTCAACAGCCATAATGATAATGCTTAAATGGTTGATACCGTTGTTTCATCATCCCCTTCCTGTTCAAGATATATGTTTTCCCTGCGGAACGGGAACCTCCGGTTTTTCGGGGGCAGGTAGTAAACCTGTGGTTTAGTTCCGAGCTCTTCGTGAACCGTATATCCGGCGTTTTCTCTTATCAGTTCACTGAATACGACCGTTTCGCCCGTAGTGCCGTTGGTGACGGCATCTTCCAGCCTGTCGCCGAAATAATATACGCCATTGGGACAGGCCGAAACACAATAGGGTAGCTGTCCCTTGCGCAGGCGGTCGGCACTGAACAGGCATTTTGAGATGGTGCCGCGTTTTTGGGGAACATTGAGTTCAACGTCGTATATCCTTTCCTTCTCCTCATCGGTGAGTTGGGGCTCAAACCAGTTAAAAATCCTGGCCGAGTATGGGCAACCGGCAATGCAGAAACGGCAGCCGATGCAACGCAGGTTGTCGATCAGAACGATGCCGTCCTTTCTCTTAAAGGTGGCATTGACCGGGCAAACTTTGGTGCAGGGAGGGTTGTCGCAATGATAGCAGGGTTTGGGCATGTAGTAGGGGGCGGTATCTTCCGCATCCTGCATTTGGAGCACGTTAATATGATGTTGTTCAGGACGGAGTTCGTGTGCCGCCTGGCAGGCCGACATGCATTTCCTGGCATTCTGGCATCGCGAGAGGTCGATGACCATCACCCAGTGATGTCCGGTCAGGCCTTCGCGGCCGCGTTTCTGGTAGGTGCTGAGGACTTCATCCCCGTTTTCCGCTGATTCACCGGTAACGGGCTGAAGCTTGCCGGGGTCTGCTTCAACCAGCCGGCCGTCGGTGGTCATAACCCTGACCTTTTCACCAGTGCCGGCATCGTCATCGCTGCATGCGGCAAGGATGCCGCTTCCTGCCACGGCCCCGGCGCCAAGCAGAAAGCCTGACCGCAGAAAATCGCGCCGGGAATCACTGCCCGATTTTTTCTTTTTTTTCGCCATGTAAAATGAACCTTAAGTTTTATCAAGGTAAAAATAAATAAAATTAATATCCCTCAATGATTGAAGTATTCCAATACCTGAATATGACGTGATTTAAAAGCAGTCTAAATAACCACGCATAAGCATCTTGAATGGAATAATGTACCTCGGGCGACGGGCAGTATATGTAGGATTGCCAGAGCCGGGCGTGGTGGGTGATGTAAGTGTTTACCAGCTTCCGCCTGCTCCGCCGCCTCCGAAGCTTCCGCCTCCGAATCCGCCAAATCCGCCTCCGCCAAAGCTGCTGCCGCCCGATGAGCCGCTGCTGCCGCTACCCATCATGCTTCCCAGCCAGAAGGCAGTCCAGGGTGAGACATTTCTTTTGCCGATGGTACGCGAACGGCGTGTAAGCCTGCTGATGAGAATAAAAAAGAGGATGAAGATAAAAAACGGGGCAAAAGCCCACCAACCACCGCCCCCCGATTTGTTGTACTCGTCGGAAGAATATTCGCCGGCTGCAAGTTGCATCAGCACGGTGGTGGCAGCGTCAAGGCCGTCATAGTAATTGTTTTCCCTGAAATAAGGGATCATCTCCTGATCGATAATATGCCCGGCAGTAATATCGGGGATGGCGCCTTCCAATCCGTGGCCCACTGCGATCCATGCCTGCCCGCGCTGACCTGCGATTTTTGGTTTGATCACCACGATCACCCCGTTATCGAGATCCGCCTGCCCGACACCCCACTGATCGCCGATGCGGTCGGCAAATTCAGATATGTCATAACCATAAAGCTCATTGGTAGTGACGATCAGTATCTGGTTTGAAGTGGTATCATTGAAATGCACCAACTTGTTTTCGAGAGCCATGCTCTCCGAATGACTGAGGATACCGGCCATATCCGCCACCAGGCGGGGAGGGTCGGGCGGCCCGGGGATATCCTGTGCCGAACTCATTGATATGTTTAGTATGACTATAAGAACGCCGAGTGTATTTCTGATGCCCGATTGAAGTGATGATAAATAGTTGCCGGCCATGGTCATATTGTTATTTCGGATATCATACATCAGGAACTGCCAAATGAAATATCGTCGGGGAGTTCGTTGATGTCGTTGGTTTGATATGGAAAGTGTTTTTTCAGGTAAGTGCCTGTTTTTGTGATCCCTTTGATCAATCCATCGGTAAATTTTTCCTCCCGGAATTCATTCAGCATATCGGATTTCAGGTTTTCCCAGAAATCTTCGGGAACCACGCGGTTTATCCCTTCATCGCCGATCACGGCAAATTTCCTGTTTTTTACTGCAAGGTAGAACAGTACGCCGTTCCGCTGCCTGGTTTCATTGATCTTCAGTTTGTTGAATACATACATGGCCCGGTCCATCACTTCTCCCGGGCAGCGTTTATCGATATGCACCATAATCTCGCCTGATGTATCGAGCTCGGCGTTCATAATGGCCTGCATGATATCGTCGCGTTGTTCTTTTGTAAAGAATTCCCTGGCTGTTCCCGGCATGTCGTATTGTTTAGATCAGTTATTCAGGTAATCATCCACATCAGGTGCCTCGTCACTTCCTTCGCGGGCCTCAAAATATGTCTTGCCCTCGAAGCCAAACCAGGAAGAGATCATACGCGGAAAGAATTTCCTGGTATAGGTATTATAATCCCGGGTGGCTTCGTTGAATTTACGTCTGGCGTTGCTGATGCGGTTTTCGGTTCCTTCGAGCTGGCGTTGCAGGTCGAGGTAATTCTGATTGGCTTTCAGGTCGGGGTATTTTTCAACCACCACCAGGAGTTTCGACAATGCGCTTCCAAGCCCTTCCTGTGCCTGCTGGAATTCCCTGATGCTGGCAGCATCGAGATTGGCCGGGTCAATGGTTACCGATGTGGCCTTCGACCGGGCTTCCACCACCTCTGTGAGGGTTTCCTGCTCGTATTCGGCATACGAACGAACTGTTTTTACCAGGTTCGGGATAAGGTCGGCCCGCCTTTGATAGTCGTTTTCAACCTGCGACCATTTTTCGGTCACGGCTTCATCAAGCCTGACCAGCTTGTTGTAAACCGAAATGCCCGAAAGCAATACAATAATTGCAATGAGCAGGATCAGGGCAATGGCAATGCCCCCGATAATCATTTTTGGTTTCATGTTGTTTTATATCCGTTTCAAATGGGTTTGCTTTATCATTCAATCATGTCGAGGCTTCTCCTTACAAAATCGGTAAGCGCTTTGCCTTTAAGCAGGTTTTGCGACAGCAGGGCCAGGTCGTAGGCCTGTTTAACGAGATTGTCCTGTTTTTCTTCTTCCTTTTCATCAAGGATCCTGCTTACCAGCGGATGGTTTACGTTTACCACGAGGTTGTAATGTTCGGGCAGTCGGTCCATGCCCATCATACCACCACCACCCAATGCCGACATGTCTTTCATCCTTCGCATGAATTCGGGCCTTGTAATGATGAAAGGTACGTCATTTTCGCCCAGGTTTTCGAAAACCACATGGAATTCTTCTTTTTTGATGTTTCTTTCGACCACCGGCTTGAGGCTTTCCTTCTGTTTTTCGTCAAGTTTTGAAGGAGTTTCTTCGTCTTTGCTGATCAGCTTGCCTACCGTGTCGGAATCTACACGGGTAAACCGGACCTTATTATCTTTTTGCTCCATGCTGTTGATGAAATGGCTGTCGAGTATACCGTCAAATACAAGCACATCGTAGCCTTTTTCAGCGGCTGCCCCGATATAGCTGTGCTGTTCATCCGTATCGCCCGCGTAAAGGATTACCAGGTTGCCGTCTTTGTCGGTCTGCAGGTCTTTGATCTGTTTTTGATATTCTTCAGGAGTGAAGTATTTACCTTCGGTGTTCTTGTATAGCATGAATTTCCTTGCTTTGTCGAAGAATTTATCTTCGGATATCATCCCGTACTGGATAAAAATCCTGATATCGTCCCATTTCTTTTCAAATCCTTCGCGGTCTTTTTTGAAGAGCTCTTCCAGTTTGTCGGATACTTTTCTCATGATATAACCGGATATCTTCTTCACGCTGGCGTCGCTCTGCAGGTAGGAACGAGATACGTTCAACGGGATATCGGGCGAGTCGATCACACCGTGCAGCAGGGTGAGGAAGTCGGGTACGATGCCTTCCACCGAATCGGTAACAAAAACCTGGTTGCAATAGAGCTGTATCTTGTCTTTCTGGATCTCAACATTCCGCTTAACTTTCGGAAAATACAGTATCCCGGTGAGGTTAAAGGGATAGTCAACGTTCAGGTGGATCTGGAACAGGGGTTCCTCCAGGGTCATCGGGTAGAGTTCGCGGTAGAACTGTTTATAGTCATCGTCGGTGCAATCGGCAGGCTTCTTTTTCCATAAGGGATCCGTATTATTGATGATCCTGGGCTTTTCAACCTGGATGGTTTTGGGATTGCCGTCCTTGTCTTTTTCTCCTTCTATCGTTTCGCTTACCTTTTCTGTCCCGAATTGTATGGGTACAGGAAGGAACCTGCTGTATTTTTTGAGCAGTGAGCGGATCCTGTGCTCATCAAGGAATTCCTTTGATTCCTTATCGATATGGATGATCACGTCGGTGCCGCGATCGGTCTTGTCGGTTTCGGTCAGGGTATATTCAGGGCTTCCGTCGCACTCCCATTGCATGGCCTTTGTCTGCCCGCCCTTTTTATAGGTTTTTGTACGCAGTACCACTTTATCTGCCACCATGAAGGCCGAGTAAAAGCCAAGGCCAAAGTGTCCGATAATGGAATTCCTTTCGGCTTCGCTCTTGGTCTTGAATTTTTTAACGAATTCTTCGGCACTGGAAAAAGCGATCTGGTTGATGTATTTTTCAATTTCTTCGGCATTCATCCCGATCCCTTTGTCCCTGACGGTTAGTGTACCCGCTTTTTTGTCTACTTCCACCACGATGGTGAGGTCACCCAGTTCCCCGCTGAACTTGCCTGTCGATGCAAGGGTCTTCAGCTTCTGGGTTGCGTCAGTGGCATTGGATATTAATTCCCTCAGGAATATCTCATGGTCGGAGTAAAGAAATTTCTTGATGATCGGGAAAATGTTTTCGGTCTGTACGTTGATTTTTCCTTTTTGCATATCCGTCGATTTTTTTTTGATCTTACAGCCGGCAGGATCAAAGCATGTGCCAATACTTTTATGCTGACATTTTGGCTGCATTCGTATCTTTATGCAAAAATTGTCGGTTATGGGAACCCTGATCAATGTCGGTGCCGTGATCCTGGGCAGTCTGATCGGTCTGATGATCAACCGGAAGTTGCCCGCGGCCATCGTGCGCATTATCTTCCAGGCCATCGGCTTGTTTACCCTGGTATTGGGGATGAGCATGGCGCTGCGAACGGAACATTACCTGATCGTGATTGTCAGCCTGGTACTGGGTGCAGTATGCGGAGAATGGATCGATCTTGACCGGCGGCTGACCCGTTGGAGCGAAAGGTTAAAGAGCAGGCTGAAGCTGGGAAATGAAAAGTTTTCGGAGGGGCTGCTGACAGCTTTTCTGCTTTATTGTATGGGAGCCATGACCATTATGGGCGCCATCGAGGAGGGTGTTGAGGGCACATATGAGATTTTGCTCCTAAAATCACTGATGGACGGGGTGTCTTCCATTGCCCTTGCTTCAGGCCTTGGGATCGGCGTGATGTTTTCATCCATCCCGCTGTTGATATACCAGGGCGGGTTAACCCTCATTTCTTCCGTCATCGGCGAACGCTTTACGGATGTGATCGTAAACGACCTGAGCGCCACCGGTGGCATCCTTCTCATAGGCCTTGGTATCAATATCCTTGAGATCAAGAAACTGAGGATACTCAACATGATCCCCGCCCTGGTAATTGTTGTGCTGTTGTCGTACTTTTTTTACTGAAGCATCATAAGGTTTTGACGAATTTTCCGCTGCGGATGCCTGAACCTGTAATGACCTTAACAAGGTACATGCCTGGCCCGAGCCGGCTGATATCGACCGCATTGATCTGTCCGGGCTTAAGTATCCGTTTTAGTAAGCGTGTTGAAAACATATTGTAGATCTCGATTGTGGCATCAGTTCCGTCGATGATTCCGGCATCAACATTCAGGATGTTTGTTGCCGGGTTGGGGAACAGGCGCAGATCACCGCCGGAGGCGATTTTTGTATTGATGATCATTTGTGAAGTTGCCATGTCGTCCGTGGAGATCCCGACATCCTTCATGAAACCCTGCGCCGATGCATCGTCGGCTGCTCCATCACATTCGAAGTACATATCCGGCGATACCTTGATTGATGCTTCGGCCCCGTGCATCGTCCTGAACCCTTCGCGGAGCATGATCTGGCCGGAGGCTTCCATGATGAGGTTCCCTCCGGGCATGACCACCACATCGCCCTGGGGGATGAGGCTGCTGATGTAATTCCCGCTGACGATTTTTTGGCCGGTCAGCTCCCATGTGCCCATCACGTATTTATTCTGAAAATATACGTTTGTCAGGATCACTTCATTGACGATCTCTTCGAGGATGTCGGCCGGCAGTACATCATGATAGGTCGTTTGGTCCGGCACGATGCAATGGTCGAAGAGCGACTGCCCGTTCCTGATGTCGAGTGCGCTGTAATATGGGATATAGGCAGGGTCGTTCAGGCGTTCAAACTCTATGGTTGGATAATAGAGCGGGGTAATGCCCGGTATCAGCAGTTGCAGCCACCAGTAGCTTGCCTGTTTGATGATGGGCGACATGCTGGTGAGGTCTTTGGGCAGCCATGATCCGGCCTGCATTTCGGCGGCGGTAAGGTCGAATGTTTTTACCGTCCCGCTCAGGGGCCCGGTATGGTACCTGATCTTGTACCAGCCCCCTGAATTCGGGTTAGGATCCGTATTCGAAAATGACACGCCGATATTCCGTGTCAGATGAGGATAGCCGTCACCGTTCATGGTATTCATTTCATTGAAAAAGGCGTCATGGATCCCTCCGCCGGGGTCGTAGGCATTATACACAAGCAGTTGTCTTGCCGCCGTATTGCTGAGGGCGTGTTTGGCAAATTCATCATCCTCCTCGTTTTCTTTTTTGAAATTCTGGAGGGGTTCCGACACCACTGCGCCCTGATGGGGCGAGTCGATGGCAATGAAGGTATGCACGGGTAGCGGGTTGTTATCCTGTTCGGCTTTGGCGAGGGCATAGCGCGAGATGATACCACCCATGCTCACACCGCCGGCAACAACAAGTTCGTCTCCGTAGAGGTAGGAAACGTACTGAATGGCGGAAGCGAATACCGCGGCATTGTTCCGGATGTCCTGTGTACCGAAGAAGTTGTCGAGCAGGAATACATCATAGCCATGTGCGTTGAAGCATTCGATGAGGTCGGCAGCCGCATGGTAATACATTTCCTGCGGGTTGGTGTTATAGGCGTCGAAGCCTTCGGAGAAAACGATGGCGTTGAGCGATCCGGGTTTGTTCCCCGCCCATTTTCTCAAGGTGTTGCCCGCATTGTCTTTGTAAAGGCTGTGCGAGGCAGGGATCACCTTCACCTTGTATTGCCGGAAGCGGATGGTGCCGTCAGAAAAAACCACCCTGACCATGAGGTCATAATCTCCTGTCTGAGGGAAGCTGAGGGCCGACTCGAACCACACGACGTCCTGTTTTGCGGATCCGCTGTAGATCACGAAATAGCCGTTGTTGTTAATGTTAACTTCAACATGAACCATGTAAAGCAGGGCATTGGTCGGGCTGAAGCGGCTGGTGAAATTGATGAAGTTATTACCCTTTTGTATGTAAACGGGTATCACATCGGCATTCAGCACGCAGAGATGTACGCCCTGCGAGTTGTTGCCCAGGGCCTGCCACTGGTAAAAGCCGGGGTCGGCGGGGCTTGACCCGGTCAGAACGTAGGCCGTCGACTGGGCTTTCCAGTCGTTGCAGATCTGGGCTCGTAGCTTTGGATGAAGATTGGCGCTGAGCAGTATTGGTATGATGAGCAGTTTTAGATATATAGTTTTCATGAGTATTTTTAGAGTTTTAGTCCGATTTTCAATTCTATGGTAACACTTGGAAACCATTGGTTCCCCTTTTCGTAATCCTTATTGTACGGGAATTCATGCTGGCCGGTCCCGGCTTCCTTTTTGTTTGCGTTATGGCTGCTGATGTATCGTGTTCCGATACCCAGTACAGGGTTGAACATCAGCGGCCCGGCAATACGAAGCTGGTAACCGGCCATGGCATGAAAAGCCAGAAGGTTGCGGTAAACAAAATAAATGTTTGGCAGGCCGTTATTGTATGTTTCGTTAATATCCGATTCGGTATATTGGTAAAGGATCTGTGGTCCTATATGGAAACCCGTAAATCCGGGTTTTTCCGAAAATAAATAATAGCGATACCCGGCCGATAGTGAAAAACCCTTTGTGTTTTCCGTGTTTATCGTTGTATAAGGCTTACCGCAGGATGCGCATGGAAATATGAACATGACATCGGTTTCGATGCTGTTGTTGTTTCCGGCGGCGAATTCGATTCCCAGCCTGACACCTGCGCTTTTGCTCACCTGATCGCCAAGCAGGCTTATAACATCATATTTCAGCATAAATCCCGGCTTGCCCAAAGGTGATTCCTGGCTTGCTGCCGTTGCGACAATAAACAGGCACAGAAGTCCTGCGATCATTTTTTTCAGCTCTTTCATAACAAAGGGTTTTTGATTATTGGTTTATAATTTCGGAAAGTTCTTTCGAAATAAAATTAAATAAACTTTCTGATTTACCTGGCGGTGAACAGTTCTTCCATTTGTTTGATCCTGGCCTCCTGTTCAATAATATAAAGCGTCAGCTCCTCAATTTTCCGGAGCAGGTTTATCTGCATTTCCCCTGTTTTTAAGCCATTCATCATCACCTCCTTTGCAGGGGGGATACCCGGGAGGTGTCCGTTTTCCTTAATGTATTCTTCGAGATATGGCAGCGAAGGCAGCTCATAATCCTTGTCGAAAACGTAGTCGGGCCAGTTATCGCTGATCTTTACGGTGACTTCTTCGGTCAGGATAGCACCGTCCACGGCCAGTTTATAGCTGTAAGTCTCCCCGGTCCCGATTCCCACATTGCCGTTGGGTTTTATGGCGATGAGGGCCGCATGTCCCTGGTTCAGGCTTGCAAGGTTGCCGATCAGCAGGTCGTTCTGATTTTTCTGGTCCCCGTTCATTCCGATAAACCACTTGTTTGTTTCGCTGTTGGCCACGCAGAGGCCGACGGTGCCACCCTGGTTCAGGTTCCTGAATAGTTCGAGTGTGCTGGCAGGGTTCCGTGTGCCGATGCCCAGTTTGGTTTCCGTACCGAAAAGGACAGGCCCTGAATTTCCCAGTTTAACTGCGCCCGCCTGCGGGTCGCTGGTGCTGAATATTCCGAGGGTATGCCCCACATCAATGTCGGTGAGGTAGGCATCGTTCCCTACTTTCAGGTTCATGCCACCGGGCGGAAAAATGTCTGCCAGGTCGAGCTGGGCCGTGGGATTGGCAGTACCGATCCCCACATTGCCTTCCAGGCGGAATACATGTTCGTTTCTGACCGTCCAGTCGTGGTCATCCAGTTCGGCCGGGTCGCTCCATCTGGCGCGTCCTTCCGCATCGGAGCGGAGCACCCATCCATCGATATTGCCCTGGGCATGTTCCCGATCATAGATGGTCAGCTCCTGCGTAAAAATACTGCCGCGCACATCCAGGTTAAAAGCCGGCGAATAGGTGCCGATGCCCACATTCCCTTCATGGAAGACATAGTTTTTTTCGGTACGGAATAAAAGGCCGTGGTCGTCGGTACTCCTGATGCCGTGCCCTGTATTCCCCAGCAGGATGTCGGCACTCCTGAAGTCAACCTGCTCGATAAACAGCTTCGGGAACTCCCCCTGATCGGCCCTGATATGGAGCTTGGCCTGGGGCTCGGGAACGTTTCCGATCCCGATGTTGCCGGTACGGTTCCTGGTATTGGCCGGGCTGACAAAAAGGGTGGGGTAGATGCTGTTAAAACCGATCATCAGGCTGTTTTCATATGCATTAACCAGGCGGTCCTGTATTTCCTGACCATAGCCGTGGCCGATAATCATCGATCGCTCCGCACTGCTGTAGGCATTGCTGCCGATGGTAAACGAATGGTGGCCGGATGCCTCGCTACGGCTGCCAAGGCTGCCGGAATTGTCGCCGCTGGCAATGGTATGCGAGCCGCTTGCAAAGGCTGCAAAGCCGTTGGCTACAGTCCTCAGGCCAATGGCACTGGAAACCTTTTCGGAACTTGAAATTGAATGCTGGCAATTGGTGCATTGTGCATTCAGCCTGTATGGCTGGATTACGCAGAACATACCTGCCAGCAACAGTAAGCTTGTGTGTCTTTTTTTCATTTCTTCTTCTTTTTAGTTAGGTTAGCATTGAATGAGTTTGCCGTGTTTCATCACGGATGTTAAGAGTACTCCCATACCTGTTAATACCCGAAAAGTGAAAATGTCCGCTTTTTTTTTTAATTTTTTTTCAATCCCGGACCAAAAAGCCCGGCAGAAGCGGTAAGGGCTTACTTTTTGTTGATTTTCCGGTGAGATTTCAGTGAGTCATAAATATATTTTTTAACTTAGCCCCTGTTGTTTTTATCAACCTTTTAAACCTATTCTTATGCAAAATATTGACTGGGCAAGTTTGCCATTCGGGTATTTTAAGACGGAATACAACGTAAGGTGTTATCATCGTTACGGAGAATGGGGAGAGATGGAGATCTCATCCTCCGAAATTATCAACATCCATATGGCGGCTACCTGTCTTCATTACGGGCAGGAAGCTTTTGAGGGCATGAAAGCATTCAGGGGCGTTGACGAGAAGATCAGGGTTTTCAGGTGGGAGGAAAATGCCCGGAGGATGCGGCGTTCCGCCGAAGGCGTTATGATGGCCGAAGTGCCGGAGGAATTGTTTTATGAGATGATGGTTAAGGTGATAAAGCTTAATGAGAAGTTTATTCCTCCTCATGGCACCGGTTCTGCCCTATACCTGCGTCCTTTGCTCATCGGTACGGGGCCGCAGGTTGGTGTGAAACCTGCGGAGGAATACCTGTTCATGATCTTTGTTGGCCCGGTGGGCCCTTATTTTAAGGAAGGTTTCAAACCTGTGAGGATGCAGATCGTTAAGGATTATGACCGTTGTGCGCCGCTGGGCACGGGACACATCAAGGTGGGCGGCAATTATGCGGCCAGCCTCAAGCCTGCGGTGCGTGCCAAAGAGGAGGGTTTCGCTTCGGTGATCTTTCTCGAGGCCAAGGAAAAGAAATACATTGATGAGGCCGGCCCGGCCAACTTCTTTGGCGTGAAGGGAAATAAATATATCACCCCCGATTCCAGTTCCATCCTTCCCTCCATCACGAATATGAGCCTTCGTACGCTTGCAAAGGATATGGGGCTTGAGGTGGAAATGCGCCATGTTACCGTTGATGAACTTGCCGAATTCGATGAGGCAGGGGCATGCGGGACGGCCGCCATCATTTCACCGATCCGTGAGATTGAAGACCGCGAAACCGGCAGGAAGTTTACCTATGGTACCGGTGATGCCGGACCTGTTTCTACAGCCCTGTACAATAAATTACGTGCGATCCAGTATGGTGAGACTCCCGACCCCTACGGCTGGACTCACATCATTGAATAACGGCCAGGTATTTTACCGGCAGATACCGGCTTCTTCGAGGATCTTTTGCATTTGCTGTTGCACTGTTTCGGCGGCACTTCGTGCATGTTCTGCAAATTCCTTGCCCCGGCCTGCATAGATGATATTCCTTGATGAATTTACCAGAAGCCCGCACGCATCGTTGAGCCCGTACCTGGCCACTTCCTCCAGGCTGCCGCCCTGGGCCCCTACGCCCGGCACAAGCAGGAAGTGATGCGGGATGATCTTTCTGATTCCCGCCAGCATTTCCGCTTTCGTGGCACCGAATACAAACATCAGATTATCTTCGTTTCCCCAGCCGCGCGCCGTTTCCACAACCCTTTCATACAGAGGAGTGCCGCCTGCATCACTGAACATCTGGAAATCATCCGATCCACTGTTCGATGTAAGGGCCAGCAATATGGTCCATTTCCCGGAAATGTCGAGAAAGGGCTTGACAGAATCATTCCCCATGTAGGGAGCCACCGTGATGGCGTCGAAACCGAGTTCTTCCAGGAAAGCACGGGCATAACGGCCTGACGTATTCCCAATGTCGCCGCGCTTGGCATCGGCAATCGTGAACACTTCCCTGGTTTTCAGGTAGGCGGCGGTTTTTTCGAGGCTTTTCCATCCGCGCTGGCCATAGGCTTCGTAAAAGGCAATGTTGGGCTTGTAGGCAACAGCAAGGTGGTGGGTAGCATCAATAATGGCTTTGTTGAAGGCAAAAACGGGGTCGCTTTCGTCAAGCAGGTGCCCGGGTACTTTGTCCAGGTCGGTGTCGAGGCCTATGCAAAGGAAGGATTTCTTTCTTTTGATGAGGTTGATTAACTCCAGGCGTGTCATCTTTTTCGGTTGATAAGGTTATTGCGATTATCTATTTTTCCAGTTCCTGTTTCAGCCGTTCGGCATTTTCTGCCAGTTGCAGTTTATCGATCAGCTCCTGTATGTTCCCGTTTATGATCTCCTGCAGGTTATACATGGTAAGGTTGATGCGGTGGTCGGTGACCCTTCCCTGCGGCCAGTTGTAGGTGCGGATCTTGGCCGACCTGTCGCCCGTGCTGACCATGGTTTTCCGCTTTGAGGCAATTCCGTCGAGGTATTTCTTATATTCCCTTTCATAAAGCCTCGTACGTAATACCACGAGGGCTTTTTCATAATTCTTGATCTGCGATTTCTGGTCCTGGCAGGTAACAACGATATTGGTAGGTATATGCGTAAGCCTGACGGCTGAATAGGTGGTGTTGACCGATTGACCACCGGGGCCGGATGAGCAGTAGGTATCCTTGCGGATGTCTTCGTTCTTCAGCTCAATGTCGAATTCATCCGCCTCGGGCAGGATCACAACAGATGCAGCCGAGGTGTGCACACGTCCCTGTGTTTCTGTTTTTGGTACGCGCTGTACGCGATGTACGCCCGATTCGTATTTCATCTGTCCGTATACCTGCTCGCCGCTCACATTGAATATGATCTCCTTGAAGCCACCCGCCGTGCCTTCTGTCATGCTCACCTGCTCGATCTTCCAGCCTTTGATCTCGCAGAATTTGGTATACATCCGGTACAGGTCCCCCGCAAAGATGCTGGCCTCATCACCGCCGGTGCCCGCCCTGATCTCAATAAGGGCGTTCTTTTCGTCCTGAGGGTCTTTTGGGATGAGCATATAACGGATATCTTCTTCGAGTTGTTCTTTTTTTTCGGTAAGTTCGGCGAGTTCCTGCTTTGCAAGTTCGCGGAATTCTTCGTCCTTTTCCGTTTTAAGCACCTTCCTGGCCGAATCAAGATTGGCCGTGATGTTTTTGTATAACAGATAAGCATCGACGATGGGCTGCAGGTCTTTGTAATCCTTGTTCAGCTTGATGAACCTGTTCATATCGGACATCACGGCCGGATCGTTCATCTTTTCTTCCATCTGCAGCCAGCGATTGTATATGCCTTCCAGTTTTTCGATCATTGAAGCAAAGTTTTCGGTGTGCAAAGGTAAGCATTAAAATGATTAGGGATGTCGCGGGCAATGCCGGGTATGGAAAGCAATTCCTGTTGCTACCAGTTGAAGGTGCCGGCAGGGCTGCTGATGGTCAGGCCGGCTTTACCGGCTTTTTCCACATGGCCAACGATCTTTGCATCAATGCCGAATGATTGGCTGATGGCTATCACGTCCGGGGCAATGCTTTCGGGAAGATAGAGCTCGAAGCGGTGGCCCATGTTGAACACCTGGTACATCTCTCTCCAGGGGGTGCCTGATATTTCCCTGATCATTTTGAACAGGGGCGGTAAAGGGAACAAATCGTCCTTGACAATATGCAGCTTATCGGTGAAATGAAGCACTTTTGTCTGCCCACCGCCGCTGCAGTGTATCATCCCGTGGATACGGTTCCAATGCTCATGGAGTATCCCGGCAACCACGGGCGCATAAGTCCGGGTGGGCGACAAAACGAGGCTGCCGGCGTCAACGCCCGGCACTTCCGTCGGGTCTGTTACGTCCAGCGTGCCTGCATAGGTTATGTCGGAAGGGAGCGAGGGGTCGAAACTTTCCGGATATTTTTCTGCATATTCTTTTTTGAAGATGTCGTGCCGGGCCGAGGTTAGCCCATTGGACCCCATTCCGCCGTTATATTTTTTTTCATAGCTTGCCTGTCCGTATGAGGCAAGCCCGACGATGACATCGCCCGGCTGTATCCTGTCGTTGCTGATGATCTCATCGCGCCTGGCGCGTGCCACCACGGTAGAGTCTACGATGACGGTCCTTACCAGGTCGCCGACATCGGCCGTTTCGCCGCCGCCCGGCCATATCCCGATGCCCATGTCGCGCAATTCAGCCAGGAAGTTTTCCGTACCTTCAATGATTGCCGCAATGACCGTTCCCGGGATGAGGTTCTTGTTTCTCCCGATGGTCGATGATAACAGAATGTTGTTGGTGATGCCCGCACAAAGCAGATCGTCGAGGTTCATTACAACAGCATCCCGGGCAATTCCTTCCCATACGGAAAGGTCGCCGGTCTCTTTCCAGTAGATATATGCAAGGGATGATTTTGTGCCGGCGCCGTCGGCATGTATGATACAGCAATGTTCCCCGCTGCCGTGCATGAAGTCGGGGATTACTTTGCAGAAAGCCTTCGGGAAAAGCCCCTTGTCGATATTCCTGATGGCATGGTGTACATCTTCCTTGGAAGAGGAAACACCGCGTTTTTCATATCTCTGCCCAGCGTCCAAGGATTAGTTGTCTTTATATTCGAAAGTGATCTCCCTTTTTGCTTCATCAATGGAATAATTCCCGATCCTCTGAAGTGTTTGCCGGCCAAGGGTAATGGCATTTTGTTGCCGGTGGACCACGGTGAAAGGCACGTCCCTGATGGTTTTGGCGCCGATCCTGAGTTCGCCGATCACGAATATGCTGTTGTTCCTGATGGAGTTGTCGGCAAGTATCTGTTCAGGCTCGCCTTCAAAATCCTCCTTGCTGATGATCCCGTCGTTCAGCAACTGCAATGCCTTTTCCAGGGAAACCTGGGCCGGTGCCCGGTCCTCATAAATAAATTCGTCTTTATATCCATTGAGGATGAGGGGAATGATATAGAGGCCTGTTTTATCCTGCGTTCGGAAATTCACTATATTCTCATCGGGATTGACCTGGATGACGACTGCACCCGGGTCTTCGCTGATCACGGTTTTCGGGATATAGTCCTTCCGCAGTACGCTGAATTCGGTCCGTCTGTTTAACTGATGGGCTGCTTCCCGGATCTCTTCCGAGGGAAGGGCTGCGATATAATCTTCGGTAAGCACATCACCTTTTTTGAATGTATATCCCTCCCGGGTGATATCTTTATTTATTTTTCTGGGAGCTCTCTCTCCGTATCCCTTGGCTACCAGTCGGTCGGGGTCAATACCCCGCAGGATGAGGTAGTCAACCACCGATTGCGCCCTGCGTTGCGACAGGATGTCGTTGCGTTCATAAGTGTCGCGCGCATCGGTATGGGCAGCCAGCTCAACCACGATCCTTGGGTTTTCATCCAGTGTTATGATCAGCCCCTGCAGAGAGTCTTCGTATTGCGGTTTCAGATCCCATTTGGCCAGGTCATAGAGTATTTCGGGCAGGAGGATCGGTTCGTCAGGAATGGGTTGCAGGATAAAATCCTGAACAAAGTCCTTGCCTTTTTCATGGCCAACGGTGGTGATCATGGCCGAGTTGTTGAAATAATTTATCTTGCTGACGATGATCTCGTAAGTTGTGTTCTGCATCACCTGCGACTTGCCGAAAAGGTAAACCCCCTTGTCGGTTGTCCTGGTCGTTACCGAGGTGCCATCCGACCCGTTGAGGCTGACAATGGCGTCGGAGACGAATTGCAGGGTGCGGTCGTCGGTTACCACCCCGGTGATCGTGAAGTCGACGGGTGGCACGTAGAAATAGAAAATGTCTTCAAGCCCCTTTCTTCCCCGGCGGTCGCTGGTAAAGAAGCCTTCGGGTTCTTCGGGGTGGAAGATGATCGCGAAATCATTGTATTCGGAATTCAGGGGAGGTTTAACGTTTTCAGGTTCGTTCCAGTTACCTTCTTCATCGATGGAAGTAACAAAAATGTCGAGGCCGCCCATGCCCGGGTGCCCGTCGGAAGCAAAATACAGCACAGTGTCGGACCTCAGGAAGGGGAACATTTCATCGCCGGGTGTGTTGACGACAGGGCCAAGATTATATGGTCTGCCGAAAGGCTCCTCTTTGCTTTCGCGAACGGCCACCCAGATATCGTTGCCGCCAAAACCGCCTTTTCGGTCTGAAGAAAAGTAGATGATCAGTTCGTTTTCACTCAGGGCAGGGTGCCCGAAAGCATCGGAGGAGTCATTGCTCAACTTCACCATTTCGGGTTTGCTCCAGATACGCCCGGTGCGCCGGGAGGTATATATCTGGCATCCGTTAATCTTTTTATCTTCGTTCGGGCAACGCGTAAAATACAGGGTGTTGAATGAGCTGTTCATGGTGCCGGCGCCTTCGTTGGCCTCAGAATTCACACCCTCTTCGGAGTTATCGAGTAGCACGGGTTCGCCCCATTCGCCCTTTCTGTCGAGGCGCGTGGTAAAAAGGGCGCTGAATTTCTGGCCTGTCCATTCGTCATTGTTTTTACCCTTGGCACCATCGCGGGCTGATGTGAAGATGAGTTCATTGTAATTGTTGCTGGCATAGGCTGGTGCGAAATCCGAAGCACGGCTGTTAATCTTCTTGATGTACTCAAGTTCGTAATTGGATGGGTATTCCAGCCATTCATCCATCAGTTCAATGCTTTTCAGACCGGCCGGCCCACGGGGGTCGTCGGGTACCGCTTCGGCATAGAGTGCATACATCTCGCGGGCTTCTTCAAAATCGCCTTCGGTTTTCAGAATGTTGGCATAATGAAGCAGCAATACGGGTTCTTTCTTGTCGTAACCGGTCCTTTGAAGCCTTTTATATTGTGCTTTGGCTGCCTTCGGGTTGCCGGTCAGGCGGTAGCTCTCTGCCAGCCTGAATGAAACGCGGTCTTTTTCGACTTTGTTGTTTTTAATCTTTGACTGGGCTTTTTTGTACTTTTCAATGGCGATAACATATTTCCTGTCATCAAAAGCTTCATCGGCGCCTTTGGCGTGATTCCTTCTTTGCGCCATCGTGGCCCCCGAAGCAATCAGGATCATAAATACGAGCAGTACAGATGTTTTATAAAGGTTCATAAACCGTCATTATTGTAATAACTAAAATGTTAACGCAAAACTATTGTTTTTATTCAGCTGTTTTCTTTTTTTCATCGTTTGAAGGGGGATGGTCTTTTATTTCATGCTGAGCCTTGTCTTCCGGGCTTTCATTTACCACACGTTCTACATCCAGGTCGGTTTTATACTGGTTTACTTCCGAGTTGATCTCACGCCGTATCTCTGACGAAGCCTTCCTGACCTCCCGGAGCCCCCTGCCGAAAATCCGGGCAAATTCAGGTATCTTTTGCGGTCCGAAAATAATAAAGATTACCACAACAATGATAAAGATCTCACCAAAGCTGATATCGAGGAAAAGCAGGGAGGCATTCATATATTTGATTGTTGTGCTCTTTTATGCAAAAATAATAAAAAAGCGCCTGTTTGATACAATTGTACAAACAGGCACTTATTATCATCCCGGGGAATGGATTGCCGGGTTGATGAATGGATTCTTCAGGCCGCTCAGGCAACCGGTTGCTTGTCTTTCTTTTTCCTGTGCAGTTGTTTTACCTGTCGCGTGGGCACGCCCTTTAGTTTGCGGTCTCCGCCAAGAAGGTCATAGGCAATGGGACTGGCATTGAAAAGCGATGAATAGGTTCCCACAAGGATACCCATCAGTAGTGCAAAGGTAAATCCCCTGATCACCTCTCCGCCAAAGAGGAAAATGATCAGCAATACGATGAGTGTTGTGCCTGATGTGTTCAGTGTCCTGACCAGGGTGCTGTTGAGGGCGTTGTTCATGTTTTCCCGCATGTCTTTTTTAGGGAACAGTCCGGTATATTCCCTGATGCGGTCGAAAATGATCACCGTGTCGTTGATTGAATACCCCACAATTGTCAGGATAGCCGCAATAAACGCCTGGTCGATCTCCAGTCCGAAAGGCAGGATGTTATAAAACATGGAGAAAAGGCCAAAAATGATAAGTGTGTCGTGAAGCAGGGCTGCCAGGCCGGCCAGACCAAACTGCCATTTCTTGAACCTCACGGCGATATACACAAAGATCACCAGCAGGGCGATGATTACCGAACGCCAGGCCCTTCTCATGATGTCGTCGGCAATCACGGGGTCAACTTTCTGTGAACTGAGTATCCCGATCAGTTTGTCTTCGGTTTCCACGTCGGTACTGAAGGCTTTGTAACCGAACGACTGGTCGACGTAAAACTTCTTGAGGCTGTTGTAAAGTTTTGTCTGGATGATGGAATCAACTTCGGGTGATTTGTCTTCGATCAGGTATTTTGTTGTGATCTTCACCTGCGAGGTCGGGCCGAAGGTCTTGATCTCAGGCGAGATATTTTCAAATTCGGCTGTAAGGGCGTCCCGGATATCACCGGTTGAAACGGACTGGTCGAAGCGTACCACATAGCTCCGGCCGCCGCTGAAATCAATGCCCGGATTCAGTCCCCTGGTAAAGAGGGATACAATACCTGCCAGGATGATCAGGCTGGAAAGTATGTAGGCTTTTTTCCTCATTCCCAGGAAATCGAAATGTATATTGGCCAGCCAGTTCCTGGTGTACTTATTGTCGAAGGAAAGTTTTTTATTCTTGTTTAGCAGGGTGGTGAAAACGAGCCTTGAAATAAAGATGGCCGAGAATAGCGATGACAGGATGCCGATGATGAGCGTGGTGGCAAAACCCTGTACGGGGCCGGTTCCAAATACATATAAAACGATCCCTGTCAGCAGGGTGGTGATGTTCCCGTCGATAATGGCTGAATAGGCATTCTTATAACCGTCGGCGATGGCAAGCCGCATTCCTTTGCCGGCCCTGATCTCCTCTTTGATGCGTTCATAGATGATCACGTTGGCGTCAACGGCCATACCGATGGTAAGCACGATACCCGCAATACCGGGCAGGGTGAGTACCGCCTGTAGCGAGGCAAGGACACCAAAGATGAAGAAAATGTTTGTAACCAATGCCAGGTTGGCCACCCATCCGGCCCTGCTGTAGAACAATACCATGTACAGCAATACCAGTGCAAAGGCGATCAGGAAGGATGACAATCCCGCATTGATGGCTTCGGCGCCAAGGGAAGGCCCAACCACTTCTTCTTCAACGATCCTGGCGGGAGCCGGAAGTTTACCTGCTTTCAGGATGTTGGCAAGGTCCTTGGCTTCGTTAAGGTCGCCGATACCGGTGATGCTCGACATCCCGTTCGGGATCTCGCCCCTTACATTGGGGTAGGAATAAACATAATCGTCGAGGACGATGGCGATCTGTTTGCCGACATTGTCGCGTGTGAGCCTTCTCCACACTTTTGCACCATCGCTGTTCATGGTCATGGAGACTTCAACATTTCCCAACTGGTCGAAATCCTGCCGGGCGTTTACGATCACTTCACCGGTAAGGGGTGCGCGCTTGTCGCGTGTGGTGATCTTCAGTGCCACCAGCTCCAGTATCTCCGAACCCACTTCGCGGGGCTTGCTGGTCCAGGCAAGTTTCAGGTCGATCGGGAGCACTTCTTTGCCTCTTTTCAACATATTGTTGATGCGGGCAGTGTCTTTGATCAGCGCGTATCCCACTGTGGCCGAGCCAAAGGGCCTCCCTTCCTGATCGACGGATAACTGCAGCAACGAGCGGAGGGGATAGTCCTTTTCAAGGTCTTCGTCGGCAACACCGGCCATGTCGGAGATGGGGTCGATTTCGAGTTGATCAAGCAGCGCGGTGGCGGCATCGGTGGTGTCTTCCCCTGTTTCTTCCAACATGGCTTCCAGTCCCGTTGCTTCTTGTTCTTCAGTTTGTCCTTCAGTACTCAAATCTCCGGTACCGGCAGCCTGCAGGCTATCTGCAGAAAGCATCATTTCCTCTCTGGCATTCTGTTGGCGGATCAGCTCTTCCAATTCAAGAAGGTCATTGGCAATGTCAGGGAAACTGTATGTTTCCCAGAATTCAAGCTGGGCGGTACCCTGCAGGAGCTTGCGGATTCGTGCCGGATCTTTGATACCGGGAAGTTCAACAAGTATCCTTCCTGCAGCGGCCAGCCTTGAGATGTTGGGCTGCGTTACGCCAAAACGGTCAATACGGGTTCGCAGGATGTTGAAAGCCCTGTCGATGGCATCTTCGGTTTCTTCCCGCAGTACCCCGATTACCTCTGCATTGGTGCTGCTGAAGGTAATTTTGTCCCTCAGGTCGATAGAAGTGAAGAATTGGGAAAGATTCTGTCCCGGAGCCATTTCTTCCCAGGTTTCACCGAAGATGGTGATAAAATCTCTTGAGCTTCTGCGCTGCCTCAGTGAAGTTTCCTGCAGGACTGACTGGAAAAGAGGATCCTCATTATAGCCTGAAAGCGCTTCCACAATGTCGCCAACCTTGACTTCGAGGATCACGTTCATCCCGCCTTTGAGGTCAAGGCCCAGGTTCAGTTCACGTTCCTTTGCTTCCTTGTATGAATATTTCCTGATCAGGATGTTGTAGGACCCCGCCAGGTTATCGAGATAATACTGTTCCCTGTCTTTCGAAATCGAATCAACCAGGTAGATCTCCCTCAGGGCATCACCTCCTGCCAGCTTTTCGGCCATGGCATAGGTTTCCTCGGCAAATGCATATCTCTCAGCATCTTTTTCAATCTTTGCCGTGAAAAAAGAAAAGGATAACTGGAATAGGCAAACCACTGCGAAAGCGACAGCAAAAACGATAATGGCTCCTCTGCTCTGCATATGTTCTAGTTTAGGTTATTGTACTGTGATTTTTGAGGGTGCAAAAATAGAATTTTATTTGGTATTAAACAATTTTGAACAGACAAATTATATGAAATTGAAAATCAATGTACTTAATTCATGATAAACCCTAAAATAACGTGTATTGGCGGGTAAATATCAAGAGGTTGGAACAGGGTGATGAAACAGGCATCAGAAGTACCTGTTTTTTTCCAGGAAGCCCTGCACATATTCTTCTATGCCTTCCTCGAGGGAGTAGAAAGGGCGGGTATAGCCGGTTGACCGGAGTTTCTCCATTTTGGCTTCGGTGAAATACTGGTATTTGTCGCGGATATCTTCGGGGGTGTCGATGAATTCGATCGCAGGTTCCCTGTTGAGCGCCCTGAAGGTTCCCCGGACGAGGTCGAGGAAGGCCCGTGCACGGCCGGTGCCCAGGTTGTAAATGCCCGGGCGTTTGCGGCAGGTCATCAGGAAATACATCACATCGGCCACATCCTTAACGTAGATGAAGTCGCGCAGCTGCATGCCATCTTCATAATCGGGATTGTGCGACCGGAACAGCTTCACTTTCCCCGTTTCCATGATTTGCCTGTATGCATGGAAGACCACCGAAGCCATCCGGCCTTTATGGTACTCATTGGGCCCGTAAACATTGAAGAATTTTAATCCGGCCCAGAATTCGGGCTTCTCCCGTTGCTTCAGTACCCATTTGTCGAATTCATTTTTCGATTCACCATAGGGATTAAGGGGTTTCAGGCCGGGGATAAGGTTGTGCCGGTCGTCGTATCCCAGTTCGCCCATCCCGTATGTGGCTGCAGAGGAAGCATAAACCAACGGAATGCAGTATTCAACGCATGCCAGCCACATTTTTTTTGAGTAGCCCAGGTTGAGTTCGTCAAAAATGCTTTTATCGAATTCCGTGGTATCGGTGCGTGCCCCCAGATGGTATATGAAATCCACATCCTTGTGGTTTTTATCGAGCCAATGAAAAAACTCATCCCGCTTAACCATCTCGCGGATGGCCTTGTTCGCCAGGTTCTTTTCTTTTTCCGGGCGTGTAAAGTCATCAACAGGGACTATATCGGTGAAACCCTTGTTGTTGAGTTTGCCAACCATCACGCTGCCGATAAAACCTGCCGCTCCGGTAACAATGATCATTTTATATCGCTTTTCTGCAAAATTAATCCCTTCCGGGCTTTAAAGCAAGTAAAACCGCCATTAATGATCTGCCGCCATCCCCCGAAGCACAAATAACGCTGGTGCAGCTTGTCCAAAAACAGGCCGGGTTGTTGGCCGCACCTGAAACTTTATGATTATCTTTGTCGCAATAAATCAATACAGCAAATTAAAAAAAAAGCATGAAAAAGCTATTCTCAATGATGATCATGGTGGCTGCGTTAACGATGTTCCTGTCCACCCTTGTGTTTTCCCAGATCAGCCGTCCGGGCATACCCCCGAGTTCGATATACCAGGATCTTCCTGTAATGATCGACCACAGGGAGTTTCAGGCTCCCGATATGGCGCTGATCGAGGCTGAAGACCTTGAAAACGAGTTTGCAGTAAACCCCATGCCCTACCGTGCAGGTGTTGCCGTTCCGGTGAACCTCGACATTGAAAAGGCCGGAGAATGGACGATGCTGCCCGATGGGGGCAGGGTGTGGAGGCTCTCGCTGAAAGTGGAAGGCGCACTGGCCCTGGGTGTTTATTATAACGATTTCTGGCTTCCCTACGGAGGTGAATTATACCTGTATAATGAAGATAAGACCCAGGTGCTGGGTGCCTATACCGAAGACAATAACAATCCCGAATGCACTTTTGCCAACCAGCTGGTGCAGGGCGATGTGGTAACCCTTGAATATTATCACCCGGCCGGCCAGGAAATAGAACCATTGATCAGCATCTCTGAACTGGCCTATACATACCGCGGCGTCAGCTTTGAAAATATGCCCGGTAAAGGCGGCTCTCTCTGGTGTATGATCAATGTGAACTGTTCACCGGAAGGCGATAACTGGCAGGATGAAAAACGGGGCGTGGTAAAACAGTATATGAAGATCGGCTGGGGTTATTACCTCTGCTCAGGAACCCTGGTCAACAATACAGAACAGGATCTCACACCCTATGTCCTTACGGCTTATCACTGCGGCGAAGGAGCTACAGCAGCCGACCGTAACCAGTGGATATTCTATTTCAATTATGAATCGGCTACCTGTACGGGCAACTGGGGGCCGTCAAACCAGACCATGACAGGCTGCGACCTGCGTGCCCAGGGCGATTATGATACCGGCTCGGATTTCCTCCTGATCGAATTGAAATACAGCGTGCCGACAAGCTACAATGCATATTTCAACGGTTGGGACCGGACCAATATCGGTGCCGACAGCGGCGTGAATATCCATCACCCCGCCGGTGACATAAAAAAGATATCAACCTACACCTACCCGCTTACCTCCTCGCCCTGGAACAACAACGGCGTACTTTCACACTGGAAGGCCTATTGGGCCGAAACCGTGCACGGGACTTCCATCACCGAAGGCGGTTCATCGGGTTCACCGCTGTTCAGCCAGGAAGGGCTGGTGGTTGGCGACCTTACGGGTGGTCCGCCCGACAACTGCCAGAATCCGCTTTACAGCCTCTATGGCAAAGTATACTGGTCGTGGGATAAAATGGGCACAGCCAACAGCCAGCGGCTGAAACCATGGCTCGACCCGGGCAACTACGGACCGGAAAAATGGGAAGGAACCTACTCGGGGACCATCCCTTCACCGGATTTTACCGCCGACAATACAAACCTTCAAACAGGCGAATCGGTAACATTCGAAGATATGACAAGCGGGAATCCCCTCGACTGGGAATGGACCTTTGACGGTGGAACCCCCGACAGCCATACGGGCCAGGATCCGCCCCCCATTACCTATAATGCACCGGGCATTTATTCTGTGGTGCTTATTGCGACAAATACCATAGGATCCGGAACCAAAGACAGTGTCGATATGATTGTTGTTGGTGCACCTTCGGCCGATTTTTCGTCAACAAACACTTACCTTGCTTCCGGAGAAACGGTTGATTTTACAGACATGTCAGAAGGTGACCCGATTGCCTGGAACTGGACATTTTTCGGCGGGATACCGGAGTTTTCCGTTGAACAAAACCCGGCCGGCATCCTCTATGATGCACAGGGGAATTATGATGTGAAGCTGGTGGTAACCAACCAGTACGGAAACGATTCCATTACAAAGGAAGCTTATGTAACGGTTGACGGGCCCTTTGCCGATTTCACCGCGGATGCTACCAATGTCCTGGTGGGAGAGAGTGTTACATTTTCAGATCTTTCCATCAATGACCCCGATACATGGTCATGGAAGTTCTTTGGCGGAAGCCCGGGCAGCCATACGGGCCAGGACCCGCCGGCAGTTTCCTATAACGCTGCCGGAAGCTATAATGTAAAACTTACCGTTTCGAATGACCTGGGAACGCATTTCCTGGTCAGGGAAAGCTATATCAATGTAGGCGGGGTAGGAATGAACGAGAAGCTCTCCGAAGAAACCGTAAACATCTATCCCAATCCCACACAGGGAACTTTTTCCGTCGACGCCGGAGATATTCGCCTTGATGGAGCAAGGCTCCAGGTTCTTAATGCTGCAGCGGAAGTGATCTGTGATCACCAGATCGGCAAAGAGGCCGCTAATGTGATGATTGACATCGCCGATCAGCCTGCCGGGATCTACCTGGTCAGGATCACGCTTGGTGAAGAGGTACTCAGCAGGAAAATAAGCCTGGTTAAATAATATTCAACGACTGTTCACCGGGAAGCCATCCGTAATAATTATTCACCGGATGGCTTTCTTTTTTAATATTGTGTACCTTTCCTGATCAATTGATTATCTTTGTTAGGGTATGAAGAAAATAGCCATCATATTATCCGTTTTGTTGCCTGTATTTATGCAGGCCGGCCGGCTGCCCGACAACTTGCCTCTTTTTTTTAACCAAAAGGCACAGGACCATTCCCTGCCATTCATGGACCTGCCTGCACCGGATACAAGCCTGAGGCTTGAAGGTGAGCAGCCGCAGCCATACAGAATTGCTGTTGGCACGGAGGTGGATATCGATTTGGCCGGGGAAGCAAAAAAATTTATACACAGCAGTGGCAGGGAGGTCATGATGCTGGGCATCCGCATGAAAGGGGCCCGTGGCCTCATCCTGTATTTTGATGAGTTTATCATCCCCGAAGGGGGAAAACTGTATATCTATTCCCGCGACCGGAGCCATCTCACCGGTGCCTATACTGCTGAAAGCAACCGCCTGGGCGGGTATTTCGCAGCAGAAATGGTCGAAGGCGATGAGATCATCATCGAGTATGATGCCCCGGAAGGAAAACCGGTCGATCCCATGATCAGTATCTACCAGGTGCATTTTGTTTACCGCGATCCCTCAACTTTCCTGAAGGGGGAGTCGGGGCCATGCGAAGTGAATGTCAACTGCCCCGAAGGCCAGGCCTGGCAGAGTCAAAAAAGAAGCGTGGCCAAAATCGTCCTCAAATCAGGCCTGGGTTCCTATCTGTGTACCGGGACGCTGGTTAACAATACCCGGCAGGACAGTACCCCCTATTTCCTTACGGCCCGGCATTGCGGCAGTAATGCTTCCATCAGCGATTATTCGCAGTGGCAGTTCTTCTTCAATTATGAATCCCTTACCTGTGAGAACCCTCCCGAAGATCCCCCTTCAAACAAGATCACGGGATCGACGCTGCTTGCGGAGGCACCCGATGATATTTCCAGCGGATCCGACTTCAAATTGTTATTGCTGAGCCAGAAGATCCCTGATTCCTATAACCCTTACCTGGCGGGATGGGACAGAAGCGAACTGCCGGCACAGCATGGTGTGGGCATCCATCATCCTAAAGGTGATATCAAGAAGATCTCCACCTTCACAAATCCTCTTGTTTCGACGGAATACGGAGTGACGGCAGCCAATCCGGATGGTTTATACTGGAAAGTGGTCTGGGCTGAAACCGAAAACGGTCACGGCGTTACGGAAGGTGGCTCTTCGGGCTCCCCGATCTTTAACCAGAACGGCAGGGTTGTCGGAACCCTCACCGGCGGCGGGGCCAGTTGCAATGCGCCTACCGCCCCCGACTATTATGGCAAGTTCTCCTATCACTGGTCTTCGAACGGAAGCCCGGGAGGTGCGCAGCTCAGGCCCTACCTCGACCCCGACAATACCGGGGTAACAGGCATTGACGGGTTTGGGTATGGAAACCTTCTCAGTGCAAATTTTAAGGCCGACACCACCACCATCAGCCTTGGGGGAAAAATCAATTTCATCGACCAGTCAACCGGCATTCCCCTCGAATGGGAATGGAGTTTCCCGGGTGCGGTACCGTCTTCCTTCTCCGGCCCCTATCCGGCACAGATCGCCTACCAGGACTATGGCACCTATGATGTAAAGCTGATCGTCAGCAACGGACAACAGAACGATACCATTGTGAAGAAGGATTATATTCGGGTTATCCCGAACCTCTATCCGAACCCTGCCCGGGAATATGTGGTGCTTGACTTTGGAAACAGGGAGCTTGCATTTATAGAGGTTGCTGTTTACAACCTGAACGGATCACTTTTGAAGGAATTCAGAAAGGATGAGATCGTAACGGGAATCTATAGGATCCCGGTGGCTGACCTGAATGCCGGTAATTATATTTTCAGGGTCACGACCAATATTATGGAAACCCCGATTCCGCTGATCATCTTCTGATCAGGGGCTACATTTTCTGGTGTGTGGTGTAAGTGTCCCATTTTTTAATCACCTCCTGCATGTCGGCGGGTAATTCCGAGTCGAAGAACATCTCTTCGCAGCTCAGCGGGTGCCGAAATCCCAGTGAACGTGCATGAAGTGCCTGGCGTGGAAGGGCGGCAAAGCAATTGATCACAAACTGCCGGTATTTTGTAAAGGTTGTACCTTTCAGGATGCGGTTCCCGCCGTAGGCTGCATCGTTGAACAGCGGATGCCCTGCATATTTCAAATGTGCCCTGATCTGATGTGTCCTGCCCGTTTCCAGGGTGCAATTGAGCAGGGTTACATAGTTGAACCTGCGAAGTACCTCCCAGTGGGTGACGGCATGTTTACCCGTTTCACCATCTTCAAATACGGTCATCACCTTCCTGTTTCGGGGGCTGCGCCCGAGGTTTCCTGTGATGGTGCCCGAATCTTCCTCCATGTCGCCCCATACCAGCGCATTGTATTTGCGGTTGATACGGTGATGGTAAAAGTCCCTTGCCAGGATGGTCTGGGCCATCTCATTTTTTGCTGCCAGCATGATGCCCGAGGTGTCCTTGTCGATGCGATGGACCAGAAAGGGTAATGCTTCGGGGTCGGAAGTCGTTCTTCTCAGGTGATGGGCCAGTGCATTCACCAGGGTGCCGGTATAATTTGCATAGGCGGGATGCACAACCATGCCGGCGGCCTTGTTGATCACCAGGATGTCGTCATCTTCATAAACAATGTCGAGGGGAATATCTTCGGGCAGGATCTCCTTGTCGCGTGGAGCTTCGGGCATTACCACCGAGATCATGTCGCCTGGTTTGACCCTGTAATTTTGTTTTACCGCCTGTTCGTTCACCAGTATGCAGCCGGCCTTTGCTGCCTGCTGAATCTTGTTCCTCGAGGCATTCTCGATACGGGTCATCAGAAACTTGTCGATGCGTAGCAGGCCCTGGCCCGGGTCGGCAACAAAACGGAAATGCTCGTACATTTCCTGTTCCTGCTCCATCAGCTCATCCGCTTCGTGCATCATGCCTGATCACTGGTTAATGAGGATTTTTCTGACAGCATGGATGCTGCCGTCATCACTATGGATATGTACGAGATACATGCCTTTCTGTAAATGGCCCAGCATGGTTTCACTGCTGAATGCCTGGGTGTGCACCATCCTGCCCAACATGTCATGAATGGTTATTGTTAACCCTTTGTTTTCGTTTGAGTGAATGTCCAAAACGCTGTTGTCGATATACATGATGCCGTTTAGGAGAGGATTGGGATAAATCCGCCAGGCTTCATTTATCATGTTGTTATCCTTAACAATAAAGGGATCGTAATACTGGTAGAGTACAGGTCTCATCAAAAGCGAACCCTGGTATGCCGAGGGTTCCCATTCTCCGCTGACATTATAGAAAAGGTTTGCCGAAGCGTCATTGTAGGTGTCGAAGCCAACATTCAGGTTGTCGGGTGTGGTCTGCTCCCATCCGATAAAAAAGGTGCCGATGACCGGAACGGGCGGGTCAATCTCATATATATGCATGCGGTATAATTCATCGCTGAATTTTGGTTTCAGGTTTTCCTTCTCCCATATCACATTTCCGGGCCTGCCATTGTTGTTGTCCCATACTTTCAGCGTAAAAAACTGATCGTTCTGGTTATTCTGAACGCGGTTGAAGAACATGGCAATTCCTTTGAGTGAATCGGCAATGTTCAGTGAAAATCTTAATCCAACCTGGCCTCCGGACAGGCTGAGGCCATATCCCACTTCAGGGGTGCCGTCATCGTAAGCATAGTAATTATAGAATTTCTGGATAAAACCGATGGTATCCCCAAGATCGGGATTACTCTGGTCGCGGATCACATGCCTGATGCGGTAGCTGCTGCTGTCGGTCTGGCTGCTCAGTGGGAAAAGAAAGGTGCGCGGCGGACAGGCATGCTGGGGCACGTTGGCGCAGCTCTGGTAACCGCTGCTGATAAACGGGTAAAGATTGGCAAAGCCACCGTTGTAAGTCGTGGTATAGGGGCCTCCCGCTTCGTCAACGAGGTATTCGTAGTAAACATTGAAGGTGTCGGCACTGAGGTTGGTAATAAACAACTCTAGTGAGTCCTTAAGCTGGTTGGTCGGGTCGTTGCGGTATTGCCTGAGAGGCATGGAGGTAAAATCTTTAAGAAAGGAGGGGGCTCTTTCGGCAAAGGTAATGGACCTGTACAGGCTGTCTGCCGCCGACCGGTTGGTGTTCAGGTATATGTAATCGATATTCCATTGGTCGCAGTTTGCCCGCCAGCTGGGATTGAACTCGCTCGACAGGCTTGCGTAATTGTAAAAACGGAAAAAGAAATTTTTTCTGTAATAACGGGCGCTGTCGCTGACAGGAATGAGAACCTGCCTGCAGTAGGTGTTGTAGGTATCGTAGAAGGATTCAAGTGACATCCCCTCTGTGGACCATATATGTTCCCACTGAATAGCCGGGATAAATACCGAATCGCAGGGCAGGGTTATCACGTCGCCCCATACGATGGTGTCGTAGTTGATGAGATATATTCCCTGATTACACTGAGGCGGTGCAAAAATGGTGTCGAGCGGAAAGATGGTGTCGCCCGGACCTGAAAGGTAATTACTAGCCGAAACGGTGATGGAGTCGACATAGGCAAATACGGAGTCGCCTGCAAAATAGCCGAATTGCAGAACAAGCGAGTCAAAGGGTTCGGGTTGGTTCCCCCTTCCCTGGGGCTGGTAATAAAAGCTGAAGTAAACAGAATCGGCTACCGTAACAGCCCTTGTCTCCCCCGGCAGGAAAAGGGAGTCGAGCCGGATGGGCCGGGAAGTAAGGTGGTCGGCAATAAATGGGAAGGTGCTGGCATTGGCATAAAGCCTGCCATATTCATCAATGGCATCGAGGGTGGCAACGCCAATATTAACCGAGCGGTAGGCAAAATCATCATTGATAAAGGCATCCCTGTCGGTAAACAGGGCAGTATCAGGGAAAATCTGCTCCGTATGAAAATCAGTGAATACAGGTAGTATGATGGGAGTCGGATAGCCTGTTTCAAAGGATCTTTCAGGGCCGCTGATCATATTTGCCTTCAGCTCATGCAGTATCCTCGGATTCTGGTATAATCCCATAAGCTGTTCCTGGCCGGTCGAAGCTTGCCGGACCAGCAGAAAGGCAATCAATAGGATGAAGGTTCGTATCATGTTCTGTTTATTTCATCATTTGAAATTAAAACTCCGGTAAAACGCCGCTGATTGTATCAATCACGTACAGGGTGTCGGGCCTGAGCCGGTCGATCAGGGCCTGGAAATCGAAATAAAGGTCTGATCGAAGGGAAATATCAATGGTATTGCCCTTGAAGGATAAAGCATTGTCTGACCATGCGGGATTTTGCCTGTATACCCTTGCATGCCTGGCATCCTCCTCATCGAGGTAGTAAACGGTTCCGAGGTTGAAAGAAGCGATATTGATCGCATCCTTTGCCTCCCTGAAAGTCAGTCCGGCCAGGAATGGAACCGGTACATAATGGCCCCGGCCAAGGCCAACCACCAGGTCAATGGCCGCTCCTTTCTCGATAATGGTGCCCGGTTCGATCACCTCGTCATCGAATAATTGTTCAAGGATGGCATTTCCCGCAAAATCTTCCACATATTGAAGGCTGTTTACCTCCAGCCCTTTCGACCTGAGGGTATTCACCGCTTGTCGCAGGCTCAGATCGATCAGGTCGGGCATCTCCACCTTTTCTGCCGAAAATGCTACGGTAGTGACGTAAACCTTGCGGTTTTTCTTAACCATCGAACCTGCCGGCGGGTTTTGTATAACCACCGAGCCCTTTGGGTTTGAATTGTCAAAAATGGAATCGATCACCACAAACTCATATAGCTTGTGATAATTTTCATTTTCAATATCTGCTATGGTTTTTCCGGTCAGGTCAGGGAGAATATAGGTGTCGCCATGATCAGTATAGACCTTGATGAACTGCAGGGCTAAAAAAAACAGGATGATGGTCAGCAGCACGCTTAGCCCCAGGTGCAGATAAAACTTTTTTTTGAAGAGGAAACCGACAAAAGACATGTGGCTGTTTGTGTTAAATTCCGGATATTTGCAGGCAGCAACCGGTTTTGCAGATTTAACTGCAAAACCCGGCGGATATTGCCTGAAACAGGCAAAGATATGAATTAATTATATAAATTTATCGGATACTGGCGTTATCAATAGGTTATGCATGAACGGATGCAGGTTCCGGCTTTCAGAAGAACAGCTGTGCTAATCTTTAATTCCGACAGAAGAAAAAGAATATAATCATGATAAAAAGGGTAGCAATTGCCGCAGGTGGTGACTCAGGTGAGTATGAGGTCTCTCTGAAAAGCGCCGAGATCGTCAGACAGAGCCTCGATCCGGAAAAGTATGATGCATATCTGCTGATCATACGCGGCGGCCAGTGGTTTTTTAGCGGGAAGGGAGCCAAACAGTATCCGGTCAATAAGGATGACTTCAGCCTGATGGTCGAAGGCAGGAAAATTACTTTTGATGTTGTTTTTATTGCCATTCACGGTACCCCGGGTGAAGACGGGAAACTGCAGGGATACTTTGACATGCTGGGAATTCCATACACCTCCTCCGGGCAGGTCACCTCGGCCCTGACTTTCGATAAAGACCTTTGCAAACGTGTTGTCGCTTCCCTGGGGATCCGCGTTGCCCCTTCCATTACACTTGGACGAGCGGACTCATTTGATACAACTGATATTATCAATACAGCAGGCCTTCCCTGTTTTGTCAAGCCCAACAAAGGGGGGTCGAGCGTGGGCATGTCGAAGGTAAGCAAGGCAGAAGATCTGGCCGGTGCCATCCACAGGGCCCTTGCAGAGGATGACCAGGTAATGGTTGAAGCGTTTATCCCGGGTCGTGAGATAACCTGCGGGGTCATTACCAGTGGGAAGGGCATACAGTCCTTGCCTGTTACCGAGATCATCACCAGAAATGAGTTTTTTGATTATGAAGCGAAATATACGGATGGCGTAACGGATGAGATCACCCCTGCCGACATCCCCTCCGAAATCAGCCTCCAATGCCGCCAATTGTCCGAAATGCTTTACCGCAAGCTTAACTGCAGGGGTTTTGTGCGTTGCGATTATATTTACAACAATGAAGGCATGTTCTTCCTCGAAGTGAATACGGTACCCGGCCTTTCCCCAAACAGTATCCTTCCGCAACAGGCCGGGGCTGAAGGCATCAGCCTGCAACAGCTTTTTTCCATGGCCATTGAACAGGCCCTGAGGGATTAGGTTTTTTCTGCTTTCGAGAGATAGGAAATCAGTTTACGGCTGGCTTTACCCCTGTGACTGATCTGATTTTTGAGCGCAAGTGGCATTTCTGCGAAACTTTGCCCGTGTCCGTCGGGAACAAATACCGGGTCATAGCCAAAGCCTTCTTTTCCCTTCCTTACATGAATGATCCTGCCTTCTGCAATGCCTTCGAAGTGTTTGATAATTCCATTGGTCATCAGCGAAATAACGGTTCTGAATCTGGCGCTGCGATCCGTTATGCCTTCCATTTCCCTGAGCAGCCGGTCTATGTTTTTTTCTGAATTCCCCTCTTCTCCGGCATAGCGTGCCGAGAATACCCCGGGCCTTCCTCCCAGCGCTTTTACCTCCAGGCCTGTATCATCGGCAAAGCAGTCGAGCCCGTATTTTTCATAAACATAGCGTGCTTTCAGGTCGGCGTTTCCTTCCAGGGTTAGTGCCGTTTCTTCAATTGCTTCAACACAGCCGATATCATGAAGCCCCAACAGCATATATCCCTGCGGAATGATCTTTCTCACCTCCTCAAGCTTATGCCGGTTCTGTGTGGCGAAAACGAGTTTTTTCTTCATAGTTTCTTAAATAGAAAAAGGGGGAACCCAAAGGTATCATGGTTCCCCCTGTTTTGTCAGCCGATTAATAAAATCCCGCAATTAAATAATATCGAAGTTGGTTTTACGGGTATTGAATGGCTGCATAATCGGTAATGTTCACCTGTGGCAGTGAGGCACCGTAGGCCTGGTTGATGGCCTCAATAAAAAAATGTGCCACCATGGCATTTCCTACGGGGGTCAGATGTATGCCGTCGAGTGAGAAAATATTACCCTGCACAAAGGTGGCATTCAGTTCCACGCCGTCGATGACCAGGCCTTCGCTTGATAATGTGCTCATGGCTTTGTTCAGGTCGACATGGGCCAGGTTGTTCAGCACACTTACATCCCTGATCTTATCATTGAAGGCATTGACGGCATTCTCGATATTGTCAATTTCCTGGCCAATCAGCGTGAACCGGGATGGAATGGGCTTTTGTGAGCCCCAGCCGGCGCAGTAAAGGGAATCCTGCGGACACGAGAGCAATATCAGTTCACCGGCAGCGATCTGCCTGAATCCTCCCAGCAGGTTGAACGGATGGTTGGTATCGGCAATGATGAACGCATTGTAACCGGCGCTGAATTCAATTTTTGGCACCGGAAGCTGAAACTGGTCGATGGCAGCATTGTAGGGTGCGTAAGCGGTATTGAGCTGACCGGCCTGGTCTGCATCGAGTTGCAGTGCGTTATATTTCACGGTAGTGAAGAAAGGGATGCTGGTAATATCCGGAATATTGGCAACAGCCCCTTTCTGGTTACCGGCTGTCATACTTGCGATAATGGCATCATAGGCACCGCTGAATTGTTGTTCGGGTGTGATGGCAGTGGTCGGGTTCATGGGGTTGACCTCGCCTCCGGCAAGTGCATATCCGAGTACATCGTTGTTCCCGATCCACAGGCTGAAGAAGGTGAAAGGCAGCTTATCCGCTTCACCGATGATTGCATCTGTCAGGGGGTTTTCGGCAAAACGTCCGTAATAATTATTAAGTTGACCGTACCCGGGGAAGAGCAGGTCAACCGACCTGGCGCCGGGAACGCCGATATTGTTAAAAGGCCCCTGCGCCGCCACCGAAGTGGTGAGTGCCAGGAAAAGTTCCTGCTGGTTGGCGTTTGGATCGGCCAGGACCGGGCCCAGCGAGGTCCTGCCCAGGCAATCCTGCCTGTATCCCAGTACATATTTCGTATTCAGAACAGGTGTAAGGCCGGTACCGCCTATGCCTACTCCCATTTCGGTGTTGATCAGCGGCTGATTGAATTCGCCTCCGCCAACAGTTTTAAACTGCATGGCAAGGATATTGGGAAAGGAGTTTTCCTGCCCTGAAGTGTATAAGGCACCGTCGGCAAAGCCGGCAGTGAGGGAGTTTCCGGCTGCGAGGTAAACTGAAAAGTCGGCCGTGCCCTTGTTCGCGTCAAATTCGTCAATTTCAGGCTTGCAGGAAGCAATCGCAGCGATGATGATGATCAATATATAATATTTGTATTTCATGGCTAAGTGCTTTTAAGTTAGAAATTATAACTGAGACCGATTCCCGGAATTGCCGTGATGACTTTATACTTTCCGCCGAAATTTGCCGGTTTGTACCACTTCTCTGTTTCCAGACCGTGTAACTGTATATAGGAAAGGTCAATGCTCAGGTTTTTCACCGGGGCAATGCTAACACCCAATGTCCATCCTATGGTGTTCAGGCTCACGGTTTCGGGGTTGAAGTAGTCGTCGTTGGTCGGTGAGGGGTCGTAATATAAACCGGCCCTGAAAGTAAAGGTGTTGTTCATGGCATACTGTGCGCCAATACGCCCGATCAGAGAGTTTTTGTATTCCCTGGGGTTTGCCGAACCAAGCAGTTCATTCTGCTCTTCGAATGTAAATTCCAGCTCTTCATAAATGCTCCACATCACGTAGTTCATTTCAAGGGCCAGTGTGAATTTTTCCGTGAATTCATATGCAATGCCGATGTCAAGGTTGGCAGGCATGGGAAGTTCGGCATTGAATTTGTTTTTTTCGGGGATGCTTGATGAAAGGGCAGCGGGTACATTGAAAGTGGCATCGCCCCCCTCAACTTTCATCATTATCTGGGAACGATAGTCAATCCCGATGCTGAGATTTTCCACCGGTCTTACCATCACACCTGCATTGAAACCGATGTTGCCGGCTGTCCCGCTCAGTTCCACCGAGGAGTTGTCATTGTATGGCAGGGCCTTGTTCAGGTCAACTTTTCCATAGGCATACACAAACCCGGCGCCGATGGAAATAAACTCGTTGATCTTATAGCCAATGGTTGGTTGAAAGTAGATGGCCGAAAGCGAAATGTTCTGTATCAGGTAGCGACCGGCCCAGTCGTCATCCCATTTGGCTGAACTGCCAAAGGGGGTATACACGCCAAGACCGATAGACAGCTTGTCGGTGATCATGCCGGCTCCGTAAAAATAGAAGGGAGTACCTGTCGGGTTATCGGTGCGTGCCTGGTAATCGGTGGCATTTTTCTGAAACACGGCATTGGCCATAATTCCGCTTACACCCGCGGAAAAACTGAATTTCGTTTCCATCATCGAGAGGCCGCCGGGATTATAGAAGATACTGCTTGCACCCAGCGCAAAGGGGGAACCTACCAACCCCATTCCGGTTTGTTTCTGTCCCTGCAGCCTGACCTGGTAGCCACCGGCAGTGGCAACCCACGACATCATCGTTACAAGGAACACAAATAATAATAGTCTTTTCATGGTGAGTTTTTTGGTTAATAATAGCGGCAAGATAGAAAAAATTTTAACAAAAAATTAATATCGAAAAAAAAGCATTCTTATATGTGTGTGATTTTTCAGAACCTGGCGGTCAGGCCAAAATGCACCTTTGCAGTCTTAAACTGCAGGGGTTGCCCATATCCGCTGCCAAGGGCATAGCTCAGGTTAAAGATACCGGCCCTGGTTTCGAAGCTTAGGCCGGCACCAAAGCCATAAGGGGTGTCATTCATGTATCCCGAATATAAGCGTTGTTCATAAAATGCCCCGTCGAAGAACAGCTGAAAAAAAGAGTTCCTGTCGAAAAGGAAACGAAATTCGAATGTCATGACTGAATACAGTGAAGCAGTGATTGCTTCCTCATCAAATCCCCTCAGGCTTTTCAGCCCGCCGATGCGGAAGAGCTCATTGCTGAATAGGTTTTTATTTTCCAGGTACCCGCTTTTATTAGCGATCATGAATGTTGTCTTCATGAACAGGGGAATGAAAAGCCGCGCATTCAGCCTGAGTTTGTATATGCTGCTGCTAAGCGGGATATCTTCGTATAGCTCCTGTTTGATCTCATCATTTTTCCTGATCTTTCTGCTGCCGGTTGAGCCACTGAAATCCAGGCCAAAGCCCTTGCGCGGGTTAAAGCGGTAATCGAGCCTGCTGTAAAAAAGCTGGAGACCATACATATTCGATGTAACGCCGGCATATTCGGGAAGCGTACTTAGCGATTCGAGCCCCTCGCTGCTCAAAAGGCTGGATCGCTGGTTTTCGTAAAAGGCCATCACATGGTTATTGCCGCTGAACAATACCTGTATACCCAAATTATTGGCCAGGGTGAGGTAAGATGTGTCTTTTTTGAATAACTGCAATTTATAGTCGAATCCGAATGGTGTTGAGAACAGGAAAGGGTAATTAAGGTGGATATTCAGGTCCTGGCTCTGGGCTTCCAGTTTTCGCCAGTTAAAATCGATGAGCTCGCCACGGTTCAGAGCATTGAGAAGTTTCAGTTTTACATCGCCCGTCAGGAGCAAACCTCCGCTGGTAGTCTCATTCGGTGCAATCCCGATGATGCCGTCGAACTGGCTGGCACGCTGCTTGTCAAGGTAAAGAATGATCTTTGCCTTTTCATCTATGAATGCCACTTCGGGCGGACGTATCATTTGCAAATATGGCAATTCGCCCAACCTTCTTTCCATCTTCATGACCCGTCCCTCATTGTATAAATCACCCGCTTTTATCCTGAGATAATTGGTGATGTAGTTAATATGCAGATTCGAACTGCCTTTTACCATGATGGAGTCAATGCTAACTTTATGGTGTAAGTCAAGTTTCAGGCTTGCCGAAATACTGTTGTCCGGTTCAATGCGGATGCTGTCGAGCTGCACACTGGCAAAGGGGTAACCATTATTTTCACAGTAACGGAGAATGCTTTCAGCGAGCCTTGTAATTTCCTTCCGCTTGAAAGGCCTGTTGCTGTATAGGCGCTCCTTATAGCCACTTTGGGCCAGTATGTTGGGGTCGGCGTTGCCCGGCCTGATCATGGAAAGGGTATAGATATCACCCGTGTAAAGCCACGCTGAAACTGAAAGGGAGTCCTCTTTTACGGAATCTATGCTTGCTGTCAGATAACCTTTGCCGAAATAGTACTGTAAAACCTTGTTCAGTTCCTTGTGTGCGCTCAGGGTTCCGGCAGGCCTGGCATTATAGTTCAGGCGCTTCATGTTTTGCATGGTATTGCTGTCGGCAGGGAGTATGCTCAGCGAAAACTGCTGGCTGAAGGCCATCTGCTGCAACAGCAACATAAAAGTGAGCAGCCATATGAATAATGCTTTGGGCATTCTTTCTTTACTATAACGGATAAACGACAAGCCGGCAGGATTAGTCTATTTTCCAGTCGATTTCGGGGTTGCCGGTCTTACGTAATATTTGGTTGGTCTTTGAAAAATGCCTGCAACCAAAAAATCCTCTCTGGGCGGACAGGGGAGAGGGGTGTGCAGCCGTCAGTACATAATGCCGTGTGCTGTCGATCATTGCCCTTTTGGCAATGGCATAGTTACCCCAAAGCAGAAAGACCAGGCCGTTTTTTCCTGCGAAAGGATGCGGATAACCGCGTCGGTAAACTCCTCCCAGCCTTTGTTCTGATGAGAACCGGCTGTATTGGCGCGCACCGTAAGGGTGGCATTGATAAGCAGAACCCCTTGCCTTGCCCACTTTTCAAGGTTCCCGTTTTTTGGGATGGGATGGCCCAGGTCGTGCCCGATCTCTTTAAATATGTTTAACAGGGAAGGTGGTTTCGGGATCCCATCCGGGACCGAAAAACAAAGGCCATGTGCCTGCCCCGGGCCGTGATAGGGATCCTGTCCGATGATCACCACCTTAACCGCTTCAAAGGGCGTATGGTCAAATGCGGAAAAGATCATGGATCCTGGCGGGTAAACTTTATAATGTTGCTTTTCAGCGATCAGGAAATTTTTCAGCTCAATGAAATAGGGCGACTGGAATTCATTGGCTAAACGGGTTTTCCAGCTTTCTGCAATTTTGGGATTTACAGGGGTATCAGTCATTTTCTTGTTATTCTTGAAAGCAGTGGGTCAATTGTTGTTAAAAAAAGGCTATCTGTAAGGGTTCTAAAGTTGTTGGAAGCCGGGTTTCATTTGTTCGGGATTTCTGACCAAGGCCGGGAATATGCCAGTTATGCTTCAAAATTCTGAGCCGGGGTTTCCATGCATTTATTCCTGCATAAACAACAATATTTCATTTTTTTTGTTATTATTACGAAATGCAGTTATATTTGTGACCTTAACGATTGAAATTCAAAAGCATGTTTAAAAATATTAAAAAAATTGCAATCATCGCTTCGGCCTTGGTATTATTTGCAATACTGGCCTCTTCCTGCCAGACTAATGAACGTTGCGCTGCTTACGGTGAATCATATAAATACCAACGGGAACAAAACTACTGATCACCTGTTTCTCTATTGGTATACCGGTGCCGGCAGCATATTAAAAGCCTGATCGTCCATGACATCATCGGTAAAAAACATACTTCTTGTTACCCTCCTTATCATGGCGGGTTTTTTTGTTTATGGACAGGAACAAACCGCCGGGCCGGAGCGAAAGGAAAAGGACCATCAGGCCGTTTATGATTCGATTTCCGAAAGGGTACTGCTCAGAAGAGAGTTTGCGGGCGGTTTGCTTTTGCACTCGCGCGGCTGGGGCTTCCATTTCAGAAAAGGCAGGAATATCAGTTTTTTTAAGTCCCTGCATTGGGAAGTTGATGCGGTCAGCATGAAGTCGCCCAAACAGATCAAAACGATCAATCCCTATTTTACGAATTCAAAAAGTTACGTTTACGGCAAGTTGAACTACATGTATGTGATACGTGCCGGCCTGGGCTATAAGCGCCTGCTTAACCGTAAGCCCTACTGGGGCGGTGTTGAGCTCCGGTTTTCTTATTTCGGGGGTTTCTCCCTGGCACTGGCCAAGCCCGTGTATCTTTATATCATGAATGATTCGGTGGAAACAGATGATTTTACCATTGATATTGAAAAATATGATCCGGAAATTCATGGTCTTGATAACATTTATGGCAGGGCACCCTTTACCCATGGCATCGGCAATACGACCCTGCATCCGGGTCTTTACCTGAAGACCGGTTTGAACTTCGAGTTCGGTGAATACAATACTTCAATAAAAGCTGTGGAGGTAGGTGCCATTCTCGATTATTACCCCATACCGCTTTCCATTATGGCCTATGAACCCAGGCAGTCATTTTTCCTGACCTTCTATCTGGGGTTCAGCATCGGAAAAAGATATGATTAAAAAAGGCCGCCCGGAGGCGGCCCTTTTTTTTACCTGTGAATGGTTATTTTTTGTGAATAGGTTTGCGTTCCGTTTGTGAGCCTCAGGATATAAATGCCGTTGGCCAGTTTGCCCATGTCAAAAGAATGGATGGTATTGCCCTGTACAATATTTATTTCAGCCTCCAGGTGGATCTGGCCGAGAAGGTCCATAACATGCATTTTTACCAAAGGATTGTCCGTTTCCCTGATGTCGATATGCAGTGTCCCGCCTGTGGGGTTTGGGAAGATGTTGATATTTCCGGCATCAAAGGCAGTTTCACCAATCCCGATCTCCTCTTCGGTGGTAAATGACCATACATCGCTCCATTGTGTGGTATCAAGGGCGTGTACTGCGCGGCACCTCCAGTAATAGCTCGTGCCTTTTTCCAGAATTACGATAACCTGGTAGAAATTGTCGCTTCCCGGAATCGTGTCGTCGCAGCAGGGGTCGGTAAATGCCGCTGAGGTATTATATTGTATCTGGAAATAATTAACCCCGGTTACAGGCGCCCATTCCAGGCGGGGATTGATCGGAGTGCCTGTAGCTTCATTGGCTGGTGACGTCAGGTTAACCGTGTTGATGACGGTAAAGTTCCTTACTTCAGACCAAACGGTGGTGTCGTTTGCATGATTGGCCCTTACACGCCAGAAATACTGATTGCCAAAGTGAAGGTATCCGTCAGTGGTATATGACAATCCTTCAATGATCATAGAAGTGGCATCGTTAAAGCCATCATTGTCGGCTATTTGTATCGTATAATTAATAACACCGGGGATGGCCTTCCATGTCAGATCATTTTTCAGGCCCAGGTCAACTGAATTATTATTGGGTTTGTCGAGTGTAACGGTTTCAAGAACAGTAAATTTCCTGACCTCTGACCAATCACTGACATCTTCGGCGTGGCCGGCTCTTGCCCTCCAGTGATACTCTTCTCCAAAGAGCAGGAAACTGGCATTCACCTCATAAGACGTATTTGTTTTATGGAAAAGCGCCGGGCTGTCGAAATTAGCGGATGTGTCTGCTTCAAACTCAAAATAGTCCACGCCTGTGATAATGACAGGGCCAATCCTGTCCCTGCAGGCAAGCAGAACGTTCGGGTTTTGGTTAGAGGCATTGGCATTGGGCTTGTTCAATGCCGGTGCGTCGAAGACCGTGAAAGAAGATATCTCGGACCAGCCGGAAACATCATCGCCTTCAATCGCCCTTACCCTCCAGAAATATTCCTGGTTAAAAAGAAGATTTTCCATCTGGATACCCGTAAACTCGGTCAGGTCAAAAACAACCGGTGTGTCAAAGGCATCGGTTATGTCGAGCTGGAGTTCGTATTGCACTATACCGCCCGTACCTGCAACAGCTCCCCAGTTGAGGATAACGTCAGGCATCTGTCCGCTGGCACCATTGGATGGTTCCTGTGGATTGGGTGGATAGACCCTGTCCTGGGCAGATAAACCGGTGATGGCGATCACCATGATTATAAGCAGCGTGGATAACAAATTTTTCATCTTGTTCATTTTTATAATGCGTTTGTTTTTTTTATTTCTGATATGATCATGTTACTGTACAACGATGAACTTCCCTGTGTCGATCCTCTTACCGGTATTGATACTGATCACATAGCTGCCTCGTGGCAGGTTTCCGCAGTTGAGCCGGTATTGGTTGTGGCCGGGTGCCTGTTGCAGTAATTGTTCACTGATCAGCATCCTGCCATTCAGGTCGAACACGGCGATATTCACATTCGATCTTTCATCAAGCGTATATTCCACGGTTGCTGTATGGCTTACCGGGTTGGGATAGATATTCAGGGATGAAGCATTGATCTCCGGATCTGGAGTGAATATGCCAACGGGTTTCTGGTATTTTTGATTATAGAATAACCCCCTTCCATAAGTGGCGGCATAGATCACGCCATAATTTTCAGTGCCGGGATAGGTCATGGTGAGGGTGTCTAAGCCGTTCCAGAATTTGATCTCCACCTCTTCTTTTGCGATCAATTGCTGTTTCAGTTTGAATACCTGCACATCGCCGATATTGTTTTCTATCGAACTCCAGCTTGGACTTCCGCTATTGATATTTTCAGAGATATAGAGGCCCATGTCGGTACCAATCATCACTGTGTTGGGGTTGCTCATCTCGATCAGTGATGAGAAGACCGGCATTTTGGGAAGGTTGGATTGTACAGATGTAAACACAGGCTCCGCGTCAAGCGCGTTGTTCGAACGGAATACGTAATGGTCGTTGCCGTAATTACCCATGGTGACGATCACATGGGCGGGATTTTGAGGATCAACGGCCACTGAAGTTATAACCTGGGTGTTTTGCGCCTGCGTAGCAGGATCGATCAGTGGTATGAAGGATGTTGCAATGATACAGTAAGGACTGTTCACATCAGCGCGGTCGTAGTCGTAGGCATATTTTATATTTGCGATCCTGTAAAGAAAGCCCTCTTTGGTACCGATAAAAAGATAATTTGCATCGGCCGACATGCCCATGGACAGGGGTACTCCTTCGAAATCCGATTTGGCTTTGCTGGCAATATTGTACCAGACCGGTTCGCTGGCAAAATCAAGCAGGTCGGTCGACAGGAAAACATTATCGGTTGTGGCCAGGAAGAATTTGGATGAAACGATGTCTTTTACCCTGAGCGTATCGTTCGGATTAAGGGTTACGGGTAGAGTGTATTCGAAGGGATAGTCCCTGTTTTGGCTGTGAACCATCACTTTGGTGCCTGAAGGAAGTTCTTTGTTTGCAATGAAATCAACGGAGTCTCTGCTGTATTCATTTTCAAAGCTTTCCCAGTAAAGGCATGGTGTGATAAATGCCGTGGCCGGTACCTGGACGGCTGCGGGGAGGAAGGTGTTGGAAAAGTTGGCGCCTTCATCTTCCGATCTTCTGAAAAATTCGCCGGGAGTACGGGTATAGAGGAAAACCATCGGGTCGATGGCAGAGATGAAGCACTCGCCCCCGTTGCCTCCGCTTGGGAAGTATCCCGACCATATCTGGGTGCCGTATTTGGCTGTTGCGGGATTGCTGTGCCCGTTTATAAACTGTGTGCCGGCTCCATGTGCGCCACCTGCAACTTTTTTGATCTTACCGCTGATGGCAACAGTAGAGAACTGGGAAGTATTGTAAGTTTTATTCCGGAGCACATAGGTGTTAAAATCAGGATTGATATCGGCCTGTGAAATACCCCCGTCGTGACCTATGAAAAACTGGTTTGAACTTCCAGGCCTGAAAACATAGGTGTGGTGGTTTTGCTGCACATATTGCGGGAAGAACTCGGGCGGGATGGTTCCATCCGATTTGCGTGTCCATTCAAAGAATCCCGTTTCATTGATCTTGTTGCCTTCCCAGAGGTTAATGCCTCCGAGCAGTATGCGGTCGGGGTTTTCAGGGAATACGGCCAGTGTATTGTTATAAAGGCCCCGGCCCTGGTTGACATTGTTGTCGGGGGAGAAAAAATTCAGGTTAACGCTTCCGCCCGGGGCAATGATCCTCCAGTTAATACCGCGGTCATCCGACCTGTAAACGTTTATCATACCCCCCAGGTTGTTAACAGCCGTAGCATAAAGGATGTCGGGATTGGAAGGGGCTATGGCGAATTCCACGCGCCCAACGTTTTCGTAGGGAAGGTTGAAAGTGTCGTAGGCATGAAGAACAAACTGGTTGGGCTGTCCGATATCGGAAATGTAGGCCAGTCCGTCAACACAGGCTGCCGTTATTCCGTCTGAACCGGTCTTCACGTCATATGAGTTCCCTGTAAGGTATGCTGTATCGCCTACTTTGGCCATATTCCAGCTTATACCCTCATCGGTCGAAAACCATAAACCGTTGTTGGTGGCGGCATAAACCACGTTGCTGACGGGGTTTACGGCCAGGCGGTTGACATAGGCAAAATTGGCCGTATCGTTGTTGGCTGCCGGGGCGGTTGCACCCAGAAGGTTGAAACTTTCACCATCGGTCGATTTATAGATCCCCGATCCGACAAAGGCTCCATTGTAACCCAGGTCCTGGAAAAGAGAATAATTCTGGATGGTAAAGCCTTCACCTGTACCTGCATAGAGGGTTCCATCCGGAGCCTGTGCGAGGCATGAAACATTCAGGTTGGTTTTTTCCCCATTCAGCTTGTACCAGATCAGGCCTCCGTCGGTGGATTTGTATAGCCCGCCGCTGACTGCACCGGCTATAATGGTATTCCCACCAGCATCGGTGTTGTCGAAAATCAATGCCCTGGTCCTTCCTCCAACATTGTTTGGCCCGAGGAACGACCAGAAAAAGTCTTCGCGACTGCCATTCTGTAAAGCGATTTTTTCGGCTTGTAACCTGGCGTTGATCACATCGGCTGGATCAAGGCTGCCGGTAAGCTGGTTGTTACGAAGCATGGCAAGGAAGGCTTCAGAAGCCATCGCTTCCTGCCCTGAATCATTATTTGCAGCCGGAAGAAAACCGGGCTTAATGATGGTGGCAGAGATCATGAAAGCTCCCAGCAGTACAACCAACGTAACAAGACTTAATGGTAAAACTCTACTTTTCATGTTAGTTAAATTTGATTTTTGGTATTAACGGAATATTAATTTTTCGTTAGCGCAATGTTAGTTAATGGTGGCACAAGTTACACCTTTTTTAACAATGAGCAAGAACGCATAGCTTAAAAATATTAACAAATATAGGATAAATTATTTTAAACTAATAAATAGCAAATATAAAAGATTATATAAAAAAAGCAAGACAGGTCAAGTTAGCGGCTGTTCAAAATCAGTTTACGGCCGGGGCTTTCGTTTCATATTTTGGCTTAATTTAGCGTCTCCGGTTCGCAGTAAACCATAAACACGGCATAATATGAAAACTACATCCTTTATTTTGCTTTTGGCTTTAATATGGGCCGCATCCGTATTTTTTCAGGCACCGGCCCGGGCAATGCAGCCCGGCCAGGATACGGCATACGTTTTTGAGACGCTCATTGAAATACCTGTTACAACGGTCAAAGACCAGCACCGTTCCGGCACTTGCTGGGCTTTTGCCGGCATATCTTTTATCGAAGCGGAGATCCTGCGCATCACGGGCAGGGACACGGATCTTTCGGAAATGTACATCGTGCGGCATGCATATGAAGATAAAGCTTCCGGCTATGTGAGGATGCATGGTAAATCGAATTTCGGGCCGGGAGGCCAGGCACATGATGTTACCAATGTGATCAGGAAGGCGGGAATTGTGCCCGAAGCTGTTTACCCGGGACTCTCATACGGAGAGGAGAAGCATGACCACGGGGAACTTGATGCGGTTCTCAAGGGATATCTCGATGCGGTGGTCAGAAAACGAGGGGGCAGGCTTACACCGGTATGGCACGAAGCCTTCGCTGCCATCCTGGACGTTTACCTCGGAAAAACCCCTGAGAAATTCGATTGGGATGGGAAAACCCTTGATCCGCTTTCCTTTGCCGCCGACCTCTCAATCGACCCTGATTCATACGTAGAGCTTACCTCCTATAACGCCTATCCCTACTATGAGATGGTCAAGCTTGAAATACCCGATAACTGGTCAAATGACTATTATTTTAATATACCGCTGAACGAATTTCTGGAGGTGATTGACCATGCACTCCTGAATGGTTTTACAATATGCTGGGATGGGGATGTCAGCGACAGGGGTTTTTCCCATAAACACGGTTTGGCCATACTCCCGGAAAAGAAGCTGGAAGACCTGGACGGTACGGAAAGGGCCCGCTGGGAAAAGCTCAGCGAAAGCGAAAAGGCCGGTGAACTTTATACGTTTGACAAACCCGTTAATGAGAAACAGGTGGATGAAGCCCTGCGCCGCGAACATTTCGACAACTACACTGCCACGGATGACCACCTGATGCATCTTACAGGAATGGTGAGCGATCAGAACGGAACAAGATACTATGTTATCAAGAACAGCTGGGATGATAACAGCAACGAAAGGGGCGGATATCTCTATATGTCGGAGGCTTATCTTAAACTGAACACTGTTGCGATCATGGTGCATAAATCAGCGCTTCCCCCGGCTTTGAGGAAAAGGCTGCCTTAACGGAAACCACTGGCCGGCCCGCAATGGTATCAGATGCGTTTTATGCTGCCTGCGGGAAGCCAGCCTGCACTGCCGTTTGCAATCCGGATATTGCACCAATCGTTGTGTTCATCCAGAATGTAAACCTTCGTCCCTTCGTGTATTACAAAGAGGTCCTTTCCCGCCTGACCAGGGGAGCTTTTAACCGTGATGGTGGGGTGAAAAACGATGGCTTCGAGTTGATTGGCCTCAACGCGGTATTTGGAATAGGTGATGCTGAAGGATGCCGCTGCCAGCAGCAACAATACTATACCGCTCCAGAATGAAATTTTTCGCAGGCTTACCCTCACCGACAGGAAGAAGATACCGGCAACGATAACCAGCAGGGAGAATAGCACGATGCCGGCGATGGTCCAGGTGTGGAGATTGAATGAATTCTTCAGCTGCTTCCACCATTTTACATAAAATATTTCCGGCACGGCCTCTATCTTGTCGATGATCATGCTGTTGGCGATGGCCAGGTTAAACTGTATGTCTTTGTCGCGCGGAGCAAGTACCCTGGCCTTTTCATAATACAGTATGGCCGATGGCAGATCGTTCAGCTTAAAATATGTATTTCCGAGGTTGTAATACAAGGCCGGCGATTCCCAACCGGTTTCAATCACCTTTTCATAGCGGGCCGCTGCTTCGTTGAAAAGGCCCTTGTTATATGCCGAATCGGCTTCAGCGATCAGGTTGGCGGGACCTGATCCGGCCATTAGCAGACCGGGTAATATGACGAGTATGATCAGTAGTTTTTTCATCGTTCCTTTGCCTGTTTCATATCATTCTCTCATGAACGCAATGCTCCTTCGATCTGGCTGATAATGCTGATGGAATCATTGTAAATATCATTCATGAGACTGGTGCTGTCGCCGGGAGCAAACCTGGCAAACTCACACTTATCCAGCACACCTGTAAAGCGTTCGATGATCTCCGGATTGACACCTTTTGCCGTGAGCCGTATATTAACACTTTCCATTGAAAGATCGGAGAGGGGTATGTTGAACTTGTCGCTCAGGTAACCCCACAGGGCACGTGAAATTTCAGCATAAAATGCTTCCGGCTTTTGTTCTTTCAGGAACTCCCTGCTTTTTTTAAGGTTTTTACGCGCTACCCGTGTTGCTTTTCTGTTTCTTACAAGTGCTTTGTTTAGCCTTCTTTTTCTTGCCCTTAAGATCATGAAGGCAAAAAAGAGCAACAAGGCCGGGGGCAGGGCCAAAAGGAGAAAAAACAGCCCTGAACCGAAAAGATAATGGTTTTTGAGCGACAGTGTGTGAGCGCCCGTCTTGATATAACGTATATCCTGTCCCAGGTAGCGGATGCCTTCCTGGTTCATGGTTCCGTAAGTGTAACCGGCAATATCCTGTTCGCCTTTTTCAACGGTAAAAGTGAAAGCTTTGGTGCTGAGCACATGATAACGGTTTGTGCCGGGGTCGAAATAACTGAATTCGACGGGGTCGATGGTGAATTCGCCGGCACTTCTCGGTATGGCCAGGTATTCATAGGTTCTGCTGCCCGATATTCCGGCAGGGGTAGTGCGGATATTTTTCGAGATCTTTGGCTCATAGGTCTCGAAATCGGGAGGCCAGTTGATCTCAGGTGTATTGATCAGTTCAAGGTTTCCGTTCCCGCTGATGACCAGCTTCAGCGTAATGGCATCGTTAACGCTGAGAACGCGCTGGTCGACACTGCCCTGAATGCTGAACCTGCCAACCGCTCCGCTGAACCCGGCGGGTTTGGTGTCAACCGGCAGGGGCTTTACTTTCAGCGTGATCGCTTCCGATTCCATCTCAAGCCTGACATTCCTGTACTGGCTGCTGAAAAACGGATCATCAAAAAAACTGTCGAAAAACGGGTTTCTCGATTTCTGGGTTCCCTGCACCCTGACCTGTGCGGTACAAGTAAGTTTTTTCGGCTGAATGGTGATCTCCCCGGCCTTTTGCGGGAACAATGCCGTTCTGTAAAGCACCCCGCTTGAGTATTCACGGCCGTTGATCATCTCCGTTTCCGTTGTGATCTGCTTTTTGTCGTCGGTCAGGCTGGTCGACCAGAATCCCGGGAAGGAGGCCAGGTTTTCGATGTTAATGTTTGAAATGGGTATGTTGGCGGTATAGATCTTGTAAGTAACGATCACCTCTTCGCCGATATACGGGTCCTTCTTGCTGATCAGCGCCCGTAAAAAAACATCCTCTCCCGCGTCGTCCCCGGAAGTGCCGGCTTCCGTTTGACCGGCCTGTCCCTGACCGGGAGGTGTCTTGGGAACGCTTCGCTCAGGCAGGTTACCTTTCAGCACTTCAATGCGCAGGGCATTGGACTGGTATGTCGTTCCTCCAATGCTGACGGAAGCGGGCGGTATTTCAAACGTGCCCTCCTTAAAGGCTTGCAGATAATATATGTAATTTACCGTAACGGATTGTGACATCCGCCCGTTGATGACCTGGTAACTTTCACTGGTGGACATATTAGGTCCCGATAATGTCCTGAAATCAGCGATTTCGGGTCCTGAGAAATCACCACCCTTTGCATTGACGGTATAGGTTAACTGGAACCTGTCACCAAGCGATACCTGGTTCCTGGCCGATGCAGTGAACTCGATCTCATCAGCCGAAACCCATTGGATGACCATAAAGATCATCATGAAAACCGATAAAGCGTGTTTTTTTATCATATCATTTTACTTTAACGGTATGATGGCAATAGCATGCCGGAGATCATAAAAATATGTTTGTGCATGCCATTCCATCCTGCTTTCATATGCCTGGTTTATCATCATCAAAATTACCAGTCTTTTTCACTTTTCACTGGTTTTCCTTTTGCCTGTTTTGCTTTTACTTTTTCAAGGGTTTTCTGTTCGTCGTTTTTTAAGGCTTCCAGCATTCGCTCGGCATCCTCCTTCGAAATCTGCCGCGGTTGCTGCTGTGCATCCGATTGCTGCTCAGGACTGCCCTGTTGCTGATCCTGTTGCTGATCCTGCTGCTGGTCGCGCTGCTCATCCTGGTTTTGCTGATCCTGCTGCTGGTCCTGATCCTGTTGCTCGTCTTGCTGGTCTTGTTGCTGTTGCTGTTGTTGTTGTTGCTGATCCTGCTGCTGGTCCTTCATCAGCCATTGCGCGTAGGCCAGGTTATATTTGGCGGCGGTATCGGATGGGTTCAGCCGCAGTGCGTTTTTATATGATTCAATGCTCAGGGGCAGGGCTTCGGCCATTACGGTATCGTTTTCAATCGATGCACTGAGCAATGCATTCCCAAGGTTGTAAAATGCCTGGCTGCGGATATCCTCTTCTACATTGAGCCTGGCAACGGAGTCGAACAAGGCACCGGCCTGCCCGTAATCCTTCATCTCATAATACACGTCGCCCAGGTTAAAAAGGCCTTTGTATGCATCAGCACCTTTGTGTAACGACCTGAGGTAATTACTTTCAGCCCCCGCATAATCTTTTTTCTCAAAATCGGTGTTTCCCCTCCTGATATACCTGTTTCCCTGCTGGGCATGGCTGATGCCCAATACCGACAAAAAGGCGAAAGCGGTCATTATGTATTTAATGCGGTTCATTCTTTGTTAAGCAGGTTTGTTCTTTCAAAAAGCCTGATCCTTGAGGCCCACCTTGTTTTACGTTCAAAAATAAGGAATTCAAGGAAAAGCAGCAGCAGCCCGAGTCCCAGAAAATACTGAAACTGGTCTTCGTAATCGGTAAACATCCTGGTTTCAATTTCCTGTTTTTCCAACGCGTTGATCTTCTCAAATATTTTACTGAGCCCCGCCTGTGTATTGTTTGCGCGAACGTAATCACCCTGGCCGGCACTGGCGATCTGTTGCAGCATTTGTTCATTCAGCCTGGTAACCACAGTATTTCCCTGGTTGTCTTTTTTGTAACCGCTTTGCTGGCCGTAGCTGTTATACAGGGGGATGGGGCTGCCATCGGGGAGGCCCATCCCAATGGTAAAGACCCTGATGCCTTCTTCGCTGGCCGCGCTGGCGGCTTCAAGGGCGCCGTCTTCATGGTTTTCCCCGTCGGTGATGATGATAATGGCTTTGCCCTGATCTTTTTTATCGAATGATTCCATCCCGAGCAGGATGGCTTCACCGATGGCCGTTCCCTGGGAAGGGACATCGGTGGTGGAGATGTTCGACACAAACATCTTGGCAGCGGAATAATCCGTTGTAATGGGTAACTGTGTATAGGCTTTGCCGGCAAAGATAACGATCCCGATACGGTCGCCCTGCAGTTTGTCGATCAGCTTAAAAAGCGCCTGTTTGGCCCTTGTCAGCCTGTCGGGTTTTATATCCTGTGCAAGCATGCTGTTGGAAACATCCAGGGCGACCACCAGGTCGATCCCTTTCCGCTGGACTTTTTCAAGCTTTGATCCTGTTTGCGGGTTGGCCAGCCCGATCACAATAAAGACAAAGGCCGCCATCAGGAGGATGAATTTCAGGATCAGTTTTTCCTTTGATACGTCGGGTATCAGGCGGCGGATGATCCCGGGGTCGCCTACTTTTCTCAGCGCAAGCCTGCGTAAATACAGGGCGCTTACGAAAATGACGGTCAATACCGGCACTCCGGCCAGCAGGTAAAGCAGTTCTATGTGTTCAAACCTGATCATTGATATGTACCCTTGTTTAAGGGATGGTCCTGAATAATGTGTTCTTCAGCAATATTTCCAGTATAATTAATCCAAGCGCCAGCAAGGCAAGCGGCAAGAACTCCTCATGTTTCCTGCTGAACTCGGTTATATCGATCTTCGATCTTTCCAGTTGGTCTATCTCTCTGTAAATTTCTTCCAGCTTGCGGTTGCTGGTGGCCCTGAAATACCTTCCGCCTGTCAGCTCCGCCACCTGTTGCAGGCCTTCGTCGTCGATCCTGACTTCCATGTTCTGGTACTGTACCCCGAAGGGGGTTTGCACCGGATAGGGTGCAACACCCGTGGTGCCTACCCCGATGGCATAGATCCTGATACCGTATAGCCTTGCAATCTCGGCTGCCGAAAGCGGGTCGACCGAGCCGGCATTGTTCACTCCGTCGGTGATCAGGATGATCACCTTGCTGATGGCCATGCTTTCCTTGAGGCGGCTGATGGATGTGGCAAGGCCGTCGCCAATGGCGGTGCCATCGTCGATCATGCCGCTTTTTATATGTTTAAAGAGATTCCTGATCATGCTGTGATCGCTGGTCAGCGGTGATTGCGTAAATGTTTCGCCGCTGAAAATGACCAGCCCGATACGGTCGTCCGGCCTGCCGGCAATGAAATCGGAAGCAACATCCTTGGCCGCTTCCAGGCGGTTGGGGCGGAGGTCCTGGGCCAGCATGCTGCTTGAAACATCAAGGGCCATCACGATGTCGATTCCCTCAATGCTGATGTCTTTCGTTTTGGAGGTTGTTTGCGGCCGTGCCAGCGCCAGGATCAGGAGTGATATGGCAAGGATACGGAAAACGAACAGCAGGTGTACAAGATACTGACGCAGGCTTTTGCCGGTGCCCCTGAAGGCCTCGGTCGACGATAACTGAAGCCCGGGGTTGTTATGCCGGTATTTGTACCAGTACCAGCCCCCCAGCAGGGGGATGAGGGTCAGCAGGTACAGGAAGCCCGGATTTGCATATGTGATGCCTTCAAACATCATTTATATTCCTTTTCAGTTTTCGTTCCTGTATCCGTTTCTTCTTTCCCGCCGGGCGTATTCCCTGTTTCGGGCCTCGGCATGGTCGTTTCTACAAAGCTGATGCATTGGTCCATGCAGGTATCGTTTTCGGTGGGCAACGGTGTTGCCTTGGCAAATTTTACCAGGTCGGCCAGGGTCAGTGTCTGTCTAAGGCCCTCAATGGCTTCCCTGTGTGTGCCGATGCCTTTCAGCCCTTCAATGATCTCGTTGCTGGTCATCTCCACGGCCGCAACACCAAAACGCCCTTCAATGTATGTTCTTACAATCCCGGTCAACTGTGTGTAATACTCCTTCACCCTGCCCGATTGCCAGAGCTTTTTCTGCCTGAGGCTTTCAAGCCCCTGCATGGCCGTGACATGTGGCGGCAAAACCGGCCTGGGCCTGATCGTGAATATGGGTTCCTTTTTCCTTCTCTTCCTGATAATGTATACAAGCATTGCGGCAATGGCAATGATCCCGAGGACCATGAACAGCCAGGGCATGATTTCCCCAAAAGTGAGCGGTGCCGGCAATGGCGGTTTGATGGCCATGATCGACTGTGTGGTGTCAATTTCCATGCTGTGCACCCGCAGGTAAACGGGCATGGTGCTGAGTTCATGAAAACCGGTGTCGTCAACCGGCTGATAGCGGAAGTGCAGGGCAGGCAATTGATAATATCCCGAATCGAATGAGGTGATGGTGATCTTTTGTACCAGGCTGACTGTGTTTTCACGGCTGTTTATGAGGGTGTCGACAGGCGTTTGTGTAACGATCTCGACATTGCGCGTCAGCGTATCCTGGCTGAATGGCCAGAGGACCCGGTAATCGAGCGGCATATCGAATTCGAGGTTCAGATTGATCTGGTCGCCGATCAGGATATCTGTTGTGTCGAGGTATGCCCTGGCAACAATGTCCTGCGCCCGGAGCTGCCCGCAGACAACCATCAATCCCAGCAGGTATGTCAGAAATATTCTTTTCATTCCTACATCCTCGATTCCCTGAGTTTAAAAAGGCTGACCAATGGTTTTACATAATCTTCGCCGGTATTGATCCCCACATGGTCGATGCCGCTTTTTTTGAACTGCCTGGCAAGATATTGCTGATGCATGTCCCACCAGTCGCGGTACGACTGCCTGACCCTTGCACTGGCGGTATCCACCCATGAATATTTCCCACTCTCTTTGTTAAAGATCTTGACCAGCCCGATATTTGGAATGCTGGCCTCACTTTCATCGTAAATACGAAGCGCCACCAGGTCGTGCTTGTTTCCGGCAATGCGCAGCGCCTCATCGAAGCCGGTATCCAGGAAGTCGGAAATAACAAAGGCCGTACAGCGCTTTTTAATGGCATTGGTCAGGTATCTGAGTGCTTCTGCGATATTTGTCTTCTGGCTTTCGGGCCGGAAGTCGATCAGTTCCCTGATGATCCTCAGGATATGAGAGGCACCTTTTTTGGGTGGAATGAATTTCTCAACCCTGTCGCTGAAAAAGATCACACCCACCTTATCGTTGTTGTTGATGGCCGAAAAGGCGATCACGGCTGCGATCTCCGTCATTTGCTCTTCCTTGAACTGTATACGGCTGCCGAATTCATTAGAACCGCTGACATCAATGAGCAACATAACCGTGAGCTCCCTCTCTTCTTCAAAAATCTTGATATAGGGATGGTTGAACCTGGCCGTTACGTTCCAGTCGATATTCCTGATATCATCTCCATACTGGTATTCCCGTACTTCGCTGAAAGCCATCCCGCGTCCCTTGAAGGCACTGTGGTAGTGCCCCGTAAAGATCTGCCTCGAGAGGCCACGGGTCTTGATCTCGATCTTCCTGACTTTTTTTATGATATCAGCGGTTTCCAAAATTTCCGGTAATTTAATTATCTGATGCTGTGGTCCGGTCTATGGCACTTCCACGGTATTCAGTATCTCGCTGATGATGTCCTCGGAGCTGACATTTTCGGCTTCTGCTTCGTAGGTAAGCCCGATGCGGTGCCTCAGTACGTCGTGTGCAACGGCCCTGATATCTTCGGGGATCACATATCCGCGGCGCTTGATAAAGGCGAAGGCCTTGGCTGCCAGTGCCAGGTTTATGCTTGCACGCGGAGAGGCACCGTAACTGATCATGGATTCGAAACGCTGCAGCTTGTATTCCGAAGGGAACCTGGATGAAAAAACGATGTCGGTTATATAATTCTCGATCTTTTCATCGAGGTATACTTCCCTGACAAGTTCCCTGGCTTTCATGATGTCAGCAGGTTTCAGAATAGCGGAGGTTACGGGGAAAGTGCCTTTGATATTTTGCCGCAGGATGAGTTTTTCCTCTTCCTTGTTGGGATAGCCGATCACGATCTTCAGCATGAAGCGGTCTACCTGTGCTTCGGGAAGCGGATAGGTGCCCTCCTGTTCGATCGGGTTTTGGGTAGCCAGCACAAGAAATGGTTCATCCAGCGGATAGGTTGTATCTCCGATGGTTACCTGCCGCTCCTGCATGGCTTCGAGCAATGCGCTTTGCACCTTTGCCGGCGAACGGTTGATCTCGTCGGCGAGGATGAAGTTGGCGAAGACCGGACCCTTGCGGACAACGAACTCTTCCTTTTTCTGGCTGTAGATGAGGGTGCCAAGCAAGTCGGCAGGCAAGAGGTCGGGTGTAAACTGTATCCTGCTGAAACGGGCCTTGATGGCGTTGGCCAGCGATTTGATGGCCAGGGTCTTGGCCAGGCCCGGGACCCCTTCAAGCAAAACATGGCCATTGGATAACAGCCCGATCATCAGGCGTTCGATCATTTGTTTCTGGCCGATGATCACCTTATTCATCTCCATGTTGAGCATGTCGACAAATGCACTCTCTTTCTGGATCCGGTCATTAAGTGCCTTGATATCGTTTTCCATCATACTTTCAAAATTTTTGTTGTGGCAAAAATAAAGCATGATGGTACAGGGGCAGGCCCCGTCCCTGTTAAATAATGTTAAATGCCCGGTTAATTTATGTTAAGCAGATTTGCAGGGACCCGGAGGAAACTAAAATGACCGGTTGAAAAACAACTGTGATTGTCAGGTGAAGAGAATACCGCTTACTTCGCGGTGGGGCCTTGGTTCGTTCAGGTTTAATGTTTCATTCTTCCGATTCGTCCATTCCTTCTTTCATTTCCATGAGGAATTGTTTGATCTTTTCAAGTGACTCTATTACCATGGCTTTGTTTTCGGTGGTTTCGGGATTTGCTTTCAACGACTCCCTTGCACCTTTGAGGGTATAGCCCTTTTCCTTTACCAGATGGTGGATCAGGCGGAAGTTCCGGATATCGTCACGGGTGAAGAACCTGTTTCCCTTTTTGTTCTTCCTGGGATTGATGATGTCGAATTCTTTTTCCCAGAATCTGATGAGGGAGGGGTTTACCCTGAACATAGCGGCTACCTCTCCTATGGAGTAATAAATTTTTCCTGGTTTATCGCTGGATTCAGGCATCATCCTGGTGTTAATGGCAAGTGTGGTACGTTCCGGCACCCTGAACAGTTCGTTTATGAGAGTACCTGTGTATCGCGGGAAGCCAGTTCGAGGATCTTTTCAAATTCTTCTGGCGTAAAGTCATTGTAGAAGTAATTGACCGGGTCGACTTTTTTATTGTTATAGATCACCTCGTAATGCACATGGGGTGCCTGTGAAAGTCCGGTGCTGCCCACGTATCCGATGATCTCACCCCTTTTTACCCTTTGTCCTTTTTTTACGGTAACTGTTTTCATGTGTCCGTACAATGTCTGGTAACCGTAGCCATGATCGACCATGCAGGTTTTACCGTAGCCGCCTTTCCGTCCGTTAAAATTAACGGTTCCGTCGGCGGTGGCGTAGATGGGCGTGCCCGAAGGTGCAGTAATATCGATACCCCAGTGCATCCGCCGTACTTTGAGAATGGGATGGTAGCGCATGCCATAGCCGCTGACGATGTTTCCCAGGCCTTTTTCGATGGGTTGTATGGCCGGGATGTGTGCCAGCATCAGTGATTTATTCCTTGCCATCTCGAAGACTTCATCCAGCGATTTCGACTGCACCACCAGCTGGCTGGTGATACGGTCGAGCTTTTTGGTCGTTTCGATGATGGTCTGGGAATTCTTGTAACCGTCGAGCCTGGCATACCTGTCGGTTCCGCCAAATCCTGCATTACGGATAGAAGGGGGGATGGGCTCGGCTTCGAAGATGACACGGTAAATGTTATCGTCCTTTTCCCGTATATGACCAAGTACCGTTTCGATCTGGTTCAGGCGTTCGTTCAGCAGCGTAAACTGGAATTCATACTGGCTAATCTCGCGCTTAAGCATTCTCTCCTTTGGGGAGTCCAGAAAGGAATAGGCCAAAAATATCCCCAGGGCGGCAAAAACGAATATGGTAAGCAGCGACCTGAGAAAACGCAGAAAAACGACCCTGCCCGAACGTTTCCGCTTTTCGTAGGCCAGTGTTCTCGGATTGTAATAAAAATGTTCCTTACTCATGATCTTCTCTCAACGCAATATCAGTGCGCTCAGTATGAAAATATACATACCCTGATGCAAAAATAATTAATTAAACTAACTTTGCCCTCAGTAATTTCCGAAGTTTATTTAACAAATTGATTGTTAATAAAGTGTTATATGGATTCAAAACTTGTCAGGAAAACCTTTCTTGATTTTTTCAGGGATAGACAACACCTGGTCGTTCCTTCGGCACCCATGGTGGTGAAGGATGATCCTACCCTGATGTTTACCAACGCCGGCATGAACCAGTTCAAGGATGTTTTCCTGGGTAACCGTTCCCCTGAGAATTTACGCATAGCCGATACCCAGAAATGCCTGCGCGTTTCGGGGAAACACAATGACCTGGAAGAAGTTGGCCATGATACTTACCACCATACCATGTTTGAAATGCTGGGAAACTGGTCGTTTGGTGATTATTTCAAAAAAGAGGCCATCGCCTGGGCTTGGGAATTGCTGACGGGTGTTTATGGCATTGATCCCGCGCGCCTGTATGTTACGGTATTTGGAGGTGACGCAGCCGACGGTCTTGAACCCGATGCGGAATCATTTGGATTCTGGAAAGAAATACTTCCCGAAAACAGGATCCTCTACGGGAACAAAAAAGATAATTTCTGGGAGATGGGCGATACGGGTCCCTGCGGCCCCTGCTCGGAGATCCATGCCGACCTGCGCGATGATAATGAAAGATCGGTGAAAGATGGCCGTGAGCTGGTTAACAGCGATCATCCCCTCGTGATTGAGATATGGAACCTTGTGTTTATTGAATTCAACCGTTTGAAAGACGGTTCATTGTCGCCCCTTCCCGCGAAACACGTCGATACAGGTATGGGTTTTGAAAGATTGTGCATGGTGCTGCAGGGCCGGCAATCGAACTATGATACGGATGTTTTCAGGCCGCTGATCGCTGAAATAGAAAAGCTCACAGAAATAAAATATGGAGCTGAACCGGCTGCGGATGTGGCCATGCGTGTGATCGCCGACCACCTTCGCGCAGTGGCGTTTTCCATTGCCGACGGGCAGCTTCCGTCCAATACTGGGGCCGGATACGTGATCAGGAGGATTTTGCGCAGGGCGGTCAGGTATGCGTATACTTTCCTGGGATGCAAGGAGCCGCTCATCTATAAGCTCCTGCCGGTACTGACTGCTCAGATGGGTGAATCCTTTACCGAACTCCCGGCACAGCAGGACCTGGCGGGCAGGGTGATCCGTGAAGAGGAACAATCTTTCCTGCATACCCTTGAGCAGGGCATCAGACGATTTGAACAATATATTTCAGCTGGAAGCGATGAACATATTATCGATGGTGGTTTTGCCTTTGAGCTCTTCGACACATACGGCTTCCCGGTCGATCTGACCAGCCTCATGGCGCGTGAACATGGCTGGACGGTTGATATGGAAGGCTTCAGAAAGGGGTTACAACAGCAAAAGGACCGCTCACGAAAAGCCGCCGGGAAGGACAAGGACGACTGGATACGTGTAACTGATGCCAGCGGGCCTGCAGAATTCCTTGGCTACGACCGGCTCGAAGCCGGGGTGAAACTGCTCAGGTACAGACGGGTGTCGGATAAGAAAAAAACCTATTATGAACTTGTTCTCGACCAGACTCCCTTTTATGCCGAGTCGGGCGGACAGGTGGGCGATTCCGGTACGCTTACAAACGGAAACGAACGGATTCATATTTTTGATACACGGCGTGAGAACGAACTCATTCTGCACTTTGCCGACCGGGAACCCGCTTCGAGAGAATACACGGCCAGGGTGGATGACGGCCAAAGGATCAGGACGGCCAACAACCACACGGCCACACACCTGATGCACCATGCCCTGAGAAAGGTGCTGGGAGGCCATGTCGAACAAAAAGGCTCGCTGGTCGATGCCGGACACCTGCGTTTTGACTTCAGCCATTTTCAGAAGCCGGACAATGAGGAGATCATGAAGGTTGAGCAAATGGTCAATGCCATGATCAGGAGTAACTTCCCCATGGATGAACACCGCTCGGTTGAAATGGAGAAAGCAATGGAAATGGGCGCCCTGGCCTTTTTCGGCGAAAAATATGGCGACAGGGTCAGGGTGATCCGTTTTGGCGATTCAGTTGAGCTTTGCGGGGGAACCCATGTGGCCATGACAGGACAGATCGGCTTGTTCAAAATTATTTCCGAAAGCGCCATTGCAGCCGGTGTGAGAAGGATTGAGGCCCTGACAGGCGAAGCAGCCGAAAATCATGTCAATGAAAAACTGATGGCCGGGGAGAAGGTCAGGCAGATGTTGAAAAATCCCAAAGACCTTGAAAAAAGTGTTGGTAACCTGCTGGAAGAATTAAAAAAACTTCAGAAACAGAATGAAGCACTGAACCGGAAAATGGCCGGCTCGGTGTTGGCCGGCCTGAAGAACTTACAGAAGCATCACCACGGTATCGACCTGCTTACCGCCAGCCCTGAAGTTGACCAGGCTGTTGCCAAAAACCTGGTCTTCTCCCTGACCAGGGAAAACAAGAACCTCGTGGTGCTGCTGGGAACCGAAAATGACGGGAAAGCCTTTCTGACTCTGGGAATTGGCGAAACAGCCATAAAAAATAAGAAGCTCGATGCCTCAAAGATCATCGGTGAGCTGGCAAAAGAGATCAGTGGCGGCGGCGGCGGGCAGGCACATTTTGCCACCGCTGGCGGTAAGGAGCCCGGCGGGCTTCAAAGGGCTTTTGAAAAGTTGAAAACCATCCTGAAAGAAATGTAGAATGATTGCGGGCATTCCCAGATATGGACTGTTTTCCCATCCCGGGAAATTATAATGAATAGAGTTATTGTTAACTTATTTCTTAACAGGCTTTTAAATTTGTTGCTATCCCTTGGCTTGATTTTTGCATTTTAGGAGGTTGACCTGTTAATTATTATAGGAAAACCCAAATCATGGAAATATGAAAACCCGGCCTGAAGCTGGGTTTTCTTATTTTATTAGTATTTTTATGTGTTAATTCAAACCCGTTTTGGAAGATTATCCCGGCAAGAGTTTTGACAAAAGCCCGGAAGGCCTGATCCGGAGCCTTGAGGCTGCCTATCGCGACAGCGAAAAAAAATACCGTGAACTGGTGGATTTCATCCCCCTGGGTATTTTTGAATATGACCTTGAAGCGCATATCACATACAGTAATCCGCGCGGGATGGAAATGATGGGCTATACGAAGGAAGACCTTGAACGGAAAAAGGTAAACATCTCCGAACTGGTCATTCCTGCCGATCACGAAAAGATGAAAAAAAGGGTGAGGCAGTTGATGAAAGGGAAAAGACTTGACGGCGCAGAATACACGGCAATAAGGAAAAACGGCAATACTTTCCCAATATTATTATATTCTTACCCGATTGCGGAGAATGAAAAAATAACAGGTATACGCGGCGTGGTGTTTGACCTGACAAAGTCGCGCCTGATTGAAAAACAGCTTCATGATGTGCTTACCCGCTATGAGGTCATGCTGAAATCACTGCCGGATCTCATTTTCAGGTTTGATAAAGAGGGCCGTTTCATTGATTATCATTCCAGTTCATCCGAGAAACTTATGCTGAAACCGGAAGAGTTCCTTGGAAAACTCATTTCAGAAGTGGATCTGCCGGAGGTTGTCAGGAAACAGGGAATGCAAAAAGTGAAGGAAACCCTTGAAAAGGGCAGGATCATCATTGATGAGTATTCCCTTGAAGGAGAAAACGGTACGGAATATTATGAGGCCAGGTACATTCCCATCAGCAAGGATGAGGTGCTGGATGTGATCCGCGATATCACAGACCGCGTAAAGGCTGAAATGGCATTGCGTGAGAGTGAAAAAAAGTTTCGCGACCTCTATGAGAACATTCCCCTGGGCATGTTCAGGACCACTCCCGGGGGAGAGATGCTCCTTGCAAACCCCTCATTGCTCAATATGCTGGGCGTTAAAAATTTGGAAGAAATCCAGGCGAAAGGCTTCCCGGATCTCTGCCGGGAGATCAGCTACGACCGCAGTGCTTTTATCAGTGAAATTGAAAAGAATGGGGTTGTTAAGGGATTTGAATCAAGCATTGTGTTGCCGGGCGGAAATATACTTCATATCCGGGAAAATGCCCGAAGGATCGACGATGGCAGCGGGAATGTTTATTACGAGGGATCGGTCGAGGATATCACGGCCATCAGGGATGCCCATAGCATTATCAAACAGATAGAGGCGGAAAAGGCGGTTGTGCTCGACAGTATGAACGAGATGTTTGCCTATTTCTCCCCCGACCTGAGGATAAAATGGGTAAATAAAGCATATGCCGATAAGCTGGGTGTAGATCAGTCTGAGCTGATCGGTAGCAAATGTTACGAACACTGGCACGGCCTCAGTCAACCATGCAATAATTGCCCGGTGATTAAAGCTGCCCGTACAGGCCTGCCCCAGTCGGGCGAGGTATCAACCCCCGATGGCCGTTACTGGTATGCCAGGGGTTACCCCGTATTTGATGACAAAGGACAGTTGGTCGGCTTGTCAGAATTCTGTGAAGATATCACCATGCGGAAACAGGCGGTTGAGTCATTGAGACTGACCCAGTTTTCGGTCGATCAAAGCTCTGATGCGGCGTTCTGGATTGAAGAAAACGGGAATTTTATTTATGTGAATGAAGCGGCATGCCGGGTACTGGGTTATGCCCGGGAGGAACTGCTCGGAATGACGGTGCACGATGTTGATCCGAATTTTCCGCGGGAGGTGTGGGCAGATCACTGGAAACAGATTCGAACCGAAAAACAGGTTAACATTGAATCTGTTCACCGGACCGGGGACGGACGCGAATTTCCCGTGGAACTCATGATCAATTTCATTGAGTTCGACGGCAGGGAGTATAATTGTGTTTTTGCCAGGGATATCACTGACCGTAAGCAATACGAGGAAAACCTCAGGCGGGCCAAAGACAAGGCAGAGGAGGCCAACCGTGTAAAGAGCGATTTTATCTCGAATATCTCCCATGAGATCAGAATACCACTGAATTCCATCATAGGATTTTCCGAGATGCTGGCGAACCAATTACAGGAACCCCGGCTGAGAGAGTATGCCAGCTCGATCAAATCGGCCGGTAACAGTCTTTTGATGCTGATTAACGACATCCTCGACCTGTCGAAGATCGAGGCCGGCAGGGTGGAGGTAAGCCTCGAATCTGTTGACCTCCGGGCAGTGATCAATGAAATCAGCCAGGTTTTTGCACCGAAAGTGGCGAAAAAAAGACTTGATTTTTTTATCGACGTGCAATCCGGTATCCCGACTTTCCTTATGCTTGACAAGGTTCGTATCAGGCAGGTATTGTTCAATCTTATTGGCAATGCGGTGAAGTTCACGGATCAGGGCTTTATCCGTGTTTTAGCGGAAACGCGGAGCCAAGGCGTATTGCCCGGCGGGAAGATCGACCTGCTCATTACGATCGAAGACAGTGGTATTGGGATCCCTCACAAATACCATGATAAGATTTTCAATGCTTTTGTCCAGATTGGTGCCTCAGGGAACCAAAGCCTGGAGGGCACCGGCCTTGGCCTTTCCATCACGCGCCGCCTGCTCGAAATGATGTCGGGTTCCATCATGGTCGACAGTGAGCCCGGCAAAGGCGCCCGTTTTGTGGTTTCACTGCAGGATGTGCAGATTGCGGAATATGAAAGCCAAAAAATACTTGAACAGGAAGTTGCAGGAGCCTCCTTCCGGGGAAGGCATATCCTGCTGGTCGATGATTCAGCCATCAACAGGCATTATGTAAGGGATAACCTGCTGGAATCGGGTATGACCGTGTCGGAAGCTGATAACGGTGAGAAAGCCCTGCAGGAAGCCGGGAAGAAAAAACCCGACCTGATCCTGATGGATATCATGATGCCCGTGATGGACGGATATAAGGCGGTTGAAATGATCAGGCAGGACAAGAGCCTTGCCGGTATACCGGTACTTGCCCTTACAGCATTGGCCATGAAAGAAGACATTGAAAGGATTACTTCTTCCGGGTTTAACGATTATCTCATCAAGCCATTCAATATCCACGACCTGTATGCTAAAATGGGCAGGTTTTTACCGGCCGGTAAAAGAGGGAAACATGCAGTATCTTCCCGTTCCTTGCTGGATCAAAGGAATGAAGAGACTTTTATAAGCTCCGTTGTTGCAGCCCTCGATATAATTGAAAAGGAACATATGCCTTTGTGGCGGCATGCAAATGAAATCAAGGAGTTTAAGTCGATAAGGGTTTTTGCCGACGGCATTCAAAAAACCGGCGTTACGCATAATATCAGGTTGCTGGTTGATTATGGCGACAAGCTGATGGCTTATTGCGATAATTATGATATTGAAAGAATCGATGCCAGCCTGGCCGGGTTTCCCGAATATGTCGAAAAAATGAAAGAAATACTCAACGAACCGCACTGACATGGAAAAAACTATTTCAAATATCCTGATTGTCGATGACATACCATTGAATATCCGCCTGATGATCAGCATACTTGATGAACAGGGGTATTCCGTGTCATATGCCGATAGCGGGAAGAAAGCGATAGATCTATGCAGCAAGGTTAACTTTGACCTGATCCTGCTTGATGTGATGATGCCCGGAATGGATGGCTTTGAGGTTTGCGAAATACTGAAATCCAATGAACAAACAAGTGATATTCCGGTGATTTTCCTTACTGCACGCACCGATCAGGATAGCATACTGAACGGCTTCCGGAAGGGGGGGGTCGATTATGTCACCAAACCATTCAACGAAAAGGAATTGCTGGTAAGGATCAGGACTCACCTCGACCTTAAGCATACGCGTGATGCGCTGGCCCATGAACTTGCCTTCAAGAAAAAAATGATGACCGAAAATGCCTTGTATATAGCAAAGCGGACGGAATTGAGCGAGGCTATCATCGACGACCTGCGTGCCATCAACCGGGATACACAGAATGCATACAGCGACAAAATCCTCACTGCCATTAACAAATTGAGAAACTTACTCAAGGGGCAGGAGTTGAAGGAATTTGAACTTGGTTTTGAAAAGGAACACGAAAATTTCAGGGAAAAGATTACACTCCTGCATCCCGGTCTCAGCCCGAATGAGATCAAACTCTGCACCTACCTACGGCTCGGGATGTCGTCAAAGGAAATATCCGAAATCACGGGACAATCGGTAAGGGCCCTTGAAACGGCAAGAAGCCGCATGCGAAAGAAACTTGACCTGAAACGGTCTGTGAACCTGGTACAGTATCTCCATGAGATTGCATAATTCTCCGGCAGTATTAGGTATTGTGTAATCCGTAAATACCATTTTTGAAATAATTCCAAAAATTGATACTTTTGATGAAACCGAAAATCCTGCCGCCATGATATTTCGCAATGATTTCGACCGGCACATTTTTCATAACAGGTATTTATACCTGCTTATTACCACTGTGCTGGAAGTATTTCTGAATGCATTTTTCCCTGATCATATTTTTTCACTTGTCAGGGGCATTACATTTACGCTCTTTATGCTGGCATGCATCAACCTGATCAGGGATGAGAAGAGAACCCTTGTTTTTATGGTTTTTTTCACGGTATTGATCATTATACTGGTGTGGATGCCGGATCAGTCGTCACTTGGCAGCCTGTTCTATCCGGCCGAAAAGTTACTGGCGGCTGTTTTTTATGGGACCATCATATTTCATATTATCCGGCAGGTGGCCAAAAGCAAAAAAGTATCAGCCAATGTTGTTTTTGGCGTTATCGCCATATATATCCTCTATGGCCTGCTGGCAGGGGATATCAATTTACTGATCTATTTCTTTGACCCGGATGCCTTTTCCGGTGCTCTTGATCCCGCTGATGCTGCCGATCTGAGGTATTTCAGCTATGTGACCATTACCACTACGGGGTATGGTGATATAACGGCGGTATCGCAGTTGGCCAGGGCCGCGGCTGTATTTTTCGGTCTTACTTCTCAACTGTATCTTGCCGTAATCATCGCCCTGATCGTGGGGAAATATGTATCCCATTCGGAAAAGGAGAAGGCCGGTATTTCAGGTGAGAAAAATGAAGGCTGAATTCCTACTTCAGGAATTTGAAGCTCCTCCCGTGATATTTTCCGGCATCGCCCAGTATTTCTTCAATGCGGAGCAACTGGTTATATTTTGCGATCCTGTCGGAACGGCTCGCCGACCCCGTTTTGATAAGGCCGGTATTTAAAGCTACAGCCAGGTCGGCGATGGTGGTGTCTTCGGTTTCGCCCGAACGGTGACTGATCACCGAAGTAAAAGCATTCCGTGTAGCCATATCGACGGCGTCGATCGTTTCGGTAAGCGTGCCGATCTGGTTAACCTTGATAAGGATAGAGTTGGCAACATGCTCTTCAATGCCTTTTTTAAGGCGTTTGGTGTTGGTCACGAACAGGTCGTCGCCAACGATCTGTATCCTGTCGCCCAGTTTCTGGTTCATCAGTTTCCATCCGTCCCAGTCGTCTTCGGCCATGCCGTCTTCAATGGAGATGATGGGATATTTATTCACCCAGTCTTTCCAGAAGTCGACCATTTCCGGGGGGCTGAGCTTGTCGCCGCTCGACCATTTCAGGTGGTATACGTTTTCTTCGGGGATGTAATATTCGGAAGATGCGGGATCGAGGGCCAGGAAAATATCTTCACCGGCTTTGTAACCGGCTTTTTCGATGGCCTGCAAAACCACTTTTATTGCTTCTTCGTTGGATGAGAGGTTGGGTGCAAAGCCGCCTTCGTCGCCAACATTGGTGCTGTGTCCGCCTTTTTTAAGCACGGCCTTCAGGTTATGGAATACTTCGGCACCCATCCTGATGGCTTCGGAAAACGTTTCGGCACCAACAGGCATGATCATGAATTCCTGGAAGTCGATGCTGTTATCGGCATGCGAACCCCCGTTCAGGATGTTCATCATGGGGATGGGCAGCACATGGGCATTTGGCCCGCCCAGGTAGCGGAACAGGAACTGCCCGGTTTCCTGCGCACCGGCATGTGCCACCGCCAGTGAAACACCCAGGATGGCATTGGCACCAAGCTTTTCCTTGTTCGGGGTGCCGTCGATCTCGATCATGCGCCGGTCAATATCACGCTGTTCAGTAACATAATAGCCCTGAAGTTCTTCAGAGAGGATGTTGTTGACATTCTCAACGGCTTTCAGCACTCCTTTCCCAAGGTATGTGCCTTTGTCGTTATCGCGTAGCTCAACCGCTTCGTGAACACCGGTGGAGGCTCCCGACGGGACCGCTGCGCGTGCAACAATGCCCGTATTGGTATAAACGTCAACTTCGATGGTTGGGTTTCCGCGCGAATCAAGGATCTGACGCGCATGGATATTGGCTATCATTGAACTCATGTTTCTTTTGTTTTTTGAGGTTTTACAGGATAAAAAAAGGATAAAGTTCTGTAAACCCTATCCTTTAATGGTTTGTGAAGGTTATTTATTATTCTTTTTTCTCTTTTTCGGCGCTTTCATCACCGGTCGGTTCAACTGAATTTTCTTCTTTTTTCTCAGCTTCCGGCGCTGTTTCTTCGTTATCCTCTGATCCTTCAGTTTCCGGCCCGGCAACTTCCCCGGGTTTTTCAGCAACCGGCTCAGTGCTTTCTTCACTTAATTCTTCAGCGGGGATTTCTTCAGCCATTGCTTCTTCCGCATTTTCTTCTGCCTTGACGGCTTCTTCCTTTTCTTCTACTGCTTCTTCTGCCTGAGGGGGTTCTTCTTCGGCTGCGGCATCGGCTTTGATCTCTTCGGCTTGTTCGCTGTCGCTGTCTGTAATCATCCCGGGTGCAGCGGGGGTGGTTTCTTCCGCTTGTTTTTTGGCACCGCCCCTTCTTCTGCGTGATTTTTTCACACCCTTGCTTTCTTTCGTACCCAGGAGGTTTTCATTATAATCGACCAGTTCGATCAGTGCCATTTCGGCATTGTCGCCAAGCCGGGGACCGATCTTGATGATCCGGGTGTAGCCACCGGGGCGGTTGGCGACCCTGGCTGACACTTCCCTGAAAAGTTCCGTTACGGCTTCCTTGCTGTTAAGGTAGCTGAAAACGACCCTGCGCGAATGGGTTGAATCGGTCTTCGATTTGGTGATCAGCGGTTCGACATAAACTCTCAGGGCCTTTGCCTTGGCAAGGGTCGTTTGTATGCGTTTATGCAGGATCAGTGAACTTGCCATGTTGGCAAGCATTGCCTTCCTGTGTGCCCTTGTCCTGCTTAAATGATTGAATCTTTTACCGTGTCTCATTTCAGTTATTCCTTATCTAATTTGTATTTCGCTATGTTCATGCCAAATTCGAGTCCTTTGGCCTTCACCAGGTCTTCCAGTTCTGTCAGTGATTTCTTGCCAAAATTCCTGAATTTGAGCAGGTCATTTTTATTGAAGGTCACCAAATCGCCGAGGCTTTCCACATCGGCAGCTTTCAGGCAATTGAGCGCCCTGACCGAAAGGTCGAGGTCGACCAGTTTGGTTTTGAGCAACTGGCGGATATGGAGTGAGTTTTCGTCAAATTCTTCGGCAACGGCTTTGTCTTCCGAATCGAGGGTGATCTTCTCATCGGAGAAGAGCATGAAATGGTGGATAAGAATTTTTGCCGCTTCTTTCAATGCATCCTTGGGGTGGATGGAACCATCGGTGACGATTTCGATGATCAGGTTTTCGTAGTCGGTTTTTTGTTCCACCCGCCAGTCTTCGATATGGTAGTTGACGTTTTTGATGGGGGTGTGGATGGAATCGATGGCAATGGTGTCGACCGTTGCATTCAGCGATTTGTTTTCCTCGGCCGGTACATAGCCTCTGCCTTTATTGATGGTAAGTTCAACGGAGAGTTTAACCCCGGGATCCATGCTGCAGATCATTTCTTCAGGATTGAGTACCTGGAAGACCGACAGGAACTTGTTGATGTCGCCGGCTTTGAACACTTCCTGATCGCCGATAACAATATGGACTTTTTCGCTGTTTTCGGTATCGATTTGCTTTTTGAACCTGACCTTTTTCAGGTTCAGAATAATTTGCGACACGTCTTCAACCACCCCGCGGATGGTTGAAAATTCCTGGACAACTCCATCAATCCTTACGGAAGTAATGGCATATCCTTCAAGGGATGATAGCAGTATCCTGCGCAGGGCATTGCCGATGGTTACGCCAAAGCCCGGTTCGAGCGGACGGAATTCAAAGCTGCCTTTGAAATCGTCAGACTCTATCATGATCACCTTTTCTGGTTTCTGAAATGCTAATATTGCCATAATATACTGTGTGTTAATGGGTCACTATATTTACTCCTGGGGTATATGACGGGTTCTTATTTCGAATACAATTCAACGATAAGCTGTTCCCTGATATTTTCCGGTATTTCTTCCCTTTCGGGATAGTTGATGAATTTACCTTCCATCTTTTCATCGTCCCATTCGAGCCATCCGTACCTGTTGGTGCGTCCGGTGAGCGATTCGGTGATCACTTCGAGTGATTTTGATTTTTCCCTGACACCGATCACATCGCCCGGCTTCACTTCAAAAGATGGGATGCCGGCCACTTCGCCGTTCACCACGATATGGCGGTGTGTAACAAGCTGGCGGGCGCCTCTCCTTGTAGGGGCAATGCCCATGCGGTACACCACGTTGTCGAGCCTGGCTTCGATAAGCTGGAGCAGAACCTCACCCGTGATGCCTTTTTTCTTGGATGCCTTTTTAAAGGTGTTCCTGAACTGCCTTTCGAGGATGCCATAGGTATATTTGGCTTTCTGTTTTTCCTGGAGCTGGATACCGTATTCGGACTCCTTCCTTCTGCGCCTGCTGTTACCGTGATGTCCCGGCGGATAAGGTTTCCTGTCGAGCGCTTTGTCGGGTCCGAAGATCGGGTCCTTGAACTTCCTTGCAATCTTTGATTTTGGTCCTCTGTACCTGGCCATATAACTAAATTTTGTGTTTTTTAACGATTATACTCTTCTTCTTTTAGGGGGCCTGCAGCCATTATGGGGCAGGGGGGTCACATCCCTGATCTCGGTTACTTCGATACCCATGCCATGGATGGTCCGGATGGCGGATTCGCGTCCGGCACCGGGTCCCTTTACGTGCACCTTTACCTTGCGTAAACCTGCATCATATGCAATTTTTGCGCAATCTTCCGCTGCAAGCTGGGCAGCGTAGGGTGTGTTTTTCTTTGAACCCCTGAACCCCATTTTGCCGGATGACGACCATGCGATCACCTGCCCTGCATTGTTGGTCAGCGATATGATGATATTGTTGAATGATGCACTGATATATGCCATCCCTGTGGGTTCAACCTTAACCACCCTCTTTTTTGAACTCCTGGTTGATTTAGCCATTTTTTTCTAATTAAAACAGAATATATTTTCTGATTCGGGTTTTACATTAACCTTTGGGCGCCACCTTCTTGTTGGCAACGGTTTTCTTCCGGCCCTTGCGCGTACGGGCATTGTTCTTGGTGCTCTGTCCGCGAACAGGCAGGCCGATACGGTGGCGGATGCCACGGTAGGTGCCGATGTCCATCAAACGCTTGATGTTCATCTGGGTTTCCGACCTGAGGGCGCCTTCCACTTTAAACTTTTCATTGATGATGGTACGAATCCTGTTCTGCTCATCATCGTCCCAGTCTTCCACCTTCTTGTCCCAGGCGACGCCTGCTTCGGTCAGGATCTTTTGCGCGTTGCTCCTGCCAATGCCGTAAATATAGGTGAGGCTGATCTCGCCCCTTTTGTTGTTAGGTATGTCAACACCTGCTATCCTAGCCATAACTGAATGGTTTATTATTTATAATGTTTATCCTTGTCTTTGTTTGTATTTGGGGTTCTTTTTGTTAATGATATACAAACGACCCTTCCGCCTGACGATTTTACACTCAGGTGAACGTTTCTTTACTGATGCTCTGATTTTCATTTTACAATTCCTTTTCTATTTATATCTGAAAGTAATTCTTCCTTTAGTCAGATCGTAAGGCGACATTTCCAGTTTTACCCGGTCGCCCGGTAAAATCTTGATATAATGCATGCGCATTTTGCCTGAAATATGGGCTGTGATCATGTGCCCGTTTTCCAGTTCTACCCTGAACATGGCGTTGCCCAATGATTCGATGACAGTGCCATCTTGTTCTATGGATTGTTGTTTAGCCATTTATTTTATTTTGTTTGATCACTTCTTCAATATATTCGAATGTTGATAATATCTCCGCTTTTCCTTTCCTTATTGCCACATCATGTTCATAATGGGCTGAAGGCTTGTTGTCGGCAGTGCGGATGGTCCATCCGTCGGGCATCTGCACCACGCTCTTTACGCCCATGTTGACCATGGGCTCGATGGCCAGCACCATTCCTTCCCTGAGTTTCACTCCGCTTCCCCTTTTTCCGAAATTGGGTACTTCGGGCTTCTCGTGCAGTTGCTTGCCGAGGCCATGTCCTACCAGGTCTCTGACAACGGAATACCCGAACTGTTCAACATGCGATTGCACGGCGTGTCCGATGTCGCCAACCCTGTTTCCTTCAACGGCCATTTCGATGGCTTTGTAAAGCGACTCCCTGGTTTTTTCCATCAGCAGCCTCACCTCATCCGAAACTTCCCCTACGGCGAAGGTATAGGCCGAATCACCGTAAAACCCATTCATCAGCACGCCACAGTCGACCGAAACGATATCGCCACTGCGCAGGATCCGTTTTCCCGGGAATCCGTGAACCACTTCTTCATTCACCGAAATGCAGAGTGTAAACGGAAACCCGTTATAACCCTTGAATCCGGGCAGTGCCCCATGATCCCTGATGAAGGATTCGGCAAGTTCATCAAGCCGGATGGTTTCGATTCCCGGGCGGATGTGCCTGGCTACTTCAGCCAGTGTTTTACCAACAAGTAAAGAACTTTCCCTGATCAGTTCAATTTCTTCTTCATTCTTGATGTAGATCATTCAGATAATATTAAATGCTACATGTTGAATGAAGACCTTCCCTTGATGCGGCCCGATTTTGTCAGGCCTTCGTAATGCCTCATCAGCAGGTGGCTTTCGATCTGCTGCAGTGTGTCGAGGACAACCCCGACCAGGATCAGCAGTGATGTGCCACCGTAAAACTGTGCAAATTGCTGGTTCACCCCAACCAGGCTGACCAGTGCGGGCATGATCGCGACCAGCCCGAGGAAGATCGATCCCGGCAGGGTGATCTTCGACATTACGTTATCGATAAATTCGGCTGTTTTCCTGCCAGGCTTGATGCCGGGGATAAAGCCGCCGTTCTTTTTCATGTCTTCGGCCATCTGGCTTGGGTTAATGGTGATGGCCGTATAGAAATAGGTGAACAACATGATCATGAAGAAAAAGACCAAATTGTACCAGAATCCGTTGATATTCGAAAAGGCGGCCACGAAACCCGACATGTCGGTATTGGTGAAGCCTGCTACCGTGAGTGGCAGGAACATGATGGCCTGGGCGAAAATGATGGGCATTACGCCGGCCGCATTCACCTTGAGCGGGATATACTGGCGTACGCCGCCGTATTGTTTGTTCCCGACAATACGCTTGGCATATTGCACCGGTATTCGCCGGGTACCCTGTACCAGAAGGATGGTTAGCAGGATCACGAAAACAAGCACGGCGATCTCCAGGATAAAAATAACCATGCCGCCACCCTGTTCTTCAAGACGTGAGATGAATTCACCCATCAGGGCGAATGGCAGCTGGGCGATAATCCCGATCATAATGATGAGCGATATTCCGTTCCCGATCCCCTTGTCGGTGATCCTTTCTCCAAGCCACATCACGAACATGGTTCCCGAGATCAGGATCACGGTCGACAACAGCCAGAAGAAGGGTGTTACCGAGGTGCCGGCAAATGGCATGATGGCAGTGATGGTACCATCCGGGTTGCGCAACTGGCTAACCAGGTTGGCGATATAGGCCTGTGCCTGGAAGCCTGTTATGAGGATGGTCAGGTAACGGGTGATCTGGTTGATCTTTTTCCGTCCGCTCTCACCCTCTTTCTGCAGTTTCTGGAAATAGGGGATGGCCATGCCGAGCAACTGCACCACAATGGAGGCAGAGATATAGGGCATGATCCCGAGGGCAAAAATGGATGCGTTTGAAAATGCACCCCCCGAGAACATGTTGAGCAAGCCAAGCAGCCCGGAGTCGGTCTGGCTGCGCAGCGCGGCCAGTTCCGACGGGTTTACCCCCGGAAGCACCACATAAGACCCCAAACGGTAGATCAGGATAATACCAATGGTATAAAGGATCCTGTTCCTGAGTTCCTCGATCTTATAAATGTTCCTTATTGTTTGTATTAACCTTTTCATGAAGCGTTAAAGTTTTATTGCAACGCCACCCTGGGCTTCGATTGCTTGTATTGCTTTTTCTGAAAATGCATGGGCTTTCACTTCAAGCTTGCTGCTGAGTTCGCCGCGGCCAAGGATCTTGATGAGGTCCTTTTTGGAGGCCAGCCCGTTGTCGACGAGAACCTGCGGGTCGATGCTGTCAATTTTTTTGGCTTCCACGAGTTTCTGGATGGCATCGATGTTGATGCCATGGTATTCAACCCTGTTGGGGTTTTTGAACCCGAATTTGGGAATACGCCTGTAGAGGGGCATCTGCCCGCCTTCAAAGCCCGCCTTGCTTTTATAGCCCGACCTTGACTTTGCGCCTTTGTGCCCGCGCGTTGCGGTGCCTCCTTTGCCGGATCCCTGTCCGCGTGCAATGCGCTTGGGTTTCTTTGTAGCGCCTTTTGCCGGTTTAAGATTGCCTAAATCCATTTCTATAGTTTCTTTATGCTGTTATTTCTTATCTTCCTGTATCTCGATCAGGTGCCTGACCTTTTCGATCATGCCCAGTACCTGGGGGCTTGCCGAAACCTCAATGGTTTGGTTCAATCTGGTAAAGCCCAGGGCCCGGAGGGTCCTTTTCTGGCGTTCGGGTTTTTTAATACCGCTTCTTACCTGTTTGATCCTGATCGTTTTTTCTGTTGATTCCTTCTTTGCCATGACCGCTTGATTAACCATTGAATACTTTATCTACATCGATACCCCTGAGTTCTGCAACGGTATGTGCATCCCTGAGCCTGACAAGGGCGTTGAGGGTGGCCTTGACCACAGAATGGGGATTTGAGGATCCTTTTGACTTTGCCAGCACGTCTCTGATGCCGACACTTTCGAGTACGGCACGCATGGCACCCCCGGCGATGACTCCCGTACCCGGGGCGGCCGGCTTGATGAATACCTTCGCACCACTGTATTTGCCGGTTTGCTCGTGCGGGATGGTCCCGTTGAGAACCGGTACTTTTACAAGGTTCTTCTTGGCGTCGTCAATGCCCTTGGCAATGGCTGAGGTTACCTCCTTCGCCTTACCGAGTCCGTGACCGACCACACCGTTTTCGTTTCCGACCACGACAATGGCCGAAAAGCTGAAGGTCCTGCCTCCCTTGGTTACCTTGGTAACACGCTGTATGCTGACGAGCCTGTCTTTGAATTCGATCTCGCTTGATTTAACTCTCTTGATGTTAACTTCTGACATAATCTTTAAAATTTAAGGCCACCTTCGCGGGCAGCATCTGCCAATGATTTAATTCTTCCGTGGTACAGATAGCCGTTCCTGTCGAAGATAACCGTTTCGATACCGGCTTCTTTGGCCCTTTCGGCAATCAGGTGGCCGACCAGCTTGGATTGCTCGATTTTGTTAACTTTTTTATCGGCGATCCCTTTTTCGCGGGAAGATGCAGAGGCAATGGTTTTGCCTTCCATATCGTCGACCAACTGGGCATAGATCTCTTTGTTGCTCCTGAATACCGTCAGCCTGGGCGTTTCAGCCGTGCCCGGGCTCAGCGATTTGCGGATACGCATCCTGATCCTGTACCTTCTGAACTGTTTCCTGTCTTTTATTTTTTTCATCCTTCCAGGATTTATAATTCTTGATTAATACTATTCTGCTGCAGCCTTACCTGCTTTCCTCCTGATCTGTTCGCCTTTGAACAGTATCCCTTTCCCCTTATAAGGTTCGGGCGGCCTGAAAGACCTGATCTTGGCGGCTACCTGCCCGATCAGTTGTTTGTCGTGCGATTTTAGCGTGATCAGCGGGTTTTTCCCTCTTTCCGTAATGGTTTCGATCGATACTTCAGGGGGCAGCTCAAGAAAAATACTGTGTGAATATCCAAGGGCAAGTTCCAGCAACTGCCCCTGGGCGTTGGCTTTATAACCGACACCTACGAGTTCCTGCTGGATGGTATAGCCTTCAGATACACCAACCACCATATTGTTGATGAGTGCACGTGTGAGGCCGTGCTGGGCTTTGTGTTCCTTTGATTCACTCGGCCTTTCGATACTCAGGATACCGTCTTCAATTTTCAGCATCATGTCTTTGTTAAGCTGTTGCTGAAGTTCTCCCAGCTTACCTTTTACGCTAACCATATTGTCGTCCGAAATGCTGATGTCAACACCTTCGGGGATCGTGACGGGCAATTTTCCTATACGTGACATATTTTTACTCCTTCATTAACTTACGTAACAAATAACTTCGCCTCCAACATGTTCGTTTTTGGCTTCCTTGTCGGTCATCACCCCTTTGGACGTAGACAGGATGGCAATGCCAAGCCCGTTCATGACCCTGGGGAGCTGGTCGGCATTGACGAATTTCCTCAAACCGGGTTTGCTGATCCGTTCAAGGCTTCTGATGGCCGACTGTTTGGTTACCGGATGATATTTCAGGGCAATTTTAATGGCCCCCTGATTGGTTTCTTCGTTCTCAACGAATTTATAATTCAGAATATAGCCTTTCTCGAACAATATCTTCGTAATATCTTTTTTGATATTGGATGCGGGGATCTCAACGATCCGGTGTTTGGCCATGACCGCATTTCTTACCCTGGTTAAATAATCTGCAATTGGATCTGTCATCTCGAATATTCGTTAATTGTTATTACCAGCTAGCTTTCTTTATGCCAGGGATCAGTCCCTGAAGGGCCATTTCCCTGAAATTGATACGGGAGATCCCAAACTGGCGCATATAGCCTTTTGGCCTTCCCGTGAGGCTGCACCTGTTGTGCAGTCGTACCGGCGACGCATTTTTGGGTAACTTTTGCAAGCCTGCATAGTCACCTTTTTCGAGCAGTTCGGCCCTTTTGGCTGCATATTTTGCAACCAGCCTTGCCCTTTTAACTTCGCGGGCTTTCATTGATTCCTTAGCCATATTCTAAATATTTTGATTTTTAAACGGTAAACCGAATTCTTTTAAAAGGGCCAGTGCTTCCTGGTCGTTCCTGGCCGAAGTAACAATGGTTATATTCATTCCATTGATGCTGTTGATCTTGTCAAGGTCGATCTCGGGAAAGATGATCTGTTCGGAAACCCCGAAAGAATAGTTACCCTTGCCATCAAAGCCTTTGTCATTGATGCCCCTGAAGTCCCTGATCCTGGGGATGGCCACGGAGATCAGCCTGTCAAGAAACTCATACATCTTGTCTCCGCGAAGGGTGACCCTTGCACCGATGGGCATTCCCTTACGGACCTTGAAATTTGAAATGTCTTTCTTCGACTTGGTTATTACGGCACGCTGCCCGGTGATCATGGTCAGTTCTTCAATGCCTGCGTCAAGTATCTTTTTGTCGACAATGGCCTTGCCAAGTCCCTGGTTGATGGAGATCTTCTCAATTTTGGGCACTTCCATCCGGTTCTGGAAATTGAACTGTTTGGTCAGTGCGGGAACGATCTCCTCAACATATTTGCTTCTGAGTCTGGGTGTGTATTTCATTACTTGATGACCTCCCCTGATTTTTTTGAATAACGGACCAGTTTGCTGGTCTTTTCATCTGTTTTTCTTCCAATGCGGGTGGGCGTACCTTTGCTGTCGACCACTTTAAGGTTCGACAGGTGGATAAGGGCCTCTTTCTTGATGATCCCGCCCTTGGGATTCTTGGCGTTGGGCCGGGTGTGTTTGCTCACCTGGTTGATGCCTTCCACAATGGCTTTGTTGGCTTTGGGATCAACGAGCAGCACGCGGCCCTGTTTCCCTTTCGATTCGCCGGCAATCACCATTACCGTGTCGCCTTTTTTGATATGCAGTTTACTTGCCATTTGTTTACCTGTATTGTATTTCGCTAGAGCACTTCTGGTGCCAGTGAAACGATTTTCATGAATTTTTTGTCTCTCAGTTCCCTGGCTACGGGGCCGAAAATACGGGTTCCGATCATTTCGCCTGAGTTATTGAGCAGCACCACGGCATTGTCGTCGAAACGAATGTATGAGCCATCCTGGCGCCTGATCTCTTTTTTTGTTCTTACAACAACAGCTTTGATCACGGTCCCCTTTTTGATGTTGCCTGAGGGCAGGGCATTTTTAACAGTCACCACGATCTGGTCGCCGATGGAGGCATACCTTTTGCCGGTGCCGCCAAGAACCCTGATGCAGAGCACTTCTTTTGCGCCGCTGTTATCAGCTACCGTCAGTCTTGATTCTTGTTGTACCATATTATTTAGCTCTTTCTATGATTTCTACTAACCTCCAGCATTTGTTTTTGCTCAGGGGCCTGGTTTCGCTGATACGAACGGTATCGCCAATATTGCAATCGTTCTTTTCATCGTGTGCAATAAGCCGTTTGGATTTTTTTACGAACTTGCCGTATATGGGGTGCTTCACATTACGGATTACCTGCACCACAATGGATTTATCCATCTTATTGCTCACAATAACCCCGATTCGTTCTTTTCTAAGATTTCTTTCCATCTTGTTATGACTTTTTTTGGGCTTCTTCAATTTGTCTTCTTCTGAGTTCCGTTTCCATCCTGGCGATGGTTTTTTTGTAGAACCTGATCTTATTGGGATTTTCAAGAGGGGAAACGGAATGGTTAAGCTTCAGCCTCACCAGCTGTTTTTTCTCTTCTTCGAGGCGTTCGGTCAACTCGGCAGTTCCCAGTTCTCTGATAACTTTTTGTTCCATGATTGAAGCTGTATTTTTTCTTATTCAGTATAATCTCTTCTGACTACCATTTTACATTTTACCGGCAATTTCTGGGAGGCGAGCCTGAGGGCTTCGCGGGCTACTTCGAGCGACACTCCCTCTGCTTCAAAAAGCATCCTGCCGGGGGTTACGCGGGCAACGAAATACTCCGGCGATCCTTTACCCTTACCCATACGGACTTCAGCGGGTTTTTTGGTAACAGGCTTGTCGGGGAAGATCCTGATCCATATCTGTCCTTCACGTTTCATATAACGTGTAACAGCCTGTCGGGCAGCTTCGATTTGCCGGCCTGTAATCCAACCCGATTCGAGTGTTTTGATGCCGAAGGAGCCGAAAGCAAGTTGATGGCCTCTTCCGGCGTTGCCTTTCATTTTTCCTTTTTGCTGCTTCCTGTATTTTGTTTTCTTTGGCTGTAGCATTTCTGTCTGGATATTAAAAAATTATACAAATCCTATCTTCTCCGGGGTCCCGGGCGTCCGGCTTTGCGCGGAGCCTGTTTTTTGGGGCCCTCGCTCATCGTGGGCACCAGTTCGGGTTTACCGTATATTTCGCCCTTGCAGATCCATACCTTGATGCCGATGCGGCCATAGGTGGTATGGGCTTCGATCTTTGCGTAGTCAATATCGGCACGAAGGGTGTGCAGCGGAATACGTCCTTCCTTGTATTGTTCGTTGCGGGCCATTTCAGCTCCGCCCAGCCTGCCCGAGATCACAACCTTGATCCCTTCGGCACCTATGCGCATGGTGGAAGCGATGGCCGTTTTGATGGCACGCCTGAACGAGATCCTGCCTTCGATCTGCTTGGCAATGGAATTGGCCACGATGCTGGCATCGAGCTCAGGACGTTTGATCTCGGAAATGTTGATCTGGATCTCTTTTTTGGTCAGCTTTTTCAATTCCTCTTTCAACTTGTCCACTTCCGTGCCGCCTTTGCCGATGATGATGCCCGGGCGGGCCGTGAAAATAGTCACGGTAACCAGCTTCAGCGTCCGCTCAATAATGATCTTGGAGATACCGGCCTTTGCCAGACGGGCATTGAGGTACTGGCGGATCTTATTATCTTCGAGCAGTTTGCTGCCGAAATCCCTGCCACCATACCAATTGGAATCCCATCCTTTGATGATTCCCAGACGAAGACCTATCGGATTAGTTTTTTGTCCCATTAATATTCTGTTTTGTTTTGATGTTTAATTTTCGTTAATCATTACCCTCCTGTCAAGCACCAGCGTAACATGGTTTGAACGCTTCCTGATCCTGTGCGCCCTTCCCTGGGGGGCAGTCCGTATCCGTTTCAGCATCCTTCCGCTGTCAACGAATATTTCCTTTATGTAAAGATCACTCTCTTCAATCCTTACTCCTTCATTTTTGCTTTGCCAGTTCGCAATGGCCGAACGCAGCAACTTATGCACCCTGACGGCAGCCTCTTTGGGCGTGTGTTCGAGGTAGCCAAGCGCTGACATTACATCCATTCCCCTCACCAGGTCAGCAACGAGTCTCATTTTCCTGGGGGAGGTGGGGCAGTTGTTTAATTTGGCAAAGTATTCGGTTTTCTTTGCTTCCTTAACCTGCTCCGCGCGATTTCTTTTTCTTGCTCCCATTATATTGTGCTCTTTATGGTTTCAAATTATCTTCTGCCTTTATCCTTGTTGCCGGCATGACCCCTGAACTGCCGGGTGGGGGCAAACTCCCCGAGTTTATGTCCGACCATGTTCTCGGTAATGTATACCGGAATGAATTTGTTCCCGTTGTGGACCGCAATGGTCAGCCCGACAAAATCCGGTGATATCATAGATGCCCTCGACCAGGTTTTGATAACAGTTTTTTTACTGCTGGCAGCCTGTTCCAGAACTTTTTTTTCCAGTTTGTAGTGTATATAGGGTCCTTTTTTTAATGAACGGCTCATGATATGATGCGATTAATTATTTTTTACGTTTTTCAATAATGTATTTGTTGGATTGATTCTTTTTAGCCCGGGTTTTGTAGCCTTTTGCCGGGATTCCTTTCCTCGACCTGGGGTGTCCGCCCGAGGCTTTTCCTTCGCCGCCGCCCATGGGATGGTCAACCGGGTTCATGGCAACGCCACGGGTCCTTGGGCGCCGTCCGAGCCAGCGCGTCCTGCCTGCCTTGCCTGATTTTTCAAGCTGATGGTCGACATTTGAGGCCATGCCGATGGTAGCCTTACAGGTCTGAAGGATCATCCTGGTTTCACCCGAAGGGAGTTTCACAACGGCAAACTTCCCGTCCCTGCTCATGAACTGGGCATAGGAGCCGGCACTGCGTGCAAGCTTGGCTCCTTCGCCGGGACGAAGTTCAATGTTGTGAATGATGGTTCCAAATGGCACCTCGCTCAGATACATGGTATTTCCGATATTCGGTGCAACACCTCTTCCCGAGACCACTTCCTGGCCCACTTCGAGCCCGTGCGGGGCAATGATGTACCGTTTCTCGCCGTCGGCATAGTAGAGGAGGGCGATCCTGGCAGTACGGTTTGGGTCATATTCAATCGATTTTACCTTAGCAGGGATGTTTTCCTTCTCCCGCTTGAAATCGATAAACCTGTACCGCTGCTTATGCCCGCCGCCTCTGTAACGGACAGTCATTTTACCTTCACTGTTCCTGCCACCGCTTTGCTTGATGGGAGCCAGCAGGCTCTTTTCAGGGGTGCTTTTCGTGATGTCGTCGAAAGCGCTGATGATCTTGAAGCGCTGACTGGGTGTTGTCGGTCTGTATTTCTTTAAAGCCATTTATCTAAATATTGCTGTAAAAATCAATTGTTTCACCTTCGGCCAGTGTAATGATGGCCTTTTTGTAGGATGCCGTTTTACCGCTGATGATCCCGGTTTTGGTGTACCTCGATTTGTTTTTTCCTTTGATGGTCATCGTGTTCACGCTCTCGACTTCCACACCATACAATTCCTCAACGGCCTGTTTGATCTGAAGCTTATTGGCTTTCCTGGCCACGATGAATCCGTAACGGTTCAGGTTCTCGCCCAGTCCCGTCATTTTTTCCGTGATCACCGGTTTTAAGATGATATCCATTTTGTTACTGATATTATGGTTATGCTAAAATCTTTTCAATTTCCTTTACCGAACTTTCAATGAGCAAAAGCTTATTGGCATTCAGAATATCGTAGGTATTCAGGTCATCGGCTTTTACTACCTTGGCTTTTTGCAGGTTTCTGGCCGACAGGATGATGTTGTCGTTCGATTCCGGCAATACCAGCAGTATCTTTTTGTCGTTGAGATCGAATTGCCCGAGCATTTCGGTAAACTGTTTTGTTTTGGGCTGTTCAAAACTGAAGTCTTCGAGGATGATCAGTTCCTGGTCTTTGGCTTTGTAGGCCAGTGCTGAACGGCGGGCAAGCTTTTTCACTTTTTTGTTCAGTTTAAAGCCGTAATCCCTCGGCTGGGGTCCGAATATTCTGCCGCCACCCCTGAAAAGAGGGTTTTTGATATCGCCAAAACGCGCAGATCCGGTGCCTTTTTGCCGCTTGATCTTCCGTGTGCTGCCTTTAACGGCATTACGTTCCTTGCTGCTATGTGTTCCCTGCCGCCTGTTGGCCATGATCTGCCTGATGTCGAGCCATATGGCGTGGTCGTTGGGTTCAATGCCGAAGATCTCGTCGTTCAGGCTGACCTTCTTCGAGCTCTTCTGTCCGTTTGTTTTATATATTTCTAGCTCCATCTTTCAACAATTACATATGAACCATTGGGGCCGGGTACGGCACCTTTAACTAAAAGCAGGTTTTTTTCAGGGATGATCTTGACAACCTGCAGGTTGATCAGCTTAACCCTTTTGTTCCCGGTCTGGCCGGCCATGCGCATCCCTTTGAAAACCCTCGACGGGTATGATGAAGCGCCGATAGATCCCGGTGCACGCATCCTGTTGTGCTGCCCGTGCGTGGCATCATTCACCCCGGCAAAGCCATGGCGTTTTACCACTCCCTGAAATCCTTTCCCCTTGCTGACACCGACTACATCAATGTATTCGCCTTCAACAAAGATGTCGACGGTAAGCTGGTCGCCGAATTTCTTCTGGTGTCCGGGCTCAAACCTGGTGAACTCCCTGACTATCCGTTTGGGACTTACACCGGATTTTGCAAAATGTCCTTTCATGGCCCGGCTGGTATGCTTTTCCTTTTTTTCGTCGAAGGCAAGCTGGATGGCATCGTAACCGTCTTTTTCCTTTGTCTTTACCTGGGTAACGACACAGGGGCCCGCTTCAATCACGGTGCAGGGTATGTTTTTGCCGGCATCGTCAAAGATGCTGGTCATCCCGATTTTTTTACCAATTATTCCTGACATTATTCTATCGTTTATACTTTATCATACTTTGATCTCAACTTCAACGCCACTCGGGAGTTCCAGCTTCATCAGGGCATCAATGGTCTTGCTGGTGGTACTGTATATATCCAGCAACCTTTTGTAGGAGCAGAGCTGAAATTGTTCTCTTGCCTTCTTGTTTACAAAGGTGGACCTGTTTACCGTGAAGATCTGCTTGTTTGTTGGCAGCGGGATCGGGCCGCTTACCACAGCCCCGGTGGATTTTACGGTTTTTACGATCTTTTCGGCCGATTTGTCGACCAAATTGTAATCGTACGATTTTAGTTTAATTCTGATCCTCTGGCTCACGTTTTTATTTATTTACGGTCTGGTTGATTAATAATTAACTACGTATCCTTTTATTTTATAAAGCACTTCATCCAGGATCTCTTTCGGCAATTCGGCGTAATGTGAGAATTCCAGGTTGGCGTTGCCGCGGCCTGAAGTCAGGGTACGCAAAATGGTTACGTAACCGAACATTTCGGCCAATGGTGCTTTGGCTTTGATTTCCTGCAGGCGGTTTATTGTTCTTAGTCCTTCGACCTGCCCGCGGCGTTTGTTCAGGTCGCTTGTAACTTCGCCCACGTATTCGTCGGGGGTGGTCACAACCACCCGCATGATGGGCTCCAACAATACCGGCCCGGCTTTTTTGCAGGCTTCCCTGAAGGCAATGCCTGCGGCGGCTTCAAATGAAAGCGCATCGGAGTCGACCGGATGGTGGTTGCCGGCGGTAAGCCTGACTTTCAGGCTTTCCATCTGGAAACCGGCCAGCACGCCGTTCATCATGGCTGATTTAAAACCTTTTTCGACGGCATGAATATATTCCTTCGGGATGGCGCCGCCCCTGATCTCGTCGATGAATTGCAATCCGCGCACCCCTTCGCCGGCGGGTCCTGTTTCAACGGTAATGTCGGCATATCTTCCCTTGCCGCCGGTTTGTTTCCTGTATAGTTCATGGTGAACGACCGTGGCGGTGATGGCTTCCTTATAAGCTACCTGGGGCTTGCCTTTGTTGCATTGTATGTTGAATTCCCGCTTGAGCCTTTCGGTCAGTACTTCGAGATGCAGCTCGCCCATGCCGCTGATGATGGTTTGTCCGGTTTCACTGTCGACCCTGATGGTGAAAGTGGGGTCTTCTTCCGCCAGCTTGTTCAGCCCCTGGATCAACTTGTCAACATCGTCCTGGAATTTGGGTTCCACAGCCATACTGATGACCGGTTCGGGGAATTTGATATTCTCGAGCAGCAAGGGAGCCTTGATGTCGGTCAGTGAATCGCCTGTGCGGATTTCCTTGAATCCGACGGCAGCGCCGATCTCGCCTGCAAAAATCTCTTCCACAGGCTTGCGTTTGTTGGCATGCATCTGCAGGATGCGGGCAATTCTTTCTTTCTTGTTGGTATTTACATTCAGCACAACCGATCCGGCTTTCAGGCTTCCCGAGTAAACCCTGAAATAGGCGATCCTGCCGACAAAGGGGTCGGTGGATATTTTAAATGCCAGGGCTGAAAAGGGATCCCCGGGATTTGCTTCGCGTATTTCCTTATTTTGTGTGAAGGGGTTTTCGCCGGTTACGGGCGGTACATCGAAAGGGCTTGGCAGGTAGAGGGCAATCGCGTCGATCAGCTTCTGTACCCCTTTGTTTTTAAATGCTGAGCCGCAGAAAACGGGTGTTATCTTCAGCTCGATGGTTGCCTTGCGGATGGAGGCGATCAGCTCTTCGCTGCTGATGCTGTCGGGCGACTCGAGGAATTTATCCAGCAATACCTCATTGTCTTCGGCGGCACCTTCGATGATCACACTCCTGTATTTTTCTACTGTTTCCCTGAGGTCATCCGGTACGGGAATCTCATGATACGTGATTCCGTAATTGTCATCATCCCAGCGGTAGGCTTTGTTTTCGACCAGGTCGACCACTCCTTCAAACTCATCTTCTTCGCCAATCGGGATCTGCATAATGATAGGCTTGGCTCCCAGTTTTTCTCCTATCTGGTGCACGACATTATAAAAATCGGCTCCTGAGCGGTCCATTTTATTCACAAAGCAGATCCTCGGTACGCGGTATTTGTCGGTTTGGCGCCATACAGTTTCCGATTGGGGTTCAACCCCGCCTACGGCGCAAAAAACGATCACGGCCCCGTCGAGCACCCGCAGCGAGCGTTCTACCTCAACGGTGAAATCGACATGTCCGGGTGTATCGATAATATTGATGCGGTATTTCTGACCGCTGGTGGTCCAGTGCACCGTGGTGGCTGCAGAGGTGATGGTAATTCCCCTTTCCTGTTCCTGTTCCATCCAGTCCATGGTGGCGGTACCTTCATGGACCTCTCCGACTTTGTAGTTAATGCCGGTATAATACAATACACGCTCCGTTGTTGTGGTTTTACCCGCATCAATGTGGGCCATAATGCCAATGTTACGCGTGTATGTCAGGTTTTCCGGCATGCTGCTGTTCTTTCCTAGAACCTGAAATGGCTGAAAGCCTTGTTGGCTTCGGCCATCCGGTGTGTATCTTCTTTTTTCTTAAAAGCGGATCCTTCTTCCTTGTAAGCGGCCACTATTTCTCCGGCAAGTTTTTCGCCCATGGTCTTTTCGTGGCGTTTCCGTGCGAAACTGATCATGTTTTTCATTCCGATCGACATTTTTCTGCCGGGTCTGATCTCAGAGGGTATCTGGAAGGTTGCCCCGCCAATCCGGCGGCTTCTCACCTCAACATTCGGTGTTACATTGGCCAGTGCCTTTTTCCACACCTCAACAGGGTCTTCCTTGGTCTTTTCAGCTACGATGTCCATGGCATTGTAAAAGATCTCGAAGGCGGTGCTTTTTTTGCCACTGAACATGATATTGTTGACAAACTTGGTTACAAGCGTGTCATTGAACTTTGGATCAGGAAGGATGGTCCGTTTTTTAGGTTTTGATTTCCTCATCGTTTACGCTATAATAAATATTGTATAATCTCTTTATTTCTTAGGCCTTTTGGTGCCGTATTTTGATCTTCTCTGTTTCCTGCCGTCAACCCCGGATGTGTCGAGCGCACCCCTGATGATGTGATAACGCACGCCCGGAAGGTCTTTCACCCTGCCGCCACGGATCATCACAATGGAGTGTTCCTGCAGGTTGTGGCCTTCGCCAGGGATATAGGCGTTCACTTCCTTCCCGTTGGTCAGCCTTACCCTGGCAACCTTCCGCATGGCAGAGTTGGGCTTCTTTGGTGTAGTGGTATATACCCTTACACATACCCCCCTGCGCTGCGGACAAGAATCCAGTGCAGGCGATTTACTTTTGTCAGTCAGTTTCTTGCGTCCTTTGCGAACTAATTGCTGAATTGTTGGCATAAAATTAGTTTGTTGCTTTAAACCTCTTTAAAAGAGGAGTTTACATTATTGTTAACTGGAAATTCCGGTCGGAAAATGATAGAGGAGGGGCCTTGAAGACATATCCCGCGGAGCGGAATGGAACCTATAGCTGCCTCAGTTTATCAGGTTTCCTAAGAATTCCGAGCTTTTCAGAACGAATCACGAAAAGCGGCTGCAAAGGTAAATAATATTTTTGCTTTTGCAATACTTATGGTAAAAAAAATTTAAAGGATGAAATCTGAAATAAGAAATCTGAACTTCAGCCGGAACGGTTGTGATAATAAAACGAAGAGAAATCGCACGCATAATCAGGCACGAGCCACTTCCGCTGCGCGGAAGATTGTCCATTCGGCATTGCTCATTGTTCATTGTCCATTTCCCCGCCCCCCGTCCCGGAGCCTGTCCTGAGCCCTTCACTTCGTTCAGGATAAACTTTGTCGAAGGGTCCCTCGCCCCTCGTCCCCCCCCTTGCTCCGCTGCGCAGGCGTGTTTTTTTTTTGGAAAATCACTTTATCTTTGGCTCCGGAAAAAAATACTCACCGGAGCTGTTGGTTCTTTTAAATCAACATGAAAAAAAGGTGAGATGATGCAACAAGCAAATCTATAACCTTAATCATTATGAAGAAAACCATCTTATTATCCGTGGCAGTGTTGCTACTGCTATGCGGTACCCTTGCCCAGGTAGCCATAAATGCCGACGGCAGCCAACCTGATAACTCTGCCATGCTTGAAGTAAAAAGCACGGACAAAGGCTTCCTTCCTCCACGTATGACCACCGCCCAACGAAACGCTATAAATAGCGGTGCGCCAGTAGAAGGCTTAATCATTTACAACACCGATGTCAACTGTTTGCAGTGGTGGAATGGTTCTGCTTGGTTTAATGTTTGTGACGGTACTGTCGATGGAACCATCCCTGGGAATACCACCTGCGCTGGTGCCACAATATCTGCCACACCGTGCTCATCTGTGGCCGGTGCTACGATTAATGATGACGCAGGCACACCCGATGGCATTGAATACGACTGGACAGGCGCTACCGGTTTTGTAGCAGGTGGTACTACACAAGCCTTGGTGGAAATCAATGGCCAATGTTGGTACCGCAGAAATGCAGACAACATTCCTTCTGATTTTAACCCTGTACCCACATGGGTAAATAGTACAGACGTGGGTTGGAGTGGGTATTACACGGGAGGTCCTTTTCTCAACGAAGGTCGTTTGTATCAATGGAGTGCTGCCATGAATGGTTCTGCTACAGAGCGTGCGCAGGGGATATGCCCTACCGGTTGGCACCTGCCTTCTGATTGTGAGTGGATGTATTTGGAGAACTCGTTAGGTATGAGCGTAGAAAACCAGGTATTAAATGGCTCTTGGCGTAATTCGGGCAGCGTGGGTTCTAAACTCTCTACGCTTACAAGCAGCGGTAGTAACAGCTCTGGCTTCACTGCCCTGCTTACCGGCTCCCGCTGGACCATTGGTACGTTCAGTAATCGAGGTACGATCGGCGGCTGGTGGTCCTCGTCAGAGACCGCTGCTGCCGGTGCCCAAAGGCGCCACTTGAGCGGCAGTCAGGCAGGCGTGTACCGTGTCAGCGACCATAAGGCCGCCGGCTATTCTGTCCGTTGCCTCAAGGATTGAGTGCGCCCAGTCACACATTAAACGACCGGTAAGTAATTGCCGGTTAATATAATTAGCTTGCTGTAATCAAGATGGTGGGATGCAAACAAATTGGATGAAGATGAACCGAAACGAGCTGTTATAAATAAACAGAAGTCTCACAGAAGATCATGTAAAATCAATGAGTAGCAGAGTTGAACCACCGATAGGGTCTGTCAGGAGAACCTATTAAACCACCCTGAGTTTACCCTGTGTGAAACATATGGGGGGTGCTTTTCCTTAACGGGAAAGGTATTGAGCGGTCAGGGAAAAGGGGTGTTGAAAGAAACACCCCCGATGCTGCGCGTCAGCCGGGATTGTTTTTTGTTTGCCACGAATACACGAATACCACCGCCACGGCTCACTGCCTGAAATCCGCATGTCAGTTATAGGGTTAAAAGGTGGTTCGGGTGATTGAAATCTGAAATCTGAAATCTGAAGTGGGTGTGAGTGTGGGTAAATTTTATCAATAATAAATATCATAGTGGGTCGTGGGCGAAATGCTGTGTCAGCCCACGCACAAATGCCAGTAAACAACCACTGGTCATCCCGACCCCGGGCACCGGGGGAAGCTTCCGCTGCGCGGAAGATTGGCCATTCGAAATCTGAAATCTGAACTGTAGCAGAAACGGTTATTATCACAAACCGAATAGAAATTGCATGTAAAATCAGGTTCGATTTGCGTGGTATGAGTTTCGGAGTGTCCCGCGCACCAAATTCGACCCACGAATAAATTCGTGGGCTATGATATTTATCATTTAACCCCCGATTCCCGGGGCAGGCACTGAAACCCCGAGTAATCGGGGCAGGCACTGAAACACTGAAACCACCGAGTCCTTGGGGCAGGCACTGAAACACTGTTGATTCGGTGATTCCCCGAGTTCTCGGGACACGCGGTGATTTGTTTAGGTGAGGTACCGGATATCGGGGAAAGTGTTACATGGTTACATGGTTACATGGCTGTGTGTGGGTGTGGGTTTGAGTGAAGTATCTGAATCAGCATAACAGTTTAACCCACGAGGTCTCGGGGCAGGCACTGAAACCACCGAGTCCTCAGGGCAGGCACTGAAACACTGTTGATTCGGTGATTCCCCGAGTTCTCGGGACACGCGGTGATTTGTTTAGGTGAGGTACCGGATATCGGGGAAAGTGTTACA
>Ga0334899_1000037_pt1 | contig 216464 bp, 124 predicted proteins | sample GraSluR3_MG_FD_207219 | JGI IMG/M metagenome (GOLD analysis project Ga0334899, IMG submission 207219) | Sludge microbial communities from methane-producing bioreactor in Wageningen University, Netherlands - Granular Sludge_8_08-R3 | ecosystem: Engineered > Bioreactor > Anaerobic > Unclassified...
GGTAACTTCCTGATGGATCTCTGGATAATGGGTAATCCTACCCGTGGTGGAGAGCGTCAATTGGTAAAAGCTCCTGTATTTGAAAACAATATCGAACATCAAATGCGTAGATCTATCAATGTAAATCATCTCGGCGAGCCTTCAGAGCAGACTAGTACGACTATGAGAACCGATCCGGATAGCTATAATGTCTATCTTGATGGCGGTTTAGTAGCTAATGTAACCGAGACTTCTTATCAATACGAAGACTTGGTTCATGGTGAAGAATATATAGCCGGTGTGTCTGCTGTCTATGATGGAGAGGAGTCTGAGATAGTCGAGGTTGAATTCGAATATACCGGCGTCAGTGCAGACGATCCTGTAGTTACGAAGACACAACTTCACAATAACTATCCCAATCCGTTCAACCCGGAAACTACAATCAGCTTTTCAATCAACACTCCGGGTAGAGTAGAGATAGACATCTACAATATCAGAGGTGAGAAAGTGCGTACGCTAGTACGAGAAGATTATCCTACCGGAAACCACACTGTGGTATGGAACGGAACAGATAATCAGAATCGTACAGTAGCCAGTGGTGTGTATATGTACAGAATGAGTACAGAAAACTACTCAACCACAAAGAAAATGATATTGATGAAGTAACAGGTAAACCATAAGATGACAATTAAGGTCATCTGAAAACTGAAAGCGGCTACAATTATTGCAGCCGCTTTTTTTATTGTAGCTTTGATGATTTATAGGGCTTTCAAATTAAATTAACATAAAAAAGATAAAATTTGTTGACATCAATATGCGCAGGAATAATTTTATCATCAATATAGCATAAGGAGAAAATATGCGGATGAGAATTGTGAGATATTGTGAATATAACGTAGAGCTAAGTATTAAGAAGGAAAGGATATAATCGTATGGCAAGACATATGAATTGTCATCATATTTTTGTTGAGAGTATTACTATCGTAAATAGTTTTGTAATTATTGAAAAACAAAAAAACAAAAAAAAATTAAAAAAACAAACCTAAAAAGGAGAAAATTATGAAATCTAAGAAAATGCAAGTGATTGTGTTTATTGTAGCACTTATGATGCTATCAGTACCCATGTTTGCACAGCAGTCTCGTGCAACAGTTCAATCAATCAGGATTGTGGACACGGGGAACGAAGGGAGAATCGATGCGATCGATTTTTATCTTGATGAGGTGATTGATGATCAGCAAACCGGTTTTGAAAATCTATATCCGGGCATTGTTGATGACTTTGTCTTCTCAGAGGATATTGCGGTTACCGGTATTAATACCGGTGATGTTGTAGATGATAACATCTTTAGATTAACTATTGAGCCGATTGAAGGTACTTATGAAACTTTCACTGTGGATTATGATTCGAATGAAAACCGTCGTATATATACCACAGGCGATGCAGGGTACTTGCTATCTTTTACTGGTGTCACCGTAATCGATAGAGCCAGACCGGTATTGAAATCTATCGAAGTTACTTATGATGGATCTGATTATGTAGATCAGATTGATATGATTTTTACAGAACCGATGCATCCCAATTATACCAGTACGACAGGATTTATTGTTGATGGCATTACATTGCCCTCTGATGGTACTTGGTTTACAGATCAAATCTTCAGACTAACAGTTACTTCTACCAAAGAAGCTTTGTTCTATCATGATATCGACTTTACATCCGATGTCGTCTTGAGAGATCAATCTAACCAAAGAGTAAATCCCAACGGTGAATATTATGTGGAAAAAGCTATGCGGCTGGCTCGGGAAAACATCACAGTAGCATTTGCAGAAAACGAAATAACCTCAGATATAGCAGATCCAACTGTGATTGAAACTACTGTAGATTATGCTGATATTGATATGACTCATATCCCGGCAGACTTGCTTACTGATGCATGGCTTACAGCTGATCCTGCCCTACCACAAGATACCGAGATCGCGATCGCTTACAACGGTAATCCTATTGACACCTATATTGTCGGTCCCGGTGGTTTGGCAGAGATCTGGCTTAGCGAGATGCTACCCGGTGATCGGACAGCACTTGTAGGTCACGAGAATCTGACAGATGTCTGGACATTTACGATTACCGGATTAACTGATGATTTCGTTGATATCGGTGGTAACTATCAAACCAATGAATATGATTTTACAGTAACTTCATATTACGGATTTGATTTTGCCAATCCGAGCAAAGTATATGATAATAGCTTAGATAATCCTGAAGCTGCCGATGCACTAACTATCATATTCAATGATAGAGATACTGCAGCTTGGTTGGCTGCTAGTGCTATCAATGATGGTGGCAATGCGGTTATCCTCAATGATGGAGTTGTAGCTTATTATCTGTTTGAAGATATCGACGAAGCTGTTTTGTTAGATATCCAGGCTGATATCCTATTTGCTCTCTCTCTAGATGCTGATTATGCTGATATTGATGCTTATGTGAATAATGAATATACGAATCTTGCTCAGTTTATTTCTGCCGAGCATGTAATGCATGAAAATGCCATGCCGGTTGACTTCATTGAAGCTAATCTTTTAGCAGGTGAATCCGAGATTAGAGTTATAGATGTATTGGTGGAAGGCATCAGAATCCCACTGAATGCAGATTTCGCAGGCTATACAGCAGCATATTTGCAAATAGATGATGATATTACTGCAAATCCATATATTGATCAGTTTTTAGCTGAAAAATGTTATGGACTAATAGACCACACCGAATTTGACGGAGTTGATGTTTTGGATAACTATGTTTATATCAATGATGACTGGTATTACTTCGAAGTTGAAGTTCATGCTAATGTCAAAATTGAGACATTGTATCTAAATGGAGATGATGTATACGACAAGACCCGATTTGAAACCACCTCAAGGTTACAGATCAATGCACAATCTACCGCACCTGCGATGAAAAATGAGCTTGAATACAGGTGGATCATTCTCGGGCTTGATATGGACGATTATAATACCTTCTCTGAAGAAAAACAACTCGATGTAGCTCAAATAATGGTCGATAGAAGAAGCTTTGGTGACCTAGCTGAACTGCAAAACGAGTTCCTAAACGCGGTTGCTCTCGCTGACGCTATGGATAACACCGAAATGACAGTTGCAGCAGATGAACTGGTTACTTACCCGGATGACGGAGATATTCTCACGGAAACAACTTATCCTGCACAATTCTTAGATGGTTTATCAGGTGATGTTTTGATAGATGCCAAGCTCGTTTCTGATGTGGTACTGCCGGAAGGAACTGATATAGAATTAATTTATAATGGCAGCTCTTTGGGAACTTATGTTGTTGGTATCGGTGTAACAGAACTATGGCTTAGTGAGATGATCAATGATATTGATCCACTCTTGCCTACCAGAACTCCTCTTATTGGTCATGAAGGATTGATAGAAGACTGGGATTTTGTTATCACCGTTCCGTTCGCAGTTGATCCCGGGCATGGTATCTTTGATTTAACCATGACAAATTACGCATCCTATGATTTCGTTGATTTCATGTGGGCTTTGGCAGAAGAAGAATTCACCATGGAATTCGAAACCGTAGGCATGGATGTTACTGTAGATATCCCTGATGTATTCCGCAAAGAGATAGAAGACGAATTCTCATATACGATAGATTTTGCTAACAGTTATGATGGAATGAATGCAAATGCAGAATTTACCGGAGCAACAGGTGATATCACAGAACTGTATTATTGGGATGGAGCCGACTGGATTGAAATACCAGATCCATTTGAGTTTGCTATAGAAGATGATTTGGCACTCGAATTTAAAGCTACATTCGATCCTGGTATAGCAGCTATCTATCCAACAGATTACGATATTACCTTCACGATTTATCGTGATGAAGATAATAGTGAATTATTTACAAGCACAGATACCTTTACAGTAGAATATGAGCCGATGGAAGTTGTCTCTGACTTGCCGGATTATTTCCTCGAAGGAGATGAAGACTGGACAGAATTCACTGTGGCTACCATTCCTAACGATGATGCAGGTAAAATGGTACGAGCTTGGTTTGAAATACCGGCAGAAGCAGAAGTTGAATACTATGACGTACAAACCGAAGAATGGCTCCCTCTCACTACCGGTTATTATGGTCCGGTAGATGGCTTCCCGGTTGTAGATAATACGGCAGATCCCAGCATGTTCCGAGCAAAATTCGATACTGCTGGTTATTATGAAGTCGATATCGAATTCAGAAGAATCGATCCGGAAGAAGTATTGGCTGAACATACACTCGAAATAGATGTTTACAAGCATTCTACCTACGCATTTAATTATGATATGCCTGAACTGATCCTGGAAGCAGAAGATTCTTTGGTTCCAGTTACATTCGCCACAGATGTACTCGGTGAATTGGGTTATGACGGCGTTCGATTCAAATTCTTCAAAGTTGATGGACCCGGTGATGTTACTTTCACAGCTACCGATTCAGCAGGTGATACTTATACTTTCACTAATACTGGTTACTGGGGACCACCCAGTGGTTTCGAACTACCGGCAGATTATGCAGCTACTACAGATTGGACACTCAATTTCTCTGAGATAGGTGAATATGAGATTACTTTCCAACTGATCTATGCTGATACCGAAGAAGTGATAACCGAAGATTCTCAACCCGGCATAATGGTAGAAAGACATTCGACCTATACTTTCGATTACACTGCACCTGCAATGATAATCGCGACAGAGGAGATAGAAGTGCCGGTTAATTTTGCAACCGATGTATTGGGTACTATCGGTTATGACGGTGTCCGATTCAAATTCTTCTCCGATACACCAGGCGTTACTTTCGAAGCAACTGATGGAACAGGAACTCATACCTTTGTAGATGAAGGCTACTGGGGTCCTGCAGAAGGATTTGATCTTCCGGAAGCTTATGATGAAACTACCGATTGGAATTTAACATTCGATGGCGCTGATGACTACACTATCACTTATCAGCTGATCTACGCTGATACAGAAGAAGTAATCGTAGAAGAATCTGAGACATTCACAGTTGATGAACGCTCCACCTATGCTTTTGATTATGATGTGCCCGATAATATATATGAAGATCTGAATATAATCGTTCCAGTTACTTTTGCTACAGATTATGAAGGTACTATCGGTTATGACGGAGTCAGATTCAAATTCTTCTCCGACACACCAGGCGTTACTTTCGAAGCAACTGATTCTCAAGGAGCAGTTCACACCTTTACTGATGTAGGTTATTGGGGTCCTGCAGAGGGATTTGACCTGCCTGCATTGTATGAAGCGATTACTGATTGGACGATCAAATTTGATAATGAAGGCACCTACAATATTACTTATCAATTGATTTATGCAGATACTGAAGATGTAATAGTAGAAGAAGCGAATGATTTTGTAGTCAATCCTTTCTTCGATCTCTTTACAGATATAACAATTGATCCTGATGTTGCAGGCAATTATGGTATAGATAGCGAATTCACCATCGAATTCACTTTCGCAGAAGCAATGACAATTGTTGGAGATAATCCGATTCTGAACCTTAATGTTAACGGTACAGAAGCTGTTTATGTTTCTGGAGATGGAACGGATACCTTCACATTCGAATATAAAGTAGCTATGGATGATGAGGCAGATCCACTTACAATCACAGACTTTGTCGGAGTAGTAGAAGATCAATATGGGAATGAGATTGATCTGAGCACAGTTGCTCCTCTCGATATCGGTCACGATGGCTTTGCCGGTATAGTTATAGATGGTGTGCCGCCAAGAATTCAGGAAATTTCAACTGAAGTACCATCCGGAGTTTACTCTTATGGTGATCAGATAGCATTCGAAGTTGTTTATGATAAGATTGTTACTGTAAACTGGCAACAAGGGACTCCTCGTATCAATCTGAACTCCGGTGGATATGCCGAATACATAAGTGGTTCCGGACATTCCAGTGGAATTTTGACCTTTAGATATATCATCGGAGAAGATGATAACACACCTACTGACGGATATTTGATGGCCTATCCTCCTCTGGAACAACGTGGCGGAACGATCAGAGCACAAGCTGCACCATATAATATAGCCACAAATGATTTCGATGAAACCGAATTTAACAAAGCGATAGTAATATCTAACGATCCAAGAATAGTTGATGTAATTTATCCCGATGCCGGCTATTATGGTATTGGAGATGAAGTCGATTTCTTGGTTGAATACAATAAAGATATAGTAGTAACTGGCACACCGCTTCTCGAGTTAAATACCGGTGAGTATGCCGAATATGTCGAAGGTACGCTTACTGACGTATTGACTTTCCGCTACATTGTGGAAGCAGGTGACGACTTTACAGATCTGGATTATGCATCTATAGATGCCATAGATCTAAATGGAGGAACCACAAACGATGTACACGGGGTAGAAGCCGACAATACTCTTCCAGAACCCTCAGCCGAAGGTATCGTCATCGACGGTATCGAACCGGTGCCTACAATCACCTGGCTGGGTAATAACGGAGAGATCATCAATGTTGAGATCCAATTCAGCGAGGAAATAGCAGCTGACCTCATAGCAGATGATCTGGAAGTTACTAACGGAGTTGTTGATAACTTTGTTGCTGATGAGCAGGTCTATACCTTCGAGCTAACGGTTGTTGACTATAGTGCTCCGGCTCCTACAGTAACTGTCCCAATCGGAGTGGTTCAAGATCTTGCCGGCAATGATAATGTGGAAGCTTCCGAGACATTTGCAATGGGAGCTGTAATCGCAGGTACTACTCTAGACCTTGGTGCAGTAGACAATGTTGTCACTGCAACGATGACATATCCTATTATAGATGATAGTTTGGCAGACTATATGCTAGATGCACTCATCATTTCTGAAGAAGATTTCGTAACTGGTACTCTGATCACAATAGAATATAATGGAGTAGAAATAACTACTGCAGAGCTTACGGAAAATACCAATCAGAGATTCTTCAGCGAATTGATCGGCGATGCCGGCGATACTAGAACTCCATTGCTTGGTCATTCCGGCTTGACAGATATATGGGAGCTGACGATTGCTTCACCAGTATCTGTAGATAATCAAATCACAGTTACCAGTGTTACTTCAGATGATGATTTCGCTACTATGTTTGATTTGGCAGAAGATACTGCAGATCTGCAATTTATCGCAGATGAAGATCTGGCACTTGCTGCTGTGGTAGCTGGTACTGAGATGACTTTGGCTGCTGAAGAGAATGCAGTTACAGCAGAGATCATTTATCCCGAAACTATAGAAGGTGTATTGGCTGATTATATAATGGATGCCATGATTTATGCGGCACCTGAATTCCCAGCCGGTACAGAAATAGATATTTATTATAATGATAATCATGTTACAACTACTGAATTGGCAGATGTTACAGATAGCATCTATCTCAGTGAGTTGATCGGTGAGGCAGGCGACACCAGAACTCCATTGATCGGACATGCCGGTTTGACTGATAACTGGATGTTCGTAATCACCTCAGCTCATGCTTTCGATACTGATCTTACAGTTGAAAGTGTAACTTCCAAAGATGATTTCGTCACTGAAGAGATCCTTGCTGATGGTATGATCGAAGTGAATGTGGCAGCAGATGAAAATGCCGCACTGGAAGAAGTGATTGCCAAAACAGATATGGAAATGCTATTGGTTGATAACGAAGCTACAATAGATATCTCATATCCGGATGTAATCGATCCTGTATTAGATGCTTATATGGTAGATGCTTGGATCACAGCAGGCTTGCCATTTGTCGCAGGCACGCAGATCGACATTGAATACAATGGTACTAGTGTAACTACTGCCACTCTTGAGGACGATACCGATGAGATTTACCTAAGCGAACTGATTGGTGATGCAGCTCAAACTAGAACACCATTGGTCGATCATGCCGGCCTTGAAGATAACTGGGTTATTACAGTTACTTCACCGGTATCTTTTGAGACAGAACTAACAGTTCAAAGTGTGATCTCAAACGATGAATTCGTAACCGAATATGTTCTGGCTGAAGTTGCCGGCTTACTCAATATCAATGCCGATGAAGACATGGCATTACAACATGTGGTCGATAATACTGACATGCTACTGGGAGCAGAAGATAAAATTGTCGGTGCAACCATTTCTTATCCTGCAGCTATCGAAGATGTGCTAGCAGATTATATGATGGATGCATATATCACTGCCGATGAAGCGCTGGTAGCCGGAACAGAAATAGTGATTCACTATAATGAGTTGTACATTACTACTCATGAATTGGCGGAAGATACTGTTCAAATGTATCTCAGCGAATTGATCGGTGATGCCGCTCCTACCAGAACTCCTCTGCTTGACCATGAAGGTTTGGTAGATGAGTGGTTGATTGTGATCAACTCACCAGTAGTGTTCGATACCGAACTCACCATCCAAAGTGTAACTTCTAATGATGATTTCGCTACTCAAACTGTTCTTGCAGAAGATGTGGTAAATGTGAACAATCTCGAAGAAATGGCAGTACTTGCTGCTATTGAGGCTATCAATCAGTTAGGTGATGCTATCTACCTGAATGATGAGTCCAGAAGTGCACCTGATTTCACTCTCTTCGATAATGCTACGGCAGCTATGCTGGTTGATGCACAGGATCTGGTAACAGCAGCCAGAAATCTTGGAGATCCTGCAGATGTAGATGCAGCGATCAATGAAGGACTCACAACAGAGTACCTTAACTGGGATGATGTGATCACAGTCGAGGCTGTAATGTCCGCTGGCGCTCAAGCAGTCGTCATAAACGAGGTTGATGCAGGTGAAGTTGCCCTTTATGAAGAAGGTATCGAGATTGAATTACTACCGGATCTGACGGGCTACAACCAGGCATATCAGCAATATAGTGATCCGGGTGAATATGGTGTGATTTCACATACAGACTTTGTAGTAGGTAATGTGAATCAAATCCCATCCGATACACCGGCAGGAATATATATGATGTTCGTACAAAAAGATGATATTCCCGTAAGAAGCAGAACGACTAGATCGGAAGTTAACTGGTATATGTACAAATGGTCTATCGCCACATCAGAAGATGTAATAGACCAGATTCATCTGGATGAAGAGCTTGTATATCAAAGAGTAACAGGTGTAGAATTACCAGAAACACTCATGATCTACGAAGGTCCTGATACTTTCGAATTGGATGCCACTGTATCACCGGAAGGTGCTACAATCCCAGATATAATTTGGGAAAGTGACGATGAGACTATAGTTACCGTAGATAACGGTATTTTGACCCCGATAGCTGTGGGGAATACCAATATTACAATAACATCACTCGATGGTGGGCATACTGCTACCACAGCTGTTAGTGTAAAAATTGCTTATGGAGATGTCGATAATAACGAAATAGTGGAAGCCTATGATGCTGCTCTTACTCTGCAGTATGCTGTAGGTATGGATCCACTTCCTAATATCGATCCTCGTCCCTGGTCTGACTGGAGATTTAATAGAGCTGATGTGGATGGTAACAATCTTATCCAAGCTTATGATGCGTCTTTGATCTTGCAGTATGCTCTCGGAATGATCTCTCAATTCCCAGCAGAATCACGAGCTATTCAAAGACGACATGTTCAAACAGCTCCAGGACCTCATATAAGCATAGAACTTATCGATGATATGATTGCAGTATTTACTGACGAACCTGAAGATCTGTTCGGTTTGGATGTCAGCATCGAAAATAACGAATTTGTTACTTTCGGAGATGTTCAGTTTAACTTACCAGAAAGTTATTTGACAGCTACACATCTAGAAAACGAGTATATGAATATCAGTATGGCTACAGCGGTTCCGGAATCTATCGAAGAACCACTCTTCCTTATTCCGTTTAGCTCGACTGAAAACACAACCTTGAGTATCAATATTACTTCGAATACAACCACAACAGAATATGAGCTAGAATTGCATCCGCTCTCTTCTGATGATCCACTCGTTCCTGTAGTCAACGCGGTAGAGAGTAATTATCCCAATCCGTTTAATCCTAGCACTACCATAAAATACTCAGTTAAAGAGACTAGCCCGGTAAGAATTCATATTTACAATATCAAAGGACAGCTTGTGAACACTTTGGTAGATGAAGTAAAAGAAGCCGGCTATCACTCAGTACAATGGAATGGTGTGGATAGAAACGGTAGATCAGTTGCATCCGGCATGTATTTATACATGGTATCTATAGGAAATGAATTCAGGAAAACTCAGAAAATGATGCTGTTGAAATAATCGAAATTATAATGTTGACAGGTTATGTCATGCAAACTGAAAATTACAAACGCGACGGATGGGGGCGAATACCCGCCCCCGTCTGCCTGCATATCAAAATAAGTATATAAAAGGAGTATTGATATGAAACGATTTTTTGTTTTAATTGTATTGTTGATGAGCGTAGGCTTTCTGTGGGGACAAATCAGTCCTATTCATGAGACATTTAGCAATTTAGGACCATATGGAGGATACCAACTCGAAACATGGACTGGAGATGATGGAGGCACTTGGACAGCTACTGACGCTAGAACAGATCAAACGATCGATGGTAAAGCTATCTGTATAAGAGATGGAATGCTAACTTCTCCCACAGTGTCAGGGGGTATAGGAACATTAACTGTTACCACTCAGAGGAAGTTTGCTGGTGGTTCAGGGAACATGGATTTAAGAGTAAATGGAATCTCCGTTGGTTCAATTCCATACGATGAGACAGTACAAATAACAACAATTGAAGATATTAATATAGAAGGTGATATTGTTGTTGTTATTGATGCTACCAATAGCAGTTCTGATAGACCTGCAATTGACAATTTGATGTGGACTGCTTATGGAGAAGTATCCCTCCCACCTTCAATTTCAAATATTGTTCAGAATCCAGAAGAGGATATCACTTCGACTATGACTGTTTCTGTCTCTGCTGATATAACAGAAGGTGATGCCGCTATCGATAATGTAGAATTGCATTGGGGAACTTCTACCGGAGATTATACCGAAATTATAAATATGATACCAGATGTCGGTGATACATATGTAACAGAATTTGATATCCCAGCACAAGCAGATGGTACGACAGTCTATTATGTCGTCTATGCTGAAGATGTGGATGGATTGTCGAGAACATCACCGGAACAAAATTATTCAATCTGGGATCCGAAAATCACAGCTCTTCCTTACGAGGAGAATTTTGAAACCGATCTGGGAGACTGTTATACCTACAGTGTTTCAGGACCCGATTATTATTGGGAACGAGGTGAATTCGGTGGTATTGGATATGCCGAAATGAGTGGTTATGGCTCAGATATGCTGGAAGAGGATTGGCTGATTTTACCTAGTATTGATATGAGTGACTATGATGAAGTGATCATGAATTTTGAATCAACATTTCAGTATGGATCACCTGATGAACTTGATGATTTTAAGCTTTTATATTCTACCGATTATGCAGGAATCGGCGATCCATCAACTGCAACTTGGCAAGTATTAAATTTTGACAAACCAACTTCCGCATCTTGGGATTGGATATCATCAGGCGATGTCGAATTACCCGATACTGAAGATGTAATATGGTTGGGATTTCAATACTATTATGATGTAGATTATCCTTTATGGAGGATAACTGATATAAGTATCGAAGAAGCACCCGAATTACCTCCGGTCGCTACTCCCACTTTCGATCCGCCCGCGGGTACATATTACGAACCAATAGATGTTAATATCGAGACCGCTACCGAAGATGCAACAATTTACTATAGTTTCGATTCAGATACCGGACCTTGGACTGAGTTCATCGCTCCGCTTACCATAAACGAAACTACCACTATTTGGGCTTATGCCGAAAAAGCTGATATGACAGATAGCAATGTGGATAGTGCTACTTATACTTATCCGGAAGATGTTGATAAAATTGCGGAATTGAGAACAAAAGTCGGGGACGGGAATCTCTATCGTTTAACCGGTGGAGCAATTCTTACTCTTCAGGGCGTTCAAGCCAGAAATCAAAGATTTATCCAAGATGATACCGCAGGTATACTTATTGACGATAATAATGGAGTCCTTGGAACTTATGATATTGGAGATGAGATTGAAAACCTGATCGGCATGGTGACCGAGTATAATAATATGTTGCAATTTGTACCAGAAGTTGATCTTGGTGTAGTGGTAAATACAGAAGTATATCCCGACCCGATACCAGTAACCATACCGGACATCGATGATAGCCTGCAAGGAATGCTGATTGAAGTAGTAAATCTTACTTATCAAGGTACACCCGGCGACTTTGCTCAGTATCAAAATTATCCTTTCCAGGATATAGATGATAATCCTCTTACTCTCAGAACTACATTCGGCGATCTAGACTATCTTTCGCATCCAATTCCTGAATCACCTCAAGATATAGTTGGTGTACATGCCGTATTTGGAACTACTTTGCAGATAACTCCACGTAGTTTGGATGATTTCGAGAATAATTATGAAGGCATTGAAGTAGAAGTGACAAGTGCGGATGTGACTGATAATGTTCCTTTTGAAATAGAGATCAACACCTCAGAAATTTTTGGTGAATGGGACTTCATTTCTTACGATTTCACACTGCAATTCGATGCTGATAAAATAGCCTATAGCAGCTTCAATTTAGATAGCTCTATAGATTCTGATGCAATTGTAGCGGTTGATGACGCAACTCCCGGCGAAATTTCCGTAGGAGGAATTGGTACAATTGAGGGTGAGGGTAATTTGATCACTCTCGTTTTCAATCCTTTGGACGATGGTGAGACCGATCTTACCTTAACAGAATTTATATATAATGGAGATATAGGTGTAACTAATCTTATCCATGGAAATGTGACATTATCCAACATCCTCGAACCGGTTGCTACTCCTACTTTCTCACCGGAGCCGGGAACTTATGAAGATGAAGTGGAAGTTAGTATATTATCTGACACACCAGATGCAGAAATATATTATACTACCGACCTATCGGAACCGGATCAAAATTCCGAACTATACGTCGGACCTATCACTATTAACGAATCTACTACATTTAAAGCACGGGCTTATAAGGAAGGTATGTATGCTAGCGAAGTAGCTACAGCTACTTATAGTGTTACAATAGATATCGGCGAACTTACCGATGCGGAGATAACCGTCTCAGATGCTTATGTCATCGTTCCCGATCAGGGGGATATATTCCAAATTCTGGTTTCTACCAGCGAACTATATTCCGAATGGAATGTAACTGCTTATCAGTTTGAATTGGAATTCAATCCAAATCTGATCGAATACATAAGTAGGACGACCAGTGGTACGATTGCGAGCCATGGTGGTGTAAGTGTTAATGTTACAGATCCGGGCGTTCTATCTGTCGGATGGATCTCTACTACTTCATTGGTCGGAGAAGGACCGATAGTTAAACTCAATTTCAAAGCGATAGATAACGGAAGCGGTAGTTTGCATCTGAATGAGTTCAAATACAATACAGAATTTATTACAAACCTTAATCATGGAGAAGTACATATCTTGGGTGTAGAGCATCAGGTAGCTACACCTACTTTCGATCCGGCACCGGGATATTATCCCGATCCACAAACAGTGACCATCAATACAACTACCGAAGATGCTCTGATCTATTATACAGATGATGGAAGCGAACCGGATGAAAATTCTACACTATATACCGATCCTATCGCTATTACCGAAGATGTAACCCTCAAAGCGAAGGCATACAAACCAGATTGGATTGCCTCCGAAACAGCTACAGGTATATACTATATCAGTGATGTGCCACCGGTTGATGCTACTGTTACAGCCGAAGATTTGGAGACAGAAGTAAGCGAGATATTCGAATTAGAAATATCTACTACAGAGTTGATCGAGAATTGGGGTATCACAGCTTATGATTTCATACTCGATTTTGATGATAGTATGATCGAATTTGTGGAACTTGAGACCGACAACACTATGATCCAAGATAATGGCATAATAGAGAGTAATCTGTTGCAGCCGGGCAAACTCTCGATCGGCTGGGCAGGAACAGAAACAATTACCGGTACAGGTAATATCCTCAAAGTTCGATTTGAAGCTCTGCAATCAGGCAATACTTCAGTACAATTATCAGATTTTTACTATAATGATAATCTGATTACTGATCTTGTCGATGGTAACATTCAGATCTATGATATGTTAGAAGATGCTATCATCACCGTTTCTGAAGGCTCAGGCTATGTTGATGATATAGTCGAAATAACCATGTCAACATCCAAACTATTGCAAAAATGGGATATATTTGCCTATCAATTTGATATGTCCTATAATGAAAATGTAGTGGAATATATCGGAGTTGAAATTGATGGAACTATATCTGAAAATGGTGATATCGCAGTAAATGACCTTGTGCCGGGAGTATTATCAGTCGGTTGGTATTCAGCTTTTCCGATCCACGGCGCAGGCGATTTGGTGAGATTCCAGTTCAAAGTTATCATGCCCGGCGATTCACCACTCGAAGTTTCCGATTTCATTTATGATACTACAAGTATAACAAATATCAATCATGGTAACATCACCGGTTTAGTTGAATTAGATACATCTGTGATTTCTGCTTCATCTGCCGATGTATATCATCTGGAAGATGTAACAGTGGATATCCAGACTTCCGAAATGCTCCCAGAATGGAATGTAACAGCGTATGAATTTGATCTTGAATATGATGAAAGCATTCTCGAGTATCAGGGATTCTCCATAGAAAATACCGTCTCTGAAGATGGCTCTGCTATAGTGAATGCAGATGTGCCGGGCTTACTTCAAGTCGGATGGTACTCTGTAACTGCTCTCGCAGGTGAAGGCGATCTGATAAAATTGCATTTCAAAGCTATTGAAGTAGGACATAGTCCGATCGAATTCATCGAGTTTATCTATAATACAGAACCTATCCAGTTCTTGCATGACGGATATGTAAATGTGAGCCTGAAACCGATGAATATAGGAGTGTCATCCGATGGTGAAACTAATCCTCCACCTGCAGTCACGATCGATCAGATAGATCAGTCTGTTACCATTACAGGTGACTATTGGGCATTGGAAAACTTCGAGACACCACCACAAGAAGCTCGGTTGATCGGACTTTCATTACTGTTTGATGAAGTCCTTTCTGGCAGTGACGTGCTCATGAGTGTTGATGGCGCAGCTCCGGTAACTGTAACTCTCGGTGCTGAACCGGATCAGCTTCCTAATGAGATGTGGTACGATCTGGATCCTTATCCAGGCGGAACCACAGTAGATCTAACTTTCCATGTTGTTGTGGAAGGTAGTTCGGACTATTGGGAAGAGATCACTATTACCTTCGTAGATACCGAAGAGACGAATGCCCCGTTGTACTTCACCGTAGATTCGGATGGTGAAACCAATGCACCACCAGCAGTAGCTATCGAACAAATCGAAGATATGGTTTCTGTAACGGGTGACTATTGGACATTGGAGAATTATGGTGATGATACTCAGGTACCACCGGTAGAAGAACGCTTAATCGGTCTATCTATCAAAATGCTTGATATGGATAATAAGACTATTACCGTTACAGCTGACGGTGGTACTCCCGAAGATATAACTTTGGGAGCAGAACCGGGGCAGGATGCCGATGAATTCTGGTACTATCTAAATCCAAATCCAAGTGGTAATACTGTAGAACTTACAATCGAAGCAGAAGCTGATACCGGTGCTGATTATTATGGTGAGTTAACCATAGAATTCATAGATGAAGAGATCACCGAAGGTCCGATTTACTTCGATGTAGCTTCTGATGGCGTTACTAATCACGAAAATGTAACCATCGAATATCTGGATGATGACGTTACAATAGTCGGTGATTACTGGGCATTGGAGAATTATGACCAAAGTGGTGAAACACCACCGGAAGAAGCTCGCTGGATCGGTCTTTCCATCAAACTGCTCGGTTTGGATAACGAGACGATTTATCTCACGATAGATGAAGGTGATCCGATCGAAGTAACTTTGGGTGAATATGATGGACAAGACGCAGATGAATTTTGGTTCTATCTAAACCCATATCCGGGTGGAAGAACTATAGAAATAGATTATATGGCGCCGAATATGCCGGGTGCAGATCTGGTCGGTTCTATGACCATGACTTTCGATGATGAAGAGATCACACCTGCACCGATAGTATTTACGGTTGACACAGATGATGAATATAATGCACCTCCAATGGTAGAAATTGAGCAAGTAGAAGATATCATTACGATCACAGGCGATTTCTGGGCTCTGAGTGAATACGGCACAGAGGAAGGATTCGACGAGATCGGAAGATGGATCGGCTTGTCAGTTATATTAGAAGATTTCTACGGTTGGGGCGATTTTGATAATAAAGAGATCACCTATACAGTGGATGAGGCTGATCCGATAACCATCACGTTAGGTCAAGAACCCGATCAACAAGAAAATGAGATGTGGTATTACTTCTTAGCAGAAGAAGGTGGCAATCAGAAAGTGCTCAACTTTACAGCAGAAGCTGATGCAGGTGCTGATTTTGATGGGCAGATCACTATTGTCTTCGATGATACTGAGGTAACTCCCAATCCGGTACCTATAGCATATACTGCTATCAATGATCTTGGCGATCCGGTTGTGCTTGAAGATAACGATGAAAAGCATGTAATCTACGAAGTAAATCAAGCTGAACTTGATGCTGCTATTGCTGCTATCGATAATGCTGTAGCACTCGGCATCTCCCATGAAGAGATCAATGCTGAGATCACTACCGTATATCAGAACTGGTATGGCATACTGGCTCCAAGCCCGAATGTAACTGCAGATGATGTGCTCATGGCAGAAGCTATCGGTGATTTTGATATCATCGATAAGACAGATGACGCAATTCTGGCAGAGGACGGTTTCAGAGTGCCTCTCGACACAGATATAAGCACTGCTCAGTATGCTTACACACAATTCGATGCTTTCGAGAATTCTCAGTATGAGAATTTGACTGGTACTATCGAGGGGATAGAAATAAATTACAATGCTGATGGTCTATTCGTACCCGATTATACCAGGCCGGGCGAATTTACATGTTATATAAAACTGGATTCCGGAGCTGATAGACTTGCCGATACAGGTAGAAGCAGAATCAGTAGAGAGGATAACACTTGGTATAAATTCGTCGTTTCTATCGATAAGATGACTGATGATATTGAGGCGCGAGTAAAAGAGATCGAAGTTAACAATGAGCGCGTTTATTATGCAGTCACAGATGTCACGTTGGATGAAACCGAGATCAATCTGGTAATCCAATCTGTAGATACAGCTCAATTGACAGCCACTATAGTTCCGGATGATGCAACAATCCCGGGTATGATCTGGGCATCTGAAGATGAAGATATTGCTACTGTTGACCAAACCGGTTTAGTAACAGCGGTTTCCAAAGGAACAACCACAATCACCGTTACAACCATTGATGGAGAATTCACTGCTGAGTGTCAGGTTAGTGTGGGCATATTCTATGGAGATATAGTCAATGATGGATTAGTTCGTGCCTACGATGCGCTCTTGGCACTCCGATACTCCGCCGGACTAGATCCACTGCCAATAGTCGATCCGCGACCTTGGGTCGATTGGCGCTTCGAAAGAGCTGATGTGGATGGAGACGACGAAATCACAGCTTACGACGCTTCTCTGATCCTACAATATTCTGTCGGTATTATCAATACATTCCCGATAGAAGGGGGTAGAACCGGCAGACGCTTAGCCGTCAATCCGGAGATCAATATTTCCGTTCAAGACGGATATATCGTTTTCGAATCTCAGCAAATGGATACGATTTATGGATTGGATATCACGATCCCATTAACAGGTAATCTAACGCTGGGCGAAGTGGAATTCAACGAAGCTCTGCAGGATTATATTACCGCTGTGAACCCAACAGAGGAATCTTATAAAGTATCGATGGCAACAGCGGAACCGATAGATAATGCAGAAATGATCTTGAGGATACCTTATACAATCGATGAAGCAGAAGAAGTGAACATCAACGTCAAGATCAATGCAAATGAGTTTAACTATCTGCTCGATCTCTTCCCATTAGATGGTGAAGATGATGAGATCATACCTTTAGTTAACGCAGTCAGACAGAATTATCCTAACCCATTCAATCCTGACACTAAGATCGAGTTAAGTGTAAAAGAAACAGCTCAGGTAAAAGTTCAAGTCTATAATATGCGCGGTCAGTTAGTACGTGAATTGCTGAATGAAACGCTGGATAGCGGGATTCATCAGGTAACATGGAACGGTAGAGATAGAGCAAACAGAGCAGTATCTTCCGGAATGTACTTCTATCGTGTAGTTATAGGCAATGAATTCACGCAAACTCGTAAGATGATGTTGTTGAAGTAACAGGACGTGGATGTAGAGGATATGAATATATCAAATGAAGAGTTATAAAAGGGGTGGGCGGAGAGGTAACTCTCCGTCTCTCTTTTTTATTGTGGATAATATAAGGAGTTTTTTATGAAACGATACGTGATCTTGTTCATGTGTATGCTTATAACTGGTTTGGTGTATGCCCAAACATTTGATGCCATTGAGGTCAGTGTTGAAAATGAATCGTCCGTATTAATGGGTGAGACGTTATCAGTAGAGATCAATACTTCGTATCTATCACCTGATTTAGATATCGGAGCTTTTGATTTCAAACTTGCCTTTAATACCGAAAATGAGATTCTCTCATTTTCAGATTATCAGACAGGTGATATGTTGCCTGCCGGTATAATGGGGGTAAATGAAGCTGATGATGTCGTCTCGGTTGGGTTTATAACAACATCTGTAGTAGCCGGTTCAGGTACACTTATTACTTTAAATTTCAACGTCACAGGCGTCGGTATATCCGACCTGATAGCGTATGATTTCCAATATAATGATGTTTCCATAACCAATATAAATAATAGTGATGTTACCGTCACCGACGTAGAAGATGCAGTTATCACAGTAGAAAATGATTCTCCTCATACTTTGGGAGACACTCTGTTTGTAGATATCAATACATCATCACTACATCCTGATTGGGAAATCGGTAGTTTTGACTTTGATTTCTTTTATAACACCGATGGCACAGTTTTAGATTATATTGGCTATGAAGAGGGAAATAGTTTGCCTTCTGGAACTTTACTTGTCAATGAAGAGACGGATATGCTGAACATCGCATTCATGTCTCTGGATAATATAACTCAAAGCGGGACATTGCTTAGATTGAAATTTGTGAGCACAGATACCGGTGCATCAGATCTTAATGTAAGTGATTTTCGATATAATAATGTGCCGATAAATAATATCAACAATAGTTCTGTAATCATCCCGGATCTTTCGGATGTTACCATCACCGTAGAGAATGAATCTGAGGTTACCAAAGGATCTACTTTTGTTGTGGATATCAATACCTCCTCCCTTTCTCCGATTTGGGAATTGGGAAGTTTTGAATTTCAATTCTCGTTCAATGATCCGCATGAGATCATTACTTATGACGGTTATGAAAGTGGAGATATACTCCCTGCCGGGAATCTGTTGATCAATCAAGATGGCAATACCCTTAGCGTAGGATTTATCTCTTTGGAAACAATAAATGGAGAAGGATCATTGGTTCGTCTGCACTTTACTGCAGATGAGACTGGGAATACAGACTTGGAAGTAAGTGATTTCCTTTATGAAAACATAGAAATAACCCAAATAGTAAATAGCAATGTTACGGTACCGGAGTTAACAGATGCAGTGATAAGTGTCAATAATCCCGGTTCGGTTGCGAGAGGCGAGATTTTCTATGTAGATATTAATACAACAGACATATCTTCTGATTGGGAGATTGGCAGTTTTGATTTCGAACTAGATTACAATACCAACGCCAATATTATGAACTATGTCGGATATGAGGATGGAATAGTCTTACCGGCAGGACAGCTAATTGTAAATGAACAGAATAACACTTTGTCTGTCGGTTTTATTTCTTTAGAGACGATCAGTGGTGAAGGTGATTTAGTGAGATTGATATTCGAAGCCACTGCAGTAGGTAATTCCAACTTGGATATATACGATTTCCGCTATGATAATTATGACATACTCAATCTAAACGATAGTTATATCAGCATCGGCAGTTACAATGCTCATTTGGAATCCATAGAGCTGGATAATGAACCGCTGGAGAACTTTGATAGAGATACTTTCGCTTATGATATAGTCCTGGATGCTGGAATTACAGAAGCTCCCGTTGTTACTGCAACACCGGAAGATCCCCAAGCATCGTTGGTTATAGATAATCCTCAAACATTACCTTCAACTACCACAATTACAGTAACATCCGATGACCTTTCTACAACAAAGGTATATACACTTGACTTTACCGGTACGGTGGTTACACCTACTTTTTCACCGCTACCTGATTTATACACCGAAGCTACTGATGTGAACATCGATACAGATACCGATGGTGCGACTATCATGTACCGCACCGCCACGGATGGTGGAGCTTGGACAGATTGGGAAACTTATACGGTTCCGATCACAGTTCCACTGGATACCGAGATGGATTTCGAAGCTTATGCCGAGAAAGATGGCTGGGTAACTAGTGAGACAGCTGAAGCTGCCTACATAGTTACAGGTACAGTCGCTGATCCGACCTTCTCACCTGCGCCCGGACTATATACCGAAGCTACGGATGTGAGTATCGAGACAGATACCGAAGATGCAACGATCATGTACCGCACCGCCACAGATGGTGGTGCTTGGACGGATTGGGAAACTTATACAGTTCCAATCACAGTTCCTCTGGATACTGAGATGGATTTCGAAGCTTATGCTGAGAAAGATGATTGGGTAACAAGCGAGACAGTATCTGCTAATTATGTCGTTACAGGTACAGTTGCTGATCCGACCTTCTCACCTGCGCCCGGATTATATACCGAAGCTACTGATGTGAGTATCGAGACAGATACAGATGGTGCGACAATCATGTATCGCACTCTCACAGATGGTGGGACTTGGACAGATTGGCAAGTATTCACAACTCCAATCACAGTTCCTCTGGATACTGAGATGGATTTCGAAGCTTATGCTGAGAAAGATGATTGGGTAACAAGCGAGACAGTATCTGCTAATTATATCGTTACAGGTACAGTTGCGGATCCGACCTTCTCACCTGCGCCCGGATTATATACCGAAGCTACGGATGTGAGTATCGAGACAGATACCGAAGATGCAACGATCATGTACCGCACTGCCACAGACGGTGGAGCATGGACAGATTGGGAAGTATTCACAACTCCGATCACAGTTCCTCTCGATACTGAGATGGATTTCGAAGCTTATGCTGAGAAAGATGATTGGGTAACAAGCGAGACAGTATCGGCTAATTATATCGTTACAGGTACAGTCGCTGATCCGACCTTCTCACCTGCGCCCGGACTATATACCGAAGCTACTGATGTGAGTATTGAGACAGATACCGATGGTGCGACTATCATGTATCGCACTGCCACAGATGGTGGTGCATGGACAGATTGGCAAGTATTCACAACTCCGATCACAGTTCCTCTCGATACTGAGATGGATTTCGAAGCTTATGCTGAGAAAGACGATTGGCTAACCAGCCAGACAGTTTCGGCTAACTATATCGTTACCGGTACAGTCGCAGATCCGACCTTCTCACCTGCGCCCGGACTATATACCGAAGCTACTGATGTGAGTATTGAGACAGATACCGATGGTGCGACTATCATGTACCGCACCGCCACAGACGGTGGTGCATGGACAGATTGGCAAGTATTCACAACTCCGATCACAGTTCCTCTCGATACTGAGATGGATTTCGAAGCTTATGCCGAGAAAGATGATTGGCTAACCAGTCAGACAGTTTCGGCCAACTATGTCGTTACCGGAGCAGTCGCCGATCCGACCTTTTCACCTGCGCCCGGAATATATACCGAAGCTACGGATGTAACAATAGAAACAGCTACTGAAGATGCGACAATCATGTATCGCACTGCCACAGACGGTGGAGCATGGTCAGATTGGCAGGTATTCACAACTCCGATTACAGTTCCACTCGATACCGAGATGGATTTCGAAGCTTATGCTGAGAAAGATGATTGGGTTACCAGTCAGACAGTATCGGCAAACTATATAGTCACTGGAGCAGTCGCCGATCCGACTTTCTCACCCGAGCCTGGTCTATATACCGAAGCTACGGATGTAGAGATAGAAACGGATACCGAAGCTGCTACTGTGCTGTACCGTACTTCTACAGATGGCGGAGCATGGACAGATTGGCAGGTATTCACAACTCCGATTACAGTTCCACTTGATACTGAGATGGATTTCGAAGCTTATGCCGAGAAAGATGATTGGGTAACCAGTCAGACAGTTTCTGCTAACTATATCGTTACCGGCACAGTAGCGGATCCGACTTTCTCACCCGAGCCCGGTCTATATACCGAAGCTACGGATGTAGAGATAGAAACGGATACCGAAGCTGCTACTGTGATGTACCGTACTGCCACAGACGGTGGAGCTTGGTCAGATTGGGAAACTTATACAGACCCGATTACAGTTCCACTCGATACCGAGATGGATTTCGAAGCTTATGCTGAGAAAGATGATTGGGTAACCAGTCAGACAGTTTCGGCCAACTATATCATTACCGGCACAGTAGCGGATCCGACCTTCTCACCCGAGCCCGGTCTATATACCGAAGCTACTGATGTAAGTATCGAGACAGATACCGATGGTGCGACTATCATGTATCGAACTTCAACAGATGGCGGTCCTTGGTCCAATTGGTTCACATATACAGATCCTATAACAGTACCACTCGATACCGAGATGGGATTCGAAGCTTATGCTGAGAAAACAGATTGGATTACGAGCGCTACAGTTGAAGCTACCTATCTAGTTACAGGCACAGTAGCCACACCGACGTTTGACCCGGAAGGCGATGTTTATCTGACAGCACAAACAGTTACCATTACTACAGCAACAGCAGGAGCAACGATCGAATACTCATTTGATGGAGAAGAATGGATAGAAGGCGATCAAGTAGAAATCACGGTATCAACTATGCTGTATGCAAGGGCATATATGCAAGATTGGGTTACCAGTGAGATTGCCGATGACATGTATTATATACTCAATCCTCCTCAAAATCCGGAAGCAGAGGGCTTAGCAGGCTTTGTGCATCTTTCGTGGGATGTTCCGATTGGTATAGATGCAGCATCTAATATCAGGATTAACAATGCTAACGATAGACTTGGCACTAATAGGCAAAAGCGTGGAGATTTAGTCGGATACAATATCTATCGTATGATCGATGGTGACTTCACCCTCCTAAACGCAGAGCCGATTTTAGAAAATGAGTATGAAGATCAAGAACTGGAAGCCGGTGAATACACCTATCAGGTGACAGCTGTATATGAACAGGGAGAATCTTTGCCTACCGATGAAGTTTCTACTACTGTGCTGAAAGTTGCTGAACCTCAATTCAGCAAGCCATCGGGAACTTATACCGGTCAGCAGAGTATAGAGATTACTACAGAAACTGAAGATGCAGAGATCCGGTATACTACAGATGGAACAGATCCTACCGAAGAATCTGATTTATATACAGAACCTATAGTAATAGGAGTGAACACAACCAAAAACATCAAAGCGAAAGCTTTTAAGGCAGATTATATCTCCAGTGATATCAATACGGCAAATTACACAGTAACACAAGCAAACTTGATAGTTTCAGTAGAGGTAGGAGATGATCACAATCTGCTTCATTGGCATTGGGATGATCCAAATGTCAGTGCAGATGGTGGTTATAATGTTTATCGTCAAACACAAAGAAACGAATTCGTTAAGATCAATCCGGAACCGATTTCTCACTCCAGATTTATGTCTTACGCTGATACTGACGTTAGCAACGGGGTTACCTATTCATATTATGTTACCGCTATCTTTGATGGTGAAGAGACACTAAGGCTGAATGAATATGAAGTCAAGGTAACATATTATGATTTCGAAAAGGCATTTATATTCCCGAATCCTATCAGAGATGGAGAAGCAACTTTCAGAATAACAATGGATGCTATAGATTATGATATCCAGATAGCGATATATGACTTTAGTGGTCGTCTTGTACGAAAATTAGATAATGTACCCAATACCGGCTATGAGAATGTCTATGAATATACATGGAATACTCGAACGGATAATGGTACGAAAGTAGCTCGCGGATCATATTTTGCACGAATAGTGGCAAAAAATAGTGAAAAAACCGTAGAACAGATCGTCAAAATTGCTGTGATAAGGTAGTTACGATAAAGTTGGAGGAATTATGAATATAAAACATGTGTTGACAATAATTTTAGTAATCGGAATGGTCGGAATCCTATCAGCCGGTTCTTACAATCATGCTGCATCGTACATCAGAATGGGGTTGAGCGCAAGAGCACTCGGTATGGGTAGCGCTGCTTCTGCCTCTATAGATGATGTTTCGGCAGCGTATTGGAATCCAGCCGGATTAGCATTGGTGGATCAGCTTCAATTGGCTTCTATGTATGCACTGAATATGGGAATAGATCGTACTTACAATTATGTGGGGCTAGGTTTTAAAACCTCTTTCGCTCATATCGGTCTCACATGGGTAAATGCTAATATGACCGGCTTTGAGGGCTATGATGCTAATGCCAATCCAACGGGATCTTTCGATAATAATGAACACAATATCGGGTTGAGCTTGGCACAAGGATTCAATCGTTTCCGTATCGGCGCAACTGCCAAAATGTATCTTTCCAATATAGATGACGATTCTGAAAGCGGATATGGTGTAGATGTGGGGATGCAGATGGATCTATCTCAAAAATTCACTATAGCAGTGATGGGACGGGATCTGATCGGTGAACTTGCCGATGATGAGATACCCTACGAACTATCAGCCGGCATTGCATATAAGCCGGTACGTGGTTTCACTCTCGCTTCTGATGTGAAGCTGGTGCAAGATCTGGATCCAACCGCTTCAGTAGGTATGGAATATTGGACAAAATTCAGACGAGATACCAAACCTGCAGATACTTTCTTATCCGATATGTCTGCCGGTTTTCGAGTTGGTTTGACCGATATCGCCGACGATATGCGTATTACTGCCGGTTTTGGATTAGGCTACAGAATGATTGCGGTAGATTATGCTTTTATCCCTGCTAATCAAGACTTCTTAGACGATTCGCATAGATTATCTCTAAGGATGGATTTTGGTTATGAGCGAAAACGAGAAGAAAAAGCAGTTAAAGTCGTGAGAGAGTACGAACCTGCCGAAATTCAACCGGAAGAACCGGCCGTAGAAGAGAAAGATCCTGTAGAAGAAAGACCGACTTTGGAAGATAGACGAGAAGAGAGAAGAGCTCTCAGGGCAGAAGCCGAACGATTAACCAGAGAAACAAATCATGAACTGCAAGACTCATTTGAATTGGATTCAACTGTTTTGAAGCGATCAGCTTATCTGCAGATCGATATGATAGCTGATTTCCTAAATGAAAACTTGGATTACTCAGTATTGATAATCGGTCATGCATGTAATCTCGGCTCTGAAGAATACAATATGAGAATATCTATCCAAAGAGCTCAAGTAATCGCCGATTATCTTGTAGATAAAGGGATAGATCCTGCCAGAATAGAAGTGGAAGGTAAAGGTGATACTGAGCCGGTGGCATCAAATGAGACAGAAGAAGGCAGAGCAACAAACAGAAGAATCGAAATACATTTGATAGATTAAAGATGCTTAAAACGAAAATGAATAACAGGGGCGGCATTAAGTCGCCCTTTTTATGTTCAATTTCATCCCACCGTTGGTTAGTGGTATTGTTTGCTCTTATTGCTTGTCCTATCATTCTATCCTCAAACGTGAGATATGAATTGGAAGACGTTGAGATTGCAGTTTCATCACATAATGTAGATGCAGGTGATAGTTTTGATGTGATCGTTTCTACTGGAGAAATTTTGGATGATTGGGATGTAGCTGCTTATCAGTTTATGTTCTATTTTGATGAAACAATTATTCAGTATGAAGGTTATAGCTTGACAGGCACGATATCCCAAGGTGGGTCTGCATTGATTAATGACAATATCCCTGGTGAATTGAATATAGGATATATGAATGTATATTCAATTTTTGGCGAAGGAGATCTGATCCATTTGACTTTTTCTGCCCTGCAGGCAGGTTTTTCCGATCTCATCATAGAAGATTTTGTTTATAATGCTACCCCAATTAACAATATCACTAACGGTGAAGTAACCGTTATTGGCACAACAGTGGCAGCACCACAATTTGATCCACCTGCCGGATTGTATTACACCACTCAATTTATTACTATTGAATGTGTAACCGAATTGGCAGTAATACATTATACAACCGATGGTACCGATCCGGATCAAAATTCACCGGTGTATAGCGACCCAATAGAAATTCCAACGAACACTGCAAAAACAATCAAAGCAAAAGCCTACAAAGAGGGCATGCAACCCAGCCCGATATCAGAAGCTCATTATAATGTTACCGGACAAGTGGCTGCACCGAACTTCGATCCACCGGCAGGAAGCTATGAAGAAGAAATCGAAGTACATATTTCCACAAGTACACCAGATGCAGAAATATACTATACATTAGATGGCTCAGATCCTGGCCAAAATTCCTTTTTGTACATCTCTCCACTGGAGATATCCGAATCAGTAACTATAAAAGCACAAGCATACAAAGATGAATGGCTGGCGAGCGAAATATCCGAAGCTGAGTACGTTATCGATCAGATTTCTGCTGATATCAATAATTCTGATCACTTTCTTGATGTTTTGTTATATCCATCACCTTATATTTCGAATTCTAATCTCAGGATCGATTTTTCATTATCAGCTTATACTTATGTAACCATAGATGTATTCAATGTTAGAGGGCAAAGAATCGTTCGACTAGCTGAGGGCTACTACAACGGGCATAATAATCTGATATGGGATATGAGAGATAGAAGAGGAGCCAGGATTTCCTCAGGGATCTATTTTGTTAGTTTAACAACAGAGAATTCCAACCACAATAGTAGAATAGTTGTAGTCAATTAAACCTCTTAAGATTTAATTTCTTTACAAAAAAAAATGGTATGAAATTTTAGTAATGATTTTTCTATAAAGGGGGAAATATGAAAAAAATTATTTTTATTGCCATTTTGGTTTTGTCCATAACAGTTCTAAACGCGTTTGATCCTGACGATATATCTATAAATGTTACCGAAGAAAGTGTTTTAATAGTAGAATCATGTCAGATAGATGTAGTTACTTCTGAAATACTCTCTTCATGGAATATAACTTCATTTCAATTTAAACTGGAATATGATGAAACTTTAGTTGAATACCTAAGCTATAGTCTGGAGCAAACGATATCTACTGGTGGTATGATCGTTGTAAACGATAACGACCCCGGTATTTTGCAGATCTCATATATGAATACCACTCCATTATCCGGCGAGGGAAGTTTGGTCAGTTTTCACTTCGATTCGATCGATACGGGTACCACGGATCTCGTTATAAGCAATTTCAAATATAACGCAGAAAACATACAAAATTTGAATAACGGTCAGATCATAGTCGAATTACCCACAGTAGAGACACCGGAGTACAGCCCCGATTCCAGTATTATTTACACTAATCCGATAGACGTGGTTATCTCCACACCTACTGACGGAGCTACGATCATGTATCGTGCCGCCACGGATGGTGGAGCTTGGACAGATTGGGAAACTTATACAGATGTGATAACAGTACCGCTCGACACTGAAATGGATTTCGAAGCTTATGCTCAGAAAGATGATTGGGTAACCAGTCAGACCGTATCGGCTAATTATATCGTTACCGGCACAGTCGCCGATCCGACCTTCTCACCCGCGCCCGGAATATATACCGAAGCTACTGATGTGAGTATTGAAACAGCTACGGAAGATGCGACTATTATGTACCGTACTGCCACAGATGGTGGAACATGGACAGATTGGGAAATTTATACAGACCCGATTACAGTTCCACTCGATACTGAGATGGATTTCGAAGCTTATGCTGAGAAAGACGATTGGGTAACCAGTCAGACCGTATCGGCAAATTATATCGTTACCGGCACAGTCGCCGATCCGACTTTCTCACCCGAGCCCGGACTATATACAGAAGCTACTGATGTAAGCATCGAAACAGATACCGAAGAAGCAACTATAATGTATCGAACTGCCACAAATTGCGGAGCTTGGTCAGATTGGGAAACTTATACAGTTCCGATCACCGTTCCTCTGGATACCGAGATGGATTTCGAATCTTATGCCCAGAAAGATGATTGGGTAACCAGCCAGACAGTTTCGGCTAACTATATCGTTACCGGCACAGTTGCGGATCCGACCTTCTCACCTGCGCCCGGATTATATACAGAAGCTACTGATGTAAGCATCGAAACAGATACCGAAGAAGCAACTATAATGTATCGAACTGCCACAGACGGCGGAGCATGGTCAAATTGGGAAACTTATACAGTTCCGATCACCGTTCCTCTGGATACCGAGATGGATTTCGAATCTTATGCCCAGAAAGATGATTGGGTTACCAGTGAGACTGTTTCGGCTAATTATATCGTTACCGGTACAGTCGCCGATCCGACCTTCTCACCTGCGCCCGGACTATATACCGAAGCTACAGATGTGAGTATTGAAACAGCTACGGAAGATGCAACTCTTATGTACCGTACTGCCACAGATGGTGGTGCTTGGACGAACTGGGAAACCTATACAGACCCGATTACAGTTCCACTCGATACTGAGATGGATTTCGAAGCTAATGCCGAGAAAGATGATTGGGTAACCAGTCAGACCGTATCGGCCAACTATATCGTTACCGGCACAGTCGCCGATCCGACTTTCTCACCCGAGCCCGGACTATATACAGAAGCTACTGATGTAAGCATCGAAACAGATACCGAAGAAGCAACTATAATGTATCGCACTGCCACAAATGGCGGAGCTTGGTCAGATTGGGAAACTTATACAGATGCCATAACTGTAGAGCTCAATATGGAGATGGACTTCGAAGCTTATGCCGAGAAAGATGATTGGGTAACCAGTCAGACCGTATCGGCCAACTATATCGTTACCGGCACAGTAGCCGATCCGACCTTTTCACCTGCGCCCGGTTTATACACCGAAGCTACGGATGTGATTATCGAGACAGATACCGAAGATGCTACTATCATGTATCGCACCGCCATTGATGGTGGAGCATGGACAGACTGGGAAACTTATATAGATGCGATCACAGTTCCACTCGATACCGAGATGGATTTCGAAGCCTATGCCGAGAAAGATGATTGGGTAACCAGTCAGACAGTTTCGGCCAACTATGTCGTTACCGGAGCAGTCGCCGATCCGACCTTTTCACCTGCGCCCGGTTTATACACCGAAGCTACGGATGTGAGTATCGAGACAGATACCGAAGATGCTACTATCATGTATCGTACTGCCACAGATGGTAGTGCTTGGACGAACTGGGAAACCTATACAGAAGTGATAACAGTTCCTCTGGATACCGAGATGGATTTTGAAGCTTATGCTGAGAAAGATGATTGGGTAACCAGCCAGACCGTATCGGCTAATTATGTCGTTACCGGCACAGTTGCCACACCGACAAATGATCCCCCTGCAGGCGCATATACAGAACCTATATATATAACTTTAGATTGTGATACAGAGGGTGCGGATATTTATTATACTCTCGATGGAGAAGAGCCTACTCAAAGCTCCGAGTTATATACCGAACCGATATATATGGAGTATTCTCATACTTTGAAGGCTAAGGCTTTTAAAGATGATTGGATAGCAAGTGAAACATTAAGCGCTGAATATCATATACTTTATCCTCCCACAAATCTGGAAGCGGATGCAGGTTATATATATGTGGAGCTAAGTTGGGGAATGCCCGAATTACCGGTAAGAACACGAAGTTTTGATCATCATAATAGAACTAAGATGACGACTGATGAGAGTAGAGAGGATTTTCTCGGTTACAATATCTATCGTTATGACGAGATAATCAATGATGAGATTATCACAGTGGAAGAATATGAAGACACCGAAGTCATCAGCGGTGAGACATATCTCTATTATGTGACAGCAGTATATAGCGAAGGTGAATCGGATCCTTCCAATGAAGTTGAAGTAACCATACCGGAGATGGTAGCGACACCAGAGTTTGATCCGGACGGTGGTTTTTATGAAGAAGCTATCGAGGTGGTGATCTCAACGAGCACTCCCGAAGCTGATATTTACTATACTCTCGATGAAAGTGAACCTACTCAAGAATCATTTTTATACACCGAACCTGTATATCTGGATAGCACTACTACTATCAAAGCCAAGGCATTCAAAGAAGATTGGGAACCTAGCGAAGTAGCAGAAGCTTATTATGAGATAGAGATTACCGGTAGTGACGACGATGATATTATCCCGCTTGCTACCAAATTAGATCCCGCATATCCTAATCCATTCAATCCAAGCACAACGATACCTTTTTCCTTAAAAAAAGCGCAAGATGTGAATATTTCGATTTTCAATATCAGAGGACAAAAAATAAAAGAACTGATAGATGGGCAATATGAAGCTGGTAATCACCAAGTCATCTGGCATGGGAAAGATCATAGAGGAGAAAGAGCTTCGAGCGGCGTCTATTTTTGTATTATGAGAAGCGAAGAAGGAAAGTACTTCAACAAAATTGTAATGATAAAATAAAAATGCAGGAGGAGAAAATGAGAAAGTGTCTGCTAATTATAATATTTATCAGTAGTTTTACTTTGCTTTTTTCAGAAGTCATCTATCAGCAAGATTTCGAGGATTTTGATTTTGCAGTAGGAACTCAAGTAACTACTTTTGGTAATGATGACGAATGGCTATTTGATGCTACCGGCGGTGGTGATAACAGATTGGATTATCAAGGGGATTGGGGGACAGGTTATGTCGCCGGTTTTCGTGGCAATGATCTGGTAATGGGATATCAGCACACATCTAGCACCGGTACTTTTACAGCTTCATTGATAATCCAAAACGATACGGGCGAGACGATTACTGATATTGAGATCAGCTATCTCGGTCGGGTGGAAAGAGTAGATCTAACTCGCTATCCGGAGTGGACTGTTAACGTCGATGGTGTGGATGTACCTTCTCTCTCCTATTCGACGGAAGTAGGAGAAGATCAAATGCAAAATGCCATCGTTGGAGGGCTCTCGGTAGAACCCAATGAAACTGTGAATATTATCTGGTCTTCTACACGTGGAGCAGGTACGGGAGCCAGTTGTCAAATCGGTATCGCAGACCTAACTGTTAGTCTAACTGATGAAAATCAAGTAGCGCTTCCCACTTTTTCGCCACCAGCCGGCACTTATTATTCGTCTCAGTCGGTTTCTATAGATTGTACCACAGAAGATGCCACAATTCACTATACACTCGATGGTAGCGACCCGGATCAAACTTCACCTATCTATACAGAACCAATTTCTATAGAAGAGACGACCACAGTAAAAGCGCGAGCTTATAAAATTGATATGACTCCCAGCCCGATAGCAACTGCAATTTATACGATAGAAACTGCTATTGAAGTTCCCGATCTAGCTGGTTTACGAGCTGGTGATGTTGGTGAGATATATTTGGTTGCAGGTGAGGTAATACTAACTTTTCAGCAGTCTTTTAGAAATCAGAAATATATTCAAGATGACTCGGCTGCTATCTTGATAGATGATGATGCGGGAGTGATCAGCACAAATTATGAGCGTGGTGATGGGATTAGTGGGATTGTAGGCACTCTAAGTGAATATGGCAATATGCTCCAATTTGTTCCCGCAATTGATCCCGGATCTCCAACCTCTGTCGGGAATACAATAATTCCAGAAGTGATAACCATTGATGAGATGAACAACAACTTTGCTGTTTATGAAGCTCAACTGGTGAAAATTAACAATGTTACTTTCACTACAGCAGGTGGCGGCGCAATTTTTGAAAATGGGGAAATATATCCCATCGAAGATAATACAGGTACAGCCGATTTTAGAACTACATTTTATGATGTTGATTATATCGGCACAGAAATACCGTCAGAGGAGATCAACCTAGTAGGCATATTAAATGCCCGTTCTGAGGGAGATTTCATCACTTCTCGAGATTTGGATGATTTTCAGGATACTTCCGGCTTCTATTTTGCAGAAAATTTTGACGGAGTAACCCCGCCGGAATTACCGGATGGATGGGTTGCGGAGGATGCCAATAACACCGGCGTCACCTGGGTTTCTTATGGAGTATTTTCCTATTCGCTTCCAAATTGCGTATCTGTTTTTGGTGATGGTCAGCCGAAAGATGATTGGTTGTTTACTCCCGCACTCGATCTAGTAGAAGGAGTTACTTATAGGGTCGGGTTTATGTACCGAACTTCTTTCACGCCTTTACAAATGGAAGTGAAGTGGGGAACAGGCCAATCATCAGGTCAGATGGAAGAGCAGATCTTTGTAAATGAGAATATCACTAACACCACATATACCGAAGGTAGCGCATTTTTTACACCTGAAGAGAGCGGCACTTATTATTTTGGCTGGCATGCTTATGATAACGGCAACCAAGGGAATATGTATATGGATGATATAGTAATAGAAGAGATGGTACCTACTCCTGAAATTCTTTTGGAAACCTACACTCATGATTTCGGTATTGCGGTAGTGCATGACACTCTTAGTTTTGAGCTCGAAATATTCAATATTGGTGGAGCAGAACTGGAGATAACCGGCGTGGATGTGTCTCACCCATTTAGTAGCGGTTACACAGGTACAATAGCAGCCGGTGATTCCGATACAGCTACCATATATTTCACTCCCACACAAGCCGGTGATTTTGAAGAGATTCTCAGCTTTGTTATTGAAGGTAACTATTGGGGTGATAATACTATCACTCTTCAGGGGAATTCATATTTGCCGTTGACTAATATTGATGAGGATTTTGAAGATTCTGATGAACTTCCACCTGGTTGGCAGGGGTATGTGGAATCTACCAGCGGTAGTGCCAGTGTGGGAATTTATGTGGCAGGTGTTCACTATAACCATGCTCATTCAGGAATTCATGCTGCCAGATTATATAACGGTACTACAGACGATATCTTGCTACTCATCACACCCAAACTGGCTAATCTATCCTATAGTGAACTCAGTTTCTGGACGAAAGTTGCAGTCTTTGATGAACCCATAACGGTAGGAACTATGTCTGATCCTGATGATGCTGATAGCTTCGTTGAAGTGGAAACTTATATTGCGACTGCTAATTATGAACAATACACAATCAACTTTGGTGAAGTGGCAAATATTCATAACTATATAGCGTTCAAACATGGCACGACAGCAAATCTGAGACCTCTATATGTTGATGATGTGGAGTGGACTGTAGCAGAAGGGGTACCAGAATTTAATGCCGAACCACCGGAATATGACTTTGGCAATGTAGCGATTGGGGATGAGTCTGATATACAGGAATTTACACTGTCAAACAGTGGTGAAGGTATCTTGACTATCGAAGCAGTTTTTTTAAGCGGTGATGATGTTGATGAATTCGAAATTTTCGATGATAACCTTTATCCGGTATCATTGAGTGCAAATCAAAGTATTGTTGTAGCGGCAAAATTTGTCCCATCATCCGCGGGGAACCAAAATGCTGGTATAATTGTGGAGACCAACGATGAAGATCATTCAATCGAATTATCCGGTTATGGATTATATCTGGCACCTCCGGAAAATTTAACGGCCTCAATAATTGATGACATCGATGTCCAATTGGAATGGGAAGCTCCGCAAGTTGTACGGACAGTTAGAAGATCTCGTGAATTGTTGGGTTATAACATATATAGGGACGATAATATGCTGAACGATGAGACGATAGAAGAGACTTCTTATCTGGATACTGACTTAGCTGTGGGAGTTTATGAATACTATGTTACTGCAGTTTATAGCTCCGGTGAGTCTGAACCATCAAATATTGTTACTGTCGAGATAGAAGATGTGAATGCAGATAATACCTTGGTATATAAGACAGAATTGGTTGGAAACTATCCCAATCCTTTTAATCCTGAAACTAAGATAAGATATTCACTCAGCAACTCACAGATGGTATCCATAAGACTATACGATATTAGAGGTAGGTTAATTAGAACTCTGGTCTCAGAAAAAAAAGAGCCAGGATTTCATAAAGTTGAATGGAACGGAAAAGACGACAACGGGAGTATGGTAGCAAGTGGAATTTATCTGGTAAGTTTATTAACAGAAGAGACGCATGAGTCTCATCGGGTGCTGTTGCTTAAATAACTGTAAATAGGTTAATTATAATAGGCAATCTTTGTCGCTAAAGGTTGCCTATTTTTTTTTGCAAATATTGGTAGGCTTAAAATTTGAGAAAAAATCGATTTTTTGCATTAAAATAATTGACAATAAAATGGCATTTGTTCGAATCTGACATTAGAGCCAAATTCTTCATGTGTATTCTTCCTGCTGGCGAGGGTATGTATAGAATAAATGGATAGTAAGGAAAAAAGGGAAATGGTAAGTACTTTCGCAGTTAAGGGGTTAGAAGAGATGTGGATTTCGAAATCAATCAAAGAATTAAGTAAAAAAAAATGCATGGAGGATTTAAAAAATGAGTAAGAAAACAAGTTTATTATGTCTATTAATGACACTACTATTTGTGTTCTCAGCTAGTCTTTGGGCACAAGCAAATTTAGTAGAGAATGGTAATTCGTTTAGAATACCAGGTTCTACTTGTGTTGATCCTATGATAATGACTCTCCCCGTCATTGATTATATGGACAACACAGAAGACTATGGGGATAATTATTCCTCAGACTGGATTACTCCGTCTAGTAGCTATCTAAACGGAAATGATTTTGTGGTTCAGTTTACTATGACTGAACCGGGTTATTTAAGTGGAAGTGTGTCCGGTAGTTGGACAGGTCTATTCATATTAGACCAATGTCCGGATGAGATCAATCCCGCTCCGGTTTTTGCAAGTGCTACCGGGTCTTCAGGCGGATCATTTGCAGATGTGCCTTTATTTGCAGATACATATTTTGCTATCGTATCAACTTGGCCATCACCACAGTTTACAGATTTCACTCTGAATCTCAGTTTTGATCCATTTCCGGAATATGATTTGGAAATAACAAATCTAACAGGTAATCTTTCTGTGGTAGCCGGTGAAACTGACACTTATCAGATTGAGATCGTAAATATGGGAACAGAAAATGACACCTATGACTTAAGCATAACAGGTGATACTTGGACATACTCCGCACCTGCGACTGTTTCTGTCGATGCCGGTGAGACTGCCACTGTAGAAGTGGATGTTACAGTACCAGCAACTGCAGGCATGGGTGATACAGACGAAATTAACTTTACCGCCACTTCACAAGGAGACATTACCGTAAGTGATTCTATTCTTATCACAACTACCGCTTTAGGCGATGCAATCACTAACTTCCCTTGGGGTGAAGGATTCGAAAATGAGTGGCCTCCTGTCGGTTGGACAGTAGTAAATGGCGAACCCGGTGCATATTGGGAACAAAGTAGTGTTGCAGTAAATACCGGTGATTATTCAGCACGTTCATATCAAGGATCTGGTTCGAGTTATGTGGCAGATGAGTGGCTTATCACTCCCGCACTTGATTTGGATGCAGCTACTGAGTATATGCTTTCCTTCTATGGGTATTCCAGCCAAGCACCAAATGGCGACAGAGAAAAAATGCGCATCATGATCATGGATGAAGTCTATACTAATGTTGTTGATCTACATGCTAATGCTACAGAAATCGATCTGAAATACTTCACAGGTAACTGGGAAGAGTACTTCGTGGATTTAGCAGGTTATAGCGGTGAAAAGCATCTTGCTTTTCATTATTACATAACAGAAAATATAGGTTTCAACTGGATATATGTTGATGATGTACTCGTATTTGAAAAACCGGATTATGATCTTAAGTTAACCAATCTTTCTGGTGATATGACAGGCCAAGCCGGCACGACTATCACTTATGAGTTGGAAATTGAAAACAGAGGAACTCTGAATGATACCTATGATCTGAGTATTACCGGTGATGAATGGACTTACACTTATCCGGCTACAATTGCAGTTGACTCCGGTGAGACTGGTATCGTCATGTTAGAAGTGGCAGTTCCTTCCGATGCCAACATGGGAGATACAGATGATATTACTTTCACAGCTACTTCCCAAGGGGATAATACCATTACTGATTCTGTTGATATAGTATCCACAGCATTAGCGGTAGTAATAGCACCATATTTCGAAAACTTCGATGGTGTATCTACCCCAGATCTACCGGTAGGATGGAGCAAGATAGTCGAACATCCCACTTCAACTAGTCCAAGAGTGGAGACTTCTACATCCGGCACTCCTTATTCTCCGCCCAACCATGCTCGTCTATATTCAAATGATGAAGTAGATGCGGATATCTTACTGATTACTCCACCGGTAGCAGACTTGGATCAAAGTAGGATCAGATTTTGGGCTAAATGTAATCTTTCTACCAATGTTCCGGATCTGATTGTCGGAACAATCACCGATCCTAACGATGCAGCCACTTTTACACCATTTGAAACTATAGTGGCAGATACTGAACTAACAAATGTATATGCCGAGTTTATGGTTCATTTCGATACATACGTGGGAACCGACCAATACATAGCTTTTAAATTTGGACTAACTCCTCAGTTCTTCCGCAGCATCTACATTGATGACTTCATGTATGAAGAAATACCGGCAGCACCGGTGCTCTTTGTTTCTCCCGATTCTTACGATTTCTCTGCAACTACAGGAGGGACATCTCCGGCAGCTATTTTTACACTTAATAACACAGGGCTCGGTACACTTACAATCACAGATGGAGATATAGTATTCACCGGCGCTGATGCCGATCAATTCTTCCTTGGAGCTATTACCTATCCAATAGAGATAAATTCGGGAGAGTCAGATGAGATCGAAGTCTTCTTTGCTCCGACGACCGAAGGCGACAAAACAGCTACTATGGAAATCACTCATAACGGAACAAACTCACCTTACGATGTACCTTTGAGTGGTTTCGGCTATCCTGAAAGTACGGTAATCTTTGGAACAGGCACGAATGTGAATGGTACTACTACAGCAAATCCGATTAATATATACTACCGTAGCTTACGAGGGCAGATGGTATATCATGCTTCTGAATTACTAGCGGCAGGTATCGAAGCTGGTGATGCTTTGGTAGAATTTGGATTTTATGTGGAACAGACCCCACTTCATCCACTACCGGACTTTGTTATCCGCATGAAACACACAGAGGAAGATGATGTTTCCGCACATGATGATGGTCCTTTCGAGCTTGTATATCACAATGTTAGTTATGCACCAGTGGAAGGGGATTGGGATGTGCTAACACTTGACACCCCATTTGTTTGGAACGGTGTAGATAACATCCTAGTAGATACGGCTTTTGATCAAGTACCTTCCTACAATTCTTCCGGTCAACAACGAATCTACGATGTGCCGAACGGATTCAGATTTGTCCGCTCCGATGGTTCTAACCAAACAAATGTGCCGACAACTACAGTTTCTTCCAATAAACCGCAGGCGATGATGATATTCGGCGAACCACCAGACTTGGGTACGATCGAAGGTATTGTAACACTGATAGGGGGAACCGGAAATGTGACCGATGTCGAAGTAACCGTAGAGGATTATATGGTTAATCCCGATGCAACCGGTTTTTATTCTATAGATATCACTCCTGGCACTTATGATGTTACTGCTTCACTATTGGGTTATGAAACTCAGACAATTGAGGATGTGGTAGTACTGGAAGGACTGGTAACACCGGACATTGATTTCGATCTCGGAAATATTGAGATTGCAGTAACACCAACAAGCTTTGATGTGACACTTGATCCTGATCAGACTGAGATACAAACCATGACGATTACAAATGACGGAGCAGCTGAGCTTGAATTCAGTATTTCCATTATAGAATTAGATGAATCTCGTTTCTCGAGCTTCGGTAGCTCTTCGGGCGGGATATTTAATCCTGGACATACAAGTTCAAGATATGCTTATGATAGCAGATTCAATGATAAAGCATTTCATACAGATGACTTATCATATTTACCGGAAGCTTCAGATGATATCTTCGATCTTTTGGATCACTTCCCTGTAGGAGTAGGTGGTGGCGAATATTCAGTTTCTACCGATGGCAACTATATCTATACTGCCGCATGGAACAGCACGACTTTCTATCGCTACGAAACTAATGGCACATATATTGGTGAATTCACAGTTGCAGGTGCAGGTAACTTGCGAGATATGACCTTCGATGGTGAATACTTCTACGGATCGAATAACAGTTCTACAATCTATGAGATGGATCTGGCTAATGAGACTTTAGTAAGTTCTTTCACGACTACAGGTTCTTCAAGCATCAGAGCTATAGCATACGATCCTGATGAAGATGGATTCTGGGTAACCAATGGTTGGAATGCACCATTCACATTGATCGATCGTAGTGGTAGTGTAATAGAGACACTTACTTCGACTATAGGTAGCATTTCCGGTCTCGCTTGGGAAGATGTATCTGATGACGGTCCTTATCTCTGGGCTTATACTCAAACAGCAGGTACAAACCAAAACAGTCTCGTACAGGTTGATATGGTTACAGGCGATGCATTACAGACCTTTGATGTAACAACAACAGGCGTTCTCGCTGCCGATGCTATATCTGGCGGTGTAGATATTACTAATCAGCTTGTACCCGGCAAATGGACATTCCTGGGTACTTCCCAAAATGATGTCATCTGGGTTATCGAGCTGGGTGATTCTGTAGAATGGATTCTTGCCAGTCCGACATCCGGTGTCGTAGATCCAGGCGATAGTATTGATATAGATATTATTTTCGATTCCCACGAAATAGCGATGGGAATATATTCTGCCGATATAGTGGTAAGTCATAATGCAGGAGATGATCCGGTAGTTGTACCGGCGACACTCAATGTTACCGGAGCAGTAGCTTTACCATTCTATGAAGATTTCTCCGGTGTAGATGTGGGCGAAATTCCTGCAGGATGGGATCGTACACATACCAATTGGGGCGTTACTGATTCAAACAATGCCGGGGGAGAAGCACCTGAGATGAGATTCAGCTGGACTCCTTCTGGCGATGATACATTTATACTGACTACCCCAATGATAGATGCAAGCGGAGCTAGCGAACTAGAGCTGAAATTAAAGCATATGGTAGATGATTATGATGGCGGCTATACTCTTAAACTGCAATCTTCTACCGATGGCACTACTTGGATAGATGAAGTTGTCATAGAGCCTGTTGCGAGTATACCTGCAGAAGAAGTAACTGTAGATTTGGATCATCTTGCCGGTCAGGCTTTCCAACTTGCAGCAGTGTTTATAGGAGATTCTTATGATATTAACTACTGGTATATAGATGATGTGGAGATTTATGATCCCGGTATAGTTTATGAGCCCGAGATTGTAGTTACTCCGACTTCATTTGATGTGGCAGTACCAGAAGATCAATTAATTACAGAGATATTGACAATTGGCAATATCGGTAATGCAGACCTTACATTTACACTCACGTTGGACGGAGATCCTGATCTTTTAGACAGAGTAACACTTGTCTCTGCCGGTGATAATGTTCTTTATGATAGGAACAGAAATTTCAGGAACAATGTGCGTGTGGATTGGCTTTCTGTTGACCCAATGAGTGGAACGGTTGCACCGAGTGATGAGATTGATATCGATGTTACTTTCGATGCAGATGGGCTGGATGTTGGCACCTATACAGCAGATATCATCATCGAGCATAATGCAGGTGAGGATATAATTGTTCCTTGTAATATGGTAGTATACACTGAAGTTGTCTTCATTGATGAAGATTTCTCCGGTGCTTGGCCTCCGGCAGGATGGGAAGTGACATCCACGGGAGCAAATATAAACTGGGAACAAAGCAGTACTAACAATGCCGGTGGTGTTGCTCCTGAAGCACGCTTCTACTGGTCACCATCAACTCTTGGTGTGCAGCGTCTGATTACTCCTGAGCTCAATACATCTGCATTTACAGCCCTTGTGCTGGAATTCCGTAATTTCAACAATGATTTTAGCGGTGGATATGAACTCAGACTGGAGACAACCAGTGATGGGGTTAACTGGAATACCGTCCAGACTTTCCCTTCCACCGATTTTGGTCCCCAATTAGAAGAAATTGTAGTTCAAACTCCTGATGTAGGTTCTGATACTTTCCAAATGGCATGGACATTCGATGGCGATTCCTGGGATATCAACTGGTGGTGTATAGATGATGTTCTGCTTGCCGGAGCACAGGATGACGGTGCTATCGAGGGAACGGTAACTCTAATCGGCGGCACAGGTGATGTCACCGATGTTGAGATTACTGCTAATGGCATTACTGCTAACCCCGATGCAACTGGATTCTACTCAATTCCAATGTACCCTGGACTTTATGATGTGACTGCATCGTTGTATGGATATCAAACTGAAACTGTCTCAGATGTAATAGTCTTGGAAAATCAAGTAACGGTAGTTGATTTCGATCTCGGTAATATTGATATCGCAGTTACACCTGATGAGTTTGATGTGGTAGTCGCACCGGGAAGTATAATAACCGAAACTATGACAATAACCAATGATGGAGCAGGTGATCTAGAATATAGTATCTCTGTCCAACAAGAAGATTCCAGAATACTTGGTTTTAGAACCAGAGATACAAGGATAAAAGCTCATCAACCTATAGTAAACAGGATTAGTGATGTTTCAGGTTCTGATCGTGATCCGCGACCTTCCTATGCATCATATACGCAACCGACAGATGACATTTTCGATCTGTTAGATTGGTTCGCAGTCGGAGTTGGTGGCGGCGAATACTCCGTAACCACAGATGGTGACCATATTTATACAGCAGCTTGGAATAGTACAAGTTTCTACCGTTATGAAACCGACGGCACTTACATTGGTGAATTCACTATTGCAGGAGCGGGTAACTTACGGGATCTGTCTTATGATGGTCAGTATTTCTATGGTTCACCAAACAGCTCTACCATATATGAAATGGATTTCGCCAGTGAAATTCTAATCAGTTCCATAACGACATCAGTAGCTACTATTCGTTCTATTGCCTATGATGCCGAGAATGATGGCTTCTGGGTTGGTTCGGGATGGAGCCCGGCAGCATTGCAAATGGTTGACCGCACTGGTACGGTTGTCGAAACATTACCAACAACCGTAGGCAGTATTTCCGGAATGGCTTGGGAGGATGTATCTGATGGTGGACCGTACCTCTGGGCTTATACACAAACAGCTGGAACAAATCAAAACGACCTTGTTCAGATCGATATGACAACTGGTGCCGAACTTCAGACCTTTGATGTGACAACAACAGGTGTCCTTGCCGGTGATGCTATTTCCGGTGGTTTGGATATTACCGATGAACTTGTGGCTGGCAAATGGACATTTATCGGAACTTCACAAAACGATGTGATCTGGGTTATTGAGCTGGGTGATGCAGGACCTTTGTGGTTGTATACTGATCCGACTTCTGGTATTGTTGAAGCAGGACAGAGTGTGGTAATAGATGTTATGTTTGATGCCACTGATCCTGAACTGACTCCAGGTGCTTATGAAGCTGATATAGTAATTAGCCACAACGCACCGGAAGATCCGGTTGTTATACCTGTAACAATGGTAGTGTATACCGACGATCCTATTATTACGGTGTCTCCCGATGAATTCGATGTTACTATGAATCCCGACGAGATCCATGTAGAAGAATTAACTATAGGTAATATAGGTGGCGCGGATCTGACATTCAGCATTGATGCAGAGGAAGATTCTAGAAATGGCATATCGATAACTGACAGAGTATCTGTTGGACTCAGCACCACTAATGAATTGCGAAATGTTCGCGATACGAGAATCGACTGGTTGAGCTTCAATCCGGATAGTGGTACAGTAATACCTTATGAAACTATCGTAGTTGATGTTACATTCGATTCCAATGGACTAGAAGCAGGAGAATATACCGCTAACATCATCATTGAGAATAATGCCGGTGAGGATGTTGTTGTGCCTGTAACTCTCAATGTTACCGGAGCAGCAGAAATCTCTGTTACTCCTGACGAATTCGATGTCGATATCGATTATGGCGATGTTATCACTCTACCGATGACTATTACTAACGATGGTGATATTGATCTGGACTTCTCCATATCCGTAGTAGAGGATGGCTATAGAGCTCCAGCGATTCATGGTAGAAAACTGCCAACAGGTCCTGTGACCGCTTATAGAAATAGCTACTCTAATAGTGATAGCACTCCGGTCGGTTTCCAAAGCCAAACTAGAAATCCGCTAGAGATCACTAGTAAAACTAATGCGAGAAACCATAGTGTAAAAACAAACAACAATTATCGTCAACCGATAGAGATCCATTATGACGGTGGTTACGATAACAACGGTGTAGGTACTGGTGGAGTAGCATCATGGTACTCTGCTGCTAGGTTTACCGCCGAAGAACTGGCTACCTACTACGGTGGATATGAGATCATGGGCATTAAATACCATATCCGTGATCCGCAATTCACAAATGTAACAGTTAAAGTATGGGAAGGTGGTAGCTTTGGTGATCCCGGTGTCGAGGTCTATTCACATGATGTTACCGGTGAACTGACGGTAGGTGACTGGTCAACTCATAACCTTACCATGCCAGTACCATTACTCGAAGGTAATGAATATTGGATCGGTTATTCTATTGATGCAACCGGAGATCATCCTGCCAGTGTGGATGCCGGTCCAATGGAACCTGAAAAAGGTGGCTGGATTGCCTTAGCCGGTGGAGCATGGGAATTGTTGACAGAATATAATTTAAACTACAACTGGTGTATCAGAGGTCTTGTAGATGAATTGACAGAACCATGGCTCTCGGTTGCACCAATTAGCGGAACAGTTCCTGCCGGCGAAAGCATGGTAGTGGATGTCACTTTCAATGCTACTGAAGTACTGGCTAACACTACTTACACTGCCGATCTGGTAATCACCAATAATGCAGGTGATCCTGTCATAGTACCGGTGACAATGAATGTAGGAGAAGAAGAACTTCTACCACCTGCCAATTTCACTGCGGAAGTAGTGAATGTGAACAATGTACAACTGGAATGGGATCAACCCGCAACCAGAGCAGTTACTGGCTACTATATCTATATGAATGGTACTCAGATAGCAGAAATCGGTGAAGCTTATATTACAGAATATCTGGTAGAAGGGCTGGATGACGGTGCTTACAACTTCTATGCTACTGCTATCTATGATGATGTATTGGAATCCGATCCTTCGAACGATGTGGATGTGGAAATCGAACTGCTTCCTCCGGTTAACTTCAATGCCCAAATCCAGAATGTAACCAATGTGATGTGTAACTGGGAAGCACCTGCCGGAGCTACTAATATTACTCATTATCGAGTATATAGAAACGGTGAGCAGGTCGGACAGGTTACTACCATGTTCTATGTGGATATGAATGTGCCTGCAGGAACACATACATATCATGCTACCGCTCTCTATAATGAAGAATTCGAAAGTGAACCTTCGAATGAAGTGGAGATTGATATGGTAGATGCAGACGACACGATCGTACCTACGGTTACAGAACTGCGAGGCAACTATCCCAACCCATTCAATCCGGAGACGACAATCGCATTTTCTTTGAAGAATGCTTCTCATGTAACCATTGAGATATTTAATATCAAAGGTGAGAAAGTTCGTACTCTGGTTGACAAAGAGCTGCATGCTGCTTATCACAACATTGTATGGGATGGCAGAGATAATCGTGGTCGTCTGGTATCGAGCGGTATCTTCTTCTATCGTATGAAGACTGACGAATACAACAATGTGAGGAAGATGATAATGATGAAATAAAGATATATCTCACAGGTATTTCCTGAAGAGATTATTATCTTTATGAGATTAAAAAGGCAAGTCTGAGGACTTGCCTTTTTTATTGTTTGCTTACCAATTATGAGTATTTGATATTCCTGTTAACTATAAAGTTAAACTATGTCTCTATTTTATATATATAACAGTAATTAACAAAACATATCTTAATGAATATAAAAAAATGGTTGACATCATCTTTCCAAATTTGAGATTATGCACACGAGTAGAATTATAGCAAGAAGGGGGAAAAAGCTATAATGAGAATAATTGATATAACCGTCGAGTTTAGGAAGAGTGTGTTACTATCGCAATTAAAACAAGGAGAGTTTATGAATTTAGATATTTTACACAATTATGAAAACAAACAAAAAAGGAGTTTGAAATGAGTAAGAAAACAAGATTAATTTGTCTGTTAATGGCAATTATGTTTTTGTTTGGAGCTAGTCTATGGGCACAAGTTTATTTGGATGAGGGATTTGAAGATGGCTTCATCCCAGAAAACTGGACAGTTTTAAACGAAGATGGTGGTAGCAAAGAATGGGAAGCTTCCACTTCCAATCCACATACTGGAGATTATTGCGCTAGAGTGCAATATGAAAGCTCCAGTCTGGATAATGATGATTGGCTGATTACACCACCATTGCAAGTTTCGTCAGCGACAGCAGATACTATCAAATTTTGGATGAGAACTTATAGTACGAATGATGATCCATGGGAAGTGCTAGTTTCGACTACAGATACCAATCCATCATCATTTACCATGATCGATAGTGGAATAGGCGGATTACCAGACTATGTACAAAAAGAATATTCGCTAGATAGCTATGGAGATGCAATTGTCTATGTAGCTGTTCGTTATATCGGTTCTTATGATTGGTATCTCTATGTAGATGATTTTGAAGGACCTCCTATAGTAGTACCCCCCTATGATGTTACTATTACTAATCTTTCTGGGGAACAATCAGTCGAGATAGGTACGACTGCTACTTATGAGATCGAAATTGAAAATGTAGGCGATGAAAATGACACTTATGATCTTAGTATTGTCGGTGAAGATTGGAATTATACTTACCCAGCAACTATTTCTGTAAATGCCGCAGAGTCTGCTATAATAGATCTAGAAGTTACAGTACCTTCAGATGCTACAATGGGAGATACAGATGAAATTACCTTTACTGCTACTTCTCAAGGCGATAACTCGGTTAGTGATACGGTCGAGATTACCACTACAGCCATATCTGGTGCTGTCACCACTTTCCCATGGGATGAAGGTTTCGAAAATGAATGGCCTCCACTCGGATGGACTGTAGTAAACGGAGAACCCGGTTCATATTGGGAACAAAGTAGTGTTTCCAGCAATACCGGTGATAATTCGGCACGTTCATATCAGGGTTCAGGTTCCAGCTATGTTGCTGATGAGTGGCTTATCACTCCTGCGCTTGACCTGGATGAAGCTGAAGCTCTGATGTTAACTTTCTTCGGCTATTCAAACCAAACACCTGACGGCACGAGAGAAAAAATGCGTATCATGATCATGGACGAAGTCTATGATAATGTTACCGATCTTCATGCAAATTCTACCGAACTTGATGTAAAATACTTCACAGGTGATTGGGAAGAGTACTCTGTTAATCTCGCAACTTACAGTGGCGAAAAACACATCGCTTTCAATTATTATATCACTGAAGGTGATGATGCATCATTCAACTGGATATATGTAGATGATGTATTAGCATATGAGCTACCTGATTATGATTTTGAAATTGCCAATCTAACTGGTGATTTGGCTATTCAAGCCGGTGAAACCGGAACTTATGAAGTTGAGATTGAGAATAAAGGAACGGAAAATGATACTTATGATTTGACTATTACTGGCGATACTTGGACTTATACATATCCAGCCACAGTTACAGTGAATACCGGTGAGACAGCAATAGTGGATGTAGATGTAGATGTTCCAGCTGATGCAGGTATGGGTGATACAGATGAAATCGAGCTTACCGTTACTTCTCAAGGGGAAAATACAATCAGTCATGACCTCACCATCACAACTACAGCAGTAGCGCTGATAGCTACACCCTATTTCGAAGATTTCGACGATGTATCTACACCTGAACTACCTATAGGATGGGCTAAGATAGTAGAACATCCATCTTCTACTAGCCCAAAAGTTGAGACCTACTCAAGTGGATCACCACATTCTCCTCCTAATCATGTACGTCTCTATTCTAATGATGAGGAAGATGCGGATATTCTGCTTATCACACCACCAGTAGCAGATTTGGATGAAAGCCGAATCCGTTTTTGGGCTAAATGTAGCTCTTCAACAAATATACCGGATCTGATTATCGGAACAATTACTGATCCAATGGATGAAGATACATTTACACCTTTCTATACAATCGAAGCTGATACAGAACTTACCAGCGACTACCAAGAATTCATAGTAAATTTCGATACCTATGTAGGAACAGATCAATATATAGCTTTCAAACACGGCGTTACTCCTTCATTCTTCCGTAGTATATATATAGATGATTTCAACTATGAAGAGGTTCCGGCAGGACCAGTATTGGAAATTACACCAATGGCTCACAGTTTCGGAGAATTGGTAGCTGGTGAAGTTTCAGATCCAGTAGATTTCGAGCTTTCCAACGTTGGTACTGGCACCTTGACGCTTGAATCTGGTGATATTGATATTACCGGTGATGATTCCGCAGACTTCATTCTGGGAAGTATTACCTATCCGATTTCATTAGAAGCAAATGAATCAGAAACCATCATTGTAGAGTTTGCACCACAAACAGCAGGAGAGAAAACCGCTACGCTTGAGATAAACTATGATGAACTGCATGAAATAGCGCTCTCAGGCTATGCATTCCCAGAGGGAACCTTAGTAGAAGGATTCGAAGGTGATGAGTTCCCACCACCATATTGGACTTACGTCGATGGTGATCTTGGTTCATATTGGGAACAATCTTCAGTAAATTCATATACCGGTGAATATTCAGCTCGTTCTTATGCTGGTTATAGCTCCAGCTATAATGCAGATGAATGGCTCATCACTCCGGAAGTTGATATAGCAGCAGGCGATTCGTTGATCTTCTATGGGCTCTCTTCAAATGCCCCTGATGGCGAAAGGGAAAGGCTATTTATAAAAGTGCTTGACGATCCTAATAATGTCGATAGCGCTGTTCTAGTCGACTCTCTGTTCTTGTCGGACGAATGGGGACGTTATTCGCTCAGTTTAGAAGACCATCTCGGTGAAAATCATATAGCTTTCCATTATTATCAGGATGATGCATCATTTAATTATATCTATATAGATGATGTAGTCGGTCCTCAATTGGTAGAAATTACCGAGCCGATGATTGCAATATCACCGGAGAACTTTGATGTATATCTCGATCAAGATGATATCATCACAGAGACTCTTACAATATCCAATGATGGCGGTTCGGATCTCACTTTCGACCTTACCATAACAGATAATGGCACTAGATTGCGTAGTACACGCGTTCCATGGCTCAGTGTAGATCCTGTCTCAGGAATAGTAGAGCCGGATGAATCTGTTGATGTAGATGTAACCTTCGACGCTACCGGCTTAGCTGGTGGATTATACGAAGCTGACATTGAGATCGAACACAATGCCGGCGATGACGATATCATCGTTCCGGTTACGATGGATGTGTTTGAACTAATCACAGTAGATCTGCCTTACATGGCTGATTTTGATACCGGTGTACCTACAGGCTGGCAAATAATTGCTGGTGGTGACACTGACGATACCTGGGAATGGATAGAAGATCTGAATGGTAACACATTAGATGGAACTCCATTCATGATCGTTGATAGTGATGCTGCCGGTTCAGGAAGTATCCTGCTGGAAGAGACTCTTATTACTCCGGCGTTCGATGCCTCCGATATTGATGATTCCCTCATGCTCGAGTTCGATCAATACTACAGACATCTCGGAAACCAATATTCTGAAGTTGATGTTTGGGATGGAACCGACTGGGTAAACGTACTCTATCAGGATGTAACTGTCGGTAGCTGGACTGATCCCGATCATCAAGTAATAGACATCACTGCTTATGCTAATGATGAATTGAGAATCCGGTTCTATTTTACTGATGGCACTTCATATGGATGGTATTGGGCTATAGATAATGTAAATGTTTATGAAGATGACGTCGTTGGTGAGCCTGAAATTGCCGTATCTCCGTTGAGCTTCTATGTACAACTCAACGAAGATGAGATGACAACAGAGGTCATGAATATCGCTAATGACGGCACAGCAGAGCTTGCCTTCAATATCACATTAGACGGTGATCCAGATATCATAGACAGAGTAACACGTGTATCTGCCGGTGATGATGTGCTCTACGACAGAAACAGCGCCAGAAGAAATCCAATCAGAGTAGATTGGCTCTCTGTAGATCCGGCAACCGGAACAGTAGCAGCAGGTGATGATCTCGATATCGATGTTACTTTCGATGCTGACGGATTGGCGCTCGGTACTTATACAGCCGATATTGTGATAGACCACAATGCCGGCGAAGATGTCGTCGTACCTGCCACACTGGATGTAATCGAAGATATCCCGCTTCCAATATATCTGGATGAGGATTTCACCGGTATCGCTACCGGCGATATCCCCGTAGGATGGACTACTACTCATACAAACTGGGGTGCGAATGATTCCAATAATGCCGGCGGACAAGCTCCGGAGATGAGATTTAACTGGTCTCCCTCTGCAACAGATGTGTTCAGATTATCTACTCATGCTCTAGATGTTTCCGATGCCGGTGTTCTCGATCTGACCTTTAAGCATATGGTCAATAACTTTAGTGGACCTGGTATATATACACTAAAAGTGGAAGCCTCGACAGATGGAGTTACCTGGAACGAAGAATGGGCTATCGTGGATCCGGACGACATCCCGGCAGAGACTGTATCTGTAGATTTCAGTGATTATGCCGGTGAAGAGGAATTATATGTAGCGTGGGTATTTGATGGAGATTCATACGATATCAATCAATGGTATATAGACGATATCTTCTTGTATGAACCGCTTCCCACACCGAATCCGGCAGCTCTGGTACATCCTGAAGATGGTGCCACCGATGTAGTAGTGCCCTTATCACTTCAATGGGAAGCCGGTATTGGCGCAGCTCCTACCGGTTATGAACTCTATTTTGGAGATACAGCACCACCACCATTCGTGGCAGATCTTGGTGATGTAACTTCATACTTAATGGATGATCTGGACTATAATACTACCTATTATTGGAAGATAATCCCATATAATGATGAAGGTAGTGCTATCGGTAGTCCGATATGGAGTTTCACTACCGGACCCGATCCGCATATGGTAGCTCCATATTTACAAGGTTTCGACGCGGTTAGCACTCCGGACTTACCTTATGGTTGGAGCAAGATAGAATACAACCCAGATATGGCTGCTTATGTGGAGACATCTACTACAGGTTCTCCCGTATCACCTCCAAACCATGTACGAATTCGTTCCAATGACCATCCGGATCAAGATGTGATGCTGATCACTCCGCCGATAGACGGAGACTTATCAGAGCACCGCATCAGATTCTGGGCAAAATGTAATCTCTCAACTAACATACCGGATCTATTGGTCGGTACAATGAGCGATCCGGGAGATCCGGACTCATTCACCTTGTTTGAAACTATAGCAGCCGATACTCAGCTTACAGATGATTATCAGCAATTTACAGTTTCATTCGAGGATTATGTCGGTGATGATAACTTTATCGCCTTCAAACATGGTATCACACCGGATTGGACGCGTGATATCCGAGTTGATGACTTCGAATTCCTTGAGATCACCGATCAGCCAATAGTCGCTGTAACTCCGGAAGAGATTACCTTCCCAGCAATTCAAGCTGGAGAAATATCCGATCCAATCGATGTAACCATTACCAATGTTGGTGGTGGATTGCTCGTCTTGGATACCGGAGACATAGAAATAGTCGGTGCCAATCCGGATGATTTTACACTCGGAGCGATTACTTATCCAATCGAGTTGGCTATGGACGAATCTGAAGATATTACCGTTCAGTTTTCACCACTGACAGATGGAAATAAGGTAGCTACACTGGAAATAGCACATGGTGACGATGTGGCTGAAGTTACTCTGATGGGTTATGCTTATCCGGAAGGTACTTTGATAGAAGGTTTCGAAGAGCCTTGGGTAGGAACGCCGGAAGCTCCCGAAGACTGGGCTGTAGTCAACGGTGAAGACGGTTCATATTGGGAACAAAGCAGTGTGGCATCTCATACAGGTGACTATGCAGCACGTTCCTATCAAGGTGTAAGCTCAGATTATGTATCAGATGAATGGATGATTACGCCGGCACTCGATCTGGATGCTGTAGATGATCCGGTCTTGGCATTCTACGGTTATTCCAGCCAGACACCTGACGGCACGAAAGAAAAAATGCGTATCCTGGTAATGGATGAAGTCTATGATAATGTTGCCGATCTGCATGCTAATGCAGTATTGGTTGACTCACTCTACTTTACATCCGACTGGGATAGCTACTTAGTAAACTTAGATGATCATAGCGGTGTCAAATATCTGGCATTCAACTACTGGATTAGGGATGATGAAGATGCTTCATTTAATTGGATCTACGTAGATGATGTAATCGGACCACCGATGTGGCTGCCAGATGATGGTACTATCGAAGGTACAGTTGACTTAGTAGGTGGTGATGGTGATGTGACCGATGTTACTGTGACAGCCGGAGAAGAAGTCACCAACCCGGATGCGACCGGATTCTATTCGATCGATATACAACCGGGCACTTACGATGTAACTGCATCACTCATCGGATATGAGACTCAAACGATCGAGAATGTGGAAGTGCTGGAAGGTCTGGTTACTCCAGATATAGACTTCACACTTAATAATGTGGATATAGCAGTATCTCCTGCAAGCTTCGATGTGGAACTCGAAACAGGTCAGACAGAAGAGCATACCCTAACCATCACCAATGATGGTGGAGGTGATCTCTATTACGATATCAGCTTGATAGATACAAGCGATCTGTTCGAAGCTGGTACAACATCTGGAAGTCTGTTCAATCCTACTCATACCAGAGCGAGAAATGAACGTAATGCCAGATTCGATGAAAGAGCGCCGATGACTAGTGAACAGTCTAACATCCCACAAGCTACAGATGATATGTTCGATCTTTTGGATCACTTCCCTGTAGGTGTAGGTGGCGGCGAATATTCCGTAGCTACTAATGGTAACTACATATACACTGCTGCTTGGAATAGCACGGAATTCTATCGTTATGACATGGAAGGAAACTACATTGAAACATTCTCAGTAGCAGGTGCAGGTAACTTGCGAGATATGACCTTCGACGGTGAATACTTCTACGGATCGGATAACAGTTCTACCATCTATGAGATGGATCTGGATAATGAAAACTTAGTAAGTTCTTTCACGACTACAGGTTCTTCCAGCATCAGAGGTATAGCTTACGATCCTGATGAAGATGGATTCTGGGTAACCAATGGTTGGGATCCACCACTCACATTGGTCGATCGTAGTGGTAGTGTCATCGAGACACTTACTTCGACTACAAGTAGTATTTCCGGTCTCGCTTGGGAAAATGTGACAGAAGATGGACCACATATCTGGGCATATACCCAATCTGCCGGCACCAATCAAAATAGCTTAGAACAGATAGATATGGATACCGGCGCTGTATTGCAGGTATTCGATGCGACAACTACCGGTGTTTTTGCCGGTGACGCTATCTCCGGTGGTATCATGATCACCGATCAGCTGGTATCCGGCAAATGGACATTCCTGGGTACTTCCCAGAATGATATTATCTGGGTAATCGAACTTGGTGATTCAGGTCCTCCATGGCTTGCTGCAAATCCACTCTCAGGAGTAGTTCCAGCAGGTGAAAGTGAGGACATCGATGTAGTCTTTGATGCTACAGATATTCTCGCCGGTACTTTTACCGCAGATATCAGTATCGCAAGTAACGCTCAGGAAGATCCGGTAATAGTTCCGGCAACACTAACAGTCGAAACATTCGATCCTGTCATTACATATGAACCGGACGAATTCGATGTAACAATGGATCCGGATGAGATTCACGTCGAAGAGTTGACAATCGGCAATATCGGTGGAGCGGATCTTACCTTCAGCATCGAAGCTGAAGAAGATACACGAGAAGCTCTAAGCGATAGAATATCTATCGAATATAGCGCCAACAGTAACTCTCGCAACACACGAAACCCGAGGGTCGATTGGTTGAGCTTCGATCCGGATGCTGGTACAGTAGAACCGCAAGATGAAGTCATTGTTGATGTAACATTCGATTCTGACGGTTTGGATACAGGCGTATATACTGCCAATATCGTCATCGAGCATAATGCCGGTGAAGATGTTGTCATCCCAGTTAGCCTAACAATCGTCGGAACAGAAATACTTCCATACTTTGCAGATTTCAATGATGGTCTGCCAATGGGATGGGAGATCATCCAAGGTGGTGATACAGACGATACCTGGCATTGGACGACTGACTATAATGGCAACACCTTAGACGGAACACCGTTTATGTTTGTCGATAGTGATGCTGCCGGTTCAGGTTCAATCCTAGTAGAAGAAACTATGATCACACCACCGATCGACGCATCCGATGTAGATGATGCTCTCATGCTTGAGTTCGATCAATACTATCGTCATCTCGGTAGCCAATATGCCGAAGTCGATGTATGGGACGGCAGCCAGTGGGTCAATCTGCTCCATCAAGATGCAACTATAGGTGATTGGAATGATCCTGATACACAAGTGATCGACATATCCGACTATGCCAATGATGAACTAAAAGTAAGGTTCTATTTCAACGATGGCACTTCATGGGCATGGTACTGGGCAGTCGATAATGTCCATATCTACGAAGATTACATCGGTGAACCCGAGATCGCAGTAGATCCGGACGAATTCGAAGTAGATCTTGCCGTTGGTGAGACAACTACAGAGACAATGACCATTACCAACGATGGTGATGCTGTACTGGAATACAACATTTCTATCGTGGAAGATGGCTACACAGCTACTGAGTATGGACGTAGAAACGTGGATGCTCCACTTTCATCAATTCAAGTCATAGAACATCATAAATATGATACTCCGAGAGGATTCCAAGCTCATGATTCAACTCGTGATCCGATCGAGATCCATTATGATACAGGTTATGATGAAAATGGTGTAGGAACAGATGGAGTAGCAACTTGGTTCTCAGCTGTCAGATTCACATCGGAAGAGTTATCTACCTATTATGGTGAATATCAGATTACCGGTATTAAGTATCACATCAGGGACTCACAATTCACTAATGTGACCGTCAGAATCTGGGAAGGCGGCAGCATGGGCGATCCCGGTACTGAAGTCTATTCTCATGACGTTACTGACGCGATAGTGATAGATGAGTGGTCAACCCATATGCTTACCACACCTGTACCACTACTTCCTGGCAATGAATACTGGATCGGTTATTCGATCGATGCTACCGGTGATCATCCATCTAGCGTGGACGCAGGTCCAATGGTAGATGGTAAAGGTGGCTGGATTGCACTAGCCGGTGGAGATTGGGAACAGCTCTCTGAATATGCATTGGATTATAACTGGTGTATTCGTGGACTTATAGATGAGTTCCAAGAGCCGTGGCTCTCACTCTCTCAGTATAGTGGTACTGTAAATCCGGGTGAAAGTGTAGATATCGATGTTAACTTCAATGCTACGGAAGTAGAACCTGGTGAGACTTATACAGCAGACATAGTAATAAACAATAACACCGCTGATGATCCGGTAATCGTACCTGCTACAATGAATGTAGAAGATATGGTTCTCGATCCACCGACCAATCTAGTAGTAGATTCTGATACTGCCTTGTTCGAATGGGAAGCACCTGCAGTAATAGCCAATATCCTATCTAGTGCAGAACCTTCTCTGGGAGATGTCCGTTCAATCAGGACTGAATCACGTCAGGAACTGGTTGAATATGATGTCTATCTGGATGGTACTTACAAGGGAACTACTGAAGAAACTCAATTCCAGTTTGATACGGATGAATTGGTAACCGATGAATCCTATGTGGCTGGTGTTGTGGCAGTCTATGATGTCGGAGAATCAGATATGGCAACAGTTGAGTTCACTTACACAGGTGTAAGTGCTGATGATCCTATCATAGCAGCTACCGAGCTTGGTAGAAACTATCCGAATCCGTTCAACCCCGCAACTACGATAGCATTTTCTCTCAAAGAAGCAGGACAGGTTACCATAAATGTCTATGACATTCGTGGTTCACTGGTTCGCACTTTGGTAGATAGCTATCTGGATGCCGCTCACCATACTGTGGTATGGGATGGAATGGACAATCGTGGACGTAATGTATCGAGTGGTGTATATTTCTACCGTATGGTCACGGAAGAATATACAGAAACCAGAAAGATGATAATGATGAAATAGTGTCTTCATGACACTCAAGTAAATCGGAAGTTGCCCTGTAGCTTTGGCTGCAGGGCAGCTTCATATTCAAACAAAATAAGCGAGGTTTAAGATGGGTAAAAGAATACTTTTTGTTACAGTTTTAATAACATTACTATCAACTTCAGCCATATTTGCCAATAGTATTTATAGAAGTTGGGATCTAAGTATTGGGAATCCGGGTCTAAACGGAATAGTACATGCTATGGCAGTATGGGATAGCGGAGATGGACCGGAGCTGTATGTAGGAGGAGAATTTACTACTGCAGGTAATGTGACGGTGAATGGAATTGCCAGATGGGATGGAGAAAATTGGTCCGATCTCGATGGCGGTTTAGCTGGTGGAGGTGGTATGGGTTTCCCCGAAGCTACTTCCTATGCACTTCATGTCTGGGATGATGGCGATGGAGAAGCACTCTACGTCGGTGGTTCATTCGATCTTGCCGGTGGTAATCCAGCTTCCAATCTAGCCAAATGGGACGGAGAAGTATGGTCAGAAGTGGGAGGTGGTGTTTCGGATGGATTTCCTTATGCTTCGGTGGAAGCAATCATAGACAGAGATGGAATTCTCTATATCGGCGGCAATTTCAATTATGCCGGAACCGATGCTATTGAGCGGATAGCATCTTGGGATGGTGAAAACTGGACTGCTCTTGCGCCGGGAGGAGTGAGCAATTTTGTCATGGATCTGCTCTTTCATGATGATGGCAGTGGTGAGCAATTATATGCGGTAGGAGCATTCTTTACGATAGATGGTTTACAATCCAGATTTTTAGCAAGATGGGACGGAGAAGATTGGTCACCTGTCGGAGCAGGATTAAATGGCGGTCAAGCACACAATCTTATGGAGTTTGAAGGTGAGTTATATGTAAGCGGCTATTTTAATGAAGCAGGTGGACAAACTGTAAGCAGAATTGCACGCTGGGATGGAACTGCTTGGGATGGCATGAATGGCGGTATTAGCCCATCTTATCAAACCGATATTCGTGATATGATAATATATAATGATGGAGATGGTGAGCTTCTGTACGCAGGAGGGATTTTTAGCGGAGCAGGTGCACTAACCGGCTTGAGTGGTTTAGCTGCCTGGGATGGAACAGAATGGATAGCCCCAATCCCCGGTGGTACTGATGGTACGATCAGAGCCTTTGAGATATTACCGGGTGCGCAAGGACTCGATCTTATCATCGGTGGCGATTTTGAAATGGTTAATGGAAGTCCGGCAAATATGATCGCACGCTGGGAAGGAACTTATGGACCGGAGGCAATAATTGAAGTTTATCCTGACAGTTTTGAGGTTGATGTGGAATATGGAGAAGTAGTCTCTTATCCAATGGTGATTTCAAATGTCGGTGCAGCAGATCTGGAGTTTTCTATAACATTGGAGAATAATGAGGATTGGTTGTATTTTTATCCGGATCAAGGCAGTGTTGCTCCTGACGATAGTATAGAAGTAGCTGTAACTTTCGATGCAAGTGAAGTTGAACCGGGTGAGACTTACACTGCTGATATTGTGATAAACAATAACTCAGCAAATGATCCAGTGATAGTAGCGGTTTCTATGCATGTAGATGATGTTGTACTCGATCCGCCCACCAATCTGCAAGTAGATGCCCAAACAGCATTGTTCACTTGGGATTCACCCACAGTAGTTACCCAAGATGAGATGAAAAGACTTGAAACTTACAAACCATCACTTGGCGATACAAGCTCTATGAGAACTGCTTTTCGTCAGGAATTGGAAGGATTCGATATCTATCTCGATGGAGACTACAAAGGTAGCACAGATGCAGATGTCACCGAATTCCAGTTCGACACAGATGAATTGGAAACTGGTGATGATTATGTTGCAGGTGTAGTAGCAGTATATAATCTTGGTGAATCTGAAATGGCAACATATGATTTCACATACAATCCGGTTAACGCTGATGATCCGATCATAGCAGCTACTGAGCTTGGTAGAAACTATCCGAATCCGTTCAACCCGGCAACAACGATAGCATTCTCTCTCAAAAAAGCCGGACAGGTTACCATCAATATCTATGACATTCGTGGTTCACTGGTTCGAACTTTGCTAAAGGGGTATCTGGAAGCTGCACATCATAGTGTGGTGTGGGAAGGAACGGATAATCAAGGCAGAAGAGTATCCAGCGGCGTGTATTTGTATCGCATGACTACACAAGAATATCAAGAGGTTAGAAAAATGACAATGATCAAATAAAACGAATTTAAGCGCAGTAATTTTTTTGTAAAATTATCACAAAGTAATTGACAAAAAAATGGAATGAGGTTTCAGAGTAAAATATATGGAGAGATTAAAAAGGAGAGTATTATGAAAAAGAAACTTTTTTTTGCGTCTGTAATGACGTTGTTAAGCATTGGCTTATTAATGGCAGCACCATCTGTTAATTTGCCGGTATCATCAGGACAAACAGTCGAATTATCCAGACAAGATTGGATAATTCAAAGTACAGGTTTTTCCGCTGCCAGTCGTGGAATTAATTACGTTCATGCAGTGGACGAAAATATCGTCTGGGCTGCAGCTTATGATGGTAGTGGGGCTGGACAAACGATTCAGGAATTTACCAAAACAGTTAATGGTGGCGATGTATGGACACCGGGAGTAATCAACAATGCCAGCGGACTTGGTATAGCTATGATCTTCGCATTGGATGAAGACACAGCTTGGGCTCCTATGTATAGCCCAACCGGTACACATGCACATCAGGGGATATACAAAACCACTGATGGAGGTGCCAATTGGAGCAAACAAGAATCTGCTACTTTCGATCCGTCTGCAGGTGGTTTCCCGAATGTAGTTCATTTCTGGGATGAAAACATAGGTTTCTGCCAAGGTGATGCTACTGATGGCTATTTTGAGCTTTATACCACTGATGATGGTGGCGAAAACTGGGATCGAGTACCGGAAGCCAATATCCCTCCTCATCTTACCGGTGAATGGGGAGTGGTAGGGTATTATTCAGTTGTCGGAGACAATCTTTGGTTCGGTACAAACAAAGGTAGAGTGTATAAATCTACCGATAGAGGACATAACTGGACTGTCTCTGAGACACCAATGGCAAACACCTATACTGATGTGTGGTTCAAAGACGAAATGAATGGTTTAGTACAAGATAAAAACGAGAATTCACCCGGCACTATTTACAAAACTGAAGATGGTGGAGATACATGGGATTTAGTAGAACACTTTGGTCCTATCTTCACCAATGATATGGCTTATGTGCCCGGGACCGCTTCTACTTGGATCAGTACCGGTGCTGCAACTGGTAATATGGGCGTTTCCTACAGCTTTAACGATGGAAGTTCCTGGACTTTGTTCGATGGAACCGATCAAGATCAATTTTTAGCGACCGATTGGATCGATAATCAAACAGGTTGGATCGGTGCTTTCAATGAAAGTGCTACCGTTGGCGGTATGTATAAATTCAATGGAACCTTAGAACCACCAACCCCCGGCTATATAGAAGGAACGGTTACTCTAGTAGGTGGAGCCGGAGATGTGACCGAAGTTACGGTAACAGCAGGGGGGATTACTACCAATCCTGATCCCGATGGCGAATTCTCTTTCGAAATCGACCCGGGTACTTATAGTGTCTCTGCACAGTTAGAAGGATATTATCCCGATACTGTTCCCGGAGTAGTAGTCGAAGGTGGAGAGGTTACATCAGGAGTTGATCTAGTACTCGAAGTTATACCCGATTTCGATCCACCCACTAATCTGGCTATAGATTGGATGACCGGATTATTTACTTGGGATCCTCCCGAAGGACCAGAATTACATCAATTGTCTTATCATAACAACGTTCCTGAGAATGCCTATTTCCAACAGTATGACTATGGTTATGGTGTTGTGTTTGATGTGAGCGGTTATAGCGATGTAACAGTGGAATATACAGATTATCGTCATTCCTCCTGGGGCATTTTTGGAGAATGGGATTACAAGATCCATGTCGTTGATTGGGACAGTTATGAACTGATGCATACTACAGATGTGCTCCAGACGGAAGTTAATGATGGTTGGGAAACAGATATCGATCTTGGCTCACTGTCTGCCAGCGGTCTTGTGGGTATATTCCTCGAGCCGATGGATAATGCTCCGGATGACGCTTATCCCTGTATGGATGCTGATGCAGAGGCTACAGACAGCTCATATTTCGGTCCGCTACCAAACTATTCCGGCATGAACTTGAATAGTGCAGACGTAGGAAATTTCCTGATGGATCTCTGGATCATGGGTACTTCATCACGTGATGGAGAAAGAGTGATAACAAAAGCACCAATGAAAAATGTGACATCTACTATCGAGCATCAAATACGTAAAAATATCGCTGTGAATAGTGCCACAATGCCATCGAATCAACATAGTATAACACGGTATAGAACTGATCCGGATGGGTATAATGTTTATCTGAATGGAAACTTGGAAGGATTCACCGAAGAGTCCAGTTGGCAGTATGAGGAACTCATCAATGGAGAAACTTATATCGCCGGTGTGAGTGCTGTTTACGGTACCAATGAATCTGAAATTGTTGAGCTAGAATTCACTTATGAAGGTACAAGCGCGGATGATAATACAGTTGTACAAAAACCACTATTGATGAAAAATTATCCTAATCCGTTCAATCCGGAAACAACTATCAGGTTTGCTATCTCACAAGCTGACAGAGTTCAAATAGAGATCTTCAACATCAAAGGTGAAAAAGTGAGAACTTTGGTTGATAACGAGTTTTCTGCCGGTGAACATGCGATTACTTGGGATGGAACAAATGATAATCAACAATCGGTCGCCAGCGGCATATACTTATACCGTATGAAAACAGCAAATCATCATGACACGAGAAAGATGATATTGATGAAATAATATTATGTAAACTTAGAACAGCCCCGATTCGGGGCTGTTCTTTTATTCGATAATCTCTATGTATTCTTTCTGTGAAAGATAAGTGCTGATGTGTACTTTCTCACCATCCGTAAGTAGGATAACCGCTCCATCTTTTTCAGCTATAAATAGACGATCTTCTAAAAAAGCTAAGTTTTGTAGAGTTTCCTCATGGGGGAAATTGAATCTATTTTCCAATGATGTGGGAATGAAAGCATATTCGGGTTTTGCATAATCCAAAAACTGTTCTGTAGAGGAAGATTTGCTACCATGATGTGCTATTTTCAACATATAGCATGGCAAATATTCTTCATAATTTGATGTCAGATAATTCTCAGCTTCAGATTCTATGTCGCCTGTGAACAACGCAGAAAAGTTTTGATATTCCAACCTTGTTACAATTGAGAGATTATTTATGTTGCTGTGTGAATAATCTTTGTCCGGATGAATAACCTTTAGATTTACAGATGATAACGCTATTTGCATAGTATCAGAGACTACGGTTAGATCGACTTCATACTCTTCTATCAAAGGTTCGAATGTTTCCCAGACAGGTCTATCGAAAAAGTGCTCATGAATCAGCAGGTTCTCCACAATGACTTCTTGTATGAGTGCTTCAAACCCGCCGTAATGATCATTATGAGCATGAGTTAGTATTAGCCAGTCTATCGTACTGATCCCATGCTGCTTGAAATAAGGTAGGGCAGAGTACGAGAAATGATTACTGGCGAAATCGGACGGTCCCGCATCTATCATAACGTTTTCATTATCCGGAGTTCTTATCAGAAACAAATCCCCCAAACCTGCATCGAAAAAAACGATTTTGAGTCTGTCTCTCTGAACATTAGCAATAGAGAAAATGAGAATGATAACTATAATCGCAACAGTTATAGCGATAAAGAGTTTGGTTCTTTTTTTCAGTTTGCAGAATATTAATGAAAAAAGTGATAAAAGTAATGCATAAATAAGCAACACTTGCCACCAACTTATCGAGACAAATCCATGATAAAAAGGTAACTGGGAAACAAATTGACTCCAATTTTTGAAGATATAGACAAGTAATAAAGCTGAATTCTGATAAATGGCAACAAGGATTGGCAATTCCGGTAAGACTAAAAGCAGAAAATTTAATGGGATCATAATTGAAACCAATGGAATACCAATAATATTACCAAATATACCATTGAAATTGAACTGATAAAAATAGAACATCAACAAAGGAGAAAGAAAAGTAGTTATTAAAGCAGAAGATATCAGGATCGCTAAAACGGAATTAAGCATTTTCTTACTGGCAGATAGCAGTGCGATTTCTTCTTTATCAATTTTCACTATCCGAACTTGAGGTAACAAATTCAGAAGTACGAATACTGCAATAAAAGAGAGTTGGAAACCTATGGTGAAGAGAAGAAATGGATTAAATGCAGTAATAATGATAAATGCTAAGGCGAGCACATTGTTTGCGCTTACTAATCTATTTGATAATTGTGCGATCAGATAGACACTGATCATAATTACCGCTCGGGATACAGAGGGACGCCATGAGCAGACTCCTGCATAGGTTAATAGGATGATTATCAGAATAATCCGATTCAAAAAGCGATTGCGAATGAAAATTTTCAGGATTATGAAAGTAATAAAAGCTATGATCCCCACATGCAACCCACTAATGGCAATAAGATGGTTCAAACCGGCTCTTGTGATCAAATAATCCCAATCCTCCAATCCGCTTCTGTCTCCGATGAGAATTGCGCAAATTAACCCGGAATGCTCCTGAAAACGTTCATGAATCCGTGTTCTGATCATTTCGCGAATGCTGACGATATATTCACGTAATAGATGACGCTGATGACCGACTACTTCTACCGGCACTTGAGCAAAAGCGGTAGCATGAATCCCTGCTTGTTCCAACATATCAGCATAGTCTATCATACCTGGATTTGAAGGAGGACGCGGTCTTTGGAAACTGGCAATCGTTTTGATTAGATCATTACAATTCAAGTCCCTATTAGTCGTATAAAGATATACTCTGCCTTCGGTTGGATATCCGGCGATAGAATCGACTGATACGGTATATCTCGATAAGCGTTCACCACTATGGTCATAATCGATAATCTGACCATACAAGGTTTGAACGAATTCCTCTCTGTATTGCAGTAAAGAATTTATATGATGTTCAGGGTAATTTGTAGCTACAGAGAATCTTAGGAATCCCAAGAGTATGATCGCGAAAAAAAGAGCATATATTCGGATTGGTTTTATTAACACGAGAATCAAGCAACCGATCTGAAAAAGGAGTATGTAAGCTAATCCCAATTCAAGGAATCTGCCTGCAATAATCCCGATCGCCCAGCATATAGCCGGTACAAACAACGGTGCTGAGTCTAATCTAATCTTCATCATAACTCATACCTATCGTTATTTTAAGTAAAACTCGATGTTGTATTTATTTTCTCAACAATTATCAGCTGATAATTGTTGAATTAATGTTTAGGTATGAGCGTTCAGATCACTACTGAAAAATCTCGATAAGCCTTTTCGTAAACAGTTTGATTAATCTTTAGGATCTCGGATAAATCCGGATAGTTATTAGTTTGAGAATAAGAATTTACAATATGAGATACCAATTTGTATATATCGGTAAATCTGATTTTTCCTTCGGAGAATAGCTTTATTGCCGCTTCATTAGCTGCATTCATTACAGTTGGATAAGCTCCTCCTTTTCTGCCACTTTCACAGGCGAGATAGAAGAGAGGATATCTATCCTTCTCGATTTTTTCGAAAGTGAGCGCAGGCAAATCTACAAGCGAAGTATTCACTAAGTTTGAGTGAATGTGTTTGGGGTAAGTAAAAGCATATAGGATAGGAAGCTGCATGGAAGGAGTGCTCATTTGAGCCAAAATAGACCCATCTACATATTCGATGAGCGAATGAATGATCGATTGGGGATGGATAACCGCTTCAATATCATCATACTCTTTGTTAAAAAGCCAATGAGCTTCGATTACTTCCAAACCTTTGTTCATCATCGTGGCAGAATTGATAGTGATGGTATCTCCCATATCCCAAGTAGGGTGATCTAGAGCTTGCTTTAACCGTATATTCGAAAAGTCTCTCAAAGGTAAATCTTTAAAAGGTCCACCTGAGGCAGTAATTATCAATTTCTTTATCTGAGCCAGAGGAGTATCTCCGATCGCTTGATAGATAGCCGAGTGTTCACTATCAACCGGTATGATATTAACCTTATTTTTTTTGATCTCATCTTTGATAAGATGTCCTGCCATCACCAAAGATTCTTTGTTGGCTAAAGCAAGATCTATCCCATTTTTGATGGAGTACATGGTATATTCCAGCCCTGCAGACCCGGAGATAGCGTTCAATATCAAGTCACATTCACTGGCTTTGATTAATTCTTGGAAACAATCCGCACCATAATGTATCGAGCTGGTGGTGGGCATATCTGTGATTCTCTTCTTCAAAGCTGCGTTCGATATGATGAGATGCGGGATAGAAAACTCTTGGGCTAAGCTGAAAAGCTTATTATAATTACTATTACTACTGGCTAAAACGATCTGGAATTTGTCGGGATGATTTCTAATAACCTCGACTGCCGAAAGCCCGATCGAACCCGTAATGCCCAGAATAGCTATTCTTCTCATAACCTCAAACCGATAGATACCCTATGAGAATTATCCAATTCCGTATTATGCTTAAATGCGTAATTAATCTGCCAGTTGTTTATATTCAAGGAAGCTCCGGTGGTAAAGAATTCGATATCATAGCCTAGATAGAAATCGAAAAGATCATGTGGATCGATCTCCAGACCGAGATGGTAGTCCATGCTGAGAAATCCCAAAGCAATTGTACTGCTGTAATCCCGGCTTTCAGTGAAAATATTGGTTCCCAGATAAAATGAGGATGGAATATGCAGAGAAGGGATGTCGAAATCATATTTGGCTTCCAGATCTATGCTGGGTCGGACTATCTCATGCGTCCCATTAGCCCAAAGGATCTGAGTAGTGAAAAAATCACGGATGTTAGCAGCGAGCATAAGATCATCGGAGAGCTCCCAATAAGTAGAGATATCCGCTCCGAAACCAAACCCACTTTCTTCTGCTAGTGATCGATAAGCTAATTTGGGCGTGAGGCCGAGATTAAAGTTGCCCACTTTTCTGGAGATGCCGAAATATGCTACTATATCGGCATTGTTAACATGCTTATAGGCATAAGGACGATTGGCAAAATAAAGAGAATCATCAGGATTTTCCAGCTTTGTAAGTGGGATATCGTTTATGCCTATCCTTGTGATAACAAGAGAATATTTGGAATCAGTTCCCCAGATAGCAGCGGCAGTATCGTATTTCAAAAGTCCCACATACTCTTCTGCGTGCATCAGTTCGAATCTGTTATCATCTACTTTGTGTAATAAAGCCGGATTCCAATATGCCAATGCGGTTGAATTTTGATCTGTCAATCCCAGATTGCCCATGGCGAAATTTCGGACACCGGCACCCATTCGGAAGATCTCTCCGGCATATTTGTCTGCAATTAGATGTGTCGGTAATAGAAATAGGATAACCAACACGATCGTAAGTCCATAATGTTTCATTTTTACCTCACTTCTTCAAAGTTACATAATTTCCAAGTATTTTTTTCAAAACTCCACCGGGAAATGATATGGTCAATTTGGCATCCATATCTTCTCCATCCACATTCAATACTATTCCTTCTCCAAATTTATTATGTACGATTTTTTGTCCAATCTTAAAATATGATCTGCTATTTTTTATTCTCTCTTTCGGCTTCTTTCTCGCCTTATGATAGATGTTGCTTTGCCGATAATCTTCTTCTTTATCATAGTATTTTTTATCTAACTCTGCTATGAATCTGCTCGGCATGGTGTAGGTGTTCACATTGTATAATCTTCTTGTTTGAGCCATACTCATAAAAACATTTTTTTTGGCGCGTGTAATCGCTACATACAATAGCCTGCGTTCTTCTTCCAGAGCTGTCTCACCATCTACAGAACGAGCATGAGGGATCAGACCGTCTTCCATGCCAACAATAAACACATAATCGAACTCTAAGCCTTTGGCATTGTGCATAGTCATCAAAAAAACCGTATTGGACTTATCTTCGAGCTGATCCACATCCGTTTGCAGAGCAAGATGTTGTAGAAAATCTGATAAAGTGGGGTTTCCCCCCGTCTCATGTGCATAATACTCTCCAAATTCATAAGCAGCTGCTACAAATTCCTTAATATTCTCTAACCTGGTTTCATCTCGGATGTCTTTACTATTCTCATAATATTGGATAATACCGCTACTCTCCACGACTTTTTCTACCAAAGTGGATAGAGACATCTCTCGGGCAGATTTCACCAGATCAGCATAAATGTTACCAATCCGATTCAACCGTTTCCCAAGCTTGTCAGGATCGTCTTTTTTAGCTAACATCATTTCAAAAAGTGTCTTTTGGGAAGAATATGCCATCTGGACTACATTCTGCAATGTGCTTGCCCCAATACCTCTGGGTGGAAAGTTTATGATACGCAACAAGCTCTCTGTATCTTGCGGATTGACAAGCAGACGCAAATATGCTATCAAATCCTTGATCTCTTTTCTTTGATAGAAATTTACTCCACCGACGATCTGATATGAGATCCCATGTTTGGAAAAGATCTGTTCAAATTGACGAGATTGCGCATTTGTCCGATACAAGACAGCACAATTTTTTAACAAAGTATGCTGCTTGAGTTCCAACAGCTTTTCTGCCACAAATTCAGCTTCTTCATAATCGTTATCCACACTGACCAAAGACGGTTTAGTTTCCGATTTCATCTTTGACCACAATGTTTTCTCATGTCTACCGGAGTTATGTTTTATCAAGCTATTGGCGAGGTTTAGAATGATATCGGGAGAGCGATAATTCTGTTCCAGTCTGATTTTCTGTACATTTTTGTAGTCATGTTCGAATTCCAAGATATTCCTGATAGTAGCTCCGCGCCAGCTGTAGATTGCCTGGTCATCATCTCCGACTACACAAATGTTCTGTCTTTCCCGAGCCAAAAGATGTATCAACTTGAATTGGGCATAGTTAGTATCTTGATACTCATCTATCATGATGTATTTGAAGCGATCTTCATACTTTTTCCTAATTTTTGGTTTATCATGAAATAGTCGCGCTGTATTCGCTATCAGATCATCGAAATCCATTGCGTTATTATTGAGCAGATATTTTTGATAAGCTTTGTATATTCTATGCACGGTTTTGGTAAAGAGGTTTTCATCGTTAAATTCAAAGAAATCTTCCGGGGTAATGAGATGGTCTTTTTGATTGCTGATAAATGATCTGATCTTTGCGATCGGGAATTTCTCTTTATCTATATTTAGTTGTTTGTATATTTTTTTGAAGATCATCTTTTGATCATCAGCGTCATAGATAGAAAAATTGCTGGTATAGGGGAGATGTTCATGTTCAAAGCGCAAAATTCGCGTACAGACAGAATGGAATGTGCCAATCCACAAATAGCGCGGATCTATATCCATCAGATCTGCCAATCTGTTTTTCAATTCACGAGCAGCTTTGTTTGTAAAAGTCACTACTAAGATCGTATATGGATTCTCTTTTTTCACTTTGATGAGGTAAGCAGTTCTGTAAATAATGGTTCTGGTTTTACCGCTACCGGCGCCGGCTAAAACCAATAGCGCACCATCGGTATTTGCTACCACCGCTAATTGTTGTTCGTTCAGCTCAGTAGAATAATCCATAAAAAACCACCATGCGCATGTTTTTTCTCGATAATCTTCTACAGTTCTTTATCTTCTCGGGCATATTCGAATTGATCGTTTGGTTCTGCTTCTAAAATTTTATTCAATTCATCCGATATGCCATGATTGAGGATGATCTTTGCTGAAGTATATTTTGGCAAAGAGATGATATCTTGAGCAGGAGGATGTAGTGCATCGACAATGAGTGTGGAAACATTCCCTATGTGATCAATTATGCTATCCAAATTGGATACATCGGATGTATATAGTAGGTTCCGATCTCCCGAGTTTATCTTGAAGGAATAAGCTCGGCAGGTATTGGCACGATTTTCGGTAATCTCTTTGTAGCTATCCAGATGATCGGATGGTATGGGGATGATGAAATGATGAAATTGCTTCAGTTCTTTTATATCATAGAATTCTATATCAAAAGTTAGCCGTTCTTCAAACAGATACATATACTCCATCATAGCAATGAAATTTTGGATCGATTCTGGCAAGAAGATCTTCAAAGTAGAAGTACGCTTTTGCAAGTAGAGCATCTGGATAGCCATAAAAATACCGCTGAGATGATCGGGATGAAAATGGCTGATGCAGATAGAGTCCAGACAGTCTCTATCAAGCTTATGTGTCATGAGCTTCTCTGCTGTACCCTCCCCACAGTCGAAAAGTATATTTTGCTGATTTGCACAAACCCATAAGGCAGCATGATGTTTGCCGTAGGTAGGCATCCCGGAAGCTGAGCCTAATATCTTCGCTTTCATAATTTCTACTTATCCAATTTGCTGAGTTGATTATCCGGAATAACGATTGGGATCTGATCCAGTTTATTACCAAAAATCACAAAAATGACAGCAAAAATTGTGGTCGAAAGAATTAGCAGTGTGCTAGAACCTATCTTGAATACCAATATAGTGACCAGAACGAGGATTATATTGATCAAATAGATGAGAATAGCAGTAATTTTGGGAGAGCCCATCGCTGTACCTATCCTATGAGTAGAGTGATCCTTACCACCTTGGCTGATCTTTCTACCGTCCCGCTTGCGTGTAAAGCTGACCAACGAAATATCGAATATTGCATAACTAAGCATCAAAACAGGGAGCAGATAAAAATACATGTTACCTGTGCTAGCAGTAGCGAGATCTCCTACCAGTATCCCCATAGTAGAGAGAAAATAGCCAATAAACATACTACCGGCATCTCCAAGAAAGATCCTTGCCGGATTGAAATTGTAAGGTAAGAATCCGAATACTGCTCCAGCAAAAATCAGAGCTAACAAGGAGATAAAATTGGCTTGAGCATTCAATTCTGGCGTACTACTGATAAAACTGAGAGCATAAAATCCGAGAGCAAGAATCCCGGACATGCCAGTGATAATACCATCCATATTATCCAAAAAATTCAAAGCATTCATCAGACCAACCATCCAAATTACCAAAAGAGGTAGAGTGATATAAGCCGGACCGAAAACCGTATAGAGATCATTGCTTATCAAGAAAATCAAACAAGAAAGTGACTGACCGGATAGCTTAACCAATGGCTTCATCCCATATCTATCATCTATAACTCCGACCAATACTATAAAAAATGCACCGGCGAGGTAACCGATGATCGGAATATCCAGACTGTGCATATTTGTGAGAATAACATATCCCGCTAAAATAAAAAAACCGATGAACACAGAAACTCCACCAAGAAGAGGAGTCGCCTTGGTATGTACTTTTCGAAAATTCGGTTTGTCCAAAAAATTTGTTTTGAATGCTAATTTCATTATAAAAGGAGTTATACTATACACTGTCAGAAATGCTAATATTAAGACGGTCGTGCATTTATATACTATATTCATCCTCTAAACCCCTACTTTACCAGATACATATTGAGAATACATTTATTTGATTCTTTATATTTGTCAATGATTTATTCTCTCCAAGTCTGTAATAATTCATTGACAGTTTTGGATGTATCTAATCTACTAACCTACAGAGAGGTGAAAAAGGTGAAAAAATATAGAAATAGGAAAGCAATGCATAATTACTTTATCATTCAGGAGATGGAAGCCGGTATTGTTTTGCAAGGTAGTGAGATCAAGTCTATACGTGCCGGGAAGGTTAGTTTCAAAGATTCTTATGCTACTATAGAAAACAACGAAGTTTGGCTCAATAGTTTGCATATCAGTCCCTATGAACAGAGTGGAATATATAATCATGATCCGGAGCGAAAACGGAAATTGCTGTTGAATAAAAGAGAGATAAGAAAACTAATCCCCAAAACGGAGGAGCAGGGATACACTCTCATTCCCAAAGAGATTTATATTAATGAAAAAGGGTTGGCAAAAGTGAACTTGGCTCTTGCGAAAGGAAAGAAATTGTATGACAAACGGGAAACTATCCAGAAAAAAGATGAGCTCCGAGAACACCAGCGCAGACTCAAAAATATGTGATCTCGTCTGTTTGAATTGAGAATTTGAAGATGCACTGTTTGCTTAGTAATACTTTTAGAAAGTTATCACTCTCATTGCTATTTATACTTTTGGCATCTATGCTATGGGCTCATCATGACGATAGCGTCTATAGATTTGCCGGTGACAATAATTATCCCCCCTTTGAATTTATCGATGAAAATGGAGAAATTAGCGGCTTTAATATAGATATTATCAGAGCCGTTGCCTCAAAGGTGGATCTGGATATCGAGATCGAGTTGATGGTATGGAATCAGGCAATGGAACAATTGGAAGCAGAACAAGTCGATGCTATTACCGGCATGTTCTATTCGGAGGAAAGGGCAGATAACTTTCTGTTCTCCATACCATTTATTAATGTTAGCCATACTATAGTTACCAGAACTGACCAAGATATCAAATCTATTCAGGACATTGAAGATAAAGAGATTATAGTTCAAAAAGCGGATATCATGCATGATTATGTCTTGGAGGAAGGTATTTCCAATCGGCTCATCTTAACTGCCGATCCGGATCAGGCATTGAATATGCTTTCCGATGGGGTAGGTTATTGTGCTTTGGTTGGTTTTTATCAGGCAAAATATCTGATTGAAAAATATAATCTAAAAAACCTAAAAACTATCGGTAGGCAATTTCATCCCTACAAATACTCTGTCGCAACTACAAAAGCGAATGAAAATTTACTGTTTCTTATCAATGAAGGGCTCTCGATCCTAAAAGAGACTGGTGCGTATAATGAAATTCATGAGAAATGGTTGGGACGATATGAACGAATAATTTCACCCCAATGGTATAGAACACTTAACATCGGTTTGATAGTTTTCGGATCGTTTCTGCTAATATTTCTTATATGGCTGATTACCCTCAGAATACAGGTTAGAGAAAAGACTAAACAATTACATGATAATAATGAGCTATTGAGTGTGACTTTAAATAGTATTGGTGATGCAGTTATTACCACAGATACTTCCGGTTTTATCACCGGAATGAATCCGGTTGCTGAAAGATTGACCGGCTGGAGAGGAAAGAGAGTAATAGGCAGATCACTTACAGATGTATTTGTAGTTGTAAATTCCCAAACCGGCGATCCAATACCTGATTTGGTTCATAGCGTTATAGATTCGGGTAAAATAGTTGGATTGGCAAATCATACAACTCTGATCTCCAAATCCGGTAAAAAAAATTACATATCAGATAGTGCTGCCCCTATCCGTAAGAAGAATGGCGCTGTTGTCGGTGTCGTTTTGGTTTTCCGAGATATGACAGATAAATACCAACAACAGGAAAAACTAAAGAACAATGAAGAACACCTCAGGCGAGCACAAAGTGCCGGCAAGATAGGAAGTTGGGAATATGATATAAAAACGAAAAAGATCTGGGCTTCTCCCCAAACATACAAAATTTTTGGCATAGAATATTCAGATGGATTAGTGCCTTCCAGCACGACTAAGAAGCTTATTCATAAAAAGGATTATCCTAAAACTATAATAGCACTCAAAAAGCTTTATCGAGATAATAAGTGTGATTTGGAATATCGGATTGTTAACAATAAGTCGAACAAACTAATGTGGATAAATGCAAAAGCGGATTTAAAACGGGATGATCAAGGCAATCCATCCAAAATTGTTGGAATTGTCCAAGATATAACTGATAGAAAGAATATGGAAGAAGAACTTATCCTGAATGAAAAGAAATATAAAGATCTCTTTGATAATGCACCGATTGGAATTTACAAAACCACACCGGAAGGTGAGATCTTGGAATCTAATAAAACTCTTATAAAAATATTGGGTTATGATTCTTTCTCTGAGTTATCACAAAGAGATCTGGAGGAAGAAGGTTTTAACAGCGACGAGAATAGAGTTGATTTCAAACAGGAGATAGAAAAACACGGATTTGTTGATAACTATGAAACTGTATGGATAAAAAAAGATGGTAATCCGATTAATGTGAGAGAATTTGCCCATGCGATCAGAGATGAAAATGGGAGAATAGTTGCTTACGAAGGAACTGTGGAAGATATTACCGAAAGAAAAAAAGCCAGACAAAAGTTGATCGAAAGTGAAGAAAAATTCAGGACTTTGGTAAATGCTATAGATGATATTATTTTTACAGTAAATAGAGAAAAAAATATCACCGGAGTATTCGGTAATTGGTTGGAAATATATGGGATCGAGAAAGAATCTATTTTGGATAGAAGCATTTATGATGTATTTGATATTAAATCTGCAAAAATCCATAATGAAAAAATAACCCAAACTCTACAGGGGAAAACTGTCTTATATGAATGGACTTTTAAAAAAGCTTACGGTGAATATGTTATTTACAATATGACATCTCCCCTTCATAATGCCGATAACCAGATATATGGTGCTGTTAGTGTCGGTCGTGACATCACCGAAATGAAGCAGACAGAAGGAAAGTTGCGCAATACATTGTTAGAAAAAGAAGTGTTGCTAAAAGAAGTGCATCACCGTGTTAAGAATAACCTGCAAATTATATCGAGTTTATTAAATTTACAAAGAGAAAAGATCAGCAATAGTTCGGTAGCCGAGATGTTTTTACCTGCGATAAACAGAGTTAGAACAATGGCGCTTGTTCACGAAAAACTATATCAATCGGAAGACTTTTCCGATATCGATTTCAGCCAATACGTTACCCGATTGGCAAATGTATTGGTGAGAAGCTATGGTATCCAAGAGAATGTTTCTTTAGATATCGATATTGATAATGTCTCTTTCCCAATAGATATAGCCATCCCCTGTGGTCTGTTAATCAATGAATTATTATCTAACTCGCTGAAATATGCATTTCCGAACGGTAGAGACGGGATTATACATATTAGATTGGAACAGCTAAACCGAGACGAATTTATGCTGAATGTCGGTGATAATGGTATAGGTCTGAGTGATGATTATGATCTAGAAAATGCCGATTCTCTCGGGTTGAGACTGGTCAATATGCTAACCGAACAATTGAAAGGGCAGTTGACGGTTGAGAGAGAAAACGGGGTGGATTTTTATATTCATCTCAAAAGTATTCGGCAGAGTACAACATAGGAGGAGAAGATGGGAGAAAATGAAGTTGTTGCAAACATCTTGAATAAGCAGATAGATGATATTGCTCGGGAGGTAGTAGAAAAGATCTATTCAGAGCAGAGTAAACTGGTCAAAAATTATGATGAGGTCAAAAAGGGAAAGTCTATCCGTGATGTCCGTTACCATCTTATGTTTCTATCCGATGCTATTTTGGTAAACTCGACTCTTTTGTTTGAGAAATACATCGGCTGGGCAAGAGATATAATGGAAAATATCGGCATTTCTGCACCGACATTTTCTCATCAGCTCACAATAATCAATAATATCATTTATGAATATCTAAACAAAGATCATCATCCTGTGGTTAAAAAGTATTTCGATGTTGCTATCGAAGAGCTTTCCAAATCTAAACCTAAATATGCATCTTTTATTACAAAATCAAATAAATATCATGAATTGGCAAAAGAATACTTGATCCTAATACTAAACAGTAAAAGAAATGAAGCATTGAAGTTAATAATGAAAGCTGCTGAAGATGTCCCTATCAAAGATATCTACCTATCAGTTTTCCAACCGGTACAAAGAGAAATCGGCAGATTGTGGCAGAAGAATAAAATATCCGTAGCACAGGAACACTATTCCACAGCTGTTACACAGTTTATTATGGCAAACTTGTACCCTTATATTTTTAATGGGGATAACAAGGAGAACAAATTTGCCGGCTTATCTGTCAGTTCGGAATTGCATGAGGTGGGCATACGTATGGTGACAGATATTTTCGAGCTGGAGGGATGGGATACCTATTATTTGGGAGCAAATACCCCCACCGATAGTATTATCGATATGATCATATCCAATGATATAGATGTAGTCGGTGTCTCTGCTACTATGAGTTACCATGTATCAAAAGTCAGAGATTTGATCGCTAGGATAAAGCAAGCGACTGAGAATAAAACAAGAGTTTTAGTTGGTGGTTATCCATTTCTTCAGGATGACCAACTGAGCAGAACAATCGGTGCTGATGGTTTTGCTACTGATGCAACAAAAGCAGTAAAAATAGCAGAAGAATTAGTTTGAGGATAGAGAATATATGACTGATAAAAAAGAAATTACAGAAAATGTGATTACAATAATCTGTGATGCTCAAGGAGTGATCGAGAAAATATCTTCCTCCGATAACTGTACAATAGGTGATGAGCACATCGGTAAAATGCTCTGCTCTATAGTAGATACAAACTCAGTTCAAAAATGCCTCGATTTTTTAACTCATCTCAAAGAAGATAAAAGCTTATTCAATTGGGAGATGAGCCTTAAATGTAATCAACAGGGCACCGTCTATAATATCTCCGGAGCTTTTATAGAAGATAAATTGCTGATTTTTGCTGCTGAATATCCTCATGATATTACACGTTTTTGGAAACAGATGATGACGCTGCAAAATGATTATCTCACCATGGTGCGCAAAATCTTGAAGGAGAAAAATAGTACAAGCTCTGAAGAGCATTTACTAAACGATTATACTAAACTCAATAATGAATTGGTAAAAACGCAAAGAGAGCTGATGAAGAAAAATGTGATTCTAAATAAACAGGATGAGCATATTAAGTTAATGAATCAGATCCTTAGACATGACCTTGCCAACCAGTACTCGGTTATTATTAGTGCTGTTAATCTTTTTAGAGAAGAGAAAGATGATTCATTGCTCAGTGAGATAAAGAACAAAGCATATGCAGGTATAGAATTGATACGAAAGATGAAAAATCTGGATAAGTTCTTTCCGGACAAGCGATCTTTACATAAAGTCTCGGTAAAGAAAGTGCTGGAAGACATCAAATCTGATCATGGAGATATCGAGTTAAATATATCCGGTGAAGGACAGATATTTGCGGATGATAGTATATACTCACTGATAAACAATATTGTAGAAAACGCCAAAGTACATGGTGGTGCTACTGAAATATCGGTAGATATCATCAAGGGAAATGAAAACATAATAGTCGAGTTATTCAATAACGGTAAACAGATACCTGAATCTATTATTGATAAGGTATTTGACCAAAGGTTTTCCTACGGAGAGAAGGGCAATACAGGTTTAGGACTTTTCATTGCCAAGCAGATGATGGAATTTTACAGTGGTTCCATCAGCTTGAAAAATGAAGAGGAAAGGGGAGTAACATTTATTCTAAAATTTCCCAAAAAAAAGGAGCCTCTGCAATAGAAGCTCCTATGTATCATCTTTAATATCTCTTTTTCTCTTTCACTCTGGCAGCCTTACCTTTAGCACTGCGGAGGTAGAAAAGCTTCGCTCTTCGAACTCGTCCGTAGCGTACTACCTCGACTTTGTCGATATTTGGTGAGTGTAGTGGGAAGATTCTTTCCACTCCAACTCCGTTACTGATCTTCCTGACTGTGAATGTTTGTGATAACTGCATCCCTCTTCTTTGGATTACGATCCCTTGAAATATCTGGATACGTTCTTTTTCACCTTCTTTGATCTTATAATATACTTTGATTGTATCGCCGACACGAAATTCCGGCAGATCAGTTCTTAATTGTTCTTTACCAATTTCTTGTACAATATCCATGTTTCCTCCTTTATTTTTCGGAAGTAATTCGATCCAAGACAATAGCTACTGCACTTCTCACAGATAGATGATTATATCCAGAGATCCCTTGGATGGGCTCTAAGGTAAAATCAGCATATTCATGAACAGCTTTTGTTAAACCGTTTCCAGTCCCAAATAAGAATAGAATCGGTCTATTTATTCTCTTGCACTCTCCGAAGCTTATCGCTCCCTTGTATTTAGTAGCTGTCGTCGATATTAATACAGGACGAATTCCTTCCTGATTCTCTATCTCTTTTACCGTTTCGTCTATACTGTCTTTTGCTGATATCATTGCCAGAGCTATGGCTCTGTCCGGGTTGTATTTCTGAGCAATCTCACTATCCCAAAACCTCAAAATCCTGTCCAAAAACTCCCGTTGGCTCTCCAAATTGGTGACGATGTAAAATTGTGGCACATCAAAAGTCTTGCAAGTTCGGGATATGTCGTGTATGTCCAAATTAGTGATCGAAGTAGTTACCACTTCGTAATGTTTATTGTAAACAGGATGATGAACTAATGCTACATAGACTCTATTTTTCATTTTTCAACAGATCCGGTCTTACCTGCTTGGTTAGCTCCAAGGATTTTTCCCGGCGCCACTTTCTAATTTCTTCATGATTGCCGGAGAGTAACACTTCCGGAACTTCCAATCCTTTGAACTCAGCAGGTCTGGTATAATATGGGCAGCCTAGCAAACCATCTGCATGTGAATCTGTGTTGGCAGACTCTATATCACTCAACACACCGTCTTGCAGGCGTGTGAGAGCATCCATGAAAACCATCGCCGGCAACTCTCCACCGGAGAGTACATAATCGCCTATAGATATCTCATCGTTAACCAAAGTATCGCGGATGCGCTGATCTATCTCCTTGTAATGACCGCAAAGTAGAACAACATGCTCGCTGCTACGGTATTCTTCGATGATACTCTGCTTCAGCAAACGTCCTTGCGGCGTAAAATAGATCACCGGGATATCCGGAGGTTTTCTCACATGCTCAATAGTATCATACAAAGGTTCGGGTTTGAGTACCATTCCCGCACCTCCACCGTAAGGATAGTCATCCACCTGACGATGCTTATCAGTGGCGAAACCACGAATATCTGTAAGTCTAACATCAATCGCTTTTTTCTCTCTGGCAATTTTGATGATACTTGTATCGAGAAAATTCTGGAAGAGTTCGGGAAACAAAGTCAAGACTTCGAATTTCATAATTCTTTCAACTCCTCGATATTATGCACATACAGTACATTATCATCCCGGTTTTCTGCCAAAACAAAATACCCTACGTTGGGGATCATAAATTCATGTCCCTCGGTATCTTTCACGAGGAAGACAAGATATTGGGTGTTATCGAGAAGGTCAATAACTTCACCGACAATCTCGTCACCGACAATCACTCGCATCCCGATATAAGAATGCGGATTAGTAGCTTTGATAAAGTTGGATTCTACAGCAAGCTGAACTTTGCTTGCTGTAGAGATATCCACTCTATCATCCTGATCTGCAAATTTTATCCTCAGTTTACCTTCTGTCTGCTTGATATCAGCTATTTTCACATATCTCACACTATAATCTTTAAAGAGCAAGAAGACGAAATCCAATTCTGTTAGATCTTCGTCAAAAGCGTTATATTTCTTTACCTCAATATAACCATTTTCATCGATATTTTTTCCCAGCTTTGCGACCGGAATAAGGTCTTCGTATCGCATCTATTCGAGAATTTCGAGTACACAGCGCTTTCCATCTCTGGATGCAACAGAATTGATCAAAGTCCTCAGCGCGCTTGCTGTTCTTCCGCGTTTGCCGATGATTTTACCCAAATCTTCCTTGGAAGCGCGCAGTTCATAAATTGTAACTCGATCGCCGGCAACTTCTTTGATTTCAACTGAATCCGGATTGTCTACTAGAGCTTTGACAATATATTCGAGTAATTCTTTCATAATTCCACTCCTTTATTCAGTTTTTTCTTCTTCTTCTACTTCTTTCACTTCCTCTTTCTCTTCTTCTACTTTTTCTTCTACTTTATTTCTAATATAATGCCATTTTTCTATGATGCCAGCTTTTTTGAACAAAGAGCGTACTGTTTGGGATGGCTGTGCGCCCACTTTTAACCATTTGATAGCTTTATCTGTATCTATTTTTAAAGTAAACGGTTCTGTCTTGGGATCATAATAACCCAATGACTCAATATACTTACCATCTCTTTTCTTGCGAGAATCCAGAACAACGATCCGATAAAACGGTTTATCTATTGTCCCCATTCTCCTTAATCTCATTGTTACCATTAAAACTCCTTATATTTTATCTTTTTTATACAACCAAGTACGTTTTTCTAATTTCATGTTTGTAGTCAAGGTTAATTTTTAAAAGGGTAATAGACCACTTTTCATGAAATTAGAAGAATTAAATTTCTTCATCATTTTCTTCATCTGTTCAAATTGCTTCAATAATCGGTTCACTTCCTGAACTGATGTGCCACTTCCTTTGGCAATCCGGTAACGACGACTTCCGTTAATCAAACCGGGATTTTCCCTCTCTCCGGGTGTCATAGAATAAATTATCGCTTCGATATGTTTCAGATCTTTCTCATCTACTGATAGACCTTTCATAGCTTTTTGATTGGCACCAGGGATCATACCCATGAGCTGATCCAAAGGACCCATATTTTGAATCTGTTGGAGTTGATCGAGAAAATCGGTGAAAGTAAACTGATTTTTCTTCAGCTTCTTTGCCATCTTCTCGGCTTTTTCAGCATCCATGGAAGCTTCGGCTTTTTCGATGAAGCTCATCATATCGCCCATACCGAGGATTCGATCTGCCATGCGAGTAGGATGGAACTCTTCGATATCGGATATCTTCTCGCCGGTACCGATATACATGATCGGTTTGCCGGTTACTGCTTTGATAGATAAAGCTGCACCACCACGAGCATCACTGTCCATCTTGGTAAGAATAACGCCGCTCACATCAAGTCTGCTATCAAACTCTTTGGCTACCGATACGGCATCCTGACCGGTCATCGAATCGGCAACGAATAAGATATAGTCCGGCTTGATCGTTTTCTTAAGATCGCTCAGCTCTTTCATCAGATTCTCGTCTATATGCAATCTGCCGGCTGTATCGAAGATGAGCAGATTATCAGAAGTTTTCGCTGAGTTTTTCAACACTTTCTGAGCGGTTTTGACTACATTTTTGGATTTTAGATCGGAATAGACTGGGATATCCAGCTGTTTACCAAGAAATTCCAACTGCTCGACCGCTGCCGGTCTATAAATATCGCAGGCGACCAGCGCCGGAGCGAGGGAGAATTTCTTACGCATCAATTGTGCTAGCTTGGCTGTGGTAGTGGTTTTACCTGATCCTTGCAGTCCGACTAACATAATCTTGTTGATCTTATTGCTATGAAGTTTTAGTTGGAAAGAATCTTTCCCCATCAATTTGGCAAGATGCTCATGAACTATCTTCACCACCTGATGACCGGGTGTAAGACTCTTCATTACCTCCTGACCGAGAGCATCGGCAGTGGTCTCATCAATAAAAGATTTAACGATCTTGAAATTTACATCAGCTTCCAACAATGCTCGTCTTACTTCGCGCATTGCATCTTTGATATTGGATTCGGTTAGTTTACCGCGACCTTTTAACTTTTTGAATATTGTCTCAAACTTGTCTGACAATGAATTGAACATTAGCGTAAACTCCTGATCTTAGCAGCATAATCATCACTTCCAAAAATGTACGATCCGGCTACCAGAATATTAGCGCCGAGTTTTACCAGTTCTTTGGCATTTATATCTGAAACTCCACCATCCACCTGGATCTCGAGTTTATGATCGATCTTATCTGTGTATTCTTTCAGAGTGCGGATCTTATCATATACTAATGGTAAAAAATTCTGTCCACCAAAGCCCGGATTTACACTCATCAACAAGACAAAATCCAGTTCGGCTACGATAGGGAAGAGGTGTTGTACCGGTGTGCCCGGATTCAGAGCAATTCCTGCCTTTATTCTGTTCTCTTTCAAAACACTGATCATACGATGAATATGTACTACGGCTTCTTGATGAAAAGAAACATACTCTACCCCAAATTCTGCCATGCTGGAGAAATAATCCCCCGGATTTGTTACCATGAAATGTACATCGAGTGGGATGGAACTGATCTTCGAGATTTGCTCGATTATCGGCAGACCGAAAGTAAGATTGGGCACGAAATGCCCGTCCATCACATCGAGATGCAATATGTCTGCTCCGGCTGTTTCGATGGCACGAATCTCATCGTACAGACGAGTAAAATCGGCAGACAAAAGTGAAGGTGCTATTTTGATCATCTTTTTCTTCTCTTTTTTCGCATTGGTGGTCGATAGTCTAGATCTTTGCACATAAATATTATATTCTCGATATCTAGTCCATACTCTTTCTTCAGTTGATTGATAATAGACCATTTTCGCAAAACCAATTCTTGCATCCAAATACTGTTTTCGACCATGATATAAAGAGTCCCCTTATCGATCTTTTGTAAAAAAGTCCTGTTAGCGATCAGCTCGCCGACAACCTCGGGCCAGGCTCTGGAAACTACAAAGAGATCTTTGTACTTCGAGCCTGCAATGTTATCAACAATTTTTTGGATAACATTCCCGGCGCGTGTAAAGCTCATTCTTCTTTTTTACGGGTGACCAGAGATAATCCCCACCAAGCTAATACGGCTATGATCAAGGCTGCATAGTATGCAATACCAAGGGCATTGTAGGACCTGTCATACTGTACCATCAAAAAGCCCGGTAATGTGGCTAATACTATCAGGATCAGATAACCAACTATCTGGATGGGAGACTTATTCTCTTTACCACTATTAATAAGAGATATGGCTAAAATCGCTATAAATATTATCAGTGCTGTCAATAATACCAGAAGTATATTGATCAACAATGAAAATTGAGCTGATTCTAAAATCCATACAGGTGTGAGCACGGCGACTAAGACCAAAACCACTCCGATTATTCGAGATATCAACAGACGTGTCTCCGGTTTCATCTCAGCTCGGCGTGAGTGTTTTTTTACATAAAGATAGACCAGTCCAAACACAACTATGAAAAACAGTGCAAAAAGTGGCACTGCAATTTGCCAGTTTTCATTGGAAAAACCTAGAGCGCTGAATGCTGCTAATAAAACCACCCATTTCAACACTGAGACGATTTTGTTCAGTATTCTTTTCACATTAACCTCCGTTTTTTTACTCCTTTTCGATGATAACTTGGATCTCACCGACAATATCGGGAGCAAAAGCTATCTCCACTGTATGAGCTCCTAATTCTTTGAGATGTTTGTCAAGCTTAATATTGGATTTGTGTACTTCAAACCCTTTTGCTTCCAATTCTTCAGCGATATCATTTTCCGAGACCGAACCATAGAGATGGTCATTTTCGTCTGCTTTTCTCACGAACTTCAGCTCTGTACCAGCTATACTGGCTGCAAGGGCTTTATACTTGTTCTCTTGTTCCAGACGTTCTATCTCAGCTTTCTGTTTGATCTTTTCGATTCGGGTGATATTCCCTTTTGTAGCCGGAATTGCCAGTTTCTTCGGAAGTAAATAATTCCTGGCATATCCGGGAGATACTTTTATCAAAGAACCGGCTTCACCAACTCTTTCGATATCTTTGGTCAATATTACTTTCATCTATCTCCTCCATTTATACTTAATTTTCTTAGATTTAACCAATTATCTACTATGCCGAATAGAATTATCAGCCCCAGTAGATAAATATTGATCAATATGATTATGATAAAGACTATCATCAATAACTTGTGTTTTCTGAAAAAACTCCCCATAAAATAATCCAGCATAGCGATACCTTGGATAAGATATAACAAACTCAGAATGACTAAGATATTCCCACCTGCTAAACGGGATTGAGGAATCAGGGTCAGAACCAATCCGATTATCAATATATAGACGAAATAAAATGGGATTCTTGTCCTTTTATGATCCCATTTCACATCTACTTTTCTGGAAAAAATCAAAAGTCCGATATACAATGCCAAACTGATGGTGACCACCCAGATGGCTATATTGTTGCTCAGCATTATCTCTCGAGATTTTTCGCTGAGTTCAAGGAAATTTTGTAACAGTTCCGGACGATCGGCAAGCAAGTTTTGCCACATCTCCCGCATCTGTGTCATACTCTCCGATAGTAGGTTTACGATCGTATTCTCGAAGATCAAGAAACGAGTATAGGCATAAATACTGTTGTATACCGTTACTATGATCAAGCTGTTGATGTATGTGTATTTATGTCGCAAAAGGTAAAAGCACAATGCTGTAGATAAACCTACCCCCAATATCATATCCAGACTGTTCATCAGCCTGATAGTATTCAAATTGGCTATCAGGAAGACTAACGCTGTACCAGTGAATATGAGATAGTACCTGATACCATTTGGGCGGTTTATATGTCTCCCGCCCAAGATCAGAATGATCAATACACCCCAAAATGGGGATATGGCTGCCACTAGTGCAGCAAACAACGCTGATAAGATCACTTTAGTGCTTATCTGTATATGGTATCAGTGCCATTTGACGAGCTTTCTTTATCTCTTTGGTAAGACGGCGCTGATGTTTGGCACAAGTGCCGGTAAAGCGGCGCGGTGATATCTTACCGCTCTCAGAGATATAGCGTCTCATCAAATCAGCATTTTTATAATCGATCTCTGCATCTTTGTTTTTACAAAAGAAACAGACCTTTTTCTTAAAAACGAACCTTCTACGATTATCGTTCCTATCAAAGGAACGGGTAGGACGCGATGGTTTCCTTTCTCTTTTAGTATCTTCTTGTTGTTCTTCTTTATTCTCGTTTTCTGCTTCGATCTTTTTGTTATTCTCTTCCATTAATATCTACTCCTCAAATTAATTTTTTCTAAAAGGGCACATCGTCTTCAGTTGTGACATTATCTGTTTTCTCTTCAAAATCTTTGCCTCCAGTATCCGGTTGTGCTGTTTTTTCCAGAAAAGAGATGCGTTGAGCCACAATCTCGGTAACCTTACGATTCTGATTATCCTTGTCGGTAAATGTTCTTGCTTGTAGCATCCCTTCCACTATGATCGGACTTCCTTTGTGAAGGATATTCGCACAACGTTCTGCCAACTTGCTCCAGGCGACTATATCAAAGAAACTGGTATCTTCTTGCCATTCGCCATCTTTGAGATAGACACGATTGGAAGCAATGGGCAATCTTACTACGGGAGTTCCATTTGCGGTATATCGTAAGTCTATATCCTGTGTAAGCCTACCGCTGATTATCACCGAGTTAATACGGGGAAATTTGAGTTCTGTCATAATTTACTCCTTTACTTGGCTAAAATATTATAACGAATAATGTTTTCATTAATACGATATTCATTTTCAAATTCGGAAATACGATTTGGATCCAAACTAAAGAAATTTACGAAATAATAACCCTCTTTGTACTTTTTGATCTCATAAGAGAGTTTTCTTTTACCCCATTTTTCGGTTTTGACGATTTCACCACCATTTTTTTCGATAAACGATAGTAACTTCTCATTCTCTTGTACAGCGTCGTCTTCACTAATCGATGGTATTATTATTACCATGCTTTCGTATTTTTTCATTTTCCCTCCTTTGGTCTTTTGATTCTGAAAGCCCTATGCTTTCAGAATAGGATTTTTTTTCTGAACTGAAATGATCGAGCATAGCTTTGAAGCCAGCATCGATATAAACTCCCAAGAGTTTATTGGTCATTTCTAAGAGCGAACCGAGTTTCAGTTCTTCTTGTTTTGAGAAATTGGACAGCACATAATTTGCCCAATTCTCTCCTTCGGGTGAATCTACCCCGATACGCATTCTGCTAAAATCTTTCGAACCCAAGGTATCTCCAATGGAACGGAGGCCATTATGCCCGCCATAACCACCTTTCTCTCGAATCCTGATCTCACCGAACGGTATGTGGATGTCATCACATATCACGACTATGTCCTCTATATGTTCAGATGTCAGAGCAGATAAAACCGCCTCTCCTGATCTGTTCATATAGGTCTTTGGTTTGATGAATAACACATCATCAATTTTGTACCAATCATACAACTTGGCTTTTTTAAAAGATCTGTTATGCTCCTGCGCCAGAGCATCTAAGACAAGGAAACCGATATTATGTCTGTTTCTACGGTAATTACTACCCGGATTCCCCAATCCTGCCACTAATCTCATTTGAGATTATTCTTCTTCGGTTGCTTCGGCTTCTTCTTCTGTCTCTGCTTCTGTTTCTTCAGCTTCCTCTAGTTCCTCTTCCTCTTCTTCTTCTCTTGGGATTCGGACGGTTACTACCGCTGTATCTGCCGGTAGAGTAACATCAAGCTTATCGCTGAGCTGCAGATCGGAAATATGGATAGTATCACCCAGATCCAATGCGGAGACATCGATTTCGACATCGTCTATCACATCACTGTACATGCATGTGACTTCCAACTGTCGCAATAATACTTCCAACACGCCACCTTTTTCTTCGCCGGGTGCTTTACCGGTTATCTTGATCGGGATATCGAGTGTGATTGCTTTGTTCTTGGGCAGTTCCATGAAATCGACATGCAACACATCTCGCGATACAGGATGAACTTGCTTATCTTTGATGTAAACTCGATATTCGTGGTCTTCTACCTTCAGATCGATAAAAGCCACTTCACCGATAGTCTTTCTGTAAACTTGGCTGAATTCACTAGCCAATAAAGATATATTAACACCCGGTTTACCTTCTCCATAAACAATTGCCGGGATAAATCCATCTTTTCTCAATTGCTTTGCACTTACTTCTTTGTTTCTTGTTGTAGCTGTTAATTTTATATTCATTCTTGCTAACCTCCGTTGTGATTCTATCTAAATAATATACTTAATGATTCTTCAATATGTATTTTTTTGATGGCAATTGCCAGCATTTCGGCGATAGACAATTGCTCTATTTTTTTACACTTTTTCTTCTGGGCAGACAAAGGGATCGAATTTGTGATAAAAAGTTTCTCGATGGTTGAAGATTCGATATTTTCGATAGCTTTGCCACTCAAAACACCGTGTGAACAGGCAGCGTAGATCTTCGAGGCTCCATTATTTTTCAGTGTTGTAGCCATTTTAGTAAGACTGCCACCTGAATCTATGATGTCATCAAATAAAATCGCATTCTTATTCTCCACATCACCGATAATATGTAGGATCTCTGCTTTATCTTCGTTCCCGACTCTCCTTTTATCACCGATAGCCAAGCTTACATCTAGTCTTTCTGCCAGCGCTCTGGCTCGTTCCGTTCCACCTGTGTCCGGTGATACGACCACTGTATTTTCCAGAGATACATTACTCTTGAAATGTCTGGCAAATATTGGTAACGAGGAGAGATGATCTACCGGGATATTGAAAAAACCCTGGATCTGACTGGAATGAAGATCCATCGCCACTATTCTGCTTGCCCCTGCAGTGGTGAGTAGATCTGCTACCAATTTGGCAGTGATCGGTACACCCCGCTGATCTTTCTTATCTGATCGAGCATAGGCAAAATAAGGAACTACGCAGGTAATGCGCTGTGCAGAGGCACGCTTCAAGGCATCTATCATTATCAATAGTTCCATCACATTATCATTTACCGGATAACAGGTCGGTTGGATAATAAAAGTATCCGCTCCGCGAACATTTTCGTTTATCTTCACAAAACTGTTATCATTGGAGAATTTGAACACATCGGCATCGCCCAGCGGAATACCTGCGTATTTTGCTACTTCGTTCGCCAATGATTTATTGGCGCTCCCAGTAAAAATCTTTAACCTGGAAAACATGGCAAATTATTCTTCGTAATTATCCATCTCAGCATTATCTTCTTCGGCAGGTTTTTCGTCTGCGGAAGTTAACGCTTCTTCCAGTGTCTCTTTGTACTTGGCGACGATCATCTCTTCGATCTTGTTGCGCGTCTCTGTGTTTATAGGATGCGCTATATCACGATATTCACCACTTTTTGTCTTGCGACTGGGCATAGCGATAAACAAGCCGTTCTGCCCCTCGATTACCTTGATGTTCCTGATGATGAACGCATCATCGATCACCATGTTCACAAATGCCTTCAGTTGATTGTTGTCACGAATAAACACTTTAATATCACTAATGTTCATCTCTCTACTCCTTTTTTGTTGTTTTTGCAATGTAATGCCAATATTTTTTCTCTGAATAATAATCTGCTATATTTCTTGCACTTTTTCTGTCGGGGCATAGTCCGAAAACCGTGGCTCCACTACCGGATAATACTGATTTATATGCTCCCATGCTTTCCATCTTGCTCACTATATCCCTTATCTGAGGATATGCTTGCTCCACTCCGGGCTGTAGTGCATTTACACAAAATCTGAGATCACGTTCATTGATAATCTTAGCGAAATTATGATCGAAGTTTTCATAATCGGAAACCTGAGAGTAGGCAAAACCACTGGCTATAGAAAAACCGGGGTTGACCAACACAATATTATCGATGTCAAAATGAGTTTCTAGCGGAGTGGTTTTTTCTCCTCTCCCTTCACCTATAGCTATACCACCATGAAGGAAAAAGTTTATATCGCTGCCGAATGAGCGCGCGATTTTATCCATCTCATCTTCGGACAGATCCAAGTTCCACACTTTATTCAAACCGAGAATGGTTTGAGCAGCATCACTGCTCCCGCCACCTAAACCGGCGGCGATGGGGATATTCTTCTCTAAGTAAATTTCGACACCCGAATTCACCTTGTATTCTTGCTGTATAAAGAGCGCAACTTTATAAACCAAATTATCTTTATGATTTATAAAGTTTGTATTAGTCAAAATCCTAACATCGCTTTTTTTTGTCAAAGTAAAATTTAGGATATCATGCAAATCTATTTCACAAAAGACTGTTCTTATCTCATGAAACCCGTCTTCTCGCTTATTTTTTACCTCAAGAAATAAATTTATTTTGGAGTATGCTTTCCGTGATGTAACTATTTCCGCCTCCCTTTTTGGCTCGCTTTCCCTTCTCGGTTTCATAATAGTAGTAGTAGTAATAATTGTATTCGTAAGCGCTATAATATTTCTGTGGATGAACGCCATTTATTACAGCGCCGGTAATATCGACTCCAACATTTGCCATCAGTTCTTTTGCTCGTTTGATTATGTTTACATCTGCTTTTCCTACACGCACAACCAGTGCAATAATATCGACTTTGTTTGCCAACACCAAAGAGTCGGTAACTGCTATCACTGGTGGTGAATCGAGTAAAATGTAATCGTATTTCTGCTTCAGAATTTTCAATGCCTCATCCAATCGTTTGGAAGCCAACAGCTCTGATGGATTGGGTGGTATCAAACCGGAAGTGATCGTATCTAAATTTGATATTTGAGTCGGGCTAATTATAGATTCAATATCTTTACTTTTATCCATCAGAAAATCTGAGATGCCATTCTCTTTTTCCAGATTAAAAAATGTATGCACAAGAGGGCGGCGTAAGTCGAGGTCGATCTGCAATACTTTTGCTTCCATCTGAGCTAAGGTTACCGCAAGATTGGTAATAGTCGTAGTTTTACCTTCTCCCGGTCCGGAGCTGGTGACTAATATTGTCATAGCTTCATCGTTTTTCCTTTTGGAGATCACATTGGTACGGAAAGTTCGAAAAGATTCCGATGCTGCCGATTTGGGTGCATAATTGGTGATCAATTTTTTATCTATCTGATTTCTGATGTGCTCCAGTTTTTTTAGTTCCTTGGGATCGGTTGTCTCTTTCATTACTTTTTCCACTTTTTCCAGATCTGCATAAAAGATATTGATAAATGGGATAGTACCGAGGATCGGTAATGCTACAGAATGTTTCACATCATCAAAAGTGCGGATCTTTTTGTCTAAAGAGTTTATCATAAGTGATGCACCTATACCCAGACCTCCACCGATTACAATTGCCAATAAGTAGTTCATTCGTCTGTTCGGTTTAATCGGGCTACCTGGGACAGCTGCTTCTTCTATGAACCTGATCTGTCCGATCTTCGATTGCTCTACGATTTTGGCATCTTCGTATTTTTCTATCAGCATAGAATATGTTTTCTCGGTGATTGCATATTCTCTTTCCAATCTGGCTAATTGCACCTCCGTATCCGGTATGGTAGCCAATCTTTGATTATAGTTGGTAACAACGTCCTGTATGCTTCTTACCTTTGCTTCTGCCAGGTTTTTTTCTATTTTTGCCGTAGATATCTTGCTTACCAATTCGGCTCGGTAATGTAAAGGATCTGAGGAGCCGGAAGTGGATTGGGTCAGTCTTTGGATCTCATCATTCAATCTTGTTTTCACATTTTCAATCTGTCGATCGATTCTCACCAGTTCCGGATGGTCTGGTGTATAATCTTGGCGGGTGAGATAAGTCACATAAGTTTTTTGTAAGGTAAGGATTTCTGTTCTCAATTGCTCTAATAAAGGTGATGTAAGGATGGAGTTGACATCTTCTAAAATGATATTTTGCTGAGTTAACTGAGATTGTAAGAAATTGAGGTGATCATCAGCTACTTCCAGATCTGTCTCAGCCGTGGATAATAGCAGACCGAGTTCGGAAGATTGATCTATCAATTTCTTTGTCTCTTCAGAAAGCATAGAGATACCGTGATCTATCTTGAAATTCCTCAATTCTTCCTCAGCAGCTCTCAGTCTTCTTTCTACCTGATCGAGCTGTTCTTCCAAAAATTCACGCGTATTTCTGAATTCCATGCGAGCATAGTCGGTATCTTGCTGCATCAAGGCAGAAGCGGCTGCATTTGCTGCTGCTTGAGATTCCTGAGGCGATGTGGATTCGAAACTGATCGTCAGGATGTCGGTCTCACGTTTGGATTCTACGTTCATCCGGCTATCGAAATATCCGATCGGGCTAAAATTATCTTCGCTATCATAATGTCTGGGATTGATGGGAAAATCAGCAAAGCGTGGTTCTCTTTGCATTATCTGATAGGCGGTCTGTAATACGGGTCTGCTTTTGAGTATCTCTATGGTATTGTTTATCGAAGATGCTTTCTGTCCTACAGGAGCGAATAAGAGATTAGCCGGCGCTCTATCTTCCAGCATTATTTTGGATGAAGCCTGATATATTCTGGGAGCTCGAGCTGTATATATGATAGCCAAACCAACCACAACCACAAAGATTATAAGTATTAAATATTTGTATCTAAGTAGTATTGTGATATAATCGGATAAATTTATCTCTTGCTCTTGCATTTGATTATTTTCGTTATATTGATTCTCCATGATTACCTCGCTAATATTTACATGTTCACTAACATATTGTATATACTCAAAGCTATGGCTGCATTAGATAGAAATTGTGTAAATTTGATAAAAGCAGCATAAAGGGTGCCGGAAACAACTACTGTGTCATTCGGCTTCATTATCGGGATAAGGTCTTCATCACCAGTTTCTATATATTCACGCAGATCTACCCAGATGATCTTCTCATCCCCGTCTCTGGTAGGTCTGATGATTCGTACTCTCGATAATTTGGCTTCCTCTTTGGGTCCACCGGCAAGCGATACTAAGGCAAGCAGATCGGTATCGTCCGGGACGATATACAAACCAGGTCTTGCCACTTGTCCCCAAATATAAGTTTTGATCATTAATCTTTCGGCATCTGCTAAAGTACCGGAATAAAGATAAGCGGAAGAAGTCCCGAATGATGTGGATGAAAAATCTGTCTGGGCAAAACAAACCACTATCATACTAACTAATACTATGATAAATAAAAAACGCTTCATATACGCTCCCGAGAATATTTTATTACTCACTCTACTTATAATTTGCTAATATTAGCTTGTAGTGATATTCGTCAAGATAATTATTCATTTTTCTATTATTATAGTTCTTTCATAAGATTTGGATCCAGTATGTACGGGGATTATAGCCCCGTCCAGATCGTATTCTACAGGTGGATCTCCCGGTGCCATCCCGAAGGCATCTATTCTCCAAAAATAGACTCCGGAGCTTAATTCTTCACCATCATATTCAGCTTCCAATTCTGCCCCTAGAATCGGGTACATCCAGACGAGATTAAAGTTTGCATCAAAAAGTAAGAGACGCCAACTTTGGATCGCTTGAGTCTGGTCTTCTAACCAACTAAATGTGATATCCTGCATAGAAGCGACTTGCACATTGTCTGCAGGACTTTCTAATATCGGTTTGTTAACAAGCTTGAAGCCAACCGTATCGGATTTTGCCCAATTTTCATAACTATTGATAACCTTGATAAAATAAAACCACTCAGTATCAGTTCCGACATACGGTTGCACCGAATGATCTATATACATGGTTACATTCGGATTGTTAAGAGTCGAGATTTTTGTGGGATAGTCCTCACTTGTATTATGATAAGCATTATAATCTTCATAACTGAAACGATACACTTCTATCCGATCTATGTTCAAGTCTGTTATTGGATACCATTGTATTTTGATCCAATCACCCTGTGGGACCGCATCAATTCCATTCAGTTCATAATCGGAAACCGCCGGACTATGAAAGTTCAAAGTATCGACAATATTACCAAGATCATCATAGACCAGATCACCCGTATTTCCCAGATGGGGGATCATACTAGGTTGGGATGGTGGATTGGGATCGACTTCTGTAGGAGTCTCACCTGCACATCCGATTAAAATCAACAAAAAGCTTAGAACAAAATATTTCATATTCCCCTCCTCACAGATTCATCCGTAAGCCTATACGATTGGTGTAACCCAAAGCATTGGTTACAAAGGCATAATCCAAAATAAATTGATATAGCTTGAGGCTAAGCCCGGAACTAAAATTACTATCATAATAACCTAATCTGCCGCTGACTAAATCGTCGTATATCCACTCGAAACCGACATGAAAAGTGCCGTCATAAACATAATCGTAATCGGTGGAAATAATGAATTTGCTTTGGTATTTCTCCATGGGTTGCATCAGAGCTACGCCTATTTTTGTATTGAAAAGGATCTTATCTTCATGTTCGGAATCGGTATCCCACACTATCGTAGTTCCGCCAATATTCTGCAAATTAGCTGCTAAAGATAGATCCCCAAGCCAAGCTTGTTCGGTTATCTCTCCCAGATCGAACCGACTCATAAAAGAGAGATCAAAACCAATGCCGGTACCGGTGTAATCGTATAAACTACGGTTGATATACTTCATGTTTGCCCCGAAATAAAGATCGATTGGCAGTTCGAAAAAAAGCCAGCCCATGTTCAGTTCATAGCGAGAATATTTTGCAAATGCAAATTGAAACACATCATCTATACTGCTGAAATATCCATCCGGAGTGGCAGGAAGATTTAACCAAGGGAAGCTAATGCGTTGATCTACCGTACCCACCAGGTGCTCTTCACTGAAAATCGGAATGTCGGTGATAGAAAGACGCGTCCAATGAAAACCGATACTAACATCATTGGGCAGAGGTTGAACTATCGACAAATTATCATAATTAGCTAACCCTTGATACAAAAAGGCTCGCATCAGCCCGATCTCTGTATGGCGAATTTGTGCGATGCCGGATGGATTCCAATAAATTGCCGATCCATCATCTGCTACTGCACTGAATGCCCCGCCCATAGAGAGCGATCGTACTCCAGCGCCGATCTCTAGAAAATCACCGGCATATTTGCCAGCAAACAACACATTTATAGAGAAAAGTATAATGATAATTAGTAGCATATATCTCATCGTAACTCCTATTTTATTATAGCCATTTTACCGGTCTTTTCTATGGTTTTTCTCCCTTTTTTGGCTGTGATCCTATAAAAATAGACACCATTTGCCAATAAGTGCCCCTCTTCATCACGGCAATCCCAACCGTGAACAGAACGTGGGAATTCGTGGTAGCCAACCGAGGATGATAAATTTGAAAATGTCTTGACCAATCTTCCGCTGACCGTATATATTTTCAAATCTACTTTGTCCGCATCATCTGTGAGGACATAGGTGAAACGTGTTCTACCACGGTTTACCGGATTCTCGGTATTCAGAGATATCGGATTGGGATAATTGGCTAAATTGATAATATCGAACTTTGCACTAACCCTGAAATCCAGACTATGAGAAATATGATTGCCGTTCAAATCATGACACTCGATCTCCAGTGTGTAGTTCCCTTCAGACAAATTTTCCAGTTTGTATTTGATAGGCACGTGCATCAAGTTATCGGTATTAATGGCAGCGGTGTAATTATCCTGATTAATAAGCTGTCCTTCTAAATAGAGTTTGGGAACATTATCAAACATATCTATCCCATTTTCATCTTTCAGGATGATGGATATTGTACCATTTCCCGAAATATATCCCCCATGCGTAAATTCCTGTCCTTCTACATTAAGGGAAACAGTTGGTTTTGTATGATCATCATTGTAAAACACCGAATAAATTCCGACTCTATCAGCTTCATAATCTATGGTTTTATCATCGACATCGCTATAGCCGCCCTGAAAGATCCACTTCTCAAATTCTGGTTGCCAGCGATAAACTGCAAATCTATCATCATCTTCCCAAGCTAAGGTAGTGGAATCTTGCTCACTATAATGAAATTCCAAAGTGACTGTTTTATTCTGAAAATGCCCAAGTGAATCCGATAGAACTTCCGGATTCAAAGTGCCAAGCTCATAAGCGTGGGAGAGCATCCCATTTTGCAAAGCGATAGGTTTCGTGTCCGGCTGAGAATCCGATTCCAAATGCCCGAGTGAATTAATATAGAAGATTGAAGGTTGATAGTTGAGATCAGGCGGGAAAGTGCAGGTAAGATTCCCATCCAAACTTGTGCCGGTTACCAGTGAATCACCAACCGCATACATATTTATCTCATACTGTTCGGAAGTAATACTATTGTTGACATAAGTATATTCGGAAAAAGACTCGCCACCCGGATTGATCGTGGCTCGGAAGCGATATTCCCCATTTAATAGTGGGATGAAGACATGTTCGAACCGATAATCCATACTCTCCAGTGATTCAACTTCGGTCGAATCTATCAAAACAGGAGGGCTGGTGAGGGTATCGAAAATTCTCAGATAACAAGCTCCGGATGCGATAGAGCCGATGTTACTTACTTTAGTTTTTATGGCAGGCAGATTATTTTTCTCTACCGGTTCTATACTTTGCAAAGCAAGATCCGCTCCGGCTATAGTTAATGTATGTTCTTTAGTTATAGTGACATCACTCAGCTTATCTTCGATCTCGAAGTGAAACTTGATGGTAGAACCGGCATTATGAGGTTGGATATACTCATCCAGACCGTAAGTATGTCCGCCAATATTGGACATAGAGATGGTGGTCTGTGGTGCAATATGGCAAGTAACCGATTGGATCCCTGCTTCAGCGAAGAAATCAGCTTTAATCATGATAGAATCACTTTCAGTTGGAGTATCTGGGATGATCTGCATATTTACCATAGCTGATTGACCGACTGCGTAATTCGTCATACCAACAGAGGATGTATTTTCTCCGTAAGCAAAGAGTTTGACCGTATGAGTATAAATCGAGTCCGGGCTTGGTGGGATGATGAATGGAGGAGAGGAGATCTGATTTTCGATAGCAGGTATATTAATCGATTGATACTCGGGCAAGGGGATATCGTCCTCATCATAAACTCGGAAGACTCCGTGAGTGATTTGATCGCCCACTTCAGCTTGGATATGCAAGCTATCTCCTTCACTCAGATTATAATTCGAAAGCTCGATCTGGTTATCCCTTGGTGGGCTGAATAGTTTGATCATCGGATCACCCAAAAGAGCACTACCATGAATAAGTGCGGTCTTGATATTGCTGCTGGTAGCGGCGAGGTAAAATCTGGTTTTGGCAAAATCTACTATCTCTCCGATAGTTTGAACGTTCTCTTTGAAAATGCCATCATTCAGATACATGCCATAATACTCATCAGCGTATTTATAGCCATATCCGGTAAAACCGATATGTGCTATTGCACCTCTATTCGGCGTGATGACAAATTCTTCTCCGATACTGGTACTACCTCTATTATTGAAGGCAGATGCAAAGCATGATAGACTAGCTACAAAAGGATAGTTTTGGTTCATGAGCGTAGAGATATCATCCCGATTGAGCAGATTATAATCTCCCCAAATATATCCGCCACCATGACCGATAAATTGCAAGTACTTAGTTCCCTCATTGATATAATTCTTCAGATCATTGGTAGTACCATGATATCCGCCAGGAAGGTCTTCTACATTGCCATAAACTCTGTTTATATGATAGTAATCCGGGATATGTCCATCTCTGATACGCTCATTCTGTTTGGCGAAAAACGAACCTTCATGTGGTTTGCCACCTCCAACTAAAGTGATCTTGGAATGCCAGAGCTCATCATAATTGGGATTTTGTAAATATTGGAGGGATTTATTTGCCATATCTATGATCTGTTCTTCCCGCCAGATCGGTATTCTTGCGATTACAATGTCAGGAATCGGGTCATCTCCGACAATACAGCCGTACCAATTATCGCTGGCAGTAGCACCTCGTCTTTCGAACCATACATTTCTGAAAGGAATGATGTTGTAGGGTCGGTTCGAGCTATTATCTCGCTCATCTGTCAATCCGTCTCCCAACAGCATAACATGTGTCAATACCGGTTGCTGCCAATTATGATAGGCGTAGGAGAGGAAATCTTTGATCGCTTGTGCCGAGCGAATCCCATGATTGAATTCATCGAAGATATGCTGTTGATTTACCAGCTTTACTGCATAACCTTGCTGCTCCCAAATACTTTTGAATAGCTGAGTACCTTCGTTATCTATAAAATCGTTTGAAGTGATGATGATATAATCAGCTTGATTGCCTGTATAATGCAGGTTAGATGGGGTTTTGGCTCTTATTTCTACCGGATTTTTCTTGCTGTTTTCGCCCACAGCATAAAAGCGTATATCATCGGTAAATACTTCGTGTTGGAAACTAACTTCGAAGCTGCCTATCAGTTCGGAAGAAGGTTCTATCTGAACATTTTCCAAGATACTATTACCAAGCACATAAACAGAGATATCGGATTCGGTGAAGTTCTCCAATTCAAATTGATATGTGCCATTTGGCATATCCGGTGGTTTAGAGAATTTTATCCGGTCGTTATCGGCTTTATATTCTCGCCAGTAGGATATTTCGATGTAATCCAGCAAAACCTGTTCGTTTTCTATACCATCGATACCCGGAAGTGTGATATAGAGGTTATTGGTACCATGATTTAGTGTGCTATTGATCACAGGTTGGGAATTCGTGAATATTTTCTCGCGCTGCCCATTCCACATGTGGTTGTTTATAAGCGCGTCATTCACATAAACAAGGGCGTGATGATCCAAAATATTGGTATTTGGCCATTGTGAGCCGGGCAGTCGCGTATAAGAAGCGCCCCAGAGCGAGACTTTCACGTCGGCAGATTTGATATCGGAAGGCATGGGATATGCCAATTCGAAAGGAACCGCCCGCAAATTGGGTGCATTTATACTTTCCCAAAACCAGATATCTTCTCTATAGAAATCGGGATCATAATAAATTTGGGCACCCAGATGATTTCTGATTCTTTGCTGTTCCAAGTGAACTTTATGCTTGTATGAGGTCGGAACATAATACTGGGTGGGATCGGATACCTGTAGACCACCATTGGCAACTGCCAATCTGCTGCCGAGATGATCTGCCAATCTCAAAGTATATACATTTTCAGCAGTATATGCGTCATAATAGGATTCTTCCCCATAATTGGGAACTCCCCAAAATTCGAAGTAATCGCCGGGATCGAATGAATGATTCTCTTCGCCGGAGAAGTGGATAGGAACGATTTCATCTTGGTTGCTAAGCTCAAAGTAACGGGGATCAAGCTCATCCCAGTCAAAAGCGAGAGAATACTCGTAGCCATCCAATGCTTCGATCAAATCCTCGTAGGTGACTCGGTATATTCCTTCGGAATCCACTACGATCCGGATCTCTTCTATCGTAGTCGAACTGCGATAGCTTAGATTGGGGAGTGGATCTCTTGCTTGGCGCCAATGTTGAGAATATGAATTGTTCAAAACAAATTCAGCTGCAGCTTTGTCGATTAGAGTTTCTTGTGATGCTCTTCTTCTCTGAGGTGTGGTATCGCCGCCAATATGAAGTTTGATTGTTAAACTATGAGTTATAACCAATTCTTTTCTTACCGGATTATATTGAAACGGATTGATCACAAATCCGGCAAAGTAACGATCACGATGGTAGGCAGCAGAACCTTTCTCCACCAATCGAGATGGATAGAGAGCATCTTTTCGATATACAGATGGATTTTCGTAAGCAAAGCTCTCTTTAGCTTCGCTATTTTCTAGATAAGTATCTGTCGGTCTTAAATTTATGTTCCTGATCCTAGTCTGTTCCGAATCGATTATCTCCAAGAAATAATCTCCATCAGTCGGTAACCCTATAGTGCCGGTGTAATAGGGAATCTGCGGGTGACCGGAGTCCAAATGGATAAGCGAGCCGGGTGCTTCGATCGTCTGATAATTATCTCTGCGAGAAATACTACCGGCAATCTCATAATCGGGTAACTCAAAATTGATAATCAGCTGATCAGCCGTAACATTTTCTACCTGCAAAACATCAGCTTCCACAAGAGAAATCAACAATAACAAACATATTAATATGGCAATGTAACGCATCCGCAATTGCTCCTATCATTTATTGAATATATCAAAAAAAATCATAGATTATTTGTAAAGCTCTTTTTGTGGTTTTTTGCCTGACCTGCTCTCGATCTCCTTCAAAAACAAAGTGATGACAGAATATTTGGTCTCTGAATTTGGTTGCTATATAAACTGTTCCGACAGGTTTGGTTTCGCTGCCACCAGTCGGACCGGCAATGCCTGTGATTGCCAGATAAATATCTGCCTTGAGAGCAGCACTGAGTCCGTTTATCATTTCTAGGGCAGTATTCTCACTAACAGCTCCGAATTTCGCCAAAGTTTGTTCGGATACGCTCAATAATCTTTTCTTTGCTTCGTTTGAATAGCACACGATTCCACCGACGAAGATATCTGAAGCACCGGATAACGTGGTAAAATATTCAGATAGCATACCACCGGTACAGGATTCTGCTACTGCCACTCTCAACCTCTGCTTAGAAAGCAAGTGATGAACCTTATGTAAGATAGGCTCACCACTTTTAAGATCATTTTTTGTCATAATAATATTTTGATCAATAACTTTTGGCGAATACTACTCTTCTGATACTCTTTTCCCCACAATAGATACAACTACCTTCTTCTCTTTCATCCGAGAGCAGAATGCATCTGATCGTTACTTTCAGATCGTCTTTGATTTTTTCTTCACACTCGGGATTTTCGCACCAGTGGCTATAAGCAAAGCCGCCATGGATTTCGGGAGTTTCGGTATTATGTGGTGTGAAGAAATCATAAAACTCTTGCTTCTCATCTATTATTTTAGAATTTTCTTCTCTAAATTTCAGTGCACGCTGATAGATACTATTTTGAATTTCATCCAAGATATCGGGTGCAGCTTCGATGAATGAATCAGCTGGCATAGAGGTCTTATCTTTGGCATCTTTATCTCTTCTTCCCATAAAAACGGAGTTTTTCTCCAGATCACGAGGACCTATCTCCAATCTTATCGGCACTCCTTTTTTTATCCATTGCCAGTTTTTTTCTCCTCCACTCATATCGCGATCATCTATATGTGTGATGATCTTCATGTCTGCATATCGGAGTGAATCAAGGCGGGTTTTGATGTTTTGGACGAATGGGAGCACTTCGTTTTTCTGCTCGTCATTTCGATAAATAGGGGAGATGACTATATGCACCGGAGCGATCTTCGGAGGTAGAACTAAGCCATTATCGTCACTATGAGCCATGATAAGGGCGCCTATCATTCGAGTAGAGACACCCCAAGAGGTAGTCCAGGCGTATTCTTCCACACCTTCCTGATTTTGAAATTTTATATTGGAAGCTTGGGAGAAATTCGTGCCCAAAAAATGTGACGTTCCCGCTTGTAGTGCCTTCTTGTCTTGCATCATAGCTTCTATGCAAAAAGTCTGAACTGCGCCGGGGAATCGCTCTGATTCTGTCTTTTCACCTTTTAAAACCGAAATAGCGAGAAACTCTTCGGCAAAGCGGGCATAAACATCAAGCATGCGATAAGTCTCTTCTACAGCTTCTTGTTTAGTGGCATGAACAGTGTGTCCCTCCTGCCAGAGAAATTCGGTAGTTCTGAGAAATAGACGGGTACGCATCTCCCACCGTACTACGTTTGCCCATTGATTGATTAGAAGAGGTAGATCGCGGTATGATTGTACCCATTTGCTAAAAGAGGCACCGATTATCGTTTCACTGGTGGGGCGAACTATCAACTCTTCGGTCAGCTTTCCCGAAGGTTTGAGACCCCCTTTACCATCATCTTCCAATTTTGAATGTGTAACTACTGCACATTCTTTGGCAAAACCTTCCACATGCTGAGCTTCTTTCTCGAAAAAACTCTTGGGGATAAACAGAGGAAAGTACGCATTCACATGACCGGTCTCTTTGAACATATCGTCCAGATTCTTTTGAATATTTTCCCAAATCGTGTAACCCCATGGTTTGATGACCATGCAACCACGAACTTCACTATTCTCTGCCATATCGGCTGCCTTGATGACTTGTTGATACCACTCGGGATAATTCTCTTTCCGAGTGGGTGAAATTGCTGTTTTGTTCGCTTTAGACATATCTAATATTCCCTTTTTCTAATTTTGATATCTAATCTTTTCAATTGCATATCCTTGTCAAATCAAAAAACAAAATCAGCATTTTCTTGACAGTGATTATGTTAAGCTAAAAGTGGGATTTAAGAATTATGAAAAATGAGAAATACGATATTATAGTAATTGGTGCCGGACATGCCGGGATAGAGGCAGCGATGGCTGCAGCCCGGATGGGTGCGAAGGTACTCGTGTTTGTGATAAAGTTGGAATCCATAGGCAGGATGTCTTGCAATCCTTCAGTCGGCGGACCGGCAAAGGGTCACTTAGCACGAGAGATAGATGCGCTCGGTGGAGAGATAGGTAGAGTAGCAGATCTCACCGGCATCCAGTTTCGTATGCTGAACCGGAAGAAAGGTCCGGCAGTGTGGGCGCCGAGAACACAAAATGATCGAGCTCAATACAATCTGGTGATGTGTCAAACTTTGGCACAGCAGGATAATATCCTGATAAAAGAAGGAATCGTAGATGAGATCATACTGTCTAAAGATGGGAGAAAGGTGACCGGTGTTCGTTCGCATCTAAAAGAAGAATATTTTGCTGAGAAAGTAATCATCGCCAGCGGGACTTTTATGAAGGGGAAGGTACATGTCGGTGATCAGAGCTATAGTGCCGGTCGCGCCGGAGAGCCGGCTGCGATGGCTCTGTCCGATTCTCTGAAAAATATCGGTTTGAAAATCGCCAGATTTAAAACGGGTACTCCACCCAGAATTGATCTGCGTACGGTCGATTTCAATAAATTAGAAGAGCAGGGTGGAGACGAGAATCCAACCGGGTTTTCATACTATCGTGATATAACTCCCAAAAATCTGGTTAACTGCTATCTTACTTTCACAAATCCGGATACGCATAGACTGATCAAAGAAAATTTGAACAATTCTGCTCTTTATGGCGGACAGATCAGTGGAATAGGTCCGCGCTATTGTCCCTCTATCGAAGATAAGATCGTTAAGTTCAGTCAGAAAGATCGGCATCAGATATTTATCGAGCCGGAAGGGATCGATACCTACGAAGCTTATGTAAATGGATTTTCTAATAGTCTGCCCCCTTCGGTCCAAAAGCAGATCCTCAAAACGATACCCGGTCTGGAAGAAGCAAGAGTAATCCGTTACGGCTATGCAATCGAGTATGATTATGTTGTACCGGAAGAATTGCATCCCACGCTGGAGAGCAAGAATATATCCGGATTATACCTCGCCGGTCAGATCAATGGTACTTCCGGCTACGAAGAGGCAGCTGCTCAAGGTTTGACTGCCAGCATCAATGCGGTTTTGAGTTTGGATAAGAAAGATCCGATTATTTTCGAGCGCTCTCAATCTTATATTGGAGTACTGGTAGATGACCTGGTGACCAAGGGTACTAATGAACCATATAGATTGTTCACTTCCAGAGCTGAATATCGTCTTTATCTTAGGCAAGATAATGCAGATGAAAGACTGATGCCATTGGGATATAGACTCGGCTTGGTCTCCAGCTCCAGATGGCAAAGATTTCAGAAAATGTTGAGTATAAAAAACAGAGAAAGAGAAAACCTTGCCCAAATCAACACAAAACCAAGCAAAGATCTGAAAGAACCGATGCGTTTGCTATCCCTTCTCAAACGTCCGGAAATAGAGTTTGATGACTTGAAAAAGTATGGTTATCATCCGGCAGATGATGTAGATGAAGATATCAAAAGAAGACTGAGTTTGGAAATAAAATATGAAGGCTATCTGAAACGGCAATTGGCAGATATAGAGAAATTCGAATCTATGGAGCATGCTGTTATCCCAGACGGTCTTGAATATGTCAAAATTGATACGATCGCTTATGAAGCACGGGAAAAATTGGCAAAGATCAGACCTTATTCTATCGGACAGGCAGCCAGAATACCAGGAGTTAACTATACCGATATCTTGGCTCTGATTGTATATCTAAAAAAAATGGAGCGAGGTAGCGGATGAGATTTGCAATATTTATTGTGATGCTTATAAGTATTTGTGCGGCACCCTCCGCTGAAGCACAAAATTCTCCCGGCTCTGTTGGACAAGATAGGGTGGTTGCTATACCACGCTGGTTGCATGAGCTTCCCGAGGGAGATTTTACCATCGGGATTTCACACCGGGAGAGAGATGAAGAGAACATGCAAGCGTATGCCAAGCAATATGCCACTGTATCCAAGAGCAGAAACGATAATAGTATTTGTATCATCAAATATACTCACCAAAGTTCGGATCTGACCCATAAAGATGCGGAAGCAAGATTTGAGATCAATGTTAGTGCATCTCCCGATAGCCTCATGAAGATCTATAAGGCATTGGAATTGATAGATAACTACAATCTATACGAAAATTTTGTGGGAATTTACTCCAATCAGAAAAGGGAGTTGTCCGATTACTATCGCGATACTATAACTCCCTACTTGGATGCGCAAGAGTTTGCAGAGCCGATAATAGTAAAGGATACCAAAGTGGAAAGCTACTCTACCGGCAGTTCGACTAATCTGATCAGTGCTTGGGATAGAGCAGCGGAAATTGCTCGTAATCAATTAGCAGCTTATGTGCAAAAAAATGTGCAATCATTTGTTGGCAGAGTAGATGAAAAGATGCACAAAGATATCGCCATAGAGACATCTATTATCCTCGGAAAGATGAGAATAAGCAAAAGCATCATCACGATGGAAATGGTAGATAATTTATTGAGTTATGTTGTCTATCTGAAAATTGAAATGGAAAGAGATTGATAATAGGAGGAGTTTTGAAAGCTGTTGCTATAATACCTGCGAGATACGGTTCTTCCCGCTTCTATGGAAAACCGCTTGCCTTGTTGGCTGGCAAACCACTGATCCAACATGTTTACCAAAGAGCTCATAGAAGCGAACTATTCACCGAAATCTTGGTAGCCACCGATGATGAGAGGATCTACGATACGGTAACATCATTTGGCGGGAATGTGTGTATGACAGGCAAACATGAGAGTGGGAGTGACAGAATAGCTGGAGTCTGCCGGAACTTAAATTGTGATGTGGTGGTAAATGTGCAAGGAGATGAACCTTTTATAACCGCCGAAGTACTCCGAAAACTCGTTGATGCGATGCATGATAATACTATACAAGTGGCAACACTGGCTCATGAGGTAGAATCAGATGAAAATAATCCAAACTGGGTAAAGGTAGTCTGCGATGCTTCCGGGAATGCCCTATATTTTTCCCGCGCCCCCATTCCATACTATAGAGATGGTATTTCTGGATATTTAAAGCATATCGGAGTCTACGCATATAGAAAACAGACTCTTTTACAATTTGTGCAGATGAAACCGAGCAGATTGGAAAAGATAGAAAACCTGGAGCAATTAAGACTATTAGAAAACGGCATTTCTATCAGGATAGTAAAAACGGAATACAACGGTTTTGGGATAGATACACCTGAAGACCTGAAACAGGCGGAGGAATTACTTCGAACTTCCTCCAAGCAGTGAATCTGCCTCCATCCAGCCGTGGGCGGTAGCATAAATTATCGAGCGGGTAAGTCCCGAGCAGTCACCCACAAATTTGAGATTATCGAAAACTTCATTCTTTAGTTTATTGGAATAAAACTTGATCTCCGGTGCATAAACAAGATTATCAGGATTTGTAATTCCGGGCAGTACGGAGTTCAGATTTTCCAAAAAGTCTATTATACTCTCGGCGATACGTCGTGGATAGGCCAAGTTGATATCACCGAGTATGAATTCATCTTCTGGTAGAGTAGGAGAGACGCGATAAAGTTTTTTCGTTCTCTTAGAAGCCTTGAAATGCTGATAGGTTTGTAGTATCACCTTGTTTTTCCCGGCGAGAAGATTGGTTAGCTTGGCTATATGAGAGCCATAGCCAACCGGATCATTGAAAGGTTGGGTTAATTGGACGGTAGTGAGAACGGCAAAATTTGTGTTGCTGCTTTTCAGATTCAACTTGGAATGACCATTGACAGTCATAAAATCATCATAGGATTCTGTGACTACATAACCGGAAGGATTATTGCAAAAAGTTCTTACATTATAGCCTGTTTTGCTACGATACCTGATCTTGAACTCATACATCTCTTTATTGATGCTTTCGACGATATGATCGGGCAGTTCGAGACGAACACCAAGATCTACGGTTGTATTGTCTTTTATCAGTTGGGGATATTCTCCGATTATATTTCGTACCAGCGTATGCCCACTCCTGCCTACTGCAATGAATGCGCAATCAAAACTCTCACTCTTGTTAAGTATGATCTTGTTATTTTTGCGGGTTATATCGGTAATCTGAGAGTCGAAATGGATGTTAATGTTTTTTGCATTTCGGTATTTCTCGTAGATATTGAAAAGGACTTGGGTAAGTTGATCGGTACCGATATGATAAAACTTTGCTGTAACCGGCTGAAACCCCTTCTCATAGAATGAGTTGAAGTATCCACTGTTTAAAAATGAGTCTCCGGTTTCGATAGCTTTGGAATCTGCATATTGCAGATAGAGTTCTACCATTTGTTTTTGCAAAGCAGTCGGTACTGCGAGATCCCCACCCATATCCTCGGAGACGAATAGTTTACCATCTGCTCGAATACCTGATATACTGGATGAGTAGATATCTCTGCTTTTTTCGTACACATGGAGTTCATGCTCAGTACCTACCATCCGTTCGAGAATGCCAATAGCAGCAGCTCCAAATCCTATTATAGCTATTTTCATATTATTCACCTGTTTCAGATAAGTATTTTCTTACCTTCTCTTCTGATAAAAACAATTCCTGAGCGATAGCAGAAACATCCCAGTCGTGCTTGGAAAGTTCTTGTGCCATCTTTTTCTGAAATTCTTGTGAACCAAAGCCGGTTTGAACTGACGCAAGTTTTGACAATAGTTTGCCCTTGCTTCTGGATTTTGCTTTTCGTATCAGTAGCAATAAAACTGTCAGCATAATGATCAATCCTAGGCAAACTACCAGCAAAACCCAAATAGGGATGAGGTAGTTTTTGAACTCCACATTAGTCTGAATAAATTTTGCAAACCAATCTGCTTTTTCTATCTCTTGTTGAGGGAGAATCTCTTCCTGCTCTGCCAAAGTCTCTGCCAGTTTTAGATGTCTCTCCGCTTTATTTTGGAATCCCACGATAGTATAGAAATCGGCAAAACTGCGATGCTCAGTGGCGGTAGTCGGTTTTTCGATCGAGTAGATATCATATACCAGTTTGTAACCGTCATGATAAAATCCGAAATTCATAAACACCATCTTTTTATGCATATGAAAAACCACCTGCAAGACACAACCATTGCCTTTGGTAGTAATTTCTTTAAAGACAGGACTATGATGGATCAGTGAATCTGGGAGGTTAGCCTTCAGATTGGCATCAAATATATATGTGATTATTTTGTCGTCCTCTTGTTCAATCTCATACTCAGGCTTCTCATCGAATACCATCACTGCTCTGGTTATCAGATCATAATCATGATAGTAAAAATCGGTTAGTGTAGTTGAGTAGATATGGCATATCACCACGAAAAAAAGAAAAAAACCAATCCAAATCCGCTTCATATTAATTCCCTATTTTTTTTATAAAACAATAGAGTAAAAAGTACCACAAATTGTCAATAGCTAAGATCTCACTTTCGCAATTTTCGCTTGATCTGGATCATATTACGCTGAAATTTCGTGTTCTCATGATCGAAGTTTAAGGCTCGTTCTGCATAACTATAAGCCTTTTGATAATCTTTCATTTTAAAATAGAGAGATGAGATATTGTTATTCAAGATCGGATTGTTTGAATCGTACTCAACAGCTTCCAAGAGTAATTCGAGAGCTTCCGAATATTTTTTCTTATCGATCAGGACACTGGCTTTTTTCATCAATTCCTGAGCTCGGACATATTTTTCTCGTGCTACCACATCGGTCGCTAAATCAAGGTAACGATTATAGAGTTTGTTCATAGGTTCTTCTCTGAGTAGTTTTCTGAACAGAGGAATTGCTTCGTCCCATTTTCTCCGCATCATCAGACATTCGGCTAAGGTGAAGGTATTGAAAGAATACTGAGGATTATGCTCATAAATAGATTTGAGGATAGATTCGGCTTCTTCGTAATTATTGAGCGATAATAGTACTAAAGCGAGGTTGAATTGATTTTCGGGAGACTCGTCTAATAACAATGCTTTTCTGAAAGCATTATATGCTTTCTTGATTTTTCCTCTATAGAGTGCTTTCTGCCCCTTTTTCCTATAGAATTTAGCCCTGAGGGAATCTATGAATATACTCATGAAGATTTATCCGTTTTTTTCTTCTTTTCTATTTCAGCACGCTTTTTGGCTGCTTCCGCTTTCTTTTGTGCTCGTTTCTCTTTTAGCGGATCGAAGATAGCATTGGTTGGACATACATCTGCACATTGTCCGCAATTGATACATTTATCGTATATTATCACCGCCAGATTATCCTGCATTTCGATAGCATCTTTCGGACATTTCTTCACACAGAGTCCACAGCTGATGCAGGCGGTTTTGTTACCGCATCTTTTTTTGGATTCGGCACCTTTGTCGTGTGAGCTACAGAGCACGTGGACTCGCTTGTTCTCTGCTACTAATTCGATCAAGTCGCGCGGACAAGCTTTTACACAAGCCCCGCAGCCAGTACATTTTTCTGCATCGATGATGCGCATGCCATTTTCGTCCAAATGAATCGCATCGAAGTTACAAGCAGCGATACAGTCATTTTGAAACACACAACCATAGTTACAGAGATTCGGTCCTTTGGAGACTAACACAGCAGCTTTGCATGTGGCAATGCCTTGGTAGTCATAGCGGAAGAAAGTATTATCTTTCCCACCGCTCTGACAGTGTATAACAGCTATTTTGCGTACAGTAGACGAAGCTTCTATCCCCATGATCTCTGCTATTTTTTTTATTGTATCATTACCACCGGGTGCACAATCTCTTATCGGTGCATCTTGCGTCACAATAGCCTCCGCATAGGCAAAGCAACCTGGATGGCCACAAGCTCCGCAATTTGCGCCGGGGAGAATCTCGTTTATCTGTTCGATACGCGGATCGACTTCCACATGAAATCTTTTGGATGCAAATGCCAGACCAAAACCGTATATCAGTCCTAAAACACCTAAAATTGCTATTGCATATATTATTGTCATATATCCCCCTTCAAGTTAGAATTGTAAACCGGCAAATCCCAAGAAAGCCATTGCCATGCAGCCGGCTACAATCATAGCTATCGGCATACCTTTCATACTTACTGGTACTTCAGCAGTTTCCAACCTTTCTCTGATTCCGCCCATCAACACAAGTACCAATGTGAATCCTATCCCGGCAAACAGTCCGTGCAGGATAGATTCCAAAAAAGTATATTGAGATTGGATATTCAATATCGCTACACCGAGCACAGCACAATTTGTAGTGATAAGAGGCAGGAATACGCCCAAAGCTTTGTAAAGTGCAGGTGCTGTTTTTTGGATAACCATCTCCACTAATTGAACCAAAGAAGCTATCGTCAAAATGAATGCTATGGTTTGCAAAAATTGCAATTCCAAAGGAATGAGCAGGTAGTTTTGGATTATCCAAGTGATAGTAGAAGCCATTGTCATCACAAAAATCACTGCCATGCCCATACCCAAGGCGGAATCTACTTTTTTGGATACGCCGATATAAGGACATAACCCCAGAAAACGTGCTAAGACAAAATTATGAACAAATATTGCTGCTATTGCCAATGCGACTATTCTTCCAAAAAGTTCCATATATTGCTCCTATTCCTTCTTAATTAGATTCATTATACCCATTAGTACACCCATCACAATGAACGCTCCCGGTGCCAATATGGCTACCAATACAGGTTGATAGGATGCAGGTGCGATGGAAAAGCCGAGAAACTCTCCGGCTCCGAGTATCTCTCTGATCGATCCGATAATGACAAGCGCTATCGTGAAGCCGATTCCCATACCGATACCATCTGCTATTGATTTGATCAGATTATTTTTGCTGGCAAACGCTTCTGCGCGTCCGAGGATCATACAATTGACCACTATCAATGGGATAAAGATCCCCAGGTTTTTGTGCAATTCCGGCAGATAAGCATGCATCACCATATCAACGATAGTTACAAAAGATGCTATAACTACGATGTAGCAAGGGATACGGATCTTGGCAGGGATGAAACCCTTGATAAGCGAGATGATGATATTTGCACATAACAAGACAAAAGTAGATGCCATTCCCATTCCTACCGCATTCTCCACAGATGTGGTTACTGCCAAAGTTGGGCACAGTCCCAATGCCATTACGAATACAGGATTATCTTTGAAAAAACCTTTGGTTAATTCTTGCATAGTTGTCATGATCTAGCTCCTTTTGGGGAGTTTCCCGATAAACTACTCTCCAATTTATCTATCGCTTTTTGGATCGAATTTGTAATCGCTCTGCTGGTGATCGTGGCTCCGGTGATGGTCTCTATCTTACCACCATCCTTATCTATCGCGACCTCTTCTTTTTTTAGTCCGTCAAAAAGTTCTTGAAATTCCGGATCTGTACAATTAGCGCCTAGTCCGGGAGTTTCGGACTGGGATATGATCTTGATCTTATTTATGGTTTTGTCTGCATTGAGACCGACCATAGTTTGGATGTCGCTGCTATAACCATATTCGGTGGCGATAAAGGTATATCCGACGATATTATCTTCCTCATCTCTGCCAATGTAAAAAAGAAAATCGTCTTCTGCCAACTCGAATTTCACAGCCTGTGGCATCACTTCCCGACGAGCCTCCTCTTCTGTCCTACGCCTGTTCTCTTCTATCATAGGTTGGGTAAAACTGTTTATAAAAGCGAGGATCCCACTGGCAATCGCTGTAATGATCAGCAAAATTAAACCGAGCCTGAGATAATATTTCATTTCTTAACCTCCCCGAATGGATTTGGTACGGTATAACGATCTATCAGAGGAACTGCGATATTCATCAGCAATATCGAATAGGTAACACCTTCGGGATAGCCACCTGCCAATCTGATAACTACGGTCAGGATACCACATCCTATCCCGAAATATATCCTGCCACGTTTGGTAACCGGTGAAGTAACCATATCGGTTGCCATAAAAAAGGCACCGAGGATCAAACCTCCGGAAAATATATGGAAAAATGGAAGTAAGACCGAGGCACTAAAGAGACCATCTATACCGCCGAATATCAGAGTGAGGATAAAAACTGTTCCGATATAGCTAAGTGGGATACGCCATTCAATGATATGTTTGGCAGCTAAAAATCCGGCACCGAGAAGTAGGGCAACAGCAGAAACTTCACCCAGACATCCTCCGATGTTACCCCAGAACAGTTGAAACAAAGTGTCCATACTGGTAAGGCGGTTCATAACAATATCAGCCAGTTCCGGACTTATCTGCGATGCATCCCGTAATGTTTTTGCAACCCCGAGCGGTGTGGCGGAAGTAATAACATCCGGGATATTAGCGGGTAGGTGCGTCAATCCGTTTATGGTAGATTTGATACCGGTAGCTATTCTAAAAGCGGGCTCTGGAGTGATCCATCCTGTGGTCATCAAAGTTGGCCAAGATGCTACCATAAAGGCTCTTCCGATAAGAGCCGGATTGAATGGATTATGACCCAATCCGCCGAATATATGCTTGCCGATTCCGATTGCGAATACCGCTCCGATTACCGGTAGCCACCACGGTACACCGGCATGCACATTGAACGCTAACAACATTCCCGTAACTACAGCACTTCCGTCTGAGATAGTGACCGGTTGTTTGCGCAATTTCTGGATCACAGCTTCTGTAATCACAGCTGCAGCTATGGTATATACTGTGAGCATTAGGGCACGAAAACCAAAGAAATATATAGCAGCCAAAAACGCAGGTGTGAGTGCGATCACAACTTGCCACATGACAGAGCGAACCGAAATGCGTTCTTTTAGGTGAGGTGCTGCAGAAACTGTATAAACATTATTCATATATCCTCCAAATCATTATTCTCATCTATATCATGCTTGTTTGAGTTCCGTAACTTTTAGTTTGCCAATATCTATCCATTGGATCAATTTGATATGCGCAGGACAGACATAAGCGCAACAGCCACATTTCATACAGTCCATCACTCCATATCGTTCAGCAAAATCAAACTGCTCATATCGAACACTTTGTGCGATCATACTGGGAACAAGATTCATCGGGCATACATCCACGCAAGCGCCACAGCGGATACAAGTGTGCTCAGCCTCTTTTTGAGCTTCTTTTTTGTTGAGAAGCAGTAACCCCGAACTTCCTTTGATCATGGGAGAATCGAGATCCGGGATGGCAAAACCCATCATCGGACCACCTGAGATCACTTTGCCAATATTTTCGCTAGTGCCACCGCAATACTCTAGCAGGTCTGAGAAGCGGGTACCGATAGGTGCGAGTATGTTTTTGGGATTATTTACTATACTGCCACTGACGGTTATCACTCTCTCGATCAGAGGTTTCTTGAATCTGATTGCTTCATATATCGCATAAGCTGTGCCGACATTTTGAACTATAACCCCAACATCCATTGGCAGTCCACCTTTGTTTGGCACACGTCGCTTAGTGGCAGCATAAATCAATTGCTTCTCTGCACCTTGTGGATATTTCAATTTTAGTCCCACTACGCGGAGATTGTCTATATTTTTGGTTTTTTGTTTCATTAGTTTGATAACATCCGGTTTATTTACTTCTATACCGATGATGCCTTCTTTCGCATCAGCTATTTTCATGATGAACTTCAAACCTTCGATAATCTCATCTGCCTTTTCCAGCATCATACGATAATCTGCAGTTAGATATGGTTCACATTCCACACCGTTAAGGATGATCGTATCTATCGGTTTATCTTTTGGTGGAGACAATTTGACATGTGTAGGGAAGCCGGCACCACCCATACCGCAGATTCCTGCCTGCTGAACTCTGGAGCGCATCTCATCAGCGGATAATTTGGTGGGATCATCATCTGCCAGCTCGATCTCGTCGTTTTCTTCGGTTGCGGTGATCTCTATCGCTTTTTGGATAGTGCCGGTAGGGTGGGGAAAATTAGCGATTTTGCTGATCTTTCCGGAGATGGAAGCATGTGAATATATAGATACGAAGCCTTTGGGCTCTGCAATAACCTGTCCGACTATTACCTGATCTCCTACTTTTACTACCGGTTCGCTGGGAGCGCCGATATGCTGTGATAGGGGTATTATTACCTTGGACGGTTTAGCGATCTTCTCTATAGCACTCTGTTTGGATAGATTCTTGTAATCATGAGTATGAATACCGCCCGGGAATGTCTTTAGTCCCATAATCTCTCCCTTTCATTTCTATTTCTCATATTCTATCATATTTGCTGGACAGAATTTTGAAGGTTTGAATATTAAGCAAGTATTTTTTGACGTTCTCACTCTTCTATGCCAAGAGAAGATTCTTATAGACAAGATCATACGTTTTTCAAAAAATTGTTCGTTAAATAAATAAGATTGTTGTGAGAATGGAGTTTTGATGAAATATAAAGCAGTATGCATTGTTATAATATTAATGCTTGGCAGTTGCCTTGTGAATGCGATCAAGGTGGAATATACAGCCCAAATGTCTCCCGAAGAAATAACTATGGTAAAAATCGGAGGGGTAGATTATTTCACCATCAACCAGTTGAATAAAGTTTTTAATGCGACTATAAACGAAGATGTTATCGAACAAAGATTGGAAGTGAGCCTCTATAATGAGCAGCTAATTTTTTTGATGGACTCTTCTTATGTAACCCATATGAATGAGGTTTATAATTTCTCTTTCCCGATTGTATTGCAAAACGGACGCTATATGATCCCGGCGGTTTTCATCAAAACTGTGTTGCCGACCATTTTGCCTGAGAAAATTAGTTTAAGTAGAAACAGAATAATAGCCGAGCCACCGGTAGATAATACGGTGCGAACGATTGTGATTGACCCCGGACATGGGGGTAAGGATCCGGGTGCTATCGGACACACTAGAACAGTGTATGAGAAGGATATTGTTCTGGATATTGCTTTCAAAATAAAAAAACTGGTAGAAATGAACCTCGATCTGGAAGTGGTATTGACCAGAGATAAAGATGAATTTGTAACTCTGCAAGAGCGAACACAATTGGCTAATCAAAAAAATGCCGATCTTTTTTTATCATTACACTGTAATGCGCATAACAATAATAAAACGCACGGGATCGAAGTTTATTATCTTTCCACTGCCCGGACAGACGAAGCCAGAGCAGTAGAAGCTATGGAAAATGCGGTGGTCTATAAATATGAAGGTGGGGAAGATGCAGTGCAAAGATACGATGACCTTGCCTATATACTGGCAGATATGGCACAAAGTGAGCACTTGGAAGAGAGTTCGAGATTTGCCGTGAAATTGCAAAGCAGCCTGATTGCCAATACAAATGCCTATAATCGTGGAGTAAAACAGGCTAATTTTTATGTGCTGCGGGGTGCTTTTATGCCGGCTGTGCTTATCGAGTTCGGTTTTATTACAAATAGAGAAGAGCAACAGAAGCTTCTGGATTCTTCATATCAAAATAAATTAGCTTATGCTGTGTATGAAGAGATAAAAAGTTTTAAGTTGAGATACCAACGATAAGAATATATACGGATTCGAGTTAGTCATTTTTCAGCTAATCTACCGATGAAAATAACTGCTCCGCCTAAAAAAATGTTTGACAGTAATACAGGCTAACCTTTTTTGACTTCAAAAATTATAGATACGGAGGATTTGATGCCAAATACAAAATCTTGTGAAAAAAGATTGCGACAGGAAAAGAAGCGTCATGCTCGAAATAATTATGTAAAGATGACGATCAAACGACTTTCAAAAAAGCTGCATAGCGATATTCCCATAGAAGAAAAGGAAAAAGTATTACACGAAGTTTATTCCAAACTAGATAAAGCAGCAAAGAGACACATTATTCACAAAAGAACCGCTTCCAGAAGAAAAGGGCGGCTGGCTAACTATTTTAACAAGGTGAAGCGAGAACAAGAATCAGCTAAAGAAGCCTAATAGCTTTTAAATAAATCAGAACTCTCTGGTTCTAACAAAGATTAGGGAAAAGTAGATGGATTACACTCCTTATATCGGCATTGCCTTGTTTTTGCTGCTCATCTTGGTTTTCTTTATTATTTTCAGAGCAAAAAAGAAAAAAAAGTCTGAAAGTGCCGATACAAAAGCGCTACCGGAAAAACTGAGTAAAACTAAAAACAGTTTTTTGAATCAAATTTCTCAATTATTACAGATCAGTAGTAAAGTTGATGAGAAATTAATAGAAGAATTGGAAGATATTTTGCTGCAAGCAGATATCGGAGTAAAAACGACTGGGGATATTATTACCAGCTTACGAGAACGCATCAAAGAAAAGAAGATCACAGAAGTAGAAGCTATCAGAAGCGAATTGAGATTCATCATCGAAGATTTGATGAGCAGCGATTATTCCGAAAATGAGAATCATTTAGTAGAGCCAACTTCCAAACCGCATGTTATCCTGTTTGTCGGTGTGAATGGAGTCGGGAAGACTACAACTATCGGTAAGTTGGCGTATAGATATAAACAACAGGGCAGATCTGTAATGATGATCGCAGGGGATACCTTTCGTGCTGCTGCTATAGAACAGCTTACTATCTGGTCGGAGCGAGCCGGAGTAGAGATAGTGAAGCAAAAACAGGGTTCTGATGCCGCGGCAGTAATTTACGACGGTCTTACTGCTGCTATCCATCGCAAGATAGATGTGGTACTGATCGATACGGCTGGCCGGCAGCATACCAAAGTGAATCTGATGAATGAGCTTCGCAAAGTTGTGCGTACGATCAAAAAAGTGATCCCTGAGGCTCCACACGAATCTCTGCTGGTAGTAGATGCCACTACCGGTCAAAATGCACTTGCCCAAGCTGATCTATTCAACGAAGCGGTAACAATCAGTGGGATCGTGCTATCCAAGCTAGATGGAACTGCCAAAGGTGGCATTGTCATCGGTATAAAACATCAGTATAACTTGCCTGTAAAACTGATCGGAGTGGGTGAAAAGATTTCCGATCTCAAAGATTTCCAAGTAAAAGAATTTATCTCCGCTTTATTCGATTGATCTTTTATCCCATAGTTTAGTAAGCTTATCAATAGGTTTGATTATAGTCTCTAATTCCTGCAGATTTATGGTTTGTTTACTATCACAAAGTGTGTTATCCGGATCAAAATGTGTTTCCAACATCAATCCGTCAGCTCCAGCAGCAATAGCAGCCCAGCTCAATGATCGAATCAGTTCTCTTCTGCCACAGCTATGAGACGGATCTACTATGACAGGCAGATTACAGAGGCTTTTAACCGCACCGATAGCGGCAATATCCAGAGTAAAGCGAGTATAAGTCTCGAAACTTCTGATCCCACGTTCACACAAAATGATGCCTTTGTTACCTCCACAGTAGATGTATTCTGCAGCGAGTAGCCATTCTTCGATTGTGTTGCCAAAACCACGCTTCAAGATGATCGGATTTTCTACGCTGCCCAGTTTTTTCAGAAGCGGATAATTGTTCATATTGCGTGTGCCTACCTGCAAAATATCCACAAATCTACTCATCAGCTCTACATGATCGGGCGAGATAACTTCTGAAACGGAGAACATATCGGTCTCTCGACAGACTGCTTGGATCATTTCCAAACCTTCTCCCCCCAAACCTTGGAAATCATGCAGCGAAGAGCGCATCTTATAAGCACCACCTCTTAATATCTTTATCCCCATCTCTTTTAGTTTGATCGCTATTCTTAGAAGATCATCGTAATTTTCAATCGTACAAGGACCGGCTATAAGTGAGAACGTTTCCCCGCCTATCTCAAGATTACCAAGTTTAACTTTTGATTCCAGAGCACTGAATCTTTTTTGGTTATTCATCGGTTTTCCCCTCTATCATTTTCTCCAATTCCGTTTTGTCTTGGCACAACAGCCCGAATGCTACTCCCTTGTCACTGATAGTGATATGAGTAGCTTCGAAGAAATCAACTAATAATTTCGTCAGGAATACACCGGCGTGCATCAATTCCATTTCATCCGAACCGGTATTTGTTTTGGATAGAGCTTTCAGGCGAAGATAGGTGCTATGAATATCTTCGGTCTTGATCTTCTTTTTATGACAATTTTGGGTAGTCTTGAGCATATTGGCCAAAAAATATATCTGCTGAGGTATTTTTCCTATTCCGATTAGTTCGTGTTTTTTCTCGATCTGGATTTGTTGGAGTTGGTTTCGGATATTCTTACTCAGTTTGTCCAGATGCTTTGTTTTTTTCAATACGGTATGTCCGCCAAATGGGAAGCTGAATTTTGAGGTGATTTTTTTCTTATCTATCACAGCGAACTCTGTACTCCCCCCGCCGATATCGAAGATCAGCATGTTTGTTTTGCGTGGGAACGCCCTCAAAGTAGCCAATGCACTAAAATAAGCCTCTTCCTCTCCGGAGAGGACTAGCAGATCATGATGATTAAGTTTGTAGGCGAGCTCTTGTAATTTCGGTCTTACTGCTGGATCTCTGGCAATGTTGGTGCCGACGATAAGTATATTATCTGTTTGCGATTTTGCCTTTTCCAGATAATCTTGCAACAAGCTTTCCATTTTGGCATATTTCTGTTCATCAGGGGCTGAACTCAGATTCAAGCCGGTTAGCTGCGCTTCGGTGAAAATTACTTTTGGTTTGGGAGTTTTTGCTATCATCAGCGTAGTGAGATGCGAACCGATCTCGATTATAGCCCAAATATTATTCTTCATGATCATTCTCCTTCATAATCGTGTTTTCAGACTGATGTGCAATACGCCATCCATAGGATTTCTGAAATTTCTGTTATGATAGCTCAGTCCATAATCTATCCCTACGGTACCCAAGCGCGTTTCCAGCCGCATGCCCAACCCAAATCCAAACAGGTCACCATAGGTATAATCGTTGTTTTGAACATAACCATAATCTAAAAACAGAAATGCTCTGGATGAATAAGAGAGCAAATATCTGAGCTCCAAATTGGCAAACCCGGTCAGATAGCCGTAAAACTGATCTTCCATAAAGCCACGTAGATTTTGATTGCCACCAAGTGTGTAGTATTCAAAAACTTTTAGATTTTTATTCTCGATGTATTTGCCATTTATTCTGTTATAAAACACTATTTGTGGTAAGACAGTTCTGTAGATTTGCCATTGAGATTCCACTGCCTGTTTAGTGCTCAGTTTCTCATCTTCCTGATGGAAAATGTAGAAATATTTGAAGAAAATCCGATTACCCGCAGTCGGGTTGAGAACAAAGTGTACATTATCAAATTCCCAAAAGCTACCGATTTTACGATAAGAAGTTTTCTCTATCAGTTTGGGACGGCGACTGCCGGGATAGATGGTTTCCAGTCCAATATAGATCCCATACTTATGATTGGGGGTGTAATAATAGATCTCCGTATCGAACGAAGTCTGGATATAGGTAGAGTCCTGTTCTTTACGATACAGACTAAAATCTCCGCTGATCGGGATGGAATATGGTCCCGATTCATGATAGTGCAAATTTATAGAACTCTGTAGGGCAGAGGGACGATGCCAATTTAGCGAAATAGATCTATCCGTACCGTATAGGTTCAGAAAATCGACATCAATGTAGCCGGAGAACCTATTGTCCGAGTGCCGGGATTCGTTATAGCCCAAAATGCCGGATATATAACTCATCCTATCTTCAGTGATGGAAATATGCAGATGATTTGGGTCGATTGGGATAATCTCACAATCCCGGATGTACTCTCGGCGGCGGATGTTCTCTTCTGCCTGGCGGATATTTTGCGGGCTAAGATATTCATACTGATCCAACTGTGCCAATTTGAGCAGAGTAGATTCTCTGGTAATCTCATTCCCAGCGAAAGTAATGCGCTCAGCTTTCATGGGAGTGTGTTCTTCGATTATGATATGAGCAACAAGGCGATCGTCCACACTTTCGATATGATCCAGAGAGACATTGGTAAAAATGAATCCCTGCGAAGCATAGAAATGGGTGATTTCTTTAATCAGATTTTCCAGGGTGGCAAAACTGTATTCTTCTTTTGGGATTGATTGCCACAAAACTCTGTCTGAGATATATCTATTCCCGCTTACCGAAATCGAGTCTATAATCACCTGCGCTTCTTCTATTACAGTGAAGAGTACAATTATATCATCCGGATTTTTCGGCGTGATTTGAGGTGTTAGTACTTTGATATTGTGATAGCCTCTTTCCTGATACAAAGCCGAAATTTTCTTTGCATCGGAATTGACTACACTCTGGTCGAAATTGGCACCGGGTTTTGTATCTAATACCCTCAAAATCTGCTCATCATCGAGAATCGCGTTTCCCTCTATCTGCACAGCGCCAACCCGCAATTCGACAGCGTATAAGGGTGAGAGAACAACGATAAGCAAAATGAATATAAACTTAGAAACTTGCATCGATCAGTGAGATTAGTTCATCAATTAACTTCTTTTCAGATACTTTTTTGATGATCTTTCCTTTTTTGAAGATCAATCCTTCAGCTTTACCGCCAGCAATGCCAAAATCAGCTTCTCGCGCTTCTCCGGGACCGTTCACTTCACAACCCATCACAGCTACGGTTATCTGTTTATCCTTGAATGGTTGCAATCGCTTTTCTACTTCGTGTGACATTGCTATCACATCTATATTGGTTCTACCGCATGTCGGGCAGGAGATGATCTCCAAACCTTCCAGAAGTTCGAGCGATTGGAGTAGCTGACGAGCGACCAATACCTCTCTGAGCGGATCGGCGGTTAATGATACCCGGATCGTATCTCCAATACCTTCTGCCAGTAGAGTGCCTATCCCAACAGATGATTTGATCGTACCGGCAAATTCCGTACCTGCTTCGGTTACTCCCAAATGTAGCGGATATTCCACCTTTTTACTAAGCTGACGATAAGACTCTATGGTCAATGGAACGGATGATGATTTTACCGAGATCTTCATCTCATAGTAATGTAATTTTTCCAAGATTGCTACATGTTCGAGAGCACTTTCTACTATGGCTTGTGCACTCATCCCGTAGCGGCGCAGTTTATCTTTGGATAATGACCCGCTATTAACTCCGATCCGAATTGGGATTTTTCTCTCTTTGGCGAGTGAAACGATCTCTGCTACCTTTGACTCGGAAGTTATATTTCCCGGGTTTATTCTCAGACCATCTATTCCTTGTCGTATAGATTCTATGGCGAGTTTGTGATCGAAATGAATGTCGGCGATCAGTGGTACTGAGACCTGAGACTTTATCTGTGAGATCTTTTGTGCTGCATCCATATTGGGAACTGCTATCCGCAGTAAATGACAACCGGCAGCTGTCAAGCTCCTGATCTGTGCTACAGTAGCTTTTACAGCTTCAGTATGGGTATTAGTCATAGATTGGATGGCGATCGGGTTTTCTCCTCCGATAGCCACCTTTCCTATATGGATCACTTTCGTGCGAACCCTATTTATCATATTTACCTCTAAGATGTAACTTAGCAAAAATGGCTATTTTTAGGTCAAGGGATTTTTGCCAGTCTAGTAAGTTTTAAGACGGGATTGTTTATAAAACCATGTTAAAATATAACAAAATACTAAACAGGAATAAGCCATTTCATATTCTTATGAATGTTTCAAAAAATATAGTCAGATTGAATGAAATTGCTGAAGCGAGAACTGGATTAATTCTGTACCGTCAAACGGCATCTAGTTATCTGAAGCAATTAGAAGAAATCGAGGTACTGAACGGTATTAAAATAGGAAGACAAAAATATTATGTTAATAAAAAACTTTACGATCTACTTAAAAACAGTTAATTTTTCATCAATTTGTGTAAATGTGTCGGATTTAAATCAAAATTTCGACACATCACAAAAAAATGTCGAAATTATTCCAAAATTTCGACACATTGGAGAAACATATCGAAAAACAGGAAATCTTTCATCAGGATTTTCTATGTTAAAAAAATCGAAAAATTTTAACATAGGTTGCTGCTCATGTTAAAAAAACACGATTTTCTTAACATGATTTCCACCTCAACCCCAACCCTTTTTCCATCGAGGAAAAGGGAGCAAAGTTCTTCTTGGTTAGGAGGATTTAGGAAGGTCGCAATGAGAAAAAATGTCAAATCACTATTAACAGCCTCCCCAAAGCTATGATCTATTAATATTCCTTGCTAAAAAATGTTTTATTAAAAAAGTGAGTTTTCATCAAAATGAATAGGGGAGTGGGGGCAGATGATCGGTGATGATTTGTATAAAAAGTTAAACACAATCACGATAATCTTTTTTTGGGTGATATTGGCAATAACTATGATAAATCTGGGGATTTTTGCTCATAATGATCTTTTTAGACGCGAACTTCCATTCCAGCTTAAGGATGGCAGAGCTACAGAATTTCATTCAGCCGAATTAGAAGAGAAACTTGCCGGTGCCGATATCCTACGGATAGATACCCTTATGGTACTAACCAAGTCTGTACCCAGAGTTATGGACTTGGAGTTGAACCTTGGCAGTATTCTCACTCTGAGACATACAGATGCAGAAAGCGCTCTTCCCAAAACCTTGCAGGAAAATATACGGGAGCATATTGCAGACAAAGAGGAAGTAAAACTCTACATCAGAGCAGAAGGCGAGACTGAGATCAGTGAAACTCTCGTACAAACAGTTTCTAAGATAGATTATTCCGTCTTGGTCTCGATTTTTTTCAGTCTGGTGTTTTACTTTCTAATCCTTTTCAGCGCATATTTGCTTATTCATCATAGTGAGGCGAAAGAAAATGTGCTGATCGTGTTCTTTTTACTGATACTGGCTATCCCTGAGCAATTGAATTTTTTCCCCCAGTTAAGCTATTTTACCATCTTCTGTTCAGCTTTTTTGGGACTATTATTTTATCATTTCATCTGTCTGAAGATTAAAAAGGGCAATCCCTTCCCATTTTTGTATATAGTTTCTTTGTTATTAGGATTAGCGGTCATCATACTCGATCTTCTATTAGCATGGCAACTGCAATTTGTCCTCTACATTTGGTCAGTTATCTTGTTTGTCTTAGCATTTATCAAACTAACCAGATTTTACAAACAAAACAGAATACCGGAACTACGCCGCTTGATCAATGCCTTTGGAGGGCTATTTTATGGTTTGATCGCTTTGGCAGTTATCGCATTACTTGCCATATTGTTGGTTAGCATCAATTCATTATTGCCCAATACCGCTTGGTTGATCACTATTAATGTGGTACTTGCCCTTTTGATAGTATTGTTATTACTTGGATTCCTGTTTGGATTCGTCTGGTTTCTAGGTGCATTTACCTGGAGTCTATTAAGTGGAACGGTTTTGGATGTTAAGATTAGAAGCACATTGATCTACTCGATCGTTGGTGTGCTATTGATAACTATTTTCGGTTTAATCGATTACACTTTGGGAGAGCTGATCCAAGATTATTTCGGTCAATTTATAGGCTCCAAATTCATGGCAGGTATTCCAGCAGCTATAGGTTTGTTGGTGGTCTTTAATCCTCTACGAGAGCGAGTGGAAAGAGTGGTGGATAAGAAACTGAATGCCAACGAACTCGATTTTCTCCAAATAACCGAAAGCTTGGCTGAGAAGTTATCAAGCGACGAGATGATAGAAGGATTCGAAGAATATCTTTGCACCACTCTGTATCTAAAACTGGATATTAGCAAAATAGCGATCATCAAATATGACAGAGCTGCAGATAGATATCGCTTTCGGGACATACGCGGATCGGAACTTCCCAAAAATGCTATTGTCAGCGACAGCAAAGGAGTGTTGTCTCAAAACAAAATTTATAGAAAATATGGTGAAAAAGCAGCAGCGGAAGATGATATCGCCAGCTTTGCTCTGGTTATTCCTGTTGTATATGATGCTGAAATGAAAGTTTTCCTCGCACTCGGTAAGAAAAATGATAACTCTGCTTATACAAAAAGAGATGAGGAAGCACTAATGAAGCTTACCGATAAGGTAAAATTGGCTTTGCAATTTATAGTGTCTTATGAAAAAGTGATCCATGCAAAATATGAGAAACAGCTCAAAGCCAAACAAGAACTCATAGAAAAATATAGAGATCAATTACACGCGATAAAGAACCAAATTTGATCTCAATCCCACTTATTATTAGCTGAATTTGCGCATAAATTCGTCTAATTCGTGCAAGAACAATTTTGTCTCCTCATCGCTTCCTATGCTGATTCGCAAGTAATTCTTTAGAAGTGGATGAGCACCGATTGCTCTTAGTGCTATATCTTTAGAATTCAGATATGCAAAAAATTTGTCACTCAAATCACCTATAGTGAAGGGGAGAAAATTGGTTGCCGTATTGTGTACTCCTATTTGTGGGTAATCAGATAAATGTGCATAAAGGTTGTCTCGGAGTCGGATAGATTCGCTCACCTTTTGTTGGAAAATTTCTGTGTTGTCCAAAAAAACAGTAATGATTGCTTGAGTGACCAGACTCAGATTGAAAGCGGTCATTACTTTCTTTAGCTCTGCTGATGTTTTTTCGTTTGCCAATGTATATCCAAACCGTAGTCCGGCTGCGGAGAATGATTTGGAAAAGGAACGGATAATAATGAGGTTGGGATGTTTGTCTAATCTATCGGCAAATGTAACCTGAGAGAATTCGTAATAAGTTTCGTCCAATATTATCGGTTTGGAACAATTCTTTATGATATATTCGAGTTTATCAGAATTGAAAAGATTACCGGTCGGATTGTTGGGATTGCATAATATGGTGATTTTGCAGTGCTTATCTTGCGTAGCTTTGAGATATGTATCCGCATCAAAATCAAAGTTCTCATCCAAATCTATGAATCTGCAGTTCAGTCCTACAGCGGAAGAATAGCTTTTGTAGTCAAAATAGGATGGTGCCGGCGATAGAGCAAAATCAGCGGGTAGTTCGCGGGCAGCTACGAAACAATAGTACAACATCTCATCAGCCCCGTTACCGCATAGCAACTGATCTGTCTTAACACCGGCATAGGCAGATAGTTTGGCTTTCAGTTCGCGGGTCACATTATTAAAATAGCGATTCATAGGTACTTGCTCTAGTTTTTGACAGATTTCATCTTTTAGCAATTCATAAGGATTGAATGAACTTTCGTTCAAACAGAGCATAACTCTTTTATGTGGAACAGTTACAGAAACCGGCTTCTTTTTTTGCAGATCTTTTCTAAACATCACCATCTCCTATTTTTGTCTAAACAATCATGATTGAACTAGGTTTTTGTCAAGCGTCAAAACAGCAGTTTGGAATTGTGTTATGCGAAGGAGATATACGTTCTGCTGGATAAAAAAGAGTTGTCCCATAGGTGCTAAACCTCTCATAAATTATTGCGATAGAAGGCATTATAATGAGCTTCAAATATGCGAAGAGATAAATTGATTGACTTTATGTCCACTACTTATGAAATATGCAGAAGGAGGATTAGTTATGAATTATAGATTATTATTGTTCGATCTCGATGGCACCTTGTTCGACTATAAAAAAGCGCAGGAACATGCTTTTGGGAACACCTTTACGTCGATAGTAAAAAAAGAGGATGAACTGAAAACATTACATAAACTCTATCAGGAGATAAACGATCAGGTGTGGGATGAATTTCAGGCTGATAAATTGACTGCCGACCAGCTCAGAGTAGAACGATTCATCAGATTGTTGGAGCAGTCTCAGATCGAATTTGATCCGATCAAAGTGAGCAAAACATACACCGATAACCTATCTCGATGCAGTTTTTTGCTGGACGGTGCTTTAGAATTAGTATCCGAACTTGCCGATAAATTCAAATTAGCTCTGATCACCAACGGTCTCTCTGACGTCCAAAGAAGCAGGATAGCCAATTCGGAACTCGACAAATATTTCAAACATGTCTTTATTTCCGAAGAGATAGGATCTCCCAAGCCAAATCCCGACATATTCGATTATGCTTTGAGCAAAGTGGGGAGTATAGAAAAAAAGGAAACGATAGTTATTGGCGATAGTATTAGTTCCGATATCTTAGGTGGGAATAATTTCGGGATCGATACTTGTTGGTTCAATCCGGAGAATCTACCCCAGCCCGCTGATGTAATGCCGACTTACACCGCAAAAAGCTATGAAGAGCTGAAAGCTATGCTAAATGTCTGATATGGGGTTTTCATGTCTGCAATAAAAGCGGTAATATTCGATCTTGATGGCACATTGATAGATTCGATGGGGGTTTGGCTTAGTGTCGATAAAGAATTTTTGACCAAGAGGGATATCCCTGTTCCCGAAGACCTTTTTGAGGATATCGAAGGTGGGAATAGTTTCGTGGAAGTAGCCCAGTATTTCAAGAAAAAATTTCGCTTGAAAGAATCACTGATAGAGATAATGGATGAATGGACAGAGATGGTGTTTGAACATTATGCTAATAGTGTGAAGATAAAACCATTCGTGCTCGAATTTCTAAAGTTATTAAAAAAAAGCAACATTCGTATCGGTATTGGCACTAGTAATTCTAAAATGCTGGCTGAGACGGTTTTGAAAGCAAACAAAGTGTATGATTATTTTGACGCTATCGTAGACGGATATAGTGAAGTTAGAGGTAAACCGTATCCGGATATATTTCTGAAAGTTGCCGGTTTGCTCAGTATCCCAAACGATGAATGTCTAGTAGTGGAAGATGTCTTGGTCGGTGTGCAAGCTGCCAAGAATGCCGACATGAAAGTTTTTGCTATCAGAGACGAACATAACAAAAAAGAATGGGACAGCATTAGAGATACTGCAGATTTTGCTGCCCAAGATTTTTATGAATTAAAAAAAGAATTTGATAGGAGGTATATCAAACCATGAGCCTGTTCAAAAAAAAGAAACCAGATGTTCTTATAGTGGAAGGGATGACCTGTAATCATTGTGCCATGAATGTGCAAAAAGCAATCAAAAGTGTAGAAGGTGTAAAAAATGCCACAGTAGATCTGAAAACCAAAAAAGCATTCGTTTGGGGAAACTATGCGAAAGATAAACTCAAAAAAGCTGTGGAGGATAGTGGCTACAAAGTAGTTGATTAGTCAAAGTGCTATAGATAATATCAGTCGAAATCGGGGTGGGACGGTATAAGTTAAAAACAGTTGTTGCCACTCTCCCATAGTTATAGACAAGTATTAATCGTATTGTTAATACTGCAATGTAGTAATTATATAATAAGCAGACAGAAAAGTTATACTTTTCTATTGACAAGTAAGCTTGCAGATATTAATTTTACTCCCATATCGTGGCAACACGAAAATGTGAGTAGTGGGAAGAAAATCCCACAATAAGTTGTTGAAAAAGAGGGGGGAGAAGATGAAAACGAGATTATTATTGATAATTGCTATCACTTTATTGTTTGTATTGAACTTAGAAGCACAATTTGCCGGCGGTAGCGGTACAGCCGATGATCCTTGGCAGATTTCCACACCTGATCATCTTGATGAGGTGAGAAACTATTTGGGCGATGTAAATAGTGATAAGCATTTTATATTGATTAACAATATCGATCTGGATACTCCACCATATAATAGTGGTGAAGGTTGGCTACCTATGGGCGTTGCTACAAATCAATTCACTGGCAGTTTCGATGGTGATGATTATAGTATTGAGAATTTGTTTATAGATCGAGATGGCAGTTGGTATCAGGGGCTATTCGGTTATGTAAGTACGGTTGCTTCTATTTCAAATTTGTCTTTAGTTAATGTAGACGTTACCGGTTATAGTAGTGTTGGTGGATTGGTAGGAGAAAACAAAGGCAGTCTTACAAATTGTAGTGTAGAAGGCGATATTAGCTCTACTTCACAAAATGTCGGCGGAATAGCAGGAAGGAGTGATGGAACGATCGATAGTTGCCATTCAGAAGGTACAGTTACAACCATAGATAGCAATAATGCCGGTGGCTTGGTCGGTCGGAATAATAATGTTATCATAAATAGCTCTTCAAACAGTGATGTATTTGGCTATGGTAATAATAGTTACGGTGGCTTGGTTGGCTGGAACCAAGGCAATATTGAAAATTCTCATGCTAGCGGCGATGTAGACGGACTAATCTATACCGGTGGTTTGATCGGCAGGAATTATGATGGTATTGTTATAAATTGCTATGCTACCGGAGATGTGATCAGTACCGAATATGGAGTCGGTGGTTTAGTGGGAAAAAACGGCGGTTTGCCGGCAATGCACGAACCGATAGTAACAAGCTGTTATGCTAGCGGAGATGTAGAAGGACTTGCTGCTGTTGGCGGTTTGGTCGGAGATAACGCAGGGTTTATAGATAATTCATATGCTACCGGAAGTGTATGGGGAAGTAATACAGTTTCATTCATAAGTGGTGTTGGTGGTTTAGTCGGAATTATGAGTGGATTTATATCCCAAGATGCGGAGCTTGAATTCTCTTATTCTATCGGTCATGTTAGTGGCAATCAGCCGCTCGGGGGATTGGTAGGAGTAGTTAACTACGGTATCGTTACATATAGTTATTGGGATGTTGAAACTTCAGCACAGGCAACCAGTGCCGCTGGTAATGGATTGACGACTTTCGAGATGCTGCAGGAAGATACTTATTTTATGTGGGATTTCGTGGATATATGGCAGATAATCGAAGGTGGAAGCTATCCTTATCTGATCAATAATCCGCAAGATCCACCTCCGATGCCACCGGATACACCTTTCATCATAGTCTCTCCCGAATCTTTCGATATCACGATAGATCCTAATGAAATCATAGAAGAGATTATGACGATAGAAAACCCGGGCACAGGCGAGCTTACATTTGATATTTATATAGGTGAGATACCGGAGAGAGGTTTGCAGAATCGTGTCCGTACTCGAGAGGAATGGCTCTCTATCTCTCCCACAAGTGGCACATTGAATCCCGGTGATAGTGTGGAGCTAGATGTACTGTTCGATGCAACCGGACTGGTCCCGGGCGATATTTATGAAACTGATATTTATATTGTCAATAATGCAGCAAGTACGATCGAAATTCCTGTCAGTTTGGAAGTAAATCTGCCCGATTTGCCTGCACCGACGAATTTGGAGGTTGATGAATATACCGCAGAATTTACTTGGGATGAACCGGAATACGAACCACCATTGGAGTTAAATGGCTATTCGGTGTACTTAGACGAGGGATTAGTCGAATTTGTCGAAGAACTGCATTATATATTTGAAGATTTGACCCATGGAGAGATTTATGTGGCAGGAGTAGCGGCAGAGTATAATCTGGGTGAATCGGAGATAGCGACTTATGAATTCACCTACACAGGTGTAGATGCAGATAGTCCGATAATCAATGTCACTAAACTCGGCAGAAACTATCCCAATCCATTCAATCCTGAGACTACAATATCATTTTCTCTGCAGAAAGAAACAGATGTGCTCATCGAAATCTTCAATATAAGAGGAGAAAAAGTCCGCAGGTTGGTTGATGGCAGATATCCTCCTGCCGATCATACCGTTAGCTGGAATGGTACAGATGATAAGGGAAAGCAAGCGGGAAGCGGTGTGTTTTTCTACCGAATGATCGCAGGTGATATAATCAGCACGAGGAAAATGTTGTTATTGAAATAAATCCGCATGAACATAAATCCCACAAGCATGAAAACTTGTGGGATTTTTATCATATCAATAGTTACTGATTTTTTTCAGAGGGTCATTATCGAATATGTCCGTATTTGCTTTTAGTACCTCTGAGATAGTATAGAGGGAACCTGAAATTATGATGACATCTGCATCGGATGCATCACTTATCGCTTTCTTGGTAGCTAGTACAACATCATGGATGACTTCGTACTCGGTACCGAATTTTTGTACATACCTCTGCTGATCTTCTATCTCTGCAGCTCTGGTAGATTGATTTTTGGAGATGTAGATCTTCGAGCTGATATAACAAATCGATTTGATTATCTCTTTTAGATTCTTATCTCTGAGTATAGCCATGACAAAGAGTACTTTCTTATGAGGATATATTTGTTTCAAATTGGCAACTAAGTTTTTTACTCCCTTTTCATTATGTGCACCATCGACCAGAATTAGCGGATTTTGATTGATAATTTGTAGTCTCCCTGGCCAATGCACATTATGCAAAGCTGAGCGTATTTGCTTTGCATCGATCTTATGGTTGATCCTTTTCATATAGAGCTTGAAAGCAGTAATAGCCATAGCTGCATTCATAGCTTGGTGTGAGCCGAGAAGATTCGTCTTCAAACCTTGGAAGGAAAGATCCGGTGAATAATAATCAAAATAAGTGCCATCATGGTTTACACTCACATTATTTATACGGAAATCATTTTCATAAGAATAGAGAGGGGCATTTTTCTCTCTGGCTATTTTCCGGATAACATCTCGCGCATTTTTATGCATTTTACCGATGATCACCGGCACATCTGGTTTGATTATACCAGCTTTTTCATAAGCTATTTTGGATAATGTAGCCCCAAGACTTTTGGTATGGTCATAAGATATATTGGTAATAACACTCACCGTAGCATTGAAGGGGTTTGTACCATCCAATCTTCCACCTAAACCAACTTCGAATATCGCTGTGTCGATATTGTGAAGCAGGAAACAATAAAAAGCTAAAGCCGTGGTGATTTCAAAGAAAGATGCTTCATTTTCTTCGAATGTATGTTCCCATTTTTTATAGATAGAGATCAACTCTTCGAAATCGATAAGTTTGCCATTCAGTCTGAATCGTTCGCGATAGTCCACTAAGTGAGGAGATGTATTCATCCCTGTTTTCATCTCATGAGCGATACTCATTGCTTCGCACATGGCGGCTGTAGAACCCTTACCGTTTGTTCCGGCTATGTGAATTCCTCTTAGCTTTGACTGCGGATTGTTCATAGCATCTAAAATTGCGTGCATTCGGTCCAATCCTAGTTTTACGTTGCCCGAATGTCTCTGATAAATATAATCTATAAATTCCTGATATTTCATGATAACTCCAGCTCTTTATATAAAGAAACCTCCCATTTGGAAGGTTTCTTCTAAAGTATAAATAGCTTTGATATTACTGAATCAGCGATTCTGGAAGCTTGTGAGAGGGGAACTCATCTTCTAATGGGCAGGATACGGTTATCTCACCTGTTTCATAATCACCTTGCACAAAATATCTGTCATCGGGACTACCTTCCGGACAGGTAAATAGCGATCTTCTGGTGTATCCTGTTCTATAGAGATCTGTCGTGGAACCGATGAAATCTTCCTGTCGTTCATCCATATAACGTTTGATAGCATCATGCAAAATACGCATGTTGCGAATACACTCTTCTTCATTTTGTCTGGCATCAATATTGAATATCTGTGGTAGGGTTAGAATAAAAATGATAACTAACAACGCTACCACACTAATCACCTTGTAAATACTAATCTTCTTCATTATATCTCCCTGGATATTATTTATTGTCGATTAACATCATCATAGGGATTTTCGTCAAGCATTTTGTTTTAAATTATTTTATAGGTTGGATATTTCTTGACCATTATCAATTCAAAATAGAATTTGTATATAAAAAAAGTTGGAGGGTATTATGGCTAAGAAAGTATTGGTGGCAACACAGAAACCGTTTGCTCCAAAAGCAGTAGAAAACATTAAATCTATTGCATCAGGAGCGGGTTATGAAGTAGTGCTTCTGGAGAAGTATGTAGATGAAGCCGATCTGCTTCAGGAAGTAGCCGATGTGGACGCTCTTATAGTCAGAAGTGACAAAGTTACCCCGGCAGTGATAGCTGCTGCACAGAATCTAAAGGTAATCGTCCGTGGTGGTGCCGGTTATGACAACATTGATTTGGATGCTGCTAGCGCCAAAGATATTGTCGTGATGAATACTCCGGGACAAAATTCTAATGCGGTGGCAGAATTAGCCCTCGGGATGATGGTCTATATTGCCAGAAATTTGTTCAACGGTAAACCCGGTACCGAACTCAAAGGAAAAACTTTGGGTATCCATGCTTATGGCAATGTGGGAAAAAGAGTAGCTTACATTGCTAAAGGTTTCGATATGGATGTCTATGCTTATGATCCTTTTGTATCCAAAGAAGCTATGGAAGCAGACGGTGTGAAAGCGGTTGATAGTGTGGATGCGTTATACTCATCCTGCCAATATGTATCTCTGCATATTCCAGCTAATGAGAAAACAAAACAATCAATCTCATATAAGCTTTTATCCAAGATGCCTAAAGGAGCTACTTTGGTAAACACAGCCCGAAAAGAAGTGATAGACGAGGATGGCTTGCTGAAAACTTTCTCCGAAAGAGAAGATTTCCGCTATGTATCCGATATCGCTCCGGATAATGCCGAAAAGATAAAAGATACTTATGAGGGCAGATATTTCTTTACTCCGAAGAAAATGGGTGCACAAACAGCAGAAGCTAATATCAACGCAGGTATTGCAGCCATAAATCAAATTATCGCTTACTTTGAAAAAGGTGATACTACTTTTCAGGTGAATAAATAAAAGAAATAGTTGACATGAAAACCGGAGATTTTAAATAGGCTTTCATAAATCATATTAGATCCTGAATAGCTCAGCGGTAGAGCGGGTGGCTGTTAACCACTAGGTCGGGGGTTCAAATCCCTCTTCAGGAGCCATAATTAACGGAGGATAAAAATTATCCTCCGTTTTTTATTGACTTGTTTTTATCGTAAGAGAAAATTACATTAAATAATACAAAAAGGGGGTGATTTGTGTGTTACTTACACCTTGTGGAGCAGTTTGTAAAAAGTGTGAATATTATAACGATAAATGTGCCGGCTGCTTAGAAACAGGAGGTTCCCCTTTTTGGAGTAGGTATATCGAACAAGAAAAATGTATTTTGTACGATTGCTGCATCAACGAAAGAGGTTATCTGAACTGTGGAAATTGTGAAGAACTTCCATGTACCAAGATTATCGAACTCAAAGAACCGAATATTACTCAAGAAGAACATATCAAAAGGATAAAACGGCAGGTCAGAAGATTGCGAACTTACAACAAGAAAAACAAAAGTCGCAGCTCCAATTGAACTGCGACTTCTGGGGTTGTGGGAGGCATGAAATTATTCTAACCTTACGGTGAGATATCGATAATTACCGTCTAAGGTTTTGATATAGAGCAATACAATGCCGGATTCAATCTCAGAAGTGACATTGTTATAGTCATTCACAGAATTTATTGGCTGTCTATCGATCTCGAGAATTACATCTCCGACTCGCAATTCCGAGCGAGCTGCAGGGGAATTGCTTGCTATCCGTCTAATCATAACTCCCTCGGTTAGGGTCACATTGCGAGATTGGGCAAAATCACTCTCTAGATCTACCACTTCCAATCCAAGCCACTCTGAAGGTTGAGTGTCGGGTTTCGCCGTTGGTGCTTGAGCTATGGTATCCGGTCTTTCTTTCAGGGTTACATATATGGTTTGCTTTTTACTATCTCTTATTACCCGCATCGGTATTTCTTCTCCGACTGGACTATGAGCAACCATAATCCTAAATTTAGCAGAATCGGGAACTCGTTTGCCATCGAACTCGATAATCACGTCACCACTCTGTAAACCGGCACTCTCTGCGGGCGTATCTTCCATCACTTCGCTGACCAAAATCCCCGCAATCTCATCTAGATTGAGACTTTGGCGGAGATCAGGAGTTATATCTTGCAAACTGATGCCAAGATAGGCACGACGGACGACCCCTTCTGAAAGTAAATCTTCTACAACTCTTTTGGCCAAATTTATGGGGATTGCAAAACCGATACCGAGATTACCTCCTGTGGTACTGGTTATTGCCGAATTTATTCCGATTACTTCACCTTTTAAGTTAAGAAGCGGACCGCCACTGTTTCCCGGATTGATAGCTGCATCAGTCTGGATGAAATCTTGAAACATAGGAGAATCTTGTCCGAAATTTAGGTTGGCTCTATTAGTAGCTGAAATCACGCCGACTGTTACGGTTCTATCCAATCCCAATCTGCCGAACGGATTACCGATAGCAATTGCCCAATCACCGATTTCGATCTTGTCCGAGTCACCCAGCGGTGCTTTGATCACATCTACGTCACTATTGACAGTGATTTTTATGACCGCCAGATCAGTTTCGGGATCTAAACCAACTATCTCGGCCGGATATTGATCCTTGTCGGCAAGTGTTACCGTTAGCTCTCCATCTTCACCGCGATTAACCAAGTGATTGTTTGTAAGAATAAAGACATCGTCTCCCTCCTGATGAAAAATAAAACCACTTCCCATCCCGACAGATCTGCGACTGTCTGGTAATTCGGGGAAAAAGAAGCGGAAAAAATCATCGGGAAATGGAGACATGCGATCGCTAAAATCCACCTCGTATTCCAAACGGATATTTACCACAGATTCTCTGATACTTCGTACGACTTGAACAAATGGACTCTCGCCTTCATCTGTCAAAGGATAAGCTGACCACAATTGCATACTCATCATTAGTAGAACCACAGTTGTGATAATAAGTCTGTTCATCTTCATTAATCCTCCGATTCCATATTTATATAAAAATTATAATGCAACTCATCTATTTGGCAAACAATAAAAGCCGCAGGATTGAACTGCGGCTTTATGGTTTAATTTTTACTGAATTTTGATCTGCTTTTTCGGCTTTGGCTCTTTCTTGGGTATCCTAAGTGTAAGAACGCCATCTTTCATTTCACCTTTGATCTTGTCAACATCGGTTGTGTCAGTTAAATAAATCACTCTACGATAATCTCCTCGATAGCGCTCTGCACGATACATGCTCTCTGTCTTCTCTTCTTTTTCCTCATCCTGTTTTGCTTCGATGATCAGTTCATTCTCATGAAGCGATACATTAACATCCTCTTTTTTGATTCCAGGAAGGTTGGCTTTGACTACATACTCGTTCTCTCGTTCGACCAAATCAACAGCCATCATTCTCTCAGCTTCCTGAATCTGATCCTCTTCAAAAAATCGATTGAAGAAATTATCGAATATTGAAGAGAATGGTAACCATTCGCGTTCTCTTTTTGTTGGTACGCGTGCCATTTTTCATTCCTCCTTTCCTCATCGTTTTCATTACATATTATAACCGAAAACAAACTTGATGCAAACAAAAATTAGCAGTCGTTACAGGAAAGTGCTAAAAAAGTGTGGAACCAAAAAAGAGGAGGCTCGTAGCCCCCTCTTCAATTATCTCTTACTAAAACTTTAGAAGCGCAACCCACCTCTGAATAATCTTAGTATAGGATTTGTACAGACTCGAGGTTCTAGTTCGAAATCGACTTCAGTGATGTCGATAATTTCAATATCGTTGATCACAGATGCTTGATAACTTCCCGGCTTGAGAGCTCGACCTATGTAAATTCCTTCAGGAATATCTTCAATCATGTAAAAACCATTTTCATCAGTTGTGGCAGTGTAAACATTGTTACCATGTCCACCACCTCCAGGACCACCATGCCCGTTACCATTACCGTTTCCTCCACAACCATTGCGAAGCTCACCGGTAAAAATAAAGCGGACAAACGCTCCTTCAATGACATCGCCATTGTCAGCGTCTACTACAGTTCCTTGCACAGTAGCAGCATAAGCAATGGCACTCACCATAACCAATACTGCCAAGCTAATCAGAAATCTTTTCATGACCTTTCCTCCTTTCTCTTCAACATGTCACTATAATACGCAATTTATGTACCAAAGTTGATAGTATTAAATAAAATCGTGGGAATATGGTTGATGAAAGGATAGAATGCCGATCATATAGACAAAACCGGGTAGATGTTTCCAAAAAATTAGCGCTCGGATGAGGTGAATGCTAAGAATATTTTGACATGGGTGGTTTTCTAGTTATAATTTGAAGTATAAAAGATGATAGGAGGGATAAAATGGTTCTGGATGTTATAAAAGAACGTTTTAGTGTAAGATCGTTTGAGGATAGATCTGTAGAGTCGGAAAAGATCGAAGCATTGTTGGAAGCGGCAAGATTGGCACCATCGGCAAGGAATTTGCAGGTATGCCATTTTATAGTGCTAGAAGATGAGAAGAAGAGGAAACAACTAACCGATATCTGCAAAGGTCAAAAATTCGTCTCTCAGGCACCGATAACAATTGCGGTATGTGCAACCAATGGTGATTATACTATGACTTGCGGTCACAAAGCCAATTTGATAGATGCAGCGATAGCGGGAGAGCATATTGCACTGCAGGCGGTTACTTTAGGTCTCGGTTCCTGCTGGATCGGAGCTTTTTATCAGGAAAAGATGGCTAAGCTAATCGAACTTCCGGATGATTATGAAGTTGTTGCACTCTTACCGATCGGATATCCGGCAACATCCAAAAAACCACGAAAACTTAAATCTATAGAAGAAATATCATCTTATAATGTATATAAGGAGAGCCAATGAATATAAACAAATTAACCTATAAATCTCAAGAAGCTCTGCAGAGAGCTCAGAAATTAGCCGAAGAACATGGCAATCAGGAGATAAGATCTCTTCATCTGCTGGCTAGTCTGGTAGATGATGACAATAATTTCTCCGTTTCTATACTAAAAAAAATTGATGTTGACCTAGAAGCTCTGAGAAGCGCAATAGATGCTGAATTAAATAAGTTGCCAAAAGTAGATGGAGTTTACAATATCTCTATCTCCCGTGAATTGAATGAAGTCTTGAAATTAGCTGAGAAAAATGCAGACAAGATGCAAGATGAATATATCAGTATCGAGCATCTCCTCTTAGCGGTAGTCGATAAAGGAGAGCTACCCTCACAGATAAAACAGTATGGTCTGGATGCAAACAGGATATTAGCGGCACTGAGAGAATTACGCGGAAATCAGCGTATAACAGATCAAGAACCGGAAACCAAATACCAAGCTTTGGAAAAATATGCCAGAAATCTGACCAAACTAGCGAGATTGGGTAAGTTGGACCCTGTCATAGGAAGAGATGATGAGATTAGACGAACGGTGCAAACGCTATCTCGTCGTAGAAAGAACAATCCGGTGCTAATTGGTGACCCGGGTGTGGGCAAGACTGCGATAGCAGAAGGATTAGCTCGTAGGATAGTTGATCTGGATGTGCCTGAAAACTTACGAAACAAAGAAGTCGTAGAACTCGATATGGGTGCCCTATTAGCAGGTGCGAAATTCCGAGGTGAATTTGAGGATAGATTGAAAGCAGTGCTTAAAGAAGTGGAAAAAGCAGAAGGTAAGATAATCCTTTTCATAGATGAGTTACATACTGTGGTGGGAGCAGGAGCAGCCGAAGGTGCCGTAGATGCTTCTAATATGCTCAAACCGGCATTAGCAAGAGGGACATTGCATTGTATCGGTGCTACTACCTTGGATGAATATCGGAAACATATAGAAAAAGATGCAGCATTGGAGCGTAGATTTCAGCCGATAATGATTGATGAACCGGATGTGAACGAAACGATCTCTATCCTCAGAGGTATCAGAGAAAAGTATGAAGCTCATCATGGTGTGCAAATTACTGATGCTGCACTGGTAGCGGCTAGTATCCTCTCCGAAAGATATATCTCCGATCGTTTTCTGCCGGACAAAGCTATAGATCTGGTGGATGAAGCTTGTGCAAGACTAAAAATGGAGATAGACTCTATGCCGCAGGATTTGGATGAATTACAAAGGAAAATCAAACAACTCGAAATCGAAAAAATATCTTTGAAAAAAGATAAAGATCCCATCTCTAAAGAAAGACTTGCTAAAATAAAAAAAGAGATCGCTTCTCTCAAAGAAAAGCAAGCTAATCTACAGGTTCGATGGGAGCATGAAAAGAATTTACTAAAAGAAATAAGTAACTTATCCGAAGAAATAGATCAGATAAAAGCTAAAATAGAGATCGCCGAAAGAAAAGGTGAACTCGATGAAGTGGCAAAACTGAAATACGGAGAATTGAACGAGAAGCAAAAGGAACTCAAAGTAAAAAAGGAAAAAATCCAACAAATACCACCCGAACAGCGCTTGCTAAAAGAAGAGGTAGATGAAGAGATGATCGCTCAGGTGGTATCAAAATGGACAGGTATTCCCGTTTCCAAACTAATGCAAAGTGAGATTCAGAAAATGGTGAATATGGAATCGGTATTATCAAAGCGAGTGATCGGACAAAAAGAGGCGATAGTCGCAGTTTCGAATGCCATTCGCAGATCAAGAAGTGGGTTGGCAGACGAGAGCAGACCGATCGGATCATTCATATTCATGGGACCTACCGGTGTAGGCAAAACGGAGTTAGCTAAAGCACTGGCAGTGTTTTTATTCAATACCGAAAAATCTATCATCCGTATCGATATGACCGAATTTATGGAAAAACACACGGTAGCAAGGTTGATCGGTGCACCACCCGGATATGTTGGCTATGAAGAAGGTGGATATCTAACCGAAGCAGTCCGTAGAAAACCGTATAGTGTTATCTTGTTCGATGAAATCGAAAAAGCACATCATGATGTGTTCAATGTATTATTGCAGATCTTGGATGATGGAAGATTGACTGATGGTAAGGGAAGAACAGTTGATTTTCGAAATACCGTCATAATAATGACATCCAATATCGGTTCACAACTGATTTTCGATCGGAGTGAGAGCTCGGAACAGGAACTCAGACCGGAGTTGATGAAAACGCTGCAGCGTCATTTCAGACCGGAGTTTCTAAACAGATTGGATGAGATCATAATCTTTCACAAACTCAGCAAAGAAGAGCTGCAGGGAATTGTAAAGATCCAACTGGCTCAGCTTGCCAATAGATTGGCAGAGAAGCAGCTCTATCTCGACTTTACTGATAATGCTTTGCAGAAACTTGCTGAGCTTGGTTTCGATCCGCAATTCGGCGCCAGACCACTTAAGCGAGTGATTCAACAAAAAATAGAGAACAAGCTGGCTTTGATGCTTTTAGAAAACGTGATAAAGCCCCATGATCGGATTAAAATTGATTATACCGATGAAGATTTTACTTTTCAAAATGCAGAGAATAGGGAAGAATAAATCCTCTTCACTTATCCGAGCATGATTTTTTTCTATGTTGCTGAGCATGCATATAACTCATTATACTATAAGCAATAAAGTTTCACGGTATCAATTAGTTCTTGACAATTCGCTTGCATATTATTTTGTCATTAGCTAAGATCTCAATAAATTGAGGTCAGGAGGGTAAATGAAAAATATTCTATATATGAGTGTGATATTGATCATACTTTCGGGTTGTTCATTACCAAATCTTGATAATCTCGGCTTGCCTACTTGGACTACGATGATGCAAATGTATGTGTTAAACGACAGCTATTCGGTCACAGAGTTGGCGGATAATTATGACGCATTTGTAGCACAGGGAGATACCATATTGGTAAATCAAACTGAACATGAGATCATAGATCTGGATTTCAAATCGGATGAAATAGAGGATGAAGACTTGATAGAATTGGGTGATATCGAGATCAATGATCCCGATCCTCGCGATATAAATATGGCTTTGATCGAACTGGCACCTGATTTGCAGCCCTTACATGGTCAAACAGTTATAGTAGATCCATTCGAATTGGTAGATACAGATAAGGATATCGATCCATTCGATGAGTTTGAAGAGGTATTGATTTCTTCAGGTTTGATGCATGTTTCCATTACTAATGATACGGCGATCTGGCTTGGCAATGCAATCGATGACGATCCTCTACTTCTGAAGATAAAATCGAGTTACACAGATGAGGTCATTATCGAGATCGAATATGAAAACGATATAGCACCAGAGGGTGGGATGGAAGAGCAAACCGTGCCCTTGGCAGGCGAAAATTTCCCTGACAACATGTATATTAGCTTAGGTGGAGGTAGCCGCGGTACCGATGGAGAGGAAGCTACCATCGATGTGGATGCGGAAGTACAAATCACTATTGATTTTGATGATATAACAGCCTCCTATGCAAGAGCTCCAATTCCCGAACAAACCATTGAGGACGAATTTGAGATCGACTTGGATGATAATATCATTATCTATGAAGCTTATGTAAAAGAAAATGACGTGTATATGACTTTGGATATCATCAACAATATCGAGCTTGATATTATCGTTACTATCATCATAGAAGATCTTACTCTGCCCAATGCGCTGGATAATTACGAATGGGAGTTTACTATCCCTGCCAATAGTTTCTTGACAGAAGAAGTTAGCTTAAGCGGTGCTAAGATCGGCAGTGGTGAGCCGATCGAAATTCTCAGAACTGAAGTGCATGCGATAACCATTGATACCGGCGATGAGGTAAGAGAACTTTATTCTGCCGATGCCATAACTGTGAACTCATATATAGATGAACTTCATTTCTCTTATGTTACCGGTATCCTCAAACCTCAGGAACAGGATGAGATGGAAGCTGTGATAGATTTTGATGTGGATTTTCCCAATTATCAAGGTGATTTTATACTGACCGGCTATAGTGAATTGGAATTGCTATTTGAAACACCGATTCCCGCTAGTTTTGAAATCGATATGATATCTTACGGATCCGGTGGTCAAGCTGTGCAATTGGTAGATTTTGCAAATGGGGAACTACCTGCTTTTGATATTAGTGAAGGTGAAACTACAATTATAATCAATTCCGATGAGTATAATATAAACGAAGTTTTTTCTGTTTTGCCGGATAGTATTTCTTACACGATAAACTCTACCGTAGGGCATGAAACCGACCCGTTTGAGTATCATGCCGGTGATAATGTAAATCTTATGATAGAAGTTTTAGCAGAATTAGATATGGCAGCAAATTGCTGGATGGTACCACAAGAGGAAGATCTACCCAAGTCTTCTACAGTGGAAACCGCTGATTATGATCAATCTGCTCATGATGCTTTCAAAAGTGCCTCTTTGAAACTGCAATATAGAAACACCACTGGTAGTGAGCTCGGAGCAAATATTCTTATCTCCGAATCTGATTTTGCGGAATTTGACGAGATCTATACACCTGATCTTGATAAGGTATCCGTAATCGAAGTTCCTCTATTGCATACTACAAACGGTGATGAGCAAGGTGAGATTACGGTAACAGTATTACAAGATGATCTTAACAGCTTTTTGGCAGACTCGGTTTTCGTAATCCCCAAATTCCAACTTATTAGTTCCTCAGGCAATCCACTCTCCGGGCTTATCGATGTTACCGCCTCGGTTAGTGTAGAGATCGAGGTTAGCGATTCATTATTAGATGATTAATAGAAAAGGATATAAATGATGTTAAGAAGAGTCTTGTTTGTTCTATCCCTTATTTTTATAATAACTTACGGGCATGCTTTCTTTAGTATGTTTTCCGATAATCCTGCCCATATTGCCACCAGATACCATAGTGAGATATATGTGCCGGGAACGGTATTGAATTTCCATTTCGATAATTCCCTGCTCTCATTCAAGGATTTTGAAATGTTTCAAGCAGACCATGTGCTTACCGCTTCAGAGAAGAGACTTCTAACTAAACAAGATCTGGATATGTATGCTTCTTTTGGATCAGATTTTTTACATTATGGCTATCAAAACTGGGATTTTACATTGAGTTTGCATGGCTATATGCAAGCGAATATTTTGGATAAGCAGTTTGCAAAGATAGTGTTTTATGGGAATGAGCTGGATAAGCAATATACCATGTATAACGGTGATGATACTCACTTAGTTTCTTTTGCCAAAATGGCTATGAGATATGGTCATCAGACACCGTTTCAGCTAGATTTCATCAAAGAAACAAACACTCCATATCCGCTAGTGAACGAAGTGGTAGATCATATTAGAGAGATGTCCATTTATTTAGGCGCAAACATGAATCTTTATACTCCCTTAGCGTATGGGGAGGTCATAGAGAGCAAGCAAGAATTCGGAACTACACCAGACAGCAGCTTCTATGACTATCGCATGCACTATATCTACTCGGATGATGAGACTATGAACAATGTTCAGACCTATTGGGGGTTTGGACTTGGCTTCAAAGCAGAGCTTCCCGATGGTTGGTTCTTTTTCCATCTGGATGATATTTTTGCTTCGCTCACTTACAGAGACTTAGCCGGTGGGATGTACGAAGGTACTTACATAGATTCACTTTTGTATTTTGACGAAGATTTCGAACCTTTCGATGAAAGCTATGAAAATGACTCGCTTAGAGTATCCAAGCGAAGATATTCGCTCTCTCCAACGGTAAAATTCGGGGTAGAACACGGAGTTTGGGAAGATTTTTCTGTGTCAGTACAATACTATCATAGTAAATTCAACTATCAGAAAGGATTCTCGTTTGGTGTACAATGGGATAAGATAGACTGGTTGCCACTGATATTTACCATCGGATCTGCAGAGAACAGCTACTACGAATTTAGATCAGGCTTGAAATTCCAAAACTTCCAATTGTTAGTAGCCCCAATATACTATAACGGTTTTTTCAATCGAACCAAAGGACTTGGTTTCAGAACTGGTATGAAAGTAACCTTCTAAAATTTTATAGTAAACCCCACCGTTTTCGGAGGAATAGTTCACCACAGAAGCAGAGCAGAAAGAGTGCAATTACATACCATTTACGATAAATCGGGATTTCTTGCAAAATCCTGTCAGTACGCATCTCCGGTTCTTCCTGCGTAAAATTTTCGAAGTTATCGGAAGTGAGGATACTTCCTCCGGTTTGATTGGCTATGTAGTATAGTAGAGCCGGATTGAATCCTCTATCCCTGTATTCCGGGTTCATATCACTGATCAAGAATTCCCCTTCTGCACGCTGATTAGTTAGTTCTTCATCTATCATAAATGTATAAACTCCGGCTTCCAGTTCATCTATCTGAGCTCGGTATTCATCTCCATACTCCATCATCATAGTCTGCTGAACTGTATTTTGGTCTTCATCTCTGATGGTGAGATAGGGGGTGAGTCCTTTTTGTGGCAGTAATCTCTCGTCGTAGGCACTGAGTCTGATAGTGACGGGTTCACCTTCATAATATTGAGTTCTTTCTGTTTCAGCAAAAAACCTGTCTGTAGCTTTCTGTCCCAGCCAACTGACAATGTCGTACATCAAAGAATAGTATCTGTCTCCTTCACTGTGAAGTTGCCAGCGCCAAAATTCCAGAAAACCAAGGGTCAAAACACGACCATCATAGTAGTTCCCAAATATGATGGCGGGACTGTTCTGTTCATTCTCCAAACGGGCAAGTACTTCGGCATCTACTGATGAGACAGTGTAATAGTATTTCACCGGTGGGATAGCTCTGACAGATTCGATTCTCTGGAAAGTTTCATATTTTTGACTTTCTTCGGTTAGATAGAATGGTGCTTGGAATTGACCGGTGATATTCGACAGCTGGGCTGGCAAAATATCTTCGATAGAACTTATCGGTTTTCCTTGGGTTAATACTCCACCACCCAATCTTAGAAATTGTTCGATCAACTCCACTTGCTGAGCTGAGAAATTCATATCATCTATGTTTACAAAAATTAGTACAGTAGCATCGGAGAGTGCTTCAGAGAAATCTATTTCGTTTTGACCTTCATAAAATCCTCCATCTTGATAGACATAATACTGTGGTTGCCAGCGTGGATTGCGGTGGAGTGCACGCATGATAAAAGCGGAGTCCCAATTTGGAGCATCAGTAACAAGCACGATATTCTTCCGATCGCTCAATACCTGAACAGCAGTAGATAGTTTATTGTTACCTAAAAAGACTTCTTCAAATTCTTTGCTTTCAATTTCAAATGAAATAGATTTGAGCCCTGTTTCGATAAATTCATGCTCAAAAATAATCTGTTTATGCTGAGCTTCGGAAAAATCTACTTCTCGCTCTTCCATAATCTCATCATCGATAGAGAATTTCAGGATCGCTTCTCCATCAAAATCTGTTGCATGTACATTCACACCTATCGGAGTTATCTCATTCTCATAAGCTGTTCGACTAACCCGAATCTCGCTTACTTCAAGATCGAAGTCGGTTAAATCGAAATCCGGTAAAACTGGAGAGATCGGGATGGGGAAGTTTTCAACTGTCTTGAACTGTTCATCTTTGAACCAGCCGTCACTAAGCAGGAATACTTTCGAAATATCGGCAAGTATCTTTTCTCTGGTAAGATCTTCTAATGTTTTGGATAGTTTCGTGGTGCTAGTATTACCATCTATACCATCAGCAAAGTAATAAGTGGTGAGTTCGTAATCTTCTGCTTTTACTTCCAGTTCCGATTGGTAAGATGCCAATATTTCGGATTTTGTAGTTTCGTTCTCGAGCAAATCCATACTGTCAGAATTATCAACCAGAAAGACTATTTCCGATCTTCTCTCTACTCGGCTTACCAATCTTAATATAGGATTAAACAGCAAAATCAACAATATGGCTATTGCAACAAAGCGCAAAGATAACAATAGATATCTCCTCGGTGGAGATAAATCCGGCACAGTCTTTTTATAAAACCGCACTGTGATGAGCAGTGCGACGATCAAAGCTAACCACAACATAATTTACCAATAGTGTTCGGGAGTTTTATCGGTCAAGAGAAAGTTGTGAGTTTTGAGCTCAGGTTCTATTGAAATAGGCAATTTTTGTTTCCTCAATCTCGATTTTAGCTCTTTTAGCATTTTAGCACGATTACCCTTGAATAATGAAATATCACGTTCGGAGATAATCAAAGTTTTATTTTTGGAATATTTAGAGAGAATTTTTTTCTTCAATATCTCAGCCCAGACTAATTCGGCAAAACCGGGATGATAGGGACCGGCAATGGTATTGTCTATATCGGAATGGAGTCCGAGTTTGGCAATTTCGATATCATTATCTTCAAATTCCGATGCCATCATAGCGGTGTGTTTTATCGCTGTCTCAATAGTAAGCGGTTCGAACTTGCCATTTTTGTACCAATTTGCCAAAATAGTATTTTCCAAGATCACCGTTGGATAGATCCTAACGAATGTGGGTTTACACTCGATAGTATCAGCGATTGTTTTACAAAGTGTATCTCTGGAGTATCCTGGCAAACCGGGCATCAGTTGGATACCAAGCGTAAGATCTGCATGCCGGATCAATGTTGCTGCTTCTTTTGCCTTTTGAGAAGTGTATCCGCGCTTGCTGGCATTCAATACATCATCATCAAAACTTTGGATCCCCAATTCGATTGTACGCACACCATGTCTTTTACAAAATGTCAGAATCTCATTATCTATAGCATCGGGACGGGTGGAGATACGTAAACCCGTATTCTCATCCAAGTATTTAGAAGCAATTAACAGAAATTGTTTTTGAGTATTTTGTGGCAAATTTGTAAAACTGCCACCATAGAAAGCGATCTCTTTCAACTGATCTTTGTTCTTTTCGCAGAAACTATCGATCAATTTGGCAAAATCAGTTATAGAGTAAGTGCTTTTATTGGTAATCAAATGCTGATTGCAATAGACACAGGTAAATGGACAGCCACTATGCGGGATAAATAAAGGTAGGATCTTTAGAGTTTTAGTTTTTCGCATGCTTGTTTTGCTGCATTTTGTTGTGCCTGCTTTTTGGTACTGCCCTCTCCGGAACCCAAAAATTTTCCATTGACTTTCACTTCGACTGAAAATGTCTTCTCATGTTCCGGTCCTCTTTCATCTATAAGGAGATAATCCGGAACATCCTGATATTTCGATTGGGCATATTCTTGCAAAATACTCTTGTAGTTGACCAGATCATCTTCTCGGATATGGATTTTGTAATCTTTCAACAATTTTTTTTTGATGAAGTTGCGAGTAGTTTCCAGATCACTATCGAGATATATAGCACAAATCAAGGATTCCATCGCATTAGAAAGTATTGTGGAACTACTTTTATCATTATTTTTGAGATTATCCTCATGCACGATCACATATTTTTGCAAGCCGAGTGAATTGGCACGCAAAGCGAGAAAACGCCGGGATACAAGCTGAGCTTTCAGTTTAGATAGTTCCCCTTCTTGATAATTTGGGAACAGGAAATATAATTCTTCCGAGACGATCATTCCCACAATAGAATCGCCCAAAAATTCCATTCTCTCAAAATAAGGAGTCTCATTTTCCGAAGTAGCAGATGGATGTGTCATAGCTCTCTTGAGAAGTTCTCTATCTTTAAAACGGTAACCGATCAATCTTTCCAATGAAGAGAAATTATCTTTTGGCCCTGAACTGCCTTTTTTTTTGAGATGAGTTAATGGATTTTTCAATTTTCTAATCTAATAAATAGAAAAGGGGGACATGATATTCAGTCCCCCTATTATTACTATTCAAATTTTTTAAACACTATCACTCCATTGTGACCACCGAAACCGAGAGAATTGCTTAGTGCGTATTTCACCGGATATTCGATAGCTTCATTGGGAACATAGTCTAGATCACAGTCCGGATCAGGATATTCCAGATTGATCGTCGGATGAAGGATGCTGGTTAATATACTTTTGCAACAGGCAATACCTTCTATAGCAGCTGCAGCGCCCAACACATGTCCAACCATAGACTTTGTGGAGTTTATCTTCAGTTTATAGGCATGGTCACCAAACACAGTTTTGATCGAGATTGTCTCGTTCTTGTCATTCAGTGGTGTAGAAGTGCCATGTGCATTTATATAGTCAATATCATCGGGGTTTAATTTAGCGTCATCTATAGCCATTTTCATGGCTCTGGCTCCACCTTCACCATTTTCAGCCGGGGCAGTTACATGGAAAGCATCGCAAGAAGCGCCGTAACCTATTATTTCAGCGTATATTTTTGCACCTCGTTTTTTGGCATGTTCCAACTCTTCTAACACAAATACACCTGCACCTTCAGCCATTATGAAGCCATCTCGTTCCCGATCGAAGGGACGGCAAGCTTTTTGGGGATCATCGTTTCTTGTACTCAGTGCTTTAAGTGAACAGAATCCTCCGATAGATAACGGAGTGACAGATGCTTCTGCACCACCGGCGAGCATCAGGTCAGCATCTCCATACTGGATAGTACGATAAGCTGTGCCCAAAGCATGATTAGCTGAGGCACAGGCTGATGTGATATTGAAATTGATCCCTTTTAAATTGAAATCAATTGCCACTTCTGCAGAGGCAATATTGGAGATCATTTTGGGGATAAAGAACGGACTGATCCTGCGTGGTCCATGCTTGAACATTTTATAAGTTTCCGATTCGAAGGTGGTCATCCCGCCTATACCGGAAGCGATCATTACCCCAAATCGCTCACTGTCGTACGGGTGTTCGAGCATATCGGCATCTTCCAAAGCTTGCTTAGCACTTATCAAGGCAAATTGGGCATAAGGATCAAGTTTTTTGATTCGTTTACGTTCAAAATGATCTTGAGGATTATAATTCTTGATCTCGGCTGCTATAGTCGAGCAAAATTCATCTGTGAGTTCAAAGTTTTTTATCGTATCTATACCGGATACGCCGGAAACCATTTTCTCCCAAGTTTCATCGACATTATGTCCCAAAGCATTTATAGTACCTAAACCAGTTATCACTACTCTACGTTTCATAATTCCCCTACTTTATTTTTTTAATAAAATTAAAAGAAAAAAGGTGGAGTTTTGATGGCTCCACCATGATTTTGACCAGATCAATTGATCTTGGATTTCAGATAATCGATAGCTTTGCCGACAGTTACTAACTGTTCAGCTTCTTCGTCTGATATCTCGAGTTCGAATTCTTCTTCGAATTTCATGATGAGTTCTACTGTATCGAGTGAGTCCGCACCGAGATCATCGATAAAGTGAGCATCGGGTGTAACTTCACTTTCATCCACACCGAGTTCCTCGACTATGATCTGTTTAACTTTTTCTTCAATATTCATTATTCCTCCTATTTTTTCTTGGGTTTATTTACATTATCAGTCCACCATCTACATTGATGGTTTGACCGGTTATATATCTTGCTGAATCGGTAGAGAGAAACAGGCATACTTGTGCTACATCTTCGGAAGTCCCCATTTTCTCCAATGGTATTGCTTTTAGATAGTTTTCTACCACTTCGCTTGGCAACTGATTCGTCATCTCAGTTTCGATAAATCCGGGTGCTATGGCATTAACCCGGATATTTCTCTTGGCGAATTCTTTGGCTGAAGATTTTGTGAGTGCGATTATTCCACCCTTGGATGCAGCATAATTTGCCTGACCGGCATTGCCCATCAAACCAATAACGGATGCAATATTGATAATCACTCCACTTCTCTGCTTCAGCATAAAACGACTGACTTTTTGGGTGCAGATAAATGTACCTTTCAGATTAACATTGATCACAGCATCCCATTCCGATTCTTTCATCTTCATGATCAGATTATCCTTGGTAATCCCGGCATTATTTACCAGCACATCGATACTTCCCCGCTCTTTGTGTATAGTCTTAAATATAGACTCGATGCTTTCTGCGTTGGTTACATCGGCTGCATAACCGGTAATATTAGGATTGATCTTCTTTAGTTCTTTTACTGCATTATCAACAGATTCTTTGGATAGATCGATGATGACGACCATAGAGCCGGCTGTGGCATATTGTTTCGCTACAGCAAAACCGATGCCGCGTGCTGAACCGGTGATCACTGCTACTTTTCCATCCAACTTCGTCATACATCCCTCACTTTTTCTATTACTTTCTCTATATCATCGACTTTATCAACATTTAATATAGTCGCTTTTCTGTCAATTTTCTTTATCATACCAGCGATAACTTTTTTCGGACCGAACTCGAAAAAAGTATCTATACCCTCATTTAACAGGTGCTGAACGGATTCGACCCAGCGTACTGAGGAGGTTATCTGTTTGATTAGATTTTGTTTGATCATATCAGGATCGGTTTCTGCTTTAGCAGATACATTGCATATAACCGGGACTTCGGGGGGATTGAATCTGATCGCTTCCATTTCTTCTGCCAGCCAATCTTCTGCTCTGCGGATCAGAGGTGAGTGAAATGGACCGCCGACTGTCAACGGGATAATCCGCTTGGCTCCTGCTTCTTCTGCTAACAGATTTGCATGTTCTACACCATCCTTACAACCGGAGATGACCGTCTGTTCCGGGGTGTTGAAATTTGCAGCTACTACTATGCCGGATTGGGAAGCTTGTTTGCAGATAGAATCTACCAAGGAGGATTCCAATCCAATAATAGCTGCCATTGCAAATGGTGTATCTTCGTTAGCTTTGATCATAAATTCACCACGTTTGTGGACTAAATAGAGAGCATCGTTGAAATCGAGGCTGCCATTTGCTACCAGTGCAGAGAATTCTCCCAAAGAATGACCGGCAACCATTTCCGGTTTTATATCAAGTTCTTTTTTCAATGTTTGCATGGCAACCACACTATGAAAGAGGATCGCCGGTTGGGTAAATTTGGTATCTTTAAGTTTATCTTCCGGACCATTTTTCATAATGTCCAAAAGATCGACTCCTGCTTTAGCGTGGAATCTTTTTAGTACATTTCCATATTCGGGATAAGCCTCGACAAAATCCATAGCCATGCCCACATACTGAGCACCCTGCCCCGGAAATACAAAAGCGCATCTATTCATAAAACACCTCAAACAATTTTTATAATCTGAATAAGAGGCTACCGAAAGTAAGCCCGGCACCAAATGCCGTCAGTAATACCAGATCTCCATGACGAATCCTGCCTTCCCGGATAGCTTCGTCCAAAGCTATAGGAACGGTAGCTGCGGATGTATTAGCGTATTTTTCGATATTAACGATAACCTTGTCGGGATCGATCTTCAGTTTGTTTCCCAAAGTCTCGATTATACGCAGATTAGCTTGATGAGATATCAGCCAATCGATAGAATGGATATCCAATTTGTTTCGCTTTAGCACTATATCACAAGCATTGTACATAGATTTAACCGCTAGTTTGAATACCTTGTTGCCTTCCATTTGCAATGTATGAAGATTTTTATCTACAGTTTCATGGGTTGCCGGCATTCGCGAACCTCCTGCCGGTTGGATCAACAGCTCATTGTAAGTACCATCGGCACTAATATCACTGTCAATGATTTTGGAAATATCTTTTTTTGTGGCTCGGGAAATGACAGTAGCACCGGCTCCATCGCCAAATAGGACGCAAGTGTTCCTATCTTCATAGTTGGTGATTTTAGTAAGGATCTCCACTCCGACGACAAGCACATTTTGAACCAGACCGTTTTCGACATATTGCTTGGCTATATTTGCCGCATATATCCATCCGGTGCATCCTGCAGCGATATCGAAAGCGGGGATATTCTTCAAACCGAGTTTCTTTTGTAAGATACAGGCTGTGGAAGGAAAAGGATGATCCGGCGATATAGTAGCTACGATGATCATATCGATCTTAGCAGTTTTAAGCTCGGCTGCCTCAATCGCTTGTATTGCTGCTTCATATGCCAAATCGGAAGCTGCTTCATCTTCCGAGGCTATGTGCCTTTCAAACATTCCGGTTCTTGTCCTGATCCATTCATCGGATGTGTCCACAATTTTTTCCAAATCATAATTATTGAGGATCTTCTCGGGGACATAATGACCGGTACCGGAAATTTTTGCATTATATTTAACAAACATTGTGTTTACCTTTCATAAAATTCTTTAGTATGTTCCACGAATTTTGATTGGGCGATATTAGCAGCGAAACGAATAGCATTTTTGATAGCTTTGGCATTTGCTCTACCATGTGAGATTACCGTCGTTCCGTTTAGACCCACTAAAAGTGCTCCACCATACTCGGTATGGTCCAATTTCTTCTTCAGATAACTATATACGGGGAAGGAAAGCAAAGCGCCGATTTTGGCTACCCAATCTTGCTTCATCTGTTCCTTCATAATATCGAAAATAGACAGAGCTACACCTTCTACTGTTTTGAGCATTACATTCCCAACAAAACCGTCGCAAACCACTACATCTACCACACCTTTTAAAAGATCTTTGCCTTCGATATTGCCTACGAAATTTAGCTCTTTTGCCTCCGAGAGAAGAGTATATGCTTTTTTGACCTGCTCACTACCTTTGGCTCTTTCTTCGCCAATATTTAACAGTGCTACCTGTGGATTGGGTACATTAAACAAAAACTGTGAATACAATCTGCCCAATTGAGCAAACTGCGCCAAATTCTCTGCTGTGCAATCAACATTGGCACCGACATCGAGTATGATCTCAGGATTCTTTTGGGTAGGAAGAGTGATAGCCAGAGCCGGACGAGATACATTTTTGATGCGTCCATAGCGAAAAAGTGAGGCTGCCATAGCTGCACCGGTGTTGCCGGCACTGACAGCACCATCCGCCTTTCCCTCTTTATGAAGAGTGATGGCTTTCATCAAGCTCGAATCTTGCTTGTTCTTCATAACGGTAGTAGGGGCATCTTCCATAGTCACTTTCTGACTTGCCGGTACGATCTCGATGCGCTGCTGATCATAATAGTATTTCTCCATTATAGATTTGAGCTCATCTTCTCTCCCGGTGAGGATTACCTGATCGCAAACTTCCTCTTTTATTGCAAGAATTGCACCTTCCACTTCCGGGTAAGGTGCATTATCACTACCAAAAGCATCCAATGCTATCTTCATTTATTCCTTGATCTCAACCACTTTCTTGCCGTTATAATATCCACATTTTGCGCAGATATGATGCGGTCTGCACGCCTCACCACAGTGTGAACAGGTGGTGACAGTCGGAGTAGCGGCTTTGTCGTGCGTACGACGTTTGTCTCGCCGCGACTTTGATGTCTTTCTTTTGGGTACTGCCATAATGTCTCCTTTATATCTCTTTATTTACTATGCTTTTACACAAAAATACACAATATGATGACTCAAAATATTTTTAGCTGCTTAGATGTCAAGATATTTGGGCTCGATACATGAGTCTGCTAACGGACTATTTTTTGGATCAACGGGATCGGTTTATGAAACTCTGATGAGATATGATAAGAGGTGAGGATTTTTTTTGCAGTATTTTTGGCGGCAGATTCATCGTTTGCAAATACGACTCCCAGCTTTTCACCTTTGACTATCTGATCTCCGATCTTATAGGGTAGATACGCCCCGGCAGCCGGGTCTATCTGTGATTTTATACTCTTTCTGCCGGCGGAGATATCAACTAGGGCATAACCGATTTGCTGGGTGTTGATATCTATGATGTAGCCGGATTTATCCGCTATGATTGGCATCTCATATCTTGCTTTTGGTAAAAGAGCTAGATCGTCACAGACTCGCGCATCACCGCCTTGCTGCTCTACAAACTTTTTGAAACAATTCAAAGCAGAACCGTCCGAGAGAACCTTTTCCACCATCACTCCCGCTTCCGCTTTGCTCTTTGCATATTTGCACAAAGTGAGCATTTCCACAGCCAATGTTTTGGTAAGCTCATGGATATCTTCAGAACGGTCACCTTTCAAATATTCGATACATTCACGGATTTCCAAAGCATTTCCCACATATTTGCCCAGCGGTGAATTCATATTGGAAAAAACGACAGAGACATTCTGCCCCAATCGCTTACCGGTGGTCATAAGCAGCTTAGCGAGTAGGTCTGCTGCTTCGATAGTTTTTATAAAAGCACCTCTGCCTACTTTGAGATCTATAACCAGATTCTGAGCTCCTTCGGCTATTTTTTTACTCATTATACTGGCGGTAATCAAAGGCAGGCTCTCCACGGTAGCTGTAACATCTCGAAGGGCGTAGATGCGTCTGTCGGCCGGTACCAATCTATCCGATTGACTGATGATAGCAAATCCTACTTTTTGGATGAACTTCTTAAACTCAGATTCAGAGAAGTCGGTGCGCATATTCGGTATGGATTCCAACTTATCCAATGTACCTCCTGTATGACCCAAACCTCTACCGGAGATCATCGGTATCTTAGCTCCGCAAGCAGCTACGATAGGTGCCAATACGATGCTGATCTTATCTCCCACTCCACCGGTGGAATGTTTATCGACCGTATGCCATTCGGCTGGGAAGGTGATCTTATCACCCGATTCTATGTATATATTTGTAAGTGTATATACTTCTTCAGGTTGCATATCTTTGAAGAAAATCGCCATCAGCAGTGCGGACATTTGGTATTCCGGAATCTCCTCTGTCAAATATGAGCGGATAAAATATGTGAGCTCCGCTTTGCTAAGCTTTTCGCCATTTCTTTTCTTCAATATAATCTCTACCGGATTGAATTGCATGATGTTCTACTCCTTTCTTTACCACCAGATTTGTTTGTCATCTTCATAGGTGAATATACGCTCTTCTCGCCCTTCATCTTTTTCTATCAACCAATAAAGCGCTCCAGCAGGCACATCTTCCCAGATCATCGGTTCATCGGTTGCTGTTTGCACTCCCAGGGATTCCCATTCATCCTGCCAATAGAAAAGCTCATACTCTACTCCCGGTATGAGAAAAGTGATCTCTTTAGCTTCTGTTGCTTCCTCTATCGTTTTGCGGGTTACGGAGATCAGCTTTAGAGTTGTTTGAGACCCTGCTGGCTCAATATGCTCCCAGTTACCATGTTCATCCACTAAGATAGGATCAGTAGATGGGATCAGTTCTTCATTATGATAAAAAGTCGGCAAATATAGAATATTAACACCCATCTTATCAAAGGTTACCTTACCGTTTTCGATTTCGCCCCAATGAATGGGACGCCACTGACCGGCATTGAATACGCTAATATAGGCGAAGCGAACACTATCGGCAAGTTCATATTCGAGCGCCAGAGAGATATCGGTCACCGGCGTGTAGTCGGTTGTTACATCGAGATAGTTTTTTCCCGAGAGCCAGGCAGGTGCTTTTTCGTCTTCTTCTAGCAGAAAAGCAAGGTTCTCCGGGTTTTCATGAAATATCTTTCTGTATGCTTTAGCTATCACCGGTCTGAGCGAATATTCGAGAGGATGAGCTTCACATCCCATAAAAGGTATCGCACCACCTTCCGGTAATATAAGCGCATTCCAGGCGTGATTGTTGCCCGTATCTGCCCAATGAGGGGTGTAATCGCTGGTTACAGGAATAGCGTTCGCACGCATGGCATACATGGTCAGATTGGTCATATCCTCACAGCGTCCCATTTTACGTTCCAGCATATCAGAAAGCCCCTGATCGGTAGGGTGATAATAGAAACGGCTATCGAAAGAGAACCAGCTTTTCAGATCTTCGTTGATCAGCCTAGTCGCTTCGATCGGATCAGTCGGGTCTTCCATACGATTTTCCAGATTTTTATATTGTTCATAGAAATATGGTCGCCAGGATTCTATTGGTTCGTTACTGCCTCTGTATGGGACGATATAGTTGCGTACAATCTCATAAGGTATTTCTTCTGCCCAAGGTTTCTCTTCCCAGGCTGTGAAACTGTATTCGATTGTTTCTATCAGTATATCGGCAGTAATAGTTTCGATATCTTTTACACGTTGTTTGGCTTGCCATCTGAGCGGACCATGTTCATCGGAGAGCCGTTTTGCAGCTACAGATACACTGTCCAGATTGGCATAGTCGAGTGGATGGAATGGTATCTCTGTTTCCGTTGTATCAAAAAGAGCCACTTGCACATAAGAATGATTTTGGATATGAGAGAGTAGAAATTCCAATGCATCAAGTTTCAAAGTGTCTTCCTGAGCATAGAAATGTTCATAAGCTTTGCTTAGCTCACTTATATTCTCACCAGCCTGTGAAAAAACCGATTCCATCCGGTCAGGATAGCGCACCCCACTACATGACAACAAAGTGAGAATAAAAACAAATAATAGTATATACCTGTACATCATACAACTCCTCATCTAATTTTTTTATAATCTAAAATAACTAAAATATATGTCAATTACAATTTATGAATCTTCAGGTTTGCAGTTCTAAAAATATGTATTGAGATCGGTAGCAAGCTTTTGGTCGATGGTAGGGATATTAGATTGAGATATGGAATGTTAATTGCATAAAATAATTCTGAAAAAGTTTGATAGAAGTGGAGTTGAAAATGAGAAAAATTTTTGTATTGATGTTCATGGCATGCTCATTACTGTATGCAAATTGGATAGAATTATCGGAAAACACAAATAACCCTTTTACCGATGCTAATGGTGTATTGGAAGATATCACTGTCGAGTTTTCGTTACCCGGCTACAATGCACAAACATTATCCGAATCCGGGGAGGACTATCTGAAGATCGATTATCCGGATGTGGGAGAACTGATTGAGTCAGGCAAACCGGGCCTACCGGTTTTTTCTACCTTGGTAGCCATACCATCTGAAGGTGAAGTGGAGATAGAAGTTTTGTCTGTGTCGGAAGAGGTAATCGAGAATGTGCTCATCTATCCACAGCAAGAGTTGCAAATAGACAGCAACCCTTCCGGAAGCGAATTTACTAAAAATGAAGAATATTATAATAATGGTGGTTTATATCCGCAGGAGTTAGTCAAAGTCGGTGATCCTGCTATCATGCGGGGAGTGCGGGTTGTAAATGTTAGTGTACAACCATTTAGATATGAAGCCACAAGTAGAAGACTATATATTACAAAAGAGATTTCTCTCCGGGTGATTACCAGGGGAAGTGGTGGTGTCAATGCCCTGTCGAACCGTTCATCAGAGCGCAAAGCTTCCCGATATTTCGAATCTATGTATCGATCTACAATATTGAATAGTGAGATGTTAAACAGCCGCGAGGAATTTCATCGACCCAATTATCTGGTTATCTACCCCAATAATGCTCAGGTAGAGGCAGCTATGAATATTTGGGCGAATTGGAAACGAGAGATCGGCTTCAAAGTGGTATTGGCAAGTACTGGCGAGACAGGGAGTTCACAATATCAGATCAAGAGTTTCATCCAAAATGCCTATGATACTTGGGAGGATCCGCCGGAATTCATACTTTTAGCAGGAACAGCTAATTCCAGCTCATCTTTCCATATCCCTACCTACCCGCACGGTTCCTATAGTGGGGCAGGTGATCATCATTATGTCATGCTGGAAGGCAATGATCTGGTTGGCGATGCCTATATCGGCAGATTCGGGTATCAGAATGTAACAGAGCTGCAAACGATCGTTTCCAAAATTCTCAATTATGAAAAAAATCCGTATATGGAGGATACAGACTGGTACGAACATGCTCTGTTGGTAGGACATACCGGAAATAGCACAGGACAATCTGCAATAGATCTTAATATGCACATCAGAGATATTATGTTTAATCATAATGATAACTTTACTTTTACAGAATTATATGCCAGCAATCCATCTGCTACACAGATGAGGAACACTATCGATGCCGGAACTAGTTATTTTCATTACCGCGGATGGCTCGGGATGAGCGGTTTCACCAGTGAAATTAGTAATCTTAATAACGGACTGAAGCTGCCGGTTTCTGTCATGTTAACCTGTGGAAGCGGTAATATTACCAGCAGTACGGACGGACATAGCGGGCATATGTTCAAGCTCGGCACACCCCAAAACCCGCGTGGTGCTATAGCTGCTATCGGAACCGCTACCAGCTCTACTCATACCATGTTCAACAATTCTGTTTCTGCCGGAATATATTATGGTATTTTCGTAGATGAGATCTTTCATATGGGAGGGGCGCTACATCGCGGCAAGCTGCATCTTTATGAGAGTTTCAGTACTACGCCATCTGCGTCTTCCTACTTAGAAAATTTTACCTATTGGAACAATCTGATGGGCGATCCCGGGATGAGTATATGGTCAGGTACGCCTCAGGATTTTGTTGTCGAATATGAAGAAAACGTTGCATTGGGAACAAACTACTTGGAAGTAACAGTCGAAGAAATGTTGGGAGATCCTATAGAAGGGGCTTGGGTAACAGCACTGATGGGAGATGAGGTGATTTTCGCCAGTGATTATACTGATGAAAATGGCGTCGTAACCCTACCCATAGAGGCTCAGGATACAGGAACGGCTACACTGAGAGTTACCAAGCACAATTACAAACCGCATTTGGGTGAATTCAGTGTGAGTGAATATGAACAATTTGTTAATGTGCAATCAGTCGAAATAATCGACGATAATACAGGTGGAACGATAGGAAACAACGACGGTATGATCAATCCGGGTGAAACGGTAGATATTCTTGCCATATTACAGAATTACGGCAGCAATAGTGTATCAAATGTTAATGCAGTTATCAGTAGCACTAATCCTCATGTAGAGATTCTGGAATCAAATGTGAATTACGGTACTATTTCTGCAGGAAACACAGTAACGCCAGATACCGGCTTCCTGGTAGAGTTCTCACCTCACATAGTTGGTGGTAGTACGATCGTATTCGATTTGCAAATTACTGCCTCCGGTGGTGAAGAATGGGAAGATAAATTGTATATCCCGGTAGTTGGAGCTACTCTCGTTTATGAATCTTATGAAATAATGAATGACGAAGGAATACTTCATCCGGGTGAGTCTGAATCCATGACAGTTGTTATAGAAAACATCGGGTTATTAGATGCTGAAGATGTTTATGGAGAGTTATCCTCCCAAGACGGAAGAATTCAGATTGATGATGCCATCGGTTATTTTGGAGATGTATCCGTCAATGCCACTGCCAATAATTTTGGTGATCAGTTTCATATTTCTGCCTCTTCGTTAATTTTTCCCGGCAGTCAGATCATGATGAGCTTGGAATTGTACAACGATAGTGGTTATGAAGATATAGTTAATTTCTTACTCGAAATCGGCGAAGTTTCTGTAACCGATCCACTCGGTCCGGATAACTATGGTTACTATGCTTATGATGATGGCGATACAGAGTATGATAAAGCACCTGTGTATGATTGGATCGAGATAGATCCAACTTACGGTGGCAGCGGAACGGTTATCTCTATGTATGATAATGGTGATATGGGCGATATAGAAGATCTCGACCTTCCTATAACCTTCCGATTTTATGGTGAAGAATATGATCTGATAACTGTTTGCACAAACGGTTTTATCGCTCCCGGCGGCACTGATATGCGTGATTATATGAGCTGGTATATTCCCGGTCCTATGGGTCCTTATCCCATGATAGCACCATTTTGGGATGACCTGAAGATGGGCAACGGAGATATGGTATATTACCATGACGAGGAACAGCATTTTTTCGTAGTGCAATGGTCTAGGATGCATAACGATTTTACCAGCTCGGAAGAAACGTTTCAAGCCATACTTTACGATGCCGATCATTACCCCACCACATTGGGAGATAGCGAGATCAAATTTCAATACAAAGTGGTGAACAACGACAACAGTGGTAACTATGGATATCCATTCCAGCAGGGACTCTATGCTACTGTCGGTATAGCTAACCAAAATGCTAATGATGGATTACAATATACTTTCAACAATCAATATCCCACTGCTGCCAAACCTCTGGAAAATGAGATGGCAATTCTGTTTACAGGACCGCCGACTGCAATGGGGCAGCCATTTTTGGTAATGGACGATCTTATCTTGGACGATGAAAACAATAACGGTCTGGCAGAATATGGTGAAGAGGTCGATCTCTATGTACTGCTCAGCAATTGGGGAGATCAGCCGGCTACCAATCTAAGTGCTACACTCTCTTCTGCAGATCCACATATCGATATCATAAACAATACATCCGATTATAATAATATCCAAAGTATTGGCTCGGATATCAACCTATCACCTTTCACTATAGAAATAGCGGAAGATGTTCCACCTTATCATGAGGCATCTTTTATACTCGATGTTCAGGGCGAGGTACATAGCTGGGAGTTGAACTTCTCACTTACTTTGCATGCACCGGAGATAAATTATAAGACACTGCTTATCTACGATGGCGACAATAATCTGCTCGATCCCGGCGAAACTGCCGATGCCTATGTTTTGTTTGGTAACGACGGCAAAGCTCCGGTTTACTCGGGTGATATCATTTTGAGTACAAATGACCAATATGTAGATGTGATACAAGGAAGTTATCATACGGGACTTTTCCCCGGAAGCACTAACCGTACGGCGCAATTTGCTTTGTCGGCAGCATCCGATGCACCGGTAGGACATACAGCTACGATGAACTGGGAGATTTCGGGTGAAATGGGTTTCGAACAGCAGGGAGAATTCGATCTGAGAATCTCGGAGGCGATACCGATACTCTCTGAAGGATTCGACGATTGGCTACCTGAGGGTTGGACTACTACCTCCACCGGCAATAGCAACAATTGGGAGCAAAATAACAGCAGTAATGCAGGTGGAACACCACCGGAAGCCAGATTCTTCTGGTATCCTTCCACTTCCGGTACGCAAAGATTGATCTCCAAACCTATCTCTACCGAAGGGTATTCGTCTATTGATGTTCAGTTCAATCATAGAAATTATAATAATAACGGGAATTATACGATCAAATTGGAAACCAGTAGTGATGGTTCTAACTGGAATACAGCAACAACTTTCCCCTCCACTTCTTTTGGACCGACTACCGAAACTATAACTATATCGAATGATGATGTCGGCTCGGAGAATTTCCGAGTTGCCTGGACGTTTGTAGGTTTCTCAGCCAATATTTACTGGTGGTGTGTGGATGATGTCTATATATCCAGTGCGGAAGGAAGTGAAATAGGATTTATAGAGGGAACGGTGAGTTTACAAGGTGGAAGTGGCTCAGTGGAAGCAGTAGAAATTTCTATAGATAATCTGGTAACCTATCCCGATGAAGAAGGCAATTATTCTATACCGCTCACAGTTGGCAGTTATGATATCCAAGCTGCTTTGGATGGCTACGATGCAGTCTTATTCCCGGATGTTGTAATTACAGCAAACCAGACGACTACATTGGATATTGAACTACAAGAGGCTGATGAGTTATCAGCTCCTCAAAATGTGGAAGCTGGGGTTCAGGGAACTGATGTGATAATAAGCTGGGATGCGCCGGTGAGTGCTAACCGGAGTTCAATCGCTAGATCTACAAGAGATAGAGCAACCAGATTGCAGCCTACTCTTACCGGATATCAAATTTATAGGAACCTGCAAAAAATTGCAGAGATAACAGATCCGAACTTAGAAACATATAGTGACACCAACGTCTATTTTGGTCAATATTCATACCACATCAAAGCTGTCTATACCGAAGGCATATCAGAGCCGTCGGAATCGGTTACAATACATGTAACTCCACCAGCGCCATATGATCTGGAATCTTTTGTTGAAGATGGGGTTGTATATTTAGAGTGGAGTGCACCGGAGTATAGATTGGAATTGTTGGGATACCATATCTATCGAGATGATGAATATTTCGACTTCAGTGAAGATACGGAATATATTGATGATTCTGTTCAATCTGGCAATACCTATGTTTATTATGTCACATCTTACTACGAAGATGGATACGAGTCTGAACCATCAAATGAGGTTGTCGTAGATGTGGTCTCTGCCGATGATTTGCTGCCCAATGTGACAAAACTGGAGAATAACTATCCCAACCCGTTCAATCCGGAAACTGCCTTGCATTTCTCTCTGCACCAAGAGCAGCATGTTACTCTGATGATTTATAATATCAAAGGTGCACGAGTGCGGAAATTAGTGGACGAAACTCTACCCGCTTCTTATCATCATATCATTTGGGATGGGACGGATGATCGGGGACGGCGAGTAGCCAGCGGTGTTTATCTCTATCGTTTACAGACCGAAACTTATCAGGCAACTAAGAAAATGTTGTTGATAAAATAATTGTATGATGAGATCCTCGTAGCCATCACACTATGGGGATCTCAATCTGAAAAAAAGGAGTTTTAAAATTGAGAACTAAAATATTGATTGCCCTGTTTCTTCTGCTCAGCTTGAATCTTTATTCGGAAAGTTTATCTTCCACTTTCATTATCAATACTGGTGTATTTTATCCCAGGATGCCTAAGATCAGTTATGGAAGCCCGGTTTTGGGTGCGAAAATCGATGGAGATGTTTACAGCATAATCGGCGATGTGGGGATCGGAGGCTCATATTATACCTCATTCAAATCTTATGACTCATCTTTTGATTACCTGCGCCGCTCGGAAGTATATCTGCATAATTTCTGGAATCTAAAACAGGATATTACCTACTCCGCCCACGGTTTATATGCCGGGATAGCTCACAGCAAACTGGGATATCATATCGATGAGGTCGATGAGCTTGTCGAACACGAAGTAACCAAACCGATCATAGGGTATAGACTGGCTACAGATTATTTCGCTTTAACCGTAAGTTGGAGCCAAAATCAGAGCGATAAATCGATCTTCTCTTATGCTATCAAGATGCGGAATAAACATGGAATCAGCTTTCAGCTTATCCGCCACACAAGAGGTCTTACAGAAGATATCAAAAGTGAATTGATGCTTCATGCCGGTTTGGAACTATTTTTCTAAAAAAACTCAGCTTTGAGCAAAAGCTTTGTTTTTCTTTAGTCTGAGTGAATTATAAACTACATTTAGAGAGCTGAACGACATCGCAGCAGCGCCGATCATCGGGTGCAACAGCCCCAACATCGCGACAGGTATAGCGACTGCGTTGTAAAACCATGCCCAAAAGAAATTCTCCTTGATTTTTCTGAATGTCGCTTTGGAGAGTTTGATAGCCAGTAGAACAGAACTGAGTTCACCACGAACAAGCGTGACATCAGCCGATTCGATGGCAATATCGGTTCCGGTACCGAGTGCTATGCCCACATTTGCCTGTTTCAAAGCAGGAGCATCGTTTATGCCATCTCCTACCATTGCTACAGACTTGTAATGTTTTTGCAGCTTTCTTACTGCTTTCACTTTTTCATCCGGCATCACTTCCGAGATCACCTCAGATATTCCTACTTGATCGGCAATCGCTTTGGCTGTCCTGCTATTATCGCCGGTTATCATTGCGGTATTTATACCGAGTTTTTTCAGCCCATTTATAGCAGATGCCGAGTCTGCTTTGATCGGATCGGCTATGGCGATTATGCCGATTACTGCGTCATCTTTAGCGACCATGATGACCGTCTTGGCTTCGTTTTCCAATCTTTCCAAATCATCTTCTATTTCTTGGTAGCCAATCCCGAAGTGTTCCATACATTTCCTGCTTCCTATTATCACTGTTTGACCGTCTATCTTACCTTTGATGCCCATCCCGACCAATGCGGAGAAATTTTGGACTGCGGATAGTGTTACCGATCTTTCCTTGGCTTTTTCCATTACTGCCCAAGCGAGGCTATGCTCGGAAGCATGTTCCACTGAAGCGGCAAAATAGAGCACTTCATTCTCATCAGAGTTTATCGGGATGATATCGGTAACTTCCGGCTTCCCTTTTGTGATTGTACCTGTCTTATCGAAAGCTATCAAATCTATCTCTCGCAGAGTTTGGATAGATTCACCGCTGCGGAACAAAACACCGTTTTCCGCTCCGATACCGCTTCCGACCATCAGTGCTGTCGGTGTTCCCAAACCCAAAGCACAGGGACAGGCGATCACCAGTACAGCCGTGGCAGTGATAAATGCAAGCGTAAGTGGCGGGAGTTGGGGATTTACCCAGGGCAGGAAGGTGGCACCCCAACTGATTATCCTCAGATGAAATTCCGGAAAGACCAAAAAAGAACTGAAAGTGAGGATCGTGATCAGGATGATTGCCGGTACAAAATAGCTGGTAATCCGGTCGGCAAATTCTTGGATCGGAACTTTCGAGCCTTGGCATTCTTCTACCAGTTTGATGACTTGCGCCAGAAATGTATCTTTACCGATCTTGGTTACTCTCACCTTAAGCATTCCTTCTTTGTTTATCGTTGCGCCGATCACTTCCGAACCTTCTTCGCGTAAGACAGGCATAGATTCACCGGTTGCCATCGATTCATCCACCATGCTCCTACCTTCAGTTATAATACCGTCGGTGGGGATCTTCTCACCGGGGCGAACGATCATGATATCTCCTATTCGGAGATCTTCGACGGCAACTTCACGCTCTTCTCCATCAGCGATGATGCGAGCAGTTTTGGCTCCGAGTTTGATAAGCTTCTTGATAGCTTGGGAGGCGCGCCCTTTCGCCCGCGTTTCCAAATATTTCCCGATCAGATGGAAAGACATGATCGCGGTAGCCATCTCGATGAAAGATTGAAGCGGGAAGAAAAGCGCCAATAGACCAATAACATAGGGTGGAACCGATCCCAAAGAGACGAGCACATCCATATTGGCACTTTTGTTTCTGATCGACATAATGCTGCTTTGATGAACTTTTCTGCCGATGATGAAAATATTGACAAATGCCAATATTGCAATGATAATCAGATAGCCCGCTATCGGATGAATAAACATATGAACGATCATCAGAAGCATTACTATGCCGGAGAGAAGAGCTGAGGTGAACATTTTTTGCTTAGCTTTGTTTACTTTTGCATCATCCTCGTCCGTATCGGACTCATCTATCAAATTATAACCGAGTGATTCTACTCGTTTTTTTATCTCATCCAAAGAAAGTGCTTTTTTATCATAAGATAGGGATACGGTCTCGTTGGAGAAATTTACCGATGCTTCCTGAACTCCCACCATTGAATTAATAGACTTTTCTATATTTACAGCACAGGTAGCACAACTCATCCCATCTACTTTGAGTTTGGTGATATCAGCGACTTGCGGAAGTTTGGCATCATAACCCAGATCTTCTATCGCTTTTATCATTGTCTGCGGATCAATTTTTTCCGCATCATACTCGATATTTGCCTTTTCGGACGCGAAATTCACCGTGGCTTGTTCTACTCCGTCCAGCGATGAGAGTTTGCGCTCGATACTGGCTGCACAGGCAGTGCAGCTCATCCCATCTATATTAAGGCTGACATTATTTTTCATATCATATCCTTTCTCCTATTATTTTGATATGATATGGAATAATTTGCTGATGGCAATTTTTTTTTGATCAGGAAAAAATGCTATTACCTGTGGCTACGAAGGAAAAGGAAGTTGAAAAGGTTAAAAGGACGAAGGAATAAGGACTAAGGGGTTTGAAAAAAGCAAGGAGATGTTGATTGGTTAATTGGTTGATTAGTTGATTAGTCTGCCTTGGAGTTATCGTCACACTGAGTAGTCCTGCACCTACATTTTTTTTCTTAGTTGGTTTAGCTGGGAAAGTAGGTGCAGGGCGTATCGAAGTGTGAGCTTAGTAAGTGTAGTGGTTTACTTGTCACCCTTCGATACGATTCCGACAAGTCGGAATCACTTAGGGTGACAACGGGTCATTGCTTGCCCTGCCTGCCACGTGGGACCTGTCTGTTCCACTGCGGTGAAATTTCATCAGAAATATTTCACTGGGGGAATTTGGTGCTTGAAATTTGGGATTTATAAAAACCCCTCTGACTGGCTGGCGCCAGTCTTCTCCCCTTGTGAAGGGGAACTAATCCCTATTATCTACAATGGGTTGTGACCATATATTGTCCCCCTTTTCAAGGGGGAATAAAAGGGGTTTCTCCAACAATAGCCCAGTCTCTTCAGGGCTGGGAAGTAAAATGTGATAGATTGAAATACGCCGTTCACGGCGTTGCAAAGAAAACCCTACGCCTGAAGGCGCAGGCTATTATTTCGGGTAATTGATAAATCTTATCATAGTTTTTCCCTCAATGTCACACTGAGTAGCTTCGGCGCAAGCCGGAACGTATCGAAGTGTGAATTTAGTAAGTGTGGTTTTTAACTTGTCACCCTTCGATACAATTCCGACAAGTCGGAATCACTCCATCCTTCGTTTTACTACGGTATGGCAGGCAGGGTGACACATGCACGCCATTTGGCTTGCATTCGAAGTCCAGTGACGAATGGAATCTCGTTTCTACTTAGTATGACGATTCTTATCTCTATTAATTCCGGCACAGCCAAATTCCTATCAATTCCGCGAACGAAGTGAGCAAATTCCCCTTTCGTTCCTCAGACTTTTCTTGCTCTTCTCAAAAACTCATAACTCATCACTCAAAACTGCGTCACTGTTTTGTTTCGATCATTCGGCATTGGGTAATCCCAATTTTTTCACTATTTTCATCTAAAGTTTAGAAAAAAGATTGCAAAATTTTGCCGGGTAGATAAAATATGAGATTGAAGGAGGTCGTCTGAATATGAGGATTGATAAAACTCTGCTAAAAGAGATTGAGCCAAATCTTTGGGAGTATCCCAAACAAGGTGAGATGAGAGTGCCGGCCCGGGTTTACTCGAACCGTAAAATGATAGACCATATCTTTTCCGATAAAGCTATGGATCAGCTTTTAAATGTCGCAACGATGCCGGGGATAGTAGGTTATTCACTGGCAATGGCGGATATACATCGTGGATTCGGTTTCCCGATCGGCGGAGTAGCTGCTTTCGATCTGAACAGTGGCGTAATCTCACCCGGCGGGGTAGGATACGATATAAATTGCGGTGTGAGAATGATGCGGACTAATCTGTTTGAAAACGATATCAAAGATGCCATCAAACAATTAGTGAATGCAATAGCAGGCAGTGTTCCCAGCGGTGTCGGCTCCAGTGATGCTATATTCACTCTGAACAGTAAACAGCTTTCGGAAGTATTGGTAAAAGGTTCACGCTGGGCGGTAGAGAATGGTTTCGGTGAGATGTCCGATCTGGAACATACCGAAGAGAACGGCGGTATGAAAGGTGCAAATCCGGATATGGTGAGCAAGCGGGCTTATCAGCGTGGTTCATCTCAGCTTGGAACTCTCGGCTCCGGTAATCATTTTATCGAGATCGGTGCAGTTACACAGATTTTCAACCCTGCTGCTGCCAAAGTTTTCGACTTGTATAAAGGACAAATAATCGTGATGGTTCATTGTGGCTCCCGCGGTTTGGGACATCAGATTTGTGAGGATTATGTGAAAAGCATGCAACGTGAGATCAAAATCCCTCTGTCGGACAGACAGCTTTCTTGCGCACCGCTCCAATCCAAACTAGGCAGGATGTACTTCGCTGCGATGGCTGGTGCGGCAAATTATGCTTGGGCAAATAGGCAGATCATAATGAGCCTGGTAGAAAAGAGTATGATGAAAACTATGTCTTTAAATAAAAAAGAACTTGGCTTCGCTCTGCTATATGATGTATGTCATAACATCGCCAAATTTGAGACTCATAAATTCCGCGGAAGAGAGATGAACTTGTGCGTACACCGCAAAGGAGCTACCAGAGCATTTGCTCCCGGACATAGTGCTGTACCGGCAGATTATAAAGGGATCGGACAGCCGGTGATCATTCCCGGAGATATGGGAAGATATAGTTATCTCTGTCTTGGTACTCAAAAGGCAATGAACGACACTTTTGGCAGCTCTTCGCATGGCGCTGGTAGAGTAATGAGCCGAAGGGCGGCGAAAAAGACCTCCGATATCAATGCGGTAAGAAATGAGCTGAGACAGAAAGGCATCTATGTGCGAGCAGCTTCCAATTCCACGCTCGTAGAAGAGATGAGTATGGCATACAAAAGCGCGAGCGATGTCGTGGATGTGATGGAAGAAAACGGAGTTTTGAAGCCGGTCTTACAAACTAAGCCCATAGGAGTGGTAAAAGGATGAAAACAAGAGAGATCATTAGACTGTTAATCCAGATACTTTTTCTTATTCTGTTTGTGGTATTGCATGCGCAAAATAGTATCAGAATGTGGATAGTGGTTTTTGGAGTGGGTGTATTGCTTTCTCTGATATTCTCGAGACTCTATTGCGGATGGATATGCCCGATAGAAACTTTGTTCAGACCGGTTGGTTGGATAAAAAGTAAACTAACCGAAAAAAAGCAAAGCAGGATCGCCAGCATAAGATATGGATGGCTACGCTGGATCATCCTAATGTTTTTGGTTATTACAATGGTGTTGAGCAAAAGGTTGGGATTGGAGATTAATGGGATCGTATATATTACTGTATTAGCTGTGTTGGTCTTGTTGATACTATCCGAAATTGATTGGCATAGAGTGTTCTGCCCCTATTCAGCAGTTTTGAGTTTGAGCTCCAAACCAAGCTTGTTTGCTATGGAAATCGATCTGGAAAAGTGCAAAAAATGCGGATTATGCCAGAAAGAGTGTCCGGCAGATTGTATTATAATCGAAAATGAGCAGTATAAGATCGTAAAAAATGAATGTCTCGTCTGTTTTCGCTGCCAGAAAGTATGTCGGTTTGATGCTGTCAGTTATAGAAGAGTCAAATCATAAATAACTTATTCTTCATGCTCGACGAGTGATGCTCTGTGTGCTTATTAAGAAAGAATTTATTTTTCTACTTGACAGAAGTTTAGCTATTTGCGATTTTAAATATTGCAAATTTTTCAAGGAGGAAGCCATGAAGTTCGCAAAGCAGTTTACAGTTATCTTATTTATCGGGTTTTTATTATTATCCTGTAGCGACAAAACCACAGAACCATCTTATGAAAATGGTTGGCAAGGTAGCGGAACAGCGGATGATCCTTATCAGATCGTTCATCATCAACATCTGAAAGCTTTTGCTGACAGCGTTAATGCCGGAATTGATTATCAAAACCAATATTTTGTGATGACAGCCAATATCAGTCTTGCCGATTATCAGGCAGATGGAGGTTGGCAACCGATCGGGCATGCGGTGACAGATAATATCGAGATTTACAGCCAAAATCATAATAGGGCAGAACCAGACTCAAAGTTTGCCGGGCGTGATGATTGGGAAGAATATCCATTCAAAGGCACCTTTGATGGTAATGGATATAAAATCAACCATCTTTTTATCGATCGAGTGGAAACTGATCCTCCCGGCTCTATGCAAGGTCTTTTTGGCTTTATAAAGGATGCCGAGATCAAGAATTTGGAATTGGAGGACATCAATGTAGGGGGCTTGGCTTATATCGGCAGTTTAGTAGGTTTTGCAGTTTCATCTAATATATCCGAGTGCAGCGTTAGTGGAGAAATTAGTGGTAACTTAGCAATCGGAGGATTGGCTGGCCATATTGAAGAAACTGCCGTTTTTGATAGTTATAGTGATGTGGATATCATAGGAATATCAGATGTTACGACGGTTCAAGAGCCTTCCAATATCGGTGGCGGTCTGATAGGTTGGGCAGAATCGTCCAATATTGATAATTGTAATAGCACAGCCACGGTGAATGTTGTCGGATCAGCAGGTGGTTTGATCGGTGGGACTACTCAGTCCACCGTGACCAATAGCTATAGCAACAGCGAAGTTGATGTTCATTATACAGGCGGCTGTTTGATTGGAGTCGCTATTGCAACCAGCATATCGAACTGTAACAGTGCCGGTAGTCTCAGCGGTGACAGCGATGCTATTGGTGGTTTGGTTGGTAGAGCAAACAATGCTAATATAACAATAAGCTATAGCACTTCCACTGTAAGTGGCTATGATTCTGTCGGCGGATTGATTGGACTTGCTGAATTATCTACAATATCAAATTGCTATAGTATCGGAGAAGTAACCGGAAGTGCCGCAACAGGCGGTTTAGTTGGTTTTAATTATGGTGATTCGCAAATTATCAATAGTTATAGTAACGGAGTAACAATTGCAGATGAAGACGGTGGAGGACTAGTCGGATTCAATCATGATAATGCAACAGTAGTAAATAGCTATTGGGATATGGAAACTTCCGGACAAAGCACCAGCGCTGCCGGCGAAGGCAGAACTACCGATGAAATGACCTATCCCTATGCGGAAAACACCTATGTGGACTGGGATTTTGAAGAGATCTGGGCTGAAGATATGAATCACAATATTAATGGGGGTTATCCGTATCTGATAGAGTAGAAATATGGGAAACCGAATTATACATAAAAATCAGACTGTTGTCAAGTTGAGCAAAATTGCTCATAGATAAAAAATTATTGGTTCAAAATGTATAATATTGGTATTTAAGCTGAAGTTTAAAGCTGTATATTGCGGGATACTATGTCAGCCGGCTTATTGTTCAGCTCTTATTTTTTTCATTTTTCGACTAAGTGCATATGGTGAAATGCCAAGTAACCTTGCTGCTTTTAATTGCACATTCCCAGCTTGTTGCATAGCATTAAGGATTATATTTTTTTCACATTCGGCGAGATTAAGATTAGATGAGTCAAGATAGGGGATTGTAGAATACTTGGGTCTTGTAGTGGGAAAGGCTATATCTTCGGGTTCCAAAACTGGTTCGCTACAAAGAAGTACAGAACGTTGTAGTATATTCTTCAGTTCACGTACATTACCGGGATAATTATAGTCAATCAGCATATCCAGTGCAGCTTTGGAAATTATAGGTTTTTCCATATCTTTCTGTTCACAGAACAAGGTTAAATAATAATCTATCAGTAGTGGGATATCTTCTTTTCTCTCACGCAACGGTGGGATGTAGATCTCCAATGTGTTGATACGATTGAGCAAATCAAAACGAAAGGCATTAGTTTCGGAGAGTTGATAAAGATTCTTATTGGTAGCGGTAATGAGTCGGAAATCAACAGGAATAGATTTGGTGCCTCCAACTCGATGAATGACATGCTCTTCGAGTACGCGTAGCAATTTTGATTGCATCATAACCGGCATATCTCCGATTTCGTCTAAAAATAATGTTCCATGCTCAACCGCTTCAAAATAACCTATTTTTTTCGCATCTGCGCCTGTGTATGCGCCTTTTTCGCTACCGAAAAATGTGCTTTCTATCAAAGTGCTAGGTAAAGATAGACAGTTTATAGAAATAAAGGGATGATTTTTGCGAGCCCCGGAGTAATGAATGATGCGAGCGACAATCTCCTTGCCTGTACCTGTGTCTCCCGTTAACAACACAGGTGCGCAATTATGTTCAGCTCCTATTAATGCCTGATTGAGCACCTTTTTTATCTGATGGCTCGTACCAATGAATGGCTTTTGTATTTGCTTGGTCAATTCTCTGGAAATAAGAGAATGGGTTGTGGCGAACATCAATCTGTTTGGGCTCACACTTTTTTTTCTATAATGTTCTTTGATATTGTTTATATCCATATCAATCTTTTCATCTTTTATAGCCATTTCATATTTGTAATGAAGTTTGTAATTATCTAAAGCTAAATCATACTGACCGGTTTTCTCATACAGTTCGGCTATATTCTTGTAGCATGTAGAAATATCGTCTTGCAGATTGTATTTGGTTGCTATTTCCAATGCCGATTTGAAAAAAGAGAGAGATTTCTCTGTTTCCTCCAGATGCAAATATGATACTCCTATATTGATATCTACAGAGAGTTCCTGCTGTTTGTTACCTGTTGTCTCGATATGCTTCTTGCTTGTGAGACAATATTCCAGCGCTTTACTCCAATTGCCTCTTCTGATTTCCAAGCTGCCTAAGTTCAGCAAAGCAGCAGATACATACTCGAGATTATCTATTTTCCTTCCATGTTCTAAAACAGCTAATAAGTAGTCCTCTGCCTGATCAAATTTTCCTAAGTTAGTATAAGAATTGGCTGCATTGAGCAACAGCGAGTAATACGTTTCCGGATTGTTAGCCTTTGTCTCATTGTTTATAAAACGGGTAAAATATCTCACACTCTCTTCATATTTACCCAAATTGCCATATACTGCTCCTATATTGCTGCACAAAGAAATATAATCGTCATTTTTCTCATCTTCGAAATATTTTAATGCTTCCAAGAAAAAATTCAGCGCTGATTTGAAATTGCCTTTGAGCATATTCAACCTGCCATAGCTGCAATATGCCAGACTGATAACTTTATCCGATTTTATGGTAAAACCGAAATTAAGACCTTTTTTATAATACCTTGCTGCATTGGTATAATCTCCTCTGGATTCATAAACGAAGCCGATATTGGCATACCGACCGGCTAATATATTGATATTACCGCTTTTGTCCAACTTCTCGACACTTTTCAACCCATATTTAATCGATTCGTCCGGCTTATTTTGCAACCAGAAGAGATAATTCAGTTCAGAATAGATCATAGCCAGATCATCTAGCGAGGTAACCTGTTTTTCAAATGATTTGAAATCTTTGAAGACCTCTGAAAAATAAGCACTCCCTGCATAAGTCCCCAATGCACTGAAAACAAGACAATATATCTCGGAGATAGCTTTGTTTAGATTGTCCGCTAACAGCCCCTCGGAGTTCAGACACGCTTTGGCTATGGTTACCGCTGCTTTGTAAGTATCTATTATTTGGGGAGATTTGCTTTGCTGTTGATTTTTTATGATGTCTCTATATATGCCGATTTTATCATGTTTACAAGCACGTTTGAGTTTCTGCTCCCAGACATTTTGCTCATCCATCATTCCTCCTGTCGATTTCGCTATCGATTGCATTATCACATCGCGAAATCGCTACATTTTGTCAATATTTTATTTATTTATTTGTGATCAAATATTTTATTAGACTTGTAAATTGCTATTTGGTATTGTATTAAGCAGGTTTGGATTGGTTCGGTATTTTCATGTTGGAACTATATATGCTTATAAAAGGTAAAAAGTAGGAGATTCTATGAATGCTAGAAGAGTTCGAACAGTTAGTGAGATAGTGAGATTGGATAACGAACATCGTCTTAGCTATGGTTTTACAATTACTTATGATGACGGTGAAATAAAAAACATCATCCGAAATAGTTCAATCGATAATGATAAGCTGATCTTAGCAGAATTACAAACAGAAAGAAAAAAATTTATAATAAAAATAGAAGGAGAAAAAGTATTATGAAACAAAGTGAACCCTCAATTTTAAGAGCACTAAACAGTAAACGAACGAATTTTTTGAATTTAGTTAACAAAAAAGGAGATGAAGTATGGAACATGCGAAAAATATTTTTAGTCTTGTAAAAGTAAAGAGATCAGTAATTTTATTTATGTTTTTGGCGCTGTCACTAACGGGGCTTTTAGCGCAAACTGCCGTTGCTCCAGCATTAGGAGATGGTAGCGCAGGCAATCCTTATCAGATAGCTACGCTGGAAAATTTATACTGGATTACTCAGGCTGATGGGGCACTAAATAACAAGCATTATATCCAGACCGCAGATATTGATGCTGCAGATACTATAAATTGGGATTTTGGATATTATGGAAAAGGGTGGCCCGGAATTGGCAGCGGACCTCGCAATAAATGGTTTTCCGGTGTCTATGACGGGCAGGGTCATGTCGTAAGCAATCTCTACATTCGCGATATTCCTTGGAAAGCCGGACTCTTTGGAGCGACCGGAGATAGAAGTACAGGAAATGTTGTGCCAGCCACAATAAAAAATCTTGGCGTAATAAACGTAGATATTGTAGGTTCCGAGTATGTAGGTGCGTTAGTAGGGGAGGCATATAGATGCACAATAGATAATTGTTGGTCAACAGGCACAATATCTACTGTTACAAGTAATGGTTCGTATAAACCTTATGTAGGAGGGTTAGTAGGCAAGCATTCAGGATATTCAAATGAAACGATAACAAATAGTTGGAGTTCCTGCGATGTCAGCAACGGAAATGCAGAAGATGGAGGTAGTTACACCGGAGGGTTAGTTGGGCAGACTAGTTCGTCCATGTCTAATGTCTGCGCAACCGGTACTGTTACGGCAAAAGACTATGTTGGCGGATTAGTGGGATACATGCAGGGCAATGTATATGACAGCTACGCAATAGGCAATGTTGCAGGAAATGACAATGTTGGTGGTTTAGTGGGATTTTATGGCTGGTCAACTCTGGGAAGAGCATATAGCAGCGGCGTTGTTAGTGGCAATTCTAATGTCGGTGGATTGGTTGGCAGCACGACAAGTTCCAATTTCACATCATGTTTTTGGGATTTGGATAATTCAGAGCAAACTTACAGCGCAGGTGGTATTGGTAAGACAACCGAGGAAATGAAAACCATGTCAACTTTTATCAATGCCGGTTGGGGATTAATGGGTATTAATGGCACAACCTGGGGGATGAGACCGGATGTAAATACCGGTTATGCTTTTCTAGCCATTCAGGGATATATACAGCCGTGCGAAGTAACGAGTCAGTCCGTAAACAATGTAGCAGAAACAACAGCGACCGGGCATGGCACTATCTCCAATTACGGAGGTCCCACTATTAGTCAGCATGGCTTTTGCTGGAGCACATTTCCCGAGCCTGACATTTCTAACGATAAATCAGAAAATGGCACCGCAACTTCGTTAAGCAACTTTTCTACATCTATTACAGGATTGCAGCCTTACACCCTTTACTATGCCAGAGCTTACGCTACAAACGCTGATTATACGGCATACGGTGAACAGTTAGAATTCACTACTTTACCGCAATTAGCGTCTGTAACTACAGGAGTTACTACTGAAATTGCCACCACTACAGCAACTTTGAATGGAAATCTAACCAATCTTGGCGCACCCAATCCAACTCAGCATGGGTTTTGTTGGAGTACTTCGCCTAATCCTACTATCTCAGACAATATGAATGAACTCGGCGCAGCATCTGAAACAGGGGATTTTAGCTCTCCTATAACAGATTTGTCAGTTTATGAAACCTATTATGTGAGGGCGTATGCTACAAATTTAGCAGGAACTTCCTACGGAAATGAGATAGAATTTACAACATTGGGAACACCATCTGCAGTAACAACTCAAGTTGTAACAGATATTCAGGCTACAATTGCTATAGGAAACGGAACAATCACGGAATTAGGAATCCCCAATCCAGATGAATACGGATTGTGTTGGAGCACGAGTCAAAATCCTACCATTGATGATTCCAAATCTACCTTATATAACGCCACAGAAACAGGAGCTTTCAGCACGGAGTTGACAGATCTATCACCGGTTACCACATATTATGTAAGAGCTTATGCCACTACTGCCGTAGAAACTGTCTATGGAAATGAGGTCAGCTTTAATACTTTGGTACTGGATGGTTTGGGAACATCTGATGACCCTTATATCATTAGAACACTAGCAGATTTATCTTATGTAAGTGCAAATACGAGCTTGTGGAATAAGCACTACATCCAAGCTACAGATATTGACGCTTCAGCAACTAACAATGGAGCAGGTTTTTCTCCTATCGGAAATTCCGGTACAAAGTTTACCGGCACATACAACGGACAAGGACACACTATAAGCCATTTGTTTATCAGCGGTGGAAATGATACGGGATTGTTCGGTTATACCTTAAATGCCACTATACAAAACCTTGGTCTTGCCGATTGTACAATATCAGGTCATGAAGCTGTTGGAGCATTAATAGGCCAAGCTGATGCCACAACAGTCAATAACTGTTTCTCCACAGGTATTATAAATGCCACAGAGTGGAGTTCCGGAGGATTAATAGGGTTAACAGCTTCCAATACTGTAATAAGTAATTCTTATAGCCATTCTGCTGTACAAGGAAACAATGGTGTTGGCGGTCTTGTGGGTAACCTTACAGGTTCTTCTGTTAATAAATGTTATAGTACCGGTAGTGTTTCTGGTTCAGGGACTATGTATTTTGGCGGGCTGATTGGTCTTATGGGCACTGCTACAAACAGTTTCTGGGATGTAGACACTTCAGGGCAAACATCTAGTGCAGGAGGAGGAGGCGCTGTTGGAAAAACGACTACCGAAATGAAAATGAAAACTAATTACACAGATGGAGGATGGGTCTTTAAAACGGATACAGAAGATGGAACATGGAATATCGGTAATGGAAGAAATAACGGTTATCCGTATCTCGATTGGCAATTTAGTGATGACCCTGCTGATAATCCACCTGTAATAAGCACTCAAGAAATCACAGATATTACTTTTGAGAGCGCTACCGGAAACGGTACAATACATTATCTCGGCAATGCTGAGCAACACGGGATATGCTGGGATATAACAAGCTCTCCAACGATAGCAGATTTCATAACAGAAAATGGTATCCCTGTTCAAACAGGTGCATATACATCTGAGATAATAGACTTAGAACCCGAAACAACTTATTATGTCAGAGCATTTGCTTCCTCTGCTATCGGGATAGTGTACGGAAATGAGGTGGAATTTATTACACCTGAAGAACCGTTGATAGTATCTACCCAGACTACAACAGATATTACCGCCACTACAGCAATAGGGCATGGCACAATTAGCAGATTGGGAAAGACCAATCCGACTCAGCATGGACATTGCTGGAGCACATCACCCAACCCTGATATAAATGACAGTAAAACCGAATTGGGACCCAAAGATACAATCGGGGCTTTTGAATCAGAAATCAGTGAACTTTCCGTTTATACTAACTATTATATCCGTGCCTATGCCACAAATCAATCCGGCACAGTCTATGGCGAGCAGCTTGAGTTTACAACACTCCCGGAGTTACCTGCAGTTACCACTATATCAATTACGGATATACTTTCAACGACAGCAATTGCCAACGGTAATCTCGATGAGCTCGGCACACCGAATGCCAGCCAGCATGGGTTTTGCTGGAATACAAGCGGTTCTCCCACGATAACTGACCATATCGCAGAATTAGGTGAAGCTTTACAGACAGGTCATTTCAGCACAGAGATATCTGGTTTGCAGCCTTACACAAATTATTACATTCGTGCTTACGCACTCTCTCCAACCGGTCTGGTTTATGGGGATGAGTTGGAATTCACAACCGCTGCCCTCCTTGCCACAGTATCCACTCTTGAAGCAACTAACATTACTTCGATCTCAGTTACGGGAAATGGAAACATCACAGATTTAGGCGCGCCGAATCCCTCCCAGCATGGGCATTACTGGAGTACAAGCCCCAATCGTATGTTAGAAGAAAGATCAGCGACAAAAAGAGATTCTCGGACAAGTGGTTTCTCGGAGTTGGGGGAAGTATCAGATACGGGTACTTTCATTTCAGAAATAACGGAATTAATTCCATACACTACCTACTACATAAAGGCTTATGCAACCAATCTTGCAGGGACAGTATACGGTGATGAAGTCGAATTCACTACATCTGCCATATTACCAAGTGTAAATATTCAATCTGTAACAGAGATTACAGAAACTTCCGCTACGGTAAATGGTTCAGTTACCGAACTGGGAATTCCCAATCCATCTGAGCATGGTTTCTGCTGGAACATAACCGGTTCTCCAACTATTGCAGACGACAAAACAGAGATGGGAGAAGTTACGGCTACCGTAGATTTTATATCCTACCTTACCGGTCTTTCTCCTTATGTTACATATTATATTAGAGCATATGCAACAAATCCTGCCGGGACTGTATATTCTGATGTAATCGAGTTTTCAACACTTGCTATGGTACCAACGGTTTCAACTTTAGATGTAACAGAAATAACGGCGACTTCTGCAACGGCAACCGGTAATATAGAATCAACAGGCGGTCCTCACCCTAACCAGCATGGACACTGTTGGAGTATAGATCCCGAACCTACTATTGCGAATGATAAAACAGAACTCGGTAGTATTTTTGAACCGGGTACATTTACTTCTTTAATAACTGAACTATCACCTTACACCAGTTATTTTATCCGAGCTTATGCTACAAATATAGCAGGAACAGTTTATGGTGAACAGGAAGAATTTTCAACTCTGCCCTTGGCTCCTGTTGTAACAACGCAAGCCGTAACCAATATAGGTGGAACTACGGCAACCGGTAACGGTACTATTGAGGATTTGGGAGTTCCAAATCCGTCTGAATATGGTGTTTGTTACAGTACATCTCCAAATCCCACAATTGAGCAAGATAGAATTATTCTGCTGAATGCAAATCAAACAGGAGCATTTAGTTGCGATATACCCGATCTTGTTCCGCAAACCACATACTATGTAAAAACTTATGCCTCTAATCTTGCAGGAACTGTTTATGGCAATCAGGTGAGTTTTGCTACAACTATGTTTATTGGAGGAGGCACGGCACAGTCTCCATACGAAATAAACAGTCTTGATGACTTAAGAAATCTTAGTGAGAATAGTGGTTATTGGAATAAATATTTTATTCAGAATGCAAATATTGATGCTATGCCTACTTCAGGTTGGAACAACGGTGCAGGACTGTTAACAATTGGAAATTCAACAACCAAATTCACCGGCAATTATAACGGGCAGGGACATACTATAAGCCATTTATTTATTAGCCGTGGAAATTATACGGGATTGTTCGGTTATACAATTAGTGCCACTATTCAAAATCTTGGTCTTGTCAATTGTGCAATTTCAGGAGGTGAAGCTGTTGGGGCATTAATAGGCAAAGCTGACGCCACAACAGTCAATAACTGTTTTACCACAGGCAGTGTAAATGCCACATGGTGGAGTTCCGGAGGATTAATAGGTTTAACAAGTCCCAATACTGTAATAAGTAATTCTTATAGCCATTGTACTGTAGATGGTAACCAGGGTGTGGGTGGTTTGGCTGGAAATCTGACCAGCTCTTCCGTCAATAAATGCTACAGTACAGGTAGCGTATCAGGAAGTACCAGTGTTGGCGGGCTGATTGGACTTCAGGGCACTGCTACAAACAGTTTCTGGGATACTGAAACTTCCGGACAATCAGGTAGTGCAGGAGGCACAGGCAAGACCAACGAAGAGATGAAAACACAATCAACCTTTGCCGGCTGGGATTTTGAAAATATATGGGCAATGGAAAGCCATTTCAACAACGGTTATCCATCTTTGATCTGGCAATTTTCAGGAAAGGTAGCCGATCCTACCTTCTCACCAGATCATGACATATTTATAAAAGCCACTGATGTAAGTATCGAAACCGCTACCGAAGGTGCTACTGTAATGTGTCGTACTACCACAGACGGTGAAACATGGTCAGACTGGCAGGTTTATACTAATCCTATCACGGTCCCAGTTAATACCGAGATGAATTTCGAAGCTTATGCTGAGAAAGATGACTGGATAACGAGTGACACAGCAGCAGCTTCCTATACAGTGACCAATCCGCCATTGCCGGCCATAGCTGTTTATCCACTGCCAGATATTTGGAACATTCCTATAGAAGAAATGGTGTTTGAATGGTCGTATGATGAAGATGGCACTACACCAGACGGCTATATGTTCAAATATTGGCAAGAAGGACAAGCTCAACCTGAGATGATAGATGTCAGCGCAGAAACAATCCATACTATCATGGGAGTTTTAGATTACGATAAGGTGTACAATTGGCAGGTAATACCATATATCAATGCCACAGTTGGTGGGCAATTGAACGGAAGCCAATATGGCAAACAGATATCTTCTTATCGCCATAACGAAGAAATAAGGTCTGGTGATAAATATCTTGCCGTGGATTGTCCGATATGGTCATTTACTACAATTATGGAGCCGATCGAAATACCGGCTAATGGGCAACATAATATGCCGGATCTAGGTATTACGATTCATACGACTGAACTAATAACTGTAGTTGCCTTAAATCCGATCATAGCTGACCAATTACCTATAGAATTGGATCAGACATTCTCTTTCTCAGTTAACGGTTCTGGTATCGTTACTATTACAGTGACAACTACTGCCCAGATGGGTTATTATTACTTTAACAATTCCTGGAATCCGGATCCTTCGGGCTTTCCAAATGTGGATGGTGAAATTTCATTTTCGATTAATTTTAATGCATCTCGTAGCAATGAGGCATCTCTATTAGTTGGTAACGAGTCCGATCCGGATCCACCCTTACCTGTCACTCTGAATTGGTTTGAGGTGGAATATCTCGATAATCAAGCAGTTTTGAGCTGGCAGACTGCGAGTGAGACCAATAATATGGGCTGGAAAGCATATCGCAGTCAAAACTCTCTGGAGCCTGATTTGCTGCTGAACACCGAGTTTATTGCCGGAGCAGGTACTACTACTCAGAACACAGACTACAACTACTGCGATCCATATGCCTTGCTAATGGGCAATACTTATTTCTACTGGATAGAGAGTGTAGAGTTCGATGGTACAACCGAGCTTTTCGGTCCCGCAACACTGGAAGTTCCGATAGAAGGTGAAGTTCCACTAATCACAAAGCTATTGTCAAATCATCCTAACCCGTTCAACCCAAACACTAATATCAGTTTCGATATCAGAGCGGGTGAGACCGGTATATTGGAGATATATGATGTTCGAGGCAGAAAGCTGGAGAGCCATGAATTTAACCCTGGTTCTCATAACTATCTCTGGCAGGCTGCAGGGAAAAGCAGCGGCATATATTTCTACAGATTAAAAAGCGAATCTTATAGAGAAACAAAGAAAATGCTCTTGCTCAAATAGTCTCAAATGACCATAAGGGCTAAACCCCAAAAGAGACGAGCTCGAAAGCTCGTCTCTTTTTTTGTGATCAAGTTAAAAGCTTATAAACAGAGAATTTATGTTCGCTCAATATTTGATCGATAAAGAAATGTGTAAAATAAAAAAAGTTTAGTTGACACAAATATCGATGACTATAAAAATGCTTCAGGCTTATTCTAAGTAATAGTGACGAGAAGTACAGCCAAGAAAAGGAAAAGTCTATTTATATAGCTTAAGAAAATTTTAGGGGTTTATTGGATAATCCTAGTAAGTCTTTAAATACGATTAATAGAATGAAGGAGTGAAGATTATGAAAAGGATTATGGTTGTTATTTTTTTGTTATTATCGATGCTTGTTTTTGGCGAGATATCGATATCTGAAGCAGAGATGATGTCTATTTACAATAGTGGGACTCCAATTAGTGATATTGCAAATAATATCAATCTTACCCCGGGTGACAACTACGCGATCCCTGATCTTACTATACCGACATCACACTACAGGCATCACAGTAGTCCGATATCACAAGAAAATGCTATTCAACTTGCCGCGAATTATTTGAAGAGATATTATGATGTAACGGGAACTTTGCTATCAATAATACCATTGGAAGACTTTAAAGGTGAACTGGTCGCCTATGATTTGAACTTTTCTCTGCACAATAAAAGTTATGAAAGTTATTCAGACATATACAGAGAATGGGAGAAATATAATCAAGCGAATAATGATAAAGTTTTAGGTTTACCGGGAGACAATGAGAGTCCATTCGCCTTCATTACTGTGGCTGCTAATTTCGATAATCATCCAGTAATAGCCTCTGCACTGTCACTCTCGCCTTTCTATACAATGGGATGGAGAGCTGATTTCGTTGCCAGACAGACAATAGGATATCCACAAATAGAGAGAATCATTTATGGCGGTGCTTTAATAAGAGAAATAGTTTTTTCCGACGGTCAATCATCGGTAACCGTCTCTTCATATCCCCCTTATAACCACTATGAAACCTCTGCCTTTGTTGAATTAGTCTTGGGGAACGAGAAGAGATTTATGGATAAGTTGCAAGAACTCTATGAGAATAACGACATTGATATAGAGCAATTGGAGCGTGAAGAGCGTGATGAGTATTTACAGGACTATCACGAACTGATGAACGGTGCTGTTCGTTACCTCGGTTTGACTGGAAATTTCATTGATGAACCTCAGCTATTCAAACCTTTAAGCTGGACTTATGGTTGTACTCCAACTTCGGGCGGAATGATAGCGAAATACTGGAACAACATGGGTTACGGCAGGTTAAGTGAATATTTCAGAACCGGAACACACGTAATTGACAATACAACAAACAGGCACGCAACTCAGGCAGAATTTGAGTTGAAAGATCATATGGATACTAGCAGTTCAGGATCAACCCATCCTCATGATATCAGACCCGGGTTGAGTTCTTACTTCGATTCCAAAGACTATGACAGATCTTCTGACTCGACCATTGGTTGGCCCTGGAACTATCGCTGGAATGTTATCAGTAGTACTATCAGAGCCGGCAGACCATTTGTTTTTTCTTATGGAAGTTATCATAACCAAAGCGGTCATTCAGTCGCCTGTTTTGGTTATCGATATTCGAATAAGAGACTCTATATCTATGAGACATGGACGAATGCCATTCACTCGATATACTATAAGGCTGGAACAGTTACTCAAATAGATAGAATTCGTCCGACAGACCCTGAACAAAAGGGTGAAATCAAACTCACCAATTTTCAAGGGTACAACTCTTGGGGATATTATGAACTTGGATCAGATGATGAGCCGAGATACTGGGCTTACGCTGATTATGAGATTACCTGGAATAGTTCGGATATACCAGGCAGCACAGTCTCAGTCTGGCTACTGGATGAAACGTCAGGTTTTTTGTCGGAAATAGATTCCGGTCTGCCGAATAACGGTTCTTATATCTGGACTCCGGACGGCATTAATATACAAATTGGTTATACCAAGAGATTCAGAATAGTGCTTAAACTTTTCGACGCTGAAAACAATTATGTCGCATCAGATGGCAGCAGAGGTAGGTTTATCATCAGACATAAACCTGTTACCCTCACCATAAATAGTGAGAACCCTGAAACGGGAGTCGAGGTTTTTTATGAGCAGACTGGCGATGGACAGGTATCCCAGAGTGCTCTGACCGAATTTGAAATCGAAACTTATGTGTCTGACAATAACCGCTATCTTGATATAGAGACAGCCGAAGTCAGAACGGTCGGAGACTACAGAGAAAAGGCGTTTAACCGTTGGGTTGACAATCTCGGTTTTGTCAGTGAAGAGGCAAACACAACTTATTATGTCGATTTTGATTCCGAATATCTAAAAGCCATTTTTTACAATCGGGTGAATGTACTTTCCTCATCTCCTCATACGGGAATTATAATTAGCTGTACAGATAATAATGGGGAGGTGACTGAGATCACGACACCGGGTTATATCGATTATCCGGTTGATGCAATAACAATTGATCTGACTGCACCGCAGTACTGCCCGGTGACAAATAATTTCTTTTTACGCTGGGAGGTAAACGATGAGATGTATAGTACATCAAGAATTATCACAGGTTTATCAGTCGAGGAACCCCTGAAAGTAGTGGCTATCTATGATAACATTCGTAACATATTTATCCGTTCCGAGAACCCTGCTTCCATGGTGCCTATTATCGTATCTCCTGCTGATTTTGGCGGTAATACCGACGGCAACACAGAATTCTTAAGAAGGTATAACAGAGGTACTGAGATCACCCTTCAGGCACCGGCGGAACATGGAGAACATAACTTTGATAACTGGTACATAAACAATTCTCCCGCCCAGCCTTCACAGGTTGACGGTTCTACCCTCACTTACGATATTACCGATGACCAATACCATTTCCTGACAGCCAGATACTTAAATCCATTGGCAACGGTTAATGTGTCTTCTCAGAATGCAGACAATATCCTCATAGATTGTAGCGAGGATGTAAACTCAGCCGGTGAGGGTATAACACCCTTCGAGAGAATCTATCATACCGGGAGTTCAGTCATGTTTATTGCACCGTGGCAGACCGATGACGATGAATGGTTCTCTCACTGGATAAAAGATGATGAATTTTATTCCGATGAAGCTCAGATAATCTTCGACCTTGAGGGGGATACCTCTCTCATCGCGGTCTATCATGGGGATATCATGACGATCAATATCGAATCGCAAAATCCTGAAGAGGGTGTGTTCATGGTGCTCTCTGCCTTTGATGTATCTGGTCAGCACAACGGGGTGACACCATTTACAAGAGGTTATAATGCCGGGCAGTTGTTATGGATCACAGCTCCCGAAACTGCAGACGGATACTACTTCGAGCGCTGGGAAAAGAACGAAGTTAATGTCGGGGGACATCTGCAAATGCCGCAGACTCTTGTAACAAATGTAGAGGGTAACGATACTTACACCGCCGTATATAGCACGGTGCCGGCATATTGTATCCCCGTATATAACACAGATCCCGTGACTTCGTGGTATATTGACTCTGTCATCATGGGTGACATCAATAACACCGATTCAGGGGGCGCAGGTGGAGCTGTGTATAACGATTATACGAACGAATTTGCAACCGAACTGGTCAGAGGTGAGGAATATACCATAAGTATAAAAAACGACAGTTTTGATACCGTAAGTCTCGGTGCCTGGATAGATTTCAACAGAAACAGCAGTTTTGATATCCAAACAGAAACCATTGTTTGGGATAATAATATGCTGCCGGCTGAAACAACAGACTATACATTTACCGTTCCGAACGATGCTGAACTCGGGAATACCAGAATGAGAGTCAGATTGGTATACGGAAGTACATTGGATCCTTGTGATTCTGCAAGTGCCGGGGAAACCGAGGATTATACCGTAATCATAGTCGATGAACCAACCTATACGGTGACCGAACTGCCATTTGAAGAAAATTTCGTCTCCGACACACTCCCCGATCATTGGCAGAATGTTGCTTTAGAGGATATTTCTCCGAACTGGGATTTGGATAATGCTAGTGCCTACAGCGGCAATTATTCTTTATCTCATGGTTTTGATTATCATTCAATGTCCGATAACTGGGTCATACTGCCGAGAATATATTCTGAAAACGGCTTGCGTTTGACTTTCCGGGAAAAAAATGAATGGATGGACGACTTTTATACACATCATGGAGTCTGGATCTCAGTCGGCAGCGATAACCCGCTGCATCAGAATTTTGTCCTTTTGGAGGAGTTTGACCAGGCAGCCTCATCATGGACAGAGAGAAACTTGCTCATTGAGCATCAGGGGCAGAATGTTTATATAGCTTTCAGGTACTGGGGGCAAAATGGGGCGACGTGGAGTATTGACGACATAGTCGTAGATGAGATGCCCGAATTTCTCCCCCCGACAGATCTTACAACAAATGTGACTGAAGATGGGATCGGATTGGAATGGTTAACTCCGAATATGCCCTCAAATGATATCACATTGATCGGATACAATCTCTACAGAAATTCACTCAAACTCAATGACACCGTATTAGCGGGCAGTTATTATTTAGATGAAGATGTACAATTTGGAGCGACTTATAGCTACTATGTTACCAGCCAGTACGAAATCAGGGAATCTGAGCCCTCTAATATCATTGATTGCCATTTTGTATATGAGACGGAGATAAGTTCATTGCCCTATCTGCTCGATTTTTCAGGTCCTTTCCCACCACATGGCTGGACCTTTGAGAATATACCTATGGAATCTAGAAGCAGAGGCAATATAATCAGGGAATTATCCGGCGAACATGGAGGGAGCAGATTTACCAACAACTGGAATCTCTCCAATACTGCCCATGCCGGAGGTGAGATACCCGAACTCCGCTTCCACTGGTCACCGCAGTTTACGGGCAAGAGTTATTTTATGTCTCCGGGAATAGTTATGCAGGATAGAGATGCGATTTTTGTTTCATTTGATTATACTCTTAAACACCATAGCGGATATTACCAGATAGGACTCGATATACAGAGCGCTAATGGCGAATGGCATAATGTCTGGCACCAGGACAGTATAAACGAAGATATAATCGAGGAGAATGTTTGGCTCTATATTCCCAAACCGGAAGAGCATGGAGATATTATCAGCCTCGGCTTATACTATGAGGGCTTCTCCATGAATATCCAGAGAATTAACTTTGATAATATCGAGCTCATCGATGCTCCTCTACTGTTACCACCGACAAATTTTGCCGGAGTGAGCGGAGACGGAAGTGTTATACTTAGTTGGGACTTGCCGGCCTACGAACAGGGGTTACCGGATGATGTGGAACTGATTGGGTATAATCTCTACAGGGATGGTGAACTTCTCAATCAAGAACCTCTGTTAGTGTTTGAATATAACGACCTGATGCTCAATAATGGACAGGAGTATGAGTACGAGATTCTGACAGTTTACAACTATGGGAGTTCCCCCTATGCTGAACCTGTCATCATTAGCCCAGAAGGTGGACATATCATCTATCAACTACCATATCTGCAGGATTTCAGCGGCGATTTTCTCCCGACCGGCTGGACTGTTGATCAAACAGCATATAACAGAGGTCTGCTCAATGCCTCAGATGGACTAAGGCAGAGTACAAGAGAAACAGGGAACTGGGAGTTGGAAGCAATTGGAAATATTGCCGGGGGAGAACCACCACAGGTATGGTTTAGCTACTTGCCCAATTTTTATGGTCAGTCTTATTTGATTTTGCCCAGATTTCATAAAGGTAATGTCAATCATATCAAAGTCAGCTTCAAGGGATATCTTGATGTTTTTTTTGATGATATCCCATTTATTGTCAGTTTGGTTGTTAAAGATAACGATGAAAACTGGGCTGAAATATGGAGCGTTTCAAACGCGAACTTCTCCGGGCAGGATGATTTTTCAGTTTTCTACAACTGTCTTGATCATTCTTCTGAGTATCTTGAATTAGCATTCCTTGTGGATGGATGGAACACTGGTGCTCAATGGTGGATGGATGATGTTCAAATAGAAGCAGTCGATGATGTGCAGATCCTACCACCAGCCAATCTGGCAGCTTTTAATAATTACAATAGCATAGAATTAGTTTGGTTTGAATCAGAGTCCGATCTATTTACTTCCTTTGATATATACAGGGATGATGTGCTAATTGCCAGCGTAAGCGATAATTTGTCTTTTTATGATCTCGATGTGACTGCCGGTGTTGAATATACCTATCACCTCAGAGCTGTTCATTCAAATTATGAATCACCCATATCTACTATTGCCCAGATAACATTTAATCCGACTGAAGTAGTCGATATCCCTTATTACCAAAACTTTGAAGGGGATTTTTCGCTTGAAGAATCTTATATTTATAGTTTGGCACGTGAGAGTAATGCAAACAATGGCTATAATAACTGGACTCTCTCAGACAGTACTGCTGCTGGTAATGACCCGCCTGAGCTTGCTTTTACACAAAGTCCTATTTTTTATGGCAGAACTATTTTTGCTTTGCCCTTTATTAATAATCAGAATCAAGATGCAATAGTACTGAGTTACAGTTATTTTATCCATCTCACTCAATTTCATAATATCGAAGGGCTTGAAACTGTTTATAGATATCCCGATTCTGAATGGAATATGTTGGAAACATATCATAACCAGGGTATTTACATGATGGGTAAGGCAACTCATTTGATCGAAATTTTCAACGATGATCTTATCCAGTTTGGTTTTCTATTCGAAGGGCAGTCTTCGGAGATTATTTCCTGGCAACTTGATAATATATCTATCGAAACATACGAAGAGTATCCCTCTCCTAATAATTTGATATCTTACCCTTATGATAATAGAGTTACCTTGCTCTGGGAAAGACCGATTTTCCAGATTGAAAACTCACAAATAGAACAAGAACTGCTCGGTTATGATATCTATAGAAATGATGTTAAACTTAACAATAGCCCGCTTACAGAGATTATATATATTGATAATCAAGTAGAGAATAATATTACTTATAATTATTATGTCACTGCAGTCTATGGTGATGGAGAATCAGAAGCTTCCAATATAGTTCAATCAGTTCCCTATCTGCCGGACCCGATTACTAACTATCCTTATACAGAAAACTTTGAGACAGATGTTTTCCCACCCCTGAATTGGTATGTATATCAAACCGGTTTCGCTAATCCGGGTTGGTTATCTGCTGCAGAACAAAATCCGGTAAATACTTATAGTTACCACCATTACACTCAGGAAAATGAGGTTGTAGAAGACTGGCTTGTGCTGCCAAAGATAGTCAGTGAAGCGGCTATAGTTTTCAAATTCAAAGAAATAAGTAAAGTAGACTGGGAGCACCATAGTTATCACGGAATGTGGATTAGCGAAAACAGCGGAGACCCCGAAGATGGCGATTTTTATGAATTAGAGGTATTTGCCGAAAATACTTATGAGTTAGGTATAGGCTATATCTGGGTTGAGAGAGAAATCATCATCATGAGTGAAAGTTCAGAGTTTTACATAGCTTTTAAATATGCTGGTGATGAAGGTGTAGAATGGCAGATAGATGATATAGAGATCGATCAGATCTTTCATCTCCCTCCACAGAACCTGACAGCGGAAAGTGGAGATAGTTCAGTTCAGCTATCTTGGCTTTCTCCCCTTACATTTCCTAACAGTTCAAGCCGTGAAGAGACATTAAAAAGCTTAAACCAGCCAAACCAGAATCATAGAGATTTCATTGGCTATAATGTGTATCGTGACAATACGCAGATTAATCCGGAGGTGGTGTCTTCTGATGAATACTTAGACAGTGATGTCGTCAATGGAATATCATACGAGTATTATGTCACTGCAGTCTATGATGATGGAGAATCAGATGCTTCCAACACTGCAGTTGCTATACCCTATGGCAATGAACCTATTGCTATTCAGCCGGCTTTGGGAGATGGAAGTGCAAACAATCCATACGAGATTGCCAATCTAGGTAACCTCTATTGGATTGCAGAACATTTTAGCCGATGGAATTTGCATTATATCCAAACTGCAGACATAGATGCATCTGTGACGACACACTGGTTCGATAGTGCGGGCTGGAGTCCGATCGGTGATAACACAACACGCTTTACCGGTTCTTATAATGGACAAGGGTATATCATTGATGCACTTTCTATCAATCGTAGTACAAGCAGCAATATCGGCTTGTTTGGGCGAACAGATGATGCTGTTATCCAAAATGTCGGGCTAAGAAATGTTAACATAACCGGAGGCAACTCGGTAGGTGCTTTGGTAGGAATGATCTCGAATGGATCTTTAATCAATAAATCTTACTCTTCAGGAAGTGTGAATGGAGATATGTATGTTGGAGGCCTGGTTGGTTACAACTACGAGTCTTCACATATAATCAACAGCTATAGTACCGCAAGTATTACTGGAAGTAACTCTGTAGGCGGTATTGTAGGTTATAATACTACATATGCTTCTGTCAATTACTGTTACAGTATAGGTGGTGTAAATGGTCCGGCTAATACAACTGGTGGTCTTGTGGGACAGAATGTCTCAGGTGCTTATGTAATAAACAGTTATTATAACGAGGAGACTTCCGGACAAACTGATACCGGAAAGGGTGAGCCTCGAACAACTGCTGAAATGAAACATCCACATGCTATCAATACTTATGAATCATGGGATTTTGTTGTGATTTGGCAGGAAGACCAATATGAATGGACCAATGGATATCCTTATTTAATAAATCAAATCAATTATTTGCCTCCTCCAATTAACCTGACAGGAACTCCAGAAGGATCAGATATGCTTCTTAGTTGGGATTCACAAGCTATAAGATTTGGGGATGATTTGCGCACTGAATCGGATGATTCCATATTAGACCAACATAGCACACCGGTTAGAAATAACAGAATAATCCCTCGGGATAATTATTGGCATAACAGTTTCCTAGGTTACAATGTTTATCGTAATGGAATCAGGATCAACTCAGACTTTATTCTAGAAACGAATTATCAGGATACCTATCTGACAATAGGAAACTATCAGTATTATGTTAAAGCGGTCTTCTTTCAGGGTGAATCTCAAGCTTCTAATATGATAGAACATAGTATAGATCCTTTCAACCTACCTTTTTCAGAAAATTTTGATGCTGACGTCACATTGCCCGATTTTTGGGAGATAGTCGATCATCAAAGCAACGGGCAGGTGTGGCAGTTTGGTACTGTAACTAATGGCTTGTCAGGAACCACGGGTAACTATGCTTATCTCGATAGTCATGGATATGGAGAGGGCAATACCCAAAATACTGATCTGATCACACCGACAATTGATATGAGCAATTACGATGATATTTCTCTATCGTTCACTCATTATTTCAGGCAGTATTTAGATGTCTCGTCTGTCACATTATCATATAGTATAGATGATGGTGAGAGTTGGACTACTATCCAAACTTGGACAGAATCAACTACTAATCCTTGTTACTTCAACCAAACAATTCCACAAATTGCAGGTCAATCTCAGGTGAAATTCAAATGGAATTATACCGGAACCTGGGGATTTTATTGGTGTGTGGATGATATCTTTGTATCCGTAGCACCGACAGACTTGAGCGCGATCGCGGGTGATGGGCTGGTAGAACTAAGCTGGAATGCTCCTGCGACAACGAGAGGTGAAGGGATGAGACACGCTAGTATTGTAGATCTGGCAAATGTCAATAGGGATGATATTGACCTGCTAGGCTACGATATTTATCGTGATGGTGAAGTAATCAATCAAGTTCTCGTTACCGAAACAAATTATACTGATAATGTTGTTCAAAACATGGAGATCTACAATTATTATGTTAAAGCTGTTTATGAATACGGAGAGACAGCTGCCTCTAATACCGTTCAGGCAATACCTGAGTCGATCGTAATCGATGTCTTACCCTTCATGGAGGATTTTACAGGGGTTGATATAGGAAGTGTCCCGCAGGGTTGGTATAGAACACATCTTAACTGGGAGGTATATGACCCACATTACAACGGTAGTGACGAACGTGAAATGAGATTTTCAAATTCTTACATCGATGATACTATATTCAGATTAATAACTCCGAGAATCGTCGTTAGTGATGTAAATGAGTTAAGATTAACATTCAAGCATTTATTTGATGAATATCCTAATACCACTAACGATTATATCATGTCGGTTCAAATCTCTCCGGATAGGATGAACTGGACACCTGTGTGGTCAGTGAACACTCCGGGTGATATTCCACAGGAGAGTTTAGATATCCTGCTCGATACTCTCGATCAAGATAATCTCTACATTTCATGGGTATATGAAGGGTCGAGTTATGATGTATCCCTCTGGTCGCTCGATGATATAGTCATTGAAGAGGTTACCGGCTTACCATGGAACGAGGATTTCACAGGAGTTGGTGAAGGTCATATTCCATCAGGGTGGCAGAGTAGTCATAATAACTGGCGTGTTCCAGAAACTAGTAATCATGCTGGCGGAACACCACCTGAGATGTTTTTCGCATCGGAACCATCAATGACTGGCGAAGGCAGACTAACCTCACCCAAAATCGTATTGAATGATTATTCCGACTTGTTGTTAACCTTCAAACATTTTGTTAATGACAGTTCCAGTCCGGTAGGAGGATATGAGCTATCACTCCAGATATCACATGATCTGAGCAATTGGGATACTGTGTGGTCTATTACACCGGACGGAGATGTGAACCCGGAAACGATCGAGATCCTGATCTACGGTCTTCAGCAGCATGAGTTGTATCTCTCATGGGTATATGATGGTGTTAGCTCAGATATCAATTACTGGGCTATTGACGATATCGTTCTCGATAAGTATGTTACAAACCTCCCTTGGTCGGAAGATTTCACCGGCATCACTCATGGTAGTATACCCTCTCGCTGGCAGAGAACACATGAGAGCTGGAAGGCGGTGTATGATTACTCCGCAGGGGGTACAGCACCCGAAATGAGATTTGTCGAAACAGAAACAGGTCTCTTTAGACTGATAACACCTCAGTTTAATATGATTGACCCGGATGAGATGATACTCTCTTTCAAGCACAGGGTACATCAACCCTCCTCAAGTCGTGATTTCACACTTTCAGTTGAGATCTCCACTGATATGGAAAACTGGACCACACTCTGGTCATTGATATCTCCATACACGACAGCGGGAACTATTGAGATCATAACAGAGCATCTCAATCAGAATAACTTTTACCTCTCCTGGGTATTTGAGGGGAACAGTAGCCATCTGAACTGGTGGGCGATCGATGATATCGTTCTGGAAGAGTATATTGCCCCCCCTCCGGTGCTATATCCACCGGAGAATTTGACAGTTGAGATAGTTAATAATCAAAGTCTGCTATTGCAGTGGGACGCACCTCAAGGGGAAAACCTTGCTCGAAACGAGGGTCAAAGAGACCGTAGTCTGGGCAGCATCTCCAATAGAAACGAAATCGATACCCGCTCGAGGAGAAACGATTTTACCCTTACAGACCTCACAGGTTCACAACGTCCTAGTCAGAGAGGCTTGATCGGTTATAATGTCTATCGAGACGGAGAGATAATCAATAATGAGTTAATCTCAGAGATACAATATATAGATAACAACGTGGTATACGGTGAGACCTACCAATACTATGTAACCGCTGTTTATGAAGATGGTGAATCAGCACCTTCCAATACAGTTGAGATTTATGTTCCGGATAAGGTGGCTATACCGTCTTACACACCCGAGCCGGGATTATACCCCAATACTATCGATGTAAGCATAGAATCAACTACCCAAGGAGCCACAATTATGTGCCGTTCGATGGTTGTTGGTAATACCAGAGATAGCTGGTCAGACTGGCAGGTTTATACAGACCCGATCACTGTTCCTATGGATACTGAAATGAATTTCGAAGCTTATGCTGAGAAAGATGACTGGATAACGAGTGACACAGCAGCAGCTTCCTATACAGTTACTAATCCGCCATTGCCGGCCATAGCTGTTTATCCACTGCCAGATGTTTGGAACATCCCTATAGAAGCAATGGTGTTTGGATGGTCGTATGACGAAGATGGCACTACACCAGACGGCTATATGTTCAAATATTGGCAAGATGGGCAAGCTCAACCTGAGATGATAGATGTCAGCGCAGAAACAATCCATACTATCATGGGGGATTTAGAATACGATACCGTGTACAATTGGCAGGTAATACCATATATCAATGCCACAGTTGGTGGGCAATTGAACGGAAGCCAATATGGCAAACAGATATCTTCTTATCGCCATAACGAAGAAATAAGGTCTGGTGATAAATATCTTGCCGTGGATTGTCCGATATGGTCATTTACTACAATTATGGAGCCGATCGAAATACCGGCTAATGGGCAACATAATATGCCGGATCTAGGTATTACGATTCATACGACTGAACTAATAACTGTAGTTGCCTTAAATCCGATCATAGCTGACCAATTACCTATAGAATTGGATCAGACATTCTCTTTCTCAGTTAACGGTTCTGGTATCGTTACTATTACAGTGACAACTACTGCCCAGATGGGTTATTATTACTTTAACAATTCCTGGAATCCGGATCCTTCGGGCTTTCCAAATGTGGATGGTGAAATTTCATTTTCGATTAATTTTAATGCATCTCGTAGCAATGAGGCATCTCTATTAGTTGGTAACGAGTCCGATCCGGATCCACCCTTACCTGTCACTCTGAATTGGTTTGAGGTGGAATATCTCGATAATCAAGCAGTTTTGAGCTGGCAGACTGCGAGTGAGACCAATAATATGGGCTGGAAAGCATATCGCAGTCAAAACTCTCTGGAGCCTGATTTGCTGCTGAACACCGAGCTCATCGCCGGAGCAGGTACTACTACTCAGAACACAGACTACAGCTACTGCGATCCATATGCCTTGGTAATGGTCAATATTTATTTCTACTGGATAGAGAGTGTAGAGTTCGATGGTACAACCGAGCTTTTCGGTCCCGTAACACTGGAAGTTCCGATAGAAGGTGAAGTGCCACTAATCACAAAGCTATTGTCAAATCATCCAAACCCGTTCAACCCAAACACTAATATCAGTTTCGATGTCAGGGCGGGTGAGACCGGTATATTGGAGATCTATGATGTTCGAGGTAGAAAGCTGGAGAGCCATGAATTCAGCGCCGGTTCTCATAATTATCTCTGGCAAGCCGAAGGTAAAAGCAGCGGCATATATTTCTACAGATTAAAAAGCGAATCTTATAGAGAAACAAAGAAAATGCTCTTGCTCAAATAGTCTCAAATGACTATAAGGGATGACACTATGCTCTTATAGAAAAGAGACGGGCTTTCTTAGCTCGTCTCTTTTTTTCATCTGAAAATAAGATCGCAAAATTATGCCGGGCAGATAAAAAATGCCAATGAAAAAGGTACTCTGAATATAAGGAATGATAAGACACAGCTAAAAGAAAGTGAATCTATTTTTTGGAAATATCGAAATATCCGGATTAATTAGATAGGGTTATGAACTGGGATTTTGAAGAGATCTGGGCTGAAGATATGGATCACAATATTAATAACGGTTATCCGTATCTGATAGAGTAGTATTTCAGATATTCGTATTGGCAGCAGATACATAAAGAAGATTTCGAATGGTAAAGATTTCTGAACAGATTCTATCTTTTAATGGGAGTATCCGTTACCTTATTATCAACTTCGATAATTTTCTGTAAAATTTGATAGGCATAATAATTTTATTGACAAAAACTTTTAAGAAAAATATGCATTCCACATAAAATTATTTTATAGGAGGATCGGATGAAGAAAATGTTGATAGTTCTCATTTTGCTGCTCATCTTTATTAGTTTAACTGCATCAGAAGCGGAAGGGGAAAAAACAGAGAAGGCAAGGATAAATTGGTTTAATGTCATATTTGCCGGTGGATATTTGTTAGGTGTTTTCATTTTACTTCCTTTGGTTATTTTCACCAATTTGAAAGATAAGGTTTATGATCCTGAAAATAAGGAGCAGATCCAACCTTTGGAGAATCTGAGTGAGGAAGAGAGAAATGCAAGAGCTTCTAGAATCCTGGAAGAGATCGGGAACAAACTTACACCTGTCGAGGATGAAGAAGGTAATCAGATGATTACTATCACCAAAAGTAAACAGGCAAGATTCGTGCGTAATGGTTTGAACTATATCATCAAAAAACTGGCGCCGACAGATCAGGATGTGATAGATAGGGTAAATGAATTCAAAGGAGTATATGATTACAGAGCAAGCAGGATCTTCACCGGTTCAAACTGGATTATTGTTTTCGGAATTGGTGTGGGTGTTCTTCTGGTAGCCACGGGTGGTTTCAATACTTTCATTATTATTCATGCACTCGGTGTTTTGTTTTATATTCTCTCCAGTAGAACCCCTTTATACGCGGTAGAAAAAAGGGTGAAAAACTATGGTTCCGGTGGCGGGGCGATGAGTAGAATTTATGCAGCACTATTTTTGGGACCAGGTAAAAAGTATTATGTCAAAAGAGCTGGTGGTTCTTGGGAAAGAGACTGGCAGACCGAAGGTGAAATGGCAGTTATCGGAATAGCCGTAATGGCAATTGTAGCTTTGTTGCTGGGATTTTTTGCTGCTGCAATGGGAGTGATCAATTTCATATTCAATTATGCAAACTCTCTTGTGATTCCTTTTATAAAACTTGATGATTGGTATGAAAGAAAAATCGAGGCGACTGCCTAGAAATAAATAGTTATATAACACCGAGCTGCTATCTTGATAGATTCAGCTCGGTTTTTTCTTTTATTGGGCAATATTCGATAAACTATCTTTATTGAGTACAGAAGCAAGTATGTCAACTTTCAGCTTGAAGCGGGATTAGTCTTTGCCATCTTTCTAAAAGAGGGGAGAAAATGTATTTATTATCACTTGACTAAAAACAGTTTAAAATCTTAATGAATTTAATAGTTGTGTCTTGATACTAGGTAATTAAGTATGACTTTATCTTTGGAGAATGTAATGAGGGAGATAAAATGACGGACTCTAAAAAACAGTTAGATTATGTAATTAAACTAAGTGATATTATGACACAAATCAAAGACATTGATGTTCTTATGGAGACGATATTAACAGAAGCCAGAAAAATTACATTTGCAGATGCCGGTTCTATTTATCTATGTAAAAATGATGAGCTTTCTTTTGATTACGCTCAAAATGAGACACTATCATCTCGTTTGGGAACGGGCAAAAAATTGATTTACAAAACATTTAGATTACCTAAGAATACTGAATCCATTGCCGGCTATGTTGCGATAACCGGAAAGATACTGAATTTGAGAGATGTATATCAATTGGATCCGAAATTACCCTTTGGTTTTAATAAAGAGTTTGATCGGGTATCAAATTACGAAACCACATCAATGCTGACCATTCCGCTAAAAAGGGTGAGTAATAATAAAATCATTGGAGTTTTGCAGTTAATAAATGCAAAGGATGAAACAGGGAATAGTGTTCCTTTTTCCGAAGATAATACGCCACTGGTAAAGCTTTTTGCCAATAGTGCGGCAATGGCGTTGGAGAGAGCAGAAATGACCAGGGCAATTATTCTAAGGATGATTAAGCTGGCAGAGTTAAGAGATCCTAAAGAAACCGGAGCACATGTGAATAGGGTAGGGGCTTATTCGGCGGAAATCTATGAGGCTTGGGCTGAAAAACACAGTATTAACAAAGAAGAAATTAAGCGGTGCAAAGATACAATTCGTATCGCTGCAATGTTGCACGATGTCGGGAAAGTAGCTATTCCAGATACTATCCTCAAAAAATCAGGCAAGTTAACAGATGAAGAATTTGAGATAATGAAAACTCATACTTATGAGGGGGCTAAACTCTTTGGCGAGAAACAGTCCGAATTGGATATTATGTCGCAGGAAATTGCTCTCAATCATCACGAACATTGGGATGGCAGAGGATATCCGGGGCATATTGATATGAAAAGTTTTCAACCATTGGCTAAGCATATATTACCAAACGGGAGGGCTATGGGTAAGAAGAGAGACGAAATACCACTTGCGGCAAGAATAGTCTCAATCTCTGATGTTTATGATGCCCTCTCTTCACGCAGGGTTTACAAAGAGGCGTGGTCGCAGGATGATGTAATCCGGGAGATAGAAGAACAAGCAGGTAAGCAGTTTGATCCGCAACTTGTCGAAATATTTTCCGATCTGATTGATGTATTTCAGGCAATCCAAAGTAAATATTCCGACTAAAATCTTAGTTTTGATACGCAAACGGGAATTGAGATATGCTCGCGAAGATAGGCAGAAAATTGTCTGTCCTACGTACTAATGAGTCTCTCACTCAGCGATGGGATTATCGAGGACATCGTTTCCTTTGTCAAAGAATGATTTCAGAAAGCCTTTTTTAAAAGTATCTATCAAAAAAACTGGCACGCCCGGAAGGACTTGAACCCTCAACCCTCTGATCCGAAGTCAGATGCTCTATCCAATTGAGCTACGGGCGCAACCGTATGTAAAAAAATTTTGACTGTTTTTCTTGTCTATATTTTTTTACACAAAATTCTTGAATTAAGGAGTAAATATGAGAGTTATCATATTGAGTCTAATGGCTGTCTTATGCAGCACTCTGCTATTTGCAGCCGAAGCGGAAACCAATCCTCTGCAACAATATATGGCAGAGCCGAATGTAGATAATCTGAAGGCAGCGATCGATGTATATCAACAGAAATTAGAAGCAGAGGAATGGGAAGCCTCTTTTTATCTGGCCTATTTGTTCAATCATGAGTTGAATAAATCTTTGCAAACTTTGGATGAGAATTTTGATGAACTGGGAAGAGGATTCCAGTTCGCTTTTGCCAATTTTCTCGCTGATAATAACCGGGCAGAAGAGAGTCTGCCATATTATCAGAAATTAGCCGATGCCTATCCTGATTGGTCTTGCGTTTGGCGTCATCGTGCCGAAGCTCTCTATAATACCGGTAACTACGAAGATGCCGAGCAGTCGGCAGAGCAATCAATAAGAGCTGATGAAGAGCACTTCGATGCTTATATCATGATGGCTAAGATCCAACATGAACTGGGGAAAGATGCTGAAGCATTGAAAACTCTGGAAACCGCTTTCCAATACGAAGATGAAGAGGAAGAATCGGGACATTCCTGCGATGTGGATATGCAAGAGGTTAATTATCTGTATCTTCAACTTCTGAAAATCAATGGTCGAGAAGCTGATTATCAAAAACTGAAATCAGAATTGGAGAAAGACTGCTCTCATAACGACTCTTGTAATTAGAACAAAAAATCGTTTAAAAGGCTATCTGAAATGATGTTTTGCTTTAGATAGCCTTTTTATTATTGACTTCTCCTTTTGAAAACCAAAAATGTCACAAAAAGAAAGCCAGTCAGGAGGGGAGATGTATTGGAAAGTACTATTAGGTTTGCTGATGACTGTTTTGCTAATTTCTGCCGTAAATGCGACAGAGAGATTTGTCGTCAGGATCGAAAATCCGGATAATGAAATCATTGCGCTTGCAATAGAGAGAGAATTCGATATTGCCGCTTATAAACCAGCTCAATTTCTCGATATTGTCGCCGACAGGACTCTATTTGATGAGTTGAGCCAAATGGAATATGAACTCAATGTTACACAGACGGAAAGCCAGCTCAGATCCAATCTGCGCGAAGGTTTACGTATAGACGGATATAGAACTTATGATGAAGTTCTGGACGAGATGAACACCTATGTAGATCAGTATGAGGATCTGGTAAGATTGTATAATATTGGAGATAGCTGGGGCAAGATATATTATGATGATGGGAATATAAACTACGAGCCCTACCAGCACGATATCTGGGCACTTAAACTAACCGATCAACCGGATGAAGATTTGGACAAACCGGCAGTTTACTATATGGGAGCACACCATGCCCGTGAACCGCTAAGCACCGAAGTTACCATGACGGTCTTGGAACACCTTCTGGATAATTACGGTGACGATGACGAGATTACGTATCTGGTAGATAACACCGAGATTTGGTTTCTGCCTATCGTCAATCCGGATGGGCATAAAGTCGTATTGGATGAACTCGATGTCTGGTGGCGAAAAAATATCAGAGATAACAATGAGAACGGTCAATTTGATACTAGCAATTACTATGGAAATGGAATAGACGGAGTAGATCTGAATCGTAACTATGGATTTGAGTGGGGTGCTTCGGCGAGTTTCTCAGCAACGACTTATAGCGGTCCTGCTCCTTTTTCCGAGCCGGAATTGCAGCCGATAGAAGATCTTTTGGCAGAGCGCCACTTCGTGGCGGGAATCAGTTATCATACCTATAGCGAATTGGTTTTGTATCCATACGGGTATGCCAGCAATATATTAGCTCCTGACCATTTAGCACTTTCCTCCCTGGCGATAGAAATGGCAGAAGCAACTCCTAAATTGAACAGTACCGGTCATTACACACCTCAGCAATCTTGGGAACTCTATCCTGCTCGTGGTACTACAGACGATCATGCTTATGGTCAGCACGGTATCTTCGCCTATACTTTTGAGTTGGCAACGGAGTTTATCCCACCTCCAGCTCAAGTTATCCAAGTCTGCCAGGATAATATCGAAGCAGCTATGATACTATTGCGCAGAGTGCATCATTCCACGCTCACCGGTCTTGTTACCGATCAGGAAGGCGATCCGCTCGTTGCTGAAATTTTTATAGACGGCGTTGATGATGTCGGTGAGTTTCGGCATCCATATCTTAGTAATGAAGATTTCGGAAGATATTATCGGATGCTCACACCCGGCACCTACGATGTTAGCTTCTCTGCCTATGGATATGAAACGCAAACTAGCGAAGATGTAGTTATCACCGAAGATGAAAACACCGTCCTCGATATCCAACTCCAACCTAGCGGAGAGACTTATACTATGTATGGCTATGTAATAGATGGCGAAACAGGTGAAAATATCGAAAACGCTTCCGTACATGTCCAAAATGTCGAGATTGATGTCGAATATACAGACGAGGATGGATACTTCCAATTTGATAATATGTATGCCTACCAATATGAGCTATATACCTCAGCAGCAGGTTATGCTACCAACACGATGAATGTCGATTTTTCTGCCACATCGGATCCGTTGCTCATAGAATTGCATACACTTCCAGATGGAAGTTTCGAATCGGGCGAGTTGGAAGCGAGCTGGGAATTTGATGGTCATCTACCCTGGCAGATTGATACTTCCCAAACTTATCAAGGTGATTATGCAGCCAGAAGTGGAGCAATCACGCATGATCAATCCAGTGCAATGTATATAACTTATTATACTCCTGTGCAGGATGAGATATCATTTTATTTCCGCGTCTTTAGTGAAGAGGATTATGATTTTTTGAAATTTTACATCAATGATACGATAGTGGACATGTGGAGCGGTTATGTGAATTGGGAACAGGCTAGTTTTGAAGTAGAAGCAGGTTACAATACCTTCAGGTGGGAATATTCCAAAGATGAAGCTGTGTCAAACGGTTCGGATTGTGCTTGGATAGATGAGATTTCTTTCCCAATCTCAGGTATCCCGATAGAATATGATTTTATTGTCGAGCCTGAAAGCATCGATGTAGAAATTGTTTCGGGAGATTCACTTACGACCGAGATCGAAGTCTATAATTTGACTCCCCTCGATGTGGGATGGACTGCCGAACTCGATGATGATTATGATTGGATCCATATAGAAGAAACTGGCGGCACAATCCCAGCGCAGGAGAGTATCACCATAGCGGTGAATCTGCTTAGCGAAGGTTTGGAAGCGGGATCTTATGCAGCTAATCTTCAGATAACTTGTGGCGATGAATGGGAATATGAGCTTCCCATCCATATGGATGTGCTACAAACTTCTGCTGATGAGGATGTGCCTTTGGTTACCGAGCTGACCGGAAATTATCCCAATCCGTTCAATCCCAACACTTCTATCAACTTTAGCCTCAGCAATGTGGGGCATGTAACCTTGGATGTTTACAACCTAAGAGGGCAGAAGGTGAACACATTGGTAGACGAAACTATGCAGCCCGGCTATCATACAGTGAACTGGGACGGAAGAGACAAAAATGATCGTCCGGTAGCAAGCGGAATTTATTTCTACCGTATGCAGACGGGAGAATATACATATATAAGGAAGATGATGTTGATAAAATAGGGCTTTGTTTCATTCATAGGAGGAAATTATGAAACTTTTGTGCTGTATCTTTGTTTTGATGATAGGATCATTATTGGTAGCGCAGTCGGTAATCATTCGGATCGATGAACCGGATGAGGAATTGCTCTTCTGGCTCACGAAAGAGGGGTTTGATATCGCATCTTATAGACCGGCTGAATATGTAGATGTAATTACTGAGCGATCTAAGCTGGTTAGTTTCGAGAGCAGAGGATATAGAGCAGAAATTATCCAGACCGAAGCAGAAGTGATCAGGCAGTTGCGATCTGCCATAGAAATAGATGGATACCGCGATTATGATGAGGTTTTGGATGATCTGAACTCTCTGGTAGATACGCATGAGAATATTGCCCGCATTTACAATCTCGGGGATAGCTGGGGGAAAATATATTACAATGAAGGATTGAACTTCTATGAACCATATCAGCATGAGATCTGGGCAGTGAAAGTAACAGCCGATCCCGATTCTTTGGCAGATAAGCCGGCAGTTTTCTATTTCGGAGGTTATCATGCCCGAGAACCTTTGAGTGTGGAAGTGGCAATCACCTTCTTGGAATATATTTTAGATAACTATGGCGATGATGATGAGATCACTTTTTTGGTAGATAATACCGAGATCTGGTTTTTACCATTGGTGAATCCGGATGGGCACAAAATCGTCTTGGACGAGATCGATATCTGGTGGCGAAAAAATATCAGGGATAACAACGAGAATGGTCAGTTCGATTCCAATTATTCTTCCGGGCAAGGTGTGGATGGTGTGGACTTGAACCGGAATCACAGTTTTGGTTGGGAGTATTCCACCAATACGACAGCGGCTACTTATGGTGGACCAAATCCGTTTTCCGAGCCGGAAGTATCTCCCATAGCCGATCTGTTTGAGCAGCGTAATTTCGTCGCCGGCATCAGTTATCATACCTACGGCGAACTTGTTTTGCATTCCTACTCTTATGATTACAACACCTACACACCCGACCATGATGCACTCTCCGATCTTGCTACCAATGTCGCCGAAGCAATACCTACATTGGATGGATATGGACATTATACACCTCAGATATCCTGGCAGCTTTATCCCTCCAAAGGTAATCTGAACGATTATGCTTACGGAGTGCATGGGATCTTCTCCTTCACGGTGGAACTTGCTACACAGTTTATCCCACCGGCAGCACAGATCAATCAAGTTTGTCAGGATAATATCGAAGGAGCAATGGTGTTGCTGAGAAGGGTACACAACTCCACGTTGACCGGTCATATTACCGACATGGATGGAGAGGCGCTCGAAGCTGAAGTATTTGTCCACAGTGTGGACGATACTGGCGATTTTCGGCACCCGATCGAAAGCGATGAAACTTTCGGTAGGTACTACCGTATGTTGTTACCAGATACATATTCGGTTACTTACTCCGCTTTCGGATATGATCCGGTGACTATAGATGATATAGTGATAACCGCAGATGAAAACACTATTGTGGATGTGCAATTGGAAGCCGCTCCACTTGTATTTTTAGATGCTGAAGTAGATGACTCTCTTTATGGAAATGACGATGGCATATTCGATCCGGGAGAGACTGTCGAGATGATAGTTACTTATACTAATGCCGGAACGGAAACTCTTTATAATCTTGAAGCCGAGTTGTTTTGTGATAGTCCATACATCATTATAGATGAACCTAACCCTGTAGCGTTAGATAGTATCGCACCCGAAGCAGAGGAGAGCTTCGTCTTCACTGTGTCCGCATCTTTGGCAACGCCGGATAGTTACATAGCCGCATTCGAAGTAACGGCAGAAGCAGATGCAGGTTTTAGCAGCGTAGATAGTTTTGATATCCGGATTGGCGGTTATATTATCGAAGAATACTTCGATGAATGGTTACCCGAAGGCTGGGAAGTTACTTCTACCGGTGCGAATGTAAACTGGCAGCAGAATAACAGCAACAATGCAGGCGGCGAAGAACCGGAAGCACGTTTCTACTGGTCTCCATCGACAGATGCTACCCAAAGACTTATCTCACCGGAGATCAATACAAGCGGGTCGGAATCTATCGATCTGGAATTCAAGCATTACAACAACGACTTCAGCGGTGGCTATACTTTGAAGCTGGAAACTAGCGGCGACGGTGGAGACACTTGGACAGAAGTGATGGTATTCCCCTCTACAGACTTTGGTCCCGAACTCGAAGAGATAACTATAGAAAACGATGATGTCGGTTCCGATCAGTTTAGAATAGCTTGGACCTTCGACGGTGATTCTTGGAATATCAACTGGTGGTGTATAGATGATGTTATTGTAGGTGGTGTGACAACTTATGACGTAGCTTATTTTGAGGGACATGTAAGCTTGAGTGGTGGCAATGGTGATTTGACGAATGTGCTGGTTACAGCCGGCGATCAGATGGACTATTGCGACGAAGATGGCTTCTACTCTCTGGCAGTGCTGGAAGGAACTTATGAGATAACTGCTACTCTGGACGATTATGTGCCAATGACAGTGGAAGATGTCTCTATAGCAGTCGGCGATACAATCACAGTCGATTTTGAGCTGGAGTATATCACACCTCCGGCGAATCTGGAATATGATCTGGACTTCCATGAAGTTACCCTAATGTGGGAAGATGCAGAAGTAATCAGAACAGATAGGGCAGGACGTCTGAGCAGTTCTAATCAGCAGTTATCTGCGAGCAGAGAGAGGCTAACAAGAGAACAAAGCCGACCTCTTACTCATTTCAATATCTACCGCAGCTATGAAGAGGATGATTTTGAGATGATCGGCACATCGGAAGAGACTACATATATAGACGAATTGGATGAAGGTGGCTATTATCAGTACTATGTCACCGCAGTTTACAACGAAGAATATGAATCTGAGCCATCCAACACAATCGAGATCGATGTAGTAGATGCCGGTGATGATCCCATCCCGATGGTAACAGAGCTAAGCGGCAACTATCCGAATCCGTTCAATCCGGAGACTACGATCAGTTATAGTCTCAAAAGTGAAGAGCATGTTGTCATTGATATCTACAATATCCGAGGACAAAAAGTGAAGACCTTGGTCGATGAACAACAAGCAACCGGCTATCACTCAGTAGTATGGAATGGCAGAGATAGTAATGATCGCTCGGTAGCAAGCGGAGTCTATTTCTCCAGAATGCAGGCCGGAGAATATAAAAAAGTTAAAAAAATGCTATTAATTAAATAAATTGGAAGGAAAATTGCATTAAATTCACAAGAATAATAAGGTGTAAATTAGATAAAAGGAGAATAGTATGTTTATGAAAAAGTTGAAGACAGTAGGTGTGATTGCATTTTTGATGCTTTGGACAGTATTTGCATTTTCGACAGAAGCAATTACATTCGATTACCCGGATGCATGGGGTGAACACGGATTTAGTATGGAATATTCTTCCCGTGGTGGAGTTTCACTCAATTTTTCTATTAATGAATTTGAATTGGTAACAGATGATTTGGATGGAGAAACTGTACATCGGCTCTTGATGCCGCAAGTATTTCTTCCCAATGATGCTGGTGCTCCCAATCTGCCCGCTATGAGCAAGTATATTGCGTTGCCCAAGGGAGCTCAAGCGCGACTGAATGTTACTTCTTCTCGGACTGAGACACTGCAGAATATCAACATGGAACCGGCTCCCCGTATTCCTGCAGGAGTAGAAGATGGACCTTTGGAATATGTGCATAACATGAACATATATACACGGGATGAATTTTATCCGGAAAATCCGGTAGCATTGTCTGACCAGACAGATGTTCGTGGCATGGACGTTGTCATTATAGGCATCACTCCGTTTCAGTATAATCCGGTAACCGAAGAACTGGTCATCTACCATGATCTGAAAGTAGAAGTTGATTTTGTCGGTGGCAGCGGTCACTTTGGTGATGATCGTCTGCGCAGCCGTTGGTTCGATCCGATATTGTATGATCTGGCAATCAATTCAGACCAGATCCCACGCATAGATTATACCTCTCGAAATACTCGCGAAGATGATGGATTTGAATATTTGGTCATAGTACCGGACGATCCCGATTTCATCGCTTGGGGCGATTCTATCAAAGTCTTCCGTAATCAACAGGGAATCAAAACAGAGGTTTTAACCACTACAGATGTGGGTGGTAACAATCATACACAGATCAAAAATTATATTTCTGATGCGTACAACAACTGGGATATTCCACCCGTAGCCGTATTACTTCTGGCAGATTATGGTACCACAGGTAATAGAGTAACCAGCGAACTGAGGACAGATCATCCGTATGGTGGTTCTCAGTATATTTCCGACCACTATTATAGTGATATGAACAATAACGATATGACAGATGTTATAATGGCTCGTATTACTGCACAAGATACTGCAGATCTGGAAAATATGGTCAATAAATTTCTCGATTATGAGAGAAATCCTCCCACTAATTCTCATTACTATGATGAACCGATTACAGCAATGGGATGGCAGACTGAGCGCTGGTTCCAGTTATGTTCAGAAACTGTGAACGGCTTCTGGGAATTTGAACTTGGTAAAAACCCACTCAGACAAAATAATATCTATAGTGGCTCTCCTAGTAATTCCTGGTCATCAAATGCCAATACTTCTATGGTAGTTAACTATTTCGGTCCGAATGGATTGGGATATATACCAGCTACACCTTCTCATTTGAATAATTTCGGTTGGAATGCTAATGCGACATCGCTGAACAATGCTATCAATGCCGGTGCTTTCATGGTGATGCACCGTGATCATGGTTTGGAATCCGGTTGGGGAGAACCGCATTACAGAAATGAACATCTTCCCGGTCTTACTAACGAAGATCTTACCTTTGTTTTTTCCATCAACTGTCTGACAGGCAAATTCAATTGGACTGGGGGAGAAAGCTTTACAGAAGCGTTTCATAGACATGATTATGGCGCATTGGGTCTGATAGCAGCTTCGGAGATATCTTATTCTTTTGTTAATGATACTTATGTCTGGGGCATGATGGATAATATGTGGCCTGAATTTATGCCGGATAACACTAACCCTCCTGTACCACGCGGCGTATTGCCTGCCTTTGGTAATGCAGCGGGTAAGTATTTCCTACAAGGTTCAGCTTGGCCATATAATCCACAGCATAAACATATCACCTATTATCTTTTCCACCATCATGGTGATGCTTTTACCACTGTATATACAGAAATGCCACAAGACTTAACCGTGCAACATGATCCTGTGTTGATGAGTGGATTGAGTTCATTTACAGTTACAGCAGATGAAGGCGCTCTGATCGCTTTATCCGTAGAAGGTGAGATTATTGGAACCGGTGTAGGAACAGGACAACCGGAAATGATTGATATCGAACCTCAAATCCCGCCTACAATGGTGGATCTGGTGATCACAAAACAAGATTACTATCGTTATCATCAGCAGCTACAAGTCATCCCGCCCGATGGCGCTTATGTAGTTTACAACGACTATATGCTCAATGACGAATTAGGTAATGATAACGGACAGATAGATTATGGTGAGACAATCATGCTCGGTATGGCTGTTAACAATGTGGGTAACGAAGATGCAACTAACGTATCAGTTACACTTTCTACCGACGATGAATATGTTACTATCACCGATGATACTCATACATTCGGTTTTATCGAAGCAAATACAATAGTATCCGAAGATGACATATTCACCTTTGATGTCGGTTATGATATTCCGAACAATCACTCGATCAGTTTCATGCTTACAGCCACAGATGGTGATGATACATGGGAGAGTTATTTCTCCATTCGTGGTTATGCACCAATCCTCGAATTTGTCGGTGTAGAGATAGATGATACTACTCACGGCAATAGTAATGGCATGTTTGATCCGGGTGAGACAGTCGAGTTGATAATAAGTGTTGAAAACGTCGGTCAATCTGAAGCATATGATGCTATAGTATCTTTGTTATCAAACGATCCTTATATTACTATCATAGATAATGATCCGGCGTCAATCGGCGACATCCAACCCGAAGAAGTCATATCGCACGCATTTATGGTAAGCTCTTCTCTCAATACACCCGAATCTCATCCAGCGCAGTTTATGGTAGAAATAGAAGCAGAACACGATATAGAAGGTAGCGGAGAATTCGAAGTTCAAGTTGGTGATTTCTTGATCGAAGAATATTTCGATGAGTGGTTGCCTGCAGGTTGGGAGACCACCTCCACTGCCGGTAGTATTAACTGGGAACAAAACAGTAGTAGCAATGCCGGTGGTCAATCTCCGGAAGCCAGATTCTACTGGTCTCCATCGACAGACGCTACCCAAAGGTTGATAAGTAAACCGGTCAACACAACCGCTGTTTCATCTCTTAATCTTGAGTTCAGACATTTCAACAACGACTTCGGCGGCGGATATACACTCAAACTTGAATCAACTTCTGATGGAGATAACTGGACAGAGATCATGACTTTCCCGGCTACTAATTTCGGACCGGAATTAGTAGAAGTAGTTATCGATAACGATGATATTGGTTCTGAAGAGTTCCAGTTAGCTTGGACATTCGACGGTGATTCTTGGGATATCAACTGGTATTGTGTAGATGATGTCATCCTGCAGAGCGGTTCACCTGCGAATCTCGGTGTGATCGAAGGAACGGTCTCACTTATGGACGGACCCGGTAATGTGGAAGATGTGTTAGTAACAGCCGGTAGCATTACGGTTAATCCCGATGCTTCGGGGAACTATTCGATTTCTCTTCAAGAGGGAACTTATGATGTAACTGCAGAGTTGGATGAATATGAGCCGACTATTGTAGAAGATGTGGAAGTGATTTCTATGGAAACCACGATAGTAGATCTGAATCTGCAATATATCCAACCTAACAATCCACCCGAAAACTTGGTAGCAGAGATAGTAGATGTGGTGGATGTCCAGCTCGATTGGCAAGCACCCGAAGGTGCCGGAGAACTGATCGAGCAGGGAACAGGCGTTAATACCGGCAATGGTGTCGGATTTAATGAACCTTCCGATTTCGATACTGCTCATAGATTCGATACAGATGAGCTTCAACCATATGACGGTATGAGCCTGACTATGGTGAATTTCTTCCCCCGTAGCGGAGAAGATAGCGATTTCCATATCAAAGTATGGGTTGGCGGTAGCTATGAGAATGAAGAGCTCGATCCGGGTAATCTGATATTGGAACAATATGTTGAGGATCCCGTCTTAGACGAGTGGAATTGGGTCGTATTGAACGAGCCGGTCTATATAGATGCAAGCGAAGAGCTATGGTTCGGCGTTAGAGCAGACAATGAAGGCGGTTATCCACTCGGTGTGGATGATGGACCTGTAAACGAGTTCAAAGGCGACTTGGTCTGGGATGCCGAAGATGGCTGGTCAGCCTTGAATCAATTTGATCTAACTTACAACTGGAATATCCAAGGTTATGTAGCTCCGACCGATGCATTCGACGGAATTATACCCAATTATGCCAGCATAAACAGACGAACTCGTCCGCGATTGGTTACTCATGCCGATTTGCAAATGAGTACAAATAGAAACACGAGAGAACCGATGGTAGGTGAATACCATAGAATGCTTCTGGGATACAATGTTTACCGGGATGGTGATCTTATCGAAGAATTAGAAGATCTATCCGCAACTTCGTATCTTGATGAAGGATTGGAAGAAGGTGAATACTCTTACTATGTTACTGCTGTATATACCGAAGAGGAATCCGAACCTTCAAATGAAGTTAGTGTAGAAATAGTTTACTTGCCACCGGCTGATTTTACAGCACAATCGAATCCGCCCAATGTGGTCTGCCAGTGGGAAGCTCCTTCTACCAGAGGGATCAGCGGATATAGAGTGTATCGAAACGATGAGATGGTGGCAGAAACTACCAACACGTTCTACAATGATTCTGATGTACCATCCGGATCTTATACTTATTATGCTACTACTCTCTATGGAGATCATGAATCCGGTCCTTCTGATGAGGTTACTATAGACCATACAGATGCGGAAGATCTGGTGCCATTGGTAACAGAGCTTAGTGGTAATCATCCCAATCCGTTCAATCCGGATACGACGATCAACTTTGCACTGAGTTCTGCCGGACATGTGAAGCTGGATGTATTCAATATCAAAGGTGAGAAAGTAGCTACCTTGATAGACGAACATCTGGAAGCTGCTTATCACAAAGTGGTGTGGAACGGAAAAGACAATCGTGGACGCAATGTATCCAGCGGTGTTTATTTATATAGAATGGATACCGATAAGTACACCAGTGTCAAAAAGATGATATTACTCAAATAGAAGTGATAGATTAACAGATAAGAAGGTCGGTGGGTGATTTCACCGACCTTCTTTATCTAACACTGGACAAAATAATAACGGTAAATTTTTTTTACCAAAAATACAGAGGTGAATTATGAAGAGATTAATATTTTTAATCATCCTAACATGTTTTTCGTTAACACTTTGGACAAATCATAGCGATGAAGTGTTGAGAGCTTTGAAAGAGAACCCGCTTTTGGGTCATTATCTCAGCTATGAAGAGATATTCGAGCCGATTATAGTTGACTGGGATGCAGTGACCAGAGAACCTACTGGACCGGTTAAGAGTATTGCTGAATTTCAACCAATGCAAGGAGTTATGATAAGATATCCATTCGGCATTCCATACGATGTGATCGCATTAATGTCCGAAGAGATTCAGGTAACCACCGTTGTAGCTAATCAAAGTGAGGAGAACTATGTGATCTCCCAGTATAATAACCAAGGTGTAAACCTCGACAACTGTGATTTCATGCAGGCACCGACAGATTCTTTTTGGATTCGAGACTATGGTCCATTCTATGCTATCAGTGGTGATAATGAGATCGGTATCGTTGATTTTACCTACAACCGCCCCCGTCCCAATGACAACAACATCCCTTCTGCTATGGCTCAGCATTTCGATGTGCCATATTACAACATGGGGTTAGTTCATACCGGCGGAAATTATATGTCCGATGGTAGAGGTATAGCTGCTTCTACCGATATCGTTTGGTCGGAAAATTCATCCCTTACCCAAGATCAGATTATGCAGATCATGAATGATTATCAAGGCATAGAAACTTACCATGTAGTTGAAGACCCTACCGGAACGTATATCCATCATATCGATTGCTGGGCAAAATATCTGGCTCCCGATAAGATTTTGATCCGGGAAGTGCCACCCAGCCATCCGCAGTATAATCAGATCGAACAAACTATCCAATATTTCGAGAATCAGACCTCATCTTATGGGACTCCTTATCAGGTAGTTAGGGTCAATACTCCCAATAACCAACCCTACACAAATTCATTGATCCTGAACAATCGTGTTTTCGTGCCTATCACAGGTAATGCGACTCATGATAATGCGGCTCTATCAGTCTATGAGGATGCTATGCCGGGCTATGAAATACATGGCGTAACGGGTAATTGGCTCTCTACAGATGCTTTGCACTGCCGAACCAAAGAGGTCGCTGATTTTGAGATGCTCTATATTTATCATGATCCGATCATCGAAGAACAAATGTCTACCCAAGATTATCTGATCGAGGCAAAGATCGTTCCGCTCAGCGGAGCACCTGTCTTCGATGACTCATTGAAAGTATATTATCGAACAGAAGAAGGTGAATACTCATACGAGATTATGACTGAAGATGAAGACTTTTGGTACACTGCCTATATCCCGCAACAGATCTCCGGATCGACTGTATCTTACTATATTCATGCGGCGGATGCTTCCGGTAGAAGCGAGAATCATCCCTATATCGGTCCTTATGATCCTCATACATTCGAAGTGGTGGGACCACCGCCACAACCGGAAATCGTAGTAGAGCCGGAGATTTTCGATATCACTATGGAAGAAGGAGAGATCGGATTTGAAGATTTGATGATCTCGAATATTGGAGATGAGGTATTGGAATTTACTATCTCCGTATCTGAAAATTGGCTTTCGGTCGACCCGACCGGTGCAGAACTCGAAGCCGGAGAAGATATCATTATCGAATTGACTATAAATGCTACAGACTTAGAAGAGGGAGAATATGAGTCTATCATCACGATAAATTCTAATGATCCTGACAATCCGGAAGTAGAAGTCTTAGTATATCTGGAAGTAACCGAAGGAACAAGTGCGGAACCAAATCTTCCTTTAGCAAATAGACTATTCAATTCTTATCCCAATCCGCTCTTCTTGAATTCTACTCGCAGTGATAAAGAAACGATGATCGGATATTCTATCAAAGAACCAAATATGGTAACTATAGAAGTATTCAATATCAAGGGTCAGAAAGTGCGTACGCTGATAAACGAACAGACCCAAAGCGGAACTCATTCTGTCGCTTGGAACGGGCGAAATCAAACCGGTGAGCAGGTGAGCAGCGGAGTTTATTTCTATAGAATGAGAACTCCGAATTACTCAGAGATCAGAAGAATGATAGTTATCCAATAAATCATTATCTCAGGCAGAGGAGGAGTACTTCTCTGCCTCTATTTGTTTGGATTTTCGAGATGATGACATGCCAAGGATTATGAGCTTGTATCGATTTTTTCTTAGGAAAGAAGAAAATAATGTGCAGTGATTATAGTGTGTTGTTGTCTATATAAAAAGTATAGAAAGAATGAGGAGAATATTAATGAGATCAGTAATCGCAGTGATGATCTTGCTGATAATGACCGGTATTTCAGCACGGGTAATCGATCTGGAAGAAGCACGACAGATAGCTTTGCAAAACAATCAACAATATTTAGCTGTACAGGATGCGTATCAATCTTCAAAGTGGAATCGCATCGGAGCTCTGACCAATTTTCTACCTTCGGCAAACCTGGTGGGCTCGCAAACCTCGCGAACTCCAGCTATGAACCAAATCAATGATGAAGATCATACGCGTAGTTTTGGCGTCAATCTAACTCAACCGATTTTTACCGGCGGGAATATTTATCATGGCTACAATATTGCTCTCGATGCCCAAAAGATAGCAGAACTGAATCTGAACAATGAAAGATTGGAGACCATTTCCAAAGTAGAGGAGAAATACTTCGCTGTGTTGGAAATGCAAGAATTATTGGAAATAGCACAAAAACAGATGAAGTTAGCTCAAGATAACTTAGGGATAGCCAAAGTGCAGTATGAACAAGATATAATCTCCCGTGCCGATTATCTCCAATTCCAAGCGGATAAAGCTAATAAAGAGAGTGAACTGATCCAGTCTCAAACTATGTATAATCTGTCGAGCAGAGATCTGAAAAACTTCCTGCAAATCGATGAAGATGTGGAGCCGGAACCGATCGAATTCGAAGCTTATGAAGATATCATTAGCCACCTGACAGAGAAAAATGCTGATGATTTGTTACAGAAAGCTACTGAAATCGGTTTGAAACAGAATTTACCTCTGCAAATTGTACAGATGCAAACAGAGATAGCCGATAAAACAGTTGCAATGAAATATGGCAATTTTTTACCTAAGATAAATTTGAGTTATACCCAATCATATAATAAGCAGTGGAATGAAACTATTTCTGCCTCTGAAGTAGATTATCAGGATAGTAAGCAATTGGGCATCTCACTTTCCATACCGCTATTCCCATTGGCGGATTCTTATGCTGAGCTTAGTGAAGCAAGATATGACAGAAAGGTAAAACAGCGTGAAGAGAAAAGCGCTAAAGACAGTATAGAGCTTGGATTGGAACAGGCACTTTTGAATATAATAAGCTCAGCTAAGCAGGTGCAGGCATCTCAAATCTCACTTTCTTATACGGAAGAGATGTACAAGGAGATGGAGGAGAGGTTCAAAAACGGACTGATAACCGCCACAGACCTATTAAATGCCGAACTAATGCTGAAAAGCGCTCGTATGAACAGAGCGAAGAATTTTTTTAATCTCATGAAAGCGGAATCTAAGCTAATGCAGCAGATGGGATTGGAATCGCGGGATGAATTTTATCAAATATTGTCGCTAAAATAACGGAGGGGATAATGAAGAAAACAATACTTCTGATGATGCTGTCAGTCATTCTATTTGGTTGCGGAGATAGGAGCTCCGGCTCAGCTACTCGTGGGCGTGAAAGACTTACACCGGTGATGGTAAGAGAAGTGGAGCACCAATCTATCTATGATCAAGTGGAAGTTATCGGCAGAGTGGAAGGTATAGTCGATATCACGATGAGCAGCGATGTGTCCGGTACTATCGAAGCAGTATATAAAAGGATAGGAGATTGGGTGGAACAAGGTGAGGAGATCGGTAAGATAGAAAACAGCGACCTCGTCATGCAGCTCAGACAAGCCGAAGCTTCCAAAAAATCTGCCGAAGCTGCTTTTGAGAGTGCCCAGCTTTCGATGAATAGTGCCGATAAATTGAGAGAAAGCAACTCGATTTCTCAGGCAGAATATCAAAGAACACTGAGTTCGTTAAAAGGAGCAGAATCATCGTTTGAAGCAGCCAAAGCCAATCATGAACGCGCTTTGCGTGCATATAAGAATTCTAGATTCGTTTCTCCGGTAGCGGGCTATATAGCAAATCTGCCCATCAAAGTAGGGGAGAATATCTCTCCGGGTAGAACCATCGCTTCCATAATAGATTCGCGTCAACTCATCCTACGAACAGGTGTAGGGGAATCGCAAATCGGAAAGATAAGACGAGACCAAAGAGTGGAGGTAAACTCAAGAAGTGGGAATAAAGATCTGGACGGGATAATTCATGGCTTCGGGATCAAACCTACCCCCGGCTCACTTAATTATCCGATCGAAATTTTGATAGATAATCCGGATAATGCACTCCTGCCCGGGATGGTGGTGTCAGCAAAGATATTTGTTCAAAGTTTCGATGATGTGATCTCCATCTCTCCCAATCATTATATCAAACAATTTGACAGAAATTATGTTTTCATAGTAGATGATGAAAATGTCGCGCGAAAAAGAGAGATAAATCTCAGTAGAATGATCGGTGATATCGTGCTGGTGGAGCAAGGATTGGAAGCCGGTGACAGATTGGTCACCGATGGGATTGAAAATCTGGAAGATGGAATGAAAGTAGAAGTGAGAAGATGACGAAAGAAATGCAGGAGTAAACAATATGTCGATAACAGAATTCTCTCTAAAAAACAGTGTTTTAGTCAATATGATAATGATCGCCGTATTTCTGGTCGGGATCTACGCATTGTTCGTCATCCCTCAAGAGGAGTATCCACCGGTTGATTTCGGTGCTATTGTGGTGAATGTGAACTATCCGGGAGTCTCACCTCAAGAGATCGAAACTTTGATCATAAACAAGATCGAAGAGCAGCTTGTGAACATAGACGGTTTGGACTATATCGAATCGACGGCAGAAGAGGGGAGAGCCTCTATCAGAGTGGTTTTCGAGCCCAATATCGATCCCGATAAAGCTTGGTACGATTTCAATGCGGAGTTCGATAAGGTGCGAGATCTGCCGGCTGATGCTTTCGAACCGGTAGTCGTTAGATTGAATATGCGAGAGGTGAATTCTATCGGTCAGGTTGTTATCGGCGGTGATTTCTCTCGTAATGCTATGCGTGAGATTTCCGATATGATGCGCGATGGTTTGCTGGAGATTCCGCATGTATCCAGGGTAGAAGTATTTGGAACACAGGAGCGGCAGGTTTGGGTGCAGGCAGATCAAAGGTTGTTAAGTGAATATGGCATTACTTTAAACGAGATAGTGAACTCGATAAGAACACGCAATATGAACATTCCCGGCGGCACGGTAATGATGGGTAATGTGGAAATATTGGTAAGGTCTATAGGGGAATTTGAAGCGATCGAGGATATCCGCCGCATTGTACTTCGTGCTGAGCCGGCGAGTGGTGTAATACGCCTGGCGGATGTCGCTGCCGTAGCTGATACGTTGCAAGAAGCACAGACAATTACCAAGCTAGATGGAGAACCCGGTGTTAGCCTCTATGTATATAAAAAAGCAGATGGTAATATTGTAACTGTGATGAGGGATGTACACCAATATGTGGATGATATAGGAGAGCAGATACCAGAGCTGACAGCCAGTGTAAGAAATGATAGCTCGATCGATGTGCAAAACAGCATCAATGCGCTCGGCTCTACCGCTTTGCAGGGTATTATACTCGTCTTTATCGTACTGTTTATCTTCCTGGGATGGAGAAACGCTCTCTTTGCTGCTTGGGGCATACCATTTAGTATCTTTGCCACTTTTGCTTTATTATATTTCGGAGGCTATACTCTGAATACGCTATCGATTTTCGGAGTTATAATCGTTATCGGTATGGTAGTGGATAATGCGGTGGTCGTGATAGAGAATACACATCGCTATCGGGAGAAAGGTTTTTGTTTGAAGGATTCTGTTATCAATGGATCCAAAGAAGTGATAATCCCGATCACGGCAGCTATTCTGACTACTATCTCCGCTTTTCTGCCTATGCTGATGATGGAAGGTATATGGGGACAGTTTCTGGCTATTTTCCCCGTAGTTGTCTCTATTGCATTGATAGCATCGCTGTTCGAGAGTGTATTTATACTACCTACTCATATTTATCAGTATAGTGCCAAATTAGATAAGAAGAACAAGACTTTACGTTTGCAAAAGAAACTGGAGAAGAGATATCAAAAAATGCTTAAAAAAGTCCTTAAATACAGAGGCTGGGCAGTTTCTACATTTGCAGTTGTATTCTTAGCATTGTTGATGGTTATTCCACTCGGTCTGATCAGGATCCAATTTTTCCCCCGTGCTGCACCTCAAAGGATCAGACTGACAGTGCAAACTCCGCTGGGCACTTCTTTGGAGCAGACGGATAAAGTAGTCAGTCAGATAGAACAATATATTTTGTATGAATTACCGCAGCGATCGGATATTGATGCGGTTGTCTCCAATGTCGGCGTGATAGGTCGGCGAGGCAGGCAGGATATAAAAGGGTCCAATGCTCAATTCGGGATAGATTTGATCGATGTGGAAGAGATGACCTATACGCATGAAGAGATCATGAATTCGATGAGGAGTTATTTGGAGCAGCTTTCCGGTATCTATACCTATTCTTTCGCTGAGGTACGGGGTGGACCGCCGGTTGGTAATGATGTGGAGATCCGCATCAAAGGTGATAATCTGGCAAGGTTGGAACACATCGGTGATATAGTGAAAGGATATCTGGATGAGATACCGGGAGTGGTCGATATCGAAGATAGCATCGAACCCGGTAAGAAGGAAATCAGGATCTTGCCTTATCATGATAAACTGGAGATTTACGGTCTGGATGTAGCTTCTATTTCCAATACGATCAGAACCGCGAGTACCGGTAGCCGGGCTACAATGTATCGTGGCGGGGGGATAGACGAATATGATCTGATCGTAAGATTACAAAAAGAGGATATCGAAGAATTGGAACAACTACGCAATCTTCAGATGAGGACTAGACAAGGCAATTTGATCGCTTTGCGTGAAGTTGTAGAGTTCGATCTGGAAACCGGTCTGGCAAATATCCGACGCCGTGATAGTAAACGTCTGGTAGAGATTACAGCAGCAGTAACCGATTATGAAGATAATGGTGTGATCCGCTCCAGATCAGCGGGTGAAGTGATGGAGATTCTGTTCGGACATCGAATCAGAGGTACTGAAGGTTATCTCTCCAACTTTGAAAGCAGATTCCCCGGCTATACAATCGAAGTGGGGGGTGTGAATGAAGAGCAACAGAGGTCTTTTAGATCTCTGGGTCAGGCTTTGATAGTAGCTGTGCTTTTGATCTATATTATCTTGGCAGCTCAGTTCAGATCCTATGTACAGCCTCTGATAGTGATGTCTGCTGTCTGTTTCGGCTATATCGGTGTGGTTATCGGTCTTTTGGTAACCGGCTTACCCTTCTCACTCAATGCATTCATATCTGTGATTGCCCTAGCGGGAGTGGTGGTAAACAATTCTCTCATTCTGTTGGATTTTATCAATCGGGAGCGGGATAGCGGAGTAGATAAATGGAACGCCATTATCAATGCTGGCTCTATCCGACTGAGACCGATCTTGCTGACTACTATAACAACTGTAGCCGGTTTGTTCCCACTGGTGATCTCGACTTCCAGATCGGCGGCGCCTTGGCGACCGATGGCTGTTAGCTTTGTCTTCGGATTAATCTTCGCAGCTGTGCTTACCTTGTTTATAACACCGAGTATATATTCACTGGTAGATTCATTTTTTGGAAAAATCGGTATTACTAGATTTAAAAAACATGAAGCTTACGAAAACTGCATCTCGAATTCTGAGAAGTAATGTCATATATAGTGGGCAGATAGAGAAATATCTGCCCATTTTTTTATCAGGAATTTAGATGAAAAGGTTGACTAATTTCCCGATTGAATAAAAAATAAACCATTGAAAAAACTACCGGGAGGTGTAAAGATGGATGTGTCGAAGATTCAGGAAGCAGATCTAAAAGGTAAAATCGTTTTGGTAAGATTCGATCATAATGTAGTGAAAAAAGGACAGATACGCGATTCTTACCGGATTGAAAAAACTCTTGGTACGATATTTTACATTTATGCCCGGGGTGGGAAATGCATCATGATGACCCATGTCGGCAGACCGAAAAACAAAAAAACAGGTGAGATAACGGTAGAAGATAATACTTCCGTACAACTGATAGTTGATTATCTCAAAGAAAAACTAAATATCGAGCTAAGCATCCCGGAGTTTGATATTGATGATAAAAATGGCATCATAAACTGGGAAGATTCTCTCCAGCAGCTAAAAAATGATATGAAGAACGGCAAGATCGATGGCGTTTACCTACCTAACACCCGTTGGTTTCGTGGTGAAGAGAGTAAATCGGAAGAAGCTGATAAGTTGGCAGAGAAACTATCTCAATTTGCCGATATCTATGTAAATGATGCCTTCGGCTCTTGGCAGCCGCATGTCTCCACGTTCCATCTCACCAAATATTTGCCATCCTACGCCGGTTTCCTTATGCAGAAAGAGCTGGAAAATCTCAAGCACATCTATCAGGCAAAGAAACCGTTTGTCGCTGTGATCGCCGGAGCCAAATTCGATACCAAGATCGAACCTCTGTTTGCCCTATTGGACAAAGCAGACTATCTTATCCTCGGTGGAATCATATATAATGCTTATCTTGCGGCGAAATACGGTTTCGAGATCAACGGCATTGAAGAAGATGAAGTGAATACAGCCAAAAGATTCGTTGAGTATGCCGAAAAATTTCCGGGTAAACTGATCGAATTACCTTATCTGGTAGAATCTGATACAATAGAAGCTAAACTTGCGGATAAAACCCGCACGATCGATATCAGAGATCGGCAACGAGATAAGTTTAAATACATACTCGATGTTGATCCCAAATCATACGAAGAACCGGAAGTCAAAAAAGCTTTAGCAGAAGCTCAGACTATCTTCATTAATGCAGTGATGGGATTGACTCCACATTTTTGTGAAGGTACTCAAAAATTGAATCAAATAGTTGCTGCCAATAAGCAAGCGGTCAAGCTTTTTGCCGGTGGCGATACCCTGCAGGATATGAAGAAAATAACCCCCGGCATCTACCTTACTGCTAGCGATGATCCATCTTTTTATCTCTTTACCGGCGGCGGAGCAGTTCTAAAAGCAATCGAAGCCGGATTAGCAGAGAGTATCAAAACAGTTGCAGCTCTGACAAAATAGGAGGAGGAGAGTTATCTCCTTTACTCCACCTTGTGATTGATAGTGAAAATATTTCATTATAATTACAAGAAATACAGTGTTATACATATGTTGACGTCATTTTCTTGCGCTATCCGGCAGGGTATATAGACAAGCTATGCTTTAGATCGATTTTTTATATCAGCATAACTTTTTTCCAATAGTTTCATTTTCCAAAGCAGCTCTGACTCTATTTAGCGCTTCAAACACAAAGGAGCGCGGGCAGCCGATATTCATTCTCATAAAACCGCTACCTCCTTGCCCAAATGTATGACCGCTGTTTAATCCTACTTTGGCTTCGTTAAGTAGAAAATCACTCAAATTATCGTCACTAAGACCAAGTTTGCGAAAATCGAGCCAGAGCAAAAATGTACCTTCCAGCGGGCTTACTTTAAGCATTGGTATTTCGGTATTTATATAATCTCTTGCTTCGATTTCGGTGGTTTTCAGATATCTCAGCATCGCTTCAAGCCAATCTTCACCGTGATTATAGGCAACTTCACAGGCGAGCATACCGAATATATTACCGAGGTAAAGCCCCATTTTTTTGATGGTATGCTGATACTCTTTTCTAATCTCCTGATTTGGAATGATGATAGCGGAATTGAACAGACCGGCAACATTGAAAGTTTTGCTTGGTGCTATCATGGTGATGGTGTTGTCGGCATACTCTTCCGATAAGCTTGCTATGGGATAATGAATGTGAGGTGAATAGACGATATCGGCATGGATTTCGTCAGAAATCAAGAGAACATTATGACGAAGGCAAAGGTCGCCCAAGCTTGTCAACTCCTCTTTCGTCCATACTCTGCCGACCGGATTGTGTGGACTGCAAAGAAGCATCATTTTCACACCTATTTTAAATTCTGTTTCTATGTGATCGAAATCCATGTAATAACGATTATCTTTGTTTATCAATTCGGAAATTACCAGTTCTCGCTGATTTGTTTTAACTGAAGATAAAAAAGGTGGATATACAGGAGTTTGTGCCAAGATTCTATCCCCCGGCTTTGTATAGGTTTGGATAGCGAAATTGATCGCGGGAACGATGCCTGGGGTACTGATTATCCAATCTGAATCTATTCCCCAGTTGAATCGTCTATTTAGCCAAGAGCAGATAGCTGCGAAATAGCTTTTGCTATAGCCACTGTATCCGTAAGCTCCATGCTTTGCACGATCTATGATAGCAGCTTTAACTGCCGGAGGAGCTTCAAAATCGAGATCGGCTACCCAGAGCGGTAATATGTCCGCTGCTCCGAAAAAATCTTTCCTATAATCCCATTTGAGACAGTTTGTATTACGTCGATCAATCTTTTTATCAAAATCAAATTGCATGAGTTCCCTTTCTAATATATAGTTCTAAGCAAATAATCTTTCACACGGTTAGGATCTTTGTACTTACCAAATAAAATCATCAGTTTGATTCTCATTTTCGGACCTTTAAGGTCACCGCCTAAGATAACTCCGAGCTTTTGGAGATGCATACCACCGCCGGTGTATCCATACTCGGGAATCACTCTGCCGGTATAGGTGCGGGATACTAAGACTATGAGGGTATCATTAGCCAGCGCTCGTTCAATACCCGGTACCAGTGTGCGGGGCACATTACCACGACCGAAAGCTTCTATCACTATGGCTTTTGCTCCCTTCTCTATCGAGGCATCTATATAGCGACTATCCATACCCGGTACACATTTTATCAGATCAATATTCGGTTCGATCTTGTCTGTCTCGATCTTTTCTTTAATCTTCAGTTCTCTGTAAAAGACTACTTTGTCCGGATCGATAATGCCAAGGATACCGTAAGATGGAGTTTCAAACGAATTTGTCTTGCCCGAATCGGTCTTCACCACATCCCGGGCAGCATCTATCTCATCATTCATCACGATAAGCACACCTTTCCCACTCGACTCAGGAGCACTTGCAACCCGGACAGCACCCACGATATTTCTCGGTCCATCCAATCCTAGTTCCGACTCGCTTCGCATAGCAGCGGTGAATATGACAGGTTTATCGGTCTGAAGTAAGAGATCGAGCATATAGGCTGATTCTTCCAAAGTATCGGTCCCATGTGTGATTACAACTCCGTCATAATTGGTTATTTTGGTATCTACAAGCTTAGCCAACTCGAATATCTGTTGGGGAATCAGAAACGGGCTGGGCACATTGGAAAAGGCAAAAACCTCTATTGAGGCTATGTCATGAATTTGCGGGAAACTATGAAGTATATCTACCAGCTCGTTATTGGGAACTACTCCGTATTCGCCATCCGAACGCATAGCGATCGTGCCGCCTGTAGTGATAATCAGTATTTTCTTCTTTTCTTCTATCATGCGGAAACAATTTTCATCCGGCTTAGATTGTCAAGCGAGATAATTCTAACCGATTTTTTCAAGTGCCGGAGAACGGAGGGCAGAAGACGGAAGACAGAAGGCAGTAGGGAGTAGGCAGAATAATTCAATTGAGAATGTATAATGTATAATGGATAATGGATAATGGTTAATGTAGTTTAGAGGTTTAGAGTTGAGGGTTTAGAAAGAAGGTATTGATAGGAGTTTGTAGGAATTTGTTCGCTGCGCTCACGGAATTTTTAGCAAAGAGCATGGAGCGTAGGGCAGGGATATGTTTAGGAGTTTAGGGTTTAGTGGTTTAGAGGACAGGAGACAGAAGGCAGTAAGCAGAATGGAGCGAGCGGAGAAATCTCATAAAAAACGATATCGTCACACTGAGTAGCTTCGGCGTAAGCCGGAGCGTATCGAAGTGTGAGTTGGTGTAAGAGAACCAAGATGATGTTCAATCGTTCAATCATTTTAGTCATTGGAGAATTGGAATTTGGAATTTATTTGGAATTTGGTGCTTGGGATTTTTTAATGCTTGCTTGCCCTGCCTGCCGCCTAGTACTTGCAGTAGCAAGAGATGGAGATATCTAAATTACTCCTACAAAACATTTTTCCCTTGACAGTTATTTTGGCAATCTGAAGCTTACCAGTGAAATTTTAACAAGAATTGGTATCTAATGATGGATGCTGATTGAAATAGATAGAAGGAAAGAAAATGGAGAATTTATTAATTTCATACCTCTTTTGCCTATCGGGGAAAATTAGTTCATTAAAAGCATATCCTCTGTGAGTCATTTTACAGAGATGGCAATAGATATTGAAAGGAGATGACATGAAAAGATTAATGATCATGATAGTACTGACAATGATGGGAACAGTCTGTTATCCCACACTTTACACAAACAATTATTTGGGGCATATATTTTTCGATCGACTGCCGGGTGCCAGAGCGGAGTCCATGGGGAAAATATTATCAGTAGATAGAGGTGAGTATCTACTCTCCCAATCCAACCCTGCTCTATTGGCAGATTCGCAAGGCATATCACTTTCTTATGCTAATAGCGCACCATATTATAATTACGACAGAGACCAATTTGAATCTCATTTCGCTGAACTGATATATGATACTGAGAAATATGGCATTTTATCCTTAAATATACACCATCTCAGTTTGGACGAAACCCAAATGTATGATCCACCAATGGCACTTGTTGATGACCAGAATCTTATCACTGCCACCTATGCAAAGAGGTTTGGACACACTTTGAGAGCCGGATTGAATATAAATTATTACTTTTGCAACTATCGTAATTATGATATGTTTAGGCGAAATGATCAAACTTATGAATATACTGAAGAACGGGAAACAAATTTATTTTTCGATCTGGGATTATCTGGTAAATATCATACATTTAATTCGGAGCATATCGAAAGTGATATCATAATAGGAGCTTATCTTAAAAATATATTCGGAAATGATATTACTAAATTGGGTTTGAGTCCCAGAGATGCTTCTATTCTTAGAGTTGGAGCATCGCACAGAATGCTTTATTCTCATCCTCAATTTGCAATATCTGATCATTTGATTGGATTGGAATTAGCAGCCGAATATCAAAACCTACCGGGCTATGATTATCGAACAGGTTGGAAATTCGGAACCGAGATCAGCATGCTGGATATCCTTTTTCTTCGTGCCGGCTATTACAAAGAGAGTTTGGATTCCATGCCACATAGTAAAGAACATGTCTCTTCTACAACTTACGGAGCCGGTATCAAAATCGATCTTAGAAGGTTCAATAATGATTTTCTTCCATTGACCATCTCGCTTGATTACTCAAGTCTCCCGCAACCTGAGTTCAAAGCAGAAGCAGAATCCGAATGGGATAATTTCAAAAATCTGTCAGTGAATGTCAGATACTTGAGCTTTTAAAATAAGTATGGAGAGAAGCAATCCTCCTTCGCAAATGCTTCGGGAGGCTACGGAGGACAAGAGAGATGTTTAGGAGTTTAGGGTTTAGAGTTGAAGGTTTAGGGAGAAGGTATTGGTAGGAATTTATAGGTATTTGTTCGCTTCGCTCACGGAATTTATAGTTAAGAGAAGAAGGATGAAATTTAGGTGAAAAGTGAGATGGGCAAAGGGGAAAGTAACAAGTGACGAGTAACGAGTGACAAGTAGATTACAATTACCGAATGACCAATAAAAAGATGATCGATCATTATGGTGTTTCTGCGAAGCAGAAAAATATGTTAGCATGGGGTTGAGCTTGCGAAACCCTATGATCGGGTGACAACCACCGTTTATTTCGCTGAAGGCGATATATAGTTTTAAGAAAGATAGCTATTTATCCCTTTCAGGGAAAATCTTGTGGTTATATTGATTACCTACGGTTTCACAACAGGCCCAGTGAAATAAGCATGAAGAAAAATACTAAGTGATTTCACCGGGCAAACTATCATATATACCCTTCGGGTATTAGCCTCCTCAAAAATAGACCAGTCCTTCAGGGCTGGTATTTGTTTATAAATATAGCATCTTTACGCCGTTCACGGCGTTTATAAGGCATAGTCGTAAACGACTTGATAATGATGTATCAGAATATAAAATCCTACGCCTGAAGGCGCAGACTATTATTACTGTCACCGGCAAATCCCTCTCTCAGTTTCTTCTCCCTGCTTTTCATACTTCGATACGTCCTGCACCTACTTTCTTTTTTCTTAGTTGGTATAGCCGGGAAAGTAGGTGCAGGACTACTCAGTATGACAATTTCTTGTTTCTATTAATTCCGGCGTAGCCAAATTCCCATCAGTTCCGCGAACGAAGTGAGCAAATTCCACTCTCAGTCTCTCAGTCTCTTCTTGCTCTTCTCAAAACTCATATTGTCCAGTCCTAAAATAGTGGACTTTGTGGATAACTTTTGCATGCTATACATAATTCCCTTGAGTACATGACGATAGCTATTGTCATGTTCTTTCCCCTCAAATTCTTCCTTTTCATTTTTCTTTT